>Ga0247782_1000038_pt1 | contig 196026 bp, 154 predicted proteins | sample UWRJL019104C5_FD_179928 | JGI IMG/M metagenome (GOLD analysis project Ga0247782, IMG submission 179928) | Plant litter microbial communities from Arlington Agricultural Research Station in Wisconsin, United States - UWRJ-L019-104C-5 | ecosystem: Environmental > Terrestrial > Plant litter >...
TATGTGCTGGGTACGGGGAATTATCATACCGCCAAAACTTCCTATATACGATTTGAACAACATGTGTCCTAAAACTCCATGACAGCCGGCTCGCTCTCGTAGCTACCTTTAAGCGAGTCGTCGCCATTTCTCAGAGTCTGCAACGATATATCGCCCTTCTTTCCAGCCCAGACGCCATTCCATTCGCCCCTGACAACAACGCTTACTTTGCCCTTAAGCTTGTCTAGCGGTACGACGGGTTCTCTGAGTAGCACCTCGCGCTCCTCCGTCTGCCCAGGCTCGATTGTGATGAAGGCATCATCTTTCGGGGGCATGAGCCGCCGCACCTGGATCGTCGGGATATCGATCGGCTCCTGGCCCTCGGGTGTGAAGGAAACGAGCCCGAGTTGGACCGCCAGGGAGTCAAGCGGCGAGTTCCATATGAACACGGTCACCGGGTCCGGATTCGAGTTGGTGACGCCGATGGTCAGCTTGGGAGGATCTTGGTTCGCTTGGCGGACCGAGACTTTGAGCGCTGATACGACAGGGTCGGACGACATGTTATTAACAGTTGGCGCGATACGTGAAGAAGTAGTCCAGAATAGAAAGAGGGCGATTGCGATGGAGAATATCGCAAAGATGGGAAGTCTCGACCTCGAAGATTGTTGGGGTACCATGGGAAATAGCAGCGGTCCGGCCCAGCTGGTGACGTAGTTGGGTGTCGCTTATAGCAGCAAACAGGGTGGTGAAATTGGTCGCTTGAGCGGGGTCGCGATCTGCGTTTACGGATCTGGAACGCGTTGTCTCTCAATTCGAGAACAGTCTCATGAATCACGATGCGTCCAGAGTGATTTTTACTGTCGTTGCATTCTTGCGCGGAATTTTAGACAATTGCGAGTTTTGATGGCGAATAGAGAAATGTTAAATTATACGAAGATCACATCTGGCAGAGCAGTGATCCATACATATCCAACAAGCCTCCAACATGTGACGCTGGTGCTGCGCCACCGAAGCAACGCTCGGCGTTACCCAAAAGTGTGCCCAGGCCGATACATTACCCCGATTCAGTAATGAAGAAGATCACGTCGCCCTCATGCTTTACCTAGGTAAGCAGGTTAGATACGGAGCTGAATTATTATCCCCTCTTTATCATGCAACATCCACGAAGCACGATCTCAATACTTCAACTTCTTTGAAACTTATATTATTGTAGTCTACTAGGCACCCGGTAAATTTACTCCGTGTGCCCGCAGAAAACGACGACATCCGACCCCGGACTATAGCCTTACTTTGGCTTGTGTTGGGCAGATCGCCGGGAGTACCGGATACCATGTCTACCCCCAAGATCCATAGCGATCTCAACTCGCTCCCACGAATCGCACGACGTCGCTACTACCTGGCGATGGCGACGGTTGTGGTATTATCTTTAGTATGGATCAGAGGCATATTGGCATTGCCAGTTTCGAGTTCCCTATCCAAGACACAGAAAGTGGCTGGATTGGTATTGGGGCTGCTGGCCTGCTACACACATTTCTCGCTGCGCGCACGTCATATGTACTATGTCAAAGCGGCGCGCTTCGGCTGCGAACCCGCCCCGCGGTATCCTGACGACGTATTAGGGATTGGCTTCTTGCTGGCGATGGCCGAGGCCATCAAGCAGAATAGCATGTTGCAGCAACGACGAGAAATGCTCAATTCCCTCGGCCACACCTTCGTTGCTAAGACATTCCCAGATCCCTATGATTGTATTACGACTGATGAGTTCGAGAACGTCAAGGCTGTTCTCAGCACCAAATTCGAAGACTGGGACTTACCTTCTATTAGAATAAAGAGCTTCCTGCCGGTCCTAGGTAAACGTAAGATACCTAGATTTTCACTTTTCTTTAGTACAAACAATGGGCTTGTGAATATTAACTGGACCCGGGAGAGCTCTTGCTTAATACCACCTTTTTCACTACATACTATATAGAATGCCCTGTAACGATTGACTGAAAACGCATGAGGGTCGGATGGAATCATGCAGCTGAAGGCAATGCATGCGCCAACCAGGACAAAGTCCAATAAACACAGATGAGACCAGCCTAGCAAGTGGAACTGACATGTGCCATAGACTCTATCTTCACAACGAACGGAACTGAATGGCAACATTCACGCGCCATTCTACGACCGGCGTTCGTGAGAGACCAGATTTCAGACCTGCAATGTTTTGATCGGCACGTTCGTAGATTTATCGAACTTATCCCCAGAGATGGGGCGGCTTTTGACCTGCAGGCCATGTTCTCGATGTTGACTACCGATATCATTTCGGACTTTATGTTGGGGCAGTCGACAGACCTGCAGGGCAGTGCGCCGGAGGACAGCTACCGTTTTGGCCAGTACTTTGACGCATCCATGCAAAAGATTGCCTATAGAGCTCGATTAGGCTGGCTCAGTCTGCTCCGATCTGATCCCGAGTTGGACGAATACTCTGCTTTCATGAAAGAATTTGTAACACGGTTTGTCAAGGATGTGCGGGAGAATGCTGAGAAGACCACGCAACGTTTGGACCAAAGGAAGTACGTTTTCCTTGACGAATTGCTCAAGTCCGGCGAGTCAGACGATGTGATATGCGATCATCGTAAGTACTTTTCGTCGAAGCAGTTCTCATTCGCTTCATAAAACAAGCTCGTATAATCCTTCCCAAGAGCCACCTCGGAACTTTTCATGAAAAGCAAGCTGACAGTATATTCCAAAAGTCCTCAGCATTTTCACCGCAGGTCGCGATACGACGACCAGCGTATTGTCTTACCTCTTTTTCGAACTGTCACGGCGTCCCGATATAGTAGCTACTATACGCACGGAGATAAAGGAGTTAGACCATGAAGACCCATCTTGGGAGGATTTGCGCAATATGAAGTACCTCAATTGGGTGCTCAAAGAAGCACTAAGACTAAACCCACCCGTCGCCTCGAACCAGAGAGAGGCTGTCCGTGACACTATACTGCCCCGGGGTGGTGGGCCTGATGGGAAGTCGCCGGTCTTTGTGGAGGCGAGGACCACCCTACGCTATATTCCCTGGGTCATGCACAGGCGGAAAGACGTCTTTGGCGATGATGCTGAAGAGTTTAGACCTGAACGCTGGGAGAAGCTTCGAGTGACGTACGTATATGCTTGCTCGAAACTCCTTATCAGGCCCAGGGTACACCCTGGTTGTGTTTACGCCTACCCCCTCCTCTTCCTAACTGCTGCAGATTGTTTGTTACAGAGTCCGAGCAAATATTACCTGGGATTTTCTCCTCGGCTACCATTCGCTGGCCCTTTTAGCTGCTCTATATCGACGATGTACTTAGCTGACTTGACATTATTTGAACCAGGCACGAATATGTCCCGTTCAACGCGGGTCCCCGTATCTGTATCGGGCAGCAGTTCGCGTTGACGCAGATGGCGTTGATTACCTTCCGCCTGCTGCAGGCGTTTAGCGCCATCGAGCGACGCGATGATCGACCGCCGATTCAGAAACTCGGCATCAACTTATCCATGTTGTACGGGTGTCAGGTCAGCGTAACTCCAGCCCAAGGCTAGGAGTAGATGAGCAATAGACACACAGAAAGAATGTCTTGAATGATTTATGAGGTCTCGGCGGAATTCGATCTAGGTCGCAGTGTCACGATCCCAACGCTACACTCTTTCTTTCCGTGATATATTGTTGACTGATTACCCTACCCTAAGGTATTGGCTGGTGAATAAGTAGGTAATAGGGATTTTCTGTACTCTAGGCGCTACCTATATTCAGTGTATTAATTTGCCCGTAATTTGACACCCAGCCATTTGGTGATTGACCTGACAAGTTCTGTTCTGTCTTCATTATTTAACGGCATATGATCCTTGTTGGCACATGAGCTTAGCGCAGTTATAATGCCCTCTGTAACAAAGACAAGCACAGCATAAATGTATATTGTTAGAAGTGACGCCCCGGGGTGCCGCCAAGAAGAGCGGTGACGATGGACTTTGTGGCCACCAAGGGGATAGGTTCTAAGCCCACATAGTAATTTGTGCAAGAACCCGAGAAAGAGAGAATAACGCATCAATAACACACCTAACCATCGAACAATAATCTACTCCTACGTTATATAGGAATTACAGTGATATCTCGCTTACTCCTGACATGTACAGCATACAGTAAATCTTAAGATAAGCGACGCGCCCAGGCTCATCAGGAATTCTGGAAAGATCAGGCGTTGCTCAGTTGCATTGCTGCTTTACAAGAACCCAGCTTCAAACCAGATGCGGTATCGCTTACATAAGACGAAGTCCACCCTGCACATTCCAGCATATAAATGTGAAAGTTTTTGAAGTCCACGGCAAGGCTTGATGCAACGACCTTACGGGGCGCCTACCTACAAAGTGGTACTATGTAGTACCGCCTCTCGACCCGCCATACAGTTGTATATCGAAATGAAAAAGGATTCACCTTATAGTCGCATTATAGTTGCCTAGGTAAGTATAAAGGAATTGATTGTCAAATATTGAGTGTAGATACATATGTCCAAATGAGAAGTCTCTGCTATCTAGATGTCTTTGGTATATAGGCTTTTATGTAACCAACCTATATGCGAGGAGGAATCCAAGCCGTTTTGATAGGTGCATGTAAGAAATCAACGGCTTCCTCATGGAGTGTTGTACCTGCAGGGCCATTAACTAATACTTGATGTCTTCAAGTACTTAGGTATCTGTCTTCCAAGAACTGCAAACACCCGCCTGGTTCGCGGGAGTCTGCAGAAATCGGATTTGGGATTAATTTTGCATTTTCTAGGATAGTGCTTGGCGCTATCCATTTCCCTTGGCGGAGATTTATCTCCGTATTCAGATGTCCCACATGAGTGGATCTATAGGTAGTGGCTTGTATGGTGTGGCTTACGGTGAGTAGAGTACCTACCCGATATGGAAAATGGCCTCAAATTGGTACGCGGCCAAGTATATTCTGCACTTGGCCGCGACTAACCCAAAGTATATATAAATAATCAGCTAATGTCTGGGTTTAGGTATACATAATATGTAGGTCCGGACGTTGGCCGATTATTTATTAAATTTTTTTAGAGGGGGGCGGTCACGGCCAAAGGGGAGTTGCGTGAAGTACTTGCGTACCAGCTTGCTTGCCTGCAAACAGCCTTATCAAGTACTCAGACCCAACCTACAGATGTACCAGCCACATCTCTGACCCACCCACCCTACCACAACCTTGGAACTGCCCCGGTACCCTTGCACTTGCCTCTGCTGGTCTGAGGTCTGAGATAGGCGGAGATAGTATGCTTATCACCTACATTGGTATGTCCTTAGGTTTGCATATGTCTAGTGAGGATGTAAACTGAAGGTAACCATCTGCATCCACTGTTTGGTGTTTTCCTGTTGCGTTAAGCCATTCAAGGATCTAACCCAACTGTATACGGATGTGTAGGTTCTGATCCTATAGGCTATAGATCTGTTGGCTGACGGTTGCAAATGCAAGCGTCAATCTGCTTGTTAGTGAGATTAGATCTTAGCAAGATCTAGGATCCCGTCGTCACTCAGCTGTAGTAAAGGCTAAGAGGTCATTTTGGTGTCGAAAAGGAGCTTGAAACAAGCTAAAAGCAGTAAAATTAATAAGTAGTAAGGCTGCGCAAATAGCTATTTGTGCCTTCGTGTTACCCTATGTAACTTGTTCCTTATAATAGTAAACATCTACAAAAACAGGGGTATAATCTGGGTAGCTTGGTTGATTACCTAAGACAAGACAATCTATCTAGAGGTACATATACACCATTCTTAGTAGGGCTTGTACCTAGGCATCCGTGGAACCTGGTTCCTTTGTCCTTGTGTTCTTTCTGCCCGGTTCTATTATCTCAACTGTACTTCAATAGATCTACAGGGGGAGTGTTACTTTCTTATCGCATCTCTCCAATTAGATAGCTGTCTTCCTTCCAATCTACTAAGTTACCTACATTGCTGTGACAGTCTGCCAGAGAGGTTAGTTATAAGTGTGGAGTTGGGTTCGCTTCCTAACAGCGCTAATGGTTTTCTGCGCTTCGCTTGCCTATCTATTGTATCTTAGTTCTTTGTAGAAACCTTACCGGAGGAACAGGTTGTGTTTGGTAACGCTGACGCACACCTTAGGTCAGAGCGACGTACATTCAACATCACCACTTTTCCCAGTAACACGTAAGGGGTATACGTAGTTCTATCAAATGCATCCTATCTTCTTGTCTCACTATCAGAAACCCCTTTTATTTTGGCACTTACCATCTAGCTGTTTACATACTACTATACATATAATCTGTACCTGACTTCCACAGCCCCAATGCAATTATGCTGTTGCCTAATGCCTGACTCCACTTGTAGGTTTGATATAGGGCAACAGACCCCCTAACTATAGGCTTGACACGGAGAAGTGTATCTAGCATACACGTTTAGATAAGATGCCAAGTCTTAAAACTAACGTCTCAGTATACATATGGGAGCTTTTGCCCTATTAATACTATTAGTTGCTGTTGGTGCTGTTGGTGCTGTTTTGCTGCATAATACTAAGTCTGTGAAGCCGCGATCTAAGCAACTACAAGCAATATACGGCCGAGTGGCTTAGACCGGCCGAAAGCTTAAGTTGTTGCTCAAAGACACTTGACAGCTGCTTGTTCCATCCCTGACAAGATATCGTGCAACCCAAAAGCGACTCCTGTCGATAATAGTAAATGATATCAATCCTACTATTCTAGTGGTGTGGCTGTGTACACGAGCTCGGCTGTTCGTTTGGGCACCTGTCTAGTATACAGAAAGCGTTGACAGCTGTTTCTAGATTGCCTGAGTAGGAGGTGTATAGGACAGTCAGAAGGGCGGGTGGCGTCAGACTGGGATTGAAAGAAGTTGAAACCAATATAGTCTGCTCGATGATTATTGGATGATATCATGCAAACTCCCCATTCGTGTTCAAGTTTGTTCCCGCAGGTACGACCTATCTGCCCAGGCACCTGCCTAATGGACCGTACTCCCTTTCCACTGGCGGTTCCATATGTAGGTATGTAGGCAAGTACAAGTCTTGTTCCCAAGTGGGTATCTTATCGTGACTTCTTTCTGATATCACGAGTCATACCGTGGAGAGGGTCTGGCTTCTGCATCCTTCTCGTCTCCAGCCGAGCCACACTCGGTTATGTTGCTTAAATTTCCCCTTTTTTATAGCATGGTTGTATGTGAGACGGGAAATTGGATAGCATACCGTAGGCTGGCACCTTGATCTTGTCTGAAATACGAGGTAGCCAGCGAATTTATATCCTATCCAAGTAGTTAAGGGCAACGCTCGGGAGGGCTGTCATACCATTAACACAAATTCTCCTTGACATCACTTTTAGGTTCCGTTCCCGTGTACATGCAGGCTCAGACAAGGCGGCAAACAGAAACCGACACGCACACTTACATACCCACCTGTGCAAACATACTGTGACGCCCACCACGCGCCTTCCCATACACCATACATCCATACCCGTACATGCACATGCCCACATAGCCGCCAGTTTCGCGGTATCCAGGTGGAAGATGATGTTGCCGCTGCGTGCAAAACCACTCATCTGGCAGACGGCACTGGTTATCAGCATTGTCCTTCTTATACTTACCGAAATTCGGACCAAAGCATTGCAAGAGTCACTGGCCAAAATCAAGGGCAGTGTTATTGAGACAACCAAAGCCGACGAAAGCCACCAAGATCAAGAACGACCACGACCCAAGTACAAACCCAAGCCTTCATACACTCCTCCACCCATAATAGATCCCTTCCCTGCGTTAGCGACATCGACACCACCTCCCATTCCAGCTTACAATGTTCCTGAGAAGGACGCATGGAAGAAATATGGTCTACCTGTCGCGCCGCCCTTGCTAATCGGCTTCACGCGGACCTGGCCTATGCTCTTGCAGACCGTTGTGTCTTACATCACGGCAGGCTGGCCACCGGAGCAGATCTATGTCGTCGAAAACACAGGAATGCAGCAAGCCAATGCCCTTGGCCAGTTGAGTCTTCAGCATCCCTGGTTCCTCAACCACACAACCCTGGGCCGTCTTGGTGTGAACGTTGTGCAGACGCCTGTGTTATTGAGCTTTGCTCAACTTCAGAACTTCTTCCTTTCACTTTCTTATACACATAGCTGGCCGTATTACTTCTGGAGTCATAGTAAGTCCCAGCAACCGATGTGCCCTTTGTCTTCCCCGCCGTTCTATACCACCTACAGCGGCAACTTGAAGTAGAGAGACTATTTCCCGGCCCTCGGTAGCTTTCAGTCCCGATAAAGTGAATCATGGTGTGCACAGTAGTTGTCTTCAGGTAGCGGCTGACTAACTTCGGTACTACAGTGGATGTTCTCGCCCTAGGATACGAGGATGGGATGGAAGGCGTCACCCCTCCAGCAGGTGACCCGGGCTACAAGAGCCTCTACACGCTATGCCTCGAAGAGCTCAAACGTACTCTAGCCACGGACGATAGGTGGGGTCTGCGCTTCTTCGCCTATGACCACCTTACATTACAGAATCCTCAGGCCCTTGAAGACATTGGTGGCTGGGACACGCTGATTCCATATTATATGACCGACTGCGACACATACCCCCGTATGGAAATGAGGAAGTGGTCGCAGAATAGCGCAAGATGTGGCATCATCACCGATACCTCGTCTGTTTTAGATGATTTGATAGCTCTGTATCGCGATCCGAAAGTAATACCAAAGTTCACTGACCCAAATCCCCCTCCCCCGGCACACGAGGAGCCCGACAAGCCCGAAAAACGCGACGTGGCTACCCGAAACAAGGAGAGCAGCTCGCCTAACATGGCAGACCCCATAGAATATTGGAGGGCCCTACAACGTGTAGCGGATTCTATGTTCCACTACAAACACGGGGACCGAGGGCGCAATACGTGGCAGGGCGGTCAACACGGAGGCCACGATGAACCCTTTTATTATGATAATGCAGGTTTTGCCGAGGCTCTGGATATTCTCACTCAAGCAGGCAAAGAGGTATTCCGTCGCAAGTGGGGATACCCTAATTGTGACTTGATCGCCGGTGCCGGACTAAGCTTCGACGACCAATGGCAAGTCCTTGAGAGCTAAGATTTAGATGGTTATAACCTGAGTTCACACCCTCCTTCTCGCATAGGCCTATATAATCTTCGACATCAGTGGCTTTGAGTATATGTTAGGCTGTATACCCCCACCTTTGCCATATTAAACCCCAATCCCCCTTGTATCAACGGACACCATTTTGCTTTAACATTTTTCAGGGCTTTGTGTGTATAAGACTGTTAGAAAGAGGGGAAGTAAGCAAATGTGCAGAGGAAAAGGCTAGATGTTAAGATTAGCCCAGTAATTAATAGTCAAAACAATAAGGATCCAAGAACAATCAATATTTATTTATGTGGAGCTAAAAGTAGGGCTAAATGCATCCATTATAGGTAACATGGAAACGTGCACAGGCCTGGTGAACCTATGCGGTGTCTAAAGAGAAAGATAGCTCACTTGTAACTTGTAAGTGTGATAGTACTTACTGTAATTACACATATGAGGACTTTTTGCATAGAGGGAAAAAAAGGAGTAGTTGTTGGAGGGTGGGATAATGTATTAATATATGGTGAAAACTAGATCGAGAAGGTACTGTAGACAAAATGAAGACCCCGGTTAGTAATAATTATTAGAATGCTTTGTGCAGGATATTGCAGCTCCGTATGGCGGCCAGGAAGCTTCCGCTCGGGCTCGGCGATGAAACTTTCTAATCGGGGTTTTAACGCCGAGTCCGAACAATGCAATTCGGGGCCGTCAATTGTCGGTCATATGCAAGCCTATCCGGCTACGTCGGAACAGAAGCCATCAGCAAAAAAAGGGAAATCTAATTATAGCAAATCCAATTGCAGGGGAGATATAAAATTAAAGAATTAAAAAGGAAGGAAAGGAGAAAAGAAAGAAAGACGACTGAGCCTGCCTACTAATTGAATATATATAATTAGAAGAAGGGAATGATACTTAACTCGAAAGATAAAAAGGAAAAGAAAGAGAGAAAAAGAGAGAAAAAGAGAGAAAAAGAGAGAGAAAATGGAAGTCATAGCCGTCAGCGTCGGAACGCCCAAGTTTCACAATGTCAACGGCATGAAATTATACACGTCCATCGTCCACGACGAAGCCTTAACCGATCCGAGCGAATATATAGAGTTGACGACGACGACATATAAGGGGGAGGGGAAGGAAGGGGGAGGCATTCTGGGAAATAAGCCCGCTGTTCATGATGGTCCCGTCTATGTCTGTTTCGAGGAGCACTACGATTATTGGTGTCACGAGCTTCCCGGGGTTAAGAGGGAGGATTGGGGATGGTGTCATTGGGGAGAGAATATGACTCGTAAGTGATGTCTTTTTCTTCTTCTTTTTCCTTTCTTTTTTTTCTTGCGTTCTCTTAGCAGACTTATTTGTCCTTGTTGGATTTTCTGGGGCACTTGTTTGTGTGTTTGTGGGATTGGGGAATGGAGATCTGAAATGGGGAGGACATTTTTCTCTGCGTAGACTCGACAGGTGTCTCCGTTTTCTTCTCAGCTCTTGTATTGTTATCTTTATTCTGTTGGGGGAAAAGACGCTAATTTAGATCTATGGCAAAACTACAGTCCGCTGTAAAGGGGATGTACGGCTTGAGGACAAGATACACCTAGGCGACATCTGGCGGATAGGGAAGACAGTTAGACTGCAAGTCTGGTGAGTTGGAATAGATTCAAACCTTCCTTCATGCTTATTATTTTGTCCTCTATTTCTTCAAATTGTCCGTGTTGAGGCAAGTCGCTGACCCTGTTATCCACAGTGGCACTAGATCCCCTTGCATGAAACTGTCAGTAAGTAATAGTTAGCGTTATTTGGCTTCTCTTCCAACTGCCCACTAACGATGAGTCTTACAGTGGCGTTGCGGGCAGAAGGACTCCTGGCTTGCGACCCTCGCTAATAGCGGTCGCGTCGGGGTATATCTACGAGTCTTAGAAGGCGGCCGGGTACATCCTGGAGACGAAGTATCGTACGAGAACTTCTCCGAAAACCAATTAGATATTGCTAGCATCAGCCGGCTTTCCTTCGATAATTCGCTCAAGACTCGGGATACACTCAACCTCCTTGTCAACAATGAGTTGCTCATGCGGCTGAACAAATGGCATCTGCAGAGAAAAGTGACAACCATGGACGACAAGGCCAAGGAAGGCCGGAACGCATGGAAGGGATTTCGTGATCTGCGCGTCTCCCGTATTGTCGACGAAGAAGGTGGTGGTGGAAAGATCAAGTCGTTCTATCTCGTCGCCGCCGACAACCGACCACTGGCGGACTATTTGCCTGGGCAGTTCCTCACTGTGCGTCTGCCGGATGGCACGACCCGCAACTGGACCATGTCCGACTGGGAATCTCAAGACTCGCCTTCGTACTATCGTGTCAGTATCAAAAAGGCGGGCGTCGCCTCTACATGGATGCACAACCACTGTGACACGAATACAGTTCTTTCGGTCCGATCACCAGCAGGACGGTTCTTCCTCGATCGCACCTCCATTCTCCGGCCCGTGTACATTTCTGCCGGCATCGGCATCACGCCGATGCTCGCCATGATGAAAGCGAACAAACATCACCCGAACATGCAAGGAAAACCCGTTGTCTGGATCCATGTCGCGAGGGACGGAGACAATTTTCCCTTCCACGAAGAGATACTATCTCTTTTCGAGAACAATAAACTGTTCACCAAGGTTGTATTCTTCACGAAGCCGAGACCGACGGATGATGTGCAGGGCGTCCATTATGATCGCGCGGGCCGTCCAGACGTCGAGGCGTTGAGGGAGATTGTCGGCGCGCCATTTACTTGGGAGCCCCTGGGCGGCGGCGAGATGGAGTCCGAAGGCGGTTTCTCGCTCACGTATATCTGCGGGCCGGCGGAATTTGAGAAGTCCATCAGAAAGTCCCTGAAGGAAGATCTGGGATTCCGCGAACCACTTATCCACAGCGAGTCTTTCTCGACCTCCGGCGCCGCAGCAGAGCTAGCTGGCGACGTCAAGAGGGCCAGGGTACGATTTTCCAAGTCCGACGTGTCGACTACTTGGACCAAAGAGAAGCCGCTGTCGCTGTTAGAGCTGGCTGAGTCCTTGGGTCTCACGCCGGATTACGGGTGCAGGGTTGGTGCCTGCGGGAGCTGCGCTACGAGGCTCACGTGTGGTTCCGTCTCAGGCGGATTGCAGCCTGATGGGACGGTGCTAGCTTGCTCGGCTATGCCCGTGTCGGAAGAGGTCGTTTTGGAGATGTGATGTAGATACCTACAGTTAGGTCGATTGTCACTGCGCTAATATTTCGCGAGATTGTCGATTCCGAGGCGGGCAGCGATTGCGACGTCTCTTCTCTTAGGCCTGTCAAGGGGCCGGAAAAGTAATGACGCTCACAGTCCTTAATAAAAGTGAAAGTTGTCATGTAACACAACATTTGGAGGCGTGTAGACTAGATAGGAAATCCAAGCTCCAGGGTATTACTAGGTTAGTACATGGTTGCCAGCGGCGTGAATTACACTATCTCCAGCATGACTCAAATTCCGATTGAGGTGGCATTTCCGAACTTAATTTTGCTGTGTCTTGCTAGCCAAAATCCTGCCTAAGCTTGGGCGAGTCTCCGGGCTCGGCACTCTTTGCATGACACGGGCCGGGATGAGTCCATGATGGGGCCTGGTCCTGCCTGGCCAAAGGAAGCGTCTCATGGATTCAAACTTTTACGTCATGTACCGCCCCGCTGGGTTTCCGTTGTGACTGTGCTCAACAGAGTAACAAAGAGTGTCGGCCGAGCAGGTAACCCTACCTATAATGTTATGTAATATGGGCAGACGTCGATCTATGCCTGGCATTGCCTGCATACATACCGGGCACGTACAACTTTGTAAGGACCTTAATGGAACGATGAGACATCTGTCTTATACTAGCTTTTGATATGGCCTGAAGTATCAGGTGATTCAATGGCATTACTTAGAAGGAGCGTGACGATCCGTCCATCCCGTGTCGTTAGTGAGTAGAGAGAGTTCTCTAGTTAGGTAGCATATTGTTCAGATATCTACTTTGCAATCCTGAACGGGGCATACATACGCATTATTTCGGCCCCGGATAGCTTTGATGGAGAAACAAAGCGATTGGGATGCCTGGTCGAGAACGAGCGACAGAATCGGAAACAGAGCCGAGGAAGGCGGATAATCATCTCGGACACGACCAGGACACGGCCTACAGTGTACTGCCTGTATCACCTAATTAACGCCGGCAACGTATCAGTGAGTGTGAGTAAGTACATCCTCGCCGGTGGCCAAAGATTAAGATTCCCGTCAATCTGTGCTCGGAGACTCGGACGACTAGATCATTCCAGGCAGGTGTGGGCTCGGTCCTCAAAATCTGAAACTGCCTGGGAATTGACCAAAGAAGGAATGACAGAAGTGATCCCAGCACCCCTAGCTTGTAGTCTTTCCCTAATGTTCACTACTTTGTAAAAGCATAACCACCTGGAGCTTGTTGGTCTTAACCACATATGTACTTACATGTAAACAGTGCTGTACTATGTAGTGCTTAGCAGTAGATAGGTAACGTGGCGAGCGGTATGCAAAACTCCACATACGGCAGAAAGCAAAAGCACAGTACCGCATACATGCAGGACGGAGAGCGCATGCTAGGTCAGGTGGTCGTTGCCGACTAATAAGTACTGCAGTTGTACATATGTAGATAAATGGGCAACCATATTGCCCGGGAGGCCTTTTTGAGACTCTTCAGTATGTATAAGTAAACAGTGTCGAGTGGATCTCGAAACTCATTAGAGCTTCTTGGCCGTCTGTCGGCCAGAACCTGTCAAACACGTGGTGAGCTCGGCCGGCAGAGATATGTATGACTCGCGGCGTTACTGCTCAACCATGGTAACTCTGGTCGTCAAATCTCGGAATATATTGTAGGGTAGCATCTGCAGCTTGATGCATGCTCAGCCCATTCACAGACACTCTTTGGAAAAGTAACCTGTCACAAACTATCAAGAATAGGGAGGGTGTATAATTTCATCCACGTCAACCGAGACAAGGTACGTACCTAGATAGATTTACATACCGTAATTCATCCGACGGCGTCTTGTTGATCACTTTAGACCGGTACGTATAGCGCTTAGCACTTTAACGTTTTTCTCTTCTCTCTCTCTCTTTCTCTCTCTCTCTTTCTCTCTCTCTCTTTCTCTCTCTCTCTTTCTCTCTCTCTCTTTCTCTCTCTCTCTGGCTTGTCACTATAAACCGTGTCACCCTTGTCAATTGCATTTGATACCGTGCAAAAGAAACATCGAGATCGTCCGTCAGCTGGCTCTTCTCCTCATCCTCCCCTTCTAGAATTGCGGTACGGGTTTCGACGACGATGGCGTTAGGCTACCGTACATGATAGGTCTTCGCCCCTAGCGCAGGCGGCCCAAAGGGAGCGATTGGCTAATAAAGGTACCCACCTACAGTTATGGGTGGATATGGGGTATACTATGCTTTCTTATTGCTCTAGCCTCAAATCCTATTAGCGCCAATGAGCTACCTTCGTCTTGCCCACTGTACCTGTGTCCCTTAAAGTCAGTACATGAGTTGGTACTGTGGCGTATGCACAAAGGAGGCAAGTGTGTAGTCGAGAATTGGTGTCTGCGTGACATGATAGGCCCATGATCGGGAAGTCCCTTATTATACATATTTAAAGTAATAATGACTTATGGAGATACTTTAGCTGTGTGAAAGTTATTAACAGGTGCTGGGTCCTAATTAGTTGGGGACTAGGTCCAAAGGCGGGCCTAGCTAGCCCCACCGTACCTGGTTTCCAATGAGTTTCTAGAAGCGTTGACATCTCATTTAGAGAATTTTTTTTTTTTTTTTGTGACCTAACTGCAGTAGTCGTTGGCGCCGGGCCACGGTTAAGGCAGATAGAAAACTAGAGCCAGCAAAGACCAAGAAAATCAAAAAGCCCCCCTCGGCCCAACCGAGCCTGAACCAGAGTTTCTTCTAGATAACTATGTACGTGTGTATGTGTGTGAAGTTTCAGTCAGAGACAGAGAAAGATGGAATATGTTGTACCTACATACATACGTACCTGACTTACATGTATACGATTTACTGGTAGATAGAAACCACAAACGCCGTGCTCATTTCAGCCGCTTCATCGTTCTAACCTAGCAAAGCCACGATGGTAGGTATATTTACGCGAGCATGTAGGTACGTACGTAAGTAGGTTGGCAGGTATGGCGTGTAGGTTCTTATTACATGTAGGAAATCCAGTGATTCCTGCCTGTGAAGCTTTCACACGTGGAGTAAATGCAGGAACAGCGACGAGGAACAGCAGGCAAAGACCGACAAGCTTCCATCACGCTGCAGGGCAATCCGAATATGCAAACAAACCCGTAAAAGCGCAGAGAGAAGCCCGTCTGCTCCCCAATAATTTGGGGCAACTTGTTACCGACTTGCTACCGACTGTGGAAATGGAGATGCAGTGTTGATCAACGTGTCTCTGTTGTGCAGCAAAGAAGCATTTGCCGGGTTTCCCTACATACAGTGTACAGCATGTCATACCTTACTTGAGAGCTATTATTACCCCCCAACCATATTTTTTGTCTATGACTTTCTACGTATGCTGTACTGTACTGTCATCGGCAGGCTGTGGGTATGGTAGTACATAGGTATGCCATACCGAATATTATTATTAGTAGCCACTCGGTAAGTACATAGTAGGTATGCAATTAATGTGGAGATAAGTCGTTATATTCCACTTTGACATACTATGTAGTAGATCTTTTGCTTACGCCTTACCAAATCCACATGTACGTGATGGTCAAGAATCACCTGTCGATGAAACCATTCTATGCTGTACCTAAACTGTACCGTCCCAGTTGCTTGATGTCTGACAACAGCAGAATCCGGCCGGGCTGCTCGGGCTCTCGAGGAGGAAAGGCCTTGCCACAATGTCAAATATGAGATTTATTTGAGTATCTATCATATCTAATACTATGCTGGCTAGTATTGGTTAGCTCTCGCGTAGTGTGCAATCTTCACTGCTCCACTCGCGATTACTTATGTGGGCATAGTAGTGTTGGACAAGGCGGTACTGAATACAGTACCGCAGTTCGTCAAGTTTTCTGCATGGGAAAAAAGCCCGACAGCCAAGTTTTACTAGGTTATGTTCAGGGAGACCCCTGCTGCCTCTGTTCCGAGACTCTGGCTCGTCAGGCCTCTGTTAGCCACTACATTGAGGTACCTTTCTTTGGCCTGGTCGAGTTCCAGATGTAAACCTGAGCACCTGATGAGCTCTCTTCGATAAATAGAATACTCCCCACGTCCGCAACAATGTCGGCCTCCCTCCAGCTTACCTCCCGATATCGCCAAACTATATACCTTTACCTCTCGTCTGTATAACACAAACCGACATCCAAGTTGAAGTCGTCGTTGCTGAAGTTGACAGGCCACCCCTCTTCTCTTCGTCTTACACGGCATATCCTCCCTCCCCCCTCCCTCCCCCCAAAGTCCTTCTCTTCCTGTTACAAGTTCTCTCTCAAATATCTTCCCCAAGTGTCTTGCCAAGACAGCCTTGCAACCATGTGCGACTATACCCAAGTAGGTACTGATGTGCCCCTACTTAGAAAGGCCATCCGTCTCATACAATGTTGATGAACACAGGTCGAATACACTTGCCAACACTTTCGCTTTGTCGTCTTAAGATGGTGTCCAAGATATGAGAGGACGTACAAACCTTGTGTACCAAACGTAACTCATCTAGAAGTGAGGTAAGGTCACTACATTCTACTGTCCTTCCCTTTGATGCTTACTTCTAGCTTTGCTAACACGGACTCTAGGAACGATGAACTATGTTGTACGTAATCTACTTGAGCCCTGGAGCTGTTAAATCCCCGAGCCCCATCGCATTGCAACGCTCGACGTTTGATAGCTACTAATGGTTTCATAGCTGACTGTCGACCACGGTCTGCACCGGCTTGGGAACACATGATACGAAGAAATCACGGGCATGCCCCGTGTGTATAAACATTACGACATTACGTTTCTCATTTGCCGGGCACGACGGTCCTTCACCATACGACTATTTGTGCAACACAACGGAGTGCCACTCTGGAGCCCGCAAGTCGGCGTTATACTTTATATTTTCATCTCGGATATGGACGTTTAGAACATCTACACGAAACACGACGGCTTCTAGGCTGTCCGAGGGTTGCAAGCCCCTCACCGCATTTGTCGCATTGGGTCATGGGTTAACATAACAGCGGGATGGGAAATTCGTTCAAATGCGTGCGCTTGGCGTGGGGTTTTCGGTGTTTAGGACATTTTCTAGGCCTGGGCTTGGGTTTCTGGGCGACATGGTGTACAACTCTGACTGTACGGCATGGATTCACTTTTTTTTTTTTTCTTTGCGGCATTTATTCTATCTTACCTATACCAGAGTTTGACCCGCGCGTGGATTTTCAAAGAGGAAACTTCCCTAAAGAAAATATTACGGGTAAAAGGATACAAACGGGGCAGCACATCTTCCTATAGCAAAAGTTGCATGCATACAGCACGAGGCAAGAAGACATCGATGGATGGAAAGTAGCGGTGGGCCAGGACTAAAGGGGGCCTGTTATCTAAAGAGTTTACGCGGTCTAGGCACCACAGAACAGGAAAATGGACGACCGGTATATAACGCAATACCGAAAGCCGCTCCCGTCTATGTACGAGCAAACGAACTTACACATCACACACACAAGGCTTCCGTCAGTCCAGTGGGTGTGTGTGAGAACGGCCGAGAATCGCAACCAGGGTCCTACTTCAACGATGTCTAATTGTTGTTATACGGACGTACCTAGGCGGTGCTTCTCTACATGGTAAGCAGAAATGCATGCCAGTCAGCCCGCCCCCGCTCTCTAGTTATCGAGAACATGGGGGGGGATTGCGTAGCGAATTTACAAATCGATTGATTGGCTTCCGCGTGTTGTGCACAGGCTAGGGACGTACGTTTATGTTGAAGCGTTGTCCTATTTTTTATATCGCTGCGCCGCAGGGCTCGTGTGCAACATATAATATGAGTCCCTTGCAGTATTAAGGGTTCATATTATCTTCGCGATTCAGTTACGATGCGAACGTCGTGCGAACGCTCTATACAAGCCGGTACTATACATGTCAAGACTATCCATTTCCCATTTCGTATCGGGGCCCAAGCTCTGTCAGATGATGCAATACAAACCTTGCAGTATCCACGGGATTGCAGTTGCTTCAAGGGGCTACAAAGTCAGGATAACGGCCATAGATGGTGCGGTTCAAATCATTCCTACTTGGGATAGTATGAAGGATGCCAGCTGAGGCAACTCTCTGCGTACATAATCCGTCCAAAAACGGTATATGGTCTCGTTGTGACGCTTGACCATGTACCTATCCGACCCCCAGAATACCTACACCAGCTCGCACGAGGTCAACTCAGACCAGGAAGAAGCGCATGGATTGCGAAGCTTCTTTGCTGTTCCATTTCCCGTTGGGGCAGAGTAGAGCAGGGCAAGGCAAGAGATGGGATGACAGGGCAAGGCCAGGGCCAGACCAGGGGTTTTGCGGTCGACAGGATTGTAAGCTCAAATGTATACGACAATCCTTCAACGTCGGTCTTTGGTGGGGGTTTGCCTATGCACCATATGCACTCCAGAGCCACCTGTCTTATTTTTTACCTTCCAGATTCGGAAGGGGACAGGGATTATAATAAGTCGATGCATCTGATTTTGGGCTTGGGCACTGCTGTATTACACACTGACGGTACATAATACTATGTTTGATATGGCTGGCCGTTAACGTTGACTGGTGTTTCCGATGCAGACTGTCACCGTGTCACCCCGTCATCCAGCTCGCCCAGTCAGAGCCGAGATATTCGTCAACGCTGACCGTTGACGCGAGAGAAGCTCGGATCCCCTTGCCGAATATGTCCCCCCCTCGCGTACCCTCGGTCAAATGACATGCCTACAGTGTTATGTATGTCAGCATGGAAGTAACCGCGACGTGCAGCTCCAGGATGCTACAGGCGTATGTACTATGGATGTATGCATGTAAGCATGTCTGTATGCTGTACGCTGTAGCCCGTTGAGTAGGCCAGGCATACATGATACAGAGCATACCAATTGGCAATGCATATTGCATACCCAGGCACATACGGCGTAATATATCTTGGTTGAAGTGGTAGTAGCCATCTGCCGGGAAAACTAATAACACCCAAACTGTACAACATACATACAACCAGCATTCAACGACCAGAAATGGGTTACTAAGCGATAATAATAATAAGGAGCTTGATATAGCTTAAATTAGCGAGCCTCCCTGTCTGCCTCTTCGCTTTACCTACCTGGGTATATAGTGAGCAATGTGGCTGCTGTTAGTGGACGGGCCAATAGCAAGAGCACGTGGTTGGGCGCCAAATGTCACAACGTGATATGCATACTTTCTTCTAGGTTCTCCGCTGTCACGACACGCGACGGTGGATCTCACGGACAAGGTCCGAGGTTAGATAGTCTAGGGAGCCTGGGAGTCCGAGTGCCCAGATTGCCCAGATTGCCCAGGCTTCTGCCCAGGAGCGTGTTTGGAAAAGATATTTACCTGCGCTCTGGAAACATTGGTAAGATCAGAGACGACCCGAGATCGAAGCCGCTGTTGCACAAGCGATTTATTCTTCAGCGCCCATGGATCCCTCCAAAAAGTTAGACCAATCTTTAGAGATCTCTGGGTTAGATACAGTACATACATATAGATACCTAGATCTGGCAGAACCGCAAGAACCCGACGGTTGACAATTGTATCACGCATACCCAAGGTACTCCAAAACGGCCATGACCAATAGTTCATGAGGCCCACGTAAGGGCCTGACCGTGGTATGTAGACCTATCCAGGTTACAGATCAACAATGAGCACATGTGAAGTCAATCTTGCGTACATATGTAATGTACAGTAGTATCGTCTGGGGGAATTACCTACATACAGCAGTACAGCATACATACAAGCAGCAATTACCGCCCTGTCACTTTTATTCATGCCTAAAATCGAACAAACACCCGACCAACATGGATGAGAAGCCCCTGCAAATTGCTCACCGAGTGGAGTCGGTGAGAAGCAACCGGCTCACCCCTAGTCTAGTTCTTCCGACTGGGAGGGATACCTACCAGGAAACAACGATTATTAATGCCCAAGTCTCAAATCCCTGGACAAGATAGATAGGTAAATGACTTCAGAGAAACGCGCTAGAAGCCCAGAGGCTCGGCTGTGTCAAATAAATAGGTAAATTTAGGTTAGGTCCTTTATTTACGACCGTGCAGCATAGGCATCGGGATAAATAATACTTACTTACACCTGCATAGATATCAGTGAATTGTTGGTAGGTTTTATCTCCGATCTCCGAACTATGTATGTACAAAGACGCCTCAGATATGCGAGCCCGTTTCACTTCCATTGCTTTTTTTGTTGTGGCTTGTCCGTCCGCCCGCCCGCCCGCCCGCCTGCCTTGATAGCCACTCCCACTCTCGTCGAGGCCCATGATATTGTAAACTATGGTACAATTCACTTATATTCGTACATAGAACGATATACATAGAACGATATACATAGTAGCAGAACTATCCGTGCGCTAGACATTTGTAACATTTAATAATCTAGCACGGAAGGACAATCGAGGACAAAGAGCTCCGGATGCCCGCCAGATGCGATGGCTGCTCGCTCAACTTATAATACAGAGAAAGCAGCAGCCACATGATGCAAAAGGCGTAAAGCCCTTGCTGAAGCGCGGCTTAGTGATTACTCACGACGACGAAAGAAGGAAACAATGTCGTACCTGACCAGCACTCTCACCCGCGAAACTGGTCGTTCCTCTTCAGGGAAAGTAAATTGGCCAGCTGGTTTGACTTGGCTTATCAGATTCAGCTGAAACTACGTGGCGGCTCTTCCCTATCTATCAAAACGTCCTAGCATATGCGAGCTTGATTAGATTGAGGTAGCCAGCAAAGGAGGGGAAGCTTGGCGAAGAGCAGGCAAAAGCTTACGTGAAACTAAGGTTGGTAGCTTGCTGTCTCGGTTTACAGAAAGAAGCTCTCCGGCGTCCTCCCATGGTGGTGAAACATTTCCAGCACATGCAATTAGCTCTTTAGGTACAGAGTCGTTACTAAGCTACCGTCCTTAAACCGACATCATAGCTCTTTCGGCTTCGTTCTAGGCGCATGTGCGTGTGCGTCATCCCCTTACCCTCCTCAGACAAGGCGTCTGTCGGGGAGTTCCTTTTCCATCTTCCGCACCTACCAGAGCACCAGAACGAAGGCTGCATCGCAGAGGGATGATAGCCCGCAGATGAATATGCTAAGCGGACTTATCCGGAACCTGTGAGCTTCAGGCCAGTACTATCACAGGAGACTATTCGTCACATCCATCCCGAAGATGGATCCTACGAATCTGCATATCCTGTTTTTATTGTTTTATATCGTTAGCACTCACTACGAAGTTCCAATGAATACAGGATACTCAAAGTTGGCGAAGCGGAATATTTCCGTTGGAATATACGAGGTAGGTAGATAACAAGATTTAAGAGGCGGTAGGTAGGACCACACACCGGCAGGTTTGATAAGCACGAACGCCATCGCTGTTTCCAAAGACAAATGTCTTAAATGTAGCGAGATTATAAACCTATAACGAGTATAGATGTACATTACAGCAATATCGTTATACAGAAACAAAATTTGAAAGTACGGTGAGAATAGGTATAATAAGAAACGTGGCTTACAAGATTGTATAGTTTGTACCCCCCCGAGTGACCCCGGACGACCAACATGACTAGGCCGCAAGCGCCAGAGACCAGCTGCGCGAATCTAGCCGATCAGAAGCCAAGTCGGTTATGTCGTAGACTTCCCACCCTCTCCACCATTTTCCCGTCTTATCGCCACTCCCCATGCCGGGCTCCGAGAGAAACCAAGCGACAAATGCCACTATTTGCCGGTAGGTTAGTGGGCATAGCGCCTTCGAAGCTAGACGAGTTCACAAGGAGGTATTGGCGGTAACGAAAACTACCCGGAGACTATAGGTACTCCAAATACTCTTATCTCAGGGACGAGAAAAGGATGGGGAAAAAAGTGTGTCCAGCCCTGCAGTGGCTGATACGTGACAGCATTGCGCAGGAATATAGGAATATAGGAATATAACATAGGTAGGATCTTCCGGTGATAGGTACGTCTAGTGGCCCTAGTAGCCCAGGAGGATCATCAGCCCCAAGATGCACGAGATAATCCGCCCTACGAACTTGCTCGAGTGCGCCCAGTCCTGGGATGCGGAGCGCACAGTCGTATAAATGACCTCTAGATTAAGCACTGCAAGCAAGCGCCCGCGACCAGGGGGACATAATTATATCAGCATCAGCACCAGCTCAGGTATGTAGATGGATTTCAGCTCAGCTCGGGGTTCATGTAGAAGGAAGGGATCATCTTCGGGGATGATATACCTATATGTATACCCCCCTACAAATGCTGGTAACGTTTATATGCTTATGTGCGAGATTCGGCTGACAGGGTTATGTTTTCGGGGTTTAGGATAGATTTCGGTTTATTCAAAGATAGGTAGGGTCCCAAGGTAGGTTGGGAGGTAGGATTCAAACGGGCAAAACTCACGGAGCCATACCGAGAAACCGAGACGCTGAACCACCATCTCCGCAACGCGTAACACGTACAACGATCTCCTAAGATACGTTGACGGCGAGCCCGGCCAACGGTATGGCGTACGAGCGGGTCTGCAACGAGCGCCGGATCATGAGGACGTTTGCAACGTCCCAAAATAGGACTACATCACTGGATAGTTTTATTCTTTTATTCATTGATCTCTGTCCCAGACTTTGGAATAAACAGGTTGTAAAAAGGGCCGTTATCGAGGTCTAAGGCGCATGGCTTTTCTTTTCTTGACCAGGGGAATGAACTAGATTAGGTATGCACTGCGAGATCAAATCCAGAGATGAAGGTAATTACTCATGACTAGTGGCTAGACAAGCAGTCGAGCCCAGAATAAGCCATTCTGACGCATGACTCGGCGCAAACATTTGATAATCCCATCTTGAATCTTTCAGAAATAAAACAAACACTGTAACTTTTCGAACGACTTGTGGTCGTGATACCGGACAAGAGAATCGCCATCTTGGCAGAACCGGTACAGATGTAAGACGAAGGAATCTATTGTGGGGAAACGAACCGATCCCTTACCTACTTAATTCAACATCTAGTCTAGATTAGGGAAGCTTATATATTGTAAGTTTAGTGCTTAATATACTTCACTACCTACTTGGTCCGAATACGACGTGGTATACCGAGTTCAACGAACCAACAGCATATAGCCAATACGCCTACTCCAACCAACAACACCTGTCAAAATATATAGAAAACGGTGCAGTCGGCAAAGATTTCGATGGACCCCGAAGGCACAGGCACCTGGGTATGTATCTCGGCGGCGTATTTAGGTAGGCATGTTAGTTTTTCTATGAAGAAAAAAGTGAAGTGCCGTTTGATGAAATGAACGAACGCAAGGATTCACGAGGCCCTCAACTTCTTGTTCTATCTCGTGGACCAGCCTAAATCCCCGATCAATTACTGCGCTAAAGCCTCATGAGGAGCTATAGACGTCGCCGCTCGTGTTCACCCGCGATCCTTGTATCACGCTATAAGTGAGACTGAGGGAGTGATTGACTTGCGAGAGATGCTCCAGTCAACTCATTTTATACATGAAAATCAGCCGAGAAATTGAGCCTCTAATAAGCATTGCTTGGGAAGAGTCTTCGGCACATACATCTCTGAGGGCGAGCACGTTGTTCTACAGTGAACCGACTTAGCTTTGATGACCCAGCGGACGAACTATCCACATTTACAAGATCCCTATAGCAGCCTTCATAGGCTGAATGAATGGATGCAGCTCATTTGATGCCTCATATTAACTATTCGAGTCAGAGTCTTAGTATTAACAAGAGAAAATCAATGTTCAGAGTCAAACATTCGTGTCTTCCGGTTTGACTGAGGTATCGGTCTAAGACTGCGATCATTGAGTGCCGGTTCATTTGGATGGACCCGAGGACATTTTAGGCTTCCAGTTTATAACACAGAAACAAGAGAATGTTCTATCATCTGGCAGAGAAGACTTAGTTGTAAATAGACTCAATAAATACAGGTGCTTGAGTCAGATGAACGAGATCTTACTTTGTAAAGGCTTCAAACACTCATCTCATCGCCGCTTAATGGGCTCCACGCATCTGATTGCAACGCTGAGATACTGTAGGTAATTCTACACATGCTTAAGATTTTCATGAGACAGAAAAGGGTCTGTATATAAGAACAATCATATTTGCCGGTCACAGCACTTCTGCACCTCAAATAGTAGCTCTTGCAACCAAATCCCGACAAATGGAAGTTGGGAGCACATATATGTATCTGCTTTTCTTATGCCATGTAAGAGCTCATAAAGTATTAATCTATCGACAATAATTAAAGGAAAGACTTGCGATATTTTCACAATTTCTAGGAATGACTGCCTTTAAATAAGATCTAAGTGACACCGTGACGTCTCATGAGCTTGTTGTAGCAGTTGATCATCAGGTAGGCGATAAAATACTACCGAGAGAGCATACCCGGTAGCAAACATTTCTACACACCCCCCATTACATCACTAATCTCAGTACCGATGAGTAGGTATGTCCACAAACCTGGCTCAGGTTACTCAACTATCTACCTAGTGAAATGCTTACGCACGTAACAATTAGATCCTGACCGGTGATAACGATTTAAGTACAGATTACCCAGCCCTACATACTCGATGGTTCGATCTGTGTCCCGCGTTGGTAGCGGGTAGAAGTGGGTATTTAGCTTACATTAGCCCAAGCACATTGCGCACCGATTTTACCACCGAACGACGGTTATCGGTAGCTACTTTGACTAACGGACCATCGTCACATATCCTACACAATATACCTGTTCTTCTCTTGATATTTTCAGGGTCGGCGCAGGAATGGCTAGCTTGGCAGATCGCTACCAGGCATTAGTCCAGTGGGCTGAAGAAGCTGGTGGGCGACTTCATCCTGCTGTCGAAATTTATCACGATGAGGTCACAAAGGGTTCATTCCGTGTCAAGGAAGCAGGCCTTCTAAGCCCGGCCGAAGAGATAGTCTCCCTTCCATTATCGTGTTCGCTTTCTTTCCTCAACGCGATAGCCGGCCACCCAAATATCGCTACGACGTTACCTTCCTCCATAGCCCGGCCGCAAGGGGACGGATACTTTCCAGATGAGTTCCTGAACAATGCACCACCCCATGTCATAGGCCGGTTCTTTCTCATGCAGGAATATTTACGCCGGCAAGAATCTCCATGGTGGCCTTACATTAGAACCCTGCCTCCACCTGAGCAGATGACGAGTTTGTTGCCTGTTGTTTGGCCCGCTGGTGATGTCGAATTCCTCGAGGGTACCAATGCTCACATAGCCGTGCAAGAGATACGGTCAACGTTGAGAAAGGAATACAAAAACGCGATGAAGCTTCTCCCTGAGAGGTTCCAGTACGAGTACACTCGTCCCCTCTATCATTGGGCGTACTGCATATTCACTACCAGGAGTTTTCGCCCGTCGCTCATCCTCCCTGCCTTGGAATCAGCCTCTTTATCTTGCAAGATCGATGATTTCTCTATCCTTCTGCCCCTTTTCGATATCGGTAATCACTCACCTCTCACTCAGACCACATGGGTAACCGACGAGGAATCGCGCACTTGCACTCTGCGCTCCTGCCAGTCTTACTCGGCGGGGCAGCAGGTGTACAACAACTATGGAATGAAGACGAACGCCGAGCTGCTCCTTGGTTATGGCTTCATGTTCCCGGAAAGCGAAGAGCTTCATAATGACTATGTTCATATCAAGACAAAGGCGAACCCGGAAGCTGGTGATCTCGACGCATCACATATTGTGTCTCTGCGACCATTTGCCCATCCAAGCTCTGTCGTAGGCCGATCGAGACTACTGGATCCGGACCATGTCTCCTGCCTACCACACTTCTCTCATTTCCAAGACTCGGTCATTGCTGCTCTATACGAGTCCATCTCCAGACGGACCGAGAGTTCTGATGCCAGTTTGACAGACATCATGCAAGGCAGGATCCCCCGGGAAGTCCTCGGGGAGCTTATTGACGCTTTGGGAACAAAACTCACCATGGACCTAGAGGAGATCGAGGCCCACGACCCACCTTACGAGGCTGCGAACCAGAACCAAGAGCTCGCCCTTCGCTATAGAGAGCAGTGCAAGAAGGTATTAGACCAGGCGCTTGCTAGTCTTTCAGGTACGGGATCATAAGGCTCGGATTCACTGGAACTTCGCATGCCACGTGTCGGAGACGCTCGGTCAGAAAATAGAATAGCAGGGGAAATCTCAACCTGTGCTACCAGACATGCAAATTTGGGAAACAAGCTACTTTGAGCGAGAAGGGGGAAATTAATCTACAAACCAAACTCCATTCTAGGGGTATCATATCCATCCATGCTGGGCGCCCACACCGTCCCACGCTTTCCCGGTCGTTGCGCGCATAAAACATCACAAAATAAATAAGACTTCGTCAACTTCTTCGTGTACCGCGGTCAAATGAAAAAGAATCCCCCACCTCTGAACCAGCCAGGGTCTGACTATTAAACAGAAACAGACCGCTCCGGGCCGTAAACAAACTGCTGTCAATTTGGTCGCAACCAATCAACAAGCGTTTCGGGCAACGCCGTCATGTTCTCATTCAACAAATCCAAACATGCCTTGGACGCTGCAGGAAGCAAACGAAACATAATTAGCTTACACCCTCAAAACAAAATCAACTACCTATGGCTTGATGGACGAATAGATGGATGCGACCTACGTCTCAAAATGCTGAAATTCCCAGAGCTGAGCGCAGCGCTCATCCTGGCTGAGTTGTAACATCCAAACTTCTGCTGCAGGACGAGCATGCGCTGCCAAAGTCTGTCGGGGTCGCCGTCCGTCCCTTCCTCTATCACCTTGAGGGACTCCCGTCGCCTGCTGGCGAGCGACGAACATAAGGAGGAAGTTGGCGATGCGGATCTGGTGGTCCGGAGGTCCTCATCTATCGGCATCGGGTCTATGGTCTTATTTGACACTGTTGTAGAACCAGCGGGACAAGATGTGATAGTGTCGCTGATGGGACAGGGTGTGATAGCGTCAATATCGTCGTCGATCATTTTTGCCGAAGTGTGAGTATGTATGTGGTCTCGCACGCTATTTAGTGTCTAAACGAAGAGGCAAGATCGAGACGAGAGGAAAGTCTAAAAGAGGCCCTCTATGTATGCTCTTTTAAAACTAGCAGCGGTCGTCTAACTAAATGTGTATGTCGCGTGTAAAAAGGGTGACCTGTATGTATTAAACAAGAGGAATATCGTGTAGCTATATATTACTACGGGGTAGTAATCTTGTATGCACTTTCGATAGCAGACGGTTCTTGTGGCTGACGTAGAGTTTTTTTTCTGCTGCTTTATTTTGGGCTTACTTATATTATTATTAAGATTGGAACAGTGAAACAACCTTATGCCTCTGATGACGGGGGGAGGGCCTTGCCTTTTCTATCGAGAGTTAATCTAAAGCAAACCCCGGGATGCCCCCCAGTTCGTCAAGTAACAAAAAAAAAGGTAACTTATGCCCAAAGCTGGAATTTACATCAAAAGACAGAAAAAAAGAAAATAAAAATTACAGGACCTATATACCTAAACGGCTAAGAAAAGCCAACTATGCATGCAGGTATAAGCATATGTCACCCCCCAGAAAAAAAACAAAATTAAAAGTCGGCATGAGTGAGGGTTGCATTAGCGTTGCAGGAGGGGCTATGATATTATGTCGACACACTACGATCAAACCACTTACTCTGCCTTTTCACCCAATCATCGGGGTTCCCTTTTCTCGAGCCCATATCGTACCAGGAAGAACTTGGTTCAGATGGGCCATATGATAACGAGAATGACGGGTGGTGCATGAGACCACTCTTTAATTTCTTTCTTAATCGTCTTTTTCCCTCTCTTTATCTTCTCTTTGCCTCGTGATCTTCTTTCAACTCGGTATTAATAATAATAATGCTGTAGTTAAATGATAAACAAGTACCTATATAGGGACAACATTGGTAACCTAGAGCTCTATACATAGAAGAAAAAATCCTTATGTTATGCATGCCTTACTTGCATATCTTTTTTCAGTAACAAGGATGGTGATGATGCTAAACTACTGTAGCCGGTTTTGCCCTAGTAAAAAGACAGGCGGTGACAAGCTCTTTCTTTCATGCAGCTCATTCTTGAGGGAAATCCCGTCTGCTAGGATTACTCATGGACCCAACCTAGCTACTATTGGTAACTAGTTGCGGGACTCTGTGTCTGCTGTCCTGGGATAGGTAAAAGACGCACAGACGAAACGCTTGAATACCTGTATATCCTCTGAACAGTAATAACGAGACAGGTATAGTCGCAGTACTAGTTCCCAGGTTATATGCATGTATGTATGTAAGTAGTCAGAAACAACATAGATGACTCGATCTCGGCTTACCTTGTTAGGGCTTAATTAATGGAAAAAGGCAAATACAGACCAAGACTCTTCAGGGAAGAAGAGATAGAGATGCTGGAATTTCGGCAACGCTGGCTTGGCTGGTTGGATGCATGGTTTGCAGATCCTCAACTACCGGCACCAATCACTACACCATCCCCGAATCGGGTCGCGATCAGAGGGAATGGTCACGCCAAGGCCAAGCGAAGTTGCAACACACACACACACGCACACCTATCTACCTCCCACTACAGCAGTACCTGACCCAATCCCGTCATCGGGCTCGGTAGGCAACAATAGTCTAGTCATCGCCCACCTTTCACGAGGCCTCTTCCTCCCTCCTCCCCTGCGTGTACTATGCTTAAGCGAGTAGTGTATGGGTGAGTGAAGGAGTGTTCCCCGGTGGCCTGATCAGTTTTCTTGGTGTGGTATGGTGTTATGCATTGATTCACCTCGCTAGTAGATCTAGCGTCTTGTGTAGAGCCAAGAAGGGGTATGGAGAGACATACAGCAGCACTTGACTACATACATATCTTCGCAGATGATTGATTGATTGATTGTGTGTTTGTGTACTTACATACCATCGCTAGACAGTATCATCTACGTAATGAGGCGACGCTAGAAGTAGGTAGTCGCCGATGGTGTCGCCTCACAAATGATTTCCTGGGATTCGTTATTAGGTAGCTTATTAGGCACCTAGCTTAATGAATTTGATAAGACTCTACCTATGTCTGCTAGGGTCAGACAGACGTAGGCAGGGACTAGGTTAGATACGTGACGTGATGTGATGAGTTGGCAGCAGCGCTTACAGGTACAGCATAGCATAGCATCATCTCTAAGTATGCCTCACTTACGGAATGAACTATGAGTCGTTACCGAAGCTGCGGATGACGTTGCTTGTGTGTCGTGGCCTTCGCCGAATGTAGGTACCTTGGGTATATAGTAGCAAGGCAGGCAGTCTAGACTATAGAATCGAATGAATGCCTAAGACCAAATCTGTCAAATCAGATATCGCCAGCTTCATTCTTCCCCTGAATCCTTCAGGATGTAAGATAGAAGAAGGAAAACCAACCATTACCTTGGTGCTACTGATCATAACCGTGACGACCGTCGTACGTATTAAATGCCAGGTGAGCGATAAGGTAACAGGTTAGGTAGGTAGGCAGTATGTAGGAAGTAGGCAGGGAGAATGCAAACCCAAGTAACAAATCAAACATTGCCAGCACCTACCTCGCATACCTTCCCCTATTTTGACTACTAATCCTGCCAAATTTATCTATTAAGAAACCACTTCCGTCACAGATATGTACCTAGGTCTCTCGAGAAAGAGTTATGTGGGACTGCGTTACATACATATGTACATCCTACGGTAACAAGGATTCGAACGATGTGTGACGCTGTCTATTCACGTATAAATGTAAGGTTAGGTTTCTTGTTACAAGCTTACGACAACGCATTAACTAACCAGGACCCGATTCTTTCCTACTGCCTACCTACTTACCTGCGTATGCTGTACGTTAGACGAATTGCAAGTGTGTATGTAGGTAAGCAGCCATACCAATTTATCGTCACCCCTCCCGACTTACACCGCTTCGCGTTTCCCCCACTACCTAAGCATCTATCTACGTACATACATACATACATACCTACACCTGTCGTCTCTCGCTTCCGAAAATACGTAAACCAGGGAAATAGACAAAGAAAAAGAAAAGGGCTCATCAGGTGACGGTGTTTTGAATCGTCCTAATGTAGTGCATATTTACATGCGTACGTCTTTAACAGCATAACGTTAAAACTTTCAACAACGGATCTATCTCTTGGTTCTGGCATCGATGAAGAACGCAGTGAAATGCGATAAGTAATGTGAATTGCAGAACATATCGAACTAGGACTAGATAGACTGACTTAACTGACATAATCCCTTTTTTAAGCGGTATCAAGACCACAAAGCAGTGCAAACAAATTACATAGCTACTTACTACTTCAACATACCTCATACCTCATGCATCTTGCGTACGTGCCTTACCCAGTATAGCAGTATCAACAGGTTATCATCACCCCGCAAAACACCCAGTACTAACATTAGGGACCTAATGTAAGCCATATGCATGTTTTTCAAGAGCAAGTTCTTTGTCGCGTTAGAAGAGACTGGGGTTTAATGAGCAAGCATGCCACCTCTAATCGTGTAAGTACGTAGGTGGCTTAAACTCAAAACTTCTCTAACCTAGGTGGACTTGGATACGGATGCGGACGGGACGTGCCGCGTTTAGTAAAGCTTGACGAGTCAAGTCAGTAACAACTGCAGATGTAATAGAGCGGAATTGCCTCGGCAGGTACATATATACCTAGGTAACCTAGTCGAATATTCCACCTGTAGATGAGACTGAAAGTTGGATTACCGCAATTAGAGATACTAGGTTACAAAGCTAGACGGGAAGGCTGGCTCCCTAACAATCGGAGTGCTCCGATGACAATGGCAGAATCGGTGAACCCACTGGCTGAAGAAATGCGCACTCATAGGTGTAACCGCTATGCCTTTGAACATACAGGCGATGTCGAGAAACAGTGAATGCTACGGGTTAGTCTAGGATCCGTCCGTCTCCTACTCGCACTAGGTACGGAGAGAAACCAGTTCAAACGTCTTCAGATGGGTTACTCAAGCAACGTACTGTAGCTTCAGAAGGAAGTTCAATTCTCGCCTCGCTTCAGAAATACGGTATAGCAACACAACACATAGCCCCCGCTAACCTCATTCACCCACTCATATCTCTCCTATTGTACATATAGGTACATTATCCATCCGTTTGATCAATTGACCCTTTTTTGAGACGTGTGTTGACGTCCTTTGGTCTTTAATTCGTTTCAATTAATTTAAGCCTTCTCCAACCGGTTGGCAACAGTCTTCCAGTTAATGACATTCCAGATGGCTTTGAAGTACTCGGCCTTGCGGTTCTGGTACTGCAGGTAGTAGGCGTGCTCCCAGGCGTCGATGCCCAGCAGTGGCACGTAGTTGCCTGTCACGGGGTCCTGGTTGGCGCGGGTGATGACCTGGAGAGTGCCGGCCGTCTTGTCTTTGGCCAGCCAGGCCCAGCCGCTGCCCTGGATGCCGGCCAGGGCGGTGTTGATCTGGCTCTGCAGAGTCTGGAAGGATCCGAAGTCGCGGTCGATGGCGGCCTAAACGAATTAGAAATCTAGGGGTTAGCATGAGTTTTATGTGATCCCGTTTTCTTTGTCTTTTGTCTTAGTCAAGGGATAACGTACCTTGAGAGCGCCCTCGGGTTCACCGCCGCCGTCCTTGTTGGCCGGGGCCAAGTTCTCCCAGAAGAGAGTGTGATTGGTGTGGCCGCCGCCGTGGAAGTTTAGTAGAGGTGCGACGGCGGCGGCTGCTATCTCATCGCCCTTGGAATGGGCCTCTCCAATTCGCTCCAAGGCACTGTTGAGGCCGTCGACATAGGTCTGGTGGTGGTTCTTGTGGTGTATCTCCATGATCTTGCCCGAAACATGAGGCTCGAGGGCACCGTAGTCGTCTACACCAGGGAGAATATCGGTCAGTATAATGCTGCAGTGCAATCGCGCATCGCGAGGTTTCGGGCGGTGATTCGCCTACATGACAGGTCGGGCAGCGTGGCCTTCCCACGGGTGAATGAAGTGCTGGCCAAAGCTGCAACAGCCGGCTTGGCCGAGGTAGCTCGAAGGGCTGCTCGGGCTGATGGAGCTGCACGGAAAAGAGTGGTAGCCATTTTGATATCAAGTCAATGGAATATGATTCGAGTCAATGGGACGTTGTAGCTGCGGATGGTTGCGATAGATCCAACAATTAATGGGAGCTCTACGATAATTTACAAGCAAGAGGAACTGAATAGCTCTCGCATCAGGATGATGTCAATAATTTCTCTCCTCACACAGTGGCCGAGCTTTCCCGCAGTGAGCTACGTATGTAAATACAAGCCGATTGGTGAGCTATCTGCTTTTAGTATAGACTCTCTTGGCTTCGTCGGGGATATCGGTCTGTTGTCGGACGTTCCGATGTCGTTATTGGCCGTCTCAGGCAGGCTCAGGTACCTAAGGCAGTACCTATACTTCCCTAAGCTAGGTACAATAGCACGACAGAAGACCTGAATGTGCCCCGCGTCAAAAGTCGCGTCAAAGATTAGTACGCCAAAGCCAAAAAGTAGTGGTTTTTCAACCACAACTCCAACTACGGCATTGTCTGCTTCTAGGATTCTATTTCGATGCGAGATGAGTATGGTTGTCTGGGAACGATTATGAGCATCCCGCTTGGGTTGTCACGATGTCCTACTACGATCTTGACGCCATTCTGACCGACGCCGAGGTACGCACCGCTCCCGTCCCAGAACATTCTTTGGTTCGGGAATGTTCGATGTTCTAATAGACTAGTGCGCACTTTGTATTGACCGAACACCGATCTGTACAGAAAGTGCCCTCTAAATTCGAGCTCGAAGTAGCCCAATTAGGATACCTCGACAATAATGCTGCTCAACCTCTGAAGAACGGCACGTCGGTCAATCTCCCCCTATGGCTTGCCGAGTTGCTTGCGCTCGCAAACCGAGCTCCTAGCAGCGCCGAAGAAGACGCCAAATCATTCGTCTCCCTGAACCTCCCGCCGTCTCTATCTAATGAAGTCATGTCGGCCCTTAAGGCTGACCCCCGCGCCGTGCCGCTCCGAGACCAGTCCCACAACTTCTACGGCCTAGGGACGCGTATGCTCGACTTATTCGAAGAGAAGGAGATATGTACCATCCTCAGACGCACATTTGTTACCAGAGCAACGGATATTGCTCTACATGCAGGGAAGGCTGGCGCCACGGACGATATAGGGACGGGTGCCGGTGAAGAATTCCTACGAGGCCTTGAGGAGTGGGAGCGGAAACTATTCAAGAAGGCGCATGATGGCGTTAAGGGAACTAAGGAATGGATGGAAGGCGTTAAGAAACATTAAAGTTAGGTTCTATCATGAATTTCCAATATGATCAAGCATGAGTTACCCCAGAAGAACCAGTCCAGTGAGATGGAACGACTTAGAAAAGGTAAGGCATCCGAAGGTAGGCGTACGACGTTAGATAGGCCTCAGAATTAATAACTTACTAGTCTAAAAGTTCCCTCCCTTCCTGCTTTTGCCAAAAAAGTGACTTCGAAATCTGCTCGGTAGATCGATGAGTCTGATATACGGTGTGTATTACAGTGTATTTGCTCGCTAGCCGTCAGCTAGTACAGTATATACACGGTAACTCTAATACGCTAACACAGTAAAGTGCAGGATCTCTATCGTACCTAGCTTTATCAGTAAACCGTCATATTTCCCAAATTCAAGGTTCCAAGAACTCTTTGCCTTGGCCTTGTCCCGATACGCAGCGGCAGCGACAGATTTAACGTATAACGCGAGAACAAACCTTAATAAATGTATTGCTGGTATTGTCCGCTACGAAAAGACTGCGACAAATCTGAAGCGCATCGTGTCCCTTAGAATTGGCCACCTCTAGAAACACTGCACACGCATATTAGGCAGCGTACTTTGCGCCAATACGCAGCCACACAATATGTCTTTCAACCCTGCCCATATTTCTAAGGCTGATGCCGCAGCTTACTCTTCCTCTGACGACGACGAAAGCGACAACGATGGCTTTGCGCAACCGTCCGTGGATCCACGAGCTGACGAATTCCTCGATTTCAACCCTCGCAAACGGAGGAGAACCGGTCGTAATACGAAAGAAAGCGCTGCTTTAGGCATATTTGGTTCTGATTCTGAGGATGATGACGCACCTGGTAGACGCTGGAAGTCTAAAAAGGACCTACGACACAAGAACGTCACTTTCGTTTCCGCCGGTCAACAGAACCTCGACCAAAACGTGGAAGAGCAAGAGAGTGAGGAGGATGAGGATGAAGAAGATCAACCTCGTCTTGGGCTTGGCACTAAGCAAAGCAAAGCGACACAGGATGAACAGAATATGGAGGACCGAGAGGAAGATGAGGATGAAGATGAAGATATGGCTGGGGTTGGCTTAGGCTTCCGACCGTCCATGCTAAGCTCGACTATGTCAGACACGCCCAGCAAGCGGCCAACCATGATGAAGACAAAGTACGATGGTAGCAATCCTTTGGGGAAAAGTTTTGTCCCAACCTCCGCAAAAGATCCCGTACTCGACCCAAATATGGCGAATAAGCCAGCCTCGGCCCCCCAAACGCCCAAGCCCAGTGCTTTCGGCACCGGCTCTAAAGCAAAATCATTTGCTGCACGTATGATGGCTAAGATGGGCTATGTTGAAGGCCAGGGTCTGGGAGCCGATGCACAAGGCCGGTCCAACATCATCGAGGCTACGTTACGTCCTCAAGGGAACGTTGGTCTTGGTACCGTGAGGGAAAAATCCCAACAAGAACGGAAAGAGGAAAAGCGACAGGCACGCCTACGGGGAGAGGATGTCTCTGATTCGGACGAAGAACGTAAGCGGGCCAAACGCGAGAGGAAGAAGAAGGGTGGAGATAGTGGCCCAGGCAGCGGGATAAGCACGCCAAAACGATCAAAACCAAAGTACATGACTGTCAGTGATATTCAGAGAGCAGCCCCAGGTTTGCAGATACCGGAAGCATTTGCGCCCATTTTGGATATGACGGGTCGTGACCACAAATTGCTCATGTCTGGATCCGGCCTCTTGACCCCGACGGCGGGTACCGAACTCGTGGAGCAGACTGAAGCTCGTAAACTAGCAAGGCGAGCCCAGGGTGATCTTGCCGCCTTCGTGGAGGAATGGAAGACTCTAGAGGAGAGGAAAGCATGGCTGGATATGGAGGCTCTCCAGCGTCAACAAGAGGTAGACGAGTTGGAAAGCGAATTCTTGTCGCTCCGAGGTTTCACTATGGTCTTGGACGAGATCTGCCAGGCCGCCAGAGAGCAGCAGTGGGACCCTATCATATCCGGGCTCGAGAAAGCGGAAGCAGCTACTTCACACTACAACGAAGAGCTATCCGGCATTGCAGTTGCTAGCATTCACCCCTTCCTTGCTAACGCGACTCAGGGCTGGAAACCCCTAGAAGACCCTAATCTGAGCAACTTTGCAACCGACCTAGTTAAGGTCAAACGTTTGCTTGGTGTACAAACCAAGGTGGACCACGGTGACATCGTCTCCAGATGGGGCCAAGACGACACGAATCAGTTGAATCACCTCCACACTAAATCGACGACACCCTACGAAAGCATGATATACAAATTGATATTCCCTAGGCTCGCCACGACCATATCCCAGGATTGGGATGTCTATGATGCAACACCTCTTCTCGCCGTATTCGACAAATGGGAACCGCTCTTCCCACCATTTGTTCGTTTTCAACTATTGGAGCAAGTGGCTCGGAGACTTGATGCCGCTATCGCGAACTGGAAGCCCAAAAAAGATCGAAACACACTACCGCATCTATGGCTTTTCCCTTGGCTTCAGCATCTCCCACCCCATCACTTGGATCCGAAGGGAACCGGCCTCGTCGCCGATGTCAGGCGCAAGTTCCGGCAGTTAGTTGATGCTTGGGAGTTCGGAAGGGGTGTGGTCCCTGGGCTCAAGCATTGGCGAGATGTATTCCGCCCTTCTAAGTCAGAAGATCAGTGGAAACCTCTTATCATGCACCATCTTCTTCCCAGCATGGCCCGATACCTACGCGTCAACTTCCGTGTTGACCCAGGTGACCAGGAGCCGTACCTGAAAATACTCCAAGGCGTGGCCAAATGGGTTGATATTATCTCATCCTCAATGGTGGCAGAAGTCGTCGTTGCAGAAGTATTCCCCATGTGGCATGACGTGCTACACCAGTGGCTCACCAGCGACGAAGCAAATTACGAAGAGATTGGAGCCTGGTTCGAGTGGTGGCACAATGACGTGTTCCCTCCTGAAATATTGGCCCAGGAAAGCATCAAAGCTGAATTCCAGAGGGGCACGGCCATGATTGAGAAAGCTCTCGAGCTCGGAGACGAGGCGAAACACCAACTTCCCCGTCCTGGGAAGGGCCCTGCTCGCCAGTCTAAGTCTCGTTCTCATAGGCCGAAGACTGAGGACAGACCGAAGCCAGCTCCTGCTCCCAGTATGCCCACGGAGCCGGCTGAGCCTACGTTTCGCGATGAGGTGGAGAGCTGGTGCCAGGAGAATGATCTTCAGTTCATTCCCATTCGCAAAGCAAACGAAGAAGGCAAGCATTATTTCCGCCTTACGGCTCGCATGGATGGGAAAGGTGGAGTCTTGGCCTATTTCCGAGGTGACGTCCTGGTGGTCGAGTCACGCAAGACAAATGGAGAATTCAGACGTGATGCTACAGCTGAATGGGGAGCTTTACTTGGCCCTCTCTATGAAGAGGTTGATAAGATCAGTCGAAGATAGAGATGTAATAAACAATTGCTCTTGCGAGCGCTTTCTCCTGCTTATCAGTCACATGAATATTCGCCCTAATCGCCTGGTGACATAGCCAGTCGTCTAAACTGGGCATGTGGAATTAACTGCTTTCCACCAAAACGAGCAAGCCCATCACGAGGTATAGATTGAGTGATTCTACCGGCACGTTTACAAAACGTATTCAAAGTCGGAACTATAATCCTCCATTCAAGATCTATAAACGGAGGCATCGTACACCAACATATAACGCGAGGAAATGAGTACTATGTACGGATATGAGTTCTCATTAGTAACCTCATTTTACTATTTTCTTGGCTTCCGGGAAGACGCTGCGTACCAGCCTATCTGCCCCTGGTGGCAGGATCTAAACCCAGCTCGTACATATATTCTCACCAGCATGTTTTGTTTATATTACCTAAGTTAGATACTTTCATGGCACAGAGCTCCGAACTGGTGTGACATCTCCTTGTTCTCATATGAGATATTATTCTCTTCGCTAATATGTAGTATCGCCTATCTACATTCTGCTGTACAACCACAGACATGTCACCTTGCACATCAATATCCCGGGTTTGTGTTTCCTTCTTGTCGGCAATCAAATGTGACATGAACCTAAATAGTATAGTCCATTGACCAATAAAAGGGTCGTTTCCCCAGCTTTTTCCAAGGTTACCTCCTCACCGCACGAGGGATGGCAGATGCGGGGGTTGATCATCGGGGTAACTGTACATAGGGAACCCATGTCCATCCAAGTTGATGGGATATTAATCAAACCAGGTTCAAGCTACCTACCTAGACCTAGAGTCTAGACCTGGGTATATTGCATACATGTCAGCTTATAGAGAGCATACTAACCATAACCCACCACTTCATCAAACTTACAATCGGCAACGGTTGCCCATCTGCATTTACCTACCTGTTTATTTATTTGTTTTACTGTTGTTTCGTTTTGTTTATGTCTGGATAGATAGACTATTATGAGCTCCTTTCCTGTGGTAACACAAAACCATACCTAGTATCTACCTCAATTACCGCGTCTACCGCCGCCACCACCAATGGTGATAACCTTAAATGAGATAAAGTAGGCAGATACGCGAGTTAAAGAAAAACGCCACCCAATCCACCGTGTCAACAGGACCTAAAGAGGAAGAAAAGGCGATGACCGAGAACCAGGTCATCGGATCCAGATCGGAAAACCCTGAAAAGAACATGGAAATGGAAATGGAAAAAGAAAAGGAAGCAATTGTCAAGAATCGTCTATCCGTGACCGAGATCACCAAGGAGAGTCACGATGACTATGTTGGTGGTAAGGGTGAGGGTGGGAGTGAAGGTGTTCAATTCGATGCGGCCGCAGAGAAGAAACTCCTCAGGAAATGCGATCTGAACGTCATACCCTGCATCACGCTTTTGTTCTTCCTCGCTTTTCTTGATCGGACTAATATCGGTATGTAATATGCATATTTCTGTTTTCTGCCCCCTCTCGTTCTCCCTTGTATCTTTCTCTTTGTCTTTTTACGTATGGGCGTTTTGTGATCCTTAGTATATCTATATATATGGTTTGCTGAACGAGAGGGGAGGAGAGAGAGAGTAACACAGAAGAAGGGGAGGCTGACACGTCCCTTTTATTGGGAATCTCCAATAGGAAACGCGAAGATTCAAGGCTTGACGGAAGATTTGAAGTTGAGCGGAAACGATTACAATGTTGCTCTCTTCATCTTCTTTATACCTTATATCTTGTTCGAGATCCCTGTAGGTTTTGTCCCGTCTTTCCTTGCATAAAGTTATACATTAAAGCAACAGTTAGGTCAGTGCACGATACGGGTAACGATTTGACTAATGGGTTGCGAGTCGCAAAATAATAGTCAAATATCATCATCAAACGTGTTGCGCCGTCGACATGGCTGAGCAGCATCATGGTCCTTTGGGGTAAGACCTTCCTTCCTCTCAAACCATGTCAATTTATATGCGTCCTTGTCGCTATGATTTAACACGGAAGAAAAAGGCATCGTCACGGTCGCCCAGGGCCTAGTGAATAACCTCCAAGGCTTAATCGCGACGAGATTCTTGCTCGGGCTGTTCGAAGCCGGCTTGTTTCCAGGTGAGTTACGCTATGTTGCGTGCCTCCTTTCGATCATCCTTCTACCTCTCTTAGATTTTGCTTTTGTCCCGCTTACGAACCGATAATTAAAAAAAATATATCCAGGCTGCACGTACCTAATCAGCATGTACTACAAGCGCTTCGAGCTGCAGTGGCGCATGTCCCTCTTCTTCTGCGCCTCGATTCTCGCCGGCGCCTTTTCGGGCCTGCTGGCCTACGCCATCGCCAACCTCGCGGGCGTCGGCGGCTATGGCGCGTGGCGCTGGATCTTCATCATCGAGGGCCTGATCACCGTCGTTGTCGGAGTGCTGTCCAAGTGGTGGATTGCCGACTGGCCTGAGACGGCCAAGTTCCTCAATGATGACGAGAGAAGACATCTTGTTGCGCGTCTTGCTCAGGATACTGGTGAAGCTACGAGTTGAGTGTCCTCCTGGTTTTTCTACAATAAGTTATTTTTTTAACGTGGCTCGCTATGGCCTTCTTTTTCTTCTGTTGTCCTGGGAGTAATGATAAGAATACAAAACGGAAGCGGCTACGTTATAGTATTTATTCAGACTTCATCTATTTTAGCTTGATACAGTCTAACGGTTTGAGTGGCTAGTGAACGACCTTACCCCGAGGGCCAGAAAGCGAATATTCAGCGACTGGAAGATATACGCGGGTACCTTCGCCTACCTGGGCGTGGTGAACACAGGTTATGCCGGCTCCGTACGTTATAACCTTTCTTTTTAATATAACCACCTACGTAACCCCCTAAATACTATCTACTTACCTAAACGCACCAGTTCTTCATCCCAACCATTCTGCGCGAGATGGGCTACCTATCCACGGAAGCCCAGGTGCGAACCATACCAATCTACGTGACGGCGACTGTAGTATGCCTAGGGACGGCCTACACGACCGATCGGCTGAGGCACCGCTATGCCTTCACCCTGGGCGGCTTGGCCGTCGCCGCAGTCGGCTACAGTCTCCTGCTCGCCCAGCAGCACCTCTCCACAGGCGTCAAGTACTTCGCGCTTTTCCTGATCGTGAGCGGCGGCTATGCGACGCAGCCGTTGACCATCACATGGTTGGCCAATAACGTATCGGGGCATTACAAGCGCTCTATCTCGGCAGCTATGCAAATCGGTCTCGGAAACAGTAAGTTATAATAAATAACGGAAGCCTTCTCTTTACCTTCCTTCCTTCCTCTGCCCCCCTTGTCAGTCACTGCTTTAAACTAACCATCGTATCAAATAAAAAAAGCCGGCGGCATCGTAGCATCCACCGTCTACCTAGAGCGAGAAGCGCCCCTCTATCGGACAGGCTACGGCGTGAGCCTCGGCTTCCTGGGCCTCTGCGCGCTCGCGTGCACTGTCTTGTTCTTCGGCGTCAAGCAGGAAAATAAGAAGAGGGATCGCGGCGAGCGCGACCATCGCCTCGATAGCGCCGACTCGCATAATCTCGGCGACGACCATCCCCATTGGCGCTTCACCACCTGATCCTTCTTATCCTTTTTTGTTTGTTTGTCGTCATCAAGGCACTGCTTCACTTCGCCCCGTTAGATCTAGGGTTTTGGTAATGCGGCTTCTGGCTTTTTGGCTTGCTGTTAGACGCGGAATACACGGGGCTATCCAGATATTTGAATTTGTCTAAGTAATCTATCTTTTGAGAAGTTTATAAACCGCTAGGTTAGAGTATGGTGGGGAGATCATGTTTTCCTCTCGCTTGGGTCGTGAATATTTATTTGGGGATTTGCCGTTCATCACCATACTCGGCAGACATTTCCTCTACATGTCTAACTTACTTCAATCGTATTGAGATAGGCAAGATGAAATAATCATAGAAGACTTTCTATTCTTACGTTTTATATTGATTCTTGAGAGGCAGAAGAGTATTCCTTTCTTATTTTTTGTATTCGCCTAGAGAAAACATTACACACACACCCGATCTTTTCTGATATTAAAACGCCCGGAAAAAGAACAAGTGACGTGGGCCTCTCGATGAGCGGGCGTCTTGACCAAAAATTCCATACAATTTCAATGTATATATGCCCATAGCTATTGCGAGCAGCAGTAAGTACTCTTTTTGCGCCCCGCCTAGAAATTCTGAGCTGAGTCCGGAGCGACGTTCTGTCCCTTGACTTTGCCCTGCGCAGTGAGAATGTCGGTAGCGTTCTGGAGCGCGATCTCGTGGAAACCCGCGAAGTCTGGAGATGTTAGTCCAATGTCGCTCTTTTTAAATTCTCTCTATGATCGTATAGCAGTAGTACCGCGCAACTAGGGAAAAAGGTAAGAGAAAACTTACTCCGAATATGAGCAGTCTCGCAAGCCCAGTTCGTCCACGTAACGATGGTCTCGTCGCCTGTCTGCGCGATAGCTGCCATGTTACCCCAGTAACCGGCAAAAACACCACTTATTTGAAGATGTCGAGTCAGTAACAATCTGTCACGCTGCTAGGAAAATTGGGCGTGGGGTTTGTAGACGATCTAGATAGGTGATCAGTAGAAAGAGGATTTTCGCTTACCTGCCATCAGGATAAGGGATGGTGGGCTGCACCTGCTCGAAGACATAGAAGAACGAGCCATCTGGACCGACCTTGCGAGCCACCAGCTATTGAAATAGTGCGTTAGTCAGTCTTCATTCGATCGTTTACAACTGTTAGCAGGAAGGAGAGAAAATGGCTATTTCGCCTTTCACTTGTAGCACAGTGATGTTGAGTGTTCGCTTACTCGCTCGTCGACATCCTCAACTGCGGAGTTCCGTGTTAGCCATTGGCCCCGCGACTAGAATAGTATATGATACATGGCTAAGTATAAGGATCGCAAAGTACATGGCGCGCACTTACTTCCAGTAGGGACAATCGGATACCTCACAGAGCGAATGGACCCAACCTTATTATCTGGTCCCTTGGTCTTGTAAGGCACAGAACCGAGCTGCCAGGAGATATTGTAGACTGAAGGGGAAAAATAACCGTATTAGTTATAAGCATCTACTCGCTTCCCCTCGGGAAATATAACACCGTCTAGGGAGAGGGAGAGAAAGGGCCTTACAGTCGCTGATGAGATTCGTCACATCGTGAACGTTCGCCCCGATGATACCCGTGGTAGCAGCCTCCAAGTACTGCGTCCCGGGCGGGCAGCTACATGGTTTCGAGACCCGCGACGAGCACGGCGGGTACTTTTTGCCGGCTTCCTCGTAGGCGGGGGCGCTAAAGCCCGAGGCGAAGAAGGCGGCGAGTGCTAGGATCGAGTATCTCATCTTGATTTATTTGCAAAAGACGTAATTACGAAGTAGGTAAGTAAGTAAGTAGGGAGGTTTTTGGTTAACGTTCTTAGCTCCGATGTTTCTGTTGTTTTCTGTATTTTTCTACTAGGTCTATGAGGTAGATTACCTTCTTATATAGAAAAAACGAAACAAGAACAGCCACCATCACGTGTTGTGTTTCTTCAAAAGGAGGTGGGACTAACGGGATAATTAGTCGGCCGAGATCTCATTTTTACAAATGACTGACTCCATCGTCCGGTACGCCGAAATACATACGTTGTATCACGAGGCGTCAATAGCTCACGCCTCTAGTAACGCCGCGCGTATCCTCCTCGTTCTCGATGCAGTCTCTCTGGATGCTTGGTGCCTCCCTTGCTGCCGTGTTATCCAGATCTCCGACTGCAGCTGGTTCTAGAAGGGCAGTTTCTTGCTAATCACTGTATACGGGAGCGGTTTTATTTGATTTGAGTTTGTGGTTCTCGGCCGCAGTTTCAAGCCGGGTTTGACACGTCTATGGAACTGACTAGATAGACCGAGGTGAAGTCGAAATTTTGAAGTTGAACAAAACCTAGTAATTTCTTACCGGACGTGTCAACGAACCGCATCCACAGTATGAGAGACGTTTTGATTTCTAGCCTTGCACTTGTACGCCTCATGGTTCAGAGATGTAATGCAAACAGTGCAGTCGTGCATTGCATGTAGAAGGGATACCTGGATATATATGTATGCAAAAGGGACTTGACTTCATGGTAAGGAAAGAAAAAAAAAACGGATTACCACCCATCCGCCCCATCCTCAATTGAACCTGAGTGCTCTCCCGTCGAGGTGTTCTGGTGCCGCAGTATGGGATAGAGGGAATTGGCTCGCTAACCCATTGCACCACCAAACAGAGGAAGCATGACTTTGCTTCAGATTGAGGCCCCAATTGTTAACCATTCAGGTTTAGATAGGGTATATAAGGTCTTCATCTACCCCCTCTGTACCTACCTACATACCTGCCTGCCTTACAATGAGCCTCCCACCCTAACTGCAGTACAGAAGTACTTCTCACTCTGTACCTACCTAATACGTAGGTAACTATATCTGTATGCATGTAGCTTTCTGATTTCACCTACTTAGATACTTTACAAACTGACTTTGAGCCTGAACTAGAGGTAGGTAGGTAGCCACGTACTCTACTAGATGAAAGTAAGCCTCACGTCCCCTAGCCGGCACAGCGAAAGGTCCTCCATCTCCGCCAACAGATTCACCCCAAAGTCCTTCGAAGCTTAACATGCCTGGCAGTCTGCCCTTAGCCCGGTTTCATGTTCCGAAGTAATAGGTAGCTGAGGATGTCATCAACATCGACGCCTTGCCATTGGGCTCGTTGCATAAAATCTAGGTTAAGGTAGCTATCTAACAACGCCCATGCGATCACATAAACAGTCAAGTGAGGCGGGAAGGGGCGTTGCCGCATCCGCAAAAGCATTTATTATTACATTGGTGATATGGTGATTGGTTACCGTCTGTTTGGGTACGATCTACTAGTCCCGTTGTCTCGGATTCCGCTAACTTAGTCGAGAATCCAGTTATCTTCACGTTCTGGATCACATACCGTGCGAAAGAAAACCTGCCTACGAGTATTCGAGGTTGCTCACGCATATAGGAATGGCACCGGTTGCCGATGATCACTAGAGTTGACACGGAGTTAGGCCAACTTGCCAGCGGTATTTCCTTTCCCATTAATACCACCGACGAATATGTGTGGCACCTTCATATCAGTACATCTTCTTAGGTGACCCGCCAAACACGTACGTATTCGAAAGTTACCTCGGGAAACATAGCAAATCTCCAAGAGACATAGAGGTCTTTGAGCGACGGCCAAGTCCAGACACACCATATCCTTTCGCTTCACTGATGATTCTATGGAATCAGGAGCCAGTCTCACATCACACTAAGAAATACACGTGAAGCTCCTCAGACATGCGTTACCATGATAGACACCTTCATATCCCATCGTCACACGCAGTTGGGGGAGCTCTGATTCATGAGAAACAGAGTAGCGTCCCTACAGACATATACTTAGTCTGATCTAACTGGTACTGTGCTGCGCTAAACAAGAGCACTCCTTCACCTCCAATCTAGCAGGGAAAGCAACTGAGAATGCATAGATAAAAATACTTTCCTATAAACAATACCAAACAACGATATCCGCCTAGACAGTTAAAATACAGCGTGGTACAGGCGTTTCCAAGCCGGTAACGTGGCCAGGTACTTGCGATGGGCGTTGATCTCTTCCCAGTTATGTTGACGACGGCCCGAGTCGACATCGATCTGGCTAGTGCGCAGCCAACCTGCCCGCTTCCATATATAGCCGGCCGCCCAGAAAAATAGGACGATAGGGAGGGCGAGATAAGCCTTGAAGAAAGATTCCGCACTACCAGGCTCGTCGATAGGTGAAACGGCCAAATAGAACTAGTGAGGACTCGTTAGTAAATCTGCGAACCTCACTGAAGGGGTATGAGCTTACCTGAGCAGCCAGGACCAGGATGATGAAAGCTAAGCCAATGTACGATCCCCATACGCCTCCTACGGCCTTGAACGGGATCTCATCCAGGGTGTGGCCATGGTAAGCCCAGGCCCTACGGAAGCGGATATGGGCGAAGCAGATCGAGCCCCAGGTGAACAGGGCAGCGAGACTAGACAGGGCTTGTAGCCATGAGAAGACTATTTCGCCACTAGAAGCCAGGTCGATGTAGGCAAGCACACCGAAGGCGAGAAGAGTAATGACAGAGAACAGAGGCCGACCGCTCTTATCCACGTAGGTGAAGATCTTGGGAGCGTATCCCTGTTGTCCCAAGGCTGTAAGCGTACGACTGCCACCGTAAACACCTGAAACACTAATGGAGATAACAGATACTAAGATCACGACGTTCATGAAGTGGTCGAAGCCTTTGAGACCGGCATACTTTCCGACGAGTACGAAGGGGGATGCGGCAACATCGTCGGAACTGGAATCGAGCAAGTGAGGATCATTCGAGGGGATTAGGAAGCCGACGAAGAGAAGACCGAGGACGTAGAAACTAAGACTCGTAAGTATACACACACTAGAAGAAGGAAATCAAGTTTCTGAGAGACACACAGAGTGATTCGCCAAAAGACCTGCTTGATGGCACTTGGTAAAGATTTTGTGGGATTTTCAGACTCAGCTGCTGCGAGACCAACCAGCTCAGTACCACTAAACGCAAAGGCGGCAGTGACAAAGACCGAGCAGAAGCCCTTGAAGCCATTGTTGAACGCGCCGGGTTCGTACCACAGTCTCGCTCCCCAGTACTGGCTGTATTGCCCATTTTCGGGGCCGCCGCCCAGGACCAAGACGAACGCGATGATGATGAAGATGACCGTCGCCGTCAACTTGATCATGGCGGACCAGAACTCCTCCTCCGCATAGCCGAGAGTGCCGAAGACGTTGACGGCGATGATGAAGACCCAGAAGATAGTAATCCAGACGGCAGGGCTGATCTGGTCATTCCAATAAGAGATTGATATCGAACACACGGTCAGCTCTAAAGGCACGACGACGGCCCATTGAGCTACGTAATTCCAACCGAGCGCGAAACCCCAAGAGGGATCGATGAAGCGAGCAGCATATGTGTAGAAACCGCCAGAGACAGGATACATGACGGCAAGTTCACCGAGAGCATATACTAGTGAGGAACAAGTCAGTACCTATAACAAACACAGCAAGAGTGTTCGGTGGGGAGCACTATAATCCAAGTTCTAGTTCGTGGGGAGGGCTCAAATAAGACTGGCACATACCGACGTTAAAGATCATGACACCAATAATAAGGAAGTCAATGAGTAGGAAACCAGGGCCCTATTATTCGGATCTACGCGTCAACATACACACACAGTAGCAAAAGCGGTTCGGATAATTAACTGGCAACACATACACCAGAGCGCAGCGCGCTGCCAGAACCAACGAAGAAACCAGCACCGATTGAACCTCCGATGGCGATCATGTGCAGATGGCGGGGCTTCATGCTACGGTCGAGCTCGACGATGCCGTGACCGTAGTCACGCATCTTGAAGGACTCCAGATTGATGCCATTTCGCGTGGCCCACTTGTCGGCGCGGACGGGGCCTTCTCGTTCATGGTGGTTGTCAGTCTCGGGCACGTTGGCCTGGTAGCCCGGGAGGCCGACTTCTTTCTCCTCGTTGCTCGACGACATATTGTCCGTCGGTCGGCGGATATCGTTGGCAGATATCGTTAGTGGAAGAGAGCAGGGAGCTAAGAACCGTGCAAAATATCAGTTGATTAAAGAGAAAGAAAAAGAAATGAACAAAGAGTAAGAAGAGGAAATTAGGAGTCCTCAACTGGGCTGTCAGTGAGTTCAAAAGTCCTCTCAATCCCAGTCGATCACTCAGTTAATCCTACTGTAGCACACGGCAGCTTAAAATAAAAAATAAAAAAAGGCAATATGTAGATGTATATACATATATTATGGGATAAAAGCAGGCTGGAGCAGCGAGCAAGAGACGATCCTGAGGGCAAGCGCGGCGCCTGCGATGCCCATGCATTTAACTACCTAACCTAGGTACTCATACGGCGTTGCATCGCAACCTACGCCAGCAGCAAGAGTGCGGCGAGAAGCTCGTGTACCCTTAACTTTGCCTCCTGTTTTGTAGCCCAACCGTTGATACTGTTATGCTGATAGTCGTTATACTGTACTGCCTATTGTTTCTCTGTCGTACTGGATTGCAGGGATGTTGGTGGGGAAGGCGTTGATGATCTCATGCCGCATTGGCTGGGATGGATTCGACAGTCGAGGCAAGCTTGGCGGGGAAATGCCTGGCTGGGCAGGAGCTGGGGGTTTCCTGCCTGGGACGGATCAGAGGATGAGTGCTCTGGGAAAGCAAAACCGGAGGACTAAGACACTAACTAGTACGGGAATGGCGCTGATGGAAATGACACCGTAAGAAGCCAATCTGTCGCGTGATTGATTGAAACTCTGACGATCTTTGCCGAAGCCATGACGAAAACTGTGTACTGACTGTATACGCAGATACATGGGCGTGCTTAGACGGAACCGGATAGTTGAGTCTCTTTGTTTACTATGTATATTTCAATACAGGATGTACAGTAGCACAATAGGCGTGATCTGGCAACTCCAGATCGTGGTTCAGATTCACCCTTGAAAATGCTGGCCAGCACAAAAGTACTACAGTAATGCAGGACTGCGGGACTGCTCTAGGATTGATACATGGTACCTGCTTGATTAAGCAGGAGTAAACTTTATAGCTAGATACTATGTAGAGTAAGTAAGTAAACAGAGCAGAAACAGAGGATGTGACAGATGTCTTGGTGTTGGAGAACACCTACAGAAGGATATGTATATAATAAGGTATTGTAAAATGTCTTACAGCTGTACATGGCTTATCTTTGCTTTACACATACATATGCTACGCGGCAGAGCCACCTCCTATAGATATCCATCACAAACCACCTTCTAATTCTGTTGTTACAATATGCAATATATATAAACTCATATTATATAGAGAGGACGTTATACGCAATGTTTTGGACCTTTTGGTTGCTTTTGTGATCTGATCTAGTGTCTGTACAGATTATGTACCATACATATCACCCTGCCGATGCAGCACGTGGCTAGAAGGACCTCCTCTGTTAGTATTTATTTTGCCCAGAATACTACATATCATACATATCACTTAACTATTGCTTCAATTATTATACAAATAAACCTATCGATCCGCAGAACTCAGGGTCTAGGTTAGTATGGCAGATAAGATTGACATACCCCCTCACATGTATTCCTATGCGACAGCGAGAAAACGTTTAAGTCTGTGGCTAAGGCATTCAATCTACCGGTGCTTACACTCGGATAAGTATAAGCAAACTTACTAGTACATAGGACTCGATTGACCGGGCTAGCTTGATGAAATAAAGCGCGGAACTCCTAATACGTTACCGAGGGGGCATGCGAGCCGGTAGGCAGGTAGTAGTGAGGATGTAGTTCCGGCACATAATGCAATTGTGCAAAGTATGGAATTTACACTGTAGATATCCAATACCCGTAGCTTTCCAAATTTGGCATCTGGTCTCCGTATCCACGTGCAGGCTAGTTCGGCTCGTGGAGTGCTAAAGGCAGACATTTAATAATGTAATAACTGGACAGAATGCTGTAGACGGTGCTTCAAATTATCTATTGCACGCAGACGCATACAACTGTAAACAAAACGCAGACCATACTAGGTAGTGGTGTTAATCTCCTACGCCCTCAAAATCAGCAGACGATACTATACGCAAAGAAGAAATTCCAAAGAAATGTTCTCGAAAAACTTGGCTGTCATGTAATTCCTGAACACAATTGGACCGCCAAAGGTGCCGCCGATATGCAGCATGCAAGAAGCCAAGAGGAGGAAGGGATGCTACAGTGCATATACTGTATCCCAGTAGCATGATCGGCAGTCTCGGCAGCCACATACAGGGTTCTTTACTAGGCCCACAGTACCCGCCCGTCCTGCAACTACTAAATGCGGTCTAGTCCCTCCAGCGGATACTCAAGGAACAAAGCGGTTCTGTTCACCACATATGTCAATGATATACGTCTGCCATGCCTTTCCGCCCTGCCCCAAGCCCGACGGCGGAATATCAGATCAGCGATGAGTACGGAAGTCTCACGATCTTGTCGCAGTAGGCTCTTTCGAGTTACACAATGTCTGACGTAATATGAGCGCTACAAAACAGTATAGACGAAGAAGGATTACAGAATACCTGTCTCTGCTGTGTCCTGACCTTGCCAACACGAAGTGTAGTCCTGGGACAATACAGCATTTTGTCTCGGACCGTGCCACTATCTTACATGCTTACATACTTAAAGAGTAGTAGACGTCCAAGGTCTGGTGATGGATGACATGCAATGAATATGGGTACTTACATGCATAATAACAGAAACACCACGCACAGTGAACGCGTATACCTAGGGACCATACTCTTTGTCTCTCTCAAGACAAGTTGATCCCAGTAGTCTAGAACATGGAGAACAGCAAGACTCCGCAGTTGCAAATCCGATTATCTATGTATGTAGATACAAAATAGATCTATCACCTGCAGAAATGCTTTTATTTAAATCGATACATATAAGTCGAGTGAACGGTTCGAGTGGACCCGTTCGCTCCATGCCGCCAAATCCCCCGATGCTGGCCAGGCGTATATACTGTGCCGACTTTACACCCACAGAGCTCAGGGTTTCTGCGACTTCGATAATAAGGACTAATGAATACTACACAGTATCAAGGGCAATCGATCGTAGGGCTCTTCAGAGATATCATATCACCTGATCTGGGAATTAAAAGAACTAGAATAGATACCAGTCGCATGTTTTCCCGACGACCTATAAGCAGAGGGAAAGAAGAGAGAGGGAGAGCGCATAGCCGGATTAGAGATCAGCTGCTCGTTGATGCAGGGACTGCGCCTTGTAGTACGAATAAGCAGCAATGTATATTACATGTTATGCATATGCACTTTGAAGCCTTTTCCTGCCTCTTATGTCACCGAGCTGATTTGACTACATGATCGTCAGTCTTCGTCTGCCTCGTTTTCCGCGACTATTATGTAATAACTGAATGAAAACATGAAGGTATTGTCTTTTGATCATGTCTAGTATTCTGATCAAACAATGTTAACTTCGACGATGCGAGTATGGGAAGGCGAAAATCATGGGACTAGCCGAGTAAGTGGGCCTGAAATCTCACATTAGGTGGACGGGGGACTGCTTAGGCATATTGAAGTGCCTGTTGCCATCTCATAACTATCATCTTCTTACGTGACTGGATGGCGCAACGAGGGAAGTTCAAATGGCAAGAGTTCAAACTCAACCGTATCAGCCATAATGACAAACATAGTCTACGTGAGATACAATGTCCCATGTAAGTGAAGCATGTGTGCCTCGAGTTCTTTGTCGACCCCGGGCTGCTTTTACCGCAAGTCCAGCTTCAAGACCGCTTTGTGCGCCAGTTTGCGTTAATGAATGGTATACCAGATAAAGAAGTGAACAAATTAGACACTCTAACCTCCCGCGGAGACCATTCATCTATCTGTACCTCATTCATTATGTGGCTTCGTAACGGGAGTATAATTACGACTACCTACCGGTCGGAGACGCCCTCAGCCCTCAAGAGCCGGGACAATGATATGACCCGACTCACAAAGAAACGAAGAACAGCACAAGCGGATGGGTGGCGTAATCTTCTCCCGTATGGTAGAGAGGAACCCCTTCACGTCTAACAACACCCATCAACGATGATGCATAACGGACGGATATTGGACGAGGCTGGCGTCTACGGCGGCCAGGCAATCCCGCAAGTTCCAGCAGCGACAGCAAGCAGTTACAGCAGCGGTAGCGTCGTCACGCACGAATCGTCTCGTCCCAAGTTTTCTTATGGCGTACAGCTCGACGCCGTAGACCCAAGTGCCTCGTTAGATTTGCAGCATCACGCTCCTGCTTCTTCTTCAATATCTGCTTCTCGTCATGGACATACTACTAATACCAACACTCCCACCTCTGCTACCACTGCCAGCCCCGTCATCAACAGCAGTAACAGCAATGTCAGTGGCAATGACATCGAAAGCCAGCAATCCGACTGGCTAGCCGAGGCGCAAAGAACGCTAAGCCAAGACCTGGAGACGTCTAAGAAGGAGTTGGAGATCATCAGGTACATAATCGAGGAGATGAGGACGCGGGAGCAGAATCGGAATCAGAATCAGAATCAGAATCGGATCCAGGGTCAACAAGAAAAGCAGTCAGAAGCGACGCTGGAGAACTCCCGCAACGATAATACGGTACAGCGAGAAGAAGATATGCGTACGGGTCGAGAGGATTCGCGTATGCGCCTCATGAGCGCGTGTCGCGAATACACGAGGTCCCGGTGTCATCTCCTCCGCGACAGGCTTAGACAGGTGCAATTCTGGACTCATGCGCGGAGGCTGGGGAATTACGTCCCTGGGAAGGCTCCCGAAGATGTAAGTTTCATTTGTTCTCATACCTAATAATTTATTCATTCAAGAGACTCTCGAAGCTCTACAAAGACTCCGACGTTGGCATAGAGACTAACTTGTCTTTCCTCGCAACAGTGGCGAGTAGTAGACGTCGAGTGGCGAGCATGGCTCAGCGAACAAGCAAAGGCCTATAATAGTCATCCGGGAGGGGATCAAGTATCGCCCCTTGATTATTCCTCGGATCCCATGAATGATGTTGCATGGAGAGTCTGGGGCACACTCTCTTATATACTTAGTTCCGATATCTGGGGGTCGGAATCATGAGGTGGGAAGTGATGACACCGGATGGAACTCTCCATTTGGAGATAATAGTATACTGGCTGTGGGTATATAGTACTAAAATGCCGAATCTAGGTTGCCCATAAGGGTTAGAAGCTATGTCTAGACTCTTCGAGCAGGTTGCTGTGCTAGTCTCTACCTCAGTGATTCGTCAGGGGTGATCATGATGGAATAAGACGAGGCTTACAGGCTTCGGGAGGAGAGGCTACGGATAAAGGACACATAACACAAAGAGAAGAGGTCAACTTTTCGTTCTTTACTCTCTGAACAATATATTCCCCCCATGTTTGAAACTTACAAAAGCATTGTCGTGAACAAAGAACAAAGAAATCTAGTTAGGGTAGTGAAACATATTAAAACGAAATTTCTCGCCCTAACCCAGTGTCTCCCCTACTTACTCACTTCATCCCCAGACATCTCTCTCTATTTCTCATCAAGGAAATCCAGGAGCTTACATCTAGGAAGCCCAGCGCTGTATCCCCCCCTCTCTGTTCATCTCTTCTCACAACCCTCCTATCCAAGCGAAGCCAAGCCAAGCCTTATCCATCTCATCAACAATGTGTATCCTAGCAATCCAGTTCAACCACTGCTACACGTGCGCGACCGAGTTCAACTACAAGACGCACGTGATACCCTGTCCATCTACCCTCTCACACTCCCAACCCCAATCAAGGTTTGGGGGGGACTGCATAGCATGGCAAAACGCGGAATACCCCATCATCCGCACAGACGAGACATGTCCGCGGTGCACGGAGCTTTGGCGCGCGAAAGAGGAGTGCATGCAGGAGGTTTATCGCCAGAGACCGCTGTGTCTGGACGTTAGAGGTAAGGAGAGGATGTCTGGGCTTTTGAGGGTTTTTCAGTGATTTTTCTTTTTCTTTTTCTTCTCTCGTTATCCCCTTTTATTGGTTTCTAAGAGGCTGGGTTTACCCGGGAGGTTTGTCAGAAAGATGGGAATTGAACGAGAGAGCAAATGCTTACGCAGACAGCACATAACAGACACGCAGAGAGGGATCGGAGTAATAGTTAAGGAAAATTAGAACGCAGAGGCGGTGATAGGACGATGTTCTATGTAAGGTGTAATTAATAAAAGGTAAGTTGAGTCCCTCAAGAAAAGGACTTTGCATTTACACCCGCGTTACCGATATAGCATGAATTTGCTATGTAAGTTCTAGTCGTAGTTGGGATGTTTTGGTCGGAGTTAGGGGCGATTCTTTCTCGAAAGTGCTTTATGGATGTATGTTTTGGTCATCTCTTATACGCTTGCATCATACGTCAACTCAAATATGCCCTTAGCTCTTAACTATCCGTCTTTGCTTAACATTCCTGATACCTCCTAGGTTACAGCACACACGTAGCAAACTCCCTGTTCTACGATACCTATTCTAGGTGAGGCATCACGGGTATCGACTGTATCTTAGACGGCAAGGGGTGGGCAAATAAGTAAGTAGACCAAAAAAAGGGGCCAACTGGTTACTATTTTGAGGTACCTAAAACTGAACGGGTATGAGACTCAAGACTCCCCAAACCAACGACGAACGACTTTTTCACCGCACAAGCCTATAGAACTCGATTCCGTTTCTCCGCCTCTATGCTATCCAAATTCATCAAAGGTGCGTAAAAGTTCGTTAAGTATGGACATCGCCGTGGTCTATATCATGTAAATGAAAAAGAAAAAAGAAGGGTAAAAAAAAGTAGAGAAAAAAGCTTCGCTCGCTATGTACTGTCTCTCACTTCTATATGAGCGCTAGAAAAACGAAACGGGACGTGCAGGCCGAGTCACTCAAGATGCTGCCCGTTTGTGGGTACCATCATTTGGTGTTGGTGGCGTGAGGTTCCTTTCTTTCAGATCGATGTCAGTCGCGCTGCTGATTGTCGACAGTGAGTCTAATGAGCTGCTGCCGTGGTGATTCAAGCCCTTGTGTGGATGAAGTCGCCCCGGCGCCGAGAGACTGTGGTGAGCCAGGTCGCTGGTTGCCGGCACGCCGGTGCCGACTGTGAGCTTTCTGAAGTTCTTGCCCCACGTTGAAGGGTTGCGCTTCATAAAACTTTTTCGGCGTCTCAATTGGTTCTCTTGCTTGGCGATAATGAGTTCGTACTGCTGCATCATGGTTGGGTGGTCAATGATCTCTTCGGTTGTGTAGATATCCTCCCCCAGCCCCGGAAATCTGGGGACCTTCTGGGTATAGTAGCGAGCCAATTCGGCAGCCGGCATGTGAGCGCCCCAGATTTCGTAGAAGGGTACCGAGCGGATGTCGGCTACCTGCAAGCTCTGAGACCCAAAGACGGCGTCCCAGGCGGCGGCAACCACACTGTGAGCAGCTCGTGCGTGGTCCGGATCAACCGAGAACATAGGGGAGAGGACTCTACATTCTCGCTTGGGCGCTGGCAACGGAATGCGTGGGGTCGTATAGGTGTCATTGAGCCCCTTGAGCGTTATAGGATCCATAACAAACTCGGTCGTAAGAAGGGCGACGGTGGAACAGAGCATTCTCAAGACCTCGTCGGCGAAGAAGGTCTGGATTTTCTTTTCGCAGAACGTGACGGATACGTCAACATGCTTCGTGCCGGCCATCACTGTTTGTATGAAAACATCCGAATCCTCGTGGCTCAAGCCCATTATGTCGAGCGTGCAAGCGGCCTCTCCGATAGTGAAGTTGAGTAGTTTGTATCGCTCAGACTGTCTCTGGTGGTGGACGACACTACTGAAGCGGGTCCAGGACGGCCAGGCAGTACAGTTTTGGATGATATCGGCTGTCTGCACGTTTTCGAAAGGAATACTGGCAACATATTGGCTCTGTACATTTCGGAAATAATCCAAAGGAGCAACAGGGTAATCGGGTATTCGTGTTCGTACTGGGATGACATTGCCCTTAGGCCCGACTACGCTAGAGATGGTCTGGCCATTGGCGAGACTGAGATGTCTTCCTTCCACCATTTGGCCAAACACTACGTCATCAGTACCCGACAAATTAGACAGGACAATTGCCCAGGCGCCTTTCAGAACGATCTCAAAAGGTATGCCGTATTTCTCTAGGGATCCGACACAGATCTTCTGTTGAAGGGTCTTTGGGCTTGAGTTGGCAACGGGCAACGAGGGTTGCGAGACGATTTGCGTCACAGTAGCACGGTCCAGAAGAGACCGCCAGTATTCTGTGGCACCGCTCGCGTACGTGGCACGGGCGGCTCTGATAACCTCACAGAAGCCAGTACCCTGAGCAATAGGGCCAGTGTGCTGATAAAAACGGCCAAGATCGCGCACCAAGATAGGGATAGAGAGATCATCGTATTGGGCGCGCGACAGCCGCATGACGAGGATAGAACTTTTGCCGGCGTCTAAGAATGAGAACCTAGTAATAGGCCGCCTGAAGTCGATGGGAATTGGTTGATCGCGTCTGATCAGCTTTACGGCGAGGTTATTCAGTCGCCAGTTTTGGCACTGGTACCTCAGAAACTCGGGTCGGTATGATCGAACAACTGTCTGGTACACCTGTCGGCTGTGGGACACAAAAGCTGTTCGCAATATAGGATGAGCCTTCGTCAACATGAAACATGCGTTCTCCAGCTTATGCCAATCGAGATATCCGGTTGCATTGAGCACAAAATAAGACACATTGCCTCTGGCTTGGAGCATGGCAGACTCGACGAACATGGTCTGGAGAGAAGATGCTTCTGCTACATCCTCAATCACGCTCCTCTCGGAGCTAAACTTTGGCGCCGTTGTCGTGCTTTGTGTCGAGCTGCTCGGTGTGGCGGAGTCCCCTTGACCTGGCGTTGCCTGGCTGGCTGTAGGACTCTGGAAATCGTCGAGCCCCTTGCACAGTTCGGACAGGGATGTGTCTCTGAGAACATCAATAACGGACACGTCAATTCCTCGTTGACGGCACGCGACAACAAGACTGTGGCTTGTCATTATATCGCCGCCCAGGGTAATAAACCCATCATTGGGAGAGATAGATGATCGGTCTTCTATTCCCAGGACCTTGGCCCAGACCGCTCTCATCTGCTGCTCTGCTTGTGTCACGGGTAAGGGCTTATTGTCAGTAAATTGAAGATCATGCGGGCCGTTGATCTCCGCCAGTGGCAGGAGTTGTTCTCGTTCCAAACCTGCAATCAATTTTTGAAGTGGCCTCTTGTCCACATTCAAAGAAGTTGTGAAGTGCAAATACCGGACCGGAATGTACGCTATGGGAAGCGGGATATTTCCACGCAAAGCTAAATCAACTTTTTGTTTGAAAGCAAAAAGTTTCTGTCGCGTTGCCACGCTGAGGTTGGCGAGGTTTTCTTTCCCATCGTCAAATCCATCGCCAAGTTCGACAAACGCAGCAAGGACGGGTTCCGAGTTCGTATCCTTAAAGGCAATAATCTCGAGAACGACATCCGCGCTTCTGCCAATGCACCGCCGGAGCTGCGATTCAATGTCGGACACACGGAAAGACTTCCCCTCAATCTCATATTTTTCGCCTTCGGGCACGAGAAACTCGATTTCACCCCTCTCTTTATAACGCACCAGACGGCCCGTCTTCAGCAGTCGGTTACCTGAGTTTTCAAGTAACAGTTGGGCTTGGGCCGTGCTCTTGGTAATGAGAGTATCGATGTCGAGGTTTTCCATGCCGAATGAGCTAACACTCGCGAGAGTTGGGCCTCCGATTACCAGCTCGCCGACTGCGCCTACCGGCATCAGTCGGTTGTGATCTTCGGAACTGACAATCCAGAAATTTCCACAAAAAGGGTTCCCAAAACTAGGCACCGCACTAGACTCTGTCATCTCTGCTGCTGAGAGACCGAGTGGGCAGGCTTCTACAGAACCATACACAAGGAGCACCTTGGCTTTTCCTACCCATTGGGCATAGACCTCAGGGTCGAGGCGAGTTGAGCGGAAACAGACTACAGCCATGTCTGGCAGATGGTCGGGGTCTATCTTTCGTGAGAGCGAAGGCGTCAGATATGTCCAGTTCACCTTCATCCGCTGGGCAGCCGCCGTGAAGCCGGAGATTATCTCAAAAGACGACGGGATGCAGACACATCCCCCATGCACAAGTGTAGTGAAGATCTCAGACAAGGCTATATCAACACCGTACGATGAAAGCTGCATTACTCTGCTTGATGGGTTTATCCGAAGTGTGGGACCTTGTCCGGCACAAGCGGTCGCCAAAGCACCGTGGCTGCAGGATGAGGCCTTGCAGTTCCTGGACCCTGAGGGGTGCAGAAGAATACAGGCTATGTCATGCGGTCTTGTCGGTACTGGCATGGGCAACTCGCCGGCTTGCACATATGGCGACGTAAGAGTCTGCTCATTGACGGGAATGGTATGACATCCCAAGCTTTCGAAGTAGCCTCGAACATTATCTGAGGCGAATATGAGGCCCCGGTTGATGACTTTCACAACCCATGGGAACATAGACGTGGATTCGGCATCGATGGGTATAAGAATAGCACCGACACTGAAAACATAGTCAGTCAAAGCGCAAACAGGTCTTGGCGAGGGCAACCTACGTGAGAACAGCCAGCATAGTCACTATTGCCCACCGACTTTTATCAACAACAACCGGCAACGGCATCTGAGGCCTGACACCAAGATTCAGCAGGTACTGAGCGAGACCGCTAGAAAGCCTGTAGAGCTCAGCATAGGTCAGCGCTCCATCGAAACCATAAACGGCTTGGATGTCGGCATTCTTTTGTGCCTGAGCGGCTATGAGCGTAGCGAGGTGTATGTTTTGCACATCTATTTGTGGCATGCTGTTCCACGCTAATATCTGATTGTGATCGTATACGGTGAACAGATCTGCCTCCTTCACGGTAGCACTAGGGCTCTCCAAGATAGTCTCGACAGCCTTGCCAAGGACATGGCCAACGGTGACAGCCTGTTGATAAGCGAGGATACGATGCCCAAGATCGACCGTCAGACTGCCATCCCGGGTATTGAAATCCGCATTTATATCATACTCGGAAGCTTGGTTCGAGCTGTTCAGGATGAACTTGCCGTTCGGGAGAGTTTGACTCGAGATGTTCTCATAACCGAAAGAAATGCATGTGTTGAACAAACGCTTGCCCTTAGTGTTAAGCTCGTGTTCGATAGCGCTCATAGTCACATGTTGGTGTTGTAGGTCTTCCAGATCTCTTTGGCGCTCAACCTCGGCATCTCGAAGGAGCTGAACAATAGTCTGGCCGGCAAGAGCGCGTGCCCGACAAATCAGGACTCTCGAAAAAGGTCCAACGGCGCTTTCGAGTCCTGTAACAGGTATGTCTCTCCCCGCAGTACGATAGCCGAAGCATACGTCTTGCCATCCCATATACGTTCTCAACAGGATTCCCCATGCAACCCGTAATATAATAGACTTATCAACTTTGTAAAATCTTGCAAAATCGTGCAGTCGCTGGAAAGGTATTTGAAGATCGATAGAAGTAGTTTCCCACTCAACTGTGGAAGCAGGCTCGGAAATGAGGCAAGGGAAGTAGCACGGTCGAATATTGAACAACTTATCTTTCCAGTATTGCATATTCGGCGGCGTTGGCTTGAGGCACTGATAATACTCGGGAAATGAGAATTTACTAGGAGCCGTTATTTGCGCACCGAAATAAGCCTGCTCGAGCTCTTTGAAGAGGATAGCAATGCTAGAAATCTGTCCAAAGGGTTAGGTCCGCACAGAGAGGAAGAGAGATTGCCAATAGGCCAGACTCGACGGGAACAAACAGCAATGGGAACAAACACAGCACACTAGCGGAACAACTTACATCACAGATGGCCTGGCTTATCTCTAACTTTAGGTATGCCTTGCCGACAGATTGACAGACGATGAGCCTATGCCACGGTATACCTTCCCTGAGGTGCAATAAGGGAACGTTCCCAATAGCTGCCATCGGGCTTTCAAACCCTCGGTTCTCGATAAATAGCATATTAGGGGAGTAATTACGGAGGATGATCTGATCGTAGAGACCGGCGTTCAAGACGCTTTGGGAAAACACCGTCCGCATAGCAGGATGACGACTTGTCACTTGGTACCAGGCGTTGCAGATACGCTCTGTATCAACCATCTCGCCCACAGTCTTCAATTCATACGTCACTTGAGCAAGCGAACTGCCGGGCAATAGCGATTGGTGCACTATGGTATACTGTTGATGGGCCGTGGCAGGGAATATGTCTTCGATGTTACTGATGTTCTGGGTCAACCGAGGGAGGATGTCTCGATTCAATCGATTTAGCCCTTCGGGCGTAACACCGAGGTAAGGCACGTCTGACATGGAAAGGCCGGGCTCGTGATCCTTCAACCTGCTGATCGATTGCCGTAGGATTCGTTCATAGTTACGAATCCAAGTTTGTATCTGTTCAGGATGCTTGGAGCCCCGGTGATGCAGGAATTTCAGTTTAGCCTCACCGTTGTCCATCCAGACAGATACTTCGAAGATGGCGATCCGACCGACCGACTGTCCAATATCCGCAGTATCGGAGCCTATCATTTTGCCGGGTACGTCCAGCTCTTCCAGCACGCCATTCCGACTTTTCAGGTGCCCCAAGCTTCCTGCGTACGTGAAAATAAGTTCAAGTGGGCAGTGGGAGAAAGCAAACGACTCTGCTGATGAAGCATCTATCAAATTAGCAGTAAAGTGTGTTAAACTCGTCTTGGCACCAGCTCTACGCGCATCTTTGATACGGCTTGATATTGTAAAGACGTCATCTGTGTGTGCAACATCTACGACGAGAGGGAACAAGTATGTAAACCAGCCGACGGTGGAAGAAATATTACGACCGGAATCCAGGGTGGATCTCTCATGCTCCTGATTCCAGAGTATCGGTGCCGAGCGATCCCGGAACGTCTGCGCAAATGAAAGCAGAAGAGCCGACATGAAGAGGTCACAGGAGTCGGTCTTGAGCTCCTTATTAGCCGCCTCCAGTACGGATGTAATCTCAGAATCCAAGGTGAAGCCGAAAGCTACCGTGCTTCCGTATGTGTTTAGAGTATCCTTGACGCCCCAATATTCCCAGTTACGCGCCGGAAGCTCGAACGGGAGTTCAAGCGCCTCGGTTGTCGTCTGAACACGATGTTTTTGATGCAAAGTCCACTCTTTGAATGTGAGCGAGTCTCCTGAGACGAGGTGGCCATCGGTAAGTAAACCCTCGAGATCATTAGCAATCACTTGCCACGACTTAAGATCAACAACGAGATGATGAGCGACCAAGTAGAGCAGTTGGAATCCATCGTTGGTGTGGAAATGGTGAGCAGCGAAGACTGGGCCTTGCTCTATGTTGATGGCAAACTGGGCCGCCGTGGCGGCAGATTCAAGTTTAGCATTGGTGCTGATGAGGTGATGCGCAAATTGGTACGCCGTAGAGATGGCAGGGTCTGTTAACTGCCACCAGGACCCGTTGGCAAACCGAAACCGTGTTCGAAGCATCGTATGGTGCCCCACGACCGCCTCAATAGCAGCTCGTAGTTCTTCAACACCCACGCTCTTTTTCAGCCGCAGCAGAATGCTTTGGTTGAATCGATAATCACCCTCGCTGGATTTCCTCCGCGTTGTATGTTTGCCCATGGGTGTGTGGAAGTAAAGATGTTGCATGGGCGATAAGTCGAACGTCTCGATTACCGATTCCACCGGCCCCTGAATCTGTGTTTTCTCGGTATTGGCGAGGGCAGCCAGTTCGGTCAATGTCGAGGCCTCCATGACATCTCGAGCTCCAATCGGAATCCCTTTCGACTGAAACTGCACGGCAAGCTGTTCGGCTGCGCTGGAATCCCCCCCTAAATTAGCAAATGATAGGTTCATGCCTATCTCTGTCTGCTGAACGCGAAGAACTTTGCTGACTGCCCTAGTAAGTTGCCTTTCCCATGTCGTCGACGGCTGCTTCAACTCTTCTTTGGACTCGATCGACATGATGCGCCGATAAAGATCATCATTGGCGTTTTGTATCCATGTCTGCAATTTTCTACGGTGGATTTGACCCTCCGCATCCACAGGCATCTTTTCCAAAACTACCCAGACACCCGGGACATACTCAGGCGCCAGTTGAGATTCGACATGTTTTCGAATTGACGGCAGATTCCTAGTATAATAGGCGTTCTGTAGCTTAACCTCCTCATCCTCGCTAGTAGTCCGATCAGGACCGCCGGGAGCACCGTCTGCCAAAGTGAGAAGAGCAACGAATTGACCCTCGAAGAGCCCAGCCTTTGGCTTCAGCACAATAGCTCTAGACACAGTACCGACCGAGGATATGACCTGCTCAGCATCACTACGTAGCCTACGTGAAGCCTTTGGGGGGATGGCTGGGGGTTGGTTGTAAGCTGATGCTTGATGCCTGGGGCTCTTGCCATTGCTGTCTGGGGAGTTTGGACTCGGTTCGAGCGGACTGACAAGCGAGGACAATCGCCGGCGTCCTGACAATGGTAGGTTTGGGCTCAGCGGCGTCACGCAGACTTCTCGCTCAACAAACGTCTTACCACTCTTGTACTCCTTGGGCGCGAGACCTACGGCACGAGAGTCGCGACCCGGTGTGATGTCCTTCCTCGTCATCGGCTTCCAAGAGGGCTCTACAAGCAGATTGTTCGGGCGTGGGACGTCGTTATACAGTTCGGGGGAGGTAGGTAAGAAGCCGTTCTGGGGGCTGATAGCCCGCGCCGCGGCGGGTTCGAGGCCGTCTGTCGGGGTAAGGTATGGTTGATATTGTGATTGCGAATAGGGTGATATGGAAGATACTGTAGAGTTGTTGCGGTCACGATGCTCAAGAACGATGTTGGCGTGCGCGTTTGCTTGACGGAAGGACGTTGGTGATATGCTGCTAACAGCGCGTTGCTGATAATTTACCTCCTCCCGCAGTTCGTCTTCTTCGTCGTTCTCGTCGTTAACCCACGGAACGCCGTAGAAGGGTTGCGGTAATTCGTTCGCATCGACGCCCAGAGCATCAGCAACAGCTGCGGTTGCCGACCTGAATAGTTCTGGAGTACTTCCATCGTCTGATTTTGCCACCGAGGGGGAATTGGCGACGGAGAAGTAACCGGGTTTACGAGGCAGTTGTCTAACCTCCTGGGCGGATTTGGTATCTCGTGCTGTTTGTTGAGAGCCATTCCGCACGGGTCTAGAAGTGTCAAGTCTTGGTAAGGCTGATAGGCCGGACCATCCTGGGCTGGCCATATTGATAAGGCTATACGACAAGCCAACAGACTCTGCTAACACTCGTGGTCGTCATAATTCACATCTAGAGGTTATCTATTCAGCCCTCAAAGCACATGTCAACGTTCAGGCTGCGGCAACATGGGCCGACGGCGAAGCTCGCACACTGTTCGATGGGAAGTGGTAGATACCTAGTGGTGGACGTGGACGTGGACATGGACGTGAGTAGACACAGACGCAGGTGCTGATGAAACCTGACTTCCAGCTCCACCTAACCTAGGCCCGGGTCTGCACAACCTGAGTCGCTTACGAGAGAGGCTGTGAGGGCTGAAATGGAGGAAGCGGAGCGGAATGGAGACAAGCGGCAGGGGACCAGAGAAGGATTGTCCAAACCGCAGATCGGACGCAGCTTTGCAGTTAGTTACACCCAAAATATGGTGCTAAATAACTACTCGATATACACCAATGTGAAGACGTGGTGATAGCGGAAGGTGGTTTGCTTTAGTTCACATTACGGCGAGCAATGCGGCCATTCCTATTATGTACCTACCTAGTACCGACCTAATCTACAAGTCGCAATTGGGGAAAACTAGAAACGGTCAGAAGGGTCAGGCTGGCCTAACAGGACTCGGGCAGGACTTCGTAGGCGCAATCGTCGTTGGAATTGTCCGCGAGCAGGTATAGGCAGGCCGGAGCGTCGGGGACTGCAAATCTGTGAATGCATACATGATCGCCCACGCTTGAGTGTGCGATGGATGGCGGAACCCCCAGCGACGATCCAATCATCCGAGGCACTGTAGGGGGCATTCCAGGGGGTTGTTGTGGCCCAGCATACTAGCCAAGCCCGCAGAACTACCAATGAGACGTGCCTCTATAACAAACCGAGCGCCGCCGAAACGGGGGTGGGAAAACCGCACAGTAGTAGCGCTACCAGCGGCCCAACCGTAGATGGTAAGAAATGTAACGTCAGCCGGGGGAGATGTCAGCACTTCTGCAGTCATTTCATCGAGCGTGTTCGTTGTGGCGCAATATAATACCTATCCGTCCAACATACCTACCGCATGTCTAGCGGACTCTAACTTACCCAAGTCCCTAGGTATGCAGGTAAGAAACCGTACATAGCTATAGGCGCCTATAGGTAATAAGTAGTATGAGGTACGGTAGGTAGAAATGAGATAGAGGAAAATCTGAGATGAAACACTCCTTTGGAGTAGGTATAGCTAGAGTGTGTCTCAGCTTGATAGCCATTCAGCTTGCCAAGGAAAGAGGAGTGCGCCATGTGAGAGGGAGAAATTTTTGAAACCTTCGACTTTGGTAAAGTCGTCACTTTAGACTACTGGGTCGGTGGATGTATGTACCTGTATTCGGGCAATATTAACGACTTAACACCTTCTCACAGTGTGCTTTTCCACTAGTTAGGTTACCTGTTTACTTTTTACATACCACATACGCTAGTTCAGCCCGGGATTATGACTTGTACAGCAACTTTACAAGTTGTACTATGAGTAAGTGCCGTGCTAAAACAAAACCTAACTGGGTATGTTGTACTTAGTAAGTAGACCACAGATAAGGAATCTTCAATCTTTTAGTTACCTTCCCGGGTTAAGCAAGGGAAAAGGGAGAAAGAGAAAAAGATCACAGAATGCATGTCCTCCAGAATGCCAGGTACCTAACATTACTTATAGCCAAGATAAGACGAAAGATCATCAAAAGTGAACATCAAAACGGTCAGACAGCGTTATATCATGTAAGCACAGGGAGACCCAGCCTCTTGAAATAAGGCACAGAATACTGCTGCTGTAGGTAGGTATACCAATACCCATAAGATGGCTTTCTTGGTAATCAATCTTACGTACTAGCGATCTTACCACATGCTTAATACAAAATACTCAATACTCAGAACCAATCACAGCCATCGCATGGTACATACATAGTATACAAAGATACAAAGCGCAATGTTATCTAACCAGTCTCAATACATTTCTTCTTGTCTTATGTGGTGTCAGAATCATGCGATGGTGCTAGACAATATCTAAGTTTACGCCTGCGCCGCTTTTGTCCCAGGAACCCAGGATCCTTCATGATATCACAGAGACGGCCTCGGTACCTAAACTTGCCCGTGCGGATTATTCCCTGGTCTTTGGTTATCCTCAAAACAAGGTAGGCACCGGGAATTCACCTTAGTGTGTATCCATTCCGGTCCCGACAGCAACTTGCATACTTGCAGGCGGATTAATGTTCAAGCGATCCTTGGTAAGGGTTTGGATTACCTAACCATTTCAACGACACTGTCACAAATGCTTCCCGGAATCATCGATTGTCGTTATAGGTAATTGCAAAATTGCGAAGTAGAATATTGCAAGTAGGCGTTGTGAACCCAAATAGCATTAGTAGGGCCAACATATTTAGAGTAAGTTTGTCATCGAAGACGATAGCCCGCTATTCTGATGGCACGGCTGCCCTATTTTATCAAGAATGAAGCTGGAATATATGATTCCACTCTCGTAAGAGTCCGTGCGGTTGATACACCGTATATCTAGGAGCATACTTTCTTTATTCCTATGTGGATGTAAGTGAAGCCATCACGAAGCCTGCAGAATCGCCCACGTCACCGTAGTAACCCAATGGCCATGATATAGCTTGGTACCATGACATTAACAGGGCATAAGCGGAAACGATACAACCGCTATACACCCCCTAAGGTCTTTGCAAGTGTGGAAGACACTATCATTAAGATACCTTCGGCATCCTATCTGCCTAGGTCCTCTAGGCAGCTACGCATCATGTACCTGTCTCCTAGTGCATCGATTCTAGCTTTCGCCATAGTAAAACTTCTTTTATATTTTGCTCCTTTACTGGCCTTCCTAACTAGTTAGTTGATATCTCCGAGGCGCTTCATGTTCTACATCGAAGCAAATGGTATTTTTCTCAACAGAACATTCAACGTAAATCAAGTAGGTATATATCGCAGCCATCAAAACCCAAGCTTTTATCAAATCACTCCAACACCCACTGAGTCTCCGCGAGGCGTTTCTCCTTAAACATCTCAATCGCCTCTCCATACATGAACCCATGGACATACGTCTCGCCCACTAGTCTATACCTACCTTCCTTTTTCGTCGCGAGCCTCATCAAGTACGGCGTGGGCAGGAAGAAAACCACACGCACCTCGTCTCCGGGCTCCGTGCTCGAGGGCCCGATCCCTATCCTACCGCCAACTGTACTAAAAAACCGCCGTCGCCGCGTGACGTTATGCACTACGTCTATGAAATCCGCCGTCGCTCTGTCTAAACTGCTGCCATCTATGGCTTGTTTCGTGTTTGTCGCAGCGGCGAGTAGAGAGGCGAATGTGTTGTAGCGCTCGACGAATTCGACGGCCCCAGCGACGTCGAGGAATTGCTTGTACTTGGACTCGTCTTTCGGAGGGGCGCGGATAAGGATGCGGTTCGCGGTGATAGTGCGGACGAACAGGTTGGTACCCGTGGCTCCCTGCAGGGAGTTGTCGTCGTGTGATTTGGTGGCAGTCGCCAGTTCGAGACAATTCTGCAGCCACTTAGACGTCTCACGTAGGTTTTCGTAGGAGAGGAAGTCCTCGCTGTCGGCGCCCGGATTGCAGTCGATGGTCTGGTATACAGTATCAACTTCCATCCCGGTAAGCTGGAGCAGGTTCGTCCCCTCTATCGCCCGCATCTGCCGCTTGTTGTTGGAAGTGTATAGGTTCGTATAGGCAGATTTTCCCCGCATCATGTTAAGCGCCATGCGCCCGACAAACTTGAAAGTCTGGCTGTGAGGCATGGTGTATCGGCTGAAAAGGTCGTTGCTGTAACCGGCGTGGTAGAATTGCTCCTCCATGGTCGAGTCCTCGGGTGTGTAGTCCCCGTACCATAGGGACCCAATTGACAGGGTCTCTCTAGAGGATGCGAAGTTGGGACACCATGAGGGCAAATTGGGGTTCCGTTCCTTTGTTACAACATGCTGGAGAAGACACTCGGATGGTTCTTGAGTTATGTAGTATTTGGCGAATTCGATGAAGACAATCTCCGCTGGCTGATTGAAACTGAGGTTCAACTTCTTGGCCTCGTCGATGTCGATCAACGCTGTCTGTCCCAAGACCATCTCTACAGGGGCAGTTGCCTTCCGTCTCATTGTCGCCAGCAGTGCAGAGTTCAGCCGTGACCCGAATGCATAGTTACTTAGGCAACCACGAATCTCTTCAAGGGCATCGAAAGCATGCTTGTTGTCTACATTGATAAACCACCTTCCTGTAATTACCCAATTTTCAATGCGGCATCTCGAGGCAAGTATCTCAAAGCTCTCTACTTTGATCCAAGGGACAGTTTTTTCCCCAATGTAGAATACACGGACGTATTTTGCATCAGGGCGCTTTGACTCTCCCTTGGTAGCAACGGCTTGGAGACAGCATTAGCTAACTTAGATCAATTGACGCTGTTGTAAGTGTTTAAACAGCTCCTGGCAAAGGGCTTTTTCTTACCTTCCTGGAGAGTCCATAATCTAGACCACCATGGGTTTACCATAATAGCGCGCACGCCACTCCAAAACTCGTCCTCACGAGGAGGGAGACCAAATTCTTGCCAGGATTGATACTTCCATAGTTCCACAGAATCTTTAGCGCAGCGTCCGAGAGCCTCGGTGACATACTCAAGTTTGTCGAGGGCAAGTGCCGTCTGTGGGCTGCCCAGTCCAAACCAGTAGATCACAGATTCAGCATTTTCGTAAATGGAACGGAGTTGAGGGACATGTATTCTCTTGTCGTCACTGCTTCCCTGGTCAAGACAGATGGCATCTCTGTTCGACGGTCAGTTCGTGCGCAAGCATAAGACACCCATCATCAAGTATACACCGTGGGCTCTACCACGAGCAACGTGGAAGGAAGGCATGATGGAATGGCCTCCTTACATCCACAAGAACCTGGTACACCGTCTTCGCCTATACTCTCTCAAGAACTCGCAGAGGGCAGGCCGTATGCGGAGATAGCCATTTCGATGTTTCTGGGACTCAGTGTCAAGTTCGTTGTGGTCATTCAAGCTGGGGCCGAGCGCAGCTACGTAGAGAAGCTGGTCATTTTCAGCAGGGCCCCAGACCCACGACAAGGCATCGTAACCCTCACTCCCGCTCAGCTTCTTGATCACCTCCCAAGAACCCTCGGGTATCGACTGGATGTATGCGCGGAAATCGAAGTTGCCGAGCACGATACCGATATCAATGGTTGAGATCAACTTCCCGCTCAGGGGTCCGTCGTCCCCATTCAAGTCGAGCTGAAAGAGACGCGTCCTTCGGTGGTCGGGCGCGTCATATTCAAAGGGTTTAAAATCTCCTTGGTCCACAATCATGACTCTGTGTATGTTGTCTTCTTCACCTCTCCAAAGTTGATCTAAAGAGCAGGTCTTGCTCCCCAGCTAAAACACATCATGGTGGGATGTAGCTGAGGCACGAGGGGCCTGTGCTGTGCATAGCAAGCCATTGTTTCCGTGACGCTCAACCTACCTAGTTTATGAAACCATTCCATTTACGGCTAAGCTCCAAATGGATCGGGCCCCTGTATCTCCCCTGACTTCGGATTGAAGATCATGAGTCTACGTAGAAAATCAGCCTTATAGCATATTGATTCTAATGTCTAATTCCTAATCTCAATATTGTAATACGTACAGGCGTGATCTGTAAGCAAATGCGAACAATGTGCGAAAGCTTTACGTATAGGATAAACCCGATACCGAGTTATCTCGCTATCAAAAGGGAAGGGAGGTTCTTAGTCAACATACCTAGGGAACCGATACGAAGTCTGTTGAGGAGGGCACATCAATACGTAGCTGCCTAGGTAGGTAGTTTAGTAGGTGGGCAGCGCACCACAAGTATTTTAATACACTTGTAACTTCTTTCCTAGATTTACTATCTTTTAAACCTTGACGAGTAGAGAGTCGTCTCCATACGTCAGCAACTTGCTGGGTTCGAGCTTCTCAAGAAGAATCTTCCCTCGGACGGGATGTCAAAGCATCATGTCATGGCCAGTTATTCAGCTTTCCATCGAAATGCTATATAGTTCAAGAGCAAAAACAAACCCCTTGTTCCTCGTCCTCAGTAGCCTCTTTCCCCTGATAGTCTACATTAACATCCATGCTTATAGTGCCGGTCAATCCAGTGACAACACCTAGGTTCTTCGCAGCTATCTTCTAGCATTTCAGCGCCAAAGCTGTTCAAGAAGCTTCAGTTCATGTCCCTCCTCGGATGATGATATCCCACACGGCTGGTCTTACCAAAGCTGCTGGCTCGACTACGTCAGTTACCATCAGCTTGGCGAATATGCCTATGAATCCGACGACTTGACGCACGTCCCGTGTGTAGTCTAGTGCGAAAAGAAGCGGTACGCGTTAGCTGGCCTCAAGGACGGAGGACACTGTTACTGCGGTACAGCTCTCAGGTCCAATCACAGAAACCTTTATCCAGCTGCACACTGCACTACACCGTGCTCCGGCTGCGAACGGCAGAGTTCCGTGTGTCCTCACGATAAAACTGTGGGTGGGCCACGAGCATTTAAGTACTTCCCTACAGCTTATGAGATTCTGCTTAGATTTTAAATATCGGGTACTAAATTTTATAGTCTCTACTTCAATCCCCATCACCAGGTATAAACGAACCTCGGGCCGGAGTGATCCTCCTCTCGTAATTGACGTCGTTAACTTGCAGTGAATGTGTACGAGCTTGATCCTTGCTAACAACGCTCGATGGCATCTATCGGCTGTCATGGGGAATTGGTAATAGAGCCAAGCCTCTCTGAAGGGTTGCATTCATGTTTTAACCTACTAATCAATAACACTTCAATACAGTACCTAATACCATCAGTTTAATATACATATTTACTCGATTTGTAAAGCCGTATCGTTTCTCTATATCAGCGGGTTAAGTCCGCCGACTCCGCGAATTGTCGGAGTCAAGGTGGAGTTCATCCCAGTTCCTTACTTAGGTACACACAACAGCAGGCCTTGCATAACAAACAGTAAGTTGTTGATTATTGGTAATCAACGAATAAATATAAAAGGAGTCCTTAGGACCGGTGTAAAGAATTCATAAAGGAGAATCAGACATCAACCTCCCAGTGTTTTCCTGAGTTTCACGCTTTACCTACCAGTTATTTCTACTATAAACTGCGCTCACAATAGAACCATTGTCGCAATGGAAGAAGTTGACAAGACCTTTCGTGAGGCGGTCGCAGACGGGCGAATCCACGGGGCTGTCCTACTTGCCAGGGACATCACCGGTACGAGCAATCTGCCAACCATTCATTCGCTGTAACTAGACTGACATACATATTTCACTGCAGGCAAAGTAGATATCTTGCGAGCCTATGGCGTCCGTAGTCTCCGCGAGAAGGATCCGCAAAAACGGCCCCCAATGACACCAGACACGCCGATGCGTGTCGCATCTTGCAGCAAGTTCCTAACTTCCATCATGGTTCTCCAATGTGTTGAAAAAGGCTTAGTGAGCCTTGACGAGACTCTCGAGAGGTTGCTGCCCGAAGTCGCCGCCTTGAAGGTCCTCACAGGCTTCGACGAGGCAGGGAATCCTATCGAGCGGGAGCCCAAGTCCCCTATCTTGGTGAAGTATGGTGCTTTCAACGACTTATACATGAGCACTTACCAGCTAACACGTTCATGATGATTAGACATCTACTTTCTCATAGTTCTGGCCTATGCTATACCTTGACGTATCCCCTTCTTCACCAGTACCGTAAATGGCAAGGACTGGCCCTGGAACAGGATTATGATAATCTCGACCAAAACTTCACCTACCCTCTTCTTTTCGATCCCGGCACCAGCTGGGCTTATGGTCCTAATCTGGATTGGGCCTCGCGCCTAATCGCGAGAGCTAGTGGAATGTCGGCCGAGGAGTTCCTGCAAAAGTACATGGTAGAGCCCCTCGGAATCGGCGCCGACAACATGACTTTCGAGCTGCAGAAGCATCCTGCCATGCAGGCGCGTCGCGGTGACATGACTATCCGTGGCGATGCTACCTTTACAGCTGAGTCTGGCGGTGCCAGCCAAACTGAGACGTTGCAATACCTGGATGAGAAATACTGGTACAAGGACATCGAGCCTCATGGGGGTCAAGGTATTTACACCTCGCCGGAGTCTTACATGAAGGTCATGTGGAGCATTCTTTCCAACGATGGCAAGTTACTGAAACCAGAGACGCGTGGCTTGCTGTTCCAACGAGCTCTTACTCCTAAGGCGGAGGAGGGTCTTGAGAAGTACTGCGAGGAATTCAAGGCCTTTGTTCCAGGCGTGCCAATACCCATTGAAGTCAAAAAATCGCACAGCGTTGGAGGAATGCTGACCCTAGAAGATTGCGAAGGAGATCTCTGGCGCCGGGAGGGCAACTTGTCGTGGAGTGGTCTTCCCAACATCATCTGGGTAAGTATGGTTTGTCATAGGCTTCGGTAGCCTTCCAGTACCTGAGGGAAAGCCCCATTACTAATTGTATTTTCAGAACATTGACAAGAAGGCTGGTATTTGCTGCATCTGGGCTTTCCATTTGAAGCCTTGGGGGGACCGGATTTGTATCGAACTCGGCACAAAGTTCGAGAAGGCAGCTTTTCGTATGCTGAAGCAGTAATGCAAATTCCTGGTACCGATTGCCCGGGGCGCGAGGCTATATGTCCCACACTAGGGCACTGGGTAATGTTGGTAAAATTCAAGAACTATAAATGTTACCCCGATAGCTATACCACTTCTAGGATCAAGCTCGAGGAGAACAGAGGTATCATATTAACTTCAGCTAGAACTCAGGATCAGTCTTACCTCTTGCAAACATATAGCGCCGTTGGAAAACAGGAACGTGGAGTCCAGGATACGAGATCTGCACATTTACTCGCAATACCAACACTGTTACAGGGTCGTAACACGATGGCGATCTTTGTGAAGGGTTATACCAACGACAGACAATACTTTGGACAGTTCAAGACGTCCTTCGGCATGATTGTTATCGAGTACTCGAGGTTCGTCACAGTAACAAGAAACCAGAACCGATGTTGTTCGTATTACAATCATTCTACTGTCTTTTCTGAATTCACAAGCTTGCTTCTATAAACCATGCCTTCATGGCACATATATGTAAGCCTGGGGAGCTGGCTACCGACCCGATATCCGCTCTCAACGTACATTGCCATGATTAGTAGTCGCCCAAACACCATGGCCGCCTCTATTCATTTACTCGTGACTACCGCGCCCTCTAGAGAGCTGTTTATATTAATTTTAAAAGACACAACACTTAACCCTGGAATTCTGAAACAGTGTTCTGCTCCAATCGGCCGGGGATGAGCGCCAGCGGCACAATACCCGACACATGCATATCGGGGCCGAAGACATGGGCGTTCAAGCCCAGCTCCTGGGTAGCGGCCTTCATGTTCTTGAGACCTTCTTGCCAGTTAGGGCCGGCACGTCGTACCCAGATCTGGACGTGGTGTTCATTGAGCTGCTTGGCGTATTCGCGGAGAGCACGGATGACACCCTTGAAAGTCGACGCGACGTTCGTGAAGTTGGCAATACCACCTCCGATGAAGAGAACCTTGCCCTTGGGAGACATGGGGGCACGCAGCATGAGATCCAAGACGGTACGGGCATAGTAATAGGTCTGTGATTCCGTGGGAGCACCGGAGTACTCGCCGTAGTTGGCGAGCTCGTCGGCGAAGCCAGCCGAAGCGATGGCATCGGCGTACACGACCGAGGCACCACCACCAGCTACCAAGGTCCAGATCCGACCACTGGCGTTGAGGACTGTTAGTTTTAGTGAAGCACCAGTCTTGGCATCCATCTCGGCGATGTAAGCCTCCTCCTTAGATAGCTCACGTCCGAAAGGCGCGGGGAACTCGATCGGTGGGCCAGCATCAACGCTGACTTTGTCGCCGGCCGAAGAAGCGGCGGTGATACCGAGGTTGGCTGGAGAACGGGCAATAGCCCATTTAGCACCGCACTCGAAGTCGGCAGTCTGGTCCAGCTTGGCCGCCAAATCGAGGAAGTACACGTCCGCTGATGTACCTTCAGCATTGGGGATAACAACTAGAGGGTTGATTTCAAGGTACGTAAACTGGCAGTCGACATATACTAAGCAAGGCATGTCAGTACTAGCAACAAAAAGACCGTCGTTCATGGAATGATGTTCACTCACCGGCATACAAACGAGTAATGAAGTCGACCAGAACATTGTGAACACCCTTGGGAACCTTCCGTAGGAGCGTGTTTGCGATCTCCTCGTTGGATGGGTACTCGGAGAGGTCTACAGGAATGAGCAGCTTCTCAGCCTTGGCATCGACATCACCAACGTCGACACCGCCTTCATGGGTGAAAAGAATCCAGTCGCCCTAAGAGCCGCAACGGTCAGCATATCACCTAACACTTGAGGCTATATCGTTTGATAAGAAATAGCACGACTAATAAACAGATGTGCCTTATTTGGGTAACTTGGGGGAGTTGCAGGTGTAAAGTGGGTGCCAGCTCGGTTGCAAGTAGTTTAGCCTCCGTTCGCCCGTGCGATGGGGTTCGGTTGAATATTCCCCAAGTGAGCAAATAACCACCACATCAACCGTTTCACCCCAATCGCTAGACCAACAAGAACTTGCCTTGCCGACAACTCATACAAAGTTTTGTGTCTGGAACTACCATTCTCTTATTTTGACTTCTAGAGTTGTTCTTTCTTGGGGGCTAAACACTTGCTTGCTATGTTGACATTTACTTTCCCCTCGCCGGGTGCTTTGAACGCAATGGAGAACACATCGGAAATGATGGATTTGGGATGACTTACATCTCGAACAGAGTTGATATTGATATAATATTCAGTACCCTCTGGATGAGGGACGAACGGCTCGACGAGGAATTGACGAAGGACACCCTCTGTGTGCTCGACCTTTTGCACCTTACCGGCTCGTTCGGCGATCCAAGCCTTTGCCTCAGGCCAGGCCTTGTTCAGAGCCAAGAGACCGCTCTTGCCTCTTCGCTTGATCAATTGGTCTGGCTTCGCGACGAACTTTGAGCCGCTCTGAAGGAGCCAGGGATATGTGACCTCGGCCTGGTCCAGCACAGCGTTGACCTCAGCATCCTCGGGGAAGTAGATGGACGCCAATCTGGGAGGAGGGTTGTGCTTTGTGGGCTTGGGAAGCGGACTCGGCTTGATCACTGGCGCGCGAGTAAGGTGGTAGTTGAGAATGGCCTTGCCATCGGCCTCGAAAATCGCTTTGGCGGACATTTTTACACAAGAAAGAGGTATGTACGCAATTTAGTTTGTCCTTTTATGGCCCGCTTCGTGGGCAATGTCTGAGGCAGAAGACGATGTCAGCGTCAATCGGTACGTGCAGTGCACAAGAGAAACCCATTAAGTTGCTCCAGCGGGCTTGACAAGATTATGGCGGCCGAAAGCTCGGTGGGAGGAGACCAGTCTTAATGCTAGTAAATCGAGTCAGACTAACTTACATATTTGCAATTATCCTGCTTTCTCGAGGGGGAATAATTGACGCGGACGAGGTCACGATGTAAAGGGAAGAGGTTCCAAGTGGGAAAGAAAAAAAAAAAGGAATAAGCAAGTTTGGCGGTGGGATGAATGGTGGTGGAAGTGTGGTGGTGATGCAGTGGGCAGCGATCGAGCAACAGAGCACCCAACCCGCAAGTATGAACAGGGATGGACACCGATCCTTGAGGGAAAGTTATTAGCTTGTACGAAGTATTGTACTGCTATCAGGTTGTGTGCGATAGAACCTCTTCTAGTGAATTGGACTGGCTGTTGTTCATCGCTTCCTCGTTTTCCCTTTTTTTCTCCTACCGAGAAAGGTACAGCGGTACTTGCCCCTCTCAAAGACCCTCCGGGCAAAACCCCCAGGACCCTTCCGAGTCGGTTCAGGGCCAGTGGTATACAGTAGCACGCCGCCGGACTACACTGCAGTACAGTGGGCCGGGGATATCTACGCTGGACCGTCTTGCAGTGCTCAACTATTGACCCAGACCGTGTTTGTCCCTGGACGGTGCTTCGCTGGCGCTCGATGTGGGGCGGGAAATTCCTAATAAGCACTAGCTCGTCATGTCCATTGTATCTGTCGCAGGCTTTACATAGGACTTCAGGAGAGATCATGTTGGGGAAGTACCAATACATTGATTACTGGGACCTGGCTGAGTGATCCTCCGTCAATCGTGGAATCCACCCGCCCGCCCCAAAGGTTGTGCCTTGGTATCACTTAAGTGGTCATTCCTAGCTTAGCTTACCCCTCCAAAAGCTCGATATCTGCGCGGCTTCAAACTTTAGACAATAATTACCCGCAGCTCACCCCGCTATCTTAGCCTAGTGGCTTGCCCATGAGGACCCCCTAAAACCCACCGGAGTGCTGGCTTGGCAAGACTTAGCACCACTAAAGCGTTCCACACCGCCCGATATCGTCTGAATGAACACCTTGAGTTCAAAATCCTCCTTGTCCAAACGGCTCTCTTCAGTACCTTTTCTGTGGATCTCCTAGCAGCTCCGAAAAAGCAACAGATTTGATATTTTGAGCTCCTGGGTTCGGGCAAATCCAATTTCGGACTCGGTGGTTCATGCGTCACGTCGCTGTTTGCCTCCTGACATCAACCAGGCAGTATACCTATGTTTGCAAGTCTTACGGGTTACGCTGTGCTTACTCTGAAAGATGCTGATACCAAGTGGTGGCAACGCCGGGAGGAAGTACGGCCAAGACGATCCTATTGTGAATAGTAACATATTTATTACTAGTATTTCTAGTTTTTCGGGGAAATCGCCCGATCGTCATTTATTTCACCCTCCATCATGGCATCACCGATACCTTTGTTGCCCAAACAATCGGGGTTCGGTCTCCGGGGTTACCGTTTGGAGCCGTCCAGTATGAGCCTCAGCACCCTCGGAATTTTTTTATTTTTACTTTTCCTTTGATTTGTGGCTGGCTACACAGAGAGTCACGGACACAGCGTAGCAGTGACTTTGTGGTTGATATTGGGCCAAATAATTAAGCTGCCGCTCGAGATTGAGGCGGTCTGAAAGGAAGGCGTGAATTGAGTTCTAGTGAACATGAGCAACACCCCACCACACTACCTTGCCTACATGCCGGCCTAAATTTACTTTGATTGACTCCAACGGTTATGATGATGGGCACTAACAAATGACGGAACCTATAGGTACTGTAGATGATGCAGAGGAACAACTCCTGCCTGTCAAAAGATTTCTATTTTCTATTCCGCCTTTGAGCATTTGAGCATAGGATGCGTCCAATCTACTCTGCTTACGTGTTTCTGGTGGGGATGTCATGTCTGGTTATGCGAGGAATAGAAGTTTCAAGTACTAGTACCTAGGTTAGTACTTGTTATCTGAGCTACACACAATAGGTAGTGCAGGACGTCCGCCGTGTGGGGCCGTCGGGATCCGTGCTTTTGGGCATTAGCAGGTACGTGCATACTTGTCGATGTATATCTACTCCCGTGATGAAAAGACACAGCTCTCAGCTTGGACAAGAAGAAAAAAGGATGGGAAGCTCGTATAGGAGGTGCCGAAAAAAAGAAGTCCGGACCTACAATGCCTTGGAAGAAAATCTGGTATCCGGATGCCGGTCGCCGACAGATTGGTAAATCAAGAGCGGCGGTTTGATAGGGGGGTTCTGAGCCATTCAACAGATCCACAACAGGAAATTTACCCCAACTAATCCGATCTCCAGGGGAGGCAGTCCTGGCTTAGTCTCCCAACCGGATTCTGTGTACCTGTGTAAAGTAGGTGTGATGTAGGTAACGCTACCTAGTCAAAATCAAAATGTCCGTATCAGACTAACTAGTTACAGGCCATATGGCAAAAGACCCGTACGAACCCGAGTACGAATATTCAACAAGAGAGCAGTAGCAGAGTTACAACAAGACGATCCGAAGTCCTGGATAATAGTAATTTTGTTACGAGCCACAAGCTGGAATAGGTATGGGTTCTTGTAAAGGTATGTCGGCACCTAAGTTAGGTATTTTCCGTGCCTTTATATCAACTCTGTTAACAGTTCCGGCAGATATCTATAATTACCTGTTCTGGTATGGTGGGGCTGTTGATTACCATCTTTTCTCCTGCAGCGCATCGCAGATATGTATACCGTTAGCCAACAGCAAGTTAGGTACGTAAGCGTATGTACTACTTTCTCAGTCCACCGCACTTTAAACACCACTAATGCGAGGTACCCAGTACTTAGTAACACATCAACTTCAGTTCCAAAGCTCATTCACCAAAAAAGGATCCCTGAAAAGGCCCAAGAAAAATATCCCCCGGCCATCGCCAGAGCTCTCCGCCCACCTCCGCCAGAGGGCTTATCCAACTTCTTGTCACCTACTCTGTCCCATTTCAATCCATTGATTTCATCTGAGAATCTCTTTATTCTCTGAGAACTTGCAAACTCTATCTTTCCCTTTCCCATCCACCCAATTGAGACCGGTCAATAGTGGCAGGTCGGAGCGCATCAACGGATTTTCAAGAAGACATTACATCTCTTGTCTTGGTATGTGATATTCAAATCTATCTGACATCCCCTCTATGTAAAGAATGATGAGCAGCACTCGCTCGTAGTTGAATCGTTCGTTCATCTCCCATTCGGATCCGAGTGGTGTTGGGAAGAGAACCCGGAGTCGAATTTCTCACGAGAAACTCGCTAGGACACGCGGTTCAGAATATTGTGAAGTTTAGTTGCATTACGATTTCTCGCAGCTCCAAGGCTAATTCTGGCACGTACAAGACTTAGTTTCCGTCTTTTCATAAAGAAAAAAGGTCCTAGTAAAGATGGCCGCAGCAACTGCCGACGGTGCCACTACCGGCGGGCTCTCCGCCAACGACAAGATCACCCGCTTCTCTGCCCCTAGCCGGCCCTTAAGCCCTCTTCCCCAATACACCCTATTCAACAACAAGACGAGATGCTTCGTATACGGTCTACAAAACCGTGCCGTGCAAGGCATGCTGGATTTCGATTTCATCTGCAAGCGGTCGACTCCTTCGGTTGCCGGTATTATCTACACCTTTGGTGGCCAATTCGTCAGCAAAATGTACTGGGGAACCAGTGAGACTCTCCTGCCCGTTTACCAGGAGACGGCGAAGGCCATTGCCAAGCACCCAGACGTCGATGTCGTGGTCAACTTTGCTTCTTCGCGAAGTGTCTACAGCTCCACTATGGAATTGATGCAATATCCCCAGATCAAGACGATTGCTATCATCGCCGAAGGTGTTCCTGAGCGTGTAAGTTTAACGTGTTCAAGAGAATCTGAAAGATATTCTAACTGGGAAAATAACTAGCGTGCCCGAGAAATTGCCTATGTAGCGCGCAAGAAGGGTGTTACTATCATTGGCCCCGCCACTGTTGGTGGTATTAAGCCGGGTAGCTTCAAAATCGGTAACACCGGTGGCATGATGGACAATATCGTCGCCTCTAAGTTGTATCGTAAGGGATCAGTTGCCTACGTCTCTAAATCTGGTGGCATGTCCAACGAGTTGAACAACATCATTGCGAACAACACCGATGGCGTCTATGAGGGTGTCGCTATTGGTGGCGATAGATATCCTGGTACGACGTTTATCGACCATATTCTGCGCTTCCAACAAGACCCGGAATGCAAGATCATGGTATTGCTGGGTGAGGTTGGTGGTGTTGAAGAGTACAAAGTCATCGATGCTGTTAAGCGAGGTGAGATCACCAAGCCCATTGTCGCATGGGCGATTGGTACCTGCGCCAGCATGTTTAAGACTGAGGTGCAGTTTGGCCACGCTGGTTCTTTTGCCAACTCGCAGCTCGAGACAGCAGCCATGAAGAACAAAACGATGAAGGAGGCTGGTATTTTCGTTCCGGACACCTTCGAGGACATGCCCCAGGTTTTGAAGAGCGTCTATGATAGACTGGTTAAAGAGAGGACTATTGTTCCTGCTCCCGAGCCTGTTGTGCCCAAGATTCCCATGGACTACTCATGGGCTCAGGAACTTGGCCTTATTCGAAAGCCTGCTGCCTTCATTTCTACCATTTCTGATGACCGTGGCCAGGAGCTTCTATATGCCGGCATGCCCATTTCTGATGTGTTCAAGGAGGACATCGGTATCGGCGGTGTCATGTCGCTTCTGTGGTTCAGAAGACGTCTTCCCGACTTTGCTACCAAGTTCTTGGAGATGGTTCTCATGCTCACAGCCGACCACGGCCCTGCTGTATCTGGTGCCATGAATACCATTATCACAACACGTGCTGGAAAGGACCTGATCAGCTCGCTGGTTGCCGGTCTTTTAACTATCGGCTCTCGATTCGGTGGTGCTCTTGATGGTGCCGCCGAGGAATTCACTAAGGCTGCTGACAACGGCCTCAGCCCCCGTGACTTCGTCGACACTATGCGCAAGCAGAACAAGCTCATTCCCGGTATCGGACACCGCATCAAGTCGCGCAACAACCCTGACTTGCGTGTGGAGCTGGTCAAGGAGTACGTCCTGGCCAACTTCCCTAGCCACAAGCTGCTAGACTATGCTTTGGCCGTGGAGACAGTGACAACATCTAAGAAAGACAACCTCATTCTGAACGTAGACGGTTGCGTCGCTGTGTGCTTCGTCGATCTGATGCGCAGCTGTGGCGCCTTCAGCCTTGAGGAGGCCGAGGACTACATGAAGATGGGTGTGCTCAACGGTCTGTTCGTGCTGGGCCGAAGCATTGGTCTGATTGCCCACTACCTCGACCAGAAGAGACTGCGCACCAGCTTGTACAGACATCCTTGGGATGATATCACGTACCTGTTGCCCACCCTGGCCACCAATGGGCCTACGGGTGAGAGCCGAGTAGAGGTTTCGATGAAATAGATTTAGATATGTTATCATGACAATGTAGATGGGGATGGTGTATCATTCCTGTGGGCGCTTAAACATAGCAAGGCGGTGCTGGTTCTGAGCGTTAGTAATGATAGAGACTCGCCGATATATATGGCCGGGTTGTACGAAATGATTATCATGCAAAAGGGAAATGCAGGGATCGTGGGTGGTCCGCATTGCAATTAATAGACACATTATTCAGAGTCCATACTTTATTCCGAACATGTGCTAAATTGTTGCGCGTATCCAAATGCCTACATCCAAGCTTGTCTTGCCTGCTGGGTAAGAGGTCCCGATGGTCAATATTGAAACCAGCATTGGAGCTCTCTATCTTCGTCTTGGAGGTAGATACATGGATACCTACATACCTAGGTTAGCTTAGTAGGTTACATGCCTACCTACATACATATACCTTGCCTGTCGTAGTAAAGTAGCGGAAAAACATCGGTTATTAATGACCCACTTAAAAGTTGCTTGCCAAACAACCTCCGCCTCCGTTCGGGGAGGAACTTCAGTTTCGAGGACGTGATAGTCAATTGTCTACTCCAACACGCATTCCTTTGCTGATGTCAATTGTCCTCTGTAATGAGACTCTAATCTCCAGACACTTTCCACTCATTGTGTTAACCTAGAGATCTAACTAGAAAGGGATACATAGTCTCTTCGCGATTTCTGGCACCTTATCCTTGGACCGAACCAAAGCCGACCTCCAACTACTTACTACATCCCACACAAAACACAAAACACCACAAAGTGTAATTAGAAAAGCGTCGAAGAGTTGATCGTAGTAATACCCAGACGAAAAGTTTTATCGACGAAGTACCGAAGACGAAGAGGCATACATACACAGCGCAAGCAGAGCTCTAAGGGTCATACGTCACGAGCAAAAGGAGCAAAACACCGAAGAAGAGAGGACTCGAGAGGGAAAGACCAAGAAAATAAGAAAATAAAAAGCCCGAACAACAAAACAAAACACACCGCAATGTCCTTCTTCCGCATAACCCTCCACCGGAGCGCCATCGGGCTACCGGAGCGTACTCGCGGCGTCCTCGCAGCTCTGGGACTGCGCAAGCGGTGCCAGACCGTTTTCAAGCCCGTCACGCCCGACTCGGCCGGTATGATCCTGAAGGTCAAAGAGCTCGTCAAGGTGGAGGAGGTCGATCGCGCGTTGACTACGAAAGAATTGCGCGCCGAGAGGAAGCCGGACCCCGGTTTCTGGATCGAGAAGGCTGTGCCTCGGTGATGTGCGAGGCTTGATCTGGCGAGATGGATGGATGGATGGATGGACGGGATCGGCTCATCTAGAGAGGAGGAGGAGAGAAAAGAGAGCAGGATGATCGCAAATAAGACTTGGGTTTTCCCCGTTTCGAGGCTCTTGATTTGGGATATGCTGATAATCTACTGAAGAGAGCGGGGGAGACAGAGGCATACCGCATCACTCGATTATTCTATTCTACACGATAAGAGAGAGACCTCGAGTGAAGAAGTCTGGGTTGTTGGAATAATCCCTCTGCTGGATAGGTGGTTAATTGTATCATCACATATGCCTCAGGGGTACAAAACTGTACTCCTAGGGCTTGTACATACTACGTATTTGTTAAAAAGTGTTGCACTATTTAGTGGCATGTATTACATTGGCGGTAATAACATGTCAAACTTCATCATCTCCTCCATGCCGGTTTTCTGTTCTTGTACTGGACGAGCAGTAGCAAGGCTTTCTGTCAAGGAACGCTGACTACCTTGTAAAGCTTAATGCCGTAGGCTCGTAGCGCATAAGTTCTCGTAATGCAGGTTAACAAGTATCATGTGTATTCAATTTCCAGCGTGACCTGCGTTTTGCACTCAGCATCTGGCATTGTAAGACTTGACACCTGTTAAATTGGTAGACGGAGTCAGAATCACATCACATAGTGACGATCACATGAGGCTCAGTGCAGTATATCGCAAGGGCATGTTTCTATTACGGTGAGAAAAGCAGCAGCTGGCATTCCTTGCCTTCCATCATGCCAATGAACTAGACTAGAGACAGAACAACTATCCTTGACGCCTGAACTGCCCTTTCCGAATGCATGCCATTCTGTCCGCTCCCTTAACAGAAATTACAAAAAATGAAGACCATACGCGTCTATGACACGCTGCTGACCACTCAAGATGAAAATTGTGAAAAGGCGAAAAAGAAAAGAGTCAAGACTACGTAGCTTTCCTGCTTAACGAAATTGCCGAGAGAATGTCGAGTGCGATGTCTCTTGTATCGTAATGACCAATCACCCTGCCGCTCTTTGCAAACACGCAGCATAGTATGCTGCTGATACTGGTTGCCAGATAGTTATAGCAACCCAACTCTGTGAGAGCTGGTGCTAACTAATCGAAGATGATGTCCAAATTTTCACAGGACTTAACGTGTTGCCAATAAGATGGCCCTACGGACTTCAGAAGAGAAGGTCTCAGTGATATTGAAGCTGTTATGTGACAATTGACGAACCAGTCCAGAAGGAGTCGTAGGCGAGCCATACCGTTTTCAGTTCTTGGCCTTATCAGCGTAGTCGGGCGATGGCGTCTCGTAACTACTGACAAAATATTCGGTGGCGTTCTTTGATAGCCAGGTGGAGAACTTTACAATCTCTTCACGAAGGCGATTCACGGACTGCTGATCCATGTTGGTCTGCGCGATAAGCTCGGGAAGAGAAACTAAAGTAAAGGGTTAGTCACAATTCAGTAACATGAACAGAGCACAGTCGGAGGAAACATACCGATGAGTCGACAGAGATGTTCAGCCCCGTAGATATCGCTTGGAGATTTTCCTTGAAAATCGGGATCGGAAGAGTTGCACTTTTTATGCACTTCGGCATACTGAGGACGTTCAAATCTGCAAAATGTTAGCACGTTCGTAGTGGCCGGCAATCGGTGAGTAAATCCTACTTGTATAGAAGTATTCGACCAAGAGACTTGTCAAAATACTCTTTCAAACCACTGAGGGTTTCCTCCAGAATGTCGCCATGAGAAGAGCCAGCAGGCCGCTTTGGCATTTCATATGCGGAATAGTCCTCCAAAATTTTCGTCACAGGCTTCGGATGGGGTAACGGGACAAGTTGCATATTCTTCGTCACATTCTCCCAATCGTCTACTAGAAGTGCCTTGAGAACATCCGGAATGATGAGTTTGATAGACGGTCTGGAGTGGAATGTCTCTTCCTAAAATGCGTTGTTAGTTATTCCGTGGGTGCCATAGTCCTCAGGTGAGCCAAAAATCGGAATCTCGAAAAGCAGGCTAGAGCTCAGTGGTCTAGCGGTCTGCAGATAAGGGGGGCCGTAGGGAGCATGGGGCCGTTCGCTGGGAACCCCCGCCGTGAGAACATCGTCCGGGTCCTTGGTCACCATCTTCTTTCCGTTCTTTCCTTTCTTGCCCTTGCCCGACGCCGCAGAAGGACCAGCCACAGTGAACCGCAAGTCGTCGAATAACCACCGCCCCTTCACATCGACATATCGATGATTTGGCTGTGGCAACTTAAGCAGGTAATCTGCTTTAGCGCCAGCCTCAGCCCAGCGCGCCTCCTTTTCCGCAAACAAACGCACCGCTTCTGGTAGAGCTTTTGGCATGATGCTGTCCTTGACCGATTTCTTCACACCAGAGAATCTAGCTTGGTGGGAGCCAGTTGTTGGCCTGACGGGTGCTTTTGGCTTGTGCAAGGCCGTTGTCTTGAATACCACCGAATTGAGTGGCTTTTTGTTTGCCACATTGCGTGCTGTCCTGCGTGGAGCTGGTTTTTTGTAATTGTTGAGGCGTTCTTTTTGTTGAATCATGACAGTCGAAACAAGGGGTGGGGTTGATTCACGGCCAACCCAACCTTGCGGTTGTTGCTTCATATTGACAATAAATCTGCACTACTAACTCTAGGTGGGGAGAGATAGACGCAAACCGATTGACAGAACAGATTTTGGAGGCCCTATAGGTTCAAGGCGGTTCGGGGACAAGTAACGAATGTGAAGTAGTAGATGGTATGATGGGGCAGATAGACTGGCGTTGCAGAGTGGTGGACAAGAGAAAGAGAAAGCCGTGAGGGACTCAAATATATGTCGGGTCTCCAAGTAGTGATGTTGTGCCAATGTATTGTTTGGCGTGGTTGTAGAACAAAGGTGTATGGAAATTAATCTGTACACGAGACGGGGATGCAGGGAGTGTAGTAGGCGAAAAGATTCCAAGTAATGTTCGAGGGGAGTTGAGTTCTTTCCCACCAGAAGTTTCAATGTACATATTTGTACCTAAGGATGTGTATTGGGTAGGCTTCTGGGGCGCAACCAAATCCCCCATTCTGCAACAATGGTACCTAACGCCCTGAAGCGGCTGGGCTGGGGGATATGAATAATGAGCGCACGATAAGGTGAACCACAGCCTCTAAGGAGTGTGAGGCCCAACCCCCTCAGAGTTTATTGTCGTAAATCGCCAACTCTCGAATGTTTTCAGTGAGTCTTGATTGTCCACAAAAGATTGCTCCATGATGGCCAAGGACTAAGCTTTGACACCGGAAGAGCAGTAGGGGCCTGCAACCATGTGCAAACTCTATGCACTGAGCTTATTCTTGCTCAGGACAACAATATAGAACAGCATTCCCAGCATAGTCACCAGCCCTGGACATGCGATGCACCCAATTTACACTCCGCTACTCGATCCATTGCCGTGACGTCGAGCAAGACCAATGGTACTGATTCACAAGAAAGAAAAAGAAAGAACAGAAAAAAAACTTACAGTTTCAAGTTCATAATCCCGACCACGTCTTGGTCCTCTACCTGCAAAGCTCGTCGATGCCGCGGCGCGTTCTTCACTACCCCGTGCAGAACTGATCTCTGAGCCAGCTGCTTTGGCGCCCGTCTTCTTAGCTCCTCCCTTGGGACCCGGGGCGCGCATGCGAGCTTGGGCCTGGAGCTGGGCTGCGAGCTGTTTATTATCTTCTGTAAGCTTTCGGATACGATCGTGAGTGACCCAGTCATCCCAGCTAGCTTTCCAACCCTTGTAGTGAATACGAAACTGCGCATCTTCGGCCTTCTTGCCTGGCTCGACCTTGACCTCCATGATCTTGGCCTCATACATCAAGTCACCATGAAAGCATAGGACTTTCTCATCCTTACTGTAAGGCGGCGCCTTTTCTTGCTTTGATGGTGCCATGGTCACGGCTAGTAACCACTAGGATGGTAATCAAGAGGACTCTCAGGCTGGCGCCCTCCCTAACAAAGTCATCAGCAAAAGGTCCGGTAAGTAATAGCCAAGTAAAGAATTATATACCGGTCTCTGAAAGGAGTTCCTAGGACTTTGATTTATAGCTATTGTTATTGGTTACAATGTCGATGTTTGCAATGAGTTAGATGTTTGGTCAGATTAGGGGAAGCCGGCGCTACTGCGAGCATTTGAGGTTGGTAGTTACCTTAATGGGGCGCACGGACCTATAACCTGCAAAAGAGACTAATTAAAACGACGCGTCCTTCCACGCGTATTATTGAGGTACTTGCCTTAACGACTAGATCTTTCCTCAACCTAAGTACACAGTAAGATACAGTGTATCTAATATAGAGAGACCACACCCATGCGCACGGTACCTACCTATCACTGGGTACTTCTATGTAGATACTTGGTAAACGGTAAACAGATATCGGCAACATTGAAAGAATCTAAGAATCAGAGCAACTGATCTGGTGTTGTTGAATAGCTACCTAAGTTTCAGCTTCTATCTTAGTACCTACCCTACGCAGTACCTCAGATTTTCATTCGAGTACCATCTTTGCGTCGGGATACCGGGTACTTACATTCCTTGGTGAAGTGTCCAACTCGAGCAAAGCACCAGTGTCACCAAAATAATACCAGAATACGGACGCGCCATTCCACCCGCATCACACATTCCTCACTAGTTCATTTCTAGCTTTTGCCTTTATTTTCTCCGACTAGGCAAGCATTCCGACAATGGCACCAACGGAAGCAACAATTCTGCGTAACTATCTACTCTTGGCCTCTCGCTTGCCAACTATCATATCTCTTCAAGAATTCACCTCTTTGTTCCCTAAGTCACAGCAGTCTTCGCCGCAGATCCGTGCTCTATACCGAGATCTTCAGCAACAGCGCAATGCCATCGTTGACACCGTATCAGCTAATATCGATTCCGAGGTCAAACAGGCCAAAGCGCTGCGTCGTACAGTAATCAAGGCAAAGAAAGAGGGCGAATTGGAAGAGCAGGATGATGAGATCGAGATCGAGAGAGCGGTACTTTACCAAAATCTCTCCTTTATATGTGATCTCTTTTCTCCTTTGATTTTTACTAACGGTACTGCTAAATAGCTGTTCGGGTCTACATCTATCACAATTCCACCCAAGCTACACTCTCTCCAAAGCATAATTCCTGAGCTTGATAGTGCAGTGGCCGACGTGGAAACTGATTTACAAAGGTTGGAAGAAGAGGAATCGAAACTCCTCGAGGCTATTAAGCAGGCCGCCGGCAACATGAGTGATCTACGATATGGCCGATTGTCTAACCCTAGCCTAACAAGCGAGGTGTTGGATGGCCTTCACATGATCCAAGAGACGTGCAAGCAAAAAGCATAACCCGAACAACGTGGGTGTTTCTATTTCAAATGTTATTATACGCCTCGACAGGGTCCTCTAATCCATCCAACCTACGAACATTAACACTCCGTCATGTTCAAGCCATTATCCCTCTACGCCCCAACCGGTCTATATCCCTTCCCTTCACCGGCGGGGGGCGGATTGGCCGGTAGGAGCAGGGCGCGGGCCCCCGTGCATCTGGCCTTCCATCCGGCTAGACCTGCATCAAATTGTTAACACCGGTCTCCATCGTATGAGCATATGCCGTCGGTTTTCACTTACATCATTCTCCGGCTGAAAAAGGACACGAAGATCATGAAAGCCCAGCTTGGAATCAAGGTGAATGCCCATAGCAAATACCCAACAGGGGTCGATAAGCCGTTTTTCGCGATAGCACCGTTGAAGGGGTGGAAGAGTCCGTCGCGCAGGCTGGCCTCGTTCTTGTAGCCGTTCTTGTGTAATTGGACCAAATCATCCGACGTAGTGGTCGTCAGATTGAGCCTCTTAGTCCAAATATTGATGTCGGCAGGCTCAGGGAGCATCTCGAAAATCCAGAGAGCCCCAGCTGGCGCAGACCATGCATTGCACAACACTGGCTGGTCATCACAGTTCAATAGCGCCATATGGGGGGCATTTTCCTCGGCCGCAAACTTGGCAGCTGTCTCATTAAACGCTGCTTCCACCTTGTCGCAGTGACCTAAAACCATCGTGGTCAGCCAAACTATTCCATAAAAGTCTCAAGCTAGCCAAGGACTTCTCACCAAAGCAAGTCTTATTTCCGCCTGTAATTAAGACCCACCACTCCTCTGGGGTTGCGCTCCCAGGACTGACAGGTCCATAAAGGGTATCTCTCCAGTTGTGAAGTCCGAGAACATCTAGTTTATTGGGACCTGATTTGGCGGAGGCGACGGCGGCATCGTCGTATCGGTTGGGAGACGGGAGCTTAGACGCGATCTTGTCGAAATAGCCCTGGGCCTGTCCTAGGTACTGTTGGAACTGCGCCTGGTACTCGGGCACATCGGCAGCAGCGAGGAGAGGCAAAGCCAACAATGCAGAAGCTGAATTGAAGCGCATATTGGGCAATGGTTTTCGACAGAATAGTGTCAAGTAAAGCTACCTAGGTGTAACGTGTGTGATGTTAGAGAGCTAGTATTAGATGGACTATGCGAAACCAAAATGGAATAACAAGCCTGAGACCGTTATCAAGGCTGAAGTGCGTATGATGTAATCTCTACGTACAGTATACAAAACAGGTAGACAAGACCTATAGAGCGTTATTAAGTCCAAAAGGAGCGGGAATCAGAATCAATCACAAACTGAGCAGATTCTGATGAAGCATCCAAGATCTTGAATTATAGACAGAAGAAATTAAAGGCCTTTGGAGAGGAGAAAATTGTTAGCAAGAGCTATCGAGATGTCTTGGAAGGATTCCCAAAGAGTACCTAGACCAAGACCTTACAATAGCGATTGTACAGCAAAAACGGGAGCTGTGGAGTCTCCGGGGATTAGCTCTCCACTTGTAATCATGAACTGGTCCTTCTTGTTGGCTGGAGCTTTAGGGGACCTAAGCCTAGACCCCACCTTCAAGGTGCAAGTCAACAACCTTGGAACTAGGCAGGCTTGGGTAACATTGGCGACCGTTCCTCCTCCTCCTCTCGTGGCTCAACGCAGGTTTGTTTGCAACCCCACGTGGGCATTCCGTCATTCCTTGTGCACCAGCCACAGCTAGCATATGGACGCGACTTTCTATTCCGAGATTCATGTATTCGATACTAATGGAATCAACGGGTTAGAGCCGCTTTAAGTAACAGACAATTGCAATGGTGAGTCTCAAGGGTAAATTTTGCAAGCCAAGCTATCATTTGCTGAAATAGGTCTTCATCGTCAGGATCTCCCATCCGCAGCAAACCAAAAACGCAAGCGAGGTCGTCCGACGAACGCGTCGCGTAACGAGGAGGGCAAAGACGCGTCGAATTCCATCACCACACCAGTTGCTCAACACGATCAAGTCGAAGGTAATGGAGGCCTAGAAGTTGATGCGACAGAAGAATCTTCGCGCCCGCGCAAGCGTGGTCGACCTGCCAAAAGTGATTTGTCGCAAGAGCACCACCCTGAGACGGCACAGACACAGGCAGAACAACCTACGAAGCTAAGACGTCGCCAGTCTTCCTTAATACAAGTGAACGACAAATCTACGAAATCCGCAGGTGAATCTGCCCCAGCCGAAAAGGCAGAGACTAGAGCGCGAGGCAGGCCGAGAAAGGGCCGTCCGACAGCGACAGAACCAGAACCCGAAGCAGAAGAGGCCGACGACGAGAACGATAATGAGGGAGACTCGAGTCTTCTCCGCCGTAGCAAGCGGAACCGCCGCTCGTCAGAAGAAGCGTCTGGTGGTAAAGGAAACCATAAACCAAAAGAAGGGGTCAAGAGGAAGCAACTACGAACCCAAGCTGCGGAGGCTCCTGCCGGAGATGTAGAAGCCGAAGAAAGCAATGTGGTAACTTCACGAAGTAAGAAAAAGAGAAATAAAACTCTCCCCGCTCCTCAAGACAGCCAGTCGCCTCCAAAGGCCCCCGAGCGCAAGACTGGTCAGGCGCAGACCAGACGCAGTCGCAATTCTAGAACTCGTGACGGAGGCTCCGGATCCACTCCGGAGGGCCAAGGTTCTCAGCACCAGGAAGAGCCCGAAGATCGCGGATCTGAAGCAGAGAGTCAAAAAGGGGGTCCTAAAGCCAAACGCGGGAGGCCTGCAGGTCGCAGGCGGTCTTCCGACGGACAGGATCAGTCGGCACTCCGCTCCTCTTCGCCCGACCCCGATTCTTCTTCCCCACCACCATATAGATATATAGCGAGGCGAACACGACGAGTCCCCCATAAGGTCATCGAAGCTAAGTGGTCCACTCTCGACCCGTCCTCGATTGTCAACATCGCGGATCTGCTTCACTCCGTCTCACAGCCTACACTGCTCCATGTTGTGCCCAAACAATACGCACACGCAGAAGACATACTCGAGAAAGTCACAAGGGGACTATGCAAGAGGTCGGGAAAGCTCCCTTTCCCACCTTCTTCAACTCTTCCTCGCCGAGCAGACGAACTGGACTTCGAAAAGACACAATCGGCTGTCGAAGCACTCGTATCCCAGCTAGATCCACTTCAACACAGCGTGGAACTTCTCCATCGTGAAAAATCACGTGCTGAAAAGGCGCTCGAGCGAGAATACAAGCTACTTGACCGTCTCAGCACCAACGCCCGTGCTGAAGCCACGCAAAGGAGAGATCAGCTGAGGAAAGTCCACGTCCTTGTACCGGAAAAGACACTCAGTCCCGCTCAGAACAGTCTAAACCTGCTAGCAGCCGATAAGAGCACTGGTAGAGTTTTTGCTGATGTCCAAGACGACGAACTTCTTGGTATTGCTGACCAGATTAGCAATCATATGGAGAGCATGCGTGGGAATATTCACCAATTCGACGGAGTACTACCAGCTGTTGCGAAAAGTCATGCTCTGCTCCGGACAACGTTACAGCCACATCTTAGCCAGAAACAGATGGAAAACATCCTCTTGGGCCAAACCGAGCAGTCGTCCTAAATGAATATTATTTCAACTATGGACATTTGCCAAATATGTTGGTTTAGCGCAAACCTCGCACAGGGACACACTATTGTGTGCCCTCGGCCCAGTGATTCCCTGTTGGCAACATTCACTGGGATGGGTAAGACTGCAGTATAATAGGAAGAGGCGGTCAAGATAGCGGCGGGCGTTATGGCATTCTACCACTCTATCATTCGGACGCAAAGGCGACGAGGTATGCAAACAAGAGCTGTACGAGCAGGGCAAAGGGGGTTCTGCCTTTAGCACAGTTGACAACAGGCCCCAATCCCTTCAGCGCAAACGAGAACAGCGATATGTGTGTGTACATGTAAGTGGACTAATCAGTCACATTACTATAGCTCCTCCATGCCACCCCAGCAGAGGGAGAAGATAACTTTCTCGCCGCAAAAGCTGAACAGAATGCAAGCTACGACGGTTATAGGATATGCCATCACTCGGACGGATCAAGGGATCCGCGAATGGATTTCTGCAATAAGGCACTGGAAAGTAGACGGCACTGCCGCCGCCCAGAGGATTATTTGTTGATTTCCAATGGACATCCCTTCTGCCCGAATTGCGAAGGTCGTGGTGAGAAGAATCCTGGTCGTGAACTCGCAAGCGAGTGTCGAGGACTTCTCGAGTACCTAGCAAGAGAGATCAGGCAATATAATAACCATAATAACGAGGGAAACGGTCCCAGTGCATGGCCCGACTGTATCGAGAAATGTCTGGCGACAATCGACGAGAATGCTAGGTCGGCCGGTCCGAACAGCAGGTATTACGAAGAGATATCCAGTCTATACGCGGCTGAGCTCGGACCTGGCGAAGCGAGGCTCTTGTACGCCTTCCAGGGTTGGGAGAGACGTCAGCGGGAAGAGGCTGCGAATAATAGCGGCAAGGGTTCGGGCATGGCGGCGCTTATTAGGAGGACGCGACAGAGATGGGGGCAGGGACGAAGATTGGCAATATATGGTTTATGTTGGAGTTTTCTCTGCGTAAAACTCTGGCCTAGCGCGTTCTTATAGGTCAGAGAGGAATGAGAAGATCGTCCCCAAGCGCCCGCTATCATGTAGCCTTGGTCCCTTATGCGTCGACAAAAAAACAGTGACCTAAATGTTGACACTCGAAAAGCATATGTTTCCCATCGTCTTCTTGCCTCGATTGTTCCTACGTAGGTAGGCTTAAGAAGGCAGGCCTGAGATAGTCTTATCGAATAGAGACCATTGTTTCAAATATTACGATGTCCTAGGCACAAATCTTGCCAAGTTAACAGTGACATGTGCTTCACTTAACATGTTCTTGCAGATTTAAGTTGATGTTCATCAACTCCGACATCTCACCAGATTTCCTTCTACGTATGATACTTACTCTTCAAGCGTAGCCCACCGCATGGATAGATAAATCTAAATCACCTTTTCTTCTCGTTTCTTTTCCAGCCAACACAGAAGAAGAAAAGGAGAAAAGAAAGCAAGACATTCGGACCACCCTCTCTCTCACTGCCCCAGATACCTGCTACATGCACTGTTCCTTTTTCCCTTTTCTTAGACACGCAAAAAATAAACACTTGAGTTCAAGCCTACCTACTTAAGCTACATACTTACTTTAGTCATACGGCGGCACCGTATTACTTACTCCAAGACATAAGATAAGGTGCATAGATCTCGCATACATACACACATGCATACGCGCAACGACAGCGGCGCGAAAACCGCGTTTTGTTGTGAAACTTCAAGTGAAATATCACTACACTACACTACACACCACCCAATGTAAACAATACGGGGTTCGATAAACGTCTAATTTTTATCTTACGACTCTTACATATACCTACATGCCTAAGCTAGCCAGCCACCTTACCGTCATTACATAGACGCTTGAAACCCCAGAGCCAGTTATATTATATTATAGCTATACACGCACGCCTCATGTAACAACCTTTATGACCCCTATAACCGCTTGTTGATGACACCTAGGTTAGGTATGGACAGATATCAGGTTTCAAGATATATAATATAGGTGCTCTAAATGCTATGCATATAGCTATCTATCACGAACCAGGTTCTCAGCCTCAAAAAAGGGGCAGGGTAGACGAGATAGTTCATGCATAAAATAAAGCTCCCTATTAACTAGGTATACAAATAAGAGATAGATCGTTTCGAATACCTACCAGTGTATGTATGAGGCTACCAGACAAAAACCCGAAACTCTCCAAAAAAAAAAAAAAAAGGCTTCCTCCTTAATCAACTCCTGTCAGCGAAGATGATACATGCCTCTAGGGTCAGTCTGTGACATCACGTCACGTCGTCGGCGTTAATGTCCCAATGTGGGAAAACGCTCGGCGCCCCCCTTTGTCACGTGTTATACGTATCCATCGCTAGGAATTTTTCATCTATGAAATCTAGGGGCTCTAACGAGTGCCTAGGGGTAGTAAAATATGCGATTGCAAATTTACCTCAATATCACACATTAGGTGCGTATCGTTTACGAAGAAATGGTTCGGATCAAGACTACGGAGAGGGAAATACATACGTCGCCTTCTTCCCTGAGAGACTGTATTCCAGTAACACACAAATGTCACGAACGTCTACGTAGGCACGTAGCTCAGCGTTAGCATAGCATAGCAAGAAAGGCGTGGAAGTGGCACTGAAAGCCAAGTTTCCATTTCAAAAGTTGTTGTCCTGTACAATGAATACACAAGAATTGAAGTTTATATGCCGTCGCCGTGGGTTGAACGAAAAAACCTCTCAAAAATATTTCCCAAAATCCATCCAAGAAAAAGGATTTCCCAACGGCGATCCCCACTCACCCGCTCACTCCTCTACTCCAAAACCGGGATTTGGTCCAACGAGATATCTAGGGATGCAAGTGCAGAGTGGTCCAAAACAAAGTGCAGTTATCTCGTCAACGCTTTTTTGATATCATAACAGTCATGTGTTCGGTCGACCTGCAAATAATACAAAATAGCGAGAACCCGAATCACTTCAAAGGTTTTTGCACCATCTTGTCAATTCATAATCAACAATGCGAAGCTTCATTTTCCGTCACCATTTTCAAAAGTCCTGCGACTTAGTAAAGGGGATGGCGTTGGGAGATGGTGGGGTAGGCAGTGCCAGCTGGGAAGCTAGTCGGGGCAATAGTGCTGTTGCTGGCCCCGGTGGGATAGGGGATGACGGTAGCAGTGGCGGTAATCGTGACGTCGCCGCTGCTGCTTGTCTCCTCGGGAGGGCAGTCATCAGAATCGTCGCCAGAGTCATCACCGCTGTCGCTGCCACTGCCGCTAGTGTTGGCGGGAGAGGCACTGGAGACGACGGAAGTAGCCTCGGCGGATTCAGAAGGAACTTTGACGTTGCCTGCAGTGGGATAGCTGTGGGAGCCACCACCAATCGTGACGTATACGGTGCTAGCTGGAGCAGCTTCGGTGACGGTAACGGTGACAGGAGCGCACTCAGCCTCTCCAGAAACAGATGGAGAACCGGACCCAGAGCCGGAGTCATAGCCAGAACCAGAGCCCGAGCCCGAGCCGGATCCAGAGCCTACAACGATCGAAGTCGAAGTAGAGCCAGCAATGGTGACGGTACGGGTGGAAGTAGAGGTCATTGTAGTGGTAGTGGTCTGATCAACACTAGTTACATCACTTCCAGAATCTGAGCCGCTATTGCCGGAACCAGAGTCAGAACCAGAACCAGAACCGGAGCCGGAGCCGGAGCCGGAGCCGGAGCCAGAGCTTGGGTGGGCGGTGGCAGTTACGGTGACCATCTTTGTAATGGTAGAGTGAATGGTAGTAACTGTGACATGCTGCGACTCGCCTGAGCCCAAGGTGACGGTGAGCGTCGAATCGCTAGTCCCAACGGTAGGATAAACAGTCAGACCTGCACCAGAGCTAGGAGCTGAAGTCTGGGCGGGGCTGCTATCGGTGGTGGTGATCAGATGGGTAGTTCCGGTGATGAGACCGCTGCTGTGAGCACCGACAACTGAACTGGAGATGGAAGTGGCCTCGGTAACAGGGCAGACAGTGGTGGTCAGATCGATGACCTCAGTGACGGTGACGGGTCCGGTCAGGTTGTTGTTGGCGGGGCAGTTCGTAATCGTAGGAGCACATGAGGTAATGGTGTGAACACTTGTGATCGCTACGGTGAGGGTCGTGGAAGCCCCAGCGATAGAAGTTTCATTGCGTCGAATATATGGAGCATGCATGTGGCGGGGATGGCGGTTGTACGCGGCGGCGAGGCCGGCAAACAGGCCAAATGCAACAGTGGTAGACTTCATTGTGACGGTGTAGTCGTTATACAAGACGTCGTTCAGGATATGTTTCACGTGGTTGATTTCACTTGTTCTCTCAACTCTTTGAGTTTTGCGGTTTCTACTTCAGTAGTCTGATCTCGTACAGATAATGATACTTCGGATGCTGTCAAAAAGAATGGACGTATGCAAGATGCAATTCGAATGGGAAGGAGCGAAAGTCGATTCCGCGGAAGCTGAGCAGACACAGTTGCTACTCTTTCAAAAGATGGGAAAGGTTTGGGTGAAGAAGCGAACACAGCTGGCTAAGCAGGAATGAATGTAAATGACGAACAGCGTCGAAGTGAGAAAGGAGAGACTCGAGATAGACTCAAAAGCACAGAGGACACGCAAAGGGTGAGGAGGGAGAGAGAGGAGGGGGGAGGGAAATAAGAGGTCATCCCCAACCTGGCGGACGAGCCCTTTTACTCGATACACTCTCCAGCCCGACTCCTCCTCATCACACCCCTGGGATGGCATGGAACCTACCTCGAGGATGCATTGCGACCTTGATGATGCGACGGTACTTTAGGTCATAGGCAAGAAAAATAAGCAGCGGTTCGAAACAGCCAGCCACACGGCTCCACCCATGGCTCTCAATTATTCAGGTAGGTACAGCACGCAGCATACTATGTAGTGACTTCCAATGTTTGACTCCACAGGCGGGAAGCGATATTGGAATCGTGCGTGTTGGTCGGGAGAGTGGTCCAGCTTCGAGAATGGCAATACGACGAAGTCCAGCGGAAGTCCAGCCCAGCGTTTAAGGCGCGGCGCTTGCCCCTGAGACCCACACACCACCAGCTGTTATTTGCAGGTCATCCCATGCGACCCCTGCCGATATCATATGCAGGCACACATCGTGAAACAAATACTCGGGCCAATAGCAGATCGGATTTGCTTCGGATGACATCTCTCTGCTTCTTCGTCCGACCATCGAGAGCAAGGACGAAGAGGCGCGGTAGGTAGGCAGGCCGTTCCTAAGTATCTCCCTACGTAGGGTACATATGCAGGTACGAATGTGTGTATGTGAGAATGACACGGTTATCCGCAAGAACTCTTCACACAAAAGGAGAAGAGTAACGGTGCATCTAGATAGATGTTCAGCTCTAGCGCAGCGTAACATACCTACATATAATCCCCGTAGACGACGGTATAAACAGGCAGGCGATCACCCCTCCTCCCATAGGTAAGTGATGAGCGGCTTCTCTCACATCACATTGAGATGGCTAATGAGGGCGGTTGATGATACAGCGCGGGCAGAGGAATTCCTGTAACAAACGAACGGGGTAATGGGATGAATAATCGAGGATGCATCAGATATGATCCTATTTACCGAGTATAGGTCATTGCGGAGTCAACCCAAACGCAAGGAGCGGCCTTGAGAACCCGGTACTTTCTGACGTTGCTGCTCCCATCAGCTGGACGGATCCTTGGACGGATTCCTCTTGGGTATACCGTAGGTACATCTGTACCTATTTGCATTATTACCGGTGTCTTGACACCCTCCTTGGCCCGGATAGCACGGTAGTACGCAATACCATATGTATGAAGAGGCCCTCGAGAGATTCGTCCATCGGAAATGAAGGCAAGTCTTCGTCACACATTTTAGTCCTAATGATATTGTCGCCACGTGTATGCTGTGTCTCGGGGATTGAATGTAAGGCCTACCGCCCCTAAGCTAGTACTTTGCTGTACCACTATGCTGTAGACTATGTAGGTACTCAATATACCTAACGAGACACGGCGTAGACATGGCTGAGTCGTGCAGTCGCATGTGGGTTCGGGCCAGACCTGGTAAAAGTGGATGGGAAGGGACCAAGGGCATGTCCCGGTAACCTATTTCTAGCGTATGTATTCAGAACACTCCGTTTGTTTGTGACTCCTACTATGGTACACCATACGGTCTAAATGCACCTAAACTCAGGTTCAGAACCACACCATCGCAGTTATGTAGCTTGGACCGTCTGGCTCCCATTAAAACGGCTAGAAAGACCCAGGCAAGTAAAGTTGCGACACAACACCCAACAAAGTACATACCATGGCTTCCAACTCCATCAGATACTCCCCCTTCAATATGTGACCGGAAAGGATTCATCGAAACCAAAAGACCTTGGTTAGAATCTAACTCAGAAAATATTTGCAAGGGAAACATCAGCCCTTGACCGCAAGGCTATCTACATGGTAAATGAGTGTACTATCCGTCTGACGTTCCGAGGAAATAATTTTGAACCCATGTCTTCTACTTTCCTTCGGTCGCAAGAGTCCTTTACCTTAACTTAATGACGACCCAAGCCCACCCAGGACGCGCCACTATCTTCCTCTGCCACAAACATCAAGCAGCGTCCCTGTAATCTGGTAGCCGAAATGGTGCCACGTCTTTAGTCATTATCATGCTGTAGGTTAGACCCTTCAATTTCTGCCTGTTACCTACCAAGACTGAATTATCTACCATTCTCGGTTCATGTCATGATCCGCCACGAGGATTCTCCCTAATTAAAATTCAAGAGGACAATATCTACTGTACTTTCTGGGAATTCAGTAAGCGCCTACTGTGAAACCTTCTCGGTCTGGTGGGAATCTCACTTTGGATTCCGGATGCATCGCAGCACCGCATAAGCTGCTGGCATTTTTACGAAAATTTTATTGCAGGTTAGGCATTACTAGCATGCCTTCGCACGCTTATGTGTGTGTGTGTGTGTGTGTTACATTAGGTGATGCCGTGTAAATACCGGATTCCGAGGCAATCGAGCTATTTACTCATAAGACCCTTGACGGACCTATTACATACTAGTAGTACATTCAACCACATCCCAGCCACACAGCTACCACTAATCATTATCGCGCTTCTAGTGTTCTTAGTGACCCTATGCGGAAAAGACACAGAGGCAGGGAGATCAAAATGTCTGTGATGAGAAGAAACAGAAGGCCCTCTCTAAGCCTCCAAATCCCCCTTGCTTTATGACAACGGTTGATTCCTATCTAATGCGAGATGGCTGTGTATTCTGGATTCGGAAGAGAGCTTATGGAAATTTGAATTCGAGCCGACAAGGTAATGCTAATAAAGTAAATAATATCCTAGCATAGGGGTGTGAAACTAACCCTAGTGAGCCAGGCGCCAGGCGAAGGAGAGAGAGGTATGAGGGACGCTAGGAGCTGGTGAAACGGTAGCCTGGGCTGCTTTAACCACTGCTCCGGAACTTCCAACCGTCGCTCAACATGTCATTTTCATGCCTCACCGAATGTGATGGCACTGTAGCAGTCAACATTACTTCTAGAACTGACTTGATCAGCTTCTTTTACACGAAAAAAAGGCACAGGAAATTGAAGAGAAATAATGTATCGCCACGCATCATGAGACGGCCATCGCCGCCCCATTCTCAATTATTGACTTGCCAACGCGTGCCCAGTTGAAGGGCTTCAGTCAGCCTGCTACTACTTCTACATACGAGACAACTGTCTCGTTGCCTCGTCGGAATATGCGAATCAAATTCCAGTAAACGCCTTTCTCCCCAGGTCCGGTTGATGGACCGTGGTATCATATTTCCTTTCCCGCCGCTTTAAATGCTGTGTTGAATGCTCCAGTTCCGCCTGCCTGTCTTTCCTGTATAAACTTTTTTGGTATATGAGACTATCACCAGAAAACCCATGCCATAAAACGCCGATGTTGAGATCGAAGACAAAATGCAGAGTCCGGCGCAGATATGCTAAACATTAGAGAAAACAGAATATTGTTTCATTCGTGTCAGGCTGCCATCTATTTGGCATACTTGGCACGGAAGAACTTGGCGGCGTTGACCATGTTGACCAAGGCCTCCTTGGTCTCCTTCCACTGGCGGGTCTTGAGACCGCAGTCGGGGTTGATCCAGAGCTGCTCGGGCTTGAGGTACTCGAGCATTTCCTGGATGCGGTCCTTAATCTCCTGCTCACTAGGCACACGGGGCGAGTGGATATCATAGACACCAGGGCCAATGTGACGGGGGTAGGCCTCGTCGACAAAGACGCCAAGCAGCTTCGAGTCCGACTTGCTATTCTCAATGGATAGCACGTCGGCGTCGAGAGCAGCAATGGCATGGAAGAAGTCCTGGAACTCCGAGTAACAGAAGTGGGAGTGGATTTGAGTCGAGTCTTCAACACCAACAGTAGAGAGTCTGAAGGCCTTGACGGCCCAGTCAAGATACGCCACACGCTCCTTGCCAGCCCGTAGAGGAAGACCCTCACGGAGAGCGGGCTCGTCGACCTGGATAACATCGATGCCGGCCTTCTCAAGGTCAACGACTTCGTCACGGAGAGCCAGCGCGAGCTGCTCCGCCTGGACGGACTGGTGGACGTCATCACGAGGGAAAGACCATCGCAAGCAGGTAACGGGGCCGGTTAACATGCCCTTCATGGGCTTCTTAGACACTGACACTGCGTACTTGGACTCCTTGACGGTCATAGGGGCGGGGCGGGAGATATCACCGACAATGATGGGAGGTCGCACACAGCGAGAACCGTAGCTCTGAACCCAAGCATGGGTAGTGAAGGCATAACCATCAAGGCGCTCACCGAAGTATTGCACCATGTCGTTACGCTCGGGCTCACCGTGAACGTAGACATCAAGGTCGAGCTCATCCTGGATCCTGACATTCATGTCAATCTCCTGCTCAATGAACTTGTCATATTGGGCTTCAGTGATCTCAGCCTTGGTGAACTTGCTGCGCTGGACACGGATCTCCTTGGTCTGGGGGAAGGATCCGATGGTGGTGGTAGGGAAGAGAGGAAGCTTAAGCTTCTCCTGCTGTTGTGAGATTCTCTTGGGGAATTCGGACTTGCGGTTGTAGTCCGAGGGCTGGATCTTGGACTGTCTGTCCTTGACCTGGGGGTTGTTGGTGTGTTTGGAGGTAGCACGAGCGTTCATAGACTTGGCATTGGCTTCTAGAGCATCCTTAACGGAGGCGGGGCCTTCGGTAACGGCCTTGGCAATGATAGCAACTTCGATGGCCTTCTCAGAGGCGAAAGAGAACCAATCAGCAATCTCAGGATCTAGCTTCTTCTCGCTAGCAAGGGTGTGAGGAGTGTGGAGGAGAGAGCTGGATGTGGCAACGATGACGCGGTCTTTGCCGAGCTTCTGGATGGCTGTCTCAACGGTCTCAATAGCACGCTTGAAGTTTGTCTTCCAGATGTTGCGGCCGTCGACGACACCAGCCGACAGGATGGTCTTAGGGCTAAGAGCACCGGCAACAGTATCGAGCTGCTCCGGGTTGCGAACCAGGTCGATATGAACACCATAGATATCCTTGGGAAGGGCCTCAAGGTTGTGGACGATATCACCAAAGTAGGTGGAGAAAACGAGCTTGGGGATTTTGTCGCCCAGGCTGGCGAATTTCTCGTAGGTAGGCTTAAAGGCAGCCTTGGCCTTAGCCGGCAAATCAAAGACAAGAACGGGCTCGTCAATCTGGACGGTCTCAGCACCAGCCTCCTTGAGCTGGGTCAAGAGCTGCTCGTAGACCGGGACCAGCTTGTTGAGGAGATCAATGGGGTCGACAGTCTGGCCACGGTCGGCCTTGCCGAGGTGTAGGAAAGAGACAGGCCCGACAAGGACAGGGCGGGTAATGATACCGGCTTCCTTGGCCTCGAGGAATTCGTTGACAGCCTTGGGGCTGGAAGAAAGAGTGAAAGTCTGGTTGTCTTGCAAGGTGGGCTTAACGTAGTGGTAGTTGGAGTCAAACCACTTGACCATTTCTAAGCTGGGAACATCAACGCCGCCCTTCTGGTGACCACGTCCCATAGCAAAGTATTCATCGATGGAGTCGAGGCCAGCGTTGGAGTAGCGCTCGGGAACAGCCTACGGCATCGGTATGTCAGTAGGATTATCGATAAGGAATTTTATGGGCTGAGGGGGCTTGCTTACGCCGAAATCTTGGATGTGAGCTAGAACCTGGTCATATAGAGCAAAGTCATTGCTGGGGATAATGTCAACACCGGCATCCTTCTGGATTTTCCAGTGAGCGAGACGGAGACGCTTGGCCTCAGCAAGCAGCTCGGTTTGGGAGATCTTGCCAGCCCAGTCTTTCAATACCAGGTTAGTCCCTACGAGGAAAACTTCGCTAAAGTAGGAAACACTCACAAGCCTCTGTCGCCTTCTTCAAATCACGGTTCACACCCATACGGGGGAAACCAAGAATGGCGGACTGAACCATCTTAGCGGCGGTCCTGTGTATCTGATTTCGAAAGGGATTTATCTACGCAAGGGCCGAGTCAGTACGATGGGAGAGCAAATATTGCAAGTCTTCAACTTACAAGAAAGATACAATTCGAGTTCCAGATCCCTATAGTCTGAGAGATGGAAACAATTGTTGCTACCCGAGAACAGCAACAGTGAGTGAATTGAAACGGGATACAATAGGAGGATGGGGAGGAAGGAGGAGAAGGATGAATGAAAGAGAAAGAAGGAGAGATGAAATATGTCAGATCCGGAGGGGAACAGAGCCCATAAGAAGGAAAAGCCTGACAGGATGCAGAAGGAGCAGCGTGCAGACTAAGCACCGGCAAGGAGGGGTTTTCGGAGCTCAAGGGAGCCAATCCAATCGCCCCAATTGGTAGCGGGGCTCACTATGTAATGGAGGGGTTGGAGGGGCGCCGCTTGAGGAGGGGTCCTGCCTCTAGTTTCCTCCAGTGCTCTAGGCCTGTTTCGGCGGGGTGGTGCACTACAGTCAGCAAATCTTTTCTCGTTAGTGCGCTCGATAGGAACAAGAGTTACCTCGTTCCAGGTCCGAAAGCGGGGAGAACCAGATAAAACGAACCAAGCCAAGTGTTTGTTTGCTATCAGCTTTCCAGTCTACCGTGCTATCATTTTTGAACCAATATATGGATCCTGAAGAGTACCGTGACCAAGTATTCTCTCTTTCCTGGTTACCGCCTTTGGGCACCAGCAAAACCACACTTTTCTTGAAAAATGCAGCATCATTTTTGGGCGTCCATGAAATGTTACGTACTAAACAATTCTCAGATTCACTTAAGAGACTAAAGCGGCGATCTACTCGCAAGAACCAACAGTTATCGACTTACTCTCTTACTGTATCGGCGCCTAAGAGGCTTGAGGATGAAGCCATAGGTCCACGAATATGCGTGATCCCAACCGGCCTTACCTATTGGGTAACTTGATGCTACCTAGGAGGCTAGGCTGGATAAGCAATGTTACCTGAAGTGCATGAAAATGTCGACGTCGGAACGGTGTCAATAATTTCGAAGGTTCTCACAAATTCCAAACTGTACATCTGTACTACCTATCTACATACTTGCCTGCCGCGAGATATCCGGGGGCCAAGGCAATGGTACAGCTATAGACAAGTATTGCATACTATCTTTGGCAGGGTAAATTTCTTACCAAGAAGGATAAGCTGGGTTGGTAGTAATAGGTACTGTGCAGAAGTATTATCATCATTCTGTGCACAACTGCTGGTGCAAGGTGCCTATGGTAGCGCATTTCCGTGAACAGTATATTGGATATCTGGGTAATCAATGCACTTACGCGTCCAAATGGTAGGAAGCATTGCTTATACCTACTACCATATGAGAAGGCAAGTGGTGACCCTAGTGCAGAGCCCAGTGCTGACACTCACCGCCACTATCAGTCGTAGAAAAACCAAGCTCGAGCACGACACGGCCCCTTTACCGTTGTTAATCAAGTAAAGTATTGCTGTACAATCCAGTTGTTTCATTGGCTCTTAACCCCCGAAGATCGTCTAACCTTGGATAGATGTTCGGGACATATAATAGCGTTAAGATATCCTGGGACCCTGTACGGTAGGATTCACGCAATCCGAATATCCCGAAGTTCCTGGGGCGAGCTAGTAGAATATTATTGAATGCACAATTTTACAAATTTCTCTCGCCCATCGTATCGTTCTTGAAAGTGACCATTTCTCATGCTTATGTTGTGTCTCCAATCATGAACTCTGGGCAAAATACCTCTGCAGGCCACGGTTGATAGGTCAGAAATGGTTGTCGCGTGCAAAGGTATGGGGGACAACAACGCATACCTACTCTACTATTTGACTTACAATTATATATCTAGAGTGCAGTAACACCAAATAGTCAAGTCTGGTTACTACTTAGAGAACCTAGTCTTCCGTAATAAAGTTTATACAAGCACCACTCAGACACGCAAAAAGAGCCCGAACGAATTCGATAGATTAGACTTCCGGGCCGGAAACCCCCACCATGAGGCTTACTACCCCGGAAATACCGACCGACATAGCAAAGCGAAAGCCATTCACACCTTGTGCTTAGGATGCCGTAAGTAAGCACGCATTATACAGACAGAAGAAGAGGAACCCATGGCTCTCTAGGAGACAATCTGCAAGCTATCTCTCTCTCAGCTCGGTGCATTGCCAACATCTAACTTACTTACAAAATTCAGGCGTGCCTATGTTAGGTGAGTTAGATGGTGCGGAAAAGGCTACTAGGAATATACGTTAGTGAGACGTCTAGAGAATCAACAATTTCCAGTCAGGAGGAGCCTGATACCATTGAGCGAACCAACAATGCCGCTTTTTAATACATCATTTGCATCGTTTTATGTTGGTATGTACTTCCCTGAGAAAGGGGTGGGAGGTAGCAATCACGGCGAGGAAAATAAAGGTTCTCGAGCTGCCACACCAGTTCAACAGTTGCCATGCCATGATAAGAACGGGTACGCACAATGGAAGTCAATTGTCTTTCTATTTCTAAGTAGCTCGCTCTCTTCTATCTTCAGGTGAGTTTGGGTGTAACATCCCCATTTACCTGTCCCCGGAGCTCGATAGGTATAGTAGGTAAGCACCTACCTCTGTAGTCTGTGTACCCAAGGTAACTTCTAGTCGAGGTGTCCTTCAAAGTCGGAGACGACTCCAAGTACAGGTAAATTTTCTAGTCGCTCTTTACCGACACTCAGGTGACCCTTTCCTAGATAGAGAGTTGTTCTTTCTGTACCATCTAAGGCAATGCCGACCAAGGCTTTCTCGGGGTAAGAAAGATGAAACGTGCATTGGGAAGACACAGGACAGACCACCGACGTCTTTTGAAATTCTGGATTCGAAGCATTGCTTGTACCTTCACACAAGGCACAGATGATATCAATCCTGGGTCAGGTCCAATAAGTCCCCCCAAGGATGTCTATCCTCTGTTGCTGCCGTCAGCGCCAATCCTCCGGGAGAGACACCCACTCACCCGCCATTGAGCTACCTGTCCAACCACCCCGTGCAAGGCTATCGAAAACACTATCACGATCAGATACCGATATGTATATTTCGTCCCTCTTAGCCTCCCGAGACCCATCGCGACTCAATACTTCTACATATCATAGCATCGTAGATCCGGAAGCTGTCGATGTAGATGATTCAGATGACGACATGCAAGAAAGAGATAAAAAGGTGTCAAGCCCTGGCACACTAGGGGCCTTCAAGACTAAGCTGATTAGGCGTTTGTCTCATCGTGCCGAGTCTAAGTTCGGCGGTCATACGTCCGGTGGCCCTAGTGATGAAGAACTTGCTCGTCGTGCAGAGCTCAAGCGCCTGATGCACAAGAGAATCCAGGAAGAGTTAAAAAATGAGGAAGATGATGAGGATGACATCAGATATGCCTCTCCGAAGCAACAAAGCATCAGTAAATGCGGAGATCCTGAGCTCCCGGGTGGTGGACCCAGGGATACAATCGAATTTTCTGTGCCAGGTGTTAAGGAAGAAAGAGTCAGCAACGAAGTTGCACAGGGAGAACCCGGTGCTACCAACAAGGAGATTCTTGATATTGACGAGAAACCACAGCTTCGGCAATGTCAAGGTAGTTGTGCTGGGCCGGCCAGCAACTATAAAAGAAACTCCTGCGACGATTGCAATACATCTCTTAAAGAACCGGAACCAGTTAGCCACCCGGCGTCACCTTCATATCTAGTTCCGGTGCATCTCTTAGGGGGAAGTGGCCGTGGATCACCTTCTACCGCTTCATGGCGTCTGTCGTACAGTGCCAGTCATCTAGACAGTTTCATAGATCCCTTGGAAGAATCTAGCGACGTCTCCCGCCCTGCATCATCGGTGTTACAAGATGTATCATCTAGTCATGACATTGAAATCTCGCACCAGCAAAAGGGCGACACTACTAACTGTACGGATCCTACTATTCGAGATGAGACTGTTGAGAATAGCCAGATAACTCACGGGCAGCCTGAAGTTGATACTGAGACCAACGAAAAGGAACACGACGTGTCTACATGCTCCGACTTGACGAGAAGTGGCCGAAACTCACCATTGGATGTCTGGCTGCGAAGTCAAGACATGCATTGCACCTCGATCCTATCGAGCCGTCCTAACAGCGGGATGGCACTCGAGCGACGTCCTGAATTGGACGCTGTAGAGAATCAGTCACCGGAAGTACATCTTACCCGTAACCCTACCGATCTGCCTGAGGACAAGAGGCAAACTACCGAACCCTCTTCGGTCTTATCGGAGGGTGGTCCAGAAGCTTGGCTGAAGCCCCCAGAAGGCAATTTCGACGCACAGAGATCCTTGATCGCAGCACCCAGTAATGAATCTGTTGCCTTACACCAAATTCTGAGTCAGATGGGGAACGTATTTACTCCGAAAGAGCCGCCTACAGAAGACAAAATGCAGGACACGTCCTCACGTTATACCTCTTCCCGATACACCACGAGACCAAACAGCCAGCAAGCCACCCCAAGAGATTCTGGTCTCAGCGTTACGGAACTGCCTGAAAATAGCGGGTTCCAACAGCCGACGTCCACGATATATGGTATGCTTTAATTTTGGACCAGTCATATGAGCTTTGGTTAGGTTAACATTACTTAATAGGGCCCGTGAGTCCATATCAGACAGCGACTAGCGAGGCTTCCGAAGCCAGCTCGTACCGAACAGCGATCAATAAGATGCCATCAGCCGACCTCATCAAGAATAGGCCAGGTAATCCACAGCTCTCCGTTGTCGAAGCATCGTCCGGCAACGTCTCTGAAACAGCAAGCTTTAAGCAGCGAGAAGAAGAGTTGAAATCGGTTAAGAAACGTTTCGGCTTGACACCAACCCGTCGATATCCCGCAATGCCAGTTCGCAGTAAGTTTCGAGAGGAGTTCGAAGACCTTAAGGGCTCAAGCAACGCCAGAAGTTCGATCTTTTCGAAGATATACCTCGCGCTGCCGAAAAGGGCTAGAGCCGCAAGCTCTCAATCAGAGTCGAGCAAGAAGAGCAATGAAGAAACCAAGGTTCCATTTCCAGAGTTTCGAAAGGCCACGATAACACGGCCATCCGTGCGAGACCCGGATACAGGGCCACGTGTGCCTCACGATATTGTCACTCAGCCTATTACAGAGGAGAGTGCAACAGGACTGTGGGAAGGGACTCTGCAACAAGAAGTGGACCGCGGTTCTGGGTGGCTGAGAGCAAAGCTAACTAAAGCACCGACCCCTAAGATTGATTTAAATGATACGACAGTAGACTTAACCCCTGTGCAAAGTGAGGGCAGCGAGAGTCCTAAGGCGCATTCGGCTGAAGAAGAAAGAGAGTGTTCAGTAGAGGACTGCGGTCCAGGACCGTTGAACCCAGCTCCACCGGCAACAGTAATCAGGAGGAAATCCAACGATCCTGTTGATATACATTCCGGTGTTCTTCAAGAGTGGGTAGAACAACTTCAGGCTGAAGATGCACTGCGACAGAGTCGAACGGCCTCGAGAATCACCGTTCCGAAGCGGCGACCGCCAAGACTTCGGACTCCTCCAGGATCGTGGGCTAAATGGCCTTCTAATACACGTGAAGAGAGAACGGGACCTGCGGGGGAAAAGGACAGAGTGCGCACCCGAGACTTTGCAGTTGCTGTGGGATCGGACTCTCTAGGAAGTGAACCAGGGGGTAGGGTGTCGCCCAACAGGGGGGATATTACTCCCTCCTCGAGGACTTTATCAAGCCAAGTAAGTAAAGTATTCAAGGCAGGCTGGAACAAGATGGTCGTACACAAAGGCCCACTTGGCCGCACTAAAAACGAACCCATAGACAAGGGTTCCCAAAGACGACGAGATTTCCTAGAGTACCCAGAGCTGGAGCTTCTTCCCACCGCGGGGTGCTTCAAGGAAGTGCAAGCGCTGGAACAACAGATTGACACGATGAAGCGGCGTTCGGTGTCAGGAAGGAGGATGATGATGCAGTCGAGTAGTGACAGTACACAGCGTCAACTGACGAGCCGTATTGCCGAAGAGGTTCACAAGAGACAGCTCGAGGACGAAAATTGTCATCGAAGCGATGGCAAGTATCATGGGCAATACCCATCAGGTTCACAATTCTTAACACCAGCGCACGCTCTATTCATACCACGCTCCAAGTCATGCGTGCCGGATATGGTTGGCGTGCCACAATCGCGACTCCTAAATGCAGACCCTATGCATAATCGGAAATTTGATGACGACGACGTCGGTAATGAGGCGCCTAAGCGTCAAGACACGATGAGGCTCAAACGGGCGAAATCAACTGGAAATATCGATGTGAAAATGTCAGGGGACGCACTGCCTGTTGATAACGACAACCAGTGCCAGCATAAACCTGTCCATAGGACATGGAGATCGACCCTGCGGAGACAGAAGTCCCTGGGCTGGATTCACGGCGGTGGTGGTGAGCAAGGGAAACCCCCCAAAGAGGGCTAATAGTAAAGGTTTTGGGGGCGTCGCTACATACCAGTAATATTTTTCCATTCGTTCAGGACGCTATATGTACCTTGAGCCAGACGTCATTATTCCTTGTTTGTAATGTTTTGGAGGCTGTTGAAGGAAGCAAGAAGTTTTCCGCTATCATACTGTATACAAAAGTTGACCCTGACATACATAGTGGGATGCAGCTGAGGAGAACAGAGAAGCTGGCGCTTATTGATTAATGTTGGTAACAGTTCTCTCGAGCCAGAAGATTACATAGTACCTTGTTATCATAGAGTGGGTTAGACTTAGAGAAATAATACATCACTTGAGTTGCTCTACTCTAGCAGTCCCGCAACCAGGGAAGTAGTAAAACATGATTGATGGGGTCACTAGAAGCTCGCTTGTACCTTCTCATCCTGTAGATTCAACTGACGTTGTCGTTCTGCCGTATCCGAAGAGAGGCTCAGGACTGACAATGAAAGGACCATTACTCTATCCCACAGTTTAGTGGTGACCCTGTTGGAAATCGGATCTTCACGCGAGAGAGAAACCAGAATGTCGATTCGACAAAGCCCACTTGTAGAATCGGCTTCTACGAGACTTGAAGTCAGAAGCTCATCCTAGGATTCCGCCAGGACCTGGTATTTGCCCTTTGTTACGGGGTGTACCTAGACAGTAACTAATGTTAGCTAGTCTTTGTAAGGATTACTCGTAGAACACCGCGACCAGTTCGTAAACATCTACTTAGTTCCAGCACCACCTTTCCATTATCGCAATCCGTGTTTACGTAGGAACAAGAGACATGTTTTATGCAGGCCCACCGGTTATATATTTCACAGCTTTGACTTGCAACTCAATTCTTTCCTCCTTGTCTAGGACCATCAAGCTCCTTTTTGCGACATCTCACACTCACACAATAGACACAATACCTATACAAGACTCATTCATTGGCAATTGGGCCAATTTTCTGAACCAGAAAGGGGTCGTAAAAAACAATAGCATTGTTCTTATTCCCGACTTGTAGCCCAAGAGAACTAAAGGAAAGGAACGAACAAAGAACAGGAGCGAGAATGGAGGGTCTTACAGACAACTACGCACCAAACTGGCTCCCCTTCTACTCTCCCGAGGGTGAAATTGTCCCCGGTCTGAGCATCGAGGTCGAGTGCGCGGTATGTAACAAGGATCTCGCAGTCACGAAGCGCGCGGATCGTCACAACGACAACGACAACGATAATTGCGAGCCGTTCACTATTCTCCCCTGCGGTCACGCGTTCGGCTACGATTGCATAGAACACTGGATGAGCACCAACGAGGAGAATGCCAGCTGTCCGTCCTGTAGGAAACCGTTGACTTTCGCGTGCGGACACCAGATACAGCCGCACGAGCTTGAGTTCGGCAGGGTGAGGAATATGAAGGAGGAGATTGAGTGTTGTATCGTCCAGGGAGCGTTGCCTGCTTGTCCTGATTGTGAGCGGGGTGCTGGCAGAGGAGGTGGCCACAGGCATGGACATGGGTATGGACATCGCGATCGTGATCGTAGAGGTGCTGTTGGAGGTCCTGGGTTTCCGCCCGGGATGCCTATAGGTGTACCTGGAATGCCTGGTATGCCTGGAACGCCTGTTGGTATGCCCGGAATGCCGAGCTTTGGCAACCCCTTCGGTGCCAGACCTCCTGGTTTCCCCCCTCCTCCTCCTATATCTGGGTCCTTCGGAGGCAGACATGGACCTGGACCTGGACCTTCTTCGAGTCCAGTCTCCCCTCGGTCTCGCGGCTCTTATGACTTATAGTCACAGCAGGCCTCATCATTCTCACCTCCATCCCGTCAAGGTAGTGGTAGTCGTAGTGGTAATGGCGGCGGTGGCGGCGGTAGTAGTAATAGTAGTCGCAGCCATCGCGCACATGGACATGGACATGGACATCGTTCGTCTCATCATCATCATCATCAGAGCGATGAATACGCGGAGCTCCGCGCTATGGCCGAGGCACAGTTTAACAGCGATCCGCGATCCCGGGACCTCTCACCCCAGGAGCTAGAAGCTGGCATTCAGGAGCTGGTACAGCGGGTCATGGCGCGTCCTCGTTAATCGCTTTTTCCGCTATTACATACGTATACAACTAACTTGACACTTAGCTAGTGGCTGCGAGAAAGATTGAGGACATGAGAGAAAGAAAGAAAGAAAGAAAGAGGGGGGCGAAAAATAGAGAAGGTAAGGAATCTGTGCACCAACTTCTGCCTGCTAGCATTTATTTTATTAGATAAACCCCGATAGTGCCACCGATCAATTAAAGACTCGTTGCTCACGAACTACCTACCCAGGTTTGTATCTCGTGCCCTGAACTTTTCCCTAGCCCCAGAATAGCTGCTTTAACTAGGCATGAGATCATAACTTGACGCGTAACATTAGCTTTTTCGAAAATACGTAGACATATATACTAAACTCTAATGATGGGGACCAGTGGACTCTACGATAGGTGGCGAGTGATGCACTTCTAGATCTTTACGTTTGGTTGTAGAGTGCTGTTACAGCCGCCAGAATCTAGGACACGCGATGGAGAGGTTGCTTAGATGAGGCTCTTTTCACGATTAGAACAGAATCTTGATATGTATAGGTGTTATCAAATTATGCATGCGGGTAAGGGGGATATCAATAATGTGTAAAGGTAAATTTCCAATACTCCAGTAGCCATTTTGTCTAGCAACCGAATATCTTGAGAATAAGTCGTCTCACCAAGGTCTTCCCAACTGTACAATAGGGACTTCTCTATCCCATCCTATCCAAGCCACTCTAGCCCAACCCAACGGGACAACTCAGGCTCAAATAACGGAATGATCCGCAGAGTTAGCACTACTGGGCCTACGGTCTCTGTTCCAGATCGCCAGGGCCGTCGCAACAGTCATGATGGCCCACCTGTCGCCTAGGCTGCCGTCGGCGCCCGTGCCCAGGAACCTGAAGCGCAGCGCCTTGGATTTGTTGGTGTTATTGTTGGACATGGATGATATAGAAATGGACATGGATTTGGACATGGATATACTGCTGCCTGCGCCAGCAAACACGGCGACGACCTCTCTTCCATCGCTGCTTCTGCTTATGGAACTAGCAGTAGATCCAGGTCCAGTTCCCGAGCCAGTAGCAGGGCCAGTACCAACTTCGGTGATAGGACTGAAATTGGTGCTGCCGCTGCTATTGCTGAAACTCATAGCGTGGCGGTGATGACGGCGATGGCGATGAAGCGTATGTGTGTTATATGAATATGAATGGCGATGATTTCTTTTTCTCCCCCTTCCTCCTCCTACCCCTCCTGCTGTTAAAGAATCTGAAATACCCTGGCCAGCACCTAGCGACGAGGATACCGACGAGCGCCGGTTATGGCTATGATCAAGCAGATCCCACGAATCACCAAGAACAGCCTGCGGCGGCGGGACCATCTTCGACATCCTCACGAGTTTCCAGCCCGAATGTCTACCTCCCAGCGCCTCTACTTCGGCACCGCTGCTGTGTCGCCACTCGAAGTGTTCGCGTCTCGGTATCGGCATCGGCATCGGCATCGGAATTGAACGCGACGAATATGACGGCGAAGACGTGGAGGCGGAAGTAGAAGAAGAAGGTGGGGGTATGGTCTCGATGCTGAAATTCATCACATTAGTGAACGCGCCCGCAGACTCGAGACGCTCGTTCGCGACGGCGAACCGGGAGCCTGGACGGGGAGGCAGCGCGATCATGGCGGAGCGGCTGAAGCTCTCGTGGTCTATTGCTGCTATGCGGGGGGCTGTTTTTGGTTGTTGCGAGATGGGTGGTCAGCCTTTTTGGTTTTACTTCTCTATTCTACTCGATACACCATTAGGTATAAAGGTAGATAGCTCGTAGAAGAAAAAAAAGGGGGAAAAAGGGGGGAAAGCGAAAAAAGGGGGAGGAGAAAAAGAAAAAGCGGAAGTGCATGGCTAGAACATACTATCCTCCGTAGCACCACTATGTAACACCAAATCTGGGTGCGAAGAGAGCGCCGAATGCATCGACACAGCATATAAAGGATGCTCCTGACTCTCACCGATGAAGTATCGCCGTCGACTACCACTACTACTAGTATCATAGTAGAGGTAGAAGGAAGTGGGGAACTTTGCCGTGATCGCTTCAGTTCCGATCCTATATCCGCCTCCTCCAGCGCCACCAAGTGTACCGTACCTCGATGCGTGTCTATTTCTATGCCTGTTCGTGTTTATCGTGCTGGCGGTGGAGGTAGCGAATGCAGTAGAAGAAGGTATGCTGTAGATGAACGTGGTCCCTGCGAATATGGCATTGTTCGGGTCCGTGGCTTCGGTGTATGAAGGGGGGTCGTCCCATTCCGGATGCGGTGACGAGAACGACGATGCCATCTTCTCTTCTACCTTTTTTCTCGGTCTTTTTTTTTTTCTTCCGCTGTATTATATATCCCGTCCGTCGTATGCACCTGCTTTAGCAATCTACGGTGCTTTTTACACTAACCAATATAAATAAACAGACAGCAAGAGGTAACGTAAGGGAAGAGGCAATTCCCAAGAAGAAAGGTTCCCTCTAGGTAGATATCAAGGATGAATAGCTAGACTAGGAGACAAGTAAGGTCTCTTCGGCGCTCTGCATGATTATAGAAGTTGACGATGAGGTCGAATTTGAATGTGTTCGTCGGAGAGTGTAGATATCTAGGTAAGTTAGGCAAATACCTAGGTAACCTTTATTAGTTGAAGCACTGAATCGACAACACAAAGATACGCCTAATTATACTGTGTACTAGTTGCTTTCGCTTTCATCGAGTCGTGGAAGTAGCGTATAATCCGGACGTACCTGCCACGGAAAGGCAATAACTTAGAATTGCTGTTTGCATTCTCTTGTTGGCTGCTTCAACCTCAATTCTAGGTAGTGCCCCATGGTAGTGTGGAAGAGAGTCCTATGCGGATTCTATAATTGAAGGTTGGTCCTTCCTGTTAGCTATGACCGCACATACTCCTGCCTACCTACTTCTCTCGGGGTATACTAATCTACGCTGCACACACGTTAAATGTCTTCACTAAACCTGGGGCAAGATGTGGATATTCGAATGCAAGCACTCGCACCTGCAAGACGTTACGGGACTGGTGTCCGGAGGAAAATCTTTATTTAGCATTATAGTGCTTGTAGGGATGTCGCTTTCTCAGCCTCATGTTCAATTCAGTCGAGAAGAACATAAGCTCCCGTAGCAGTATTATGGTATATCATCATAGATATGTACCACGTTATGTGTTTGCCTGATCCACAGCGGATCACATTCAATAGACAGGCAGGGGGGGCCGGGGGAATAATCCAAGGTTGATCCCCACCCCTATCGGCTACGTGAAGAAACGACTATCATGGGATGCGTAAGGGTATAATGCGGAGAAAACATAGAGAGAATAATGAGGTAGCCATGCATCGTCGACCATCTATCCCGTTCCCCCTCCGTACTGTCAAGTCTCGAGTGGAACGATATTAAGGAAAAAGTCTTCGGCACTTGTCGCCGCCGAGGCGAAGAATTAGGTCGGTATGGCTGAGAAGTCGTAGTCTCACAGGGAAGCGAGGAATGCTGAGTGTGGTAGAGTGGAAAGCGAGGCATCCTAGACCTTCTTCTTTTGCCTACTCTGGTGCTTCCTCCACTCGATTTGGATGATTTCCAAAAACCTCTGCTCATCCTTAATAGGAACCCAGGAGGTCAAGGATTTCATCGCGTTCTCGAAATCGGAGTCGATGAGTGTTGAGTGTAGCGTGTCAATGATGGCGAGGCTAGTCGCGTGCAGTATCTCGAGGCCTTTTGACGAGGGGCCTTCTGCTTCCTTTCCTGTCAAAGTGCTGCTTTCCGACTGTTCTGGGGGAGAGGAGCCCAGAAGCATGAAAACGTCCCAGACTCGGAGCTGAACGGAAAATGGTATTGAGAGGTTGAATAGAGTCAAATACCATCGTGTGGCATATGCAGTGGGTTCGATGCAAAGCTCCTTCTTTTGGATGGTTAGTAACGTAACTTACGACACTTTATGAATCAAGAATCAGCTTACAAGCTTGTCTGCCACATCCTTCTTCAGCCAATGTGTCTCAAAGTCCTTCAATGCATCTAGGAGTCCGACAAATTCGGGCTGATAAATTTGGTTAAGGCCGCGGAACTGCCAAAGCCGAACGAGCATGATAAAACACTGCTCCTCGTCGTAGTAGCTGAGCAGCGTTGCCGCCAATGGTGCCATGCCCTGCACGTACCCAGTCTCGGGAAAGTGAAGGGACAAGGCATGCAGGACTCGGAACAACAGTCGTTGCCCGCCTCGATATCGTCGCCGGAACATGATGTGCTGGTTAATGGTTCTGGGAACATCTAGATCGATCTGTATATCGTCGGGAGAAGGCTCGTCGACAAGACGCTGGAAGATAGCCTTGAGTTCGTCATCCGGCAAATAATTAGCGGGGTCGGCTTTTGCGCTCGAGTCCAAAAACGAAAACCAAGCTGCGGATCTCCAGCAATCTGGTATACCCTTCCAGGTGCGCTCTATAAGCTTTGGGTTCTTGGTATCAAAGTAGAAGACTGTGCCGTGTCCTTCGGGGCCAAACTTTACCGCCTTGGCCATTTTCCTCCACTTCTCGGAGCGCGTTGCCTCTTTGCGCTTCAACTCAGCCGCAATTCTCTCTACTCCTTCAGCTTCGGTGATATGCGTAAGGCCAGGTTGGAAAGCGAGGAGATCGCCGGCCTCGTCTACTAGCCTCCTATCTCGGTTGTGCGGCAGCTTATTCGTGGCCTGGCGAATCGTGGAACGAACGGAACGGCGAGATACCGTAGAAAGTTCCGAAGTATAGGTATTGAGGGAACGCGCCGACATCTTTTTCGTGGGGCCGCGCTTAGCGCCCAAGGATAGCGATGCGGCATCCTTGCGAAAAAGGACATTTCTATGCTTGCGCGACGAAAATCGGACAGGAGAAGAAGCGATCGACTCCGAGTCTCGTCTTTGAGGGGCAATAAAGCCGTAACGGTCGACATCCTGACCATCCACGCCCTCCCAATCCTCAATGCCTCCGGCGAGTGCGTGCAAATTGCCCGGCGGTCTATCTTGTGGCGCTGGCGAGGTGGAAATAGCTGACGTTGGGATACGATGTCCAGGTGCTTGATCGCCGAGCCTGTCATGGAAATCAACAGTTAGCACGATCAATAACAAATGATGTTGGATAGTCAAGGAAACCATACGCGTCATTGCCATCCACATCTGACGGGACTTCTAGGGGAGGTTCAAGTGTCCCGCCATGTGGCCAGGGCATGTCGCGGTCAAGACCCTCCCCGGGTTCATAAAGAGATCTCACCTTTTGAGATTCCTTCTCAGCCTCTGCAGAAATGACCCGGATGCTGGGATTCAGCTTGTGGGTTGTGGATGCACTATCGATCACGAGGTCGGAATCGTGTAGCAAGGGTTGTCTGTGGTGTTGTGGAAGCTCGGGGAGTTGGAATGGCTTCTGGATGATGTCGGCGACGCCCATGTCATCTTTGCGCGGCGGTCGCGCGGGCGCGGATGTGGGCGCGGAATTGGCATGATCCTTCTTCGTCGCGGTCGGGACGAGAGGAAAGGCACGGGTCTTGTTCGTGTTGTGGGTGGAGTGTTCGGAGAGAATGTCTTCATCTGCCATTTTATGACTGCCGCTGCTGATGCTGCCGCTCTTCTTCCACGGACGTTTGCCGCCAAAGATCAGGCTACCGCGAATTGAAAAAGAAAGTTTGCTCAAATCATCTTCCTCAAAGAAGCTTTCGCAGGGTATGTTGGTGGAGATGGTTGGTGATGATGGGCCAACATTATTGATAGGATTGGAAGGAGAGTTGGGGGTGTTATTATTAGGAGTATAATTAGTTGTGTGAATTGGGTTAGTCTCCTTGGGCGCGTGAGTGAGGGGCAGGGGTGAGGAATAGACGGATGAGGCAGAGGAGTGGGAGTGGGAGTAATCATTAGATGAAGAGGGGATAATCGCGTTTTTAGGCCCATTACCACCCGACCCGGCTTTTGTCCCCTTCCCTTTCCCCATCTCCGTGCCCGCTCCCCCTCCCGCACCCGTCTCGGCGTCTGTAGCCTGCGATTTCTTGCGCAATCGCTTCATCGAGGACGACGGTGATGACCTAAATGAACCGGATCGTAGGCTAAATGTTCTAGCAAACCGCTTGGTGAACTGGGGCGGCGGGGTTGCGGGGGACGCAGGGGACGCAGGTGATGACGGAGATGTGGTACTGCTCTCAGAAAGCCCAGGTGACGAGGACAGCACACTAGGCCTGCTATCGGCTTCACTAACTCTTACTTCGGTCGCCCCTTCCTGGAGTTGATGTTGGCTCTGACTCTGACTCTGAATCTGAATCTGACTCTGACTTCCACTTTTACTGCTATGATTCGAGCTCTGAGGTTGGCTTTGCACCTGCTCTTGATCGAAGTCGCGAGTGGGGTCGTAAAGTGAGTATTTCGATGAACCAACAGAGGGTGCCTTCAATTGAAGCGGTCGCACTGCTGAAACGGCATCGATCTTTTCGTACGCAAACGGGTCGTCGTCTTCGTCGCTGTCTGTGCCGTAATGCGAGTAGGAAAGCGATGAAGCTGTCGATGCGTGAACCGAGTCTCTCCTATTGTCGCTGTGAAAGGGGAAAGTTTTGGGCGAACTGATGGTGCGCAGGGCGGGGTGTTGTTGGGCAGGTGGAGGCGGACGAGGCGGCGGCACGGAGGGAGGCGCGATGGTCGATGAGTGCGAGTGCGTCGACTGCGTTGGAATGTACGACGAGGTAGGTCGGGGGGAAGGACGCAGGGGGGAGCGAGGGGGCGGTAGAGGAATCGGGGGCTCCAGGGCGACAGTCTGGTCATACCGCAACGCCACCAGCCTCGTATCATCCCGGAACGGCGCCAACGTCGTGTGCCTGTACTTGCTTTTACTCTGGCGCACGCTGTTGTGGCTCTTTAAACTGGATGCCGCTGGTTGTGACTGCGAATGCGAGTGCGACTGCGACTTGGAGAGTTGGGTTGAGGGATCTGCGGCGATTCCGAACATGTTGCGCGGTAGCAATCCTAACAATTTGAAGTGCGTAACCATGGAATGTTTATAATGTGTTTTTGCTGCAGTGAAACCGTGCCACTCGCAGGCCTCAACTTCCCAACTTGACAAAGTCGGAAATGGTAATCTCTTTGTCTGGTGTTACAGCGTTGCCTGTAGCCCGAGATCTCCTAAGGTCCGGTCGGTTGCGATATCCGACAATCCGATAAGAGAGGTAATTCGGCGAAAAGTGAAGACCAGCTCCTCTGATCAACGAAAGATGACGAATACTATGAGAGTATACGTGTAAAAGCGGTGGTCAGGTAATATAACGTTGTTTCGGCCGTGGTAGTACCTAATACGCGTGTTATACCTGCTTTCTGTACTTAATGGTGCTTTATGATGGCTTCAAGCGCTTGGATTCTATATATGTCCAAGGAAGCGCAAACCGGCAGGGTATTACACGGTAATCGGTCATGCACCGACAATAGTAGGCTGGACCCTATCACAGCGGCATGTGGCAAACTCGTAGGAATGACTCGCAGTATCTTTGCTGAGAATCCGTCGTCTTAGAACTAAGTAGGGCTTTTGAAGACTTTTTATGTCAGCAATTCGTGGTGGGTGATTGATGGAATACTCCCAGTTTGAAACGAACGAACAAACAGACAAAAAGGTCAAAAAACGCCCCCGGTTCGTTTCTGTTTCTGTCTGATACCTGGGAAACATATGAAGGTGATTTTGGGGGATGTAGCGAATGAAGGTTTGCTTACAGAGAGTTACGTTGAGTGAGAAGACAAGTTGTGTATTTCTTTACTTCGATGGTGCGTGAATCTCATATGACTTGAGCCTTTTGGGTTTCGTCTTCGTAAGCAAGGTGCGTCCTTCGCGTATAATAAAAGATGCGATCCCGAGAAAATATGCTGTCTGAGTACGTGAGTCAAGGTGGTTAGTACGTGGTGTATCCCGTCGTCTATAACCTAAAATAAAGTGTCCAGATCGAACATCGTGTAGGTATAACACGGGGTCACGACTTACAGCTTGTTTTGCTTTTGTAATGCTCGACTGGCTGACTATGTATACTGCGATGAGGGGTCCGAAGAAAGATGCAGGAATGTCAACTACTAGTAGAGTTCAGAAAGAGAAAATGACAATAATTCTTGGAAAAGCTATATCGGCGGTGGTTGTTCTGCCTTTTTGCTTCTTTTCCAACAAATAGTCCATCCTTTCGGGACAACGGTCCAGCATGCGTCCACTTTCACACCGACATACTTTACGGTACAACCTAACACCTCATTAGGTAGCAGTAGCACCAACCTACCAACCAGCTGCCCTCTTTCTCTTATACACCCGACACTTTTAGACCCGACACAAAGTCACATCCATATAGTACTAGTAATGACACCTATGTATGTATGCACATACCTACATACATCATGTAGTGATTACTTGCCTCCAGCGCACATAAATTCTCTCTGCCCGCCCAGTTCCAGCTCCGGCCTAACCTGCCTTTCTGAGTGCATACATATGCAAGTCTTTTTTTAGTCAGGCCTAGGTAGTCATTTAGGTCAGCCCAGTGTATCACTTGTTGGTCTCCAGGGTCTCAGCCGGGAAAGCGTGGCATGTCTGGGCCAAGTAGTTTGTCTGGGCTGGGTCGTTGATCTCATGCTCGCCTCTATCTATCAACCACATGATGCAAACATATACATATATACTTACAACCTACAGACAACCCACAGCATATGCAGTACGATACCTACCTAGTATCAGCGTGCGGTCCGATTCTGGAAGCAAAAGCGGAAGACAGCAATATAGTCCGCTTGCCAATCCTTCCCCTCCCTCCTAACTTAAAAGTGCCGAGGAGTGCTATTCAAGGTTAGCCGGTATCTGTCTGTATCCACCTCTCTTACCAACCTTTTTACATCTAAGCTGTCGCGTTTTATATACCGGCATTGCTTGAGACACGGCAATTGTTAGATACTCCCATGTAGCATGTATTATTTAATATGTATGTATGCTTGGACCTTCTGTTATCTTTGTTCATCAACTCAGGGTGCGTGGCCTACGGCCTGTGGTGTATGTCAGGTAGGTGCTCAATAGGAGAACTGCGTTGTAGCGTCATGTATCATTTGCACTGCCTATTATAGTTCGATGAAACTCAGTGCATGCAGTGCAAGGTAGAGAGTGTGAGTAAGAGAGGCAGGGCGAGAGAAAGGCCATCTGTCGCTTACAATTACACATGGCAGTGGTGCATCCTACCACGTAGCCGAGGGGACGAGAAGGCGAGTGAGCGAAGGGAGCCTCGGAGGGCGAAAAACGCCTGATGTCTCTTTCTTCTTATGCCCCAGCCATACTTATTATTACTGTTCCCTCGGGCGCTTCTCTTCTCTGATACTCACACGATAGAAGGAGTAGTTTTGGCTTAGGATGTACTGAGTACATGAAATCCGGCTACTTGTAAACAGTTTGTCCAACAGACGGGGATACAAAGTAGTAAGCTGGAACTCCTTGGCTTCGGTCGTCTAATCGCAATAGTAACTTGTCATGATCTCATCGTTCTCTTCGCAATTAATGCCACCCACGCGGGGTGTCTATGTTTTTTACCTTCTCTTTGCCTAAAATTTAGGGTGCACCACATTTCCAATTCCCAGGCTGAAGGTTGTGGGCGGCACTAGTAGGGGCGGGCGACGTTGCCGACAGTTGGACATGCTCCGTCCGTCCATATTGTTTGGTACTAGTAGGTATAACATACGGGAGCTATAGAGCTTGCAGAGCAAAGAAAGCTTCGTCTACCTTCTGGCCGTCTTACTCTGTTGAGCCTGTTTCGAACGGCTCCGTGATGGTCCTTTTTCTCCGGAGGGGTTGACCTGCCCCATGATTGGAGGCCGATCCTGGTGGTCGATCCAGGTGGTGTCTCCTCTGCATACTTGCCTAATTCGGCAGTAAAAGGGACTTGGCATACAAAAGATTTGCCTGAGACAAGGGAAGTGAAACTTGGAAGAGAACTGCTTGCATTATACATATGTAGTAAGTTTGCCCGTTGGAAAGGACGGACCGGTACCTCCAGTTCGACCCCGCCAATTATCTAACCTAGAGATGACGATTACCTGAATTCATGCATCCGGTTCTATAGTCAACCTCTTCGTCGTTACATGCTACATGAGAAAATACTGCTGGATTACCGGGTTGTAAGTGAAAGATAGGAAAACAAAGAGAAAGAAGAATGGCACCATACCCCAGTTAAAGGAAATTGCAATTGACGTGTGTCATGCTTGCTGGACCTATGTGCTGCTGTACGTGTACAAACAGCTAACTACTGCTGTAGGTAGGCGCGTACAGCATACACACTTACATGAATCTGCTTGCTGCAGGGGAAAAAGAAGGTGTCGCCCCGGACGGTTTAGACATGGCGAGTAGCGCAGTGAAATGGATTCAATCGAGTGGATGGAATTCACTATCTCGAGAAACACCCACGTAGGTTAGTGCCGGACTATCTCAACAAATTACAATTGACAACACCCGGAGGGCACGTGGCTTCAATCAATTCACGTTCCAATCTAGACTAAAACCCCGCGGGCGAGTGGTTCCGAAACGTTCTGACTCGACAATTATTACCTAGCCCATACTCAGGTTACTAGGTTAGACCTTCCCTGGTAAAACAAAGTCTGGAGCTGCCAATGCCATTTAGCCAGCGTAACCCGAAAAGCTAGAAAAAACTCAATACATAGTAGATAGACAGACAGACCTGTTAGTCTAGACTAGATGCAGCTCGCCCATCCTTCTTAAATATCGGATAGAGTCGAGACAATGGTCCCGAAAAGCAATCCCGTGGCACCGGGTAGCAAGCCGGGAAAGTTGACAGGTAAATCCTTGGTTGCAGGGAACTAATTTCCACTTCATAGCTTTGGTTGGGTGAAACAATTTATTATACAGCTGTAGTCCCATCTCAATCGTTGGATGTGTTCTGATCCTATTTGGCTGCTGAACGCCGCGATATCACCATGTCTCACAACTTCACAAGAGAGGGGAGAGATACCTACCTGGTAGAATAAGGGAGGGGAAAGAAAATGAGAAAAAAAAAAAAAAAAAAAAAAAAAAAAAAGGATGCAGGACCCCTAATGGTCATATGCCAGACTTTGCTCGCCTTCCGTTGGTCCTGCTCACACGTCCGTCTATAGAGAGCATGGAGAGGTCTTCTTGGTTCCATAACGCGACTACACACAACCAGGTCGGTGGGTTGGAGATCGATAAGTGTACTTAATATATGTATTACATGAGAATACATCTATCGCGTCTAGTTATACCTCTACGGTTATCGATAAATTATATCCTCAGCTCTCATGTCATCATCTGCCTCGAGATCGTCTTGGCCTCATTATCGATCGTGAAAACTTTTGTATCTAACCATACACAGGCATTCGATCACATCTTAATAGAACTGGTCGCTGGCCATTGGACCACTCTTATCGCCGGTTGGACACGCAGTACATATTGTAAGGGTATTTCTCTGCCCAAGACGAATTGTCCCGGATCGCACGGCTAGTCATCATCACACCATTCTATGAGCTCTGCCAGTACCTGCCAACATGGCTTGGCTCCTTGTACTATCACGTCTCAAGCTCTTCGTTCTCCCAGTCTCTCTCCGCGAACATTGGCTTGTTCGAGCTCCCACTTACTTCTAGCTTCTCGAGAAACTCTGGGGGGATGGTGGGAATGTATTTCCTTTCTCTCTCGCGGTTGACACCGCCAAATCCTGCACCGAAAGAAACAAGCATGTCTGTGACCGAAGGGAGCAAGAAGGGCAACATAACCGATGGATCGAGGTTGATCCCTTCAGGTAAGTCATCCTCATCGTCTCGATCGAAACGGGGTGTTCCCTGCACACTAGCCGCGTCTGTATCGTGGCCATTGAAGGCGCTTTTCACAGGTGTTGACGGCGTGCTGCTGGGCGGCATCGGCGACACAGTTCTCCTCCGGTCTCTTCGTACAGCAACTTCCTTTTGCATTGCGTCAAGATACTTTAGCGCGCTTTTCGGCAATCCTTTTTCTCCAACTTCCAATCGATAGTTCTTGGCAGCGTATATCAACTGCTGCGGGCTCAGCCGCTTAAGCTGCTGCAGCGTCCCCACCAAAGCTTCGAGGTCGTCTGGATCGAGCGATGAAAAGCACTGTAACCATTGCAGGAGTTGAACTACGGGAGCGAGATGCCTGCGCGCAACCTCGACAGTCGTTTCGCCAGTCGCATGAGTTTCGCCATGTTCATAATGCTCAGGTTTGCGGTTGTTCGCTCTGGCCCAGTCCTCGAGCACTGACACATTCATCCTGATCTGCATCGCCTTCGTCCTCGCAAGGTACTTTCTGTTATTCATCACTCGATTAAAAAGTTCCGCTCCCAACCAATAAAGCAGCTGGGAGATTATTTGCGACGTGATAACTGAGTGGATGTCATAGAGGTCGAGGACGAATAGTGTCGACGAGAGAAGCGATGTCACGTTGCGAGGGGCTGGTTTGGCCCGCTGTTTGGGCGACGGAGGTCGGAACCGTTTCTCGAGCGGCTCGGCTTTGACCTCCTTTTTTCTCTTAAAGAGCTTCCATTCGTGTTGGAACGTGACATCTTCAAGGCCCGGAATCGTCTCGTGGTCTAACATAGCCGCATCTAAGACTTTGTCCATTCGCCTTTCGGCATCTCTCACAATCAGAATAAATATCTCATTGATCAGCTCAGAGAGTTGTGCCTGGAATTCTGTTGTTGCTTCTAGTAAGCCGGCATCTTTTCTCAAGTAGTGTAACAGCAGTGTCGCATTCGACATCCAAAAAGCCAGTATGGTCATGTCCCACTGGTACTGCTCAACGACATCGTTTATCTTATCTTGGGCCGTGACAAGTAGCTTTTCCAACAGCTCGCGGCTCGCGTGGTAATGCGCATAACGTGCGCTCAGGAATATCATGTTGGCTGGGACGGGTTTCTGGGACGGCGATCGTTGCGGCCGCATATTGGTGATAACAATGTCCAGTATTCTATCAAGTTCGCTCTCTTGAAACACGAACATTTGATCATGTAAACAACGACCCCAGTCGAACTCTTGTTGTTCCTCCTCGAACTCATCCATGGGCTTTACGAGTTAGTCAAGCAAGCATTATTATTATCATAAGTACACTTACCTCGGGTTGATCATCGATTCCCATATTCCCCAGGTCTACCTCCAGGTCCCTCGCGCTATCCATCATCATGCGGCGACGAATCTCATTTTCGGCCATTTCTTCTTCGAATCTGTCTTGAGAGAAGCCGGGGTTGTAGTAATCGTCTGTAACGCCGGCGCTTCCCAGAGTGTAGCCGTTGTCATGTAAGTAATAGGACATTTCGCTGTCAGGGGGTACAAAATCAAACGCGGTTCTACCCGAAGAGGTCTTGGCCTCTGGAGATGCGCCGTTGTCGAGAAGGATCTTTGCGATGCCCTTGTGCCGGTTGGTCATGGCCCACATCAAAGCATTCCAATGGTTTCGATCTTGCTTGTCTACATCCACACCAGCATCTACAAGGGCTTGGACGACGCTTTCGTGTCCCTGTAAACGACACTTGTCAGCGACTGCTGGGGAATCAGGCGACCGATATCACTAACAAAGCAGCTAGCGTAGACCAGCGGTGGTGTTCCGTCTTCGTCCGGCGCATTCACATCAACGTAGTCTTTGGCTCTGCCGGACAGAATCTTATTTACTTGGACAAGATCGCCGTTGCTGGCCGCCATGTTGAGGGCCTTTTGCAACATCGTTTTCTTTTCGTCTTCTGATAGTTTGTCATCGTCGGCGACGGAGTCGACGTCTTCGAATGTCTGGCCACCGTGATGTTGTGCCTGTGCCTGCAGCATCTCCATAAGTCGTGTGTCGCTGTCAGCGATTCCCTTTGTTAAGTCTCGATCGTAATCTGGGTCATCAAGCGTAAGGTTGCTAAATTGCAAAGGCTTCGCAAGCATAGGGCTAGTCAAGAATTGCGATTGTCCTATTTAAGCCACTAGTTAGCCACCAAGCAAGGGGAAAGCAGCAGTGGCGAGCGACGCGCACCTTGCCAGCCATCGTACATCTCTGTTTCGGAGACGAGTTCGGTCGGTACAACTCTACGGTCGTTTAATGATTTGGGGAGGTCGGCTGGGAGAGTTCTCGGCTGCTTGGGCTCGTCATCCCCAAAGCCCCCGCCATCAGGATCTTCGAAATCCATGTTTCGTCGCGAGCGGCATGGAACGGCCGGGACGGGTTACTGGTTTAGGGGCCTATCGAGACAGAGGCGCGCTTCGTCATGCTTCTGAATCTAAAGAGAAAAAGGTTGGAAGCCTATTTATGAGGCCATCGGATGTTTGAATAACTATTGTCCAGGTTCCCAAATAATCAGGTTCAAAGATGCTCCATTAAAAGTTTCGAGTTCGGTGTTACTTATTAGTGACGACCTAATTATTGAAGGCTTACTCTGAGGGAGGTACATGGGTTGATTGAGGGGCAATACCTAACCTACATGTAGGTACCTTATGATACTCAACGACAACTTACCCTAGTAGCACAAGCAATGGGTCAAGGGGGTGAGCTGGCCCGTGCACGCTGCCAAACCAACACTTACTGTACATATATATTTTATACATAGTATTCTACATTCCAGCTGGATTAGCGTTCTATCTTTGGTTTTCTTTCTTTCTTTCTCTTTCTTTTCTCCTAATTACTAGGTACTCGTACTAACTAACCTAAATTGCGTATTCAGCACTATTTTGTTGAAGCCTGTTCCTACAACATTGGAGTTATAGACTCTACTGAGATCGTTACTATGGGAAAACCAAGCTATTATTATAGTAATGGTGGAATCATTACCTACTACTCTGTGTACATTTAAGGTAAAATAATGAACCTGAAACCCCTACTTAGGTCGGCAGCCATCTGATCATAAAATACCTGAGCAAGTATGGTATACATGATTCAGGGCACTAAGTATACCTTGGAGAGCACAAACGACCACCCTGCCTAGTAGGTTGGCGCCCTACACTGATCGCTTGGCTAATACACGAAGTCGCTTGACGCCCCCGTCGGGGATGATGGTAAGCTTTACATGAGTGAAAGACCTGTCTTTAATCAAACAATCAAACGCGTGCTCCTGGTCGGGCCCGCATTTGCTGGCCTCTAGGACCTCGGCCCAGCCTTGTGCGTCTGCTCCTGGCTCGCCATCCTCTCTCCAGTCAATTGCTTCAATCTTGGCTGCCTGGGGAAAGTTTCCCCTGAAGAACGCCGTATCAACAATGAAGCTCTGAATAAGAGCGGGGGCTCCCAGGCGGATGACCGCCCAGTCGACGTGCCCTTTAGTCCGCGAGCGAGCTGTTTCCCATCCGTCTCCCATATCCTTGCCTCGCCCAGGGAGAATCAGGTTGTCCTTAGTGCCGAAGTGCTGATCGCTGCAAGAGATGGCTACAGCACCATTCTGGGCAGCACCCAGGTCAAATATAGCCTCCTCGTCGTCGGGAAAGACGGGCACGGCATGTCCAAAGAGTCGGAATCGGGCAATGCCGCCATCGGGATACATATTGAGGCGCACATGAGTGTACTGCTTCGATGTAGAAATGTCTAGCTTCCACCCAAATCTTTGAGAGGGACCGCATTCCTGAATTCCCAAGATCGGTTCCCATCCGCCTTTTCCTCCGTTCCATGAAAGGACTTCTTCATCGCTCGAATTGAAGCAGCCCTCAACTGAGATGGCCGGAGCATGGTTACCCGAGAAGAAGGCCGTGTCGATCTCGACACCTTCTACGGTCCCCGAGGCAACGCCGAGACGGATGACAACCCAGTCAAAAGTTGCCGGGTTATGTCTTCTCGTTTCCCAGCCGTCATACCAGGCACCGGTGTATACCATCTTACCGGGCTGCCTGATGGGGGGCGTAGGTGTCAGCAGGTTACTGGCTTCAGCAAACCATTCGTCCGAGAAACCTAGGACTTTGCCACCAAGCGCGCCCGAGATGAGGTCTTAAAACATCCCAGGTTAGCCTACTATAGGTACGAAGAGACCAGGACAGGCCTTTGGATAAGGCCGGTTTGTTCTCCACGCTCTTAGGGTTCGTCTTACCAATGCAGCTGGATCGGAATGTCCTGTCAATGTCCTCCGAAGCGACTCTAGTAGCGCTAACAGGCTCAATCTGATATCCGATGTCCTCCATTGTTTTTTACATCCAATAGGCTATATAATGTTTTGTGTGAGATGTTTCTGCGGGAGCAAATGGTAGTAAAGCAGTAGAGTGTCCGCGATTGTTGAGTGCAGCAACCGCACTTCTGAATCGCTTGATTCCATTATAGTTTCGGCCAGCTTGAGGGCTTGGTGGGGTCATCGGAAGACGGCTCAGGCCGAAAACCGCTTGTCTTGTCTCCCATCATCATATTGATCTACTCCGACTATGAAGGGCCGTGTATCTTAATTATTTCAAGGTCAGGATAGGATAAAATACCAACGCGCCAGATAGAGTGGATGACTAACTACTACCAGTTTTTCTGTAACGGATTACGACAGGGTCTATTCTACGCGAAATGCCTACACGGCTTCATGTGCGCTCTTTACAAGGGGCTTTTTACAGCTGGTGGCTGAGGATATCTCCAGGCGCACTCTGTAGGCAGTACCTAGGCTCCAGCATGGGATCGCCTCCTTTGCTAAGTCAATCCCACCCTACCATAGGACAGTGCATTACCCCCTCACCCCGCTTGGTGCTAGCGTAAGTCAGGCAAGCCTTCACGCGGAAAGGAGGGACTTATTATGAATTACGCTATTTTGATAGGTTGCCGTGATAGCTACCCCGGTGGTACAGCTGTGTGCTGGGTCGTAATGCAACTGGGTGTCGGTGGTCGGTCAGAGCCCACAGTGTATCTCAAAAGCATTATCAACCATAACTCATTCGTCATCGAGGGCTGGAATCGGCTGAGCATCCTCAAGCTGTCATCTCTCTCTCGACTCTTCCAACGCCCAGAGAGAACTAACCACCTTTTACAAATTGCAATTGACGATTTTGACTATATGTGAAGTTTTCATACGTCTTCACGTCGCCGCTGTAACTTTGATTTGTCGAACCGCTCAACTTAAACTTTCCGTCGGTTAATATGGCTTCAGCAACGGGAATTCCCCAACACGCCCCGGTTGATCCGGACGCAGACGGACAAACCGGCGACTTGGAACCGCTCTTGGGACGTCCTGGGGACGCATCTCAGAGGGAGCAAGCTCCCATTATCAAAAATCTTGTGCTCGGTGTGTACTCGCAGCTTCTTTTCTTTCTTCTGCATATCGGTGTCTTCAACTACAAGCTCGAACCTTGCCTCAAATACCTAAGGTAGCTTTGTGTACTCGGCAATCTAGATCTCAAGATACAGTGACACTTCCCCACAATCGTTCCTAGACACTTGTTCATTACCACGAAGTTCTATTTTCATCTCCACATCCGTGTTGCCATAGCAAAGCTCATACGATCTTCAGGTACCGGCGTGCTCGCCGAAATTGCAGCTCTCCTGCTCGTTGCTTCGGTCTGGGCATCTGTGTTTCTTAACCCTGTGATTCTCTTCTCCATACACCCTCTTGCACAGTCGTTGGGAGTACTTGTGCTCCTACAGTCTATTCTTATACTGCAACCGACACACACTGGCGAGCAGAAGCTGGTTGGACAAAAGATCCACGCTGGCCTAAACTTACTATCGTTCATCATCTTCCTGGTTGGCGTCGTGGGCATTGAAGTCAACAAATTCAAGAGCAATGGCGCCCACTTCCATTCCGTGCACGGCTATCTCGGTGTCATTACTTCAATTTGGATTCTGCTTCAGTACTTGGTCGGCTTCACCATGTACGGCATCCCCGCTCTGTACGGTGGTGAGGCAAACGCCAAGAAGATTTGGAAGTACCACCGTCTGAATGGCTACGTGCTTCTATTGCTCATTATGGTCACTGTCACGAGCGCAGTTGAGACCGATTACAACAAGAATGTTCTCGGTCTGAAGTTGTGGGCGATGATTGTCATCTTCATCCTCATGATTGTCGGCGTCTACCCGCGGATTAAGAAGCAGAAGCTTGGTTTTTAGATCAGGCACGCAATGTCAAAATCATACCTATCTACTGCAATCGAAGCTGAATTGAGGGAGATCGAAAAAGTTGGGCCTGCTGATTACCATGTGCTTTATTACCAAGAAGTTTAGTTTGGTGGGATTCCCTCAGGCCTCGATATGGCCCTGCCCATAAACAAATCATGGAATGGTTTGTATGGGACTAGGTACTTGATGCTTATTAGCGATAGGCGTCTGGCAACAAATTTCACCGGTGGATCGAATGGGAAATGGGAATTGATTAGGTAGTAATATCATCAGGGGCTCTTTTGTCTTGCATAGGATAATCTGCACGAAGTAGTGAATATCTAAATGCATACAAACGACTTCAACTTCCTTCCCCTGGTCTTGAGAGTGCAACAGCCATCCCAATAGGTTTCTATGGGCAGACATGTAACGACATAAATGCCACGAGGCCGCATACAGAGTGAACGCTAGTATAACATATTTAATGGACCGAATATAACCCTACCCTATAATTTCAAGGAGGCTATACTTAGAGCACGTTTGCCGGGGGTCAAGTCGACTGCCTATCGGTACTGTAACATCGAATGGCCAAGGCTATATAGTAGAGGTGGCGATATGCGTGACCCCATTTATGTCTCGCAACAGCAACGATGTACTTTCTCTACTCGCTGTCTATTACAACCCAGATAGATCATCAATACATGATACCAAGCAGAGAGACAACTTGACACATCCCTTGATGGGAATATGCTTATACTTGCAACTACAATTTGATGGGACCCAACTCCAACTCGGACCGCTGGTGAAGAGAAGATAGGGAGCGTAAGGAGTAAATAGGCGGGTAGGGAGTATATGAATTCAACTTGTCGTGAGGACCTACTAAAGTATGACGCTAATCAAGCTGCGGCTCAAAATCTTATGTAACATCTGCGATAAAGGCAACGCGACTACACCATGACTCCATAATTGAGCTTTGCCAAAATGTACAAAGGCACAGATTTCCGATTCTTAACGCGACCGGCAGCAACCCCCTTCGCCACGGACTCTAGCTACAACTGTTGAAGACTAACATGGGAATACAAGACACCCTTACTCGGAGTTCCAATAGCAAAGTTGTAGCTATCGTATATAAAGTCATTTGTACAGACATAAGACAAGGAGAAAGGATAGAGAGGACGGAAAGAAAGTGTGAGCATCTTTAGACCGTTGAAAGACAATCTATGGTAGTCCTAGTCTACTGTTTAGTTTGTTGTCTTTCTCGAGGTACCCTTGAAAAGAACTTTTAACTATAGGGGGAATGACGCTGCTTTATATAGTAATTGGTGTAGTTGGATATTGATGTTATGCGCAAATAAGACAGATATTTAGAGCATACTAAACTATAAATTTCTACAATCGACAGCTATCCCATTCTTGGCGGCACTGATACAATAAGGTCAGGACTTTGCCGTATGAGCAGACCTTGGAGCGAGGTCAGATTATTTGCAACTAAACACTACATGTGCATAATCTAAAAGTTCCAACCATCAGAGAACAGCAATATCAAGATAAAATCGTTACAAGCTCGGTATACATAAATAAAAATGCAATTTGAATATCTTAGTACTTTTTTCCTCTGCATTGAATCATATATAAGGCTTGACGGGTGAATAGTTAGGTATACTAGGTTGGTTGTTCGAGGTACTTCTGAATTCTGAATTATGTGGCGTGTGGTTTCAGTCTCAACCCCTGTTGATATGAGCTTCAAAAAGTTGGGGATGACTAGTAAGGTCCATCTTTTACTGTATTAGGTTAGTGGCTGTGAGTTGATAGTTTGCCGGAAAGCGGCTAGCAGGGGCCCGCCAATAGTGTCATCTGACAAGAGTTTAGCGTACGGGCGACGGCATAAATGGGAGGCTGGGGTGACTCTGGGGCAAGGACCAACAGGCAGCCTGAACTGCTAAGCTTGTTGCAGTTGACACTCTGACGCACATTGAGCCGCGATGCTTAACCTCAATCTGACCAACAACATTTCATAAACAATATCGAAGCAATCTATCTCAGTAAAGGGATATTTTCCCGCGGGAAAGTTCTCTTCGTTTGTCTTTCGGAATATATGGTGTAGGAGCCATATTACCCTCTCGTTACCACTTGAAGATACATTGAGGATACTCGCCGAAACAGGAACTACTCCCGTGAGACAGTAGTAGGTAAGTACAGGTCTACCATTCGATCTGGTATCATCGGTAGGCATTTCGTGCTAATAAACCAGCCTTCAAGTAAGTGTCTGAGGCGGCACGACTAAGGCGGTGTCGACGCACTGCATCGAGTGTCGTCGCACTCAGTTACATCAATCCGATCTCGCCAGCTTAATTAATTATCATGGCGGGTCAATCGCAAGCTACCCAGGCCGTAGAGGAGGGCCGTGACAATGAAAGGACTCCTCTTATCGGTCAGACGAATAAACCTCTGGCCGATGCTACTCCTGGACCTAACAGAGAAGACGATGAGGATGCACCTTCGGATGAAACCTTTGAACAAATCAACGATTACGTGAAGACCTTGCGTCGCCGTCGCTGGATATCGCTGGTCGCTAGTATCTTTCTCATCGTTGCCTTTATACTGGTATTGGTTTTAAGCGGAGGTGAGTGCTTGAGTGTTTCACGTCATCGGATGTTTTGGCTGTTCTTTCCAAGGGAGCCTGATGCTATCGTTCTGACCAAGGCGTGATCGAGTGATTCACGTCGCTACTGCGTCTGCTTCTTCGAGTTTGTTTTCACAGTCGGTGCCAGTACCTCTTATCATCTCGATACGGCGCAGTGGTTACATAACGCAACGTTGAGTACTACCTGCCCACTATTATCTTGAAATTAATATCAGATACCTAGTTACCTTGCACCTTTTCCTCCTTGTCTTGAACCCAATTCACAGCTACTCATAGTCCCCTTCAGTACCCGTCAACTACCGCATTAGCTTCATGATCCTACGCTAGTCTATCTTGCCCAAGTTTGTCTGCTAAGTGAAATTATTACAGTGCTGTCGCGGAAGCGGCGACATAACCCAGCGATGAATGCGTCTATTTGCATGACACCCACGTGTGTCCACGCCGCATCCGAGATTCTCTGTAAGTTTTGGTGATATACGTTCATCTTCAACAGGATAGAAATAAGCTGACCCGACCAGACAATCTTTCTCCTGATTACAAAAACCTCGATCCTTGTACTCAGTTTGATACCCTTGTCTGTGATGGCTTCAACGCGCGTCACGACATTCCTCAGGATCGATCGTCTTATTCAACGGCCTCTATCATGTCTGACAATGGTCGCATTACCCTCAGACACATCCTAGAGTCGCCATATCCAGATGCTTCTCGAGTAAGTCGAATTGTGCTCTTCTCTACGTCTCTACCTAGTCTCCTGTCCTACATTCTTCAGGTCAAAATCATTAGCTTCTGTGTTAACCTGAGCCCAGCATTCTTCGTTCTCTCCGATGAATCTGTACAGTCTCTCGGTATCAACTGACCAAGAGAACTTTCTCACCATGCAAGAATCGTACAACGCGTGTATGAATGAGACGAATATAAAGGCAGTTGGCGTAGCGCCTCTGGTGGATCTCATCAACGAAGTTGCCGAGTCTTTCCCGGTAGGCCAGGATGCGTATAATACAGACGAGCTCTTACACCCAGAAGATTATGCCAAGCTCAGCAACGCAATTCTACTCCTAGAACGCCTTCAAGTCACTACGTTCGAAGCACTCTACACCGGTGCCGATGATAAAAACCCGGTATGTCGCATTGGGCTCACTGCTTCATTCTATTGATTCTGATAATTCCAGGACGTGGTCATCATCCAAGCTTCGCCAGCAGGGTTCAATCTCCCATCGCCCGAGTATTATCAAGATGAGAAGACTGTTAAGGAGTATCAGACGGCGATGGAAGAGGTGTTCAGCTTGCTTCTTCCTACCGAAGCTTCAAGAAAATCCGCCTCAAAGCTTGCGCAGGCGGTGGTTGACCTCGAGAAGAAAATTGCGGCTTTGACCCCGCCGCCAGAGGATATGCAGGATGTTACCGTAAGTCATATTTCTTACCCAGGAAATGTGCGAGACGGTGCCACTAACAAAGATAGAAAACTTATAACATTGTCAAAGTTGCTGAAGCAAACAAAATTGGTCCGGTATTTGGATTAGACAAGGTGCTAGCAGGGTTGGTACCCGAGAACTACACTATAGATACGATGCAGTTAGCATTTCCGGAATTCTTGGGCAATATCTCTCAGATTATCTCTGAGACACCGAAGTCGACCATACAGAGTTTCTTGATCTGGAACTTGCTCACTTCCTACTCATCCTACGTCGAAGCTTCTGAAGTTGAGCCCATCAAGCGTTTCAACAGTATTCTTTCGGGACAGGTAAGTTCATACTTACTCCAGTGAAAGTATGGCCGTTTGCTCACAATGATAGGACCCCAATGTCAAGTCAGAACGCTGGCAGACCTGTTTAAGTCATGTTGACGGGACAATCGGCTGGATTCTTAGCCGTTTCTATATCGAAGCCGCCTTTTCTGAGAAGGCGAAAGAGTTTGGTGATCAGATTATTCTCGATATCAAGGACCAGTTTATCACGAGACTAGGCCAAATTAACTGGATGGACGATTCCGTCAAGAAGCTAGCGACGAACAAGGTCCACAACATCGACCAGAAGATCGGGTATCCAACCAAATCCCCCGATATCATGAACCCCGATGCCCTGCGAGATTACTACAAGGGCCTGGATATTACGAGCTCCTATTTCAATAATTCATTGTCCAGCAACCAATTCTCAGCCAAACAGACATGGTCAGCTCTCGGAAAGCCGGTAGACCGTGGCGAATGGGGAATGCAGGCCGATATTGTGAATGCCTACTATAATCCTCCCGGCAACGAAATTGTAAGCGAACTACAGGCGCGAGCCACATCTGATGATGGATTTCGATAACAAATGCTGACCCTGATGTTGTAGGTATTCCCTGCTGGTATTATGCAGTTCCCTGTTTTCTCTGTCGATCTTCCAAGTTACGTATCGTACGGTGCCTTCGCATCAGTAGCTGGACATGAGCTTTCACACGCTTTCGACAACTCAGGCCGCCATTACGATGAGAACGGAAGTAAGTAGCACTTTATTTTCTGATGATAACGGCCAGCCTAGCCTTGCCATTAAGTTCTTCGCACCAGTAGCATCGGTGCGCCTAGAAACCATCGTGTTTCCCAGGCTGGAGGTTCAACTAAATATCCAACCACGAAAATTGCAAGTGCTGACGTAACTCCCGCAGGATTCACTGATTGGTGGACCAAAGACACCTTGGAGGAATTCAACAAGAGGGCCGACTGCTTCGTCAAGCAGTACAACAACTACACCATTGAGGGCAACAATGGTCAGCGTCTGCATGTCAACGGCAGACTGACGCTAGGCGAGAACATTGCCGACGCCGGCGGTGTCTCAGCGGCCTTCGCGGCGTGGAAGAAGCGCGACGCTGCCGACCCGGCCCAGAGCCTTCCCGGACTAGACCACTTCACGCACGAGCAGCTCTTCTTCGTCTTCTATGCCAACTGGTGGTGCGGCAAGACTCGCAAGGAGCAAGCCATCAACCGCATCTACACCGACCCGCACTCTCCGGCTTTCGTGCGCATCCTAGGCACTACAGCGAACTCGAGGTCGTTCAGGGATAGTTTCAATTGCCCTGCCAAGGAACCGACGTGTGAGATATGGTAATGGTACAAGGAATATCGATTTTTCGGGGGTCACAGATTGGAATTCATAAATAATAGGCAATTGAGGTTATCAAGTAGTACTCTTCGTATTTGTACTTTTAGTTAGTATTAGTTAGTAAAACTTATCATCATCATCATCAAGCGCACCAGACCCTTTGGGAAGACGCCCTTTTTCCGTATCTCCAACATGTATGTCTGTAATTGGACACAATTAAATACCTAGGTTAGGTAGGTAATTGCTAGGTTCGGTAGTTCAAGACATCCGTGCCAGTAAAACCTAAACAGCTTGCCAACGCGATGTAGATGACTACTAGCTTCGAAGGTTCGACATGTCCGATTGACCAGGTAAGCAAGTGAGAGCAATAAAGAGGTTGTTGGTAATCAATCATAGCCCACGTGTGGTGTTAATATCTAATACTCCAACCCAACCAAACTGTTACATACATATGCCTACGGTAACGTATGTAGATCATGTAACACACATGCAAGACGCTGATGCCGATCCTGATGCTGATCTATGTCTGGGTTACGATTGAACCAATTACTCACGTACATGTTCGGGGTTTTGTACACACATAAATCCTGCGCGGCGTGGTATATTTGATCTAAAAGACCTAAGGGAGGTAGGTATGTTGGATCTGTGTAAATAGCAGCATGACATCTAGTTGTCTGGTGAAATAAGTACCTATATTGGCACCTGAGACAAAATCTCGCCAACCTTGCTGTTCTATGTCTAAGAATATCTAGCAAATCTTCCCACATTCCTGTTCTTCTCTCTAAGAGAATGCTTCCTCGACCGAACGACTAACACCACGACTTGTCAAGGTGTCATCCGTTCCATTCACGAGTTGGATGGATGCCGTCATGCCCAAGACCTTTCCATTACCGTCAAGAGCGGCGGCACGGATGAAAGGGACGTCGGGCTTTACCGGAATCTCGGTCTCGAACCCCTTGCGCGGGACAGTGATGACGGACTTCGCGACCTCGTCAACTGAATTACCTACGAGCTTCATCAACCAGGTTGTCAATTTCCTGTTCCCACCATGGAATGGGTCTCAAAAACAACACAGATAGTACTCACCAGCTGCCATGACGTGATTTCTGTAGCCCCATTCCAACTTAGGTAGACCTTGAATCGGCCGTCTTGTCCGGCTGCGACCGCCGCAATCTTGGGATCCCAGGTCGGACTTCCGGCTGTCCATAAAATGAAGTCAGTAACTGACATCTGAAGAGGGTCATAATATGGATATGGCCGAGATACGTACTCCAATTCATCTTAAAAGCTCGGTAGTTAGCTGGATATCCTTTATCACGACGCCAGGCATTAAACTGAACATCCAGAACACAGTCTCCCTCAAGGGTATGCTCTGTAAAGGTTGGGTTCGCACCCCAGCCCAGAAACACATTCTCGTTGGACAGAGTCTGATAGCTACCTTCAAAACCGCTGAGAAGATCCTCAGGGTGGTAGAACTCGCTTATAAGCCGCGCCGTCTGGCGTTGATAATCAAGTTCAATGTGTCTACCTCGCGAACAATTCGCTACGCAGCCAATGATGCTTGTGATGTCATGATTGTCAAACATTGTGAGCTGTGTCTGGGCAACATCAGTGAATCGCGCATGATGCTGCCAGGCAAAATCTGTTGCACTCCCGCCTGATATGTCGGTGAAGTCGTTCTTCTTGCCACCGAGAGTCCAGATTCTACCGCCGGATTTCTTGTTCACGAGAATTATGCTATGGGTATGTCGCGCAGATATCAGGAAATTTCCATCCGAAGTCTAGTTGTCACACTGCGAGTCAATATTATTTGAACGAGCTTGAGAGCACCAGTCTAGAAATACCTACTTTTGCGGCACTATTCATGTGGATGTAGTCGTAAGCGCCTGAGACATGTTTATATTCCCTGTAAGACTCAGACAAGCCGTAGTGATCTGAAGCCCGCCACATCCACAGCAGATTACCAGTTGCTATGTCAATTTCCTGTATAATGTTGTCTAGAATTTCGCCGTCCTTTGGCCCCCCGATTGATGATAGATCAAAGGGAATCCTATCAATAAGGATTACCACGGCAGAGCCATCAGAAGATAGCTGACATTCATGGATCCCCATAGAAGCATTAGCCGGCCCGTGTGACGAAATATTGTATGCCAAAGTGTATGTCGAGTCATACATTAAGCAGTTCGTTGACGGACCATTTCCTACCTGCGCCTGCTCGATAAAAACCAGATAGTTGTCGCCGTTAAACTTGCCAATGTGGGCATTGCGTGCAGCAGACCATCGAGGGTCGCTGTACACTAGACTTAGGTCATCAGAGCGATAGATAACAGGGCCAGCAGTTCCGCCGTTAACAGGGCTGTTGAGTGTCAAGAAGATGAATTGTGCATCGTCGGTTCTATGTGGGCTCCATCGGTTAACTAGTAGGAGAGGAGATACAACGTCAGAGGAGTGATAGTATTGGTGAGGATCTGCCCCGTATCTTCCATGGTTATACCCTACGGCATCAAAAATCAAATTTGCGTCTGCTATCACATTGCGCAGCAGAACACAGACGATAACCACGAAGAGATCGAGACGGTTCATCCTGAGAGGCTGCTGGTAATGTCTCGTTCCGAAATCCGAGGTGGAAAGAAGGAAGAATTTACCTACCGGCACGGCGAAAAGGGCAGGAACTTCTCAGCGCTTGCTATACATGTTCATATAAAGCTCCAGGACACCACGGACACAGGCAATCTCATGTGGTGAAGGGTATGTGTGTAGTGAATTTACTTAATCAGGTACTACCAACCTATATGTGCTTGCCTACCTCGTACTCGTAACCAACTGCCTGTGGCCTATAATATTGGCCTACCCATCAATATGCATTGACGTATACACTGTAGGTACTGATGAAGTACAGGGTCCGTGCTACTGTATTCTACATTACACAGAAACTTTTACAATTGCTAGGACCCTCTTCTCGGTGTTTTAGACGTTGAGCTTTCAAATTATCACGGTAGCGCAAGTACGACTTGAAAGTTGTGAAGGAAGGCACTGGGTGGCCATCAAAGTACAAACTCCATAGGAAAGAATAAGGCACGTCGGTATTATCGCTTTGGCTTGCCGCAAGAGAACTTAAAATGTCTTGAAGCAACATAGAAAGTTAGGAGAACATCTAGGTGAGAATAGAATGGCTTCAGCATTTCCAGCGCAATACACCTTTACCTAAAGCTGGGTGAACATATGCCGACCTCTAATTCTTTTTTGAGAGCTAGTAGTACTACGTGTAGACTGTCACTTCAGCCTACATGTTGTGCCCACAGCTAAATAGTACCGTCTTATGTCGGTCAGAGAGGGTGACCAGTACGGTTAAACCACGAAGATTTGGTTCCACAGGTGCCTTAAGTCCGAGCCACCAAACCTTTGTCTTACCTACCATAGATAGGGAAATATGTCAAGCTTCACCCGGATCTTAGGTACGGCGCCTGGCATTGATAAGTGAGCCTAGTTAGGCCAGTCATACATACCTGTTAAGACACTGAGGAAAGGAAAGTTGTCTCGGTTCTCTGCAAAACCTACAATGTTTTGTAGTGCCTTGTTCTATGGTGGTGCAAAACCCCGGGGGATTCCACGACCAACGAGAGATTCAGTTTGACGACTAGGAACCTATCAAGAGAAAAGAGCAATGCAAGCTAGCGGCTTATGATGATCTAGATGAATGTGATAGAGAGCGGTGTTCGGTCAGACACATGCATACCTGTAGTAAGCCTGCAAACAAAATATACCTACGCGTAGAGGTTGTACCATAATTATCATCTTGGGTACACTCTCTTCATATATTCTTGTAGTATCACGGTTTGGGCCCCAGAAAGCTGGGAAGATTTCCGTGTTTAGTAAAATGGCCTTCTTCTGAGTCCCTACTGTAGTAGCAGTCTTTTACATAGCAGGGCTCATTTACTATCTGCTCAGGTATCCACACAATGGTGATGCCTACTAGCAAGCTATTTTTATAATCCCTCCGGAAAAGGGTACCTGACAGTAATAGCCTAGGTATTTCTAATGTGACAAGCATTGACCATGTAAATGACGATCTATGCACCATGTACTGTAGTATAGGTACTAGGTGGTAGCCTTATTGGTAGCATGAACATAAAGATGTAGACAGCTTGAGATAATAAGCACATGTGCGGCAAGTTAGTATCGATTAACAAAATGTGGAGTTGACTTCGGGGTCAATGTTGCTCTGCCAAAGGAGTGTTAGGTCCTTCCAAAAGGCGGCTAGAACAGCATCTGCCTTCATGACAAGTGGACATAGTTTGAAGTATTCACACATAAAGCAAGCCCTCGATGTCGGAGTATGATCTCTAACTTCACGCTGGAAGAATAAAGCAGGTCATTTGTACTTACCCTATATGTTGTAACTTGATGGCTGTTGTTTATGCAAATGCAAAATAAAGTATCTACGGGAGCACTTACTAATGTTCAGCGTGGTAAGAAGTTTGTTGAAGGAAAAGCTTGTTGGCTGCTAGTTTAATAAATGCATGATTCGAGGACTTGGAACTGATGGCCCGGGCCATTAGCCAAAGGACAGATATCTTGCCCCTTGATCTATACTGTTGTACATCCAAATCGTAATCTGTTGGAGAAGTCTTGTAGTGCTGCACCAGCCATGAAAAAACAATCCATCATGATCTAAGACGGTACCTAGACAGATACCTCCCATATTCACTCTATCTAAGAGAGTAGGTACGGTCGGAAGGGCGCGCCCCACTGTCTACTGGAAACGGTGACTTCCCAATCTCTGCTACTTACCTTGGGCAATCACGGTGACTGAGAACTGGAACACTGTTAGAGCTGAATAATAGGTGCGCTACCTCCTCAGAGGACTCCTAAGGGAGGGACAAAGAGAGCAAACAAGAGTACATAACTTCCAGGCATACAGACCTATGAAATTTCATCTTGTCACTTATAGGCACTTGCACATACCTTAGTCTAAGAAGGCGCTACCATGTAACTACCATCGTTATATGTTACCTTAAACTGGGTAGTATGTTACTAGTTGTGATGTTAGACAGATATTGTTCAGTTCTAACATCTACTGTCGACGTGGCTCACTCCAAAAACGTGGTGATGGGGAAAGGTGTACTGTAAGACCTTTTTTGGACTTAAGCCAGTACAATATGGCCTACACATGTACCTTGGTAGACTTACAAATAACCTTAACCGCCTCCAGCCTGGGCTGACTCGGTAAGGCAAATGGGTCACGTTATTGAGTCTGCGCTGTTACTATATTGAAAACAGGATTAGGACGTCCGGTGTGTCGGTACAATTTGTGCTCGTGATTAAAAGCATTTAATCAAGCCCGGACCGTTCCTCCGATTCAAATGCCAATTGCACGACTCCCATCAACCGGATATGTATCTATAATTATATACTACGTAGAAGCTAATAAGTGAAAAGATATTGAAGTCCTAACTTGTTAATAAGCAGCAACTTGACATCATTTTTACCACTTGGTAGTATGTAGCTTACCAACCCTTGTATTACTCCTCTGTAAGGGTAAGGGTAAGGGTAAGGGTCCAAGGAAGGACGCGGTAGGGGCTGCGCTACCAGGCACAGAAATGCTATCGACGTTACCTTATGTGCAGCGGACTCACTAATAACAATAAGTACTTGAGGTAGGTTGTGTGTGATCTGTGCTCCCGGACAAAACCAGTACCGCCGCCAGCTGCTGTACTTGGTATTGCATCATAACTGCTATATGATGTAAGAAGTACCTGGATCGGCAGCCACTGGTACAGTATTTCATTTATATTCCTCAGGAACCCGCCGGCCTCAATGTCACTGGAAAGAGAACTTTCATGTCCTCTTGACAACACGTTGATAAACTTTAAGTACCCAAAGTTTTAAATATAAGGATAACTCTAAAACAAAGATATCAATAGCTTGCTCTTGCATCTATCGGCTAATGCACATTAACTAGATACCACCTCCCTACCTCGTAGGAATTGGAAGTTTTAGATAGGTACAAAATACTTGTGTAGTACTACGTACATAGGTCCTCGTGCTAGTGAGAAAGAAGAGCGCCAAGAGACAGTATTGAAGATATCAATATACTGTCTGACGTAGCGGGAAGGTCAAGCATATGGGTCCCTACCAAGCCTTGCCTGAATGAGGGTCAGTCGCTCCATACAATGTCGGTAGGTATCCAATCTTCATTCTCGTGCTAGTAATGACTTTCTGTACCGAAATCTACGCAGAAACCCATACCACATCATACACATTGCACGTCTCTAATGCCACCTACACCGTCTGCTTCGAACACCACCCTATAGCTCTACCTAGACCATATAGGCGCTATCGAGCACAGCAGCCGCAACAGACGCTATTTCTGAAGCACATCGCCGTCCAATACAACCCATCCATCCCGCCCGGTTAGTCCCCGTGCATTGCTGCATTGCTGTTCCGGCAACCCAAGGATTATCACTCTGCCCGTACCAGCGAATGCAGAAGACACGCTGTAGCCTGAACCGTCCTCGGCTTTTCTACTCGGGGGCCTTCTGATGAGGCATGCCAATCCTTAATCCATCCCCAGCCCCGAGCCAGACATGCAATCACCGTCATCCTCGCTGTTGTGATGCCGCAGCGTTCACGACCACAGCCGCGACCGCGACAGCGCCAGGCGACGACGAAACGTCCGGAAACCCCCTCGGCCAGGTTGATTTGGAAGCGCCGACCTCGTTGAGTCTTCCGGAGGACACGGGAGTTCTCCCGCCTCTACCTACAGACGCTGGTGTAAATTGTAGTAGCTTACGCTTACGAGGTGGTGGACTCGAGACCAGTGACGTTGAACCACCTTCTCCCTTGGCTGGAAGCAATCTCTACAGGAACACAGATGCGGAACATAAATCCACTTCGACGGCAGGTGTGTCCCCGGGGCGGCAACATAAGGAGGTCAGCATTGCGAAGCAGTCGCCCGAGATCTTAGAAACGCAACAGTCGATTAGGGAATATCGCGAAAAGCTTGCTCGGGAGATGGAAAGGAAGGCCCATGGTTCGACAGAACATCTGGAGAATGTACGCGTCTCTCCGATTCGGGAGGATCCGTCAGACTCCCCACCTTCGACTTCCGATCTCCGGACGGCATCTACGGAGTCGAATAGGACTGTCCGTGGAGGTGTGACTCCGGGACTTGCAGCAGCAAGGACGCCGTCTTACCCTTTCCCTCGCATGATCACGCCAGGATTCCAGCCAACTCAATTCAAAAACACCCAGTCCATCCAGCCTCAGACCAGGGTCCTGAGCTCTGGTAATTTCCGTGTCGGTGGACACGTACTGCAAGAACAGCTCGCATCAAATCCGTCCACACCTGCTTCTGCCGTTACTTTTCTCCCCCCTGAATATACTCCTTCATCCGACAACAATGCGAATAATTACTACCCCTCCCCAAACCTTTATCAGCTTTCTTTAATGCTCTCTGCTGAGCCCGGCCTACAGGGTTGGTGGAACACTGTTGTTCAAATTATGACGGAGTGTTATAAGGCAGAAAGAATCACACTCTCCCTTCCAGCGGACGCCACCGACATCGATAATGTTCCATGGGGTCAGAAAGCCACGTATAGTGCTCAGACAGAGGATGATCTAAGTTTAGGTTATATGGCAAGAGGGAGTAGCGTAGCTGCGAATACATCTACTGACAGGACTGATATTATGTCCCCGACAGAGGCTACTGACCGAAGCGAGTCTCCTGCTCGCCCTAGTATACAAAGTCGCCACTCCTTTACTGCCTACGAGGAGAAGAAGGAGTCACGCAAAAGCCACGTTAGCGACGCGGTGGATTCATCAAGGCCTCATCGACCAGGCCTCACTCCGAGAAGCAAGAGTCACTACCCTGGTATTGCGCATAGTGGTGTAAGTGCACCACCCACAGCTCTGAACCAACAGGCATTAGAGGAGCATGATGCGGCCGAAGAACAACAGCCTCCGCCAAACTGGGATGCCACGATGGACTCTGAACAGGTATTCCAAGGACGCGTTCTACCGGTCCTACAGGCGCTGGACTTAGAAGCGGACCCTCTTATAGACCACAACGGTATCGCGAAGGTCATAGAGAGGGGGAAAGTTATTGCACTGACACGTACATATCCATATCTTGATCCCAACCTAGATGAACAACAGGCAAAGACCCATGGCTCTTGGCCAGTTTCACAAGACGCGAAGACTAAAATGTCCGCTAAACAAACTAGGCCTGAGTCTTCCACAAATTTATCATCGTTACTTGCCAATGCCGGCGCACCTACAAAAAGAAACAAGAGGAAGAAGTCGGCTACGTCAGATAAACCCAAGGTTCCTCACGTATTCTCGCGTATTGACGACGAGCCGCCCCGACCACCTACACCGCGTTTTGAGGAATTTGAACAGCCTCCCCCCTCACCGTGGTCCCAGTCTCCTGCGCCATCTCCGGCTATTCGACCGGACCCCTCGGAAAACCCTTTTTTCACCGACGCTGTTGTCGATGAGAGCTCTTTCAATCCCGGCCCAAGTCCGCATGACTATGCATCTGCCCAAGTGCCGGAGACCATTGGAGTCGAAAATTCGTGGACAGTCCTTCACATTCCACTAAATCACATTCTACTCTCGAGGCCGCGTCATGTGTTCAAACTAGACCCAGCTGTCCTGGAACAAAGAACCAACATGCGTGCGAAGAACGAGGGCGCTGCATCTCCTTGGCCAGCACCAGAGGATACCACTAAGAAACCACGGCAACCGCCTATTGCAATACTATCAATTCTCAGTCCTGTAATTCCTTACCCTTCAAACTTGCGGCATTCTTTAGAACACCTCGCTCCCCATCTCGCGACTTCCTTTTCACTATGTCGTCATTATTCAAACCTGGAGACGGAGGTCATGGGCCTATCTCGGAAGAGAACATCGAACGTGGGCTTCGGTGCTATTGGCCCGGATGGTAGGCCTCTGACCAACCCGGGCATGCTCACCAATATGGGATATTCTCCATCTGGTGATATCTCCCAACGATCGATTACTGGAAGTCTCACTAGCCCCAGCGATTACTCAACACAATCACGAAGCATTAGTGCCTCTCCTATGGGCACGCCAATCTGGGAGGCTGGCTCATTTGGGTTGATTGTGGAGCGTCGTGCGACTGGGACGAGCCCCGGTGCTGGATCGGCTGGGGGCGATAGTTACTTCAACCCTAAAATCAAGGGGACTGTGCACGCTGAAACGCCCTCGGGAACCTCGAGTCACCGTGTCTCTAGGAGTTCCAAGGAGATAGCTGCTAATCGTCAGCATCGACGCTCGGGTAGTCTCCGTAAGCAAACTCAAGACCCAGTTCCTGGTAATGAGACAGCAGCTGCAGAAGCAATCTCTGCTAATCACAATGCTACCGCAGAAGAAGATGTTTCTACCATTCTGACGAAACACCGCCAGACATCAAGGGAGCTAGCTACGCCATCAGGCAAAAAGGAAGAAGCTCAAGCAATGCAGGATCCAAGTGACCCAGCAAAACGTCTTACAAATGCCCCCAACACGCAGAGTTCCCACAAGCACACAAGGTTGCATTCGTACGGTGGTGACTTTGCTGCCACCTTCCAATCTTTGCCGCCCAGTACTCCGTTACTTACCAAGCCAACCACGCAGCAGTCTACACAAGGTCGATCAAGGTCGGGGTCAACGACGCAAGTCACAATGAACCCGCCAACAGACCGCTTGAAAGGTCTTATGCTTGATCTCTTACCAGTACAAGTATTTGTGGCATGGCCCATGACTGGAGAAATTGTATGGGTGAACTCGAGATATTTGACGTACAGAGGACAGACTCTTGCGGACTTGGTTGCAGACCCGTGGGCCAGTTTTCATGAAGATGACCGCGAGGATTATTTGCGCGCCTGGACCCAGTCACTTCGGACAGGCGAGCAGTTCGTCCATACAGTCCGATTACGGCGCTTCGATGGAGCCTACCGTTGGCATCAGGCCCGTGCTGTTGCTTCACGTGATAAACGAGGCGTCATTGTTCAATTCATCGGCTCATATATGGACATACACGATCAGAAGGTTGCCGAGTTGATGGCCTTAAGACAGGCTGAGGTTGAAGTATCCGAGGCTAAGCACCGTCTCCTAGCTAATCTCATCCCCCAGATCATTTTTACGGCTACTGAAAGAGATGGAATCACTTTTGCCAATGAACAATGGCTATCGTATACAGGCCAAAGCGAAGATGGCCCCTTAGGAGAAGGTTTTATGGACTATGTCCATCCGGATGATCTATCAAGATGCCGTGTCCCGAACCATCATAATACAAAGAGTACGACAGGCAGGAAGGCCACCGATAGACGCTCGTCCATATCATCCTCCATACCGAACCTAATTTCTGCGGTCGCTCCTGAAGGTCGAGCTGTTCAAAGCCTTATAACGCCTCCTCTGATAACTACGCAGGAGGATTCGATTGCTGAGAGCCTTGCCTCCAATCCTCCCAACGCCGATTTGAGTGAACTGGCCAAAAAGGGTATCATCAAAGTGACAACAGACAGCAACGGTCGCCTCTCATACACAACTGAACTGCGTTTGAGGGAAAAGAGCGGCGAGTACCGATGGCATTTGATCCGGTGTGTGGAGATCGACGATGTTGGTTTCAGCAGCGGCCCGAGTTCTTACTTTGGCTCGGCGACCGATATCAACGATCACAAACTACTAGAGGCGAAGCTGAAGGAAGCGATGGAATCGAAGGGCCGGTTCCTCAGCAACATGTCTCACGAGATTCGGACTCCCCTAATCGGCATATCTGGAATGGTAAGCTTCTTGCAGGACACAACACTTAGCGAGGAGCAGAGGGATTTCACAAACACGATCCAAACGAGTGCCAACAGCCTCCTCATGATCATTAATGACATCCTGGACCTCTCTAAAGTAGACGCGGGTATGATGAAACTGAAATTTGAGTGGTTCCATACAAGGTCCCTGATTGAGGACGTCAATGAGTTGGTGTCGACTATGGCCATCGCTAAGCGTCTCGAACTTAACTACGTAGTGGAAGAGGACGTGCCTGCCTGGGTAAAAGGTGATAAATTTCGGATACGCCAGGTCCTCCTCAATGTCATTGGCAACGCTATCAAGTTTACGTCTAAAGGAGAGGTCTTCAGCCGCTGTCGTGTCTACACCGGGCGTAGCTCTGACCTTGGTGAAAATCAAATCATGTTGGAGTACTCAGTCATCGACACTGGCCGAGGGTTTACAAAGGAGGAGGCCGGTCTCATCTTCAAGCCTTTTAGCCAGATTGATGGTAGTAGCACTCGGCAACATGGCGGCAGTGGCCTTGGCCTGGTTATATCTCGACAACTCGTCGAGCTTCATGGTGGTCGCATGGATGGGAGCGCGATACCGGGCAAAGGCTCCACCTTCACCTTCACAGCCAAGTTCGGTCTACCCAGTGTAGATGACCACCCCGACATGACAAGCACCCCGCCTATGGCTGCGACAGTAGGGGTCCCGGTAGATGACAAGAACATGCAGACCATTAAACCCCTTACCCTTCAGAAGATCTTAGAGCAACCGTTGACTGCTAGTCCCGGCTCGGATGTGGAGGGCACCTCTCCCGCTCTCACGTCGTCTGCCGGCTCTGACCCATCCGTGCGATCAGTGCGCTCCGGGCGGACGCAGAACACAAACAGATCATCATTATCGTCTGTCAACGTTGGTCTGGTGCACTTCAGCGAAGCAGCAAAGGCGAGTGGCCAGGATCTTTCGCAAATGAAGCTCGAACTGCCGACTGCAGGAATGTCACCTCAAATAGTGCCAACTCCCGACGGTGCAAACACAGCGGCGAGTTTGGGGCAGTTCCGACCGCCAATGTATTCTATCTTGATTGTTTGTCCCCCGAAGTACAGCAGAGAAGCCATCACAAAACACATTGAGACTACTCTGCCAAAAGATGTACCCAATCAGATAACAGCCCTACCAAGTGTTGCAGAAGCTCAAGGGTTGATTGGGGGAGACGAATCGGTTACCTTTACTCATGTTGTGCTCAATCTTAGTTCGGCTGAAGAAACCATGGAGGTAATGAATAAGATATCGGCCTGTTCGGGAGGTAGAACAACCATCCTAATTCTGTCAGATTCGGTCCAAAGACAAAATGTCCTTGGGCTGGCGTCGGATCCAGCTCACCAGCAACTGTTAGCAGAGAAGCGTATCATTTTTGTCCACAAACCGGTGAAGCCGTCACGGCTGGCGGTAATCTTCGATCCGGCCAAAGAACGGGATGTGAGTACTGACCTTAACCGCTCAAGCGCGGCACAAATGGTCGAGTCTCAGAAGCAGAATTACTTGGATGTGGAGAAACGCATAGGAGACAAAGGCCTCAAGGTGCTTTTGGTAGAGGATAACCCAGTCAACCAAAAGGTCCTCTCGCGATATCTGAAGAAGGTTGGAATCGCGGCCGAAGTCGCTACAGATGGCGTGGAAGCGACCGAGAAAGTATTCGCGCACGCTCCGAAGCATTACACTCTCATCCTAGTAAGTGACACGCAGGTGGCCCGCAAGCCTTGACATGACCAAATCACTGACTGGCTCCTAGTGTGATCTTCACATGCCGCGCAAGGACGGATATCAGACCTGCCGAGAAATTCGACAATGGGAGCGGCGGAATAATTACAGCCCTACGCCCATCATTGCGCTCTCAGCCAATGTCATGTCGGATGTACAGGAAAAGTGTCTAGCGGCAGGGTTCAATGACTATGTCACGAAACCCGTGGACTTTGGCGAGCTCAGCACAGCCATGTCCAAACATTTCTAAAAGCTCCCTCCCCACATATGCACATAAACTTAGCATGCTGGCGGCTCAAGATGGTAGCATTGCATCTAGGCGTTCCCAGGCGAGGAAAAAGGATGGTTCTCTGCTCAGTCCTAAAGCTGATGATGGGCGCCTACATTTTGCTTCTTTTTGTTATCATTGCTTCAACATTGCGCATCGTCGTGCTAAGGCACTGAGCGTAGAGTTACAATGCTCACAATAATCAACTGGACGGGCGACTATTATACCAGGACCGACGGTCAGATGGCGCCCACTCTTGGCGGTATCTTTGACTGCTGGAAGAAGTTGGGCGGGTGTGCTACGCCAGGAGTAAGCAAACAAAGCGGGCATTGACGATTATGTTTAAGGCGCTCTACGGTCCTGTTCCTCGCGATCTCACCTGGCTGTTTATCATATTATCGGTTTGTACGATGGCGTCAAAGGTGGAAATTCTTCTCTTATTACTATTCCTCGCATAGAAAGCGTCGGGAAAACAGGCGTCAATTTTTCCAACAAAGAGAAGAAGACTATCCTTAATCAAAGAATTAATGACAATGATTTTGTGACACGTGTTAGAAATGCTTCCTTATGGCGCCAATGAGCTCTCGGAGTGAATGATTAATAATAACAGAGAAATACCCGCCGCGGGGTGTACGTGTCAGATTCGAAAGGAAGAGGGGGCAAGGAAAGAAAGCAGCATAACAGACAGCATCAAGTGGACACAGCCCAGTAAACAGGCAGGTAGATGATTTTCGAGGGCGGAATCAATACCGTTGATCGTCGATCTTGCCCCGAGGCACTGACTGACTGATTAGTATAGGTATGGTAGGTATATCTGGATAAGATGACGGTAAGCTGAACAGGAAGAGGCTGTTCGGAAGACACTTCTTTGAAGAGGCAGATACTGTATACTGTATACTGTATAGTAAGAAAGACATAGGCATTGATAACTTCAACAAATGATAATAAGTAAGGTAAGGTAAAGTAAGACAACAAGGTAGCCATGTCAGTCAGCCACCCGGAGTAAAGGATACGTATAGCTAGCTGTACATACGGTAGGTGTAGTACAGTATATATTACTTCTTACTGTAGGTATGGCAGTGCCAGTTAGTTAGTTGCTGGGCAACGAACAAAACGCGTGTGCTCGTATGCCAAGTCAATTTATAATTTGGGTGTCAGCTTCGAACATGAGAAAGAGGACACAGGACGCGTATGGTTGATTTATTGATGTTGATATTTGCTTACGGCTGTGCTACCTACAGACTACAGTATGTAAGTAGGTTGACTATGGAGGATGGAGGATATAGGTGTAGGTTTGTGTGTTTGTGTGCGTGTTTCGTTTGATTATGTGATCTATTCCATGAAGTGGCTGTGGCGTATGGTCTTGGTGCTTACGCCTCAATCGATGTTTACTTTATTTCCTATTTTACTTGAGGTGTGTTTTAAAGCCACAGCCTGAGACAAATCTAGATGTATCGTATTCCGACGTTGTACAGCATACGGACTCGTACGTTTTACCAGGTACGGGTGTAATGTTAACATTGCGAAAGGGCGTCTGGTATGAGACGCGGAATTAGGTTGCTGCTGTTGTACAGCTAGGAGCTATAGGTAATCGTCGGAAAAAGAAAAGAAAATATAAAGAAAAGAGAAGAGGAAACAAGTTTTCGGTAGTTTCATTTCCCCGGCGGCTCAATAACGGTGAGCTAAATGAGTGAATGAATGAATGAATACATAGTAAATGAGTGAACATGGTTTCTGAAATCCTTGTTCGTGGGGTGCGTTATGGGAGATTTGCTTCTTTACCTTTCATTAACCCGGCTGCCTATCTCGAACGTCGCAGTTGTTTTTCTTTTTTGCCGGTGTTGTTCGTACTGGGTGGTTACGTGGAGAGAGGAATCTTGGTCATGGGTTGAGATACGTATGTAGACATGCCGTAGTTGGGCTTCAATAAGGCTATGGTTGTAATGGTTATGATGGTGAAAGGACCAAACTAGTACTCGATATCACGCCGTCGTCACGCATTGTCGGGATCGAAGAGACCTATCAACATACCTACCTACAGCTGCACGTATTATTTGCAGAAAGTATATCTATCACTTCCCCATCCACATGTGACGTGTCCGAAAATTTTGTTGTTCTTTTTTTTCTACTTGCCTTGTCTCGTTCTCCCCTTTCCCATTTGACTGACAAGGGGGGTCAGACGAGATTATATAAGGCAGCCAGTCAAATAGGAAGTGAGTCGTATCTTGGTTGAGTGGTCTTGCGGCTCAGTCTACAGCAGTACCAGGTAATGTGTAATCACTATCCCCAACCCTTGTAAGCGTTGCGCCGGACCCTACTTTCCGTCTAGCCGAGCAGGGCGGCAGGGCGGTAAGGTCCCTGACCCTGACCCTCCTTTCCCCTGGTTCCTGGACTGGGGTGGGGGTTTTTTGTTTTTTGTTTTGTTTTGTTTCTCATTTGCTTACTTACTGACATACGAAAAGTCTTAGCTAGGTATAGTAGTTGCTCTGGACTAGGTAGTTATTGCGTCCAGTGAGTCAGTCTTTATGGAATACCTATCAAGGTACCACCTAACCTGGATTTCGTCTTGATTGACAGATAGACCTAACCTGGCTGGGGTAGGTAGATAAATTGCCGAGGGCGATCACATTTAAACGGTTTTCTTCGGCCTACTTCGGCCCTATTATCCTACTACCCTTGCCAGACTGTTTGCCTGAACTGGAAACATCTGCTCTATATGGAGTATGTATATTTATCAAAACCCTTTGTCGGAAAGGAAAAATAGGGTAGGTAACCAACCCAGTAAAAAGCCTAGAGCAAAATTTACATAATCAGCTTAGCTTATGTTCTTTTTTATTCTATACTATTTATTAATTGACCGCTCATATTATCTTTCATCGCTTACCTATTACTTCGGCGGGGTGGCCGGCCACTTTAGGGTCGACAAAGGTTAGACTCCGCCCCGTTGAGAGTATGAATCTAGTTTTGTGGCTAGAAAGGCCTGTCTACCGGTACTATGGAACGCGGATTGGATACTAAGATGGAGTGAAGTGTCAAAGCTTGCCTGGGTATGGGCATACAGACGTCGATCGCTGGTTGTCGCAAAATTTTTTCTTAAAATTTTTTTTTTTTTAAGAGCGTGAGGCGGGTTGGCGGTCAATGTCGATAGTATGTAAGGGTCTCTTAGATTAAGTAAGCAAGCATTATTTTCTGTGCAGCTTGTGCAATGCCAAGACACTTACCCTTCGGAATACTTACCGGCATCTAGCTCACCTTTCCCATTATGTAGCATATTACCTAGATGGGTAGGTGGACAGCTCAGTAGATCGACAGCATTCGCATATCTGCCTATAGAAGGCCACCTATGCGTAAGGTCCCTTAGGGAGGTGTGTATTTACACACGACAGTTCAGTCCCGTGATTTCGCGAGATAACCCACTACCTGTGTTTCGGAGGTGGTCATGGGTTCTGTCAGAAAAACGGTGTGCGCTGTTGATCTGCTAGCCTACCAACCAAGTCGCGTACTTTGATATTGCATAAATTGCTGGGTGGTAGTAATAACTACTTGGACTACAGATGCACCAACCAAGGCCTATGAGGCCTTATGTGATGGGCAGAATTAGGTCACATTGTACAGATGTATGTATGCTGTAGGGCGAGCTTTGAATATGCCAAGTCACGAGTATGTCGTGCGTACACCAAGCCAAGAAGTGCAGCTCGGCCTCCTACCATCCATCTCATCGCCGATGATCAGTTGTACCCCAGACTAGACCTCTCATCGGTCACATATCGCGTAGCTAGGCATTCACACAGACACCTATTTCAGAGCTGTCACTTCTGGTTTTGGTCTGGTCGTTACCGAGGGAGTGTTTTGAGGTTGCATGCAGCATCAATGGCGCTGATCCTCAAGCCCTATTATGCATAAAACCTGGGAGGCTATCGGGAGTTCCATCCGGTCGGTGCCCGGGCCCGGCTCGTCCCCCTCCCCTCCCTACAAGTGGGAGCCACTTAATGACTATTTATTGCCTAGCTCGCTTAATGAAACGCAAGACTATGAATAAAACAGGAATAGCTGACATAAATAAGATATACGTCGCTATTATTACATACTCGGTAATAAGTTTTATTTTTTTTTTTTCATTTGGAAAACACTTGAAACGAACAGAAACGCCCAGGGTTTACCCTTCCTCTGATGAACTATAAAACTACATTGGATATAGATTGACAGTAGGGATTTATGAGCGTCAACAGAGTCTGTCGCTTAAACCACGTGGCGGGGTGCAGGAATGTCGTAGATATGCAGGAACGTGCAGGATCCTGCAGGAAGACAAACAGCTACGACTACATCTGATATGATATAAATATGATGATGCATGTTATGTATGGAATACCTAACAAATCCATCACTGTCTGCCTGTACAGATCTGTATAAAATACCAGAAAACGACCAGGTAAGCAGACAAGCCACAATGGAGATAGCTGGCTCTCGGGCTTATCAATTCTATCCGAGTCAATTGCCAAGTGTGTCGCCATATCGCAGAGGAGGCTGTATATCCTAGCAGCCCCATCGGATAAGCATCTGCGAGAAATTGTGAAAAATTTCCACTCACAGACCTGTCGGAGAGCACGGGCAGACATCTGCCCAAGCTCAGACTGTGTAAAAATTTTCTCGTTTATTGCCGCCAGCCATTTCCTGCCTTCGACCGAATCAACCCCCATGATCGATGACAGCTGCCTACAAAACTTTTCCATAATCATGACAGACCGGGGCCATGTAACGAACACAGACGCCTCCAACTGGGGAAGTCCCATGTCAGTCAAGATGAGACTTCACGACCGTTTCACGCCAGACTATACACGTGAACAGCTCTCGAGGTGCTGTAGGGCCAATGCTGCGTTGTCGTCTGTCAGATGGCTTCAGGATCACCCAATGACTCACTTTCACTTAAGATAAAGCCAGGGGTGGCAGGGTGATTCCCAGCTTCATACCCGGCAGGGTCCCATCTAATTGGTACCGTATCCCTCTCTACCGGTATCTGAAGTGGTCAGACTCATTGTCTACTGGGTTGTTTTGATAATCATCACTGCCCGAGGACGCAGGGATCGTCGAGTGAGACCAATGAAAATCAAATGCATGAAATGATAGAACACATGTCAGACTCGTCAATTGTCGTCTTGGCGAAAAAAACAGCCATCGTGAGATTCGTGCTCGAGGCAAGAGGCCTGCATTCATGACTCGTGATCGTCCCATTGTCTCTACTCCTTCATGAATTTTTCTTTTGCTACCGGGGCTGCTTGCTCACCAACGGCTCCCCCAGTGTATCTGAGCAGCCGTTGACGGGGTGCCCGGAGAGGAATAAACGGCGTGGAGTGATGGCTTATCCTGGCTATATTCATCTCATATATGATATTTTCTTATTCTGCAATGTTGAATGGGTAGTAGGTATCCTATCCTTTGCAATAGCGCTGGATTTGGTGCACAGGGGGTGATAGCAAAAGACCCGTCGGCTAAATCTCATCTCATCCATTCTCGGGTCAGCACACCGTCACATTCACGGCATCCTTTGGGTAACAAAATATACCATTGTTGGTGATGCCACGATGCTATAGGCAAGTAGTGGTAGTGTTGGGAAGTGCTCCGTTCACGATGGGCCGAGACCCAATAAGGTTTCCAATAACGGTAGCCCGTGAGAGACTGACCGACAGTCCCTTCTTGACCATTGGGCACTTCAAAAAAGGCATCCACCGCTAGTAATACCAACAGCCAGGGGTTAGGCTGGGATAAGGCGGTAAGTTGGGCCAGTAGACAGACGTTCACACTGGCGGTATGACCGTGCTCACACGGCTTGCAACTCGGATTGGGTCAGGTACCAATTTAACATAATGTATGAGATTAAGCAGGACCGTGCGTGATCAAGAAACTTTTGCCCATAGGTAGGCAGGCACACGAGTGACCGCCAAAAATTTGCTGAGAGACGACGCCAGGTCACATGACTTTTTTCGAGTCTCCGGAAGTGAATCCGGTCCCATGCCCTTGGGACCTCCCGGGGGAGCGTTAAAGATGCGCCACCTTACCAGCATCTGGTTGGGACGGGGCGTACAGGGAATATGACTTCATTTAAGTGCTCTCCTCCACCTTTTCTGTCAACTTTCCCAAGCCATTGGTCCCGGGCTAGCCTTCCGGGCAGGTTCCCGACACCCTAGACAGAGCCCGAGACAAAGGGCCTCCCAGCCTAGTGGTGGGGAGAAATTTCTTCCAGAACATTTGATCCCCAGTTATCGGGACTCAAACGATTCCGTATTCGGTGACATCCCTGGATGATGTCAGCTTAGCTATGGGTTTGACATGCCTCCAGTTACTGTGCTTGGCTGGGAGAAAAGTTTGTATAAAGCAAACCCATCTCGTCGTTAATGGTTCCCCCTCATGCTCATCATCTCAAAGCAGCATCACATCCTCAGTGAGATATTACGATCCCTAATTCCAACCAAGATAATCACACTCCTTTACATCATACGACTTACTAATACAGAGCTGGGCCTACCTCAACAATACATACATACTTGATAATATTTAAGGTTGATACTTTACCTTTCCCAAGGCACTCCTTACCTAACCCACAAGATGACACAACACACATGGAATGGTGTATTAACTATACACACTGAGAGGCCGTTGCCTTTCATGAAACTTCACCGGCCTCTACTCAAGCGGAAACCTTCAGTTCGAGTCGATAAATCTTCGCAGCCCAAGTCGATCACCACATTTCCAGTACGGGTACATAAGGAGGACCATCAGATCAACCAGGCGGCGCTGAACGCGAGGAAGAACTTCAAGGAATTTGCCCGCAGCACCGAGTTTCGACCACACTCCGCCAGCCCATACGGAAACTTCTTCTCGATATGTTGGCCGAACGGCAAGACCGAGAGGGTGAAGTTGGCGACTGAGATTATTGAGAGCTTATGGATATACGATGGTAAGCCCAGCCCGATCCTCTTACCCGCTTCTCCATATTTGAAACGACCGTAGGTGTAGTTATTAACTGAGTTTTGACATCACAGACGTTATGGAAGATGTGGACCACAGCAGCGCCGTCAAAGTCCACGCTAGCGTGCGGAATTCGATAACAGGGATGGACTCGCTTGTACAGGCCCAGGAGGCCGCCGCCGCCGAGAAGGCTAGCTCCAAGAAGACCAAGATCGAGAGTCTATTCAGGGACTTTGGTGCGCGGTTGAACCAGATGGATAAGAGAAGCGCTCCTCGCGTCCTCGCTTCGCTCAAGGCATACCTCGACAACTACGACAGCCAGAAGACACCCTTCACCACGATACAGAAGTACACCGAGTACCGTGTTCTCAACGTCGGCTATGGGTTAGTTTTATTTTTCTGTCTAACTTTGCTTGATCTCGAACCAGACGTACTGATATTTTGTGGGGGTTTCAGCATCATGGACAGCTTTATGCAATGGACGATGGGCCTGGACCTCAACGAGGCCGAGACAGACGAGGCGCACAAGTTCTACCGCTCGGCGGGGCGCGTCATGGGGCTCACCAATGACCTGTACTCGTGGAACGTGGAGCGGACCGAGTCCGTGGACGCCGCGGACAGGAAGTGGAACGCCGTCCCCGTCATCATGCAGCAGTACGAGCTGAACGAGGAGGATGCCACGGTGTTCCTGCGGGGCTTGATCGGCCACCACGAGCAGGTGACTCGGCAGCTGGGACAGGAGCTCCTCCGACGATTCAACTACTCGCCCACCATGACCAAGTATGTCGAGGCCGTCGGCCTCATGCTCGGCGGCAACTGCTTCTGGTCGGCCGTGTGCCCGAGATATAACCCGGCGGCGTAAGACAACAAGCAGGTTATAACCAACCGAACGACTAAGTCGGGCCAATTCGATTCGATTCGATTCATCCCTCAACCTTGTTAATCGATCAATTATCATCCATCATCATCATAATAAGTTTAATCACCTGAGACGATACCCACGACTTTACAACCTCTTTCTATCTCTCTCAACCTCCAGCACCGGTTGCTAGATGTCTCCGGGCGGATAAAACTCTGTGGAATATCGGTATTAATATTTTGGGTCGGCACACTGTCATTCGTTGTCCGGTCTTTTCATGTACGCGCCTCGGTTTTCATCAAGAATGTTTTAATGGGAGGGAGTTCTCGCGTTTCTGGTACTCTGGGAGGTAAACTTGATTGGGAGGAACAGGCATTTCTGGCCGACTTTTTTTTCTTTCTTACTCTCTTTAAACTTGTGGAAAAGGGATGGGAAGGGGAAAGGGGGGGAGGGAAGGGGTGAGGTGTTTAACAAGGGAAAAGAAAAAAGAATTCGGGTAGGTAGAATTTTGTATACGCACACGCGTAAATCCTTTTATTATTACTTTGCTTTTTGGTTTTGCTGCCTTTTGGTTTTCTTTTCTCTCAACTCAACTTTAACTATAACATACAAGAGTTTCCGTTATACATACATAAAACTTTTTTAATAAAATACAATGGTTCAGTTCTATTCAATTCGAGGGTGGATTCTTTGTTCACGGGCCTCTTCGAGAATCTGTCTGTCGTTCATCTTCGAAAAATTCGGCGTGTAGCAAGTCAGATACACACCCTCATAAAAACATACCTAAGAACATGGTGTTACTTGTTTTCGCCAGCAGCACCAACCAAGAAGGTTCGATACCTTCTTAATAAGAACATGAAAAGGAAAAAGTCCGAAAAATGATAGTAAGTCCTCCTTTCCTCCTTATTGCCCTTCGTCGCTGTTTGCTTCCAAAGAGTCAAAAAGCCTGACGCCTCTCCCTCCTTTTCGGTTATGTATCCAGTGTCCAGTGTCCAGTGTGGATGGGTATATACCTTTTGTCATATTAATTTACTCTTACTGTCTTGTCTTATGGTTTTTTTCCGTCCTGTCCTGTCTTGCTCATTAAACATTCGAGGAGTACTTCACTTCATACTGGACAGTCTTATGGACTTTGCCCTTGGGCACGATGAAGTCCTGGCTGTCGCCGTCGTTGAAGTCATTCAGCTTCACCCCGTTTCCCATCTCCTCCCGAACACCCGATTGCTTCGTCGTGGCGCCGCCGTATGCCTGGCCGGTGGTCTGTCCCCACGGTACGATCTTGAGGAGCGGCCGGAGAGCTGCCAGGGACGCCGTGAAGATGGTCAAACCGACTTCTGTGATGGAACTGTGGGTTTGGAGGTCAGCGCTACGGACGACATAAGACGCAATTTCCTACAAACAAGGGACTACAGAAGGCGGAACTTACTAGACGAAAGTGGTAAGATACGCATTTGCGGCCTCCACACCGGTTGGCTCCTTCAAGTTCCCAACGTCGATCAGATACTTCAAACGGATGATAGTGACCACCGAGCTGGCGACACCCAAACCCAAGAGACAGATGATAGAGCCCTTAACCTTGATGCTGAGTTGGACGCCCCTAAGGAGGTAGGCCGGGAGAGAGGCGTAGAGCAAGCTGGAGGCGATGTCCATGGCCGAGATGGAGTAGCCGGTGGCGGCGAGGGTGGCGGCAGGGAGACAGGTTCCCTTGCCTACACCCCAGGCCATGGAAAGAGGCACACACTGGAAGGCGACGATGAAGGTCACCACCGTCGTCCATATGGTCAGGATGGCGATGGAACACATCAGCAGAACCCGCACGCCCTTGCTCGTGACGGCGATTCGGAGTAGCACGAGGGCTACGCTAAGCTTGGCGACGAAGAGGACGATGACGTAGGTGATGGTTGACGCGACGAAGTACTTTTCGACAAAACAAATCGTTAATAAGCGGCGCCGGAAATGGGCGGGATCATGCCACGGTGGCGGGTTTAACTCACTCTCACAGCTTCCACGACATTGTACTCAGGTTTCATCACCGAATCGCCATATCCATTTCCCAGGGATACCAACGTGAATGAGCTGAGTACGATGAAGCCGACCTGTTATAGGAAACAGTCAGTCATTAGCAATTGGCCCATATAATTCGCATCCTGTGTCTGTCATAGGACGATCGGTTGTTCAAAGCAACTTACAAAAGCGGCCACCATAGCATAGTCGTCATAGCCGAACGATTTGCTCATACAAGTTCGAACGTACACTCTCAGGCCGACGGCGACGGCGTTGAGGGCCAAGAAGGTGTAGATGGCAGGCGGGAGACTATCTCTTGCCCACGCCATTTTTGCTGGATAACGGTTTTTGTATGGTGGCGTTTCTTTTTTGGCGGAAGGGGGTGAGGGCACTAACGAAGGGACATGGGAGGGAGACAACGAGGACGATTGTCGGATTGTGATGACAAAATAAAGAGTGGACGAGAGGCTGTTATACCTAGCCTTGCGTGATATTAAGGAGCGGGATGATAGGATATGCCATGCGGATATGGAATCGTATAAAACAAGAAAGCAAAAGGAATGAGATGCGATCCTCTACTTATCAACGTCAGCCAAACCCTACGACTCCATATGATTCCTATAATCCATCTAATGCAATGTTTATACGTGCAGATGTGGTGGCTACCCCCAAGAAACTAGATGGGGAATAAATATTGGTTGATCAAACAAGCCAACCCCCATAACGTACCAGACAGATACGACGTTGGAAAAGACGGAGAGGAGGTAGGGATTCGAGAAGAATAGTGGCTTCTTTACCTGGCTACGAATGACAGCCAGTCAGCCCAGCGAGATTCTTTTCGGGCAAACTACTCATACCGATGATAGGTATGTAGAGAGGAGGGAAAAAAAGGGGTCGGTTTGGTTTCTGGTTTCTAGTTTCTGGTTACTGGCACAGGTTTGGGTCGCTTGTCGGGGCTGATGAATACCACGTACGGGTAGTGCATATGCAAAGTCGTATGCGAAAGCCTGGGTTGGAGAGGAAGGGACGAGCCTGAGAGGTTACGGTAGGGGCCGTAAGGTGGGCCGAGCAGGGGGGTGAGCATGCAAGATATGTCCCTAACCCCTCCGGCGCGGACAACCTGCATTAGCGTTTTCGCTGATACATCTATTCGCTATGTTGTACAAAAGCACTATTCCCAACTCATATCTCTCCGCATAGCTCGACACAAGAAGATGCTTCATTCGAGAGATGTACTAATCAATGAGCTAATCAAAGGTGATCGATCGCTACAGCTTGGTATGCCACATGAAGCGGTTCCCATTGTGCTGTTGTGCGGTTGTGCGGGAAATCTGACATATCAAATTTGAACATCTTTCTAGCAGCTGCTCGGAACAGAAAGTGGCAATATTACGAGTCCCAAATTGGGCTGGGCTGCCCCCGCCCTTGTCGAGATGGAGCACTGCTGTATGCATATTCAGCATGCTTTCGTACATATCTTTTATGATTGCAAAGTGGTCCTTCGAGATTAAACTCAGGTCACCAAGACGTCCTTTGGGTAATAGTGCTGAAATGGAGGAACAAGTCTACCTAGGTCTGGCCTGGAAAGGTTCTTCTTGTCTGGGGTGTGGACGGGGTTGCTTGGGTGGTTTGATTTACAGGAAAGAATGTTGTTCATTGTTCGTATTAGATACTGCTGTACGAGACGTTCAAGATCGATATCAAAATGACTGATTGGAGGGGGCTTAAGCTTGAATATCATAATTAATCTCAACGGTTTCTCTATACGTAGGGTTGCTAGTTATTGATTTTCATAATCGGATAGTTTAGCTAGAGTAGAATAGATAGATCATCGACGGGAGTGAGACGGGAGGCCGTGCACTCTGGTCAGTGAGATCGTGCCCCGTGGGCAGAGCGGGAAGCCGCACGGGAAGAGGCTATCGCGCAACGGCATCAGGATCAGGGGGGGAGGCTTTTGCCACAACAAGTGGCCATTGGCTACACACCAGGAGGAATGAGCAGAAGAGTATCTGAGCTTGCTATCTAAAGCAGGGGGATATCGCTTAAAGCTAGGATGACGCTCTTCGATAACCTAGTCTTCCGCCCGTTTACAGATCCCGAGATGTGTAAGATGGCTTAATTTGCCATGTTAACACAGTAAATTAGAAACTTAAGCAGGAGGAAGTGTGAGAGATAAAAGAAGAAGAGATAAAAAGAAACCAACCCCACGAACGAGGCGTAATTTCGTGAAACGAACCCATGCCTCTTTAGAAGTGAGTATTCTCTCCCTTTCTATTGTTTGTCAGCATGAAAGCGTCACCATACATAGAATGACCGGGCTGGCACTGACCATGTCCCCAGTGTTTATACCAGGATACCCTCTGTTGACAAATGGAAACCCTCGAACCGATGACTAAATTCTCACGAGGAATCCGCATCCTGCGGGCTCTCATGCAACGGTTTTTCTCCCTGGCAGTTCCGGTCATGAGTAGGACTTCAATCGTAGAGATTCTATGCAAACCAGCATATGCTATCGATGCAAATTTACCTATCAAGAAGCCGACCTGAAGGCTGCGCAGGCACAGCTGGATATTCTGTATGCACTCTAGCCCGTCAAGTTCATATTGTGGCATAACTGCTGAATATTAGCTCGCGAATCTGGAGCCTTGGCAATCATATTAGCAGTAACAGGACTGGATCGTACAAGAGCAGGGTTCACCCGAGTTGAAGCGACCTCTGGTCAGTATAGGTAATCGACCAAAATACCTACCTATCTAAATAAGTTCCTCCTCTTGGTCATTAGGTGGTGATTTAGCGATGAAAATCAAGATCTGCACGGTCCCGCATGGCTCTTGCTTGCTGCACGAATTGCTCAAAGATTCGAGAGAGATGATCGGATCGCGCGTCGACCCCGACTCTACGATGTAACCCGACCAGAAAATCGACGCCATGCTACTAAGGATCTATTGGACGTTATGACATTACATGGAGATCTTGAAAGCCATGAAAAGCTGAATTCTTACAGATCCGTATAGAAGTAAAGATACAGAATCTCACACGCTAGGTATTTTGTGGTAAAGCTGGTCATAACTCAAAACGCCAAAGAGACGAGACGAGACAACACACCTACAGTAGCACCTAACGCATCCGCTGTTGACACTTGAATGGAGGGCACAAAGGCATTATTTCTTTTGCCCAAAATGCAGCTGAGGTGTTAGCTGGCTCTCAAGGGGGTAAACTCCGATAGCAAACCTGATAGAAATTTCAAGGCGGGTTATAATTGGCCAATGGGAGCATTTCTATCCCCACCCTCGCTTCTGACTCCTGGTTCTGTCAGGGTCTTGGCCCTGGGGGGCTTGGGAAAGCTTGAATAGACAGAAAAGATCCCTGACACGGGGCTTTGTCTAGAAGAGTCTGGTGAGGTGATACAATGCAACCCAAAATCCGGCCATTTGGCACCGTTGCCCTCCTCAGCCGGCACTTTTCTCTCGTAACTGCAGCATAGCTCTCTGTTTGCTTCCGATTGAGTAGTAGGTCGCCTAGACGCATGGTCCTCCGACAATAGTGTTCAACTTTGCATACATAGATAATACAGAGGCATTAGGAAAGCCAACTGGCAGGCATATTGTTACCCCTTTTAAAAAGTGTGACAATGCATAGGTAGATAGATGGGGGGCGGGCCGCACCGAGTTATGCTAAACGAGCTCAGCCAATAATGTGGTTGCACTGTGGTCCATGTCTTAGGGCTACAGTGTGTGTTTTTGGATACAACGGTATTTACTACATATTTAGTTATTATTATCCCAGATTGTGATGCCATACAGCTCGTCTATGCCAATGGCGAATTAATTTGCCCAATACATGAAGTCTAGCAGGTCACGTGCACTGTCTCTTAGTTCGATTTTTGGTGGTGTTCCTCGGGAGTTCATTGGCTCGTCGTTTCTCGGCACTAATTTGGCCCAAACAAGCCCCGACCGGGAGCCGTTCAGCGACCTCCACCTCATACCGGCCCCACTACCCTGTTGGATGGAGAGTGGTGATTTGCTCGTACGACTTTCGCTCTTCCCATCTCCGCTATTAAATCCGCGATTGTTGCACGCTATGGCTTTTTGACTTGGAGGCTGCAGTCTTCACCGTCTCGATCTGACATCAGCACACACCAACTCGAGCAGCTAACTTGCTCTTACTTGCAATAGAATAGACACAATTTCGTAAGCCATGGTAATGCATCGTTTTTATTGTATTCGTAGCCTCCTCATTGTCCTCACCGTTATTCATTCTCCGTTCTCGTAGTGCCTCCAAGAAATAGTTAAATATGACCCCGATCCCTCTTCGCTTCTCCGTCGATAGCCTTCTGCTCTGCTATACTAGATACCCCGTTTCTTTTTGGTTACTGTCAAATAGTAGTGCCCGGTAAGCTAGCTCCCAGCCAGTCTTTAGTAAGCTAACTCCTCATTATTAGACTACCGCTTATCTAGTATCTACCGGCATCTGATCCATGCCCCCATGGCTGTGTCCATCTCCCTACAGTGTCATTCTGGTAGCTGCGCGTCGCTTGAGCCGTTACCCCCCTATGTTTTATTAGCCGTTTCTTAGCAGTTTTAAGCCAGCATAAGAGTGTCAGGGTCAGGCTAGGGTTTGTGAGATTTTAATCTGTAAGTACAGCAGTACCATGATAGCCTAATTGGCGAGTTTATCTTTATACTACCTATATACTTCTCTTCGACCGAACATGCATAGCAAAGCCGCTTTACTTGTATACTCTCAGCTCCGCGCCTTTATAGCCACGAGTCTTCCCAAAACAGAAGAACCAGATGTTATTCCATGGAGGTTAGGGACATTTGTTTGCGTAGGTAGGTGATATTGCTTCAACTAGATAGCTAGGCAACTGCCTAGATGAGACGCGTACATAGGAGGTTATACTGGTATGGTTATAGGACCCAGAATAAATCCCCTTTGCCATCCTAACTTAGCCATAACAGGCCCAGGTGGGACCTTGACTAGTCTGGGCAGAGGTTAGGTAGTATCGTGGCTGACCATATGCGGACATGCTAGCAGAGATTCTTGACCTATTTGGGTTAAGCTACGGCCACTAAATTATACCCATGTTACACCTTAGTATCATTAGAGGATCAGAGAGAGGGAGGAGAGGCAATCTTGAATAGAAGCTCGATTTAATTGCTTATCCAGGGACAACCTCTGCCGTGATTTTGAGATGCCTGACCTGGCAAGTCGTTATAATTCCCATATTATGAGTGGGTTGCGAGTGATACGGCTTGCTAGCGCATCAAGTGGCATAAATAGCATCAAACGGCACCAAATGGCATCAACTGGCATCAAATAGCATCCATGGCATCATGACATGTCGAGGACATGCTTTGGTAGAAATGACGGACTGACTGGCAAAATGTCTTGCGTCGAAACACGTGCATAGAAGAGTGTCATGCTTTTCCAAGCAAGCTAGGGAAGTTAGAACGAACCATTCGGTGCGGGGTCATGCGACTGCGGCTGCGGCTGCATATAACAGGAGCAAACTACTGGTTTAGAACCGGGAGAGACGGCGAGCTGCAACTGGCTAGTCTGACGCTAGCAACTTACATATCAAGGGTCGTCTCTCTTCGTCAAAAAGCTGCTCGTATCATTCGCCCGAATTATTAGCTGGCAAGGGTGTATTTCCATAGTAGGAAAACTCGACTAACACAGACAAAGACCGATCGGCCGTTGAGTTGCTGTTTACTGCCCGCTCGCTTGCTCGACTGATCCATAATCGCGTCGTTTGTAAGTATAGTTGACGTACCATTGCAAATATCGCGATGGCCTGCCTACCCAGTATGACGCTAGCGATGAGCACCTATCCCAGCCGTCTTTTAATATAGTAGCACTATTGTTGCCGAGAAAGACGGACGTAAGAGCTGTCTTACGACTATACGGCTATGTTAAGGTAGGAATGAATCAAAATCTTACCAACGACATATTTCTGGATGCAATTGTCTCAAGGGTCCTGGGCAGATAAGGCTGTGTAGAGGATCTACACCGCCTATGCAAAAGTTCGAGGATCCAGGCCTAAAGCACTCTTAGGTGCATTGGGGAAATGCGTGATTGTATGCAGAGCTGCAATCTTAGTTCAGGATGGAGGGGGTGCGGCAGCCCGAAACCCCCCCACCATTCCCACCCTCGCCGTCTAAGTCACCTCCGGGCTCCCTGGAAGAGCCGTGCTATCACTTCGTAGGAATGTCAAGGGTGTGCGACACTTGGTAAATGGTTTAAAGGCCGGCTTGCCGAACCCTCGAGTCGAGGCATGTCCGACCTGTCTCTCTCCCTCTATATCCCATTCATTCTTTTCCATCCCATCACCCATATTGCTTCTCATCTATTACGCACCCTACGACTCTATACCTTCTCTTCTCTTACGTCGAAACGTTCTCATTTAGTAAGAAAGTGAACGACACACCCACCCTACAACAACCCAAGATCCCCACGTAGAAAGACAGGCTAGGAAGTACACATACCAGAACCATGGGTCAGGTAGTTACAAAGTTGCGCAGGCCGCAAAGCAAGACACTCGCTCTCCCACTTCCCACAGTCGTCGAAGAGATTACACCAGAATGGCTATCGAGTGCTTTGGGCGTCGAGATCAAGTCGCTGGAGCGAACACGCGAACTGCCCGGCACAGCAACGAAACTATACGTCACAGCCGTCAGTGAGGAGCGGGGCGAGATGAAGATGTGCTTCAAGGGCGGCTTCAACCCAGACTTCATAAAGCAAATGCCGTGGATTGTCATGATATACCAGCGCGAGGTCGAGTTCTTCAACCGCATCGCGCCGCAGCTCACGAACATGCAGCTGCCCCAGTCGTGGTGGGCGGGCCACAGCGAGACGCAGGGCATCGTGGTGATGGACGACCTGGAGGCGCGCGGCTGTCAGTTTGGCAACCCCGTTGAGACGTGGCCCGTTGCGCGGGTGCGCGAGGGTGTCGAGCAGCTCGCGGCGCTGCATGCCAAGACCTGGGGCGTGCAACCCGCAGACTACCCCTGGCTGACATCGGACTACGATCAGGCCATCCTAACGCTAATGCAGACCTTCGACACTGTGGTGCACGGGCCCGACAGGCCGACCGTGCACGAGTACCTGCTGGACCAGGAGCGCGTGACGGCGGCGCTGAAGAAGCACTACGCGTCGCGCAACCCCAAGTTCCAGTGCCTGCTGCACGGCGATGCCCACGTCGGCAACACATACCTCGACGGCGGGGCCCCGCGGTTCCTCGACTGGCAGATGATCCACATCGGCTCGGCCTTCCATGACGTCTCCTACTTCATCGGCGGCGCCTTGACCATCGAGGACCGCCGCGCCCACGAGTGGGAGATCCTCGACCACTACCTTGCCACGCTAGCCAGCCTTGGCGTCAAGACCAACCTAAGAATATCCGACGAGGAGCTGCGCAGGGAATACCGCAAGTCCTTCCTCGCCGGCATCGGCTGGATCATGTGCCCTTACGAGATGCAGCCCCGCGAGTGCGTGCACGCCATGGCCGTGCGGTACGCCGCTGCTCTCGACGATCACAAAGTATTGGAGCTTCTCGAATCGCTCCCAGAGCCCGAAGAAAAGGCTTCTTCATGAATACAATATCACCAGCTAGGCTGTGCCGTGGCGCGTGGTGGCGGTGGTGGCCACCACGGACAAGGGGACGACGAAGACGAAGACGAAGAAGACTGTTATAGGCGTTTAGGCTTTCACGTGAAGATACCACATTCCAGGACTATTGGGTGGTATATGTATTGTTTCAACATAAGGCGTTCCCAGGTTTGGCTGTTTCCCCGCATTATACAGCAATATTATGTATTTAAGATCATACTCCCAATTGGCGGAGATGACAGGTTTAGCAACGACTGCTCAGAATATTTCCTTGAATTTACACGATTCCCATCGCTCTGCTTGACTCATCTCTCCCTTGTGAATGTAGAATGATTGCTGTTGCCCATAACTACCCGACACTCCGGTAATGCCAACAGGTAGCTAGCGAGAATAGAAGGAAGTTTAGGAACCGATCGTAAATCATACTACACACCTAACACATTGCTACCTTCTCGTCGCATCGGCGATGCATGCAACCCCACGAAGGCTAATAATAACAAATCGAGATAGATGCACCGATATGTGCGCATTTCCGGCCAAGACGAGGACGGACTCCGTTTAAAGAAACCAAAAGGAAGATAACTAGACATTCCCAGCTGCAATATCTGAGTACTTTACTCGTCTGCAGCATTCACACCACGTCTTAGACACACGCCATTAACTTAGCATAAAGTACAGCTTTAAAGCTGCGGATACCATTGACTTCACCAACAAGGGAATACAATGACCAATATCATCTGAGCTCTTCTGTTTCCTGTCAATATGCATACAACATATCATCCACCATGTATACGACACCTGGTTTTGACACAACACCTAAATAAGAAAACCACACGCCGCAGCATTCCATTTGTGCGTCCACACCAAGTAGGAGCTAGTACGGACTTCTGCTCAATATATTGCAATCCATCACACTCTACCCCACACAACCTACACATAAAAATAAGCAGCCAAAGTTCGCGAAGCAAAAGCACATGACCCTCACCTTATACGACACAACACAACACAACACAACACCTATATATACTACCTACCCTTATAAGCAACAAAGCGCCTTGCATGATATACATATACATATATACATATATATGTATGTGCTTACCTCCCCCCCCCCCTCCCGTCCTTCCTCCTACCCTACAGATGTACATACATACGGGAATAACCGCCCGCAAACACGCATCGGCATCGCATCACATGCATCGCATCGCATTGCATTGCAGCCCACTTGTGACCTACCCCTTGCAGATAGACTGACTACAGCATACCTTGTGTAAGTAAGTATGCAAGAAAATATAGCTATAAACTTATCATTTATAGTCAATTATTGATGATGATGATGATGATGATTACCTAGGTTAGGTTAAATGCTGGGTTAAGGTACTACGGTTATGTTACATTATGTTATGTTATGTCATGTCATGTCTTGTCATTATCATATCATATCATACAATCCACATCTAATCTAACTGGAACATGGCAAGTCCCAAGAAAACACGAAGACGGATGCTTCGGAATAAATGTATCCTGACCTTGCCTTGTGTATATATTACACGTTATAGTTATCAACATCGTGTGAGCTAGAAAGACCGGGGTGGGGATGCGCGGTGAGAAGGAACTTAAAGCAGGTAGTGTAATCAAAGATTCGGGACTATATCGTCGCCGAGGTCTCCTAGTCTGCGACTACAGGACCTTTGAAGACGTACGATCAAGAACCGCACGGGAAATGACACAAAAGATAATCATCATAGTCGTAATTTCATTCTTATATGGGGTATATCCATCCAGGGTATTCATAAAACACAAGCCTCCATCTTTTAGTATAACAATCTTTGGGCTCTTTTTTCCTTTTTCCTTTTCTTCACAGCCAACTCGCTCGCTCCCTCGCCTGCTTATCCAATCCCCTCCTCTCTTGATTTTTTTCACTACTCTATCAACGAGTGCCATCAATCAATACACGCTTCCCCGGACACTCTTGTCCTCTTCCTCGGCTTTGTCTAAGTCTTCTTCAGCTTCGTAACTGCCATCGTCTGAAGCTTGATCCGAGTTGCTGGGTGCATCGCCAAGTCTATTCGCGTGCGCGTGCCGGCTCGAGTGCTTGTTGCCGCCGTTGCTGCTCATGCTCATGCTGCCCTTGAGGGACGTGCCGTTCTTATCGCCACTCTTCACCCTCGCAGCCTTCATGGCCAGTCGCTCCCGGGCGTCATTCTCAGACAGGTCCTCTTCACTAGCGTGGCCTGAATAGGTGCCACCAAAATCCCGGCCAAGATGGAGATATGAGGACTTCTTGGGCGTCCCCGAACTGTGACGGAGGCGGTCCTCAATCGTGATGTACGATGGTGTCCCATCCGGCGAGGAAACAACCTCTTCGCGAGCCTTAGTCACGTCGATAGGTGGAACATGTATACCGCGGGGGTCATCTGAATCATCATCTGAGTTGTTCAGTTGTCGCTTTCCAGGTATTCTTCGGCTAGCAACGGTACCGTTGCCGTTGGTCCCACCATAAGACAGACTGGCCTTGGCGCTGGCTTCATCGTGCTGCCTCAGTTCCAACAGGTCCCGGCGTATCTTAAAGTGCTTGCCGTGGGAACAACCTTCGGGACAGCCTCCCCATTGGCGCTGAGCCACTGGACTTGCATCTGTCTTCGTCCCTTCTTTGGAGCCCGGATATTCGCCTTGCTCTTTCTCTTCCTTGGCCTTTATAGCAGCTCGCTCGCTCCGCAGTTCCGACCAGGTTCGTAACTTGTTCTGTAGTATGTACTTCCCATTCTTGTCGTTTTTCTCCATGATTAGAAACTCGCAGTGATTCACATTGCGCAAATCTTCGAAATACTCGACGGAGAAGTGATACCATTTCATCAGGAAAACCCGAGACATGAGTCCATGTGTCACTAGGAGTAGCATATTAGTATGAAGTTCTTCCTTCTCATGAAACATCCAGTAGAATGGCGGCTATCGCACAGGATGTGTGTACATACCGAGAACAAGTACACTAGCGAAGTCATCCTCGCCAAACTGGCGCCACAGGCTCTCGTTAAACCCTGAAACACGGTCGTAGGCATCCGCCGCACTCTCGCCATTTGGGATTCGGTAGAAGAAATGGCCATAATCAGCACGTTCCTGCCACATGCGCTCCATCTCAGCGCTACAAGGCTGGAAGTTGCCGAAGTCCTGTTCGCGCAAGCGGGGTTCTTCGTAGATCTTCATGTTGGATCGATCGAAAGGCGAGGGCTCGGGGTCATTCGATGTCAGGGTCTCCAAGATGCCTTCTGTAGTCTCTCTCGTCCGTCGGTAAGGCGAAGTGTAGAACTGGAGGGTATCGTCCGGTCTTAGCATGGCGCGCAGTCGACGGCCAGCGTCGTGAGCTTGTGCCCAGCCATCGGGGGTTAGCTTCACCCTGTGATCAGGGATTGTCTGGTGTATTTCTCTGTTTTCTGGGGGTTTTGTTAGTTACTGCCTACTTGGGCATGTGCAACGGTTTGGGAATACGAACTATTGCCTTCTGACTGGCCATGCCGGATAAGTATGATCAACCTGGGGCGACCCATGCTCGCTCTGCAAAGTTGAAGTAAATGGGGTTAACTATGACACAGGTCTGTTGGATAGCCGGGTAGATAACAAGCTGCACACGAGAGCAGTTTCAGGTTTCGTTTCTATGAACGGGAAACTAGAGGTAATGTTTTCTTGAATATGTATGTGAGTCAAGGAAGGAGGCAAGATCAGACTGCCGGGTATTGTCGATATAATATAGTACTATATAAATCCTACAAACGGCAGGCGCCGGCCAAGCGGATCAGCACCGCGCAGCTTAAAACACCAATAATAAGTGAACAACCAAGAGCTTTAGACCAACTTGAACTAACCTAGGTAGGGAGGAAAAAGAGGCGAAAACGTCCAGGGCATACAGATGTATTAGATCATGTGAAGAGATAGCTGTGCATGTTCCATGTCGATGGAAAAGGTTTAGACCCTGCGCCAGAGTCTCATCCAATGACCTGACCAGTAACTCGAAATCCCATCCAGGGTGGCGCTTGATTCCACGCTCCCGGTGCTTCAAACGCTCAATAGCTGACAAGGGCACTCCTGTGATTGGCCCAGCTATAACTGTTAGCCGACTTCGGGTCTAACAACTACCTAAGTAAGTATCAAAGTGTGCTAGGCACTGGACTCGGCGGCAGTGTGTACACAAGTCGCTATGAAAGTACGCCGATAAAATGCCTACAGCAGGATGTCTAGAGAGAAGAGGTGGGGCGGTTTCTCGGGATCGCCCAGCATACAGGCTACCGCAGCAAGGTAGTTTGGCGCCTGATGTGCCAGGGCTGCAGTGCAGTAGTTTTCCCCCTTGTAGAAGTTGTAGCAGCACTGCATATTCTAGGTAGGGGGTACTTGCGGTTAGCCTTGGCATTAGTGACATTTTCTTATTCATCATCATACCACTACTACTCCAACTCGTCACGACGGTGATCAACACGAGCAATACAGACAACATACAACTTGGGCTATTGTAACATCGAAGACTCGATATTTGTCTGTGGTTAGTCTACATCTGGACTCTAGAAGCCCGACCAGATACCCAATTCTGGAAAGTTCTTTTCAGGCGCGAAATCTCCAATCAGACAAGTACGCGACGAGACGAGGCTGTCGCATTTCGAACCAACCCCCCACGACGTAGGCAGACACGCCAACGCCGACAACCAGAAACGTGGAACATACATACCTAATAGGAGAGCTGCTCTAATAAATTAGGCTCGAGTTCGCCTCACCGCCCATCTACTCATTAACTCGCACCTAATTCGCATATAATCCCTGTGCAAATACCAACGATAGAACACGGCCGGGCAGGGCAGGGCATACACGCATACATACCTATACGCACACACACACACACACACACACACACACACACACACAAACAAACAAACCTCAAAATCCCATCAATCATAATGTCTGGCGAGGGGCCCGAAAGCATCCCAACATCAGCAGACCCACGCTCGAAGCGTCCAGTAAAGAAACGAGCCCTGACGCCCAACTCCACCGTGGCAAAGGAGCTCGACGCCCTATTCGCGCGTCCGGAGCAGGAGATCCGCATCGAGCGTCCCGACCCAAATAACCCGGGCAGATCACGACTGGCCGCGCCGCCCGAGATCGTAGCCAACGTCCAGGGCTCCAGCGCGGGCGCCGGATCGGGCGAGTTCCACGTGTACAAGGCCAGTCGGCGGCGCGAGTACGAGCGGCTGCGGCGCATGGACGAGGAAGTCACCAAGGAGACCGCCGATGCCGAGTTTGAGCGCACGAAAGAAGAGAAACTACGCAAGGATGATGAGAAGACGCGCAGGAATCGCGAGAAGAGGGAGAAGAAGCGGAAGGCGAGGGAGAGGGCAAAGGTGACTGGTGGTGGTAATGGTAATACTAGTGCGGGAGGCGAGAATGGTATCGCTACGGGACCAACATCGACGACAACGAGTGGCATTAAAGCCAGGATAAAGATCAGAAAGGAAGAGGATGGGGACAGTAAGGATCCTGCATCAGACGCGGATCAACCTATGGAGGAAGTTAAGGGTATCGTCATAGAGGACGACTAATGTACAAAAGATGAGTTGTACGATGATAGCGAGATGGCAGGCCTATATACCCAGCATTGGTTTCACATGCAATACGAGCAAAGGAGGCTCTTAATCACAATCACAATCACGACAGACTCATGCAGGAAGTGGCGTCTAGTCGTGCTACAAAACATGCCAAGCTGATACGATCATAACAACCTGGTTGCATTAAAAGGCAACAGAGCCGTCTAGTTTATCCCATATCACCAGGTTTTTAGGGCCGGCTGTTGGTACAAGGGGTATGTATGTCCCTCAGCATGTCTCGTAAAGCAAACTCTTTAATTTTGTACCTAGTTTGCGGCCATTTAGTCGTCACCTCCACCGAGTCCAGCGCCGCCGGCTTGCTGTGCTTTCTTTGCACTGCAAATATCATCAACTCTCAGCAGGAGACAGGCAGCCTAATATCAGCGTTAGTATAATGTGCATTCCCCGCTAGTATTAATTCGCCGGATGCTGCTTACCTCGATGGCAGTCTTGATGCTCTGCAACTTAATAGCCTCGGGTTCCCAGATACCGTACTCCTTCATATCCACGATTGTGCCGGTATCTCCATTAATACCCCAAGAGCTCTTGCCTTCCGCATGCTTGGCACGCAGCTCTGTTAGAACTCTTACTGGGCTAGCACCGGCATTTTGGACCAAAGTTCGGGGGATAACCTCTAAAGCATCGGCAACTGCTTTGTATGGCCACTGCTGGACACCCTCAATGTTCCTAGCCAGCTGATGTAATCTAACCGACACTGCCATTTCCGTTGCTCCGCCACCGGGCGATAGTCTAGGATGGAAGATAACATTTCGGGCCACACCCATAGCATCCTGCAGGTTGCGCTCAATCTCATTGAGAATATCCTTGGATGGACCGCGGAGGAGGACCGTGCAGGCCTTAGGATCCTTGCATTTTGTTAAGAAGGTGAAGTACTCGTCGCCGATCTTCTCAATCTCGAACAGACCGCACTTGGTACCAATGTCTGACTCTTGAAGATCATCCACACGATTCACAATAGTAGCACCAGTCGCTCTGGCGATTCTGTTGTTGTCTGTCTTGCGGACTCTGCGAAGGGCGGTAATGTTTGCTTTCACGAAGTAGTGTTGCGCCAGGTCCGACACACCCTTTTCTGTAATAACAAGGTCGGGGTTAAATGCGATGATGGCCTCGCACATCGACTTGACCTGCTCCTCTTCAATCTGTAAAATGCTATTCCAGTCCTCTTCTTTCGTGATTTCGATGTTCGTTTGCGATTCGCCCTTCTTGTACTCCAGGGGGCAATCTAGAAGAATAATTCTCGGGTTCTCAATTCTTCTCCGCATCTTGGGGTGAGTGATGTCCTTGTTGAGCATAACGCCGTCAAGTACTCTGCTGTCCTCAATCTCGCCGCCTGGGACCTTTTCGATGCGAGCATATCTCTTGATGTCAACCTCCTTCTTTCCATTAGTGATCTCCCACGAAACTGTCCGAACGGCTTTGAGAGCAAGGCTACACATCAGTTCCGACCATCTCGAGACAAACTTTGTGCCGATCGAAGAGGATATTAAGCTGTACATAGCCTTGTCGTCGTTAATATCTATAGGTAGAGAGATCTCGTCGATGATCTTCAGAGCGTCTTTGAGAGCATGTTTGAAAGCAGAGATGATAATGACTGGGTGGATATTTCGCTCGAGTTGAGGAAGGGCCTGGGCCAGGATTTCACCGCCTATGACCGAGTTAACAAACGGTCGAATTATAGTTGGAATGTATCAGCCCCTCCTTCTTACATACCCAGTATAATGACGGTTGTTGTACCATCTCCGACTTCCTCGTCTTGTGTTCTGCTGAGCTCGATCATACTTTTGGCGGCGGGGTGGGAAACTTCGATTTCTCGTAGAATGGCATGACCGTCGTTCGTCAACACGATACCACCCATGGGGTCCAGCAGCATCTTCAACATAGCCTTGGGACCGAGACATGATCGAATAATGTCGGCGACGCTAGATCCAGTGATCAGCGGGAGCGGGGCACGATGAAGAGGGGGTAACCATACGTCTTTGCAGCAGCAATGTTAGACAGTTGAGCTTTCCGGCCGGTCTGTCTCTCACCACTCTGGGTGTCTAACCATAGTCACTTGTCAGTACGAGCATAGGAAGTGCGGTTGGTGGGCGACGAGCTGTGGTCGAGCTTGAAGGGTCCATCTATCATTCATGGAGGGGCTCACTCATAACTAGGACTGGGGCCTGCATCTTGAATTATAGGGAGCCTAGCAGGCCAACCGCGACAGAGTTCGAAAGTTGTCAAGTAGATGGGATCTATAAAAGAAGAATGACAGAGTACCCCAAACTTGAGGTGGCACTGGCAAATGTTTTGTCTGCGGTTTATGAAATTGCAGATCTCAAAAGTACGATACTGCGGCCTAGGAAAGTTTTGGAGCTTCCCCAGAACATTCAAGGGGAGAAATAATTTCACCGGTGTGGTGAAGCTTGACAGGGTACCTAGGTACCACCCATTTGGAGGTCCCCGCCTTAAGGCTTGATTTCTGGTCCGTGCTCAGCTCTTTAGAATGTACCTACCCCACCACCCTCTAAATTGTAACACGCGGCGCGTACTACCGTATAAAGGTACGTCCGGATATCCAGATGGATAGTATGGATTCTATTCAAGTAGAATCATGGCAAATATGTGCAATGGTTCTTGATGGATTATCTTTGATCATGCTGTTCTGACCTGAGTCATTAGCTTTAGATATTGCCTCGGGCCCAAGCTTATGCTCCCAGGCTCGTTCTTGTCTGTATGTTTAATCACAGGCTTTTGTATTGCGAGACTGCTTTGAGGCCCAGATCTGACCTCAGTCTCGACTTCATCGTCGAGCCCATCTTCTGCTCGCCTAATGACTGTCCAAGTAGAAAGCATGTTGTAGGCGTGTACCGAGCTCTACCTAGTAGGAGCCAGTACCCAGTCCTCCAAACGCAGGACACCATCTGTAACTCCCAAGAGCCTGTGTCTACTACGAAGAAAGTTGACCAAGCTCAATACGCTTGTATGTGAGTAGATAACTAGATGGACTTACCAGACACCCCAATATCGCGAGCCGAATCGAAAACGTGTCTAATACATCTATTACCTGTCTCCCAACTGCCCTCCTAAACTCCGACACATGACACTGCGTCTTCTACAAGGGGTTTCATGCACCTCTACATGGGCCAACTTGGACGTGATATCAACGTCGTCCATGAGTTGTATTCGGGGCTTCAATAGCCCTGAATAAGGGAGAGTGCAGATATAGGTCAAACCATTGCGATGACGTATTATTGCTTCGTCTACACAGCGCCCCGTGTTCCCTTGCTATGTCAAGTCATATTCGATAAGGAAAGTGTGATGCGCCCTTGAGTATTGATAGACCGTGATTCTCCCTTGTGATTGTATTCATTTGATATCCATCAGCGACAACCAGAGCCTGCCAACTCGGCTGCGAGATGTTAATGCATATGATGGTAAGACAGGTCCAGGTAGGTAGTAACCGACGATGCTATCGTTTTGATGCTAAAGTACAACGTGAACCTCCATAACTCCCTCCCCAGATACATCTCCTATAGAAAAAGGCCCAGCATATTCCTACTATTGCAATTTACAAGCCTTCCTTTTCCTGCTCAGTCTCTTTACAAATTGTGTCGGTTGGCCCGGGGGCGAACGAATAGCCGTCTGGTGGTTCCTAACCATGGCATTGAGGGCCAGAGCAGCAGTGACGGCAGCCGCCGCAGAAGCCGACGTCATTGGGGGCAGGCTTGTGGACTTTGACTTTGGGCTCTCTGCTGGAGTCGAGCACGGGGCCACGGGTGTTACTGCTGCTGCTTGTGTCTGTTTCTCTTTCTCTTTGTCCTTTTTCTTCTTGTTCTTATTCGCCTGAGCAGGGATATATCCGGCAAAAGTCGCACCCTCTTTTCCTCTGATGATCGTACCTTCTGGCAACTCCCGAAGCTCATGGCCGGCAGACATGCGCATACGGTATCTTGGATCCTCCTGTTGCTGTTGAACGCCTTCAGCCTGTGGGGCGGTTTGGGCATCTTGCTGGATGATTACGAGGCCTTGAACCGGGTTTGATATTTTCCATGCATTCCTGGCGATCTGCTGCAGGTTGTATCTGGAGGTGTTAGCGTTAAATGGTATGCGAATCTAACCTAGTAGGATGTTGCTTACGATGGTGTAAAGATTGAGTAGCCCGGAAGACTCTCCAAGAGTGTCGGGTTTACGTTTTCGTCCATTTTGAACATAGAGGAGCTATGTTATGCTCAAGTTTCGATGCCTTAGTGATAATCATGTTAGGCACAGTTCTCATGCTGACTTCTGAAGTTGAACTTACACAAGTGTTGCAGTATTCTAGGCCAAGAAGGTGTTGCTTCAGTGGGGAAAAGTACTCTTCAGCAGAGAGGTAAGGTTTCAGGCCAGCTCTGCGCAGCATTTGAGATACAGAGTTTGCCGAGCAGAAGTCGACTGTCGCCAGTCGTCGGCGAACTGGTTATGTGACAGTATCGATTCGGGAGGCAGAAGAATACTTAAGCCTGCCTTTGGGTATCTAAGGGCATGTCTCCGCTTTATAATTAGTGCCCGGCATGGCAGATATACTGTAGTGACCCCTTGAATGAATGCAAGGTGTCGTATTGTCATTGTCCGCAATACTGCTTCGCCTGCCACGGTTGTGAAGTGAGGCAGTGGGTGCAGGGGCCAACTATACCCTATATTCAGAAGACCTAAAGCTGAGCAACAAGAATCTAGGAGAGGGTTTCGCACCCAAGGTGTATGGGCGTGGAATTCTTGCTTTCCGGCCATCGAGCGGCTATTCTTCGGAGTGGTGGCAGTGCCACCACAATGTCTGCCATTGTTCCTATTGACTCCCGTTCACTTACATGGCCTGCGGGCGCCTCCACTAAAGGAGGTATAAGGGCAATTAGCAGGCGAGACCAGGCTGAATGGATGGCCAGGCTGTCACAAATCCCACGAGCTTAGTCTGCAGGGGCTTAAATACACGACAAGAACAAGACAAGTCATAGATTAGGTAGGATGTCAGGATATCTATGAATGCGCTGACGTCTATGGATTTGCCGTAGGTTGATAAGTTGAGAAAAAAACTTCGTGTCTGTGTGCCTTGTATGGCCAGAACTCAACTTTTATGGATATAAAAGAACCTAGTAAATGAGAGAATAACGCAGAAAGCACAAAGCCATCACTGCTCGTCAACTGGTGTATAACCGATTGTAAAGGGGTCGTCTTAACACCCCATAAATGCCGTGTGAACATCAATTGTAAGCAGCTACATTCAAAGTTACTTGACTAGACCAGTTGTTAAGTATTATAATGTGTTGTTGCTGCCGTAGAACTTGGTGGTGAAGTCAGGGGTCATGGTAAGTGCAACCCTTTTTCTCATCAATTTTGATCCAGGCCGGAGCTGCGTGTCCTAATAAGTTTAAGTGTGCTTTCTGTAAGAACTACGCAGGCTACAAAGCAATATAGAGTCTTTCTTGGTATAAGCTTTAAGGGACTACGCTTGCTTATTGAGACTAGCATAGTTTCTTAGGATAGGAAGCAAACGCAGAAAGAAAAATGTTAGAACCACACCTATCAAGTAATACAAGACGGGTTTAGATTTAAGAAAGGGGAAACACAAAATCAATTATATCTGGGGGGCCTGCCATGTTTGCCACTCACTGAGAAGATCAAATCCGCATCACATGAATTCCAATCACCATCACCTACGACAGCTCCCAAATGCATGACAGCATACCCATTACAGTTCACTACTTGGGTAGTCTAGAATCCATAGTATATAAAGCCTCTAACAACATGCACAAATAAATAGCTCTGGAGTCTCAGCTACTAGATGGTGATGCGTTGGAAGGTTTTACTTAGAGGTAGGCGCCTACCTCAGCTAGATATCACAATAGCCTCCTTTGCCCAAGTATAGCGGAATATAGTTTGTCTAAATCATTTGCTGGATCGGTGTTCTTTATCACTATGTCTCCAAACCACGCGTGCAATGGATGGCCATCAGTATCACAATGCCAAGATGGGAAGTGAATTAATGATAACTATACAGATATTAGCAGTTCTAATAGACACGGGTCCAAAAGCATATTTACAGTTGGTAACACGACAGCGCGTACAATCTTCACCCGCGATATTGCCTCATTTTTTTTGAAGTTGAATGTCCCAACGCCGCAATTTCCGGGTATACCAGGTCCGGGGAACGCCCCTCAACGCCATAAAGGATGCTCGCCGTGCCCTTGCCGAGCACAATCCATACACCATACCAATGCAGTCTTACTACAAAATCATGTTCCCCGCTGCGAGATTCTGACTTGGCGCCTTACGGTAATACATCTCGCAGCGAACTAATTGTTGCTCGCTTTCTCGCTTGTCTCGCCGCCCATTCACGGCTTTGTTGCCTCGATCTTTCTGCAGCTTCTTCACGAGCAAGCTTTGCAAGCTGCTCGCGTTGTTGCCTCTCTCTTGCTCTGTCATCAGTCCAAGAATTGTCCCTCTTATAGATCTCGTGGCCACGGAGTTTCTGCATTTGCGCGTCTTCATACGATACTGAGCTGCGTTTTCCGCTCACACTACCGGTCGAAGCCGAAGTTGCTCGACTGGCTTGATTCGGAGAGCTCTCACCCTTCAGTCCGCGGCCACGAACTTGCTGCTGGTTGACGGTACTCAATAATGCCGAACGCGAGTGGGGACCTATGGTTGCAGCTGCATATTTGTTTGTCATTGGCGTTCGAGATATATTTTCTGTCATAGTTGCTTTAGTCTGTCGAGCCCGACTGGCAATGGTCTCACGGGGTGCTGTGGTAGGTACCACTTTAGAGGGTGGTGGTCGTGCTTTAAATTCTCGTCGCTTTCTTTCTTCTTCCTCTTGAGCCCTTAGTTGGGCTTGATGTTCCTCGCGCTTACGGCGCGAGATCGCCTCACCAGGTAGCTCAAATGTAGGACGCGTCGGTAATTTGGCAGATTTAGCTCGGCGTAGGCTTGCTGCTGTAGGTTGAGTTGCGCGTTGTGAAGTCAATCGACTATCTTTCCTTTCCTGTGACTGTTGAGCTATACATCCACCATGAGGTTCAAATGCTGGCGTATAGGGCCGATTCGCTAGTCTGCCGACTGATCGCTGCCGGACCAAGGCGGCACCCCCTTTGTTGGTTGATGCCGTTGGCGGGGTCTGTGCCAGGGCTTTATCTTCAGCCTTGAGCTTTGGTGAATCCAGCATCATAGAATTCGCCTTTCGCAAGGCGGGTTTCCGTGGTTCACTGGCTGGTTTAATGCGGAGAGAAGCAGAGCTCAACTTGGGCATACAAGTGCGTGTCGGTTGAGGGGTTGCGAATCTGACAGACGCGTGGCTTGCGGTGGCCTCAAATTCAACCGAGGGCTGTTTGGATGAGGAAGGCTTCTCTGACGGCATATATTTACCCAGGTGAGCAACATTGCCGAAGGCTTCTAGTTGCTCTTCTAATTGGTCCAACGCCTCAAAGGAGTCCTCGATTCTGGCAACGGGCTCCGCTGGCGACACAGAGATGCGCGGCCTCGAAAACTTGGTGTCCCTCTTGGCAGAGATTGCAAACTCGAGAGAATTCTCTTTATCTCCGTTCGATGAACTACTACGTAACGTTTCTATCGACGCACAAGAACTGTTAATGTCTGTGAGAGCCATGTTGGGATCGCCAATGGAGTTACTAAACACTTCCAGCACCTCCTTTGTTTCTTTCAGAGGTGTAATAAGGAGAAGAAAACGGTTTGCTGGACAGCCCGCTGTAGAGGTCTCGTCGTTTTCAAAAGAGGACTTTGGTAAGAGGTTGCAACCAAAATATAACTTCTTGATCTCTTTCGAATCCCCTGTCTCGGAGCCAGTGTCACGCTGTGAAATGGAATCACTCGGGACGTTGACAGCTAGGATCCACTCAAAGAAGCCGTCACAATGCTTCGACAGCTGCTCCTCAAGAGGTGGTATATGGCGGGCGGCCACTGAGAGAGGGTGAGTCGAATATTGCTCAGCTACGAGTAAAGAGCAAAGTCAGTAGGATAAAAATCAAGGGTGGGAATGGACGGGATGCTAGATGTTGTTATACCTGAAAGCTCAAGGATCTTCTGTGCATCATCCGAAGGGTTGGAATCAGCAGCTATACCCTGGAGCTCCGAGTCCGACTCGGAAACGGTATTAAGAACCTCAAATGTGTTGTATGTTAAGGACGGTCTTGTCAGCCGCCTGCCACCGATGCGCCTCGCCTTTTTGCTGCTCTTTTGAGTGGCAATGGGGTTTGGGTTACGGCAGATCTGATTCAGCTCGTGTGTCTCGAAGTGCACATCAGCATGTTTAAGTTTTCGATTCTGAGACTGGGACACAGAAAGATGGCGGAGATGCTCTGAATAAAAAGCGGGTTCTGAACGATCTCGGTCGTTCTTCTCACCATCTGTCGCGTGCGAGTCGCAAAAAACCTCGAAGCCCTGGCGAGATGAGGAATTACGAGACATCATTTCCGCAGGGAATGGAAGACCAAAAGCGGCATAAAGGGTTATTCGTGTAAGGGACCAAGACAAACAAGGGTTCAAAGTTAGTTAACGAGCCCCTCGGGTCGCAACGCGGGGACCAGGATGGCTTCTATGGTACACCAACAAGGATTAGTGTGTGGTTGAACCCTGTGGACTGACTGGACTGGTAACCAATGGCTAAGATGATCAATTATTCTCGAGAACAATCAATTAAACTGTTGGTGGGCAAAATCGAGATGCTCTGTTTGTCAATGATGCATGAAATGGATGGACGACAGCAACAGTGGACAGCAAAACAATGAGAATTTCAAGATAGATGTTGTTCAATTGTTTACGTCTCACCTGCGCTTTTGTTTACTTTTCTGTCCAGGTAAGTACCGACCTACGTTGTTATTGCTGTGCAACTCCCCCCATACACATTAAGTTGGTAGTGCCGGTAGTACCTACTGGTGGACCTTGTACTAGCTTCTTGGCTGGTAGCAGTAAAACGTTTTAGTGGAATGCTTGTATGTGGTATTGCTGACTAAAGCTTCTTTACGCGTGGAGGCGCAACCTCTGCAGCGCGAGGGGCGGGTTCCATTAGATTACTTAACACGGTTAAGTCATCACCCATTGCAGTACAGAAGTACAGATGTAATTTATCTAATCCATCTCCCTGCTTCCCAACCAACTCCTGTCCACTCACAATAAGCCACCTATGTCAACTGCTGTAGGGAGGCAATTATGTAATTACCTGATCTGTACATAGGAGGATTGGATGGCCCTGTTAGCTCTCTAAGAATATGTACTCAAGTACCTCTCGATGTAGCCATCGCAATAATAATAGCAGTACAGAGTTGTCTGTGAAGAGTTGAGTGCTGAAACTGGGTGATATGAGCGTTGGAGGGTTGTGACCTCTTGGCGCTGCCTAGGTGATATGAGACCCTTGCGCATATTGCAGCGGGCTGACAGCTTCACACTCAGGTGAATAAGCTCATGGGCACCCCGGACTTTGTAGACCTTTGAGACAGTTATTATTAACCTTGTGATTCTCGATATGCCCACTTTGGACTCAAGATGTAGTGGTAGGTGTGCCTTGTTCATTCTCCATGGCGATGTCGGCCTGTGCTTGTAGTGCTGGAGCATGCTCCGTGGGTATGCGAACAAGAGTCTGTGGGAGAGGCGCTTGAGGACTTTCAGCAATGTCCCCATCATCCTCCGTCGGTTGTGGATGGGGAATTTTCACTAGATAAAGGGTTAACATGAATGTGAAAATAGGCCGTGAAAAGTTCTGAGGAGGTAGTCACTATACCTGAGGCCATGTTAATGGCTTGCAAGACATTGTGCCAATTTGCCACTACAGTTGCGATTGCTAAAGACATGGAGATATTAGGTCCAAACACCAAAAAATACTTGCTATCATCTTCAGCACGGATACATAGGCTTCACGCACCTTCTGTCCCATCAGATAGAGTTGCTAGCTTTTGCTGCAGTGCTTCCATCTGGTCTGCGACTGCGGCACTCAGATCTCGAAGTTCTTTGAGGTTTTCTAGCTCAGCCTTCTTTTCATTTACTCGCGCCAGGAGCGCGGGCGACTGGCCTGTGGATTGCGCATTTGGATTACTATTAGTAGAACTTTGGCGTATATGTTCCGAGAGCGGTCGGGTTGAGAATGCCATCACGAACTGATTTTTATACTTGGTACAACACAGGCCATATCATAGACTCATCCTTAGCCTAGATCTTGCTACTGGCAGTGGTCGTTAATATCAAAGAGTGGACTGGCATATGTAAAATGGAATGTGTGTATACTTGGTGAGTTGCCCCGCGTTTAGACCACTTATTGCAACGTAGACTTGTGCGCCTTAATTAGGACTTTGAGGGCGCCGTCATATGCAGGTACTGCCGTAATTACAGGCCAAGTTGTATGGTGTATTGTTGCACTGTACGCTTAATTACATATCTCAGGTAGATCCACTGTGTTGTGCAAATATTGCTGTATAATGATGACAAATATTGATCTATAGATGTATTGAAACTCTATAGCAATATGCGCCTAGCTGATGAGGTTGGATTAAGACAGGGGATAAACTCTGGGGCAAAGCTCTGGAAGCATTTTAATCCAATTTTGGTCTAGCCCTTGCCAGTTGTCCTGACAACAGTCGTCTGTTGAGTTTGGGCAAGTGGGGCCCCCATTTTCGACCTAGCCAGCTTTATCTGAAGTACCTGGCAAACTCTTGACCGCATCTTTTTGACCAAGGTAGCAACTCCCCAATCATTGTCTTCTTTCGTGGACAACTCTGTTCAGACACTATCGCTGGCTCCAAACGCGACTTATTGCAGATCTTACAATTCGGACCATCGCCCTGAACATCGACGTTGCTGTTGGGCCGCTGTAACGCCCAGTTTCCTTCGATTCAAGGACCTAATTTAGGGTGCCTTATGAATGTATTGGCACCATGGCACGACTCAACGAGCCCATGGTGTCGACAGACAACTTGGAGACATGTTGGTAATCCCTTGACGGAATTACAGGATGTCAATACTGACCAACGTTATGGGTAGTACGCCGAAAGTTTCTTCGTCAAAACAGAGATATCGCTCGTACCAACTCAACCCAATCCCTCAAGATTCGAAGTCTCGAGAACGAATGTGCGCGGCTCCTATCAGAAAACCTCGAGCTCCGGAGCCACATATTACGACTACAAACAGAGCTTGAGGGTAGCCAGGCCAACAGAATAGCCGACCATGCCCTCCAAATTAGAGAGAAAATGGAGGCCCAACTAGTGGAATGGGGTACTATGCTTGCTAGCCTCGGCCATGAACCAGTACCTAAGAACCGTTCGCCGAGAGCTGTTAAGAAGCCTAAAATCCAACGAGCTAGCATTGGGCGCTCAGGAGCGTCGGATTGGAGGAGACGGGAAACTATGAGTTCGATGCAAGACCTAGAAGCAGCAGCGCTCCAGGAGGGTCGGCTGCCACCATTGTGGGAAAACAAGACATATCCTCGGGAGACGTTAAAGTAAGGTTCTTCTTCAACAGCACGGTTCATCTAATTATGCTGACATAGGAATAGCCAAGACGAGATCTTAGCTCTACGTTCCGAAGCTGAGGAGAACACTGATTCGCCCGACATTGGGCCTCCTCCTGTATCGCGATTCATCGATGAGGATCCCGTCAAGCTCGATTTAACCACACTGACAAACCTTCTTAAACCGGCCCTTTATGAATCCGAAAGCAGCGGGGCAGAAGATGTAGTGACGAAACCAACAGTCAAGCCCAAACTGCCAGCAATGACCACGAAGATAGAAGATGTTGTTGTGGAAGGGGCCAAAGAAGCCCAAACTGAAAACACCAAAACAACAATCGAAAATACTAAGGCTTCCGAATCCCCAACTGCTAGTCAAGCTGCAAAGGCGAGCTTGAAAAGGAAGACTAGGGAAGAAGACGAGAGGGAGAAAGAAATTCTCTCAAGAACACAGCTGCTGGCGAACATAACATCAAAAAGCCAGCTTGAAAAAAAGGTGGGCGGAAAAGAAAGGCCAATAAGTAGACTTATCAAGGAGTTACCGATGAAAAAGACAGATGGCCATCACAAGACTTCACTCGGCCCCCCAAGGAAACCCCTAGGGAGCAAGAACTCCAACGAAGTTCTCGGTTCTCCAAAGAAGACGAAAGCCGCAGGGGATAAGCCAAAATCGAGCAGCAAGGATGACAGCTTACCCAGCGACAATCAAAGAACGAAAAAGAATCCTGCCCAAATCGAGATACCCGCCCCTAGCTCGCCTGTGCTTGTTACGCGGGTGGACATTGAGCCCGAGAGTTTCTCGACCGAGCCAAACTTAGCTATGCCGTCTTCTCCTGAGCCCACGCCGCCGAGTCAAGACATAGAGGACACGCCACCCCCTGTTGACATTTCATTTAATGGTGAGACAACACGAGGTAGTCGGCGCGCTCGAGCTGCTGTCAGTTACGCTGAGCCAAATCTTCGAGATAAGATGAGGCGGCCGAATACAAAGCAGCTCTTTGACGCCGTAGCTGGTGAAGGCAAGAACATTCGTCGCACGAGTCAGTGTCAGAGGGACGAGACGGTTTCCAATCCTTCCTCTGTGGCTAAATCTGGAGGCTCTTCAATATCTTCCCGGAAAGCTTCCACATCTGGAGCTAAGGTCTCGAATGATGCCAGCCACGATGCGGATATTATGGCTAGCCCCCTGGTTCAGAAATCTACACGCACTGCTCTTGGAGAATTACCGGCCACTGTGACTATGGACAGAAAGGGGAAGGATTCGTCAGCAACAGCACAAGATAATAACGAGCCCGACGCAGAGACAGCTAAGCGGAGCACGAATGGACCAAACCACCGTTTCGACGAGATTGCCACTCGCGAAGCTGAGGCTGCGAAGATGTTTAATGACCCAGATGTCTACGACTTCCCCCAATCATCGCCGACAAGCAGCTCGAAAGACTCAACACCGGAAGAAAAGGGCAAAAAGGCAAAGGGCGGGCGCCAGCGATCACGCAGATTGTCATCTGTAACCAAAGAGGATGCACATGCGGCCAATACCACCACCCATATCGAGAAAGCATCTAGCAAGCATGCCGCTTCTCGGAAACGAGCCTCGATGGCCGCAATCAAGAACAAGAAGTGCGAGTTTGGGGACGCCGGAGGAGAAGGCCCAACGGTTGATAACCCGGCAGCAGAAGGGGAGGAGAAAGGTGAAAAAGCTTCAAATAATCGCAGGAGAAGCATGATGTTATGATGACCTCTATACGGCGTACACTTTGTCTTTGTTTTTCCCCCTCTTTTCATTCTTTCTCCCTGTTTTTTCTCTCACGATCAGCCATTGCACGGTGTTTCTGGAGACGGAAGGGAATGCCTTTTTTATTGAATCACGTTAGATTCTTTTACACATGCACATGCATACACACGCACGCACGAGTGGACGAGGGCCCTGGCTTTTTTCTTGTCTGAAGAACTATTGTTTGTAAATTAGCGTTGGAGTAAAGTGGCTACTTCAGCTTTCATGGAATTATATGATACCAAGTCTGTTCCGCTATGACCTCCTTTGGCTTTATTATCTGTAATGTGCGTGAAGGAGCTGCTGTCCCTATGAGCAGGGCAGGAGGCCGAGGCCTTTGATGATTTTAGTTCCGGCCAGGAAATATATTGTTTTTAATAACTGAACGGTATTTGTGCCCTTCATGACGTTTTCTTGCTATCTCTCCTATTACCAGTAACAACCAGCTGCATAGGTATCACGTAATCACACTACCTTCCACACCACGAACAGTTCACACAAATGATATGCGCAGAAAAGCAAGAGATAAACCTCGAGGTAGCTCGAATCTAAACGTATTTCACACTCCCGTATCTAACTTATCTACAACGCCCTTCGTCAAGTCTCATTCTCGTCTTATAGCGGGTATAAGTCAGATATCTGAGTCTAGCAAGTATGCTTCGTCATGTCGTAGATGTAGAGCTATGTATGGTGAATGCCTTTTTTCCATTATGCCCCCTGAACTTCTAGTTGAGAGATCAATACGTTACCAAACATTGTAAACAAGCTATTCGTTAATCTTTGGATATCTCATTTGTCTCATTAGACTGGTAAAAATAAATCATGCTCATGACGAGCCTCCTGTTGGTTCTACCGGTTTCGTGTATGTCACCTTCTCGACAGCTACATTCTCCACGCCGTTGGCGTCTTTCCTTAGCTGGTATACGTACAACGTGAGCGATATTCCTTGTACCTGTGAAGTAAATGTCAGCAGATATAATATTTTCTACAAAACATGCGGGTTGGCGCTAGGCTGCAATATTCATGTATCAAAATCGGAGGAAAGACTCACATCCATCAAGCAGAAACTAGGCACCATCTCCTCGCCCTCCTTCGTCCAGCCTGTCGTGTAAGCTCCCGTCGCGCTCCCGGGGTTGACGAAGAACTTGTCCATGTACTCGAAGGCGTCGAAGCGGTGCGTGCCGCCCCAGCACAGGACGTCGACATCGAGCTTGTTCGCCTCGGCGAGGAGGAGGTCGGGCTCCGTGGATACGAGCGTGAAGCCCTCGACGAAACCGATGCGCAGCGACCCGTGCGTGACGACCTGCGACAGCGGCAGGGACGTCGCCTCGACGTCGTACCGGCCCTTCACTATCTTCAGGTCCGGCGCGATCGACCGCAGGTACTCGTAGGTGTGCTTGTCTGTCAAATTGCCTAAGCACAGCGTCTGCCCGATTTTCCCAGGTGATAGCAGTTTCTTGAACTAGAAGCGCGTGTGAATTGCATATGTTAGCCGCTGCGGATTGCCCCTCTGTCTTTGTCCTGCACGTATTCGTCTGGGCTCGACCTGGGGTTCGGGGTTCGGGGGCTGGTTCTCTGTCTGTACCTTTGGTGGTATATCCAGTGCGCGGTCTGGTATGTGCAGGTCTCCGATCACAAGGATTAGGAAGGCCATTGTGTACGGGTAAGGCCTGGGTTTTGTATTAGGATTATAAGGTCACCTGTTGAAAGGTGAATAAGCGCCTCGCTGGTGACGATGGCTATGATACGGGTTTCGCTCTTGATGAGGGGCTGAGTGTTCTGTTGGTTGATTTCGATGATTCCCTCCCAGGTACCTATTGAATTGGGTAAAGAGTTCCCGAACCTTAGGCGGAGATACGTTGAAATTATTTAAGAATAGCAACGTACTCTAGAATTGATGTCGAATGGCTGCACCACTCTATATGACGTTCCGTGAAGCGTAGATACGTAGGCAGACCGTTATAGTATCTGCATTGGGTACTGCCTACGATAGCACTTACTGTGGGCTTGAAGCTGCAGGTACAGCAGTAGTACCCCGGGTGCGTGTAGGCAACTGACCCTACAGAGTAAAGTTATGTACCTAGCCTAGTTGTAGTTTAGGTAGTTGACGTTGTTGCGCAAGCCACAGGGAATAGAGCCTCAGCCCCCTGATGATTCTAGGGGTTCAACCAGGTACTGATAGGTCCAAAATAGCAGGGTCCAGGATCAACACAAATAACACAGGTTCAACGTGGATGGTGGTATATTGGTAAAGGATCAGTCCCAGTGGTCTACGACCAGTCAAGTCTAGCTATAATAGTCTCGGATAAAACCGGCCTAATTCGGATACTTACGGGCGATCTCGCCCCACCCGGTACCAGTACCTAATTACTTTGAGTGTCATAGGCATCAAAGTTCTGCCAACTTGGTAGATCGTGGAGACGGATCGTGGTAGTCAATGCCAAAAGGTACCACCACACTAGTGCCCCTGACTCGAATTGCCTAGGCATAGTATTACCGAACATCCACCTACCCAGCCATTGCCCGTTAACTCGTACATCGCTCTTATGACTGATGTGCATTGACAATTATCAGTGGTATTACCTATGTACATACCTTAGCCTACCACATGAATGTGTATATACCTAACAAAAACGAGGACCCAAGGTACTTTGTAAAGTAAACAGTTGAAAAGTGAAAGTAAATACCACTTGACAGCACATTTTCTATGCCCTTTAATAGGTAATGTACGGTCCCAGGGCAACAAGGATTCTTCAAATCTGTACCTAGGTATTCCCGAACGCTTGGCCGAAGACGGAGTAACTATGTAACGGGATGCCACTTACTATACTATACAGAGAATATTGATAAGACTATGAAGAGGGGAGTTGCTTGTTATGTCGTAGGTAATCACCCTCAATTAAAACGAGACGGCGCTTATTTAGATGGACTTTCCTCGGTATTTGAATTTTTTCAATATAAATCTTATAGATCTGTACTTACCTACGGAAAACCTTATCACGACAACCACAACATCTACAGTTTACAGTTTATAGCTATTTGATCAGTCGTAGAATCTCAGTTGCAGAATCCGCCGGTTGTTTCCGATCCATCTAACCTACCTAGGTACTAGATTGGCATTGAAATGAGATAGACCTTGCGCGCTTTGCTAGGCACCTTGATTCCTTACATACCTTAGTACGTGAATTCTCTCCCCTTACAGTGGTACGGACGCCCGGAGCAAGACCCTCTCGATGCAGGTGCTTGCTCCCATTAGCTATTCACAATGGCTTATTTAAGGTTTTCTAGAGCGGTGCTCGGCGCATCGCCCCGCACAAGTGGAAGCTCCCCAAAGATCATGTCCAACCCCGCGTCGCGGCTATCTATTATATCACAGCATCTCACTGGCCAACCTCCAATTTCTCCCAGCATCTCTTCCCATCAAACCCGTAGTCTATCCTCGTCGCCGCCTTTAAAGATGCCCTCTCAACCGGACCATCCCACACTGCTCATTCCCGGGCCCATCGAATTCGACGATGCCGTCCTACAATCCATGAGCCACTACAGGTGCGTCCCGTTCCTGTCATCATCCCGCGACGTTTCCAGTCACAGTTATCAAACTTACCCATAGTGAGTAGCGAGTCCCATGTTGGGCCAGGATTCGTTGCCACCTTTGGGGAGGCCTTATCCATGCTTCGGAAGCTCTTCCAGACGACTTCACCGTCATCGCAACCCTTTGTCATCTCGGGGTCCGGCACTCTGGGTTGGGATCTTGTAGCGGCCAACTTGGTCGAGCCCGGTGAGGACGTCCTGGTTCTCAGCACCGGCTACTTCAGCGATGGTTTTGCCGATTGCCTCAGGCTTTATGGAGCCAACGTCGACATTTTAAAGGCACCCGTTGGGAGCCGGCCGCAGCTTCCCGAGATCGAGCAAGCTTTGAAGAGCAAAAAATACAAGATGGTGACCGTTACACATGTGGACACCTCCACTGGCGTACTAAGTGAATTGAAGAACCTTTCCGAAACCGTCAAGGGCCTTTCTCCAGACACCCTACTCGTGGTAGACGGTGTGTGCAGTGTTGCCAGTGAGAATATCGAGTTCGATGCATGGAACCTTGACGGCGTCATCACAGCAAGTCAGAAAGCTATCGGGTGCCCGGCCGGTTTGTCCATATCGATGTTCAGTGGCAAGGCCATTGAGGCTTTCGAGGCACGAAAGAGCGCACCTGCCTCTTACTTCGCATCAATGAAGAACTGGAAACCAAGTAGGTGGAATGATGCTGTTAATATATTATCACCTATGTCGACCATTAGACTAACCCATGTTTAGTTATGCAAAACTATGAGGCCAAGAAACCCTCTTACTTCGCTACGCCTTCGCCTCAACTCGTCCATGCCCTGCACACGGCACTATCTCAAATTCTCGTCAAGCCGTTGTCCGAGAGATTCGCGAAGCATAAGGAGGCCTCTGATAAGATTAAAAAGGCTGTCGAGGAGCTGGGTCTTAAGCAGGTTGCCAGCAATCCTGATGATCAAGCCCATGGCATGACGGCAATGTACCTGCCCGAAAGTGTTAAGGGGACAGAGTTGCTCCCAAAGCTCGCCAAAAGCGGCGTCATATTTGCAGGTGGTATCCACAAAGAGATCGCGGCCAAATATATTCGGTTCGGACACATGGGTGTCAGCGTGGTGAGTACCAACCTGGCCGTTCCCGTACAAACAGAAGGAACTAACCATGACAGACTGACCCTGCACGGACCGATATCGAGAAGGCTATAAACGCCTTGAAGAATGGCCTCGCTGAATGTGGATACCAAAAGGAATAAAGCGAAATTTGACAGTTAGCTTCACTATGTATGTCTTGCTTTGAGGAGCATAATTATAGAATATCGGCAGATGATAGGGAAACACTGGCCCAAAAAGAGGTATTTTATGAAGAGCTAAGCAGTTGAGTTGTCCTTGTCTCGGAAGCAAAATAGAGTATTAAATAGACGGTGTACAGCAGCAGATATTTTGGGTTGTGTAGCGTAGACGCAAAAACAGTTTACGACCCCCGCAGACTATCAGACAGCAGATGTTAAAGGAGACAAACCCTTACTGACACGGGTTTGGTATTGAGCAGAACGTCAAAAACGAACATCCCTTTACATGTAATCCGGCTGTTAACTGATATTATGGAGAAAATTAATTAAAAAGGCCCTCTCAACATCAGATGTCCACGCCACATCAACGCAACAAGCATGTAGCGATGAATGAACGAACTTGCCAACTTTCAGGAAAACTTCCACTCGGTGCAGTGGGCAGACTCGGTATTTCTCGAGATCGGACTAGAAAGGATATGTGCTACCTATCTACGGTAGCTTAGAAAGGCAACATTTGCAAACACTTCAAGTCCCTGTAGACAAACAAGCTGGTAGACGTAGCTCGTAGAGTTGGTCATAATTTGTCAGCTCCTGTGGTAGTTGAGCTTGTGTTGTCTGACCTCGGGTGACGGAAATTGTAGACAGTCAACGGGAACCAGCGAAGCATAAACACGATAATAGCATGTGTTATTAGCGGGTTGCTGTTTTTTCATGTTCCGCGTTGAAGCTACTTACGTAGACATGCTACCTACCTACCTAGGGTATAAGCCTATTACAAGTACAGCTTGGTGGGCAAACAGACATGAACGTCGATATATTTTGTCCAATAAGGGGCAGCTAAATGCAGCCAACAAATGTCTTGGGCTGCACCGTACCTGACTGAAGTTGCTGGGTCAACCTCAATAGCTCATGTATGTACATAGTAGTATCGACCTATTATTCAGTTTTCCTCTATAAATACCTACACCTACACACCTACACAAAACGAATGACATAATCGTATCTTGGCATACTTTTTAGTGCTCGGAGTTAAGCTCTATCTATCTAAACTTCTAGAATTTTGTATGCGTTGTGGCGACAAGAGGGGATTGGGGCTGGTTTCAGGCTACGAGGTACGTACCTACCCAGGCACCTCCGCGTGCCCACTGCACCTCCTAAGAGGCACTGCAATAGCCCAGCCCAGAAACAGCTCTCTGACCTTTGCCAATACGCTACCTAATATGCTGTAGGTACATGCCTTATGCTTTACAAAGCGCAAAATACAGCAAGGTGCAGTGCTTGGCTACCAGCCTAGGTAGGTTCGGTAGCTACGAAATCATCATTCCGTCCTAGTCTCATTAAGGTTCCCCTCCCCCACTTCCATTTCCACACACCTACAACAGCACACACGCTGCTAACACAGCCTTCTCTTTTATCAATACCGACCACTTACCTGGCCAAGCTCTCCTCACTTTAACCATTTCCCGTTCCCTCAGCTTAACGTCTTTCCTTCCGCTGATACCTACTTGCAGCCCCCAAGGTCTTGCGCCGTCATCACTCTCTAAGCAGCGCCGCGTCACTCAAGCTGTCTTCTTCCCCTCAAGTTTATAGTTGCAAGTTCCGTTGTGATTGCGAGGCTTGCAGCCTTCGTCCCGCCACTCCTGCGAGGTCTCTTCCACTATGCCTCCCACGATCGAGGAACTAGACCTTATGGTCCAGTCCTTCTACGAAGGTCGCGGCGATCAGGTAGGTTCTAGCTTCTCATCCTTTCCTTGCCGTCGAATGCTTGGCATATCGCGCCAAAGATACTAATGCCGTCTCTTCCCCGCCTTAAGCAAAAAGCTGCCCAAACAGCCCTCAACCAGGTTAGTAATGCGCCCGCAAACGCTCCGTGTCCTAGCGCAGCCGTTGACACATGTGCATATAGTTCAAGGAGGATCCCGATGCCTGGCTTCTGGTTGACAGTATCCTCCGCGACTCAAAACACCCACAGACCAAATGTGCGCCCTAACCTTCTGCGCCTATGTATGCCGTGGTCGATGGGAAACGCTGACGAGGGACAGATCTCGGTCTACAAATACTGGACAATGTTATCATGACAAGATGGAAAGTTCTGCCTCGGGATCAGTGCCTGGGTATGTTCTAGCTTCCGGTCTCTTGAGACAATTGGTATGGCTGACCAGGTTCTCAGGCATTCGCAATTTCGTTGTGAACTTCATCCTCCAAGCCTCCAGTACCGAAGAGTCTCTCAAAACCCACCGGACTCTCCTAAACAAGCTCAATCTCGTGCTAGTATCCATTCTCAAGCAAGAATGGCCCCAGAACTGGCCTACCTTCATCAACGAAATCGTCGCTGCTAGTCGGTCAAGCATATTTATCTGCGAAAACAACATGATCATTCTTCGCCTTCTTTCCGAAGAGGTGTTCGATTACTCTGCCGACCAGATGACATCTGCCAAGACGAGGAACCTAAAGACAACAATGTGCAACGAATTTTCGCAAATATTTCAGCTCTGCCAGGAGGTCTTGTCGTCTGCCACCCAGCCCAACTTGATCAAGGCCACGCTAGAGACGTTGTTACGCTTTTGCAACTGGATTCCACTTGGTTATATCTTCGAAACGCCATTGATAGAAACATTGCGTAGCAGATTCCTTACCGTCGAGGACTTCCGTAATCTAGCGCTTCAGGTGTTGACGGAAATCGGTGGCTTGGTTACGAACGGGCCCGGCCAACCCAACACTTATAGTGAACATTTGGTCAAGATGTTTGTTGATGTTCTTACAACCATTGCAGAGTTTATTCCGATTGGACTGGACCTCAAGAGCACATATCCCAAGAGCAACACCAGGGATCAAGAGTTCTTACAAGACTTGGCCCTTTTCCTGTGCAACTTCTTCAGTCAGCATGTCGATGTAAGCACATTATCTCCCGCCTCTTCGATGGGATATACTAACATTGGCGTCTATAGCTCGTTGAGAAGCTCCCGAACCGCGACTTTCTTACCCACGGCCACTTCTACCTAATCAGGATCTCTCAAATCGAGGACCGCGAGATTTTCAAGATCACACTCGATTATTGGCTGAAGCTTGTCCAAGAGCTGTACGAGGAGATGCAGACTGCCCCGGTGCAAGAAATGAACCCTCTGATGCTCGCAGCGGCAGGATCAGGTGGCGGCGCTATTAACCCGACCTTGCTTGAGAATTTGCCCCTCAGAATGCACAAATATAAGGAGGTACTCTCCAATCTCCGTGTGGTTATGATCGAGAAGATGGTCCGTCCCGAAGAAGTCCTCATTGTGGAAAACGACGAGGGCGAGATTGTTCGTGAATTCGTTAAAGAGAGCGATACCGTGCAACTGTACAAGACGATCCGAGAGTGTCTAGTCTACTTGACACATCTAGATGTTGTTGACACAGAGACTATCATGACCGAGAAGCTTCAGAAACAGGTAGACGGAACCGAGTGGTCCTGGCATAACTGCAACGTCCTCTGCTGGGCTATTGGATCCATTTCCTTGGCAATGAACGAAGAAACTGAGAAGCGTTTCTTGGTTACCGTGATTAAGGATCTTCTGGGCCTCACGGAGCAAAAGCGTGGCAAAGACAATAAGGCTGTTGTAGCAAGCAACATCATGTACATCGTGGGCCAGTACCCTCGTTTCTTGAAGGCTCATTGGAAGTTCCTTAAGACGGTCGTGAATAAGCTCTTTGAGTTCATGCACGAGTCACACGAAGGTTTGTATCACACCGTTTACTACTGGTATCATGACTGACAGAGCAACAGGTGTTCAGGATATGGCATGCGACACGTTCATCAAGATCGCACGCCAGTGTCGCAGACATTTTGTGGCTCTACAGCCAAGCGAGACCGAACCATTCATTGAGGAGATCGTGAGAAACTTGCAGCGCATTACGTGCGATCTCACTCCGCAACAAGTCCACACGTTTTACGAGGCTTGTGGATACATGGTTGCTGCCCAGGGAAATAAACACCAACAAGAACGACTCTTGGCTGAGCTGATGGGTGCCCCTAATGCCGCATGGGATGAAATCATTCGAGCTGCGACGCAGGATCCCCAAATCTTGCAAGACGCCGATACAATCAAGATCATCGGTAATATTATGAAGACCAACGTGTCGGCCTGCTCCTCGATCGGGCCTTATTTTGGTCCGCAAATTGGCAGGATATATCTAGATATGCTCCAGATGTACCGCGCGACAAGCCAGCTTATTTCCGAGGCAATTGCCCGAGACGGTAAGAAAAGAAAACAATTAGACTTCGCTCACTCTACTAAAACAATTACCAGGAGAGATCGCACCCAGACTACCAAAGGTCCGGGGATTGCGAACTATCAAGAAGGAGATTTTGAAGTTGATTGAGGGCTACGTGGACAAAGCCGAAGATCTTCAGGCGGTGCGACAGCAGATGGTTCCGCAACTCTTGGATTCGGTCCTTGTCGACTACAACCGCAACGTCCCCGGGGCTCGCGATGCGGAGGTGCTCAAGGCGATGTCGACGATAATCACTAGACTGACGGTAAGTCGGATAACATCCATCATGGGCCTCATCTGAGAATAAAGAACTGACTTGAGTCATCAGGGCCTTATGGAAGATCAAGTACCGGTCATCATGCAGAACGTATTCGAGTGTACTCTTGAGATGATCAACAAGGATTTCTCCGAGTTCCCTGAACATCGCGTCGAGTTCTTCAATCTGCTCAGAGCCATCAACCTCCACTGCTTCCCTGCACTCCTGAAGCTTGATAACCGCCAATTCAAGTTCGTCATCGATGCCTGCATGTGGGCAAGCAAGCATGACAACCGAGATGTCGAAGGTGCTGGCCTGAATATGTGCCTAGAGCTTGTCAGCAATATTGCGGAGAAGACCGACTCACAGACAGCTACCGCTTTCTTCCAGCAGTTCTTCATTCCCATCTTGCAAGATGTTTTCTTCGTCCTCACGGATCCAGACCACAAAGCCGGCTTCAAAACACAGTCTCTACTTCTTATGCGGATGTTTTACTTTGTTTTGCCTGCCGATGGAACGACGCCGAAGATAGCAGGACCTATATACACCGACCAAGCCCCCGCTGGTACGAGCAACAAGGACTTCCTGGCAGATTACGTCGCCAGACTTCTGCGGGGTGCTTTCCCCAACCTCCAAGCGTAAGCAGCCCCTTTTATTTCTATCTCCTCCTTTGCTCTGCCACCGGTCTGCGGCCAATAGCGCTAACACCACGCACAGAACACAAATAAATGCATTCATAGTGTGTTTGTTTACTTTGAACAACTCATATGAGAAGTTCCGTCTTCATGTCCGCGATTTCCTGATCTCGTTAAGGGAGTTTGCTGGTGATAACGCCGACCTTTTCATAGAAGAGAAGGAGCAAGAGGCGCGTGACAAGCTCACAGCCGATCACGAGCGGCGCGCCAAAGTCGGAGGACTACTCAAACCATCAGAAATCGAGGACGACGAACTATGACTCAACCAAGAGTTGAGAAATGAGTATGCGCCGAAGAGAGGCTCCAAGGGCCGCTCACCAGGGCGCCAGTCAAGCAATGAGTTGGATGGATGGAGCATTTATGGATTATGACGCATTGTCCATCGTCATCGTCATCGTCATCGCTACAGAGATGATCTGCGCCCTTTCGCCTCTTATCACCCCGGGACACCGCCACACAACCTGCTCTTTCAATGTATGTGATACCAAAAGATAGAAGAATGCGTCTGTGTGGCAGAGGATACAGACTGCTTGAAGGATTCGTCTTAGGAGCCTTAGGCTTCTACCCTTTTTTTCTTGTTTGTCTAGAACCAAGAGTTGACGGAGATGCTACAGGCGGTTAATACTGTGTAGGCAGCAAGAAGCGCATTATGTTCATCCGTTTGCACCGCGGAAGCGGAAGGTGTATGGAACGGAAAAGGGACATATGAGCAGATGAAAACGTCACGCCATGCAATAGGCAGACAGGAAAGGGGATAGCAATAGCTAAGTAAATAGTATTTACTGGTTACAGTGCCCTGAGGCCTGAGATGCCAAATAGTCGATTGTAAATGCTGCCACTTTCTTTTGGTCGTGACCCATGATGACGACTATACTTGAGTTGTTTTCGTCGAGTAAACTCAGTCAATATGTCGCAATGGCTTCTACACCAAAAATCGATTCACCTCCTAATAAGTAACCTTAGGTAGGTCCAGAACTTCTCGATCTTCTCCGTAAGGAGTGTGTCGCGATATTCGGACCATCCACATGATAGGAACGGCGTCTTCGCCTCGCCGCTCCGTATTTGAGATCCAGTAGTCCTGGGCAAAACTCCAATTTAGTCTAGCTGTCCTGTGTACCTGTGCAGTATTAGGTAAACAAGTAAGAGTTGAGAGTAAAGAAAATAAGGGCAGATCTATAACCGATTAACGGACACTCAGGAAGAGTCGGGTGATGCCAGGAGCTCTCGGCCGACTGCGGTGGTTGTTGCCGATTACGGACGACACGAGCGGGGAGGCTTTGGGGTTCGCCACATAAGCAGCGCTCCGTATGGCTAATATTATACGGGCCTGAGTCAGCTCGGAGCTCTGCCGAGACATTCTGAGCATTGCCGGCGTCAAATCTTATGCGCTTCTTAAGCTCCGTTGTGTTACCAAACGTTCCTCTCCGAGCTATACAGGCTACTCGGCTTCTAGCGTAAGACATCATGGCACCTTCAGCAACTACCGAGGTTCTGCAGCACGCGTTAGCCCTGAAAGGCGAGAAGAGAAATAAGGATGAAACTACACAAGTAACGAAGGAAGAAGGGAAAACGCCTTTAGAGGTCAGTTACCAAGCTCCTGCACCTATATCGCAGATTACATAGGGTCATGTAGAAGTGTGAACGTGCCTAGCTACAGACCGTGCCCCTGCAACATCATGATATGCCTAACACACGTCACACATGCGGTATACCGACTTACGATAATAGGCCATATCTCACGGCATGGTCATGCCAGGTAAGATTAACAACAGAACCCAAAGTACATGCGTGGAGACCGAATGAGGAGGCTTGCTCTATATCTCTCTTACATGCCACAAAAAAAAAAAAAACAAAGCTAATCTCACACATATATAACACAAAAGGAATCCCCGAGTTCCCAACATATGTCGCGGAACGGCGACACATGCTGACCCACATGGCGGCGACGTTCCGTTTCTTTGCCCGCAGCGGGTTCACCGAAGGCCAGTCCGGCCACATCTCGGTCCGGGACCCGGAGTTCCCGAGCCTGATGTGGATGAACCCACTAGGACGGCACTTCGGTATGCTGACGGCAGGAGACATGATTTGCCTCGACATCGAAACGGGTCGCGTGGCGGGAGGTAACACGACGAGACCTACCAACGCGGCCGGGTACCACATTCACTCGGCGGTTCACAAGAGGAGACCGGATGACGGTACGCGTTTACTTCATTGCTTGCTCAGTTGCTTCACTTTTTTATTTTATTTTCACTTATGAGCTCTGGAAGGTCTCATTCGCTTTCTAAGTTATTTGGTTATCTGTCTATGTTACCTACCTATATATACCAGAGCTAGCTAGAGTGAGCTCGATAGGAAGGATACCTCATGCCGTTCTACATAAAAAAGGGGTACTCTTCAATAAGGAACAGCAGCGCGAACACACTTAAGTACGCGACAATTCGATGTTCTCGCGCTAACATCAACAAATATAGTGCACGCTGTTTGCCATGCACATAGTATTGCGGGTCGCGCATGGAGCGCGTTCGCGCGGCCCTTGGATATGCTGAATCAGGTAAAATAAATCTTCGATTTCGTCTGCCCTCGTCCTATCTGTTACCTTCAGATGATTGACAATACCAATATCTCAGGACATATGCAACTTCCACAACGCCCACGCCGTGTACGCGCAGTACGGGGGCATCGTGTTCGGGGCGGAGGAAGGGGAGCACATCGCCGACGCGCTAGGCAGCTCGAACAAGGGCGTGATTCTCATGAACCACGGCCTGTTGACTGTGGGCTCGACAGTCGACGAGGCCGGGTTCATGTTCGGCCTGCTCGACCGTGGCTGCGCCATACAACTGCAGGTCGAGGCGGCGGCGTCCGCGGCTAACGGCCTCGCCAAGCGGGTCATCAGCAACGAGGAGGCCGCGCATAACTTCCGCATGGCCAGCGAGAAGAACGTGCTCTACCGCGAGGCGCAACCGGATATCGAGTTCGAGTTCGAGATGGCTGGGGGTGAGGAGGTCCTGACGAGGGGCTTTGAGACCTTACGGCCCCTTGAGCCGTGAAGTCCGCCTTGTCCATGGCATGGCATAGCATGTCAAGTCATCCGACTGACTGACTACTATCGAGGACGCCTTTGGGGTGTGTGTCACTGTGTGACTCGGCATGGCCTGATGGCATCCTTTCCCGTCTTCCCCTAAAGTGATCTGCTATCTACAACACCGCGTGACGTCTTCGCGTGATGAGCGGCAAATTCGTGGGGGTTGTGTATAGGACTATGGGTTCATTCCCCGTGTCGTACATAGAGTTGGGTTCGGGTTGCTTCTGGGGTACATGATGGATGGTTGATTGCATATGACAAACTTACATACGGATGCGCATGTAGACCTACAGGCAGAGCAGGCAACCCTCTCTGTGAGTAGTTCACAAATCAGAATCGCACTCACACGCTCACTCACTCACTCAATCAGCCACCCTTTTGCTAGTGAACATGCTGATCCTACTCACACCCACACTATCACTTAAGCGCCGGCAACCCCAATACTACTACTCTCTGTGTGCCACCTACCCACGTACCTACGCGGTTGTCGCTTGACGGATGCACTGAGGACACACCCGCACACCATCTAACCGTTTGTATCTATATCCGGCAGTTCCAACCTTTTTCACTTAACCCTTCGATCCCTTCCGTTCACGGTGAGTCGCAGTTGCATACATACATACATGCACACACCTTCCCTACCTACCTACCTACCTACCTACCTACCTACCTACCTACCTACCTACTTCATACTACATACAAGGGTGGGTAGTATTTCCCCAAGTAAGGGTATAGTTCAGTATAGTAATTTCCTACCCGCACAAGCCGCAACGCAACGCACCCTGAGAAAAATGCAAATGCAAATGCGAAGCGCGGGTTGTGAAGCTGAGTGAGTGAGTAAGTGAGTGATTGACAATGTCGTGCATACCGGGGAACGCAATCCGGAAGATCTTTCTATCATTTTACGGTATCTATCTATCTTTTCGGGCGACGCAATGCAACATTTACTATACCTTTTTATTCCAGGGCGGGGGGCAAGGCCAAGGGCAAGGGGAAGGGGGGTCCCTCCTCTTCCTCCTCCTTCAAACAAGAAGAGGTCGAGCTTTTTATCCGGGGATTGTACATATGTATGTGGGTATGTATCTTGGAGCAAGAAATGAAACCAGCTATCTTTGTGTCGTGTCGTGTTGTGCTGTGTAATGTAGGTATGTATGTATGGATGCATGCATGCAGCAAGAAAAAGAGAGGCGCGGGGCGAAGGCGACGTAATCTCGATAAGCCGCTTCTTGTTTTTGTTTCTGGTTTTGTCGCTTTCTATCTAACCTATACTATGTATGCCTACCTGCCTACCTACTAGTTAGTATCTATCCTTGGTTCTGTGTACCTTGCGCCTGCGTTGCACTCTGATCTCAAGACCACTCACAATTCATACACCCTCCCCCCACCCCCCCTTCTATTCCATCCACGCGGGAGATATGACGATGCCGTGACGATGTATTTTCGCCCCTATCTGGAATCTCTACCTACCTACGCATCTACTTAGGAACTATTGATTCGGGGTATACATCCTTCTTTTGGTGAACAAGTACCTACAAACACAGAAAAATACTTAAGACATGCTAGGTACCAAGAAACTCAGGTGATTTGTACATATGTATGTATGTAGGTATGTACAGAAGGATTGAGGCGCTACATCTAGACCCGTAGGCGGACGCGGTAACACCCACCTTCGATATCAAGGCACGGGAGATGATGTATCTATGAGCGAATTAGGTTTAAAGCTGGATATCTAGGTCAGGTATCTATTGGTTGACTTAACGTCACCTCTCGAGCTGACATCGACTTATATACCTAGGCGAAAAGCTGACAGTTGCAATAATTTTGTGCTTTGAATACTATCTATGTACCATATGCCTGGTTATCACTAATACCGATGTTGAATCGGAAGCGAGGACCTACATATCTAGAAATGAAAGGTTTTTCTACGTAAAGTACAGATGTAGGGCGACACTACCTCGATAAGGCAAATATCGCGAAACCCACTAACCTAACCCTGGGAATATGTTTTTACACTTCTATCTTTCACTCTAACTAGGTTCTTACATATGTGCGAGATGAAGATTCAACAGGCAGGCGAGCAAGGGATGGATCATGGATGGGATAGCCTTGCATAGAAGGAAAGGGTAGGGGAAGGCCGGGGAACACTTCCAGTCGAGTGCGGAACCAATCTGAAGATAAGAAATAACCAGGGGAAGGTGCCGAGGATGGTTGATCCTTGTTGGAGGCTTTTTTTTTTTTTTTTTTTTTTTTTTTTTTTTTTTGAATTTTTTTTTTTTTTGTTTGTGTGTGGTGGGGGTTGGG
>Ga0247782_1000039_pt1 | contig 194898 bp, 155 predicted proteins | sample UWRJL019104C5_FD_179928 | JGI IMG/M metagenome (GOLD analysis project Ga0247782, IMG submission 179928) | Plant litter microbial communities from Arlington Agricultural Research Station in Wisconsin, United States - UWRJ-L019-104C-5 | ecosystem: Environmental > Terrestrial > Plant litter >...
TGTTTTTGCGTGGCAAAAGCATTGCCCCTAACCTATACAGCCGAACTCGAAGGCAAAAACAGCCCCCAAACTTATGCACTTAAAGATAAGTTTATTTATAACTCTAGGATGTATCAACAACAAGCTGAACTATTTGCTATACTAATGTGTAGTGGGTGAGATCAAGCAGCTCTGAAGTTTACATATATGATGACCTCCGCAGCGACCCCATAACCGCACACTAAATACGTTGCCGGCGGCATCAACACTTACGGAGAAGCAGAGAATTGGCGGGCAGGTCTATATACTTACTTTCCTAGTTTAAGTACTATCGCCGCCCTTTTATCCATTCGCAAAGGATTCCTCCCCCATAATATCCAATCGGTGTCCCTCCTAGGAGAAGTCTAGATCCGTTTCCAAGACTTATAATGCGGTATTGGCATTGGCACTGGGAATCTGACATGCCTGCCACCTAGCCTTCTTTACCTAGTGCGTAGATAATAATAAGTCGGGATCCTAGTCTGCTTAGTTAACTATTACCTATTTGACCTGGATGTTGCGAACGAGCTTATTTTGCCAACCCAAGGCAATAGAAAGGCACCGTACGTAGATAGTTTGGAGATAAGGATCAGCGGTTGCCGTTCGACGACCGGCCTGACATCCATCTGCGTGTATCCATCGTACTTACTTGTACTGCTGCACCTCAATACATAACAGTAGGTAGCTCCTCCTTAGGGCAAGCTAATAGATACATACATATAACCTGCATACGAGCTGAAGTCGTCCGGCTTGACTACGCTCTAATTTTGTCAGTAGTTGTTGTGGGTTGGCGTTGCAGTTCTGATCCGTGACACACCGCGACAATATAGGTTACGTCCTAAACCCCCTGAAACCCCAGCCAAGCGATCACAGCCAAGTGACCGCAGCCAGCCCAGATGCGAAAATGAAAGCTAAGCTAAACAAAAACCAAGACGAGACAAGACACAAGGAAGCTTGTTGTCAGGCTTGGCCACCTTGCCTTGAAGCATGGTCCTACCTGGCCGGTGTTGACTAGTCAGGCGGTTGCATGATAACCAAGCATTTTATAGATGTATCTACTCCGTAAGAAGGATGGAAGGAGTGGAAGAGCGTTGGAGTCAAGTCATATTTTATTTGTGTCCATATCAGCGATGAGTTAGTTACCCATCGTTCAGCCCCGAGCAGGCAGGCAGGCTATTCGATGTACCTATAGCTATTGTGACTCATCGGTGAGCGGCAAAGAGATTATGAAACAGAATACTATAGAAAATATGTTACACAAGATAAATGGTCTGTACCACTAGGTAGTGGGCATAGAATTATTACCTTGACGGCGGCAATCGAGCTGGTATGAGTCAGCCTTAAGATAGAATTGATGAGACCCAAGTAAGTGTCCACTGGCAAAGGCCTATGTAGGCCAAGTTAACACCTTCTATCTGCAGGGACTGCCATCACCTATGGCTAGACCTTTCTCTACTAAGGGTATTAAGTAACTCGCAAATGCAGATACTAGGCCGATATGCTCTTCATTACACTCACCCCTTCATTTTCTGCCACTGGTGTTGCCTACTCCCCTGCGTTGTATCTGGGTTAGCTATGTACAGCATACTGGGCCTCATGCCCGTCTACTTAACCCACCGACATGGCTGATTCAGTATGTACCCCGTGAGCGATGAGCGGATATTCCCCCAATCATTAAAGATGGCGGACCCCAAAACTTGGGGGCGAAAAATGTCACGTTTATCCACGGTGGTTGCCTTACTTATAACCCATCTGCATACATGCATACATAGTACAGTAGACACCATGTATACTTTATTTGATCCTCAAAATCTGGCGATGAACACATACATATCACGATCTGGCTGGAGTATGTCTGTACATATAAGTATCCACTGTCATTGCCAGGTAGGTGTCACAACCAGCACACATGTAATACTACCCAGGTACCTACACTTGAAGATGATCTGTCGCTTTCTATGATATATGACCGGGGACTGCTACTGATATTGCCGCCTTTGGCGCGTGTATTAGGTGAATGGGAAGTAAACATTACTCGACTATCTATCTAGGAGCACCAATTCTGTAGGTGTATAGGTAAGCGGTTGTTGTAGCTGTCTACCTACTCTTAGACGCAAGTGTCGGTTACTTAGCCGTGTGCAGTCCCGGACTTTGCTAACCCAAGTACCTACGTACGTACATACTGTACGAAGGGATAAGATGAGTGAGTGACTGGCTGAGCGTTTATTCGCTTCCCACATCCGATGCGTGGCTGTTTCCGTTTCCTGTGCCCTGCAGCTGGGTCGTCTTACCATCCAAGAACTTTAGCGTCGCCAATTCCTCCAGTCCATGCTATGTATTCTCATTCCTTGAGGCGCAGCCCCCCAAAAAGCTGCTGATGATGAGTAACACCAAGTGTCAGTCCTATATTAAAGGTTACCTACCTACATCGTGCTAGGCAAATATGTAGTACTACGGAGACCTTATAGATATTGGGCATCGTGCATGAAATGTCTTCTGTTTCTTGTCCTTAGAAAGAGGAGCAAAGACCAATCAAGCAAGCATGGTGCATTATCTACATCGTATCATATCGTATCACATCGCATCGTTCGTTTCGTCTCGTTCCATCCATCGCTGCGTTCTCCGTACGCTGTGCTGTTTATCCTGTGACTGGACCTACCTGCGAGGCCAACGCAAGTGAAGCTATATTGGCTAGCTATGTGATCAAGCCAAATAGGAATATGGGCTACCTAAATCCATACACTGCATATGCCTCACTATTATGGACTGACCGGCTGACTATTATCTGCTATCGGCATTTACTTCTTACTCGTCTTGCACGTACAGACACGCATACATCAATCATGATACGACTCACTTTTGGAACCGGGCTGTTACGTTGCTGCATTGAAGATCTATCATCCGCCTTCTAAGAAAAAAAAAACGGTTCTCTTTCGTTCTTCCTTGTTTCTTCGACCGCATGCAAAAGTGGAAAGCCGGCACCGCCCCCTACTGATATTGCCGCCTTACCTGACGGCCTGCCACGCGGGCAGACAGACAGATCCCTAGGGAGATAGACCGGCGGAAGGCGGAGATTCCGTGATTGCTCTGGAGAGCCGCTCAGGGGATGAGAGAGATTTTGTTGTCATCAGGCTGGCTTTAACAAAGCGAGCCAACCAGAGAGCAAACCGAAAACTAACAACTTTTTTCTTCACTTGTTTTTCTGTAGGCACGTATGCATGTACGTTACGTGGGGGAACCCGAGACTGAGAGGGGAGGATCTTCGTGCGATTCCCGCGCCTTCTCCGTCGTGATTGATTGAACTGAATTGATTGATCATCGAGAAATTGTGGATGACAGAGGTTCAGGTAGGTAAAATCAACACCTACCCAATCAAATCGGAGTTACCAACCTTACTACATAGGTACTTTAGAACCCAACGGGAATACGATGACATGCTGGCTGGCAGGCGGGCGAGACGGTACGGTGCGGAAACCAGGACCGTACCTACCTACCCAAACTTTAGGTAAGGTTCCAACGTTAGGCAGGACGCGCGCGGGCGGCCCTTCCCTTTCTCGACGCTAATATGTATGTGCTGCTGCTACTACTTTATTGCTACCCACAGGTTGCTTGCCGTCCACTCGTATGTGTCTCTAAGTATGTAAGTATGTACTTAGGTACAGCAAGCATACCTATCATACGTATCATGTGCAGTTGCGATCTACCAAGAATTCAAGTTGGATGGATGTACAAGAAAAGAGAGACGGTAGTCTATGCGATGCTACCTAAAACACCAAGCCCAACCCGATCTTCTTTTGCCCCCCCATCGCGTCACTTCGAACGTTCGTTCCGTCGTGATTAACGTCCCGCGCGTCCCTGCAGCTTGCATCTGCCTCCGCATCTGCCTCTGCATTATTGCAACGTATGTGCATGAGCGAAGCGATCAGGCAGGCAGCGTAACTAGCCAGACGAAAAAAATCTGTACGTATGTCTCAAGACATAAGCATCCCATATACCTAGTTGTGCCTAGCTAGCTGTAACCATAGCTATACCCTATGCGCCGTGTTCTGTATAGGTGTAAAAGTCATGCTCCCGCCGTAACAGAGCTACCTAAAGCAAGGTACTAACCTAAAGCCTGACCCCTGTGGGCTTGAAGTGCTGCTATTAACAGGATACCCTTTTCGCTTTGTCTGTGGATGGGAGATGTTTCCCTATCCAGTAGTTCGCCCTCAGCCCCTATTTAAACAACAACTTATTACAACTTTCCTAAGATTTACACTAGTTTGCTTTACACTACCCTCCGATGTAATTATGATGCGATGCCGGCGCGGGACTCCAATGCGACGCAGGAGCGCAGCTAACAGTACTGGGTATGGAGACAGGTAGATAGGCCCGCGCGCTACTTAGATAGCGGACATATTTTAAGACGGGCATGTTATGCTAAGGCACAGGGGTTAAAACGTCCAGAGACCAGCCATCTTCCTACCGGACGAACCGCACTCCTCAATATGTTGTATGTATATGCAAGTCCTACCTGTTCATGTGCTATACCTAAGACTATGAACCGGGTAATGAACCTGAAAAGAAAACACAGGCACATCGGAGCATTGCTGCCCTTGTTGCTGTCCCCTGATCGACTTGCCTCACCGCCTTCCGTGGGATGGATACCTTACCCGCCCTTAGTGTCCATGCGGTGCGGGCCCATGATGGGGGAAGGGGACATGGAGTGCACGGCTGTCTGTAATGGGGACAACGGTTTATTGGTTCACCTCCGGGGCACTCGGATGCTACGTTCGCTGCTAGGTAGTCAGGTAGGTAGGTTGTACTACTTACAATTCCTACATGTATTCATACATTACACTTAATGAGGTAGATACCTAATGTATGTATCTACTTTAGGAAGTAGGTGACAAGAAAAGGTCTACATGATAGTTCATGGGTAGACGCTGTGCGCATGTAAGCGTAGCGGTAAAGAAGGTAGGCAGGTTAGTTGAGGGGGTTGGTTAGACGCCTTACATATGTAGATGCCTCATGTGCCTACATATGCACCTTGTTTGCTGTCGTGTCGTCCGCTTGCTATTTTACTTCGGGTTGTAAACAGCCGAGGAATTGCACTTCTGACTAATGAATGAAGAAGAGGGGGCGGCCGAGCGGAAGATAGTTGTCACGGGGAGATGCTTGTCTGAGTATCTTGTCTATTTGCGCCGGGTTATTGCCGGCTAGTATCTTGTAAGTAGGTTCATAATAAGATCAGCAACGCGACAGCCCTTCAAGACCAGTCACTTTAATGGTTCTCTCTTGAAACCCCCTAGACGAGGCCATAGTTAGAAGGCTGCTTCTCGTTTGAAACCACAATTCGTGGCTCCTGAGCTAGAGAGCGACCGATACTATTGGCTATGTCTCTCCTTGGCTGCTATGCAACCTAGGGCATCAACCATTTTATAGTTGAGCTTGAAGGATCTCGTCGTTGTGTTATAGTAACCTAGGTTAGAGAGATCTCAACTGACTGGTGTTGGCACCCAGCCGAGTTCTTATTATTACAAAGACTCATCGTTACGATATTCATGACGGGAAATTTGATACAGCACGTTAGCATGCATCTAAATGGTATATATGCCCATATCCTGTAACACAGCATTTAGTCATCCAGCCACAGTAGAAAGTAGCCGAAATGTGCCCGACTGGCACTGTACCTCCATGATGTATGTATTTGTTGCGTTATATGTCTGCGAGAATAGTCACCGGTCGAAGTATAAACAAGTTGGAAACGGAATCAGTGCGAAAAACTCAGATAAGACTCATTCTCTAACAAGCAAAAAACCTTTCGCGGCTTCTTTTTATTTAAGGGACTCCGAGGCGCTTCGTACTCTTGGAAGAGGCTCAACTGAAGATCCCACCCCTCATGCCCCTTGCCTCAGCTGAAAGTTAAAGATTTCAAACTACGATATAACTGCGACGAAAAGCAATCTGACAAAATTATATTCACGAACAATAAGGGTAATATGGATGCAGCGGACATCAACAGGTCAATCTTCAAGTATGTGCTTCATTTTAATTATCTAGTAGCTATGCTATGCCCTTATTCATAATCAAGACGATGATATCGCAATACCGGATATATCGGGAATACAAAACTTTTAAATTATATATTACTTCCGGCCCTTTTCAAAATATGAGAATGAGAGCTAAGTAATTTTTCTCGCACGGAACAGCGAAGAGGCCGCGAGCTATGACATCAAGCACAGAAAGCTTAACGAACGCCTCACGCGGGAGCTTCAGGCGCGGCTTGACTTCATCGGCGTAGATTGGGCCTCCGACGATGAAGATAGCGAAGAGGAGTTCGAGGAAGGTGGCGAGAATAAGCCGAGACGAGAGGTCAGGATGCTTGATTATGCCTGCGGCACGGGTATGATGTCTCGGGTGAGTGTCCTTCCTTCATCCTGTCCGGGATTGTCTACAGAACAACAGTTGTGAAATTACTTTGCAAATGGAAGATCTCAGCAGCTGCTATGACAATCGTGAGAAAGCCGAGCGGGTGTGAGAGACCAGAGCCAGAGCCCTCAGTTGAATTGGATTTCAGTCACTGCTACCTGTTTGCTTGGTTAGGCTCATTGTAAACCACGATAGAACGCCGGAACGCCTTATTTGAATGAAGATGACTATTTATTAACGCGGGATTTATATAGGCAATCGCACCTTACACGACTCAATGTGTTGGCATAGATATATCCGAGAAAATGGTTGCCGCATACAATGCTCGGGCTGAGAACCAGGTAATTACGATTTACCTACCCCTTTTCTCATTCATCTAATCGATCCCTAATGACATGGCCACTCTCCCTCTTTATCTCCAATGTGAGTTATTGTGTATACAGTAGTGCGTTTGTATACCAATGGCGACGACTTCAGTCTCAATGAAAGGCAGCAGCAGGAGAACAATCAGAGAGCCAATGACACGAGCCTCTGCATAGTGTTGTCATTGTACTGACCACATCGACAGGGGCTACTGGCTATAGAAATGCACGCCATAGTCGGAGAACTTACCGCCCCGACTGTCAGCGAGGACCTCATGTCCAAAGACCTGTTCGATTTTGACATCGCTGTTGTGGGCGGTGGCTTCCACCATTTTGCCGACCCAGAGCTCGCCGCGAAGAGACGTAAGTTGTTTTTCATTCATAGCCCCCCCCCCCATTATCCGTTCTCTCTCATTTTCATCATTCATATTTACTTCATACCATTGTGTTTCTTCATTATTTACAATAATGAAGGGTATGTGTGGATACCCTAGCACTACGGGTGTATCTCTCTATATAAGAAACCTCTTCTGACCCATGACTTGGAGGAAAAAAGTGGTGGAAAGACTCAAACCAAACGGTGTTCTTTTGATTTGGGACTTCTTGCCTCACGGATCTTTTACTCAAGGACATAGTCATCATCAAGAACAAGAACAAGACCAACACCAAGATCAACACGATGACACCCATAACAACCACTCACACTACAAGGACGGCCACCAGAACGGCCACCAGAACGGCCATGAGCAACACAACCATGGCGCCGAGAACCCTGGTCCAAACCACCGTCGTGCAGGCGGGCCCGGCGACAATGATGCAAACCGCCATGACGGGCAAGCGCATCGGCACGGTGGCCATGACCACAGCCATAACCCGGACCGGCATCAGCACCACAGTCGTGAGCGTTCCACCCAAACCCAAGAAGAAGAAAAGCAAGAAGCCGACACCGGAAACGAAACTCCTCACCCACACGTCCTGCATTCAGTGATGCACCATGGGTTCAGCGAAGAACGCATCCGCGACATCTTCACAGCCGCGGGAGCGGGCGAAGATTTCAGACTCGAGGTTGTCGGCGGAGGGTTTGCGCTGAATCCACATCATGCGCATGGACATGAACATACACACGGAAACGGAAATGGGCATGAGGAAGTTCAGGACAGTATGCAGGAGCTAGAAGGAGACACGGAACTAGATGAACATGTTGAGAAAGAGGGCTTGCGCAGACAAGTTTTCTTCGCGAGAGGGACGAAGGCTGCGTAAGACTTCTCAACATACGCTAGGACTTAGGACTTAGAACTTATTTTTACTGTTGCTGTTGTTCCCTTGAGATATCTATGTAACTTAAGGTTGAGCGTATATAGCTGTGTCGGTGTATGCTAATACTAATTACATGCAACGCAATCTAAGAAAATTATACTCTTGTAAACCCCTACAGTGGTACGTCGTAATTCTTAAGCATGGTGAGGATAATGACACGAACGTTCCACTACACCAGCGGTTCGGTAATGGGGACAAGATGGTTGTTGTATATGTCCTTACCTTACTTCATCGCACGTTGGTACGGACATAGACAGAACTATCATCACCTTCATTTCTGGATATATTCTATAGACATGCTGGACTCAACTAATGCTTTCCTAAGACATGTACTACTGGCCAAAATATAGCCTTACTAACGATCTGTAAAAATGATGCTGGTGTTCAAAAACATGTTGTACCTTCAGTCTAATCACCAATAATGAAAGCGCCACCTAGCAGAATCGCAGGCTCGTTGATATTATGGTGCTCGTAACTGATGAAAAGACGTTAATATCAGTTCTCTGTTACGGTTTTTGTTGGGTCCGGAACAACGCGAGCTATGCCAATATAAACCGGAGGAGACACAAGGCTAGAAGCTGACAAGAAAAGAAGAGGGAGTAATCGCTAAAACGAATATGTTCTGGAGAAAAGGCATATTGAAGGAAAAGCTCACCTCAAAGTCCCGACACCACCAGCCTCCAGCAAGAACGTCGGGCCCTCGGGCAGCGTCTTGCGGACCCAGCGCATAGCGAAAGCGCGGAGGATGTGGCCATGGGCTACGATCAGGACATCGCCGTGAGAAACCGTGCCCTTGGGCTTCCCAATCACAGGGCTGTGGTATTTCGTCTGGATCTCCTCGATCAGGGCATCGACGCGTTTCGTGACGTCCTCTGGACTCCTACATTTCGACGTATCAGTTAGCTAATCCCTAATCTAGCCCAACCAGTTCAGCATGATGTTGATTTATATCTTTTGATCTCCATAGAAGCGACCCCTCACCCCGCACAATGCGTGGGCCACATATATGAATATGAAACCGTTCCAGAAGATCAAAGATCCGAGACAAGGAATAGGAAGATAGGAGGATGGATGGAGAGATAGATGGATTGATAAGAACTTACTCCCCGCCCACACAACCGTCCCGCCAGATATCCCAGTCGCGGTTCAGACCTTGCTTCTCGCGAATTTCGCGAATTTCCGGGCTGGTGATGCCCTCATAGTCGCCGTAGTCCCACTCACGAATCGCCTCGGTGACCTCAACCCGGGCGGTGCATCCGTCACAGGTGGGCTCATCCGTCGGCTTCTCGCCGTGTTGTTGCCATGGCAGGGGATCTTTGATGTCCAGGTTTAGCAGCTCGAAGGTGCGTTGGGCACGTTTCCGAGGTGATACGTAGCTATTTGATTGAAGTCATATCAGAAAGCGAATTTTTTCTCTTGTACGCAGTTTTCAGTCGTGTATATCATTATAGAGCTCAAAAGAATGTTCCGAGTGCAAGAAAACTGGGGGCTAGATATAGCGTATTCCCTATGAGAGGTTTTTGATGAATCGTGGGGGAGCAGGCGGCCGCCTCCTCTTCTTTTTAGGGTAAGACTGCTCAAGGACAGACGAGACGAAGAAAAGGCGAGCCGAACTATGAAAATGGAGGCTGCCGATAGGTTGCTGAGAAGGATCGACAACTCGGTAGAACCGCCAACCTGGGGGTTTCATAACTCAGGAAGAGATTATTGCTTTCTGAGAGCCATCTCGACCCCGTCACGATTTGTTATCACGAATTGGGGTATGTGAAACGTGTAACAGCAATCCTCCCCTCCCCCCTGCAAGGGTCCTTGCAACGGTTGTTCCAAGTTGCTGGAACGTGTAACTTGAAAAGAATAAGTCAGAGGTCACTCACATGTGAGCAAGCTGCTTTGGTACGATCAAACGATCATTCCCGACGAGAGCGCGGCCGGTAGCTTTGATGCGCTTCTCTCCGTTGGCTGTGAGAGGGATATCGGTGCGGCCGGTATGTCTGCCATTCAACGACCACTCTGTCTCACCATGACGTACGAGGAAGACCCTGGGTGTTGCCATGACTCCCAAGTTAAGTTTTATGTCTCACACACGATTTTTTCGATATCCCCCCTGCTCTACTCAGGCTCTGTAAAGAGCTAGGTTAGATAGATTAATACCCGCTTGGGCGCTGTTGGTTTTAAGGGTCAAGCAGCAGCTAGGAGGTAATCGCTATGGTAGCGGTTAGGCTTGGCACTTGAAACACGACTTGAGGCAGTTTGCGCCTGTGATACTACTCTTTTAGAACCCCACGGTCCACACAAAGGCTATAAGCGACCTACAAGTTTAATAACGCTAGCCAATCGTCTCAGGGAACTAGGATATGCACCACCGGGATACTGGAGCAGTGATGCGTGAAAAGAAGACAGATCAGAGTTTGGATTACAGACAAATTATAATAAAACCAGTGGTCCTGAAGGAGGACGATACTGAGATTCTGTTGATTTTGTTTTCCTTCTCTTCCCTCCAAGTCAAATCCAGGTACCGGCTTTGGCGTTCTCCACTAGCAAGCAGATCGAAGGGGAGTCTGAAGGAAATATCAAGTTCCGTCAACAAGCTATAAACTTGGAAAACGAAGTACAATAGGTAGAACACACATTGTCTATTAAGCCTACTATTTAGTACTGGTAGTTGCTTGAAGAACACCAAAGCATACCGGCAAAAATATGTCGTCAGAGTCTGCTGCAACACGGTTACTCACGGCTATGGCGCTACCATCGTCGCTGTCCGCTATGATGACGGACTTCTTTACATATGGCGGGCGCGGACGGCGGCCCACAGTAGCTACAGTTGGAGAAGAGGACGAACGGTGCCCCACAACCACATGCTTCGAGCTCGAGCATTGGCCATCATCAAAAAGTTCAACAATTTCGGCTCTTCCTTCTATTGAGCATCAAGAACACCACGACAACGACGATTACGATTTGTACAGCAGAAGGGCAAACAATCTCAACGACCAACACGACAATCTTATTACAAGAAGGAAATGCCCAAACGCAACAATACAAATCGGGAAATACATACTCGAAAATTCAAAGACGATACCGTCACCTCCGACATCACCTATCCGACCGATTAGACGTGCCGATTCTTTCGATAGCGTGCAGAGCAGCAGCAGCACAGGCAGCAGCTGGAGTACTTCAAGCATCGACAGTAGCTATTCCTACTACAACGACGCAAGCAGGAGAGGAATCACAATTGGGTCGTCATTTGCAGAAGCTTGGAGCGAGGAACCCGCGAGCAGAAAACAAGGAGGAACTAAACGATCAAAAAGAGCCCGGGTACAGAAGAGGCGAGATAGCGACGAGGCGAGCGAGTTGTGCTGGAGGGAGTACTGGGGCTGAGGTCCTGATACGCCAATAACAAAAATCGAACTTTTGAAAGGAAAACAAACCAATAAAACATAATGTCCTTCCGCGCATCCAAAGAACCACCAACATCCTCACCCCGTGGGCCACGGCCCATTCGCCGCGGTGCATCTTCTACCAACTCAGTAGGACCGGGTTCTTTACCAGGCGGTCGGGGCTCGTGGACGACGCCAAAACGAGTGATATGGACGGGCGCATTCGCCGCCGTGACAATCGTAGGCGCCATCTATGGCGCCGGGTTGAAGACGCAGCAGGAGTATAAAGCTGTACGTTACCTAGCTCCTTTAACCCTTTCTTAATTCTTACCCACGGCCCAACGCCTTCAAGAGAAAGAGAAAGAGAGATAAACTAACACCATACCGTTCCGTTCGTAATAAAGGAGAAGAAACAAATCATCGAAGCAACACCAGAAGAGCGCATCCAGGTGCTCGAAGCCCGACGCGCCACCCTCGTCGCTAGCAAGCGGCCTCTCGAGAAGAAGCTAGAGGAGCTACGGCAGCGCATACAGAAAGAAGAGAACGAGAACGGGGCTCGCGCCAATAACGGTGGAAATCCCACTCCCAGTCGGTGATAATAGAAAGGGTTATAGCCCATCCCGAATTATTTGGACTCTATAGGGCAGACGGACGGAAGTGTATCACCAAAGTCCGTTCCTCATCTCACCTAGGCGAAACGACTCAGAAATCTTCAGAAATCTCCGTTGGAGCCGAAAAGAAAAGCAGTCTAGGAGGCACTAGAAGAGGTTCCGGATATTGTAGATAGGATTCCATCCTATGCTCTTATCTCTATAGTCGGAGGAAACGCGCCAACTAAGCCTATTAGAAGCCGAAGACGACACACGAGGCGCCTAATCTGGTGGTCTTACGCGATACCAGGCAGTCTACGAGATGAACAACCAGCATCCCGCTCAGCCTAGTGTCGAATATTTCTACACCTTAAATCGCCGCCACGGTCCTTACACCCACTGATTCATTACAGGTGCAGGCGCACCTCCTCTCAAAACCTGAAGTTCGGTATTCAACACGACAGGACTTTCCATGGACGACTAGCTAACCTTAGTGTGGCGGAAGAGAAAGAGGGGCCGGTGTCTCCACCCACAACCGTAACGTCGCGTTCTGATATAAGAGGCATGAGATGATGTAACATGGGAGAATATCGGGACATAGCGACAAGGGCCCAGTGATTTGTTCTATCGGATCACGATGTATTACAAAATGTATAAAAAATGTAACTCTGGATGTACCTCAAAGCAAACCGCATATCTAGCTACCCAGCATACCTGTTACTGTCGTCACGATCTCGACTCTATTACTGTATGTTGACGAGTGTTACAGATCCCTAATGTTCTATTGAGCAAGAGTCTAGCAATAGGCAGCAAAATTTAAGCTATGGGCATGCTATGCGATCTTCCTGATCTGTAAACTTTACTCTATCGTGCCCTAAGCGGTGGGCAGCGGGATAGCCTTGTACAGCAGAATGAGCGCCGAGTGAGATTCGCCACCTCCGGCTAGAGCGTCAATCTTATCCGCTGTAACCTCGGTGACCTTGTCATCGTTGAACCACCACCACTTTCCATCCTCTTCCAGGCGTTTACCTGTCTTGGGGTCAACCGGGGCCGTCTTCTTGATGTAAGCCGTGTAGTGACCACTGTCTGCACTGGCTCCCTGATGCGTAACCACGCCGCGAAGTTCATACAGACCAGACGAGTTCGCATCATCCTTAGCCAGCTTCGGGTCGATTAACGTGCTCAGCTCCTTCTTCATAGCAAGGACTTGTGCATCGCGCTGAGCATCGATGTCGGCATCCGTCTTGTATGTCTCGGTCATCTCTACATCGCCATCCGCGGATGTGCCGGCCTTCTTCTCCTCCTTCTTCTTGGGGTTGGTCACCTCGGGAACATCGTCGCCGCTATCAGCATTTCTCTTGCGCCTCTTGCGTGCCCGCTCTACGTCTTCCTCTTCCTTGCGAATCTCTCGCACCTTATCTCTCACGGGCACAAGAAGTTTCTTGAGATTGTCATCGCAAAATTCTACCACATCCAGCTCATGGGGAAACGTGACCTTGCGCATAATCTTGGCCTTCTTCTGTGTCTCGCGTTTCCAGAAAAAGCGGACAAAGTGAACAGTCAGATATTTAGGCAAGTGTGTAATCTTCGATGTCTTCGTGTAGGCGGCATCTCGGCCAAGCACTTCGGATCTCTTCGTGAGTTTCTCCTTTAATCCGTTTACAATCCCGTCCCGTAGGTGATTCGTGGTCGAGTCGATGTGGCAATTGAGCTTCAAAAACGCATCTTTAGATATAATGGGCTGCTCTCCGGCTTCTTTCGCTTCTGGCTCATCACACACAAGCTCAGAAGTGAATTGTCCGGACATGTACTTCTCAATAAATGATGTATCGGTTGTGGCATCAGACGAATCTTTAACGCGCAGTTTCTGACGAATTTGAGCAAGAATCTGTGACCACGCCTCTTCAGCATCCTGTTGCGCATATCCAGCGCCGGTCCGAGAACGTTCGGCGAATTGGGGGTATAGGTTGCGTAAAGAGGCGAGGAAAGTGTGTGGCGTATAAGCTTCTTGAGTCTCTGACATGTATTTGTACGTGTCTCGCAGCTGTCTTGTCAGGTCGAGCTGAGGTAGAGTGCCACTAGCGCTAGAGCTTGGCGGCTCATAGCCCGTCAGAGCATCCTGGAGTTCGGGGATGGCTCGCAATGCCTGGAGTGTCGAGTTCAGATAGCATGTATTTCCCAGATTAGTCAAACCTGCAGGTATAGCACCCACTTGCCGAGCGGCTTCGGCCTCGGTCATGTCCTCTACGAACTTGACCGGATCCGTTGGTCGAGAAAAATCGTTGCCGTCGGTCCCTGGTGTGCCCATCATCATTATGGTTTGGCCAGGCTTGAGACCGAACTTGCTCATGGGTGTGTCATCTTTCAAAACACCCTTCAAGAGGACCTTCTGGCGTTCAGGCTCGACACCTGTGAGACTATAAAGTTGGAATTTGAATACTTCGCCGGTCGAGTCGGGATCTACTTCCACTTCATACTTCTGGCCTTTATGTTTCACAATAACTATACGAGATAACCTGTCAGCGCAAGAGATCGATAAGAGCTTCAGCATAGAAGGCTGTAGATCGCACAGCTAGATACCGGCAAGTGGCATTCGTGGTTTGGCATTTACCTGGTATCGCCGCCATTTTCAAAGTACTGTGTGTTGCCTAGCTCTGCAGTGGTTTATTCCGAGATGTTTCGATGGAATGAAATGAGGACGGGTACGTTAACAGAACCTGACGTTGGGTTCCGTAGTGTGGCAACTATAACCCTTTAGAAAGCGAAGTAGAAGCAAGGGAGTTAAATGTTAATGGGGGAAACAGATATTTATGAAGGTCCAGGCAAACTTTACATTCGTCACCCAATGATAGCCAATCCATCCGTTTCTATGGCCAAATTAACTGTGAGCGCCTCCCGCAGCTACTGAGCTAACCTAACCTAGGGACTTAAGGAAGGTACCTAGAGGGCCCACTCACCTGCCTGCATGTACCTATCTATTGTAATTCGTATGGTAAGTACAGCAGACAACAGTCGCTGTGGAGCGGGAAGGCGGGGTGCTCGGCGGGGTTCTCGAGGTATTACTGTACAAGTGTAGGTAGGGTTTGACACCAATGTAGGTACCTCCTTATGTAATCTCAGTACAAGTACCTACCTACATCCCTAGTAATCTATACTGTCTTGCACTGTAAATATGCTGTCCAGCCACAAGCTGACGTCACGTGCGCTGCTCCTTGCTTTGGTTCAAGGCTGGGCACAACAGTACCTCCCCTAGCCGCAAGCCTCAATGCCTAGCAGGTGTAATTGGCGGTGCAGCAGGTAGGTACATCGGTAGTCCAGGTAACAACTTGGACCAACGTCGTCGTTAATTAACCACAGATCGTCTCATATCCCGTCGCATCGCATGGCATTCCCCACATTATCATATACCGACGACAACGATACGGATTTCTGTTTCTGCGACTCGGTCTCCAAGCCCTGACCCCTCTACCAATACTCCTATCTCCCACCATGGTACGTCGGACGATGCTAGGCCTTCCTCTTCCACCCATATCTGCCCGTGTGCATGTCGTCTAACCCAGACACATCAGTCTCAATCCCTCCGTCCATATCTTCAGTGCGTGAGGAGTTCTGTCACGGCCGCTCTCTGTCTCTCCAACTTTGCCTCCCAGACAGCCGAACGACACAATGTCCCCGAGATCGAAGCCCAGACGTCCCCCGAGGTCTTATTAACTCCCTTAGTGATCGCGCGCAACGAGAACGAGAAAGTTCTCATTGAGCCTAGCGTCAACAGTGTGCGCATCAGCATCAAGATCAAGCAGGCCGACGAGATTGAGAGCATCCTAGTCCACAAGTTCACCCGCTTCTTGACTCAAAGAGCAGAGGCCTTTTTTATTTTGAGGAGGAAACCTGTCAAGGTATGTCTCCGTTCAGGGACACCCTCTCAGTGTTGAGGTTGATTGCTAGGATTATGCTGATACTTCACCGCCAGGGCTATGACATCTCTTTCCTAATAACGAACTTCCACACGGAAGAAATGCTTAAACACAAGTTGGTGGACTTCATTATCCAGTTTATGGAGGAAGTCGATAAGGAAATCTCTGAAATGAAGCTATTTGTCCGTCGCCCCCTATCCGTTCAAGATTGTAAGAGAACATCGAATACTGACCACCACATAGTTGAACGCAAGAGCACGTTTTGTAGCTGAATCTTTCTTAACTCCTGTAAGTCTATGTATTCGAAATCTCCTTCGGTTCTCTGGCTAAACTATTTCCCAGTTTGATTAAGGTATTATTAGCTCTCGGAAGGCTACGATAAAAGGCGATGCGTTGGCGTTACGGCGACCGTCTATGAAAGCTATGCAAATGATCGAATTGGCGTACTCACCAATGATAGCATTTACAAATGAGATGGTAGTCCAAACGAGTCGGGCACATCGTCCAACTACACTATTATCTATTATCCCGCCCTTACATACTCTAAGACTTGGCGTTCCCATGAGACGATTGAGGCTACCTCCGTTAGACAAAGGCCCATTTTAGATTCAAAAACGCAAAGTTTACCAGCGAAGCGTGCGCCCTTGGTGAAGATTGCTACGCCTACTTCCAAAGTGACACTGCTAAGCCTATATGATAGAAGATGATCCTTTCAAGCTGGCTTCGTAGAACGTTTGGGAAGAAGTCATATAACATCGGGATATGAAGTCAAATTATGTCTGGACAGTTGCTAGCTCCCGTCCCTCGGGTAGCTACATTCGGATTCCTAAAGATCTTCAGCACATATAACTACCGCTCCGAATAGGATAAGTTCTTCGGGTTATCGAGGAAATGATTATAGGTCGAGTTTTCTAAGTTTACGTACCTTGATGCCTTGATACTCTCACAGTCCAGGGGAATTAGTTTTAGGCCGAGCCTATCTGACGCCTAGAGTGGTTAGCACTATGTCAAGTCTAAGATGTAAGTTCTCCCTCTTCTAGCATTGCGTTGCTTGAGATGGACTTCTCATCGATCAATGCTTCGCACATCACCGCCATGTCCCTCAAAAGTGAGCCTATATTCCTCAATATTCAGAGCTATGCTCGAAACACAGGCGTATGTGCGTATGTATAGTGGATAGCTCAACTTATGCTTCACGCTGCTCCTCCTATTCCATGAAGAGCAGCATCAAGCATGTATGGATCCTATCTACTGCTTTCCAAGAGCCTCAAGGCCAGATATATTCTGGAGGTTCCCTAAAAAGCGTCAAAGATAATGAGAAAGGGGTAGACTGCTACATTGCAGGCATATTACCGACTGCTCTCTTACGAAAACTCAACGAAAATGTGGCTTCGAGAACCAATTCAAGGGAGCTTAGTAATTGAAGGGGGCCTTAGGCATAAGAATACGTTGACTATGTTGATATTCTTTGTATCCGGCCACAGCCATCCTAGTTGAGGCAATTTGACAAGGACAGAATAGAAGCTGTCCTGACCCCTTCGTTTCAGAGGAAATAAACTCAAGATCGCGACATAATAGGCCTAAAGATACAAGAATAAACATGTTCAGTTTTGTTCCTCAGAGAGGAAAACGAAGGGTCCGGCTGTGTCTGTCAAAATCTCCTCACATGCTATGCTACCTACCCACCACTTAGTTACCTACCACCTAGATACCTACCTACCTTAGCCTCAAAGGCAGTCAAGTCAGTAAGGTAAGCAATATCACAGCAGAGAACACATTAGGTACCTGCATATATACCTAACATACCTGCATACAGAGGGTGGAAGTACCTAAGTACCTACCTAAGCAGCTCGGGTAGGAGGGGGAATTGTAGAGGGCGGCGGTTGTAGAGGGAGAAGGAAGGTAGTGTAGGTACATGTAGGTATTAGGTGGAGGGGGTTGGGTAGGGTAAGGTACTTTACCTTATATATCTAAATCCGGAGGGTGGACAATCGGGGCCTCAATCTGAACGAGAAGTCACGCTTCACTCGTGTCTTTGGTGGTGCAATGGGTTAGCTTGCCAATTGGTTTCCCTCTTCTCTAATCCATGAATGCGTCACCAGGACACACTCGAGGGAGAGCACTCGGGTTCGAATTGAGGATGGGGCGGATGGGTGGTAATCCGTAAATTCTTTTTTTTTTTCTTTTTTTCTTTCTCTCTTCTACCCTTTTTTTCCCTTTTATCTTCTGCTCTACCATGCATCTTCCCCTCTATTATTATGCCTTATTTTCTGTTCCTTTTCTGTTAAGAAAAGAAATACCTTCTTTTTTAAAAAATAAAAAAACCATCCGTTTTCCCCTACATGCGCTCACTCAATGCCTACGTCACTATTATATAATCTATTGATAAAACGATCACGTCAAGAACACATTCCTTGAACTAATTAGGTACCTAGCTATCCAGGCTCAGCAAGGAGAAGATACCGTCTAGGTCAGTTGTTCGCGACATCAGGGTCCAGGGGAACTTACAACATATATAGTTGGGGCCAAGTGTTCATACCTATCGTACTAAAAGGGGGGGCAGCTCGTTGGCAGCTGCTTTCTCCAACGCTTATGCCTTGTGCTGCATACAGGTAGGACAGGTAGCTAATAATGGCTCTTATTGAGTCTGCCTAGGTATGGCTTTCGACAGCATGCTCATAGAGCAATTTGGGATCGCATACGAAGATACTACGTCGAAGGGGATGTATATATGATACAGCGATGGCAGGAGGGAGCTAATAACTTATGGCTTTACGTTTCATATTCAGTTCATCGTGGCACATTCAAAGTAGCAGTTCTAGTTCAAAAATTGCAGTCGTTCAAACCGTTAGGGTTGCAGCACGATATCGTAGCTCCGTATTGTCTTGGCGGGATGGTTTCTTAGACTGACACTCTCGAGCTTAGATCGGGGGCGAGTCGCTAATTACTACTAGCCATATAACATAGAAAATCGAAGTGCGTAAAGGTCCGACGAGTAGCAGTATCAAAGGACGGCTTTGCAAGAATCGACAGCTAGTACACCTATTGTTTTCGAAGCTAAGATTACTCCCCCCCTCACGGGCCAGCACCTCGCGGGCCACCAATTTTGGTGGGAGCGCCATACAAAATAAAAAAGTGGAACCAGGCAATATAAAATCGAAAAAAAATCGGAAAAATATCGGGTTAAAAAAGTAAATTATAAAAAAATAATATCTATTACATATATTTTTTATAATTTTATAACCCTAAGGCTAAGCCTAAAATAGAAAGTATAATATTTTAAATATTTAAAAAATGCTTGTACTAACAGTATTACATATTAAATATTTAGCAGATTGTTAACACAGTATAATTTTTTACTAAGCTCTATATTTTAAACTTTTTTTAACTTATTATCTAAATAGGTAATATATTTTTTAATATTTTTTAATTAAATATATAAAACAATTAATATATAAAACTTAAAAGTTTATATTTTTAATATTTTTATTTATGTTTATATAATAAAAACTAGTTTTATTTTTATATTATTTTTAAAAAAAATTTATATTATGTTTTATACAGTGCTTAAAACGTACTAAGCCTACATATTAAATTTTAACTTTATATTATTAAAATTTTTTAGTTTTTTTAATATATTTAAACAAATAAAAATATTAAAAATATTAACTATAAAAATTAATATATTATATATTTAGTTTTACTATATAAAAAATATAAAAAAATATATTACCTATTTAGGTAAGAAAATAAAAAAAGTTAAAAGTATAGCGTTTAGCTTTATTTTTACACAGTTAACAATTTTGCTAATAAATTCTATATAAAAATGTTAGTACAAGCGTTTTTTAAATATTTAAAATATTATACTTTCTATTTTAGGCTTAGCCTTAGGGTTATAAAATTATAAAAAATATATGTAATAGATATTATTTTTTTATAATTTACTTTTTTAACCCGATATTTTTCCGATTTTTTTTCGATTTTATATTGCCTGGTTCCACTTTTTTATTTTGTATGGCGCTCCCACCAAAATTGGTGGCCCGCGAGGTGCTGGCCCGTGAGGGGGGGAGTAATCTTATGCTGGGGAGATAATGTAAGTCGCGCATGTAGACACATGAAATCAAGTCACTGTTCACATAAGCAAAAGAGACAGAGCAAATAGTTCGAGAGTGATGGTGTTGATACCACTACAAAATATGTTAGATTAGAAATTAAGATAGGACCATCCCCTATGTCCTCATCGTCCCCCAGTATATAAAAGTAAATATCATCGTGCTGTCATAAAACGTCGGCCCAGCAAAACTTGCTCCCAATAGAGACGATATTAAAAGGTCTTCTCAGGTGTCCCGGAATATTAAGCAGCTCATAGACCCAACCGCAGCAAGCTGCTGTCAGAGTCGAGTTGCCATCAATCTCCTATATAGGCAGGTACTTAGACGGAGATGCCCTCGTACTTTTGGATGGTGATATCGAGGGTGGTTCCCAGGGAGTTAGCCTCGCTGGTAAGGTCCGTGGCACGCGACTCGACAGTGTTGATGAGAAAGATAGCGATGCTCTGATAGTCGTATTAGTCATATTAAGGGATTAATTATATACCACAGGATCAGGGAGGGGAACTCACGTCAACAACACCTTCGACCTGGCGGAGGACGGCAGCGATGGGCTGGCCAACGACAGGAACCTTCTCGAGGATGCCAGCCTTGCCGATGAGAATGTTAAGAAGATCCTGGTGGACACGGACGAACTACGAGACCCTACAAGTTAGCCCACGGCCAAAGAGATATAAGAGGAGTGTGTGAGGGTCAAACTAGGTTTCTCGGTTAGATCAGATACTTACAGCACGGAAGGAGTTGAAGACTAGAGTAGCATCAGCCTCGTCGGTGATGGGCTGGGTGCCGTCGGACTGGCCGATGAGAACAGTGGCGGTGGTCACGATCTCAGTGAAGCCCTTGATGAGGGTGGGGAAGGGGCCCTGGCCGATGATGATGAGGGGAGCGTTCACAATGGTGATGCTCTGGGCAGGCGCCTGGAGGTCCTGAGACTGCTGAGTGACCTTCTTGAGGCCGTCAGCGAGCTGGCTGGGGGTTAGGGCACCCATGGCAGTGGCAGCCATGGAAACACCGACAGCGAAGAAGTTGGAGAAACGCATTTTGACTGAGAAGAGTTTGCTTGAAAAGCTGAGAAGTGTTGTGAAGGAACTGTAGAGGCTGGAGAGGCTGATGAAGCTGTTGATATTGATGCTGATGATGATGAGAGGAAAGACTGGACTTAGGGTCGGGGATCTCGAGGTTTTTATATTCGTTTGGTCACCCTAAAACCCATCTTGTTTTCCTAACTTGGACACAATATTTACGCTTTTGTGTAGACGAAGCTCTCCATCCTGCCTGGTGATACTCGAACTAGTTGGACTAGTCTGTTGGCCAAGCAAAGGTTGAACAATAGTGTGTGCCGATCTACGTAACCAGTCCACAGCTCGCGATGTGGGTATGATGAGGTTAGGACTCTTCACCAAGGTTACCGTTTATTTGAGTGACAAAGTACATGGAGCAGGTAGGTACATGTGAATAGAAACAGACAACTTATCATCACCCTTCGTCCAATCAGCTCCTATCCCAGTAACTACAACTGACCTCAGTGATTCCTATTTAATTACTTTCAACTTACTACTCCACCTAATGATCGTCATATCCAACCCAAATGGCTTCAATAGAGCAGCAGCAGCCCGGTATATGAGGGCTGAGTCGAACCTCCGTGGTATAGTTCAATTTTTTTTCGTTTCTTTTTCTTTTCACCTTGCCTTGACTCATCACCTGGTCAATAACTGTGATCAAATATCATGATCACCAACATGGTCGTCCGTGCTAGCAGCAGTGAGGATCCGTACGTGATAGATATCTAGCTCACTAATATTATACTTAGTAGTTTCTAGCTTTGATGCCCTGTCGTTCCTGTTTCTGAGGCATACGATAGGTATCCAAACACTTGAAAACCTACCTACCATGTTGCATCTGTCCCCCGTAGTCCGCCAAGGGGGAGATCAGCTATGTCTAATTATGAGAGATAATACCAATCTGCATGCTCTTGAACCAAGCATTTCAGCGTTGCCGGATGGGTGCTCACGACAAAAGGAAGTAGCTTAGTTTGATTGCCTGCCGCCTACCTACACCTGCGCCGTACAAGGTTACGCCAGTTTATAAGCCTTGTTTAGGGTATCATTCGCAGCCTTGGCGCGGTAACTACGTGAATGGATGTGTTGTCTTCCCGTGCCGGATCGCGAAAACCCCACCGGTAGGCTTCATGAGTTAGAGTAATTAATTGGCATTACATACTCGCTTTATTTGTATCACACTGCACCAGAATACAGAATACCGCCACAAACGACTGGGTTGTTCTTGTTCATATGCCAGGCAACCAGAGGCGGGCAAGAAATGCCAAAGTTGCCTGTTTCCATTTAGTAATGTAACTCTAACCTTGCTCTCTCTCTAACATGATTGGCAGAATCCATCAAAATATTTCCCGTCACCTCCTTCTATAGACTCAAGCACGCAATCAACGTAACTGGCTTAGTCTCATGCATCCTGAAAAGCTTCTACTAGTACCTAGTTAGATAAACAGCTGCTGGATACCAGCTGAGAAGCCATCTCTAATAAGATAGTAAACGAGCTCTTCTACCTATCACCAACCTTGCTAATAAGGTAAACCTGGTGAGTAGCCTAATCTTAGTCAAGCTCTAATGGTGCGGCCCGCTGATCTACCGGCGGGAGTCCAATCAACCCAAACCTAAACCACTATCTAGTCTTAGACAAACTGAGTATATTTTGTGGGTTGGGGAATCAATAGCGCCAACAGCCCGGTAACTCAATGTGCTAAGGTTAGATAGTGAAAGGCACTGGACTCAGGAACCGTGCATGATGCAGCAGATGCGCCTGGTCGATCAGTCCAAGTTGTTGAGCTTACAGCTGTGACTTGCAAGAATTCCAAATTATCGTATATCGTATAGATGTTTTTCTTACTTACCTACCTACCAGTTCCCCTTCTATGGTCTGTTTAGTTATGCAAATAGTCATTTTTTGTAGCAGAGATATCCACCACTATGCTGGAGACAAAATGCTTTTTATACCGCCAGGGATTAACCGTCATATAGACGAAAAGTCCACGTCGATCCAATTCGGTCATCTCAAAACCCAGTTCTACCTAGTGATCTTGATCGTCTTCAGGTAACCTCTGTAACAGGACTAGGTCAGTGTCTAGGTATTTGGAATTCCATGTCCCCCATGTCCTTAACAACTCCTCTGGGAAACACTGATCGCTGCTTGTGGCATGACCTGGTCCACTGCTGCCCAAAGCCACACAGGTTAATATGTGAGTAGACAGATCAGCAATATGAATTGATTTTGACTTCATATTATACGCTTAACCAGAAACGTAGGTAGGTAATCACTAACAGCTGCTGTTGAAGACTAATTGCTGCAGCGTAAGGTTGCAATTTGTGTGATTGGGTGTCCAGTAAACATATTTTGCTTTCATTCTTCAAATGAAGTTTGAGTTTCTTTTTTTGTGGCACTATGCCATATGTATGTACATTTACTACAACTTAGGGTTCCCATGTTCGTTCCTTCTGTTTTTACCCACCAAAGAGTCATTGTGTCAACCGGTGTATGTATACCACGAAGATCCTACCTTATTGCAGTCTATTTGGTAGGCACGCAGATATATTCTGTTGGCTCTTGGGTCAATCACTACATTTCCCTGTCACTCCCGAAGTCAGTCGATTGGCTGTTCATTCATTGCGCATCAAAGGCTGGATATCGCTTCTTTTCAACAGACCCTTTGAAAGCCCAGCGCAAGGCATATGATCAAACGCCCTACTGATATAAGGCGTCAGGCATAATGCCGCAACAGACGTTGGATTAATCAACAGCTTAAACGTTACTTAGGTACGCCGTTAAGTGACTGAGACGCCACTGCCCGTTATTACATTCCATCCGATTCAACTTGGGCGTGGCAGTTGTTGGTACTGTACAACAGAATGGACATTATAACCTTAAACCTAGCGTGTGTAACCGCCATCTATCCATTAGTTAAACCATGTATTAACACATTTAACGGGTTTCCCAAGCCCCAATTACATACGAACAGTAGGTAAGGCATGTATTTAAGGTTATTGCCAACCAGCTTTGCTGTCCGGCTGGATTGTGGCGTTCCATTACTGGCAGATAGGCACCCCAGGTGATCAATCAAATCAAAACTCAACGGTAAAAAAACGCCACTTTAAACTCCTCACTGCTCAGATAGGTAATCGCCGCAAGCACGCGCCTATCGACATTATTAAGACGGTTATCTTCGCAAATAGGCGCGAGACATTTGTAGTGAAATTATAGGAAGCTAGTAATAAGGTATGTCATATTCTATAGCTTAAAAATGGCTCACAGTCTAGAGGATGTTTCGAAATGTGATCGAAACACTTCTGTAGCTGGTGGTAAAAAGTGACATATCAAACAGCCTACCCAATCTTAACTGGTAGGGAAGCCAGTAAGTCAGAGATCCATACGAACCTCACAAAGGCAACACTTGAGAGCAAACTGATCTGTCTTTCGCTATCTAGAATACAGCCCCTGCCTACGGATGTAGATATACACTTAATAGAACTGATTAAGATTCTCCTCTCCAAAGCCCATCTCAACCAACATCCGGTCTACCAGTTCTAGGCAAACCTACCCTACAAAGCCTCCAGAGCAACAACCTCCTTACTATCTTCACATCAGTACAGTTTATTCTGTAGCCTTTCGAGGTGTCTAGGCCATGTCTGTAGCTATCTTGTAGTTTAAATAAATAAACAGTCTTAGCTTGAGAGACACAGGAGTTTTGCTGGTACAAAGAATTGCCATTAAATTATGTGTATAAGTCAACTTTTAAACATTTAAGGACAAAGATAATTACTAAAAATAAAACCAAACGTCCTACTTGCTAGGGCTATCTGATATTGAACAAGTAGTAAATATAACAGCAGTTATTGATTCTTTCTAGCTCAAGCGAGTATTAAGCATGTATATCTTTTCTGTTCTCCCACCTGACCTGAGTAGCCTGAGTAAGAGCCTGAGAAGAGGTGAAAAGATACCGGCGTCCCCTATCATCCGAATACAAAGTCCCGCTGCCATAATTACAGGAAAAGTAGAGTAAAGCCTATTATTATTTACTACCAATTTTAAAACTTTAAATATTGGAGACCACGCTATCTGAAGTCAAACACTCTGCTGCTAAATGCGGTACATGCTTAGGTACATCATTGCATGCCTATATGCAAACAAGTCAACTGCTCTCATTATAATGAGTGTGTGCTTAGTAGGAGTTGAGGCTATGAGCCAGCCACAGCGAGACAAATTTTTAAGCGAGACTGGAAAACTTTATAACACTATATCTGTACGTATATAGGTACCTAAGCAACCGTGGTTCTTGATCCTCGAAAGTCAACTTTCACACTTGCCTTGTGGCATATAACCATTTTAGACCCCACTAACTTGATGTATCAGCACCAACCTAGCTGCGGTAAACAGGCAAAAGGCAATTTAGATCACAGTCCGAATATGTGACGAGTTAAACGCAAGAAACAAGATAGAATGGGATAAGAATAATATTACTACGTTCCCTGGGACAACGCCATGACTATGCAGAGCATATTAGCTATGAGGTGTGTTGTGTGACGGAAATAGTATATGTGCCCAAGTGACTTTATGATCCAGGTTTCCACCGAGAAGCGAAAAGAAGCATTCTCAATCGATTGTTCTGCTTTGCTCCAAAGGAACCGTCAATCGATGCAGATGTGCAAGCAACCAACCTACCCAAATAGATGCAAAACGTGCTCTCTCTGTGGCCAATCTGTGTCATTGGCTAGGGCATCTTCCCAGCCAGTATTATTGCCTGAAAAACGCAATGCTCATTATATGATCGCGGCCTGCCTCGTGAACGTAGAACTTGAAAAGCCGACAACCGGAAAAGCATAACACGCAAGAGAAGGCCTGCCATGTGGTATCTGCAAAGTGGAAATTTCGTGCTCGCTTCTGCTCACTTAAAAAAAAGTTGCCATTTCGTAGGGTATCGTTCGTTCCAGCTCGAATGCAATACCGCCGTTCATACCCATTAAATGCCAAAATCAAACCCCATTATCGGGTCGTGCATGCGGAAATGTTAAAATTCGTCTCAATTCTCCTCATCACCTTCCTCGATAGGCGCAGGCGTTCGTCGCTCGTGCCGTCGTTTCGGTCGCCTATGTCGCGAACTTGAGATGTTGCTGGCCGAGTCTTCTGGTGCTATATCAATATCATCACCGCCCCAATCGCTTTCGCTCATGATACCGTCGTCGTCGCCTGTAGCCCAGGCTGGCCGTTCGTAGCCCAAAGAGCCTCTAGAGTGCTGCGGGAGGACATCGATGCGGCCTGCACGGCGGTGCTGCAAGTTCATGAGGAGGCCGTTGTTGCGCTGGCGTAGCGCATTACGTACTACTTCGGCCTGCTCGTGTAATTTGTCGAAGGCATCCTCAAGCGCCTCTATGCCCTGGTAGATTTCGCGCTCGATTTCCGCCAGCACCGCCATCTCGACCTCTTCGTCGTGAGACACGGGCTGCCGATTCTGGCCCTGAGTCGCCGATGACGAGAGGGAGACGAAGGAAGCAGGTGTCGTGCCGCGCGAATATATGCCCGAGTAAGGGGTTGTACTCCGGGAGTTACTGAAGCCTGGTGTCTGCCGCATCCCTGGGGTCATAGGCCCTCGCGAGGGTGGGGGTGAAAAGAAACTATTAGCTGGCGTGGCGCCTCGTGATAAGGGGTTCTCCATGGTGGGAGTAATAGCATCATCGGCGTCAGCCCCTGACCAAAGGAACCCGTTGAACCGACCGGAAATGAGGATCTCCCATTCTTGTGGGCTAATATCTGTCATCGTAGCCAAGAGGTCGTGATGGAAAGGGTTCTTCACCAGGTACAAGGCGGTTTCTGCATCGCGCGGTGCCTGCACTAAACGATAGAGACGCTGGAGCTGAAGACCCGTCTTTATCAAGAAATCCGTTCGGGGCTTTCGCATCGGGGTTGGTGCTCGCAAAACCGGTTGCAACTCCCTAGAACCTGACATGAGAGCGTTGAAGTACGGTCGCTCTTCTTGATTCAAACTCGTAAGGATCACGAATGCCAATGTCTCGTCGTCTACTTCAGATGGAGGAGGTGCCGGCGCCTCTGCGCAACTGTTCATCCACTTATCGACCGAAGACCTGACCTTCTTGGACTGTCGCAAATAGTGGTCGCGGAATTCTTCGGCAATATCGGGATCTAGCTTCACTGGCGAAGCCGGCCGTGGCGGGAGTTCTGCGGTACTTTCAATTGCGGTTGCAACGACGGTGGACAGATCGAACGGAGGCCACGAGGGCATCTCCACCCGACCACCTACTCTCTCGAGTACTTCCCCCCAACCTAACCCTCGATGTTCTCCCGGTGACTTCTCGCACATAATGCATGTGCAACCTTGGGCTGGTAGATCTCTCGAGAAGACATCTTCAAGTCGGTCAAGCAGTCTGCGCGCTACCGACTTATGTCCTGTAGCCACTGCAATTGAACCCTGCTTTTGGAGGACGGTCTGATACTGATCCAGTAGTTCAAAGAATGGCGCGAATATTGTCTCGCAGCCCGTTAGTGGCGGGTTAGACGGTCGGGCGCCATTCTGTCGGGGCACGACGGACAGGAAATGCTTGGATACAGGGTGATGTAGGCCGCCGTGTTGTAGCAGATAGTCAACTCTTGGCAGCTCGCGAATGTCCAAGGGAGGTGGCGGAGGCGGTGGCGGTGGAGGCGGACCAAAGTCGTGCGCAGGAGTTGCGGCAGGCGTCGGTCGTTCTTTCTGCTCGTAGGTATGGTGCGTAGCGGAAGTGTTGGCATGGTGTTCGTTGGAATATACGCGCGGTGATGGAAAGTGAGCTGTGGCAGTAGGTGTCTTGGGTGAGGAGTCTTGCACGGATTCAGGAGAGTCATCAGCGTCGAGGCTAGGCATGTGGGATGACTTTGTTGAAGTAGATCTCTTCGGGACGACCGGGGTCGCGGTTGATTCTGCCCCGGCGGTCTGGGCATCGCTCATGGTAGAGACATTTTCATCCAGTACCTGTATGATGGGTGGAGGTGGTGGGGGATATGAAGGTGACTTGATGTACGTAGCTTGGCTCGACGTTTTAGATCTCGTAGATAGCTTTGACTTATCTTCATGACGCGAGCTGGACCTAGAGATACCTGATGCCCTAGATCTGGGTCGCTCAGAGTCATCGCTCCGTAGTCTTGGGCTAGACGCTTTGCTGCGGCGTTTCCTTTCGCCCGACAACTCCGTCTCGGGCGGGCTTGGTGGTCGATCATCTTTGCGTGAGGACCTATGCCTCTCCTTTGAACCTCCACCAGAAGCGGACCGTCGCATGTTCGCCGAACCCAGATCAGTTGGGTCGGGAGTTAGTGGATCGCCCTGACGATTTGTGGTACCCAGATCATCCCGGCTATGGACGGCCTCTTTGCTGTGAGCTTTGCTGAAGCTGGGGTAAGGTAGGCTGACTCTGCTGCCGGCAAGAGAGCTCCTACCAAGTTCAGGCACGAGGTCGGTCATTGAAGAGGCTTTTTTCTCCTTATCTCTTTCCTTTTCTTCTCGAGTTCGGTGTCGGTGGCGGTGGGAAGAGGAGGTTACAGATGAATCACCATCAACGGCTCTCGACTTTGAGCTTCTGTGCGATTTATGATGGCGCAGGCCGTCCCTGGAAACTTTTTCTCGCTCTTTCTCCTTGTCGGACTTTGAACGCACACTTTTGCTTCGACGCTCCTTTGGACGTTCGTCATGGACTTCACTGGATGCTGCTGTGGCATTAAGATCGCTGTCCCTGACACCCATGTTTGCGAAGTTTGCAGCCTAACCGGCCAGAAGCTCGGTCGAGTGAGTGACCTGCTCTGATTCGTTCAATCGTGTGCCGCTGATCGTAGATGTCGCTCTACTGGAAGTTGGCTACGTCATCAGCTTCTTGATGAAATGGTAGTTGGCTCTGGTTATTTCGCGATTTTAGGACCTGATGGCTGGATTGATGGTATGTGTTTTCGAATGGAAGTTGTAGGAAAGAGGGCACACGCCTGTGTGTGTTGTTCATGCAGACGAAAAAAGATACGTACCGGGGCGGTAACCTCAGGCGAGGAATCATATGTTGCTCAGCGGCTGTTGGGCGTTGACAAGCAACGCAGCTCGCTGTGATTCGACGGTTTGGAGGTGGATGCTTGCTGACTGCGTACCCAACTGCATTATAAAGCTCCAATTAATACAGTGTGCAGGATTTGAAAGCGCACTGCGGCGGGTATCTTTATCCAATCAGTACTCTGTGCTACTGGCGCAGTAGGGTGATACGATAGGGGCGTGTTTGCTGGACAAAGCCTAAATGATGTCAAATTTCAATTGTGATTGGCTGTTAGGAAATTGGTGTACGGACAGGGCCGCACTGTCAAATTTCTTGTCCAAACCTCCAAATTGATGTACCTATGTACCTTGAAAATGCGGGGAGATCATCATAATTTGTAGGTACATGTTGACATGGAGGAAGATACACCGTGAACTGGAACTGAGAAATGAAAATATGTGCGTACCTTGGTCCGGGTATTACTTTTGAAGTACGTGAATCATAAGTTAAGAATGAATCACTGCCTTTTGACCGCGTTTGCAATCATTCAAGCTGGACATTCCATGAATTTGCGATTGTCCTATTCCCTTCAACTGTAAGTATGTACTTCGGCCGGGTGAATGCGACTTGGGACAAGAGACACGGTCTTTATAATTAGGCACTTGTACATATCTCACATGGCCTTGAACCCTGCCAGAAAGGCATAAAAACGTGGCACATAAATTGCTTTGGCCATTCAGACAACATCGTCGAGTAGATCCTCTGCGCTGTGTCACAGCCGAGACAAATGATCCGGCGTGGGCACTCCACAAGAGAAGATGCAATAGTTAGAAACGGGCTCACAGTAGTCAGCTGCAGGTGCTTGTGTGTAACCAGTTATTTAATGGTTGGAGAGGGAACTCTCCCACGTTTCATTTGTTTACTCCGATCAAGTAGTTCGTGACAAACAAGGCTAAAAATAAGGGCAGAAACATGGAAGTACCCAGTAGGTGCTAGCTAGGTCATGCTACCAGTATCTGAAACCTCTCCAAGCGCCCGTCCTCGCTCGCGGCTACTCTTTCTCGCATAAATCTTCCACCTCCGTCTAGAGTCTATTCTAGGGAGCCACGTCTATCGTCATTTGGCCAACAGTCCAGCCTGTCGCAGCAAGGGATTCAGACATAAACATGTCTCAATAACGCCTTTTCGGTTCCTGTCTAAACAGCGCGGAGGAACGGAAGGTATGTAGATTAATGTCGCCATTCATAGGCTAATGATGGTCATTCGCGTAAGGGCTTCATTGACTACAGACGATCAAGTAACCCTGTGCTCTCAAGCATGAGAATGACTTGGTGCACTATAGAGCGGACAGACTGCTTCTCGCAGTCGACCACCAGATCAGGCTTGACAGGGGCCTCATAGGGGTCATCGACACCGGTGAAGCCCTTGATCTCACCCCTGCGGGCCCGGGCGTAGATTCCACGCTTGTCTGTCTTCTCGCAATACTCAAGGGGTGTGGCAACGTGCACGAGGAAGAAGTCGCCATACTTCTCGACCGCTTCCTTAGCCGCTACACGGTCGACTTCGAACGGAGCGATGGGAGACGCAATCACGGCCGCGCCCGAGCGCGTCAGCTCGCCAGCGACGAAGGCTATGCGGGCAATGTTTTTGCTTCGGTCCTCTCGGCTGAAACCGAGTTCTGAAGACAACTCGGACCGTACCGTCTCACCCAGTAACATCGAAACAGATCGACCACCTTGTTGGTTTAATGTCACTTGCAGAGCGCGAGCAATTTGATCTTTGCCGCTGTTTTGGTATCCAGTGAGGAAGACGGTAAAACCTTGGGCGGCTCGCGGGGGGTGAGATTCACGGAGGACTTTGACTACTTCGGGGTAGGAGAACCACTCGGGGATTTCACGGCCACTCCGCAATCTTGCACGCAGTTCTGTACCGGAGATGTTGAGAGTGCGGGTGTCCTTGGGAATCTGGTCGATTGGCGCGTACTCATCCTTGTCCGGAAGGTATGTGACCATCCGGAAAGGAACAACCTCGATACCAAGCTCGTCGCGGTACTTCTCCACCGCAACCTGTGCATCATAAGGGCCGTAGAAATCAACACCCTGGCTGTTCTTTCCGGGACCGGCGTGATCGCGGCCGACAATGAAGTGTGTTGCACCGTGGTTCTTGCGGATGATGGCGTGCCAGATAGCCTCACGAGGCCCACCCATTCTCATCGCCAGGGGCAGAAGACCCAAAACAGCCATACCATTAGGATATCGAGGTAGAAGTGCCTTGTATACACGTACTCGAGTGAAATGGTCGATATCTCCGGGTTTCGTCAAGCCGACAACCGGGTGAATCAAGACGTTAGCATGGTGGGAGCGAGCAGCGCGGACGGTCAGCTCCCTGTGAGCACGATGCATGGGGTTTCGGGTCTGGAAGGCAACAACTCGCGACCATCCGAGCTTATCGAAGTGTAGTCGGAGCTCGGCTGGGGTATCTGCACAAGCACATGGGTTAGCCCTTTCTGGCTGCAGGGGACCGGAACATCGAGTTAATCTTACATCGCAGATCGACAAAATCATAGTGTTGCAGGCGGTTGATAGCTTCAATCTTGCCTCCGACGTAGAACTCGCCAGCGGTTCTGAAAAGGTACTTGACAGCGGGATGTGCCTCATCATCACTACCGAAAACTTCCTTGGCCTCTAACACCCTGTCGCATGCGCTTGGTTAGAACGATGGCTGTTATGGGAAAACGGTTCCCTTCATTCGAATGAGTCATACTTATCGGGTTTGTAGATGTCGTCAACGGTCAAGATAGCCAGGTTGCGATCATCCCGTAAGTCGCGTAGTGTTACGCGTAGACCCGGCTTCAATCCCAGCTCTTTAATAGTCTCTCCAGACAAGTCGAGTGTGATAGGGATACTGAAAAGAACGCCATCTGCCAGACGGTTCTCCTTGACCACGCTGAAGATACCATCAGTAAGAGATCTGCATGGAGCCTGCGGCTACTCCGTGAGGCCGCTTCTATAGGAATCTCACCCATTATAATCGGCTTCGTTCATGAAACCTATATGATGACATAGTCAGCAGGGTCGTCCTGGTGTGTTACTTGAGCTTGGTGGGGTTGTAAGAAGATTAGTACTGTTGGGAGATAATATGACCGGTTATTCAGGATCCTGGATCCTTGACGCCGATCCTTGTGAGCGGATATGTGGCTGGGTTCCGCCACAATTTGGAGGGGTTACTAGAAATAAAGAAGAATTATGGCAATAACACACCTTCTAGAGGGGAGAAGCCGCCATTGAGGATCAACTCAAGATCGCATAGCTGTCTCTCGGCCAGCACGATAGCCGGGAGGGTCTCGGCTTCAGCTGCAAGCTCGGATTGCCTAGGCAGATCACGAGCGAGGAGATCTTTCAGGACACCGCCGTGAGGAGGGTTCGCCATGATGACTTTAGAGGCCGGTGAAGGCTGGTAAAAGAGAGGGAATACGAGTATGCGGGACCGCTATGTCAAAATGAAAGGACGGAGCAGTCCGTTATGCTACGTTTTAAATAAGGGCAAGGACAGGAGAACAGAGACACCGGGAGAATAGTCAAATTAATAAAATGTTTTATCAATGGGGCAGTATGATGGGCATGTGTATAACACTGAAGAGCCCAGGCAGAAACCAAGGAGGTATAGAAGTGCGGTAAAATGATAACTGCAGATCCCTGTTGCGGTAGGCTCGGAGGAGGTTGTAAGCAGTAAATCTCTTGGACGGAAAGCTGAAAGCGAGCTGAGAAGGGAAAAGAGAGACCCCAGGTAAAATCTGAACCTGGATCGAAAAAAAAAAAACGATGACTTTTCAAACCATGCTATATTGTCCTACCTATGTATATTATCCAAATGGTTGGATTCACCTTACGTCAGATCTCTCAGGTCTCTCTTTAGCTTCGATGGCGTGCTCAGGAACCTGTGAAGATTCGTTTCCTTCCGATGTCGTATGCGGGGCGATTTGTTAGCCGCTAGTCATCACCTAGACTGTGTATCTACCCGGTAGCACGATATATGTACGTACGCTCAGTAGTGAATTTGTCAACCCAGAGGTATCTTTCCTACATGGAAGTGAGTAGATATTCCTGTAAAAGACTCGGAGACGACACTCTTGGACCTGGAGGGGTCTGTTTCGTGGCTTGAACAGCTTGCAGAAAGGCCCTGGCCCGTTTTACCTACCCCAACCTACCATATTACCATAGAGATTTGATTAACCATGCTTGAAGAATATATCCGATGATTACTCTATTTTTCCAGCCTCGATCTTGATATTGAATCTCTCTTGGTCTTCTACTCGGTCAAGGCTTAGATTCGGGCATCAGCTACAACAGGTACTATCAGATATACTGTAAGGGTTGTACTTTTGGGCAACGGAGAGTTTCGCAAACCGTGTACCGACAACCGATATTCAAGTACCAGCGGCCCACGACGGGTAGAAAGCGGGTATCGGTAAAATCCACTTACCTTTAGCGCTTAAACTTAGCTATATTAGGTAATAGGTGGCCCTGTTTTCTTGTTTTACTATGAGTAGATGCTCTGTCCTAACTTCAGTCATAATAATTGCCGGTGACCAGATCCGTGGACACCTTCATTTATTAACCTCGAACTTGTTACCTTATCTCCCAAGTTATGATCCAGTTTCCTTTTGCTCTTGGTGCAATAGAAATGAGTGTTGTACTCAAGAATGCAAGAATTATATCAGATCTTTAAAGGAATAAGGGACTAAGGGATGCAAAGATTCACGCCAAATGGCTTTCGTAATCATCTGTGCGACGACCGGAACCTCGGACTTCTGTTTTGGGAGAGCGCGATAGGTCTTATTAACAAGGGACCACATATCCAGCCATTCTCTCAGGATATGCACGAGATCCTAGGTGGAAGCTGGGTAACGAAGCTAAAGCGGTGATTAAACGGTCGCTTGATTAGCGTGGTTGATATCCTTCTGTTCGATCCTGCTCGGTCTCCGTTACCGTCACAGGAGGCGTTTTCTGTAAGTGTTTCCAGGATCAAATTATTAACCTACTGAAGTCAGTAAGTATTACCACGACACGTATGTCTTTTCACCTATTCTCAGACGCTACTACTTAATCAGTCCTTAGCCTAAGAACACGGACTCAAAAGGATGTAAAGAAAGCGGTAAGCGGTCAGTAGACCGATGCCGATCAAACCGTTCTGATCTACCAAGACGGTACCTTCTTTTACATTGATAGACATCATGCCTCGTTTCGGCTTCCGGGGCCTTACCGCGCATCTTTTGTCTACAGCCTCAACAGCCTATTTTTGTTCTCGGGCCAACATCTTCCCATTCGGGCTATCTGAATCCCTCCAGGAATAGGACTGACATGCAGTAGAAGGCAAACATCGAGACGTAGGACTGAAGCGCAAGAAAAGTTTCATTGCAAGATTGCCTACCGTAACTGAGGTAATAACCTTATTCCTCCAATTACTGCGTTTCCTTTATGCTCGTTTATTATCCATTTGTGCCTAGAAGCAAAACAGTTCCTAGAGGGTGCTAGATACCCTCACCAAACCCTGAATCGCAACAGAGACTTAATCTCGTAATATCCTTTTTCCAGCCGTTCTCAGAACGCCGGAAGCGAAGACTAGACTAGTCCAACTCTGATTTGCCTTACATTTGCTCACCAGTCGAGACCCGCAATGAGCTGACGCGCAAACTGTTGCCAGCGTCCCAGGTGAGGCTTTCCGCCTTCTATGGCTGTGGTATCTCGCTGATAGCCGTCTCCCAACTCGCGACGGTGGTAATTGTTCGTCGGTGGCTTGCCGCCTGGAATTTCGTTCTGCAGGTCCGTGGCCGCTTTGAAGGCGCCGAAGCCGCTAGCAGACGATACGCTAGACGCCAAGCCAGAAGACACCGGACCAGATACAACTGGGCCTGATGACGAGGGACTAGAAGGCACTCCAACCACATCGGGTGCTATGGTGCTATTCAACGCCTGTTCAGAACCAGCCGTGGTGACGGAGGTGACGAAAGTGCTTGGGAATGCTGCGCTGCTAACAATCGTGGAGCCACCTAGAGATCATATTAGTGTTTTCCCAAGACGATATTCCATCAACGGCGGTGCGAGGACTTACCTAGGCCAGCTGCAGCTGGGACTCCGGAAGACGACGCAGAAAACGCGCCAGGCGAGAGCGTGAGGACAGTCGTCGTGCCCGACTGAGTTAATGTCGTCTCGCTACAAGTAGTGTCTAGCGAAAATACTGACGTGGTAGGGACAGGGAAACTCGATGACAGTGTAACGACTGTCGTGGTCCCCGACTGCGTGATGGTGGTCTCACTGCACGTTGTGTCAATGGAGGTTGGGGTTGGTATTATTACCGGAACCGAGCTAAAAGTCACAACAGTCGTGGTACCGGATTGTGTGATTGTGCTCTCGCTGCAAGTCGTATCCCAAGAGTAGGATGGGCTCGACATCATAGAGGATGGCCCGAATGATTCCGTGTTACTGACAGTAGGTACTGACGAAGACTGTACGCCTGTGACCGGGCCAACCGATGCCGTCTGTCCGGAAGAGGGACCCGCCGACATCGGAATGGAACCGGTAGGCCCGCCGGGCATGGAAGGGCTGGCTGCCGGAGCCGAGACGGGTCCTGATGAAGCTGGAAAAGCGCTAGCGGACGGCTCGTCTGAAGGGTTAGACAACATACTATTTGCACCAGGTAAGCCTGTAGATGGACTCAGACCAAGGGGCAAGGAAGAGACATCCGATAGAGGCGGATTCGTGATAGGGATCAAGTCACTCAAGCTACTCTCAGGTACATCAAACGTCACCGCTTCGGTGACCCTCGATGTCAATATAGTTCCCTGCTCTGTGATCAAGAACGTAGCCGTCGTTAGGCTTACGATGCGGCTGCGGGTCCGACTCGTAACTGCCGGGGAGGAGCTAGTGCTTACCACCCCGGGTGGAACAGTTGCAGGGCCCGTCGCGGTCTCGGTCCCAGTGGTGGGGGCCGCTGATGTCAGAGGAGGACCGCTAAGGCTGGGGATACCTGATGATGCCGGTAGACCGCCCGTCTCGGTGTCAGGGGACGAAATTTCCGGCGTTTGCGGCGTGGCAGTGCCGCCAGGACCTGTCGATATCTGCGCGGACTGAGACATTTGGGCAGGGGTTGTCGAGTATTCTCCATTACTCAATCCAGAGCTTGTTCCCATGATCGGACCACCGGAGTTGGAAGGTAGATTGGAGCTGGTGGTGGGATACACGGATGAGAGTGAAAACTCTCCAATTGGGGTTTGTGTTGACTGCTGCGGAATGGAGGCAGAGCCTCCTAGAGGATAAGTTGAAGAAGAATTACCAGATACTTCAGGCCCCCCCGCTGTGCTCGACAGAGAAATTCCAAAGCCCGTGCTTGTCTGCGGCAACGGTATCACGGTTCCATTCGACACCAGTACGCCCGTCGTGAGCGTGGTTCCAATAACAGTGGTTGGAGTAGCCGTCGCAACAGTTGTTCCCGTGAAGGTAACTTGGAAAGGCGTCGTTATGGTCGTTGCAGATATGGTGGTCGGGGAGACAGTCAGTGTAAGTACTGAAGAAGTAAACGCGCTGGTATTTACACTGCCCGGGATTGATGGTGCGCTTTCCAGAGCCGTGGGATATGGCACCGAAATCGATGACTGCTCTGAAATAGCAGAAGGATTCCCCCCAAGACTCGTTGGCATTGCGCTAGAGACGGGTCCGGAGCTAGTAGGTTCACCCGATGTAGCTGATGGTACCCCCGTCAACGTGGGTTGGCTAGGCCCTCCGCTAGTGAGCTGACTCGGGGCGGCAACACCGCTTGAGTTGGTCGTGAGGAATGGAGATGATGCGGTCAAGGACTCTGTAGGGTTAAGACTTGTACCAGCTTCAGATCCCGAAGTCAAGGCGGGTGGCGCGGCGTTTGTTCCAGGGCCTGTGGTCGGATAACCATTGGATGATTGACTGGCTGACGGGTTGAGCGGGTTTGACGATGCTGTGAGAACGCTGCTGGGTTGCGACAATAGGCCGCCGGATGTGGGAGAATTGCCAGTTGCCACAGTCGAATTTGGGAACGGGAAGGGGCCTGTAGAAGGGCCTACGATGGTACCGATTGGACCAGTACTTGAGAGTGGACTCGTGGCTGACTCTCCTGCGGAAGCTGTAAGCGAATTCGCCTCGGTTGAGAAATTTGGGCCGTTTGTCAGAGTACCGCTTGGAGTCGCAGAGCTCAAGTTGATTGAAGTACTAATAGGTGGGACTGATGTTTCGCCAGAACCCGAGTTGCTCAGAGGTGCCGTTGAACTAGGAGTCGGAGTTGTCGAATTGGTTAATGCAAATGGTCCTGTCTGGGAGGCACCACTGGTAGGGAAGCCAGATGGGAAGACTTTCGACGAACTAATCGGGCTTGGCGGTCTGGACGACGCAATGGTCCCAGGCACGAGACCAGTAGAATATCCCTCTGTACCAGTAGCAGTAGTTCCAGCTGGCGACGAACTAGACTCCGAAAGACCAGACGCTGATAGGATCGACGACGCTGGACCGGTAATTGTTCCCGACGGCGAACCTGAGAAGGGACCAGTAGGACTAGAGGGAGAGCCGGTACCGACGATAGTGCCTGTTTCGCTATTTCCCGGTACTGTTGAGTTACCCATGGGAAAGGGTGCGCTTAACGAACCACTGGGGTTGGATGTCGACGGAAATGTCGACGGTCCTGGTGTGGTCAGCGGAGCAGTATTTGGCAAAGATTCTGTGTTAGTGGTCAAAACACCCGTACCGCTAGGCATGCTCGTGCCACTCAGTGCCGGCGAGGTTGAGTTGCCCATTGTATAAGGGGTCGTCTGTGAAGTATTTGACGACGATCCTGTAAGGGTTGCGGTTGCTTCGGTACCTCCTGTAGGCGATGTTGTTATTTCTGATGGACCCGTCGCCGACGTACTTGGAAGCGGGTATATAGTCGAGTCGCTCGGGCCTGAAGATGTGTTCGTGTTTGAGGGACCAAATGTCGGTACAGAAGCATTAGTCGCAGTGAACGGAACGGTGGCAGTAACAGGTCCTGAAGATATAGGAACAGTGCTTCCCAGTCCATTCGTTGGGCTGATCTCCGGGCCCGAGGAGTTCGTCATCGGATATGGCGCCGTTGCTCCACTCGATGAAGCAGAACTACCAGACGACGTCGACCAGGATCCGGAACCGAACGGTCCGAAGGAACCACCGATGCCTCCCGGGCCTGTGCTTGGGGTGCTTGCAGTTGAAAAACTAGAGTTTGAGGGTGGGATAGTAGGGGTTATTACTCCGCTAAAGCCCGGACCTGAAGAGCCGGATATAGGCCTTGTGGTTGTTGTGAATATACTGGTATTATTGGGCTGGCTATTTGTTGGGCCAATGTTCGGAACAGATGAGTTTGTGAGTGGAAAAGGTGCTGTCGTCTCGCTGGCAGCCGTCGAGGGGTAACCGGGGCTAGTTGTTGCCTCGTTAGAGGCAGATGCACTCGATGGACCAACTACCGGCGCGGAAGAGCTAGTCAACGAGAATGGAGTTGGAGTCGTTGCGGGAATACCGTTGGAGGCACCTGTTCCCTGCGTTGTGGGTGCTGATGATGACGATGTAATGCTAACAACACCTGAGGGTAGACTTGATCCCGAGGCTACTATTGCTGGAGATGAGGTTATACCGGTAAGAGATCGAGTGCTCGTGATGCCGATGCTACCACTAGTAGGTGCAGAACCAGGGAGCGATGTTGTCTCGCTTAGACCAGCTGTTGTTGTTGTATTCGTGAAAGGGTATGGTGCAGAGGATTCGCTCCCCCCCAAACTTGATGATGTCAAGCCGCTGCTCGGTGGTAGAGGACCACTACTGCCAGTACCAGTAATTGATGAGTTGACTGGGGAAGAAGACGGAGCCGCATTGCCAGACTCGGCAGGATTGCTAGTAGGATACGAAGTCGAAGTAGAAGATGGCTCCGTAGCAGTGACTGAGACATTACCATTAGTGCCGAACGCACTTGTCGGGGCTGTTCCCGGGCTAGTTGTAGTTGGTTGAGTTGGGTTACCCGTTAGATAAGGCGTCGATACCGAGTTCGAGTTCGAGCTCGAGCTCGATACTGGACCGACAGATAGCGATTGACCACTCTCACTTGTCAATGCAGTTGCCAAACCTGTGCTCTGGGGAGTCGTAGATGCTGTACCGTTACCAACAGGGAAAGGAGCCGATGTTGAACCCGTGATACTAGTGCTCCCTGGAACGGATAAAGTCCCCTCACTAGTTGGAGAGCCCGTATATGATGAATTCAATGATGGGTTGGTATTGCTAGCCCCGCTACCGCTAGAGGTGACGGAGGCTTCACCAGAACTAGAGGGGCTAGCCGTAGCTGGCACGGTATAGTTGCCCGTCGGGAAAGTCGGGAAGGGACCTCCTCCTCCTTCTTCTGTTGCGGTCGGAGTGATGCTTTCGGGTGCGCTTGCGGTGAGTGATTGAGTACCTGTACCTGAGATGGGGACAGAGATAGATACAGAGACAGGCGAGGTCGATCCCAATGGAGAGCCAGGCACGCTGGAGTTCGTGCTAGGGAAAGGGGCACTTGTCACCGTTGCGGATGATGTCAGGGGTACGGAGGTATTTGAAACCACAGTTGGGGATCCCGATCCTGAAAACGAATTTGGGGCGGTGGGAGACTCGCCACCTGTTACAGGACCGGAGCTGGACAGTGAAATCGTGGTGGAGTAAGGAGCCGTAGTCGCTGCTGCGCCGTTACTACTACTACCACCTGATAACAACGATGACGTATGGGATGTATTCGTGTAAATACCAGGGGATGTTGTCGAGCTCGGGCTCGTGGTAAGAGAAAAAGGTGCCGTTGCCGTTGCAGCGCCATTGCTACCAGATGACAATAGACCTGAGGAAAAGGTAAAGGAAACTGGTGCCGAAGTAATTGGTAGACTGGACGGGATTGGTGATCCTGTTCCTGATCCTGAGGCCGAGACTGGAACTGAGACTGGAAATGGTGATGCGGTCTCGCCACTGCTGGTTTGTGAAGACAAAGACAGAGACAGAGAACTGGGGCTGCTCTCACTCGGCGGTACGCTCGTGCTTCCAGGCAAGGAGACCGGCACGCTAGCGGTGATGGCCCCGGTCTCACCGGTGGTAACTAGTGTTGTTTCATTGGGGAACACCGTCTGCGTCAGGGGAATGCTTGAAGACGTGATTGTGGGCGTTGTAGCCTCCGATACCGAGGCCACCGAAGAGTGGACAGCCGTGCCCTAAATTAAAGGTTAGCATATCCTATTAAGCAAAAGACGCACCTAAGAGGGTGGTAGTCTGACGCGATGTAAGGAGTGAGGCAGAAGCCCAATGCTAACGCTTCCAGCATAGCCCGACGAGATTCATAGAATGTGGATGTATGAATAGTATAGAAGAGTGACTTACGTTAGAAACACCAGGCGCAGCACTCAATGAACTTGCTCCCGAGGGAAATCCACTTCCAGACAATGTTGAGGACCCGGTACTAGACGAAAGACCAGAGATAGCAACAGTTCCGGTCGGCAGTGTGCCAGATTCACCTACAGGGTTTGTGGTCGAGAAAGAGGAGCCTGAGTAAATAACAAGTGTAAGCAAATGACAGACATATAAGGGTCTCACTTTGAAACAAATGATAGGGAAAATGGGTTAAGACACTGTGTTTACCTGACAAACCTGTATTAGTCACGCCCGCAATGCCGCTATTAGAAGAAATTGAAGGACCATTGCTGCTGGGAGTAGTGAACGATGCTGATGCTGAACCAGATTCGCCAAGTGTGGAAGTCAAGCCCGAGGAGGATGCAGTAGCAATCGGACCAGATCCGGACTCACCAAGACCTGCACCAGAAGACATAGAGGAAGAAGACATCTCAGCTGTTGACAACAACGACGACGAAGGAGGAGGAGGCGGGGGTCCGTATCCTCCGTAAGTGATAGAAGGGTAATCATAAGCGCCACGGTTGGGGGGAGGACCGCCGTAGAGATCGTAATCAGGATTGTTACCGTTACCGTTACCATGAACATTACCAACATCGACATTACCGACGATATCAACACCGTTGTCATTGCCGCCGATTGCAATTCCTCGATTAGGAAAGCCGCCGACGCCAACGCCGACGCCGATGCCAGCGACGATGTTAGAGAGATATGTCAGAAGTAGAAAAAGGGAGAAGACTACCGACGACGACGACATGATGGTGTCGGCGGTAGTGAGAGTCGAGGCTCTCATGATTGTGGTTCTTTTGTTCTTGCTTCTTTTCTTTTCTTTTCCTCCAGAGTTTGTGCCTTTTCTCAGGTATTTGTTAGTCGGGTAAGTCGATGACGAAGAACGGACCTTTCTAACAGCTGAGAGAAGGATGCAAAAGGGTACGGAAGTAGTGCTTTTCATGCACCATAAGGAATGTGGGATGCGTTTGAAAGGAAGCAGAAAAAGAGGTAAGTGGGAGGAAAGAGGGTGGGTGGTGTTCTTGTTGAAGATAATAAGTGATTTAATATCTAGTGCGTGGTTGAACGAACGAAGGAGAGGGGGTTTGTAGAAGTGAAGAATTAAGTGCCGTTATAACAGACACTCGCAAAGAAAAGAAAGAAGGTCACCCTTATTGGTACAGTAAAGAGTGTGTGGAAGTGGGAAGTGAGAAGTGGGATATATCGAAGTGATTGTGTGCGTGGGTTAGATAATATGGCAAGTATCCCAAGTGGCAGAAAGAGGTAGGAAGTAAAGGCAGCCAACTTCTCACTTACTTCGTTCGTCTCCAGTTGCAAGTGATGTGGGAGAAATAGAGAGAGGTATGTCACTTATAACGCTCGGTCCTGGGGGCAAAGAGGTAAGAGTGAGCGAGACATTGACACTCCTCGAATGGGCGCATGTATACATACCTACTTGGATATCTGAGAACCTGGTTGAACACTAGGAAACCGCCAGAGCGCGTTGTATCGCGTAGTGTAGGCGTAGCTAGAGTGTAACTACGTCTAGCACGGGCGCAAAAGGTACAACGAAACGCGAAACCAACGGAGTCCATTCGTTCTTGTTGGACTACTTTACGCGTGTCTACATACATGGCTACGCGTTCGTGGCTACATATACAACGCGTACCTACCAATATTGTTCCTAAAGGTACGTCCTAGACTAGCACATGCTTTCCTTTTGATACCTGAAGTAATGGCTTCCAGTAGGTGTCTCTAAAGGCAAAGAGAGCATATGTACATATGACGATTTTGGCGAAATAAGATCGATCTGTTAGGCAGATGCACCGCTGATTCGTACCAAAGCCGACTCGCCTCCTGTACACCCACTAACTGGTACGACATGTTAATTTAAACTTATGAGCATTTAAGCCTAACGGCCCCAGGCGCATTGGAGGCCGTTGAATGTCTTTCAGTCATCGTCCTGTGGCAAGAATAAGAAGCGACAGTCTCTCGGAGGAATATTTCAGACCTTGTCAGTCACGCATAACCGAAACACTAGTATACAGAACCGTTAACCGGCTTCGTACGAAGAGCCCTCTACTTGACAACTTATTTTCATCTGGTCTTTCCATTGAGTCGTTCTGGGGGTATGTTCAATGTGCTGACTTCCTTGCAGACCCCTATATATCATCATCGCAATATCTCCCAACGTCTGCCATCTGCTCTACTTCATTGGCCGCCACCAAAACCGAGATTCATTGCGACGTAGAACCGTCTTCTCTCAATCGGTTCCATCGATATGTTCATAAGTAGAGTCATAAAACAAGCAGGATACAATTCGATATGGGGTGACCGTCGTTGCACACAATGTATCATGTAGGGCTATAATTGGGATGACAAGTGTAAGGTACGACCTGCCACTTTAAGTCAATCGTGGGCAGTCAGTGAAGGCCCAATTATATTAGAAATGGTATGGGAATCATCTTAACGGTTTGCCACTAATGTCCTCCGTTATTCTACGTCAGCTAGTCACTTATGTAGGCAGGTAGCTAGTCTTTATTTGGGCATATACCTCTCGATTGCTCCAAAGGGTGGTGGCCTGGTAGAAATGCTGGTGATCTTCGTCTTAAAATTTCATAAATGTATCTCCCCTGTGGCAAATTGGTCGTCGCAGATGTTTCTAGAGGACGTAACACCGTTGATGAGAGGTCAGTACAGTCTTGGCAGGGGATATTGTAACATGATATGCCAATACTGGAACCGCTAATGGGTCGAGTGAGTACCGTATCGTACAAGGTCCGAAAGTAGGTGACATATATGACCTACTTGTAACTTGAAGCTTGACTACATTCAACGCTTCTTTCCCCGTACTACATATCCGGATATGCGGGCAAAGGCTTAGTGACTTCGATAACTAAATCGATGACACTCCACCGTAGTGCATGAGGCTACGTATACAATTTTGATAATAAAACCAGGTCTCTCTTTAATTGACTGATGATTCCAGTTTAAAAGCTTTCATGGAACGTCCAAGAAATCATCGCATCGTAGGTGGGCTCGCTGGTATTTAGGTGTTCGCGGGTCTGGCCGCTTGGTGAGGAGTCAGGAGAAACAATTTTTATTGAACGTGGAATAGCAAATTCATCCTCCTTCTTTTCGTTACCTTTGTATGCTATACCAAAGTCCCCGGTGGCTACGGAACCTGTTTTTCTCAATCGCGGAACGCCATAAAAAGCATAGTAACAACCGATAACACCAACGGCATGAGATCGAAAAGAGGCTCGTGTGAGGGCCCATGGCAATCTGTTCAAGCTCAAAACTTGTATGGGTGCCTGCAAATTCATCTTGAGGAAGCCAAGATTGTCTTTTCTTGAAGCAGCTACTCGGCCTTTTGAGCCGACTCACGCAAGCCTGGCGCCGTGCCTTCTGTCATTTCTGTGTTCTTCTGTTCAATATCAGCAGCCCAAAGAGCAGCCCCGACTGCAATAGCAGCTGTCAGCGTTTTTGTCACGAAAGGGGACAAGGGCACACAACCCGAGGAGTAGAGCCTTACCGGTGTTGGTAAAGGTAAAGAACATAGAAGCCCCTGGAATCATTTCAAGGAGGGTCGCAATGGTTCCAAACCTATAGATCGTGTCAGAACATCTGCCAATACCGATTATCGAAGCTAAAGTGTGTTTCGGCGGACCCGGCGCCGGCAGCTCCAAGGCCAAACGGTAGCTTTTGATTTTGTCTCGGAGACCATGTAATCACCAGGTAGAGGCCGAAACGACTTTTGGAGAACTTACAAGGTGTACGGCCCCTGGTGGCGCTCCAACCAGTCCTGTTGTTGCGCCGAAGACCAGCCCTTCAATTGGAAATACTGTTTATCTCTAATTAGACGGTGTTTCATCATCAGGCGGGGAAACGTACGCGACCATGAACTGATCGACCTCTTGTTCGACCTAATATGTGTTAGGAACGTTCAACGAGATGAAACGAGATAGTGGGTGTATAGCATATAGCTATTACTACGTACCTTGAATAAAGATGAAGATGATTGTTCCGACGACTAATATTTAATGGTGAATGTCAGTCATAAAAGTTTCCTAGGGAGATTTCGTTTCGAGTGTCACCATACCCGGAATGAAGTTGAGCGGAAGATACATGATGTATCGAATAAGGGACTTGGGTGAAAACTTGCTGAAAGGGTTTTTCAGGACTTTTCCGAGTCTTCCGATAGGATCATTCCCTGACTTCAGTTCGCGTCCCTTACTGACGATGCCCGTGGCGTTTTTGGCGACCAGAGTTCCATCGAAGACATCGAGAAGAGCATCCTGCAAGATAAAGTTACGGGATATGATGTTTACGATAGTAGAGCTCTCGTTTAGTATAAGGAGGACAGTGGTGAAGACTGCCAGTGGGCCATTGACAAACACGAGGATGGTCAGCTGAGGGATGTAGGTGAAGAAAAACATAGCCGTCGTAACAGCTGCGGTCAAACCCAGCGTAGGCAGAATCCGGGACGCGAAGGGCTTCCATAGTGCCTTGTGGGTGCAGAAATAGATAATCCCTCTGGTTTGACACGGTTAGCTTCTTGCGATCGAGTATTTTGTGCGCAAGTGTTCTGGCAGCTCCGATCATACCTAAAGGGATATAGATATGCGCCACTCTTGGCTGCCGCGGAGAGGAGGGCTTTGGCTTTGTCGTAATCCTCTTTCCTGGTGCGCGTTAGACAGACCTTTGAAACCATTCAGTGATGGGGTAAATACGTACGCAACCTCTTGGGCCTTTGCCTGCGCGCGGTCGACTACACCACCACTGCTAGACATGACGAAGACGAGGTCAGGCGACAGAGGTAACTGTATTTGGTATCTGGGATTTACTCGGCACGGTTCAACTTAGACACTGAAAAATAAGCTGGTTTAGCAATGATTGTAATGAGGTCCTTTTGACTTTCTTGGGTGTACATTAGAACAATCCGTTGTTTGTCTATGGGAAGCATTTGTAGGTCCTTATTATAGTAGATATTTCTAAATCATGATGTCATGCACGAGATCTGAAGGACAGCAAGCCCACTTACTCTTTTCAGTAAGGAGACTAACCACTTTTGTATTAGCTTACCCGTCTGATGCCTTCAGGGACCTGTTCACGGCATCTTCATACCTGGCAAAAACTATCGAACAATTCGGAATATTGTTTATTTGGCGGGAGGAGGAGAAAATGTCGGCCTTCCACTAAATTACCACCAGCTTATCATGGAGAACATGCTAATATTCGTGAAATATACAGCGTATAATGCTACGCTCCTATGGGCGTCATCGCTAAGTAGGTAGATCGTTAACTCCGAAGACCCTTGTCACACGACATGACCGGTTGTAGGTATCTTCTTATACAGCACCTATCTACTACTACACTTTTATAGTCGTGCCTGCCTAACTATGTAAACATCAGAGATGGGGTTATTAACAATTGCCTGGATCTTGTCATCCACGTAAGCTATTGCAGCATTTAGACCGCTCCGGACAATCTGCGCAGCTTCTTCTCTGTATAACTTGTTGCCTGCTGCCTCGGCGCTTGTAGTTAAAGGCAGTGGTCTTTGAGGTATGTTGGGCAATGTGGCCTGCCGGTACTCCCAATAGCCTAATCTACCCACAAGCTCGTATATATGCATCTTTAGGACATTAGTACCTAAGTAAGGCAAGTATGTAGATTGGTTCATCGGTAGTATCATGGCCATTTTACACTTTCGTCATACGCATTGAGGCCAGGGATCCTCTACAGCTGAAATCTCGACTCTCTACACATACTTTGACGACCCGTATGTAATGAGACGCCGGAAATGACGACGGATAAGTAGTCTGTGCGGTACCCTTAGCCAGATAACAACATTCGTGGAAAAGCTCAAGTTGGAGGAGTTTTGTATTTCCTTGCCGGGCATTCTCCATTTCTCATATACTACGGGTCTACGATGCCCTTTACCAGCTCCGATTAACGGTCTTGAGCGAGATATGGCGGACTTTGAGCGTGTCAGGTTTCAGGCTGAGTTATCTCTTCTTAGGCGTCCTCAGCAACGCGAAATATAACAAAGAGCAAGCGGCGTGCTTAAAATCCAAGTAAGAGTATTTAACTCCTGTCCATGTATCGATGGGTACTTTAAGCTAGCTTTATTATATATCTTCCGATCTTGCGCTCGTAGCCTGGCACCACCTCAACAAACCACCTCGTATGATCCGAGCTGCGTATTTCTGCATTTACGTTAAGATGGAAGAATATCTAGCCATGCGAGGATCGTGTATTTGGCCTCTAATCAATGCCGTAAATAGTTAACGTCGAGTTGCTTCGATGCCCTCAGCAGATACTCACCCAGGAGCTTTATTTCATTAGAGCTGAAGCATCTCTCTGGCTTGTGGTCTAAAAAGGTCGAGTGTGCTCCAATCAGACTTGTCATATTTGAAATGCAAGGTTTGGTATTGTGCCAATGGTATGCCAACCTTCGCATTCGGTTGCTATTAGAGCGAAGATGATCGACTCCCCTACTTTACCATCTTCGACACCCCTTGTTGTCTAATCTAGCAGAATAGACGTGGTTCTGTTGTCCATGGACAATCTAGGTTAGCAGGAGTCTGGCAGAGGTTAGCACTGGGGTAGCTAAGCAGACCGAGGATACCATCACGCACAGAAAGGCAGCTGCGCCGAGACTGGGGTTCCCCGCAAGAAGCTATCTCCATATTCGGCATCTGTTTAACGTCGTCCATTCCTACTTCAGTAGGGACCAGCAGTCGTTCCTGAAATTGCTGTTGGTCTTGTGGACCGGGGACGTCTTGGCAACTTACAACTCGGGGTACCTAATACAACGCTCATAGCAGAATGGTCAACCAGAAACCGACCACAACTGCGCTCTCTCGACTACCTACGTTTCGCTCCTGACAAAACTCCACCAATATCTTTTACCTAAACACTGCAACGTCGGCGGTGCCTGTGATCCCATGAACGGGTACTTCCAAAGCATGGGATACCCTGTGCTCATCACATGCAAGACCGCTCGAGCATTGCCCTCAAGACCTAGGGACGCCGAAAATGTGGACCGTGCTTTATATTTTCCTCCAAGGGACAGCCGTGACTGGCTGGAACCCTGGGGGAAAGCGCCATCTTCTCAGAGACGTTCGTGGTTGTTGTGTTCACGTCGTACCCGCACTACCAGGGGGGCCTGGTATCACCACCAAGAGCCGGATGACATCAAGGGAAAGGTAGTATGGGGAAATAAGCTTGTTCAATCTCGGAATATCCAAAATGTTCATGCACCATGAAAAGGCATAAGTCCTGGGGTGCCTCCATCCGTTTCCTTCCCCCGATTCTAATCAGCCCCTAGGTGCCTTCTTGGCCTCGAGCTGTCAAGTTGAATTCTAAGGACGCGCCGAGAAGGTGCTTTCATCCTCATCAAGATGCTGTCTATGCGGTCTCTTGCTACCGTTGCCTTCGCGGCGACGCGTATCGCAGCAGAACCTTACAATACTTTCGACGGAGAAGGCTACCCGGCTTGTAACGAAGTGGCCTCGGTTCATAATGCCACCAGCGTTGAAGATATGGTGGCCGTCGTAAAAAGGGCTGCTGCTAATGGGACTCCGGTCCGAGCATCTGGAAAGGGCCACATGTGGTAAGTATTCAGGGGAAGTACTCAGATTCCCCAATTGAAGGATGCAAGATTGTGGTATCGGCTAATAAACAACTTCAAGGTATGACACGATGTGCTCTGATGACCCAGACACCATCATCATTCGCACCGAAGACGTCAATAAGATCTCGAATTTGGTTCTTGAAGGAGCAGAATCGGGAAGCGTCGAGATTGAAGCTGGTGTAACATTTCTGCAACTGGCTGAGTGGCTGCACGCCCGCAATGCTTCCAGTTAGTGCTCTTCACTTGTCTTGCGAACCGGCGTTACTGACTGAATATTATAGTGGGTTACACCCTGGTAAACTGGAACATCACCATGGCTGGTGCAGTGGCGATGGGTGGCCATCGCTCATCCGTTAGAGAAGACTCTATGGTTGCTGCTGGTGTCCTGTCGATGGACATCATCAACGGCAGCGGCGATATCGTGACAGTCGAACGAGATAACGAAAACGACGACTGGCTCGCAGCATCGACTTCTCTGGGTCTTCTCGGCGTTATTGCCCGGATGAAATTCAAGATCTACCCTGATTTCAAGGTCTTTGCCCAACAAAAGACGTAAGACTAAGCCAGGCTGTAGCTAGATTAACGAAAGGCGACTGACTTTTCTTGTAGCTTGGACGAGGACGAGGTCCTTAACGGCGACATCTATAGCATGATCGCACCATATGCTACAGCGAATTTCTGGGTAAGTCGCATTACTACCCCACCCCTAGCATGATTATATACGCTCTTACTTATGCATACGCAATACAGTGGTGGCCATTCAACAAGAAGTTTCATTGGCGCTACTACGACGAGATCCCTCTCACCCTAAGCGACCAGGAGGGATTTCAGAACACATTCTCCATCACTGACATCGAGGCGATTGCAGCCAAGGCTTCCCTTGAAAGCGGCAAGTACCTGGCCTCGTCCAACTGGTTCTTCGAGACCACGGCATTCGCGCTATGGTCGAAGCCGAACTTCAAAGAGAAGAAGACGTGGAAGGACATCACGGAATGGCCGGTCTACGGATGGAACTACGACATTTTGATCGGAGGTCTCTACCCCGATCAGAAGCCGGAGTGGGAGCACGGCCTCCACGGATACACGCTCGAGCTCGGTTTCCCCATTACCATCGCGAACGATGTGCTGAAGCGGGTGCGACAAGCCTTCGATGCTGAGGCGGAGAAGGGGCGAACCAGTACGTAGCCTTATTCCGCTTTTTCTTTTGCTCATGCTGAGCTTCAAACGCACTTTCACAATGAGTACTAACGACAAGTACAGTGGCTGCGACATACCGCAGTGGTATCAATATCAAGTTCGGAAAACCCTACTTCGATTTTCTGGGACAGGTAACGTACAACACGTCCGACGGCGCAGACTGGTCCAACGGCGCCATTATGTTCGACTTCCCCAGTTTCCACCCTACCTCGGGAGACGGAAAGCGATATAACGAGCAATTCTGTAATGACCCCTTTTCTATGAGCAGGGCTAAATAGATGAGGAGTAAGGGAACATAAACTAACCATTGAATACTCTTCAGACATCAACTTAGCTACCACCCTCATCGACGAGTTCCCAGCGCGCCCACACTGGACCAAAAACACACGCGAGGTATTCGGTAACGCTACGAAGAACATCGACCCGGATCATCTAGCTAGATTCAAAGGTATGTTTTCCCATTGCGCTCGTCTTTCCTGACGGCTCTTGATGAATATTTAGTATTAACTGTACTTGTAGTAAGTAACCTACGCACTCCTCAGCAGCGGTGACACCCTCGACCTCTATAGGACTACGCACCCTACCTTTTAGCGTTGCATATACTAACTGACGCACAACAGGCTGTACGAGAGAAATTTGACCCCAAGGGCACGTTCAAGTCCGTCATCGGCGAGATCTTGGGTCTCTACGATTAAAAAAACAATCGGGACAACGCCCGAGTAGAGGAGAGAAGTATGTGATAATGGTGGTGGACCGCCCTCAGTTACCTAGGTATATTCGATTGGCCGACGGAATCGGAGATGCGATATATATAGGACATACCTAACCTAGGCCAAGGACAGTGAATGGCTATACGTGCATTAATCAATACTTCCCACAGAGGCATTGCTTCGCGTTCCTTATTATTACTTGTTAGGGGGCCGTGACATAAATCCGCCAGGGGCGGCTGTTCATGCATAACTAGGTGAAGTAAGTGGCTGTGTTAAGGACTAAGGATAAGCACCGTGCCACCGAGGAACCTTAACTATGCATTCTACACATGCATATAGACCTACATATGTATTGTAGATCGGGGCCTCAACGCCCCATGAAACGTCGCCTTTACATAATGCAACCTTGTTAAGTAAGAAGTGAAAAGAGACAGAAGTTAAGTCATAAAGTAGGTAGATTCGGTCCCCTTAGGTGGGCAGGCACGCAATAACAGTCACCTGGGCAATTAACAAGATTTGACGTGAATATTGGATATATATTGTAGTCTTTCAGCTTCTTTCATGTTGTTGGGGGTATATGTACTATGTATGTGTATATCCTTTCCGCTCTATAAACTTTGTCGCATCGCAAGCGCCTGCTCAAAATACCGCCAATCAATTGATCCAAGCACCACGCTATAAAATGTCGCAAACGCTTCGCCAAGAATACCGCCGTCGCAAGGAAAATTCCTTCAGGGAGGTGTTTGTCTTCTCCCCGAATCAAAAGGTTCCAACTGATGAAGCATGCATGGCGCATTCTTGCCTCTCGATCAGGCAATCCATGCGCCTTACACGTGTAGATAGTCAAACACATGTGATTATCCCAGGCAAAGGCAAATTATGGGAAAGAGTATCTCCTTTCCCTTCACCCCCCTTACAAAGCAAGCACAACACCGAAAGAAGCAACAAGACCCCACAGGGCGACAACGCGTGCGCTTATGGCGGGGGCTGCGCTGTCGCACTTGCCGGTAGCCTGGGCGAGCTTCTCGGCGCCGCCCGTGATGCTGACCTCGTGTCTGTAGGCGGTTCCCGAGGGCAGCTCGGTAGAGGTGGTGGTGGCCGTCGACGTGCCCGACAGGGACAGGGAGAACGTGACGGCGCAGTTGGCGCCCGTGGTGCCATCGAGCTTGCAGTCTTCGATGACTGTCAGTTCGCCGCCCGCGGTCGAGGTCGCGGTCGAGAGGTAGAACTGGTCGGGCTTTTCTGTTACGGTGACGGGCTAGACGGAAACCAAACACTATTAGCGAGACGTCGATGCCAATTGATGAATCAGTTGTTTAATTAATTAATTAGTGAAATGAGAAAGAGAAAAAAACGTACAGGCGTATCTTTCCCACAGCCAATGGCAGCAATGCCCTCGAAGGAATTAGTGCTCTCATCGGGCCCCTGGGTACACTGCAAAGCCAAAACGGTCTTGGACTCGCAGGCCTGGACGACGGAGGCTGCGAACTCGTATCCCTTGTCCCCGTTGCTCAGGAAGATGTTCAGGGTGTCGTTGCCCGAAGAGTCAGCTCTCGCCTGTACCATGTTGGCGCTGAAGTCGGAAGCGCCGCCGCCGACGACATCTCGGGGCTGGAACCACTCCGAGGCGATGTCGAGAATGTGTCCGCCGATCGGTGCGAGAGCCATCTTTGTTGTCTTGTAGTTGTGATTATTTGGTTGGTTGAAAATGGACGCAGAGACTGTGATGTACTGAAAATGCTAGATTTATTTATTTTTTTCGCCTGGTCTTTCTAGAAATAAGAATATCAAAAGTAATCTCGTATGAAAACTGGGACATCAGCCCATTCTTATACTATCGATCAGCTAGATATCTTATTATAGGGGAGTTCTGCTACTAGACTAGATCGGAACCACAGCTCATTCAAAAAACTATTCATAGAAACAAGTAACAGTAGAGTAGTATTGGCTTCCCCACGCCAGCAATCAGCCACGCTAGTATGCACCGGTCCCTAGCAAATGAAGCTGTATCATTGAGGCGTGTCTTCGCTATTTCTTACCCGACTAGGGTCTCTTACATAGTATGAGTCTGGATCTGCCCGTCTGACTTATCCACATAGGTGTGCATAGCATTGGATAAGTCAGAAACTTATGAAAAGAGTGTTGTGCTGTGTTGTGTTGCACAAAAGAGAGATCCAAAAATTTTCAGCTGCTCCCCCTTTATCCCGTTAAAGACCCACCAGACCGAGTACCAACGGGTCCCTAGGTAATCAGCCTTATAATTACAGTATATTCCCCTGTCCCCGTCTATTATGTGCTTATTAAGTATGCTTTCGTGTGGGGAGACATTGGGGGCCTGTTTGTGGCCACATCCTTAGGTATCCCTTTGCTGCCCGACTTGCTTCAAGATCCCTGTAGTACAAATTAGAGAGATGTTAACCAATTAGATCAAACGAGTTATCCCAACATAGTAGATCTAATTAGTTCAGCATTCCCTGCACTTGTAACTACAGGGATCTTGAAGCAAGCTGGGCAGGAAAGGGATACATAGGAAGCGAGTCAAAGAAAAGGAGGAAGAGAAACGAATCCAAAAAAGGGGCTATGCTGCAACGCACAGTCTAGGTTAGTGTCGTCATTGTGTTGAAGAAAATTATAAAGCCAAGACTTCGAAATCTCCGCCGCCTTGGTACATATTTAGCTTTATTGGCCCGTTTACTCTAACCCCGGTCCAAAGGTCTAGATCCAGATCCATAACATTACCAGACCGCTGGTGCTGGAGATGTCGACTTCTCTCTACCTACCTATACCTATATCTTTGTTTGCTAAGTGACGCATCGGCAGGCAGGCGGAAGCAGCAGCAAAATATATATATATATTTTTTTTTTTTTGACAAAGTAGGTAATAAGCACAGGCCGAGTCACGGGACAAGGAAAGTAAGGGGAACAACCACTACAACACGAGCACGAGCTTGTCCCGGCATAGCATTTACGCCGCCGCCGCCGCCGCCACACTTTAGGCGTGTGGAGGTAAGAAAAACTATCCTGACATAACTTTTGTACTACAGCATGTCCTAGGGCTAAGCGAAAAGCAGGTTCTTATGCATGGAAGCGGCGGTTAGCGTCTACTAAGGGCTATGTCACGTTATACTAAATATGTACTATGCTATAGCCTACCTAGGTATGTTATGCAGGCTTGCGGCGCAAGATATTTTGAATCTTGACCGTTGAGTTTCACATGGTAGGTATACAACAACATACATACATGTACATGTCGTGCATCATGATGTCTGTTTGTCAATTAACTGTCGAGCCAGGTATCACGATCCCATCGGCCCCGTTTTATGCAATCGCACTTATATCTTATTTTTCTTACCAATAACAGTTCTCGCCTGTTGGTTTCATCGGCTCTATATGTACAGGGTTCGTACAAGGCCATACTTGACCCTATTATAGGCAGAAGGTACTAACTGAAAACACCGAATTTTGGCATATCAATCATGGAGGTCATCACAGTCTACTGCGACTTGTAGTCACCTGTTGCTTCTGCATAGGCTGCATAGGCAAGATACAAAACATTCTTGTTCTTGAATGTATATCCGAACCGTCTAACCTCGAGCCGGGCTGACAATCTAACTACATACTTACATGCCTGCTTGTTTGTCGGTAATCTTTCTAGGGAAGGCGCAGTCTCGTAAGCGATCGTGAGTTTTTGCTGGAGTTAATAACTGTTAGCGCATACAGTGGGTAGTTACTTTGTACGCCGTATCGGTAACCATCCTTATAATTTTCCATGTGGAGAGAAAACAGGGGCTGCCAAGAAGTGAAAATGCCTACCCAAACTAGTGTTGTCGACCACTAGACTCGGTAGACGTGGATAGACGGGGGCTCGTTATGAGTCTCTTGAAGCAGAAGCAGAAGCAGCAGGTTCACGTGCGAGTCTTCGTGGGTAGGAGAGCCTCAAGTCAAGGAATTTGGACCGTAACGTAGGTGTGACGAGATACAAGTCAGTTGGTATAACCGCTACCCAGACATGACTTCTTACCTATATCTATGTTGGCACTGATACGTGTTCGAATGAACTCAACTCCGGTCAGTATAAGATGCTTACATAGGTACGGGTAGGGGTAGCTAGGGGTATCGGTCGAATCAACTCTTTCTTTGACTGCCAGTATTCTTTGTCGGGATAACAATGCGCGTTGTCCCCACGACTAACTAATACAATGAGTGTGTCGACTCTTGTGACAGACAACTCCCTTGGTGCTGAAGGTGTTCAGAAACAGCGACTATGTCTGCGAAGGAATCCAAATATCTAGAGAACAATTTGTGTTCAAATGGCAATACAAATAACGCGAGGAAGCTTGCTCAAAGCTTCAAACTCTCGCTTTTGCGATACCTCACTAAACCGCTCTGGAGTCTAGGCTAACCAGGAGATCCTCAATCACTCACTCAATTAATCAATCAAGGAACCGAACCCAAGCAAAGGCTACCAAGCTCTGAGACCAAAACACCAGAAACCCAAAGTCAAGTTAACAACATCTAGCAAAAATGGTTACCGCGGATTACCCTACTCTCACAAACCCGGCCTCGCGATGGCAGATGCTCCCGCAGGCGGGTCAGGAGGACGAGGTGCCCCTGGACGCCGGAAAGGCGAGTTTCATCATGCTCCTGCGGGACATAGCCGCCGACCCATCGGGTTGGGACGACTTCGTGAAAGGCGTCAAATCCCTCCCCGCCGCCTCGGACGGGAAATCCCTCATCTCGGCCATCGCGCGCGATCTCGACACCTCCGGCGTGATCGGGCACGACTACCTCCCGGACGAGAGCTCCCGCGGCCCCAAGCGCAGGAAGCTGAACATGGTAGGTAACGCCACGGCAGCCCCGCACCTGAAGGAACAGGACGAGCTCATCGCGCTGGGCAGGACCGTGTACAAGGTCCCCACGGACCTGGACGAGCCTTTCGAGGCCGTCTTCAAGACTAACATAAGGAACATCGACATGACGCCCGAACAAATCATGGGCTTCGCCCGCGCGTGGGCTGAGATCCGGTACCGGTATCTGAACCACGCCCTCCGCGACGATCCGTACGAGTGGATAAACTTCCAGTCCGGTCCCGCGCACGTGAAAGGCAACGCGGCCAACGCGCTGGTACACGAGAGCAACATCCTCGAGGACGCCAAAGTCGTCGAGTTCCTCCGCATCGGCAGCATGGGCTACAACGACTCTGACCGCGGCCTGTTCGAGCGGCTATATCTGATTAGCCCCGAGGAAGCCCAGAAGCTGGGCGGGTACTGCGGCCAGTCGACTGGTCTGCGAGTCGGGCTGCCGGAGACGTTCCGGTACTGCGCGGGCGTGATCGACGCCTATCTGAACTGGCGGATCCGCGTGCTCACGTCCGCACGCCAGCAGATCCTGTCCGACCGCTCCGTCAGGGGCGCCTTCGGTCAGCAGGCTAAGGAAAGGGCCATGGGGAATCTTCACTCGGCGAACCAAGGCCACATCCGCGCTGCCGACGATGCTTACTCTAACCACTTCCTCCACAGCCTGAGGCTTCTTCTTGACGAGGCCAGCACGCAAAATGCTTTTAATAGGTCATCGTGGGACGCCCTTCAACAAGGGGTTACTGTGTTGATCACTAACGTCCAGGCTTGTCCGCTTAACCAATTACCCAGTCTAGCGCACAACCCGAACTTCGTGCGAGAGGTAAATGTTTTCCCCAATTTAAACAGGGCTCTCATAATGCCTACAGGAACGTCCATGATCACTATGAGACGACCACTAAATCGAAACTAACTGTAGGTAGAAGAAGCCTGCGATAGTGTGATATTTGGTTCTTAGCTCAAGTAATTAGTCTAATACATAAATTACGGTACCTCAGATAATTTCATGGAAACACATCTCTCCCCGCTCTTTCGTCTCATCAGTAATTGTCACTTTCCCATCTCTCAAGTTAAATATGACCCACACATGCCAAACAGGGTACAGAAGCCTTGTAGTTAGAGTGAACCTTAGACTAAACTTGAAGCTGTATTGAATCAATCCATCGTAAAAAGGGGGCAAGGCAACAGGGGACTTGCACTTACGGCGATAACAGTACTCGAAAAATACAATGAATTGGTTAAACTCCTGAACTGGTGATCCCGTTGATCTTCGTGGCACATCAGAACGAATGTGTTCCTCCTAAACGCCTAAACGCCCCCCTAAACCATTTCTTAAATCATTGTACAGACCTTCCCTTGTAATACACATTTGCCCACTTCTTTGGGCAAGCCCAGTAGTAGCTTCCATCCGATATCACTGATATCTACTTCGGAAGGCGTTGGTTATAGTCCCTCTAAGACTAGCAATCGTGCTGCCGTCCTGCATCTTGCTTGCAAGTGCCTCCTCCAATGCCGACTGCGTCACGGATGCATCTATTATCGAGTCAGTGGGAGCCCGCATGCATCAACATGTTCGTGTATATCCTACCATCGAGATCACTAAAACTACTACTTATGCTAGGTGTACCGTTACTATCTCGCGAATACCCTTTGGATTTGCTACCCGGGCTTTGGCCTGCTAGCTCCATAGTTCGGCGCGGCGACAGAGGACCGTTGGGGCGCGTCTCAGGGCCACCCCTCGACACCGGGGTGGAGCTTGTAGAGGAATCTGATGTTTGAGAGTGATGAATACGATCTCGTCCGGATCCTTTGGATAGCCTCTTCCCCGAATCTCGGAGGTTGCCTCGCAAAGTGGCGCTCAAATCATAATGACCGGTTGTTGAGGACCCTGCGTGTGTTGCGTATGGTAAGAAGGCCGGCTCCACATCCTCATCGTCGTCATCGTTATTTCCAAAAGACCGCCCATCGTTGCCTTGAAAACGCGGTGGCCGACGAATGATACGTGATTGTGCGGGGCTTGACGAGGAAGCGGAAGAGGATGACGCCGCAGAACTATATTCGGCTGGGCCGGGGGATCGGGGTGCTGTGCCACGATAGTTTTGGTCGTAGTCCCGGTCGTCCTGATCGTCCTGGTCATCGATCCCCGTGGTAATAGGCAACGATGTTAAACGACGCCGCTGAGTATCAGCCACAGCCTTCCCAGGTGCCTTGCTGCCTCCACTCAGATTTCTCGCCGCGAATGGCTGGTTATTCATTGAAGGTGTTCTCGTCGGAGCTGGACGCGGGGTGCTTCTCATCGACGTAGTCGGTGTACTCGTTTCATTGCGTGGGAGAGGTGAATCTCTCCGGACGAGGGTGGAGGAAGGCGCTCGGGAATGCCCGACAGATCCAGGACCTGGATGTCGCGGGTTATCGTTCAAGAAGGGGCCGTCGGAGCTCGGTGGCTGGGGAGAAGGCGCGGGGGAGACCTTGGCAGCAACGGTAGCTCTGCGCATCTGGGCTCTAACCTGCGAGGCATGGCGCTCAGTGAGCCAAGCAACTTGCTGGAGGAGAAAGTCTACAGTGACTTGGAACTGGGCTGCACTACTGGGGGTCAGTTCGTGAAGTTAGAAAGGGGCAACGTAGTATGGATCGAGCATGCATTTCATTCCCTTTGACTCTGTTAGCGCCAGACAGTTCGCGTGACCGTTATGACATTCTTATTAATGATTTAACTTACAGTCTATCTCGGTCTTTGAAAGCTTCGATATGATGCTCCATAGAGCCTCATCCTTAGAAGAATCCCAATTCACCTGCATAGAATATCATTAGTCAGTGCTGGTAGGCCTACTAGACTAGGACGTAGACTTGTATGATTCACCACCTGGAACTGCGGGTTGCTTACCGGAGGGGGGTCAACGAAGTCACCCCGAGGAAAGGGAAGTCGAATAAAGACCGTGTATGTTGGTTCGGGTGACGTTGGAGCCATATTGGATCAAATCATCATCTCAAGTTCTCCTTTTCATGGCAAATGATAGTCCTGATTGGTGTAATAAGCTACTTAATGGTGTGAGTTGGATGGGTCTGGTAGGTAAGTGAATGTTGAGAGATGGTGAGACACGCCCAGGTGCAACGGTATAGTGCTAGCACGTAAGTATCCTAGAGCTCTTATCGATTATGCAACCAATCTATGCGTACTGCATACAGTACAACTATCCTACCCATGCGCAGCCGCAATTGCAGTTCCACAGTATTCTGTACTTACCTAGGTATACTAGGTATGCAAATGGAAACAAGTTCTCAGTAGTACTACTTACCACTAGCTGTCTTGAAAAGGTAGACAGAATACTAATAAATACAGTATTGTTAAGTGCAATTCCAGTTATTTGATTCTACATACAAGAGAGCCTTAAGATGGAAGCGCCACTCTATAGAGTACAGCATACCTGACGCACCTGTAAGCTAAGCCGGAGAGTTGCATCCGAGCCTTATAATGAGTCAACTGATCAATCACCCGGCACCTTTGTCCTACCATTGCAGAAGTCAGTCTGCATCTGTCTCAAAAAACAAGTAACTATAGGCACTAGTTAGCCAAAGTTCCTACTCACCGACTGCTACCTACACCAGTAAAGATGACTATGGTTCTCTATCCGAACTGCAGCTATCGTTGTTGCCTCTACCGATGTGACGGCTTGGCAACCACGCAAAGGTGAAGCCGAAGGGGGGAAAGGGGATCATCAGTCCTTTCCGGTCTCCAGAGACGCCTCCCTTACAATGCAAGGTAGGACTTCTTATGGTCATTTAGCCAAGGCCAAGCCTCAGCCTACCTATTAATTTACATATTTCTTCGTATGCTGCAACTGTAGGCAGTTTCATCATTCTTATAAGCCCTTTTCAGCCACAATAAGTAGATATTAAAATCGGCTTGCGCATGGCGAACTATCACATATGCTCATTGGTTCCGTGTTATCATTCAATCTCACTTCTTCAGTTTAGCTTCCTCGTGTCTTGAGTAGGGTACCGGAGCCAGAGAATCACCTAAGGTTACCTTGTTAGATATATTGTATATGGGTGTAATACAGCAGTCGTTTACATATCGCGAGTCGCTTTTGCGAATGAAGCCCCACCGCTTCTCTTAAGCAACTCCATCTCACTCTCTGAACTATGGAGGTAAGTTACCTGTAGTAAGACCGATTTCGAAATAAATTAACATACTCACACTCAACTCCCGTTCATTCAGAACCTGGCCAAGCGCTCTGCCGCCAGATTCCCCAACTGGACACAGACGCCCATCCCAGGTGTCGACATCTCCGCGGCCGGTCTCTTGGCCTTGGCGGACTTGGGGACCATCGCGCAACGGACCCGGATATCGGGCGGCGCGTCATGGCTCGACGCGCTCCTGCTGGCCCCCGGTCTGCACTACCAGCAGGCGGCCGACACCGTGCTCAACGAGATACCATCGCCCTATAATGCCATCGAGTCGTCACTCGACGGCAAGACGACATCGACATACAACATTGCCAACACCGCCACCCTGCAATACCTGGAGCGCGTCTGCAGGCCCGGCCAGCGCGTCATCGTCGATGTCGGCAAGGTGCCCCAGCGCACCTACTCCTTCCCCTATGGCAGCGGCGGTGGCGGCAACCGACCGCAACGCAATAAGCGCAATAGTGGTCTCGGTCAGCGAAATATCATTTGGCATGATCAGGAAGCCGGCATCGGTTGGCTCTCGCAAGTGCTATACCTGGCAAGTCCCGTGCTTACGATTACTGCATTTGTGTTCATGGTTCTGCTGCGCGAATGTGCGTGATTTCCCGCATCTTTTCCGTGTCTTGTTTCTCTTTTTGTCTTAATCCCTTGAGCCGACAGGGTGTTTCCCCTACTCATGTCTCGCCTCTATTAGCAGCTAATGCAGGAGACAGGGTGGGGTGTTGCTGCCTTGCTAGGGCTTATGCTCTCCCGCATTCTGAACATCTGGGTCATCAAACAGCGCACAAAGCGGCCTAAGATGCCACAGCCCAATCCAGACCCGTCGGGATCAGATCCGGAGGGTTCTGACATGCTAACCGAGTACATCGTCGACTTCGGCCATGGGCGAGTCGTCTGCCTGCGCGGCCTGGCCTCGGATCTACAAGCCATCACTACGTCGAGGTGGTTGAACACCCAAACTCACATCGAAGGCTATCTTGAGGCAGCGGCTAAACTAACCGTATATCTTGTCGCCGCGTTCAGCGGCAACTTCTCACAGATCGGGTCCATCATCTTCCTCGGCTTGCTCCTCGTTACGGCGGGTCTGCTCGGCCTGAGCAATGCCCACGCGAAGACGTTCACCATGTACGGGCGCCTGGCCACTCCCACAACAGAGAACTTGCCGCGTTCCGGCATACCTGGGAACGCGCCGTATCCTGATAGTCAGGAGAACAGTACCACGTGGCCCTCGCCAAGCGACGGTGTGGCGTCGAGCGCGTTCTCCCCCATGGATAGTTTTGCGGATAGAGCATAGTCTTTAAACTGACTCGCCACCAATGATTTGTACATCCATCTTGCACCCAACTGGCTTTGGATAGCAGCCAACCACGCGCTTATACCCTTGGGATGAGAGAGGCTTGTAGATTAGGTAGAATTCTTTGTAGTAGCTGAAGAGATTGAATACTGTTTGAGCCAGGAATGAATGAAATATATTTAGTGGAATATTAGTCAAGTTACTCATCATTATTCTGATCTGGCTCTTTAACCTAACAAGTAACGAATACGACCTCTGCCACGTCTATGTCGCATGTTTAATGTATGATATCGAGACATGCAATCATCACAGCCAAACACAGACTGGAGTAAGCTAAATGATCAAGAATAAGAAATAGGTGTGAAATCAAGGCGGCGAGTACAGAAGATGAGGGTTTAAAGGCGCGGTAATGCTAATAGGCTGGGAGGATGTCTAAGTCACTACATCACAGACCCCTTCTCAAGCGTTGGGGGAGGTAGAGACGTCCTGGTTGTACAATTACGTACAGATGATCCATGGTTTCACATACACTCGCCACAAAAACAAAGTGCATTGTCCCTTTAGTTTCAAAAGAACAAGTGGGGTCTGAAACGTTGGGACGAAGGGCTGGCAAGACATAGGGCGCCAACCTAATGTTTCTGTGTCTTTTCCCACAATCCACTTATGATTCTCAGGAACCTCACATATATCAGAGGTGGGCGCATAAACGAAATAGGAGCAAAACGAACGGCAAATTGCCATTCTAGTTGTAATGATAAATAAGTACAAAGTACCTACTAGGTACCTAACACTGTTGACGACGGACGGAGAAAAAGCTTGCTAGCTAGGACAGACAGTACAGCAAGGGGTATTATAATAAAAAGCGTAAGCACCAAATCAATAAATCAATAGACCCTTTAAACGATGAATGTCAGTCCCCGGTATCCCGAAACACCTGGTTTGCCCTCCCTTAACTCCCCTTTTCTGTCGCACGATAGATAGGTTAGGCTTTGTGCCTATCTCTCCTCTCCTTTTTTTAAAAAAAAGAAATGCCCCTTTTTGTTGTCTTTACAGAGTAAAACGCCTTGCTCCCCTCCCCCTTTTTTCTTTAAATTTTCCCATGAGGTTTTGCGCCACCCCGCCATCATCCCTTGCGAGACAAGTCTCTCCTTTTACTCAGCTCTACCGAGAGTCCAAGCCGTGTAGGTATACACAGAGAAGATAGCAGAGACTAATGTGAGAGAGCGCTTCGTATACGGCGGAATTGAGTCGATGTAGGCGCTTATTATAAGTGATTCGGTAGTCAAACCAGGAAATGGGGGAAATAGAATAGCAAGATCGACGTAGTATCTCCTAGACGTATATCATGGCCTTCATGTCTGGCTTATTATAGTATACAGACTTTGGCGGACGACGACGTGTCTTCACCCAGGCAGGAGAAGGCCGGGTAGCGCAAATGGGGAAGGGCACTTGTGTTGAGGCCGAAGAATATCGGCTAGAATTTGAGTTCAAAATCGCTGAGGACCTCGCGACTAGTACGGGACAATTGCCGACGGTTAACAGAGGGACCACAGAACTCCCTATTGGGTACGGCCCATCGCTTCTTCCGTGATTCGCACATTCTCACACAACGACTGCATGAATGATGGGTCTACTTTACAGTCCCTATCCTTTTTGTATTTCATGTTCTTCGTGTTCGCGCGATGGAGTGTAATGGTGAGCCTCGCGCAGCACATAGCGAGCCCGTGTCGGAGCTCAACCAGCTGCTTGACCTGCTCAGGTCTGTAGCCAGCGGATGTCGTGGGTCTGGTGAGGCTACCCTGCCGCCCCGCAGCCGTCGTGGGCCGTGGGAGACTGCTCTTGCTCTCGTTATTGTGGCGCTGTTGCCACTGGCCCGTACCGCCGAAGAAAAGAGCGTTGTTGCGGAAGCTCGTGTAAGTCGACGTGTGGCTGCTACTGCTTCTAGACGACCGCCGTGTCGAGCTCACGAAAGAGGGCGGTGTTGCCACGCCGTCGTCTCCTAAGCCGAGAATACTGGCCGCTTTTCGCGGAATGCCACCGGCTTCGCATAGTGATGGCCGTGGTGGTGTGGGGTCGTACATATCTAGCTCATTAGAAAGTCCCGAACCGCTCGTGCCAGGACGATTCGCCGCCCATGGCGAAGCTGGCCTTGATAAATTAGGTGGACTTAGAGGAAGTCGTCGGCAGAGCAGTGTGACGTAGTTGTAGGCTAGCACGTAGGCGTACAGAGCCTCGCATAGATCATCACGCCCGTGAGGAAAGATCTTGCGCATTACGAACCATTCGAACTTATTACAGGCGGGAGGTGTGTCGGGCAGCCTCTCTGGTTTGTCTCTCAGGTGCTCTCTGGAACCGGTGGCATTACCTAGCCATTTCCACTTCGATAGCTTGGTCTGATGGCTTTGCGCTGGCTGACCCAGAACTGCTAGCGGGGATCGCCGGCCTTCGGTGTCGTATCGGATTCCTCGGGAGAGTTCGCGGATCTTCTCGACAAGCAAACCATTACATGTGAGCATTGGCTCAGGGAAATTCGCTACGAAAAACTGGCATGTCTCCATAATGTTTGGCGGTAGTAGCCGCGGCGACTGTTGATTGTCATCCCTAACGTGCGCCATGTCAGATTCGAGCCATTCCCCAAAACCCACTTCTGCCGATGCGATTCCTAGACCCTCATCCTCCCAATCGCTCATTTGTGGCTTCCTAATCATCTTCTCCTGATTGCTGTGGTGTGTTTGGTGGGTATACGAATCCGCGCTTGGGGTGCCCCGGAGAGTGAAACCGTCTTCGCTCTCGTGGTACGATATTCCTGTGTTGCCTATATAAGTGAGCCTGCTGTCGTCGTCGTCGTCGTTGTCGTCATCATCAGGCTTATATTGTGTGAAATCGGGTGTGCCAGATAAGGACTCTTCGTCCTTGATATACTTTGCTAACTGCTGTCTAGCAAGATAGACTTCCTGGTGCATCAGTGACGAGCGCCTTCTTGGTATTTCGGTTGGACAGACAGATGATTTTCTGTTGACTGGTTTTATCGGTGCGTCCTCATTTTCCATGACCCGTGAGTCTAATGACATAGTCCTTAGGCTCTTGCCTCTGAATTGTTGTGCATATTGGGTAAAATCGGTCATACTGCTCCTCCTCCGCTCTGTGACCGGTGATACGTCTCCAAGATCTATCCAGCTGATTTGAGGACTATATTCAGTCACTGCGGATTTCTGTGCGAGGGTGGGGGGAGCATTCTTTTCGGGCTCGAGCCAAGTATCGACCGTCAGTACTGATTCTTCCCGGGTACTGAGTGACCGAGGTTCCATATCGGCGGAGCAGTCACTGCTGGAGATACTACCCCGCTTAGGGTGGCTATAGTCCAGAGGTGCAAAAATATCAGAGTACTTTTTGTGCATGGTTTGTAGTGAGTTGGAGTCGGTCACGGTACCGAGCGGTTGAGATCGAAAGATAGGACCAAGATAGCCAGAATGTTGCTGAAACGAATAGCGCCCTTTGCTCCCATCATCCGATAGGCCTGGTGCAGGTGTCCCGGCAGTGAGTTGCCTCGATTGGAATACACTGCTCGACTCTTCCAAGTCTACGGCTAACAGCTCTGGTAGGTTGTCATGAAAACCCATAATTGGCTCCATGGTTTCGGTGGTGCTATGTTCCATCATGGCCTAAGGCGTTGCTTGCCCGAGTTCCCTTCTGCTGCAATTAAAGATTATAGAACTAGTAAAACAAAACGGCAGAAGATAATCGTTCTTCACATCAAATTATTAAGCGTATATCTTGGTCTGAGCGTAATCGTTACGCCGAAGTTAGGATTGTCGATGTGAACTGAATCTTGCAAGACTCGAAGCGAACCAAAAACATTAAAATCAACTATAAAACCCAGAGCGATGGGCAGGGGACGAAAGAAACTTAACGAGTGAATAGACTAGAGCAATCAATCTCAATCAGGAGGGCAGGATAATAAAAGAGCATCTCAACTAACCCCGGCTTGAACTGATATTCATAAAAAGGCTAGGCGTTAAGTAGTCTCTGCAGGGGAAGACTACTGACCGGGGTATGTGGATCCTTTTTTACCAGTCAACGGCTGACGATAGTCGTATGCTCAGGGGTCGGAAGGACAAAGGATGTCAAAGGGTGGAACCTCGTCCAAATTAACCAAGTCTTTCAATTACACGTGTACCTGCACGAGCCCCCAGACCTAGGGCAGTTCTCGCGATGCAGACGCTCGAAAAAAGGGATGACAGCTCCCATGTCTCAGACAAAGCTCTCGATAGAAAGGAAGAAGAGCTGTTTTTCTTTCTTTTTCTTTCGCTTGTTTTTGCTCTCCCGGTGGTCGTGATCTAGCGGGCTCGACATCCTCGTCGGCTGGTAAGATTGCAAAGCTACTCACGCACCCCCGTCGGCGCCAAGGGATCGGTTCTGTGATCGACGACTTGCAGGGTCGGTTTGATTGTAGCCAACATAACCATTCCTACGCTACGATCTTCTGGAAATTATCTCTTTTCTACTTTTAGCACATGGGCACGGGAATTCACAGTAGCTTTGGGGTTAGGAGGATCTGGGTTAGCTTGAACTAGAATTCTATACAGTTATTGACGATTATGTTTCATCTTTTGTGTATTAAGCTGGATCGGGATATTGACAGACGTTGACTGAGTAATATGAACAATGTACAGATCTGTAAATGCCGGTAAATGGCAGGCTGTGGGGAGCTGTGGAGAGCTGCGGTGTTTGACGTTGAAGATATGAATAGCACAGGGGAACAGGCAGAAGAGCGGTATAGGAAGTAGTAGGTAGTAGGTACTTAGGTAGTAGGCAATTGTCAGTGGCAGATTTAATGCTATTACTAGTAGGTACCTAAGGCTTGAGCATGGCGGCAGTGACTACCTAGGTATAGTTAATAGATGTTTAAGTCAGGAAACGAAACAGCGACGGTGGCGGTAAAAGTCTTGGGTAGGCGCTATGTTGGCAACTTGAAGTGTCAGGATTGCAGATTCTCACATACATTTTTCTCAATCCGATCTTGGAGCGCATCATGATGGAAGATGCACAAGTACGAGAAGATCATGACATAAAACATCAGACGTTCGTTAGGATATGCTGTGCCCCGACATTGTCGGTCGAGGGCATGTTTATCCCGTTACCTGTAACACATGTGGATCAACTAAGGGTTGTGATTGATTTGGTCTCTGTCCTACAGCTGTATCACACATATGATCGGGAAAAGGTGGTGAATTGTTTTAGCTGCAGCTGACCGTCTCGGTGTGGTTCTAATGCAGTCAAAATCCAAGATGGAGTTGACGTCCCAATTACCTACCTGATGACTTACAGCAGGACAGCAGACATTCATTAGTACACACGTAAGGTAGGGAGATGGCGTGAGGACAAAGTTGAAGTTCAGCTGGAAGCGCGTACCCACCTTGTCTGCAGGAGCCGCATACAGCCCCAATGAGCTTAATGTTGCACGCAGCACACCCAAGGTGAATGAATTGTTAGGTTGCAATGCAGCTTCGTTTCCATGCGATGAGCCGTTTATCCACCTTTGGAGGGAGAAGCAAAAAATACTATGTAGTGGCGTCATTGCAGCAGGTAGTAGGTAGGTATGTACCTGGGTATGCAATACCCCCACTGTCGTCACACAATAGCCACCTTCCATGAAAGTTGACGCTGGGTCAATATTATATTTTTGCGCTGGGCTAACAGCTGTCAGTTAGCGATTGAAGCTCCATTGATTTGTTGATTTGTTGATTTGCTGCACAACTGCAAGGCTTCAAATCGCGGTTTACTTACAGATTACTGTATGTACGTCAAAAGTCCAAAGTTAAACGGGCAATCCGAGCTATGGCCCATACCCAACATAAAAGGATCAAGACCCCTTCCCTTTCGGCACTAGACCTAGGTATGCATATTCGGCCTATTATTAACCAGACCCCGCGGCTCCGTATCTACCAGTACCTATTTCCAGTAGCCCTAATCTGTACACAGTGCTACACTGTACCACACATACTGAAGTTGATCACCCTACCCTACACAGTACTTAATACGGCAGATGTACAGATGTACAGATGTACAATATGGGTGCGCGTGTAAAAGTTCTCTAAAATAATAGCGCAATATTCACTGTAAACAGTAGATTTAACTCGACCATATCCAAGTATACTGATTCTCTTTTCTGGGTAGTATCCCAAATAAACACCGAAAATTTTCCGGCGCGAGTATTGGCAATTAGATATTCTGTACAGATGTAGAAGGACTCAGATTACTATGTACATTCATGCAAATCGAGGCGCCGGATCTGTACAGTCCTACAGTGCTTATCTCATGAACAACGACGCTAGTTCGCCTAGATAGGAAGCTGCTTCTGCCAAAAGCACTGCTAGTACTTTTCGACAAGTCCCCGATTAGGAACCACGTTACTGATTATAGGCAATTTTGATACTTAGCGCAGCGACAGGGGTTTGGAGCAAGTACATAAAAAAATATTTGATTGATTCAATTTGTTCGTGGAGAAAGCATAGCCGGGCAGAGCACATTCACGGCAGCCGCACCTGACATCATTCCCGCTCGAAGTTACCTGAGGGACAGCTGGTGATATTGCAATGTTAACCGAATCTTACTTCGTGTCGGTCTCGGGGCCACCGCTGGCCAACAACACGGCCATTCCAAAGGACGCAGGCATATATGAACATACCCTCCACCCTACCCACGCAACAACGGCTATTCTCAAGAAGAGCTCTGCTCCGGCTGGCGGTCTGGCTGTGAGCGATACCCACGTGTTCGCTGCCCAACAAGACAAGTCCACCGTTCATGTCTATGCACGCCCCAAAGGCAACCAAGAGGCTGTTGTTACTTTTTCTGAGCGCGTCCGCAGCATTGAGCTCAGTGATGACGTCCTTTTCTTGGGCACTGAGGAAGGCCGGATCATTGTCTGGGAAGTAAGTTCTCCCAACAGTTTTTTACTAGCGGACCACATGACTTATCGATAAAACAAACAGTTTTGCACCGGACGGCAAGTCACCACGCCTCCATGCCATGTCCAGACCATAACGTGCATAGCTGCCACGCCGTATCATTTGCTTACAGGTTCTGATGACTCCAACGTCCACGTGTGGTCTCTCGCTCGGTTGTTGGAGCTTGATCCCACCATTGAACACGAACCTCAAGGGACGTTATCAGATCACAGAGCCGCCATCACCTCCCTAGTAGTGTCCCAGAGCGTGAACCCTGACACAAACATCTGCATCACCGCAAGCAAAGATAAATCTTGCATCATCTGGAATTACCAGCTCGGAGTCCCCCTTCGCACGGTACTATTCCCAAGTGTGCCCATCTCACTGGCCCTTGACCCTAGCACTCGAGCTTTCTACGCCTCCGCCGAGGATGGCTCGCTCTTTGCTGTAGAAATTGGCTCCCAGGGCAACGAAGAAGGGCCGACAGCCACGCAAGTATCCCCAGCATTCGGTGCAACGCCTCAAGAAGCCGGCCCAGCCACATGTCTAGGCTTGAACTACGACGGGACCATTCTCCTGTCCGGACACCCCCAGGGGCAAGTGCGACGATGGGATCTAAGCAACAGGGCAGACTTGACAGAGCTAGCTAGCTTAAACGCCGCCATCACCAACATCGCTTTCGTCTCCCCTTTCCCTGAACCGAAATCTACCCGCCCTACGGCAATTGTGAAACCGTTTCCTGGAAGTCGAACCTACAATTTTACTTCTCAAATCGAAACAGACGTAGAAAAGGAGACTCGATTCTCCAAGATGCTTGCATCGAACGGAGTACCTCAAGAAATGCTAGAACAGGCTATACTGGCTTTTCAAGAGCCCATCAGCAACAGCGTCGGTGATGCTGAGCTCCAAAAGGAGAACGAGGAACTGTGGGAAGTTGTCAGGGAGCAACGTGCTCTCCAAAAGAAGACACTGGAGCAGTATGTCAAAGCCACATCCGAAAACCGAACGAAATCCTGAAGGCACGGGGTTTGTTGCCGACTACGTCACGTTTGAACCACTATGATTGGCTGGGGTCACAGTCTGAAACAATATCTGCCGTTTCGAAGAATTCATCACTACTTATATATACTTTTTATGGTTTGACTACTTCTAGTAGCCGATGGATGTATGCAGATATCTCTCGCAGGAGACGATTGCCTTGCCCTTTGTCTCCAGCGCGCAGCAACAAGTCACAGGACACCTAGGTTAGTGGGGCTCCACTTGTGCTGCAGAAGTTAGGTAGCAGTACTGGGTCCTTTGTCCACCGAACCCCGAATTCTGGTGTGGGCTCTTGGATTGCTATCGCAGTCGTTGGGTGATGCGATTGGATTTGCATTGGCTTAAGCGAGGACGCAACGCACCCCAGGGTTCAGCATTTAAATCCAGAGGGCCAAGTAGGCTGCCTGAGCGCTGAGTGCATCAAATACTAAGGTAGCACGCCTATTATTCATGAATGATAGGCGGGGTAGGTTAGCTAGTGAGAGGGTCGGGTCCGCTGTACGAAGAGCAAACCTTCGTAAATAAGCGACGTCAGCTTAGCTCATGACAAAAGAGATGGGAAGGTAAAAGGGAGAGAAAAGGAAAAATAAAAATAAAAAACGATGTGATTGCGCTTGCTTGCGCGTTCGGCAGATCTCCCATTGGGGACGTTGACGCTGGCGTTTTTTCTTTTCCCGCCTCTTTGGACAGCGTTCAGCACTCGGATGGCGCAGGATATATGGACATCTAGACGGTGAGGCTCGGCCAATCGTCGTCGTTATCCGGCTCGGAAGCCGGGCTACCCTAAACCCCATCTCATGCAGGAAAACACCCACCACCAACAGAAGACTTGAACCAATCAAGCAAATCGAACCAAGCCAAACCAAGCATGACCACCAGTTAAAGTAAGAAAAAGAAGGAAAGGGGGCTAAAAAAATTGCAAAACTTCAAACTGTTTAAGCTACCTACCTTGCTCGTTTTTCAGATAACGTACATGTCCGCCTCTTCCTACACCCGAAAAGCTATCCATCTTATCTTAACCCTATCCCATCCCATGTAAGTATCCTTTACTTGCTGACTTGCTAACCTTTCCGCGTTTGTGATACCCGATCCCGTCAGTCTCTGCATTCGTCCAGACTTTGAACGTCATCCTCCTCAATCTTTAGCACCTCTGCGTACGTACGTACCATACCTACTTAAGTACTTATCTAACAAATCGTCACCACGAACACCTTGATGTGACATGACATACATTACAAACGCCCATAACTAACCAATCAAAACGTCTCGTGCATCTAATAGGATAGGATAGGTGAGGTGAGCGACGTGGGACGCACCGCAACGCAACGCAACCTTTCTTCACAGCTCCGTCACCTGTACCAGCTGGATTGGGTACTTATTTACTTACTTTTCTTTACGGGCTCGGCTCTGCGGCAACGAATTCAGCGTCAGAAAAACCAATAACTCAATATTGCGTATGTCTGCCTGCCTGCCTGCCTACAAGACGAGAGCCTCGACCAGTCTAGCGCGCTTAAACCCCGATTTCCTCCACCCACCAATGTCATCTGATTTGGTTCTCTTAGGTAGGTATTTAGGTTACATACTTTCGTAATGTACTTCCTGGCCCAGATAGCCTGCTCTGTCTAGCGACGCATGTAACCTGCAACCCGTCCAAATACCTACATGCATACATTCATACATGCATACATATACATACATGAACAGAGCATCAAACAGGTATCAAGTAAAGTGAGGCGTTTGCCCTACTCTATCTTTCTGCTTCATTCGTTGGTGACACTTAGACACTCGGGTGTCGTAATAGGTGCTGCTGCTACCTAATATATGCATACTTACCTACATACGTACAATGGTTTGTTCTCATTGAACGTACAGGCGCGTGGGGGTCACATAGGACCCAACTCAATAGTGTTGTTATTTCCGCACATATTTGACCCGATTCATAGCATCAGTCTATTTCGTCGTATGCCGCAATTAGCAGAGAGACGCATTTGAGTGGGAATGCGTGCAGTTAATCCCGAAACCGCGCTTGGTTTTGCTTACTGCTGTAGACAGACCGTGGTCACATACCTTTATGCTTCTAAACGCTAGCAATGCACAACACCACGATTATCGACGAGAACGAACATTCGTACGGATTACAGTCTGAACTTCAGACACTGTGTAGAGTCTTCGCTCATGTCAATTTTGAATCAAGGGGTATATATACCGTGAATCCCTTGCTGGTACTTAGTGCTCTGGATTCCCCTGTCCGTTTATGAAATCAACTCTTCGTCAATATCTGAACAATATTGTTGTAGCCTTTCCGTCGTTACGTCATTCATACGATTTTTGTTCTCAACCTCTGGTATCTCTGCGAGAGGCGAGGGGATGGATTTCATATCGTATTTTCGTCAAACGTAATAAGTCATTAGTTTTACTGCTTTCTCTTTGCCTTGGCGGAGGAGGGAGCAGAGAGACATGAGTGGGATCGTGCCGTTCTTCTTGAGAGTTTCTCTGCCGGTCTACCTAGAAGGCAGCAACCAACAGGACAGGTCAATCCTAACACGGTGTGATTTATAAAATAACGCATTTGTGTCGGTGGCCAGTATCACGGCGTCGTCTGCGTCTCCTGTGACCACGGTATGGATCATCATCTCGGTAGTTGCCCATATCGCCGCCCATATCATCTCTCCGTAACATTTGTCGGCATAAATCGATAAATACTTCCTCGACATTCGCTATTCTCTCGCTTTAGCCTGGTATACGAGCATGATTGGCAAGAAAGGTGCTAGGTAAACTCACTCTTCGTCCGCGCACTTGTCTCGTAGTACGGTGCTCCCCATCTTCGAGAGACTTCGAAACCACGGGCCCGTTGTACGGTCCGGTGCTCTTCTAAATCTGCTTTGTTACCACATATGACTATTGGTATGTTTTCGTCATCTTTAATGCGAATGATCTCGTCGCGAAGCCCGGCAATATCGTTCAGCGAGGATGCAGAAGTGATACTGAAAACCAGAAGAAAACCTTGGCCTGTCTTCATATACAGGTCCCTCATGGCAACTGGAATCGAGTCAACGGATGCTGCGAAACGCGAGATGGTGCGGCGCAACTAACCAAACTGGTCAGTCCCTGCAGTATCCAAGCTAATCTCTGGTTAGCCTAGCCACATAGCTTTGTCGACTTGGTCCTTACATCTCCAAAACCACCTGTCGTTGCTGCAGGAAATACATATCAGCATGTCTAGGTTTTTCAAGGTAGTTTGGACCACATGACATGGTGCAACTCACATCAACCGTCATTTGCGTCCGATATGAATCCTCGATGGTCGGATCATAACTCTCAATCCATTCATTGTGTACAAATTGGGCTGGAATAAGACCGCGATCAGCTCATGCGTCTATAAGACTCGCTCAAGACCGTAAGATCACAACTGTGGGCTCATCAGGATATTAGACTATGCACCGTACCTGTGAGACAACTCTTCCCAACACCGCCTTCGGTCACATGTTAGCAAATGAACTTGTTGGTCCAGAGAAGAGAGCTCACCTGATCCCAGCACAACAACATGGTACTCGCGGCTATTCGTGTAGGCGGGGGTCAGCCGATCGTGATCGTGAATAAAATGCGTTCACAGCGAAAAGGAGAGCATGGAGCGATAGGGGTTCACAAACACAGGCTGGTGATAGTAACGGCCGTGCCTGGGCGGCATGGCTTCGACTCTGAGTCCGTGCTCAGTGGTAAAGCTTTACTAAAGTCGAATGGCAGATCTTCATGGGGTACCGCACAGCTGGGAGATCGGGACTACTGATGGCAGTAGATACTCTTATGTAGGGGAGTAGGTAGATAGAAGGTATCGAACGACAACGCCTAGGCCTAGCTTACTAGGCCTTGTTAGCTGGGCCTTGGCTGGGCCTAAGGGCTAACTACCTAAGCGCCAATACTCCACGCTCGTGCCTCTACCACTTGCGCCAAAAACGATGGGGATAGTCGTTAGTCGTAGTGACCGAACCCTCTCACGCTGAGGTGTGATCGAATTGTGCACCGAGTTGTAGTGTTGACTGAATGTTTGGGTCTAAAATGACGACCTGCTGGAGATAGGTAGTGAGGCGATGAACAGCCGGAATCGCCCTTGGCGCTGAATTTACCCTCCGCGAGCTTTGGTTACCTCGATCGATGCGGTGCGCGCGCGGTACCGGACCCAAGAGTTACGTGGTCAAATGCTGTCAAGGGGTTGTAAAAGCAGAGGTTGGCCAATAAGGAGGCGTGAGGGAAGAAACCAACCCAAAACTTGAAGTTTCCGGAAGAGAAGGGACGATTTGGAATAATTATCGAAGCGAACTGGAAGGAAGCAGATGTTGGGCGTATGACGTCGGAAAATAGATAGGCAGTAGGTATCAATCAAGACAGTGCTCGTGGGCTGGTGGCGTGGGCCCTGCTAATTCTGACTGACGAGGCTCTAATACCTTCTTCCTTTGAGTCCAAGTGCCTTCCCGTCTGACACCCGTCTAGGGTTTTGCAAATGACGTGGGAAAATGTCGGTATCAAAAGGAAAGTTGCCGACCTCAAGCTCAATTTCTCAAACTTTCTGGAATTGTCTGTGCAATCTGTATACGGCACTACGGCATTGGAATATTTTAATTAGGCAAGTACTGTTGGTATTGTTGGTATTGTTGGTATTGTCGTTGTTGTAGCCTCTGCAGTGTTAAAGAGAACTTTCATAAGTGAGAGAAGAAGAAGACGCGCGTAAGCAGGATGACAACTCTCATAAATCCGGGGCCAAAACTATGACATTGTGACTAATGTAGGGGGTAAAACCACAGCACAAGAGGATGTAAATGGGGGACAGAGGCAAGGGAAAGTCCGGGGAACTGCTAGGTATTAATTGCTTCTTGGTACTGAGGTAGGCAGAGAGACGCGAGCGGGTGCGGTAAGGGAAGTAGGTAGAACGACTGGTCTATGGAATGGCGCGGTACGGTGCGGTACGGTTTTGTGTTGCATTGCTGGGTGTCGCTCCTGTACATCTGTACCTACCTCCTCTCCCTAGGTATGTTAGCTAGATACACCCACTGCCCGTACGGACGGTATGGTTGGATCAACAGGAAGACCATGTGCTTACGTATTAAAACACAGACAAAAGAAATGGGGAGCAAACACCAAAAGAGGCAAAAGAGGCAAGAGCCTTATTAACGTGGGATAGGCAAAAGAGGAGAAAGATGGGACAAACATGCGCAACCCGCTGTCATGGTCCAATACAGATGTAGATATGTGGCAGACCATGCAATTGGTAAAAGACGGCATATATGAAGCATTCAGCCAACTGGAGGCCATAGTCACGATATCGTATAGTATAGTATAGTATTGATATATATAGTAAGTTAGAATTACATACAATACTCTATATAGATCTGTGGATATGCTTAATGCCCTTAATATTGGTGGTAACAGTATGTAGCATACCTAGGTAGTATGTATGGTAGGCACCATTTAGTACCCTCTTCTCGCATTTCACCTCGTAAAATACTTAGTGGGCAACCCAGGTCAGCCTATCCGTTGGGGACTCGGTCTGGTCAAGACCGTTTCCTCGTACTGTCTTCCCGTCCTTATCGAATCATGGAATTGTAGTCCTCTGCAGCTTGCATCTTGCATTAGCTGAGGGTGCATTGCAGCAAACTTCTTGCCAGTAGCATGTGGGAGTTGCGACTGCGTAATTAGGTCCTTGCAGCACCAGTTACAGGAGCTAGTCTACCTTAGTGTGAGTAGACGCGATGCTAGCTCCACAGGTAGTCCGTTGAAACCAGAGCTTTCTAGCCTACAGGAGTTAGACAGAGCTAAATGGGCAGTAGTACCCAGGAGACGACATGCTGTAGAGTCCGATATGGATGTGCGGACGTCTACAACTGTTGTGGCTGCTGTAGTAAGGAACAGGCTACGGTAGGAAAGAACGGATTGAATCAGAAGCCCGAAAAAGCCCGCCTTTTGGCCCCTGTTGATCCAATGACGGATCCCCGCTACCAAGAGTAGCCTCCCCGCCAATTCTCTTTCGCGCGTCGGCGCATCCAGACAAGCCAGATCTCTGCCCAATTTATACATGTGTTTCCGTCTGTGCAGGTGACGATGAACAGAATACTTGAATCAACTACTAACCGAGCCAGACGTATCTAACGATGAGTTGATTACCTACTACATTGAGAGGTGCCCAACCAGCATATATGTACAACCTACCGACCTTCGGACATCGGGCTATTATCTATCTACCCACCCCACGGTAGGTAGTCCGAGGTTTGAGGTCGTTGCTCGAACGCCTGGAGCCCGTCCATCCCTCTCTACGCCAGCCACGGAGACAAACTCACATTAGTGTGCACTAGTATTGAGCTGGATCGTTTACCAGCAAAGGCTCCCATTCCGCCCTCATATCCAATCATCAAGCGTAAACAGGACCCGACGATGAACCTGGCGGCTAGTCGAGGTGTTACGACAAAAAAGAAGTTTGCACTAGATTGTGTAGTTTAGTTTGCTCGTTATTAGGTCATTATGTACGTACCTTACCATGTACATCCCTTCATCACACATATTCCAGTCGGATCCAAAAGATCCGTCTTCGAGGTCTCTTCCTGTGACGAAAGGATCCGGGTTACAGAGAGGATATGCACGTGTATAAATGTAGGTATATACGTACGTCTTCCCTAACTGGTCCCCCTGTGGTGCCGAGCGCTGCAAGCATGTACCTAACCAGCAACGTGGGATAGCACCAGGCCCCGCTGACTAAGGAGACCATTATCTGGTAGTCTATTTGTAGACTTTCCTCTTTCACTCAACGCTCGCAAGTCTAACTTCTTGCTTCCATAGTCTTCGCCCATAGTGAGCTGACCGCCTCCTCTCGACCTCGCCTGTCGTCCTCGAAAGACGTCTCACCAACCCAGACATCCCTGTCGTTGGCATAGATTCGTGCATTCGTGCGTTCGAGCGCAGAAACATTTAACCGTCCGCATATTTCAATTGGATCCCGAGTGAAGGGTACATTGGTAATAGCTGTCCGCTAACCTAATAGGCAGTCTTCCAACGATTCAAATGACGCCCAATGGAGTCCAATAACCTGCCCAGCTCCCCGCTTCCTGCCTCCCTTACTGAAACCTATTGATGGGTCAACGGACTATCAAAACTCTCTGGGGCTTCTCTGTTCGATGTCCGGGAAAAAGCAAAGGAATGGTTGACGATGGTCCTGTGTTAGTTTCCCTCCTGCGCGCTTACTTAGACCAAACAACGCTGGCCCGCAAATGGTGCGGACACGGTAACGGCATTGGCATTTTCTCCTATTTCCGAGATAGCCATCGTCATCACAGAAGTCGCTGCCACGGTAATCCAGTAGCCATACATCAATTCCCTCGCTGCTATTACCAACCCGACTAGCCAGGCAGTTCCAGGTAGCCAACAACGCACAGGATAAGCAACTAGGCCCAAGCTGTGACTAGTCGTCCATATCGTCAGCTTCATAGAAATATTCATGTCCGAGAGCAGCGCGTGAGGTCTCCCTTGCTCCGAAACTTGACATGACTGCCTTCGCGACTCAACTCAGAGGCCCATTTTCTATCTCACGAGCAACGGGATTAACCTGGCCTGAATTGGATCTGCTCCTATTCGGATACATGGTCCACTTTGGACTTGATATATCATAATGCTGCTGCGAAGAATGAGCATGCCAAGACCCGTACCTGCAGCATGACATCTCAATACTATAAAAGCACATTCCCTACTTCGTATAGTATTCGAACTACTTCAGACTATGCGCGTTCTGGGACCGTGACAAGATATGCGACTGCGGCCGCCTGTGGGTGCCCCTCCACTCCACCCAGTTCTACGGTCTTTCCTGCAAGGTATTAGACTTTAGACTTATCTATTTTTTGCTATAACTTATTATTTTTGTAGTTTATATTTAGAAAATAATAAGTGCCTGATCAACAAGCGGTCGCGGCTTTGCATTATTTGTCGTATCTCGATAACAAAGTTAGCCACAATGCCGCACTAACGATTTCGACGCTACTGATGTCCCCAGCTCCAACTATCTGAAATCAGGTTAGAGCTTCATATAAAGAGTGTGGCTACTTCGGCTGTCGCGAAAGCAAGATGTAAAGGAGAACATTCAAGGCGTTATCTACACGATGCATACAAAGTCGAACAGCCTCCCATCAATCTATATCATCGCAAATAGAACCCTGTGTGAACTTCTAGTCCCATGCGTTTCAGTAACACGATCCCAGTCATTTGCTAGCCCAGTTGATTTGACAGGAAATGACTCTTAAACAACTAAAAACTGTGGAATATACAAGACAGGACAACCAGGGGCTCGATGTAGAGGCCGAGAGAAATTCGTCTCTAAACGCATACATATTACAGCTATATGACGCCGTATTGCATATACTTATATACGATGCTTTCTGGAAACCTCATTCCTCACTGTCGTCGACACTAACACTCGATATATCCAGTGTGCGACGCTTGAGATCCAGCAAATGAACAGTAGCAGGGATCCTGGACGAAAGCTAAGAGCGTCCAACTGTAGCAACCCGGTGCATTCCCACGAAACTGAACACACCTACTGTACATGATATCTTTAGTACTGTGATATTCTTATTCATTGAGAATGAGGAATGTGCAAAGTTTCTAAACAGTATAGGTACATGAAGTCGATGTCCGTCGAAGTAAACAAATACAGAGTAGGATGCCTCTTTTGCAACAGTCCTCCTGGGAACCCACGAAGCTCGCTCTAGTATTGGAAAGCATCCACACAGGGCTAAGGACGAATAACCTATCTAGTCATTCTTCCTAGTGACGAGGGGGTTGCCTTGGGGAGCTAGAGTTGATCTCAGCATTATCATAATGCTCCCTTTACATATACCGAGAGAGATTTAGCAACAGTATCAGTTCCCCCAAGCTCCGAGGCTCCTCTTATATGTCACGATACAGCTATGTAACTTGCAAATTCTAAATGTCAGATACTTTTTGTTTTATTTACGCATGACAGATAGGACATGACAACCTGGACTGTTGTCGATCGGCCCGTCTTTATCAGTGGCCTAGATAGGTTTTGACAGCCAAGAACATAGAAATTCACCTTGACAGACATTATTGGCAGAGACTCTCGGTACCATGGAAGTACAGGTAGATGGGAAAAGTCCTTTTTCTCACAGCTCTTGTTACTTTACTCACAGCTGATATCCCTAGGTAGACAAGAAAAAGCAGTAAAGTGATAGTAAATAATTCCGTCTCCGCGCACATCCTGTCACCGCTGCGGACGCCGGCATCAGCTGATCTCTAGGAAAGTTAACCTAGGTACATCCTAGAACGCTATATTAACCTTGATTCACACTTCCCTTTAGCACTTTCTTTGAAGTTTAATACTATCTTAAGGCTTCGGGACTTCTAGATAAATAGGAGTAACACGCTGTTTATGGGCACTTAATTCTTTAATCAGTGCGTCTCTAAGGAGGCAAGGCTATTGCAACTTAGAAAACTGAAAAGCTAGCTTGATGAGACACTATCAAGAAAACTTATTATACAGGGGGATCCTGCTATACACACCTTCCAAAGAGACAAGCCGACTCTGGGGAATCAGACCCTAGTACCGCGCAAGAATCGAGTCCGACTCTTACCCTATCGTGATGTTCCCTCGACGTCCACTCATTCCATCACCTTATTACACTATCGAAATGCGGCAAAGGCCATCCATGCTCAAAGAAACGGACAGGGTCATATTCATAGGCAGTCACGGAGCTAGCTTTTCCCGGTCTCGGAGACCGGTTAAGTTCCAAGCATGACTAGGTAGGTATGTAGGTAGGTATGTATAACAACATTTTCCGTGACCTCTTGTCAAGTAATTTAAGACTACTACTCTTCGCTTACTGTACAAGCCTCAAGTACCGAAGTAGTTACTACGTAACGGTATCTTTCCCTCTAGTATAGTCTTCCATAGACCACATGCTCTGTAAACCTTTGATTATATGCAGAACGATAATCATCTCAAACGTTGTTATAAAGCATTATTACTAAACATGGCACAAATTTACTCCTTCAAGAAGATCTATTCTATGCAACATCCCCAGCAGCAACAAACAAACAGACAAACGAACACGCATCTATGCGTCCAGACCTTCGAATGCGGAGCTCTCCCCTCCTTCCCTCCCTCCCTACCCACCGCTCACCTATGTTTTCTTTGGCCGAGCAGGGATAGCATACATACATACATACACACATACCTAACCTAACCTACAGTCCGGAGCAACCCCTCCTATCCCTATCCCCAACCCAACAATACAGAAAACAACAAAAAAGGGGGAATCCGGCGCTCGCTCACGGAAACAGAAGAATGCGCGAGAAACCCAGACCGTCTGTGGCTTTTCCTTTCTTTGCCGGATTCCTTACTGCTGCGAGATAAAAAAACAAAAAAAAAACGGGAACGGGGTAAGTCAAGACATCTAACTTAGATATAGAAGACAAAGACAAAAACAAGAAAAACAAAGGAAGCCAGACAGAAAGGAAGAGGCAAGACTCGGGACTCGGGTTTCGTCTTGTCTAAGACAAGCTTACCGGTCTGTCTTTATAGTTTTACAATTCCCATTCCGGTCTATAGGTTGCTGTCTAAGGTGGATAGGTAGGTAGGTAGGTGGGAAAGGGAAGGGAAGGGAAGGGAAGGGAAGGGAAGAAGATATCAAAAATAAACAAACAAATAAAACGGGGAATAAAAGAACAAAGTTCATTCATATTCATATTCAAGTAAAAACATCCGCTTAAGCACAAGCTCTTGTTGCTTTGGATCGTGGCAACCAACTACTAGAACTATAATGGTATGATCGTAACTCCTAGAGAGTTATAACAGACAGGGAGAGAGAGGGTTAAAAAAAAAAAACCGAAAATGCCACGTATATATCTAGACCTCGTGCTCATCATGTCTAAAGGTAGCTACTAGGTTCGTATAATACATATGTTCACATATAGTTCTTGCACCCGAGACAAAACACAACGCTCACCAAATCAATCACCCGCATAGACATAATATAACATAAGACATACTAAGTTATCTATCTTCATGTCTGTTATGGCAAGCAGCATATCTACGGAGGAATGTACATGCATGTATACCTGGGTACATAAGTAGTTACGAAGCCTATAATGAAACAATGGCCTCCATTAGACATCATAGGTACATAGATACGGCACAGAATTTGTTGCCTTCGCAGAATGAATATTCGATCTAGAAGAATCAAACATAATGTAACTACATAAAACCTGTAGGGGGAGATAAAAAAGAAAAACCCCGCATCGAGTATGATCAAATACAGCGACATGTAGCAAACATATAGGTAATATAGAAATTTTGAACTGGACACTTTTATGCCCAATCATAGTCTGGACCATAAGAGGGGACCCTTTTATATTGATATATGCCGTTTCCTAGACGCGAATCAAGTCGACCGTCTAAAAGCCGCTGCAATAGTATAGATTAAAGCATGAGAAAGTCGCGAGAAAACTCCACATGTAAAGAGGGTAAGAAGAAACGGGAAAAAATGGGAATAGCGGGAGCCAAGAAGAAACAACCGTATTTTTCCAATATTCCAAGTTGCCATGGATAAGCTCTAGGTCGTAAAACTCCAGCTAAGTGTCTGGATATGGGATCGGAACCCCAATGTGACGGCTATTCAGCCCGCCTAGGTACTCCGATTAGTGCTCTGCGACCAAGACTGCCCCATGTGCCGTCTGCCATTCGAAGGAGTAGTAGCATCGCCATGGGGCATTGCCTCTCCTGACCCGGCGCCTCGAAGTGTTCTTCCTCACGCGCCGGTAGGGCTAACAGCAAGGCGACCAGTCCTGAGCACAAGGTCTGAGAATGTAATATAGAGCACCATCGCCCGACGCCATCCCAATCGTATCCCTTGTTCGCCTATATGAGAAATGCCCCTTGTTGAAAAGAAAAAACGCTATCATCCTTTCGCCTAGTCCTGCTCGCGGACGATGCATGGATACAGATGATAGTATGCTTGCTTGGTAGTGTCGTAATAATGGGGAGCCCTTCCGATGCTGAATAACATAGTTCGCCCCTAGCCCAATGCCCTTGAAGGATATGAATGACTCCAGCCGTATAGCCCTGATGGGTCGATGGCTATGATGCACGAGATATAATCTCTTTACCGTAAGAACTTGAACTCCAGAACAGTGCGCTAAGAACCCACGTAACAATCGCTGCCTTGCCGTAATGGTGCAAAATGAACATCCCTGACGCTAATGCCACCGAACAACAAACCTGAAACGAAGATAAACACCGGAGAATGCCCCAGCAAACGCATCTTAGTCCTGAAAAAAACAAAAACAAAAAAACAACCCTTAAACTCCCAAGCTATTGCAACCATTTTTATAAATAGTCCAGTGACACTGAATCCATACACGGTAAAGACAACCACAACAACGATAACAGTGGCATCGGCGGATACCAGAATACGCGGCCAGTAGCCAAATTTGAATCTCATCCGCAACTCAGGAAGCAACGGTGGGTGCCGACCGCTCACAACTGACGGTACGGGCTGAAATAGAATGACAAACTTACAACGTCCTCACCCGTCCTGGTGTTTCCCAGATCCTCGAGATCACCCATAGCGCTGGCCACACCGTCGCTTCGCCTTGGGCGGCACTAACGGCCGTTCATGTAAGGCGGGGCGTATGCAGAAGTGTGACCGTTAGTGACGGAGGAACTAGGGATGGATGAAGCGCCGTTATAGTGTCCAAGAGGGTTACCCCAAACATTATTGGCTGAGTACACCGGAGGGGTGTTTGTGCTGTTTGGAATTAATCGAGCAGCACCGGTGAAGGCAGGACGAGATAGGCCTGGAGGGGTAGAAAGACCAGGGGGTGGTCCATTAATATTCATGTAGCCCGTGCCTGGGTTTGCCATCACCCCGTTCATGCTGGCCATTGAACCATTTGGAGGTGGCCCGGTAGTTTGCCCAGAACGGACGCCGAGTGGATTCTTTGAGAAACTGAGGCGGATTCCTCCCTTTGTGCTATTATGAAGCTGTTGGCCATAAAGCTCGTGGAGAGCTCGGGTCGCGTGGCTGACATCTTCAAATTCTACAAAACACATGGGGCCATTTTGCTTCGTACGGAAACATAGACGTTTGTAACCGCGTTGCTTAGAGAACATGAGCTTAAGTTCTTCCTCGGAGGTGTCAATGGGCAAGTTGCCAACATAGAGAGTATTGCAGGGTGGGTTTTGATCGGCAGGGTTGACAGCCGGAAGATTAGGACGGAAATTGTTTGGCTGGTATAGCGAAGGATTGGCCCCGCTGATAGTTGGCGACGACATACCAAGTGGGTGGGCTGACAAAGGCGTCATACTTGCCGACCCATATAGAGGAGACATTGCTGCCGAGTTGCCATTGGTGTTTATATTGAGCGGAATCACGTTGGCCAACCGCGTGGGCATGGACACATGGGGCGCGGTGGCGCGTCGCTGTTGCGGTTGCGGTTGTGTCGCCCCATTTTCGCCGAAGCCCGCGATTTCGTCCAAGATCTGAGGCGTGTCATCATCCCCAGCAGTGTCGTGAATGAGACTCTTGCCCGAAACGTGGGTACGGTTCGCAAGGTGATTTCCAATTGGCGACTGTGACGAGAAGATATTCCTATACTCGGGCTCGGTGAAATGGGTGCTTCCACTCAGCCCGCTTGTTGGCGGTGTGATTTGGTCGAGCGACTGAAATGGCTCGTTAAATCGAGTCGGCGCTCGCGTAGTCGCAGTGGGGGACTGAATGAACGAAGAGCTACTAGTTTGACTAGGGCTCAAAGTTTCTGGGTATCCTCTGCCACCGGGAGAGCTACCAGATACGATCTCTACTCTTAGCTCAGCATCTTCTGATCCCATAAACTTTCCGTCCAGCATCTGCCTCGCTTGCTGCGCTCCGGCGGGGGTATTGAAGGTGACATGGGCAGAGGCATATCCCATATCCTGGGGTTTCGATGGTACGATACGGACTTCACGGAGGTCCTGGGAGAACAAGAGCATTAAGCGCACTTGGTCCTCAGTGGTGTTGACGGGAAGGTGGTGAATTCGGATTTCACACCCGGAAGCGGGATCGACAGTGAACATCGAGTTCTGCATTGGTTCGGATAGCGGGTTTGATTGTATCTTGAGTCGATGAGACGCTAGCTGCGACTGCGACTGCGACTGCGATGTCTTGGAGATGCTGGGCGGTGGTTTGATCGTTTTGGTATCAGGGTAGAGGCCGGGGATAGAAAATGGACCGGCTGTAGACAAAGAAAAGAAGGCCGATCTGGAAGATGTATTTGGAATAACAACTTGAGTGGCTATGTCTACGTTCATGCTTGGAGATTTTTACACTCCAATGGCCCGAAAGACTCGGGAGCGAGGTCGACAACAATGTGCAGTCAAAGAGAAAGCGACGATCGCGCTGATCGGTGAAGTCAGGCGTCGTGGGCTCGTCGCAATGCTCGGATAGGAGAAAGATAGAGAATAAATAGGTGCAGCGGGAGAGTCGCGCTGAGCCTTTAAGTCAATGTGATTAATAACTGACTGAGGGCAAATAATTGATGATACGCGACACAATGCGCTGCGAAGGTGGGTGCGGTGACAGTGATGGTGTGGTGATCAGGAAACTACTTCGAAATGCGCCGCGCCGGGAAGGAGCGTAGTATAGGTAGGTATGTATGCTGTACCTACTTACTATTGGGCTCGGACTACCTTTTGTTGGGAATAGCAGTGGTGGTACGGTAGGCTCTAACTTAGTCTAATAGCCTTTGAGGATCGACTGGACTGGTTCCTGAGCGACAGAGCGCGACCGGGGGAAAACTGGAGAACAATAGTGACGATGGCTCAGGAGAAGTGGGTGGTAGTGTGGGCGCGCACGCGCGTGTGTCCGTTGTTGCGTGGGTGAGATAAGACAGGAGCACGGGTGGAGGAGGAATGCAGGGTGGCTCTTGGACAACAAGACTATCTTGTAATAAGAACGTCGGGTCTGACCTCTGATCTGCAAGAGAATGGGCGGGAATTGAGAATATTGGAGGAATACGTACAGTATTTAGCAGGAACAAAAAACTTGGGGGAGAGCGATTTTGGGGAAGACGGGGTATAGGTAGAGCCTGGACCTCTTCTATCTGCCTATGGTGCCTTCCTCTCTTTTTCTCCCTCTTGCTCTCTCAGTCTCCGTGGAGGGTGAAGAGTTCTTCTGGATGCGTGGACGGGGGGTGGACAATGGACAGGGTGGGATAGCTATAGTATACTATTAGAGAGCAGACTAGTGAAGGAAGAAGAGGAAGGGGAATGGACGGTTGATTGGAGGATGCCCCTAGGTTTGGGCTTGGTACTGTTATGGGCCAGTCAGAGAGGTCAAAGGGTTGGGCACAAGGTTGCTTGCGAATGGTGGTAAGATTTGGACTGCTGCAGCCATAGGCAGGTACCGATATACTTACCTACTATAGTAGTAGGTACCTACAGCGATGCAGTGGTACTAGGTATGCTGTGGGTACTACGAGGTACATAACAGAGGGATTGTGGGAGCCGAATTGTATGTAGGACCCGTACTATGTAGGTTAAAATGATGGGGGTGTGGGGTGTAGATGTTTTGCACAAGCAGCGCTTTTGCTATTGTAAGCTGTCGGTAACTTCGAGTTGCAACGTACCCAGGTAGGTATATGGCATAGGTAGGGCTGCTGACACGGATTGGGAAGGGTAGCAATACGTACTCGATATTGTGAACGCTTAGCCCTATTGAAAGTAGTATTTGTCGCGCCGTCGTCGTTGGTATTATCGTTGTTTTGAGTAGAGAGCCAAGACGGTGTGAATATGTGCAGCATAGATAAGTATATGCAGAGGATAGTAGGGCAGCGAGGCGGGTCAGGAATCAAAAAGCAACTAGAACAGCCTGCTTGTGTTGTGACAGGATCGCAAAGATGGGATTACTTCAAGTTGAAAGAATACCATTCCTGTTCTGGACTTGAGTGGGTACTACCTAATCCAGAAGGGGGGTAGGTGGACCATTTGTTGCGTACGAAGCTAGAAGAGTACTATGTAAAATCGGCCGTTGGTTGTCGGGCTTGGACAGGTTGCAGGTTAAACACACCTACATACTTCTATATACGCAATGTTGGCGAGAGATAGCTGAAGCATTTATATTGCGCTTTTACTAAGCCTTTATCGAGTGAAATTTATGTACCTTCACTCTCAGGACAAGTAGGTTCAGGCTGGGTGTCTATCAACCGCAACCGTATCCGTGTACGTATGCGTCTCTACAGCACAGCATACGCACTTACCTACAGTACTCTTGCGAGATTTACAGGGCGAAGCTACGTGTACGTGGGCACTTTAGGAATATAGAGATGATACATACGCAGCAGCTACAAACCTACCTACTGTGAATCTAAATATGATATGCCTTATGTATGGATGTATGTATGTATGTGCAAAGCATAACAGTCGTGGCCTCGAGTGAAAAACCAAATACCTATATCGATCACTGCAGTGGTTTTCAGGAATGAGCTAAGCGCGACCCTTACTGCGTGTACTGGGTACGTATGAAATCTACCTACCAGCCTTGCTCAAGGAAGCGCTCGAGATCGAGAAACACCTTGCATAGGTCCTGGATCATGAAGGTTATGAGCGCAATGATAAACCGCAAAAGAGCAGTTTAATAAGGTTTTCTCCCTCGGGGTAGCTAGGTAGTACTTACATCAGAGATATGTGCGCATCAGGGGAGGCTATGTATTAGGTTAGGTATCTCAGTTTTTAAGCCTGTGAGGTATCGGATACTAAAGGAGAAAAGCGGCCAAGCTGCCAAGCGAACAAGGTAGCAACTCGGGACAGGAACACGCTAATAAGATAGGTACTAAGGCTAGGCAGGTAGTAGTGGCCCATCATCCCAGTTAGTGCGAATCAGGGCCTGATGCAATGTTAGTGGGAATGCTACTTCCTCAACCCACACTGAGAGACGACTGGCCAGTTGTCCGCCGTCAGCACCGGGTGCAGCCCCACTCGCTCACTGGAACGCTTTATTGCTGCGGGTTCTGTGCGGGGCTGTCTGCAACTGCCGGGGTATTTGTGTCTTTCTCGTCCTTGGCCCATCGTGGATGCGTGGGTGCGTGGGTTTGTGGGTTTAATGGGGCAGTCCAGCCACTTTCGTGTCGCTAAACTTCGTAACGGTCTCCTGCAAACCCCTCGAGTTTCGAACTAGGTACATTGTACTGTGATAATAAATCCTATTTTAAGCACCACCTGGACACTACTACATAGTACACATAGGAGGTACCTAGATCATATTTCAATATATAAGTGTGTATATATTCACGTTCATGTAAAAGTACCTAGGTTGATAGGTCAATGTACAAAACGTCGATATGTGGCCCCGAGGCAGTAATACATGAAGACAGGTAACCACATATAAAAACGAAATGATTTGGGGGTGATCTATCAGTCCTCTGACACTACTCACTAATACAAACCGGACCGCATAATCTTGGACATGGAAGAAGTTGGGGAAGTCAACTTTTAGATCTTATTAGTGTTCTATATATCTTACCTGGTATTCCGCGTGCATTTGCCTAGGCCCGTTCCAGTCCATATGCCCTACGCGCACAGGAGCAGAATCATAACTCGCACGCTACGGTGGGTTCGCCCGTGGACTCCCGTTTGCCGCAGTCTGCGTTGCATATTTTATATAACGGAGGTCAGCGATGGAAACAGAGCCTCTCGCTTCGGTTCCCGCATGCTCGACATTGGGACGTTACGCATGCAGCCCCTCCAGGACCGACAACATCTGCATCATGTAGGGTTACAACTAATACAAGCGTACTGGTGGCAGCGACTCTCTCGCCATGTTCTAAGTTAAGAACCGAATGAGAGACGCCGTATTCAGCTATCTTGCGACTCGCCGTCGGTGGACGCTAACGCCGGGTTATTGCTTTCGATAGCGGCTTTTCCAAGCGCAGGTAGGAACTGAACATGCCAATTCGAGACAATAATCCCGAGCAATAGATGCTGAAGACTCATGTTAAAGGCTCCGATTACAAACTGATTGCGGAGACTTTTGGCCATGGAGGGAACTCAAGATGTGTATGAGTCGCTTGGGACAGTTGATATCAAAACGCACCACATCCGATAAATTCAGCTTGTGCTTGTATCGATCGATCATCCGTGACGGAAACAACGAGAATTCACGCGTTACGGGGTAAATGGGATAATGGGTAAACCTTATTAGATATCGCCAAGATTTCTGTAATGCTGGGTTCGACGACAGCGTCGCAATTTAAGCTTCCCACGGTATATAGGCACGGTACCTCGGCTCGCGTAACAGGGCCTGTGGCAGCCGTGTTGGCGGTGGCGGCGATTCTTTGTTTCGGTGGGCGGGAAACGTGCCCGGACTAGGATTTCGAACGGGTTTTTGTGTGTGTCTGGGTCGCACTCTCATTCGATATTTTCTTCATCTCTAACGACCCACCTAGCACCCGGTAATAGCCAGCACATTGTTGTTCTTTAGCATTCCCTTCTGCAGCAGACAGGACCGCTGTTGGACGTTTTTTTTTTCTTCTCACATCCGAGAGATTTATAAGAAGGTAACCCATGAAGACCTTGCTTTCAGGTAAGCATGTTAGCGCTTTAGCAATACATACTTAACCTAGGTAACTGTTTATTATATGGTCTCTGTCCAGAGGTATGCCGGCATCTTCGTTTCGTCCATCATTGAGGTTCGCATATGATACAATCTTACTTTTTTCCCTCCTTTCTAGTTGTGTTGCCGACATGCCCGGAGACGAGGTAAATGCTGCCGGGAACTGCGGAGTCATCGGTCTCGAGCCTGGAACAGAAAGGAGGCCAGTTGGTGGTACATGGTGTTAGCATTGTGAAGAGGTTATATTGTTAGTATATCAACCGATATTGCGGACACTCTATGAGGCGGTTCAACAACTGAACAAAGATGTATGTTTCTCCCAGACATGAATTTATAATATCATCGCACGTTGACCGACCGGTCAAAGAGAGGACAGGGATGATATGATATAGATGGCAAACCCCAATCGCAAGGCCTGCAGTAGGGCCACTACAGCTTATCATTCGACCAAATACCCTTAACAACAAGTGTCGCATTTGGCGTCTGGCGCGAGAAGCCTGTACCGGCGTACCTATACCTTAAAAGGTCTTGGATGGGCCATGAGCTACCTAGGTTAGAAACCTACACTAGCTCCAGCTCGAGGGGCTTAAGGGGTGGGAGGAGTTGCACATACCTAGCGTGCCCAGGTAGGTATACGTGATGTGATACCTACCCATCTGCATCCTGCCATAGTTACATCAGCATACCTTAACTGCGTCAGAAATTTCGAGAGCGCAATGCCGAAGCCTTGCAGATATCTATCCCGTAATGAGATAGCTGTAAATTCCAGGTCCGTTTACACCTTATTCACATGTAAGCAGCTTACATGTTAGAAGAAAGCTCTATCTGGTAAGTTAAAGCACCCAGAAAGAAGAAGAAAGTTTATATTTCTTGTATCGAATCGACACAGCGATAAGAAAGAAGTACGTACGCTGTATGTAGGTGGGTGAAGTTGGGCCTTCCTTTACTAGGACCCATTCTGGTCTAGACTTAAACGTACAAGTATCCTCGACTCTTGACTTGTTCGGCTTTAGCGTGTGCATGGCACGAAAATTGGGGTTCGGTCGAGGCACAACCCACTCCCTAAGGTTAGAACTCTTGGCAAAGAGATCAGGACCTCTCTCCCAAAGGCAGGGGTGGGTACTTACTTTACTGTACAGCATACATGACCACAATCAAACCCTATTTAAAGTACATACGCGCTGCTAAGCGCAACACCCATCCCAGGTCCAGATTCAGATCATCTCGATCATTGGAGTCCTCCTGTACCTAATCGGTACTGTCTGTTTAATCTCCAGATGCCAGTTTCATTCAAAGGATTCCCTGGTAGCGAATCGATGCTGTCCTATACTCGCCCAGTATAGAAGTTGGAGAGTTTGCTGCTTATCAAAATAGACGGGCATCTCTCCGTTACCCCAGTAGGTACCTAGAAGCACGGAGACGCGCGTGCCCACCTATAAGAGGAGGGGGGGAGGAGTTTGTGACACCTGGATATAATGATATCGACGTGTTGAGCTGCCCTTGATAACGAGCAAAAGTGTCCCTGTCTTAGGGGAAGGAATATGTGTGTGACATGACTCGAAAGATGAACCTAGAGATACGCCTTTCGTCTCTTGCAACAAGGGATAATATTCTTGGCTTACTATCTATTGTTCACCTCTCGGATGGTGGCACAGCATGATGTTGTCTTTGCTAGACACAGCCCGTGTTCCATGTCGAAAACTACAATATACTCCATGATGGGAACTCGCAAGCTCTGATGAGGAGGGAATCCGATTAATTGAGACATAGAACAAGGGAAAAGCATCCGATTCGCGCGTACGGTCTTTGTCGTAAGCACTATTGTGTGCGCCCCCAAATCTATCATACATACCATGAACCGGCAGAACTTCCGAGCTCTGACCAGAAAGAACTAACCTAACCTAACCTCTCTCACCTACCCATTCGTTGGCTACTATGTACCTGGTTTACACCAGCTGGGCCGTTTGCCTCATTCGGTGAGGATGATGGGCGTGTTTCATTAGCAAGGCAAAGAGGCCTCCGTGCCCACGTGTGTATGGCGTTCTAGAGGTAGACGAGGCTGCAAGGAATCGTGCGCCGTACTGTAGTGTATGAGCGTCACATCGTGTACTCTTCACACAGATGCAAGTCAAACCAAGCTATTCTGACCTGACAGGTTCGGGGAGGGAGGGAGGTAGGCTGACATGCCTACAGACAGGCCTGCCAGCCAGCAACAAGTGGGTTGCTCTGGGGAAATTAATGGGCATCATATCCTTGGTGCAGGCCCCAATTGGCCACGGTTCCTCCCAGCCGGTACCATCCTGTTCCTATTGGTGAGGCAACCCTTGTAGCAGCCCTGCTATGCCTCGGAGCGCACCTGACAAAACCACCCACACCATTCCATCAATATGATAAGCCGGTGGGTTTGAAATTCAACCATCAACTCGACTCTTAGAGGTTTGGCCAGAATGACAGAGCTCTCTTGTATGGATAGCCGTGTCATTCTAGCCTAGGCACCTGGTAGGTATCTGGACACCCATACCAGAGCAAGGCCAGCAAAACACTACACACGACTAACCCTTACTACCCGCTCTCCACACTACTGCTATAAGCCGCAAACAATTACTAACTTAGATACTACGTATAATACCTCCATCTCTATTTCTACGTATACAAACTGAGTTGATTACATCTCGTAGCACGTATCTACCTATAGATATACTTCTTAGATTTTTCTGAAATCATTTGGTTGCGCTCTGTGCATGTGTGGTGATAGGATGCGTGCAGTCTCTTGTTGACTCCACTTTGCCCATACGACCACCGTGATGGGTCTCTTCCTTTTTCTTACATCCCCGCTACGCTTGTTCTTGAGCGGCTTGTTTTAGGTTGTAACTGGCTGACAAAACAACTACATACCTGTCTGCCAAGGTGTGCTGTATGCAGGTATGGAGTTCACGACCCAACCCATATCCTTGGATCAACTGCCAGCCGAGAGACTCTTTGCGCTATCATGACAGGGCAATCCTTGCTCAGTTCAACGGCGGGTCAACCACATGCCCATGAAGACGGATGGATGTAAATACCGTCGCCTCCAGGTACTTCAGCAAGCACTGGATCTATAGACTACCTACAGTGTACGGTTGTAGGTAGTAATTACTATGTGAGAACGTTATACGCACATATAGGACTTTTGTACCCATACTGACGCTGCGAAGCATCCCTCTCCATAAGTAGGTAGATATATGTATGTATACAAGCTAGGAACGTACAGTAGTGTACATACTGAGTATAATCTGTAGAGATCACGAAAAATAGGCGCTAAACAACATAGCACCCTGACATGGTCAACGTGCTTACCCATGCGCGCCATGTTCTCCATACTAGATACGTACCTATGTACAGCATACATAGACACTGCAACCCTCCGACGAGTAGAGGGAGATCTCTGATACATAGGTATGTAAGCCTAAAATGGCTGCGATGATTTTGATGACCATGACGACCCGAGTATCGAGAAACCCATGTTGACATTTGACGTTAGTTGCCAACCCCCACGATGTTTCACCGCAAATCTCCGGGCTTCCTGAGACCCTAAGTGTCAAGAATCCTTCCAGATCGACAACGGACACAGCACCATCCAATCAGACGTCGTCAATGAAGCGACTAGGGCCAGCCACGTTTTGCTTTTTTTGCCTTTGCTTATCAGTCGGGCATGAGACTTCCTGGGAACCTTTTCTTGCCGCTTCGGCCCCAAAATACCTAACCTTTATGCAGGCTTAAGCATGACCTATGGGGAGAGGAAAGAAGAGGAAGAACCGAGTAAGTAGGATGTCCGTCCCAATTGTTGGCATACGTACGCTGTACTCAGTAAGGTTCTAGCTATACGCCGTAATAAATCGTGAAGTGCGATGCCGTGCGTCGCCTCAATAGAGCCACTATGCAATGCCTAAGACTAACCGGTTTTCCGGAGCCATTTTAGTAGTAGTCTTAGCATGCAAGGACGGTCCCCTAGGTCATGATCTAGCCTTTCTACGACATATACAGATATACTTAATTACTTAGTCAGTATAAACTTACCTCCCACGTGGTGTTGAGCGGGCCATCTTTTTCACCTATCTACAGATGTACCTACCTACCTCTGCCGGGCCAAGCCCAGCCGTCTCATGTTACAAGTAGGTACGCAGATGCATATGTACAATGATGAGTTTGATGGCTTTCGAGTCCCTATTAATGACGTGCAAGAGTACCTACTATGTAAGCTGCATACTCCTACTTAGGTTCCTCATACCTACCTGTCTATGCTGGGCGTATAAGTTTCGGATATGCAGCAAACTCTATACAGAGCCCGAACACATAGTCCAGTCAGACTTGACCGCGTTTCCCCTTAAGAACCTCAGATTCCCTCGGTACTAAGATTTACTTCAGGCGATATGACGTCTTAAACCTGAAAAGATCGCCCTCTTACGTAGTCTCATCGGGAGTTCCTAACGCCTCAATTATTTTATTTTTCTGCCTAAGTTCTTGTGAGCACTGGCAAAACAAGTCCGCCAAGACAAACGCACCCCGTCCCTTATGTATATATACAAAGTGAAGCACAAGGAGGGCTGAAGGCCCCGATCACGGAGAGAAAATAATCTTACATATGCCACATAGAGAATCACGTCATGAGATTTCATTAATTTCGGGATGTAACACTAGAAAGTACTCACTTAGCTCGGGTATGCTTGTCTCATATTCTCATTGGGTTGGGTATGTAGAGATGACCGGTGGCTGGAACTGTGCATCACGACGACACGGCTTCGCCTTTTCTTGCTGAGTATTTGCTCTATGTAGACGCCGGTAAGGCCGAGGCGCCTATCTCGGTAAGGTAGTTGAAAGACTCTGCAGTAAGAGCACATCCACCCTGCTTCGTACTTACCCTAGATTGGTAGGTATCTGCGTACCATGGAAGAGAAAGATATTGGGGGTAGATATAGTAAAAATATCCGTAGCTAAACATATAAAGCCCTCAAGTACTCCCTCTTGTATCCCGCTTTACTCCGCCACGCAACTTGGGGATACTAGATATAGTAGTCCACACACGAGAAGGATGGTCTCAAGTAAGAAAAAAAAAAAGAAAAACACGTGATGACAGTTGCAACGGAGGCGTTGTGCGCTTGCCAATAGGACTGAGTAACGACTTACCTGTTCCCCGTATGATGTGAATCCTCAATAAGCGCGGCTTCCTCGAAGATGGTAGTTGGCCATGATTCGTGCATGCGGAAGGAACAATTTCGGTGCTCGAAAAAGAAGGAAACACCGAGATGGAGAAAGACCAAGACTTGGATCCAAAGTTGTCGACCTGAAGACAAAATCATCAGATGGACCTCTTGGAAGACCAACCAGCCATACCCGCCACTTGACAGTCGACGGAAGCAGCATCGGCTTTTACCACGTTGAAATTTGGCTACGCTCTTTGGGTCCAGGCTGAATAGCTTGCTTGCCTGCTGCATTTTCAAGTTGGTTCCTTTTTGATACTTGGTTCTTGTTCTCCTACCCAGCTTTTCGTAACGACTGGCAGACAGACTTTCATCTCTGTGCTACGCACCCATTCACTATGAGTTTGCTGGACGAGACTTCGGACCGTACCTCTTCGTTCCGAAGAGACGCCTTGGGTATCTTATGGCCATCCCCACGCAGAGATGGTGAGTACAGATTTAGAGACAAGCGGCCGCCGCAAAGGAGCTCCATGGATGGTAGCTCGTCATCCGGCAACAACTCGCCCTGGCTATCACGCCACCCAATCGAATGGAGGGCACCGCCGGTACCTCGAAGAACGGGACGCCTTTGCAGGCAGCTCGCACTGACGCTAACCCTTGTCGTACTGCTTTTCAAGTATTCCCACTTGTTCTCCGTCTTTCGTCAACGCAAGATGGACAACTACCTGCTCGCCGCGGATCCGAAGGAGCGACCAAACGAGTTCACGAATATGCTGGCTGGATACAAGCATTTCGGCGAAACGTGCCGTGTGTCGTCTCTCGACCTCCATCGTCCTTTCGAGCCGGTCTGCCCGGATAAGACGTCCATGTTGGAGGCCATGTCATCGGGCGGCCGGATCGGACGTGATGCCCCTTACATCCCGCGGGATTGCGACTTCCGCTGGTTCACGACGTAGGAAGTGTGTGAAATACTAGGACGGTTCTCGCAGGTCGTCATCGTGGGTGACTCTATGTTGCGGCATGTCATAGGCGCGCTAAATATCATGATACGCGAAGATTTGGGCTACGGCGGCGTTACGGACTGGAACTTCAACGATAATGAGAGGTGAATCATGTGATATCCGCCAATTTTTATAGTAGATGAGATTTTGAGAGAGATCCTTTCTTAGCGCTGACCACAAACGTTGGAATAGGAAATCATGTTTTTGTAATGATCAGTTTGATGTTAAGGATTGCTCGGTCCAGGGGATCTACAAGACGCAAGATGTCCTCGCAAAAGATCCCGAGAGCTTAGCTTGCCCTCGCCTGATCCCGGGATGGTCAACAGATCTACGAAGTACGCGGTTCCTGAACCAGATCACGATAAACTGGCTGGTAGCAGTTCCTTTGTCCAGTACTGACAAAATGGCTTAGTGGAACAAATGGTTCGCTGGCCAATTGCGAATGAGGAGCTTCAACGCCTCAAAGATGCCATTGATGCCAGCCCGGAGTCTCGGAAGGCGTTCATCCTCGGCCACGGTCTATGGAACGATCTCAGAGTCGACGAGTCTACTGCCTGGGTACACACGGTACTCACGTCTATCGAGTCGAAGCTGAAGCCCCGGTTCGGAAAGCATCCCAAAGACAAAAGGAGGAGGAGCACGACGCCGCCGATCCTGTTGCTCACGCCCAATGCGGCAGGCGAAAAGAAGGCGGACAAATTCCTCATCAGCCAGGGAAACAAGGCTCTGGTCCGCTTCGAGCACGCCATGGGTCAAGTGGCGGCCAAATATGGGATCGATCACCTTGGGACATGGAATATGTCCATCCAGGCGAGACTGTATGATGGCGTACACATGGATATGCGAGGCAACTTGGTCAAAGCTATGATGGTCTTGAACTGGCTGGATAAACTGGAGGGGTGAGGTTTCTGCTTCTTGGTCTCTCCCTTGATGACGAGGACAAGTTAGTCTAGGTTAGATGATCATCTCGAAGCCTGGCTGTCCTTTCGCAGAGATATGCATTTCTTTCTTTTACTTTTTACAACGAATTTTGCACCTCAGCGAACCGGCATTCCCAACTGGAAGTACAAATGGGATTGAAAATAGCGCTGCATTTTAGGGGTTTTGTTCTCGACGGTAGGGAAGAGTCTGTTCCCAAAATCCATAGTTTCTCAGTTCGTTGGCATAGTCTTAGGGCCAGTTCGTTAAATCCCGCGAGTTTTTTTTTGGATTGCCTAAGAAGGCAATCAAGTACCTTCCAAGACGCTAAAGGACACGCTTTGCAGTATTTAGTATAGTGAAAATGGGATACATTGTCTATTTTCTCCACATCTGATTTTCTTTAAGTATCTCAGGTCACTCTCAGTGTTTCTTGGCCTACTAACCGTAAACAGAGGCTTCTTGGCACGATGATTACCGTTTTTGGCAAGAAACAGAGTTCTGCAAAAAATTTGCTTTTTGGGCAAATCTTGACTATCAACTCAAAAACATTGCATTAAATAAACTTGCTGGCTTCATAACCGCAATAAATAGCCATAAACTATGCTATAGCACACTAAAACCAACTTTGTGTAGTAGTAAAGAGTGTAAGTCAGCCTTGCAAGTTACATCTTCAGCCTTGTTAGGTTGCATACATAGTACAAGAAGAACTTCTGCTCTTGCGCTATCTTAATTTAGCTGTATTTGGCTAGCAAAGTGGATAAAAATGTAGCAAAGTCACTTTCTGCAAAACTCGCGGAATTTAACGAACTGGCCCTTAGTAAGCGTCGAGGGATTCCACTGCAACATATGCACAGTATGTAGATTCCCAACGATGTACAGATCTATGCTCTGTAATAAGTACTTGATCCACTTAATAATGCGCTGGTTAGCATCTTATAAATACGAGTTAGTTACCGTCGTTAAACCTTAGCCCTGCTTTTGGGAGTGACAGAACGAGGGGCAACAACATAATGGAGGGATTGCCTACGCAATGGCGGGCGCTGCTATATTTATGGCTTAACCTACATATAAGTAGGTAGGTAGGTAAAATGCGGAGAACGGTACGACGTGAATACTATGTAGATACAGCATGCAAGCAGGAGAGAATTTGACCTGTATTCTATGTATGTACATAGTGAAGTACGTAATATTTTTGTAAGGTTAGATGATCTGATCTTCTTTCGTCCTTTGCTTGCTTGCTTGGTATGTACTGATACATAGTACATCTGTATAAAAAATCCTTAGTCAGGGTAGATAGCTATCTGCACACGTGTCAATGCCCATGCTCCCATGCCCATGCCCATGCTCGCTTGCCCGCCCGGTCCGGCCGCTTGTTTGCTCGCTCGCTCGCCGCCCCCCTCTTATTCGCCCTGACCCCTGCAGAAACTCCTGTATGTATGTACTTTTACGTAGCGAGCAATTGATATGTTGGTAAATGCCTAATGCTGTACCCACGCATACAGTATAGCATGTATGATCCACGACCAATTCTGGCTCGGGTTGGTCGCAGGGTGGCCGCATACAGGTACGGTCGCCTGATAGGACGAAGAAGAAGGCCGTTTAAACCAGTACATATGCTGGACATATGAGGGCTAGGTTAGACTAGTCCCAGTCTTGATCTATCATTTATATGTAACGTAAATATGCATACGAATAACGTAGATCTTCTATCTAGGTTAGTCTACTCACACAAGTACATAGTCGGAATCGATGTTGGTACCATGCTGTACATGGCGGGAAGGTAGGTAGTTGATACAAACTACTGCTGTAAAATAACCTTTGTCTCGGGAGATCTTATCTCGACAAGAAAAGTTCCTTACATTTACTTGACTTCCCGACATCCTGCAGTAGCACACCGCACTTACCTACTCACTAATGCCTAACTTACGTGCAGTCCGAGATACCAATATCGACTAAGTTAGGTTAAACGGAATCACATGGCGGGAACTACCTCTCACCCCCAGGCATATATACATGATTAACTTCCCTCCTTTTTGCCGATACGAGAAGAGGAAGAAGAGCCAACTGAAGTTATCGCAATTCGAAATTCAACTTTAGACTAAGCTGAGCTGAGCTGAGCTTATTCGAATTTAGCACGGGACGAGAATAAGATATAGTTTCGGAACTTAAAATTAAATATTAGAGAGCGTAACAAGAAGAAACATACACACGTCACGGCTCCGGAAACGACTTCAACCGAGGTGATCGACGCCGGCTCGGAAACGGCCCAGGAGTAGGTCAACTGGACCAGATGGGCCGCTTGGAAATCGATGCACGCACTAACTTTTCTACTATACGTTTCATGTTCATTCACGCTTCATGTTCTCCCACCTGGACTTTGGAATCGCCTCTTTGGTTTTGTGTTGGTTGTTATTACCGGCAGCTTCCGGTTTCCGGCTGCAAAGCCTCATGCTCTTGTGGGGGGGGGTGCTATCTTGCCGGGGTTCTGCAACCTCGTCACTTGTTATCTTGTGACGATGCGAATTCTACTCAGCTATTTTCATTCGCCCTTAGAGCGAGAACTAATGGGAAGGATATCTCTTCAGAAAGAGCAGTGGAGGCTGGGTATGTCACCTACCAACCCGCCCGAGTACATATCTTAGATTTCTATAAGAGCGAGTGCGACAGGCCAAGGTTGCTGACCGATCGACAGACTTTTGCTATCTAAATTTCTATGTATGTATGCTTTCCTTCTCATACTAAATGAATAAAGGTCCTGAACACTCTAGTGCGCATGTTACTAATATAGATCTCAGTCCTATTCAACTAAGCTAATAAATTGCTTTCATTAAGATCCTGTCCATGCTGCCGTTGTCTCTCTCATGTTCTATTCACTCCTCCATGTAAAAGCTTGTCTAAGTTAATATGTGTGTATACAGCTCACCGCCCAACGTCACGTTTAAGATTTGTGATGCCGAGGATGAGTGGCTATTCAGACAACCTTTTGACATCATCCATAGTAAGTGCTCATTCATCGAAAGACTCTCATCTGTTCTTCGCCTTCGTGAGGGTCGGAGTCTCCTTAGTCTCTGAAGTCAATCCAACAACACATGCTGAGAACCTTGACGCCTCATCAACCTAACTCAGCTCAACTCATCCTACCTAAAATAACTAACCGACTAACTGACACCTCTCGCATAACATAAAGTGCGCGCAACAGTAAAATGCTTTAAAAACCCCAACTTCACATTCTCAGAAGCCTTCCGTTCTCTCGCGCCCGACGGCTTCATCGAACTTCGCGAGTCTATCCTCGCTTTCCAATTCATTACTCCCCTGCCCCCTAGTTGCGTATTAAAAGAATGAGGCGGCAAACTGATGGAAGCCGGGCGGCTAAGCGGTGGGGACTGTGGTATCGCGACAAGCTATTTACATATATTAACCCGATATCAGTTTCGGAAATGTTGTCGAGAGGGGAGAAGCCATGGCGTTGGGTCCTTAGGCTAAAAGAAAATAGAATAAATATTTAAGTTTTTTGCTTCAGCATGATATACTCAAATTGCTTAGGCCTATGTCCATGGCCCTGTTTACGAGGGGCTGGTGAGAGGGATGTGCAGGTTACGAGTATTCATGCTTATGGTAAGGGGTGAGTGAACGCCATTATACTGTCCTATATGTCTTCCTTTAACCATATCGCATTCATTCTTGCTTCCGGTCGGTGAGTAATGATGAGTTCATGCCAATAAAAGGTTACGGTCAAGGTCCATATATGCACACAAAAGCCTTATACCCTACTAGGGGAGTTATAGACAACCAAGTCTGAATTCAATTTTAAAACCACGCCCAGAGTCTCAAGGTATACTGACTTATATATATTGTCCCATGACATCTATATATTGAACGACAGCACTAAACCAAGCCTTTGAATGTGCCGCCTCATCCATCAATTCATATAATATATTTACGCGCCGCAAGGAAACCCATGAAACTCATCGTGCGTCAATCATGAATCCATCATCTCGCTATAATTCGTGTTCCCAAAATCCTCCATATTCACCTCTCCCAGGTCCCCAGCCCAACCCATCGTCATGGTAGCCCAGAGGTCATGATGCATCAACTGCTTATCCTCAACAGCAGTACCAAACGAACCAAGACCATTGTTATTGTTCACTCCAAACCCACCTCCCAGCTGTTCTACTCCCATGGGCTGCGCGGCGGCAAACGTCATCATTCCTCCTATGCCGGATGAGGTATTCGTATTCGTGGCATACCCAGCGGCACTACTACTGCTGCCCGTCTGACTATTCGCATAAGAGTAAGAAGAGCTCAACGGACTCTGATTTGCCGAATACGCAGCATGGGGAACTTGTTGCCCCCCAGCCCAAAGGGGTATATACTGATCCAAACTACCATTGAGCATTGGACATGTGGACCGCAGGTCCCTGCCCACCCACTCGCCTCCCGCGGCGGCGGCGGCGGCAGCTGCGGCGGACATGGCCTCGAGCGCAGCGCTCTTCTCGTCGTATTTCGTGATGACGGAGCGGAGCACGACCTTGATGGCTGAGTGGGAGTCGCTTTTTCTCTTATTTCCGCCTACGAGTCCAACAGCAGCAGCAGAAGCAGAAGTAGCGGGAGATGAACCCTCTAGTGGGGTTTTGACCTTCTTGGTACCACTACTACTAGTAGTAGCGTCTGACATGTTACCACCGCTCGTGTCCACCGCCGCAGCGGGCTCAACCAGTCTCCTAAGCAACTCGCCAAACTTAAGGATCCTTCTTCCGTGCGTGACGTCGTAGTCGCGACATATGGCAACTAAAGGGAACGAAAGCCGATACCCTATGACCACGAAGATGATGAAGCGTCCGTAGTCGGCGCTGCAGAACCCGCCGAACGCCGCCTCGGGCAAGGAGGCGATGTGGTCTAGCGCCGTCCGCACCTTCTGCGCCGCGCTGATCAGGCGGTCGGGCGTCACGGTGTCAATGACGTCTTTCAGATTGGGCTTCTTCGGCACGCGCACGAGCGCTGGCGCGAGGATGAAGACTTCGCCGAGGAGCGAGGCTAGAATTATACTAGCTATTGCGTGTGGTATTTTTACGTTAACCATATGCCCTTCATGTATGCAACCTTTATAGTGTAGATGGGAATAGGAATAATAATAAAGCATGGTGGCAGGGAGGCTTACTAGCTGAGTTGTGCTTCTCCGGCATCCTCTGCCGGAAGTCCCGAAACTGCGACTCCAGACCGGCGCGTATGAGATTCCGCTGCATCAGGCTCTGGTTGTCCCGGAACCCGCGGTCAAAGTTCCGCTGCACCTCGAAGAGCTCCTCGTACACGTACTGCAGACGCACGAGCCAGACGAGGCGCTGGTCCTCCTCCCGGTCGCTGCTCCTCTCCAAAGCCTCCGCGCACCGCGCGAGCTGTGGGTTGTACCGCATCGTGGAGATCCTGCCCCATGTTGAGGCGAACCTGATCGCATACGTCAGCATCTCTCCTAAGAAAAAGGGGAATAGTATGCCATGAAAGGAGGGGAAGAAAAGGGATGAAAGATGACGATGTGGGTGTGGTAAAGCTTTGTGATGAGTGGTAAGCGAGACGCTATTTACGTGGACATTGTATAGAAACAACCGAGAAGGGCACGAAGGCGGGCTAAATACGGAGCCCGCTGCTCGGCTGATAGAGTAAGAAGGTTGATATCTGGCTCATGATCTAGATCTAGATCGTGAACAATATCCACGGCCATCTTCATGTACTGATATGACTGCTTGTTTTTAGGTCGCAGGTGAAATGGATACCTAGAGTAGTTCTGGTCGTCAGCAACGTATTTCTAGTAGCAGCTGTTTCGGTCTGACAGAAACGCCCTGTTTTCTGCTCTACCGCTGGGTTTGGGAGGACGCTGAGACTGGATACCCCTAAATACGGCCGAAACCGTAATTCGCCGAGTAGGCTTAACTAAATAAAACTCACCAAGAGCAATAAATAAGCAGCCCCTGTAATAATTCCAGCGATCTCTCACCGCCCGCCACGAACTTGAGACCAAAGACCTTGCGGAACTCTTCGTCGTATAGGCTATGGCCCTGGAGGTTCGTCGAGCAGCTAGTGACGGCAAGGATGGCTAGGAGAACAAAAGGCGCGTTCCTTGCAAGAGACCGCACGTTTGCGTCCTCAGGCAAGATAAGCAGCGGCATCTGCGGCAGCATGTAGCGGAACGAAGCGAGGAGCTTTGATGCATTCTCGAGATTGAACTGGGGCTTGATGCTAAGATCTAACATCGCCTTTGACTTTCGCTGCTGCTGCTGCTGCTGTATCCCTTCCGAGGAGGCAGCTCCCGGTGTCGTAGACGAATCTGTCCAGGATAAGCTGGTCCCGGATACGGAAGCGGCGGACGGCGACAGTGAAGAAGACATGTCGTTGAAACTGAATGATGTCTGCTGCTGGGCTTTTAAGATGTTTGAGTTTAGCGGTACTTGACCTTGACCTTTGCTGCCGTCTGTAGTCTCATCGGCGAACTGCTGTTGAGGCGCGCCACCTTCCTCGTCCTCGTCCTCGTCGTCGTTAAGGACGAGGTCCTCCAGAAGACGCTCGTGCTGCTCCCGCAAGAGGTCAAAGTCGTCGCTTGGCTCCTCCACTACGGGCATCTCGAAGTCGATGCTGAAAGTCTTGCTAGGCGCCGTAGGAGGACGGGCAGCAGCCTCGGCGTCTCTAATACAGAGGAAGCCTGTGAGTAGAAGGCGGCGATCTCGAGCGTATCGTCAAATGAAGTGATAGACAGTGTGAAAAAAGGGGAGAAAAGGAAGAGATCATGAGCGATGGTAAAGGGAAGATAAATGAGAGTGGCACTGACGATCGTATGGAGCCTTTAGGCCGTCGAGTCCGTGGACCTGTGCGAAAGATACACTCCCGCTTGAACTCGGAGCATCTACGGCTATGTTAGTTTCTTGGTGCTAACACAAACAGACGAACATATCTATTATCTACTAATAGCTGGTCTCGCCTTGTATCATCCGAGAGGAGGCGGCAGCAGCAGCAGGATGGGCCGACTACCTCAGGCCTTAGGGAGAGGGAAAGGCAGAACAGAATGGGGCCCTACATACCTTTTGCAAATACCCGGCTGTGGCCCTGGTTGGCACTTGGTCTTGGCGGCACGGCAGGCCTCGCATGCGTAGCTCATCTTCTGTCGCCCCTGAGGTGGCACGATGGTTTTCTTTTGCTCCATTGTTCTGTGGTGTATCTGGAGTACTACAGACTTCTGCTGTGAAACATTCAATCTAAGGTATGGTAGAGCAAACAAAATAAGAAGGATATCAATTTACAGCGACAGCCTCAAAACAGCATCTGCTTGTTTCAATTTATGTCTGTAAAGGATTGACGGTGCAGTGATAGGGTGATTTACGCTGACCAACAGATGAGAGAATGAGGCAGAAGAGGAGATAGGTAAGTTGGTAGGTGGTCTGGCAGGCGGCTGAGTGACAGGCGGGTGCTGTGCCGTAACCCAACCTGGGGTTCGAGGGTGCGATACTGCTGCTGTTCGCGGCCTAATCAACCCTCATCCCCGTCATGTAAAAGTTTTGTTTGTATAATTAATTAAACAAAATGAAATGATGATAAATACAATTCATAACTCGGATGTCGATGAATTGACTCTATACTAATATCGGAATGATGATTGATAGCATTCGGGTTGTAACATGTGAAGTTTTTGGCCGGTCAAGACATCCTGACGAAAGTCAGCTCAGCGTACGCCGTATACCCATTGCCTTACAGGCTGTCACAAAGAAAGCTCCGAGCTCGACCGGCGTTAACGTGGAGTGGTGCACCTTACCCGATATGCTGGAACTCCTTCATTCCCAACCTCCGCACGAGCCCGGAGTTTGTTTTGTAAAGTCGCATGGCGGACACGAACTATGCAGTTTGTTTGAGTATAGTATTTTCATCGCGCAGCTCTAAATTTGCTATGCAGCTAATACCTAAGTACCTAGTTAGGGTATATGTACTTAAGTAGTTATATACAAATGCGTATGTCTATGTATAAACCATCGACAGGTGAGAAACGCTGCGATGAGAACTCCAATCCGGGAGTGAGTGACAGTGAACTAACGACGGATGTACTACTTTAGTCTCCCTCCAACGCCCAACGCCATCATACCCTTGAGTGACACAAACATAGCCTCATGCATCATGTGTCCCCGAACGCCTGTTGGTCTTTCCATTTTTTTCTTTTCTAGTTGTACTCTCATGGAAAGATAATCGTCGGCGTGTTTTTATTTATCCCCATTCCCTCTATTTGAAGAAAGCACGACGCCAAGAGCAACTCCCACGCCAATGAGGATGACGACGAGGACGGAAGCGCCCACGATAATCTTAAATTTCCTTGACCGTCGGCGTTGCGCATCCATCTGGCCCTCGGCCTCCTTGATCCTGACAGCGGCATATCCAGTGCCGCCGCCGATCCTCGCGTGCTCGACGTCATCGTCGTCGTCGTCGCTATACCACCACCCGGACCGCTGCTCCCTGGGGCCATGAATAGGCGTGTGCGAGTCCGCGACGCTGACGCGTAGTGAAGCGATGTAAGAGTCATGCGGATTAAAGTGGCCAAAGGTATTTGTAGAAGACACCGATTCCTTGTTCGCTACGTGGCCATGGCTATGGTAAGGGTCGTACTTGGTACTATCTGAACCATGTGACCGATGCACGTATTGCTTATACGACATGTTATTGTGCACAACGGAGGGTCTCCGTAGCGGCCAGTCGCTTCCTTCATAATCCATGGCGATTCTATCTATGGCTGGTTCGGGTGCGGATGTGGGCTGGGGATGGCAGACTGCTGGTGGTAGGCTGCTGACACTCCCAGCTCCCAGCCCATTGGCAGATACACTTGCTGCATTAGAGACTGTTCTTCTCCTGTTGCTACGGTCCTGCGGTAGGCTGGGACTTCGTAGTCGCGGCACCTGGATCTGCACTTGAATGTGTTGTGGTGCCAGTTGCTCCTCAACTACTGGCCCGGTCTCCAGGGAAACACTTTTCTCCGAGTCTAAGCCTGTGCTCGTATGCATCCCAGCAGCGTTCGGATCTGGGCTCGGTATACCGGGGAGAACGGATGCCCAATTCGTCATAGTTGGTGTGCGCGGTGAAGATGCGGCCGCCATTGTGCTCATAGTAAATTCTGAGTAGATCGAGCTTGCCGGGCGCGCCAGCTCTGCGTTTCTAGCATTATCACTATTTGCCGCCTGCTGATAGCTTGGAGGGATAGAGGTTGGTGCTTGCACTGATGACACTGGCGACACCATGTCGACAGGACTAGCTACCATGTCGCCCTGATGTGGGGGTAAAGGAAACTGCGAAGGAGAGGGCGAGTCCGGCGTGGGGTTTACCATCGTCGTCACTATCGTGGCCATGGATGACCCGGTGGCCTTTAATGTTGCCGCTGTCTGGCCCACTGGGGGCGCATTTCCTACTTTCACTACCTGTTTGGCGGAAGAGAAAAGTGGCACCGGCACTAGAGGGGAATCTGTTCCGCTCGGTACCCTTGATTTCAGTCTATCTAATTCCGATCCTTTTGAGGTTGATAAAGTAGGGGCGGATGGTTGTGGACGTGGGTAGTCCTGGGCCAGAAGCTTAGGGATGACAGGAGATTCGGCCATTTCGCCATCATCCTATTTTGAATCAGCATTAGCATCGTGAACACGGTTTCTGTACAATATTGTAGTCGCATAGAGCACCGGGGTAATTAGCATAGAAAGAACTCGAGGAGCATACCCTTGTAAGGTTGTAACATGGCTTGTTCATCGTAAATGTCGTGTTCACATATCCTCGACTTTCAATTATTTATGTAATTCCCCTTTTGCCGTACCAGATCAATTTCCTTCTCCTCTCTTTATCGTGACAGCAGTGGGACCATATTACCGGCGAGTAAAACAGATATACCGAGAAAAGATTAAAGAAGTATCGGCCAACAGCCCAGGCTGGGGATACATAATCTTTCTATACCCCCCCATATCCCATTTCTATCAGTCAAATGATCATCGTCTGATTATCCATAACTACACGAAATCGATCATTGACTTGGGATGATGGTGACATCGTGGAGGTTTTCGAAATCCTATGATGGTTATAAATAGCATTTGGACCCGGTTTAATCTGTCATCAACTCGGCGACCCATTGGGGAAGAATTCTAGTTTAGCACACTTTTTATTGCTGCACGGCACATCCCTAAACCACTAAAAGCCTAAACGTGACTGTACGTTACATACCTGCATATAGGCAGCGCAGCTAGCCTTATCCCGTTATGGCAATTGCACACTAGCGCAGGCCGCACGCAACGTTTAGGGGACCGGGATGCTCTATAACAAGCGCCGAAAGGAGTTAGAACGTTGACATAACGGCGACCCGTATAGGGCTAAAGCTTCAGCAGACTCATTTGCTTATAATGGCGCAGTCAAGCCTCTCTCTATCTCTTTATCGACATACTCAGGTGGTCTTTTCTTGGGCCTTTTAAAGCTCGCCCGATTTCCTATTGAGAAGGTGCGAGGTGATCTTTGCTTCTTTTTACTATGCGTACCGCTTTTTATAGCATGGCTTCTTCTAATGTCTATAGATACGCATGTATCTGTCTGTCGGCTGCAAGAAGAACCGTCAATCGCACGTGGGCGACCGTCATTTCTTGGAGTTTGTTGGGGGTTTACTACATTTCGCCGCTATCGGAACCGAGGCATAGTAATAATGGCTGTACATAATCGCCGTATGTATATTGCTAACTGCATACAAGTACATAATGTAGTACAGTCCGGCTGCCTAGAGATGCTTCGCAACGCAAACTCTTGGCTTGACAAGTAAACTGGTAAGTATCGTCAGTGAAGAGAAAATGAATTAAGAAAACACACGACGACGTGAAAAAAGTAAGTAGGTGCGAAGAAATAAGCCTTGCTGACATAATACCTAACCTTAGTGATCATCCCATCTTACTTTTTGATCTTAACTCCTGCCGGTAGAAGTGAAGAGTTATGTCGATCTCATCTTACATATCTATCTCTATCTCACCCCATTTCTATTTCATCCCATCTCAGCTTGTCTCACTACCTAACCTTAAACGTAAGTAGAATATTGTGGCAGTGTATACACGATAATTTTCATCATACCTCGGCAATACCTTATGGCGCCTTAGGTAGCTGTACTCACTCATAGTCTATAGATAATAACTAAGTACACAATGGCAATGGATTGTAGGTACCTGCCTAAACTCTTAGTCCATGCTCATAAAGGTAGGTAACGTAAACTTGATCCTGAAGGAAGGAACCAACCAACAGCCCGAAGCTACCGAGCCTTTACATATGCGGCCGATTCCTTTCCCCTCCCACACGCCAGACTGGCCGACCTTATACATAGACAGCACAGCATTCTTCATGCCTTCCATACCACAAGCGACTTCTCCTTTTCTTTTCCCATCTCACCTCCTCAAAGGCAGTCTTCATTTCCACCAACTTCTATACTCTCGTGCTATTCTACATATCTCATCAACACCTCTTCATCGTCCTTCTCTATCCCCTCTTCTAGCCCAAGGCAGTCACCTATCCATCTGAACAGAGGGGTAGTCATGCTGTATATAGGTGCTGTGAAACCCTCATGGGACTTCTAACCTAAGTACTCCCCAACTATCTACACCCAGATACGCAGTCCGAGACCCCCAAGCCTCAGTCATCTATCTCAGGTATGTAACGGCCTACTTGGAGTAAGAGAAATAATCTACCCGAAGGCCCCTGATACTCCTAAGTATACCCCAGAATCATTCCTTCACCCATTCATTCATCCATCAATCCCCGCGCCGTACAGCCACTACCTACCTATGTAAGTAGGTAGGTTAGGTAGTAGGTATTCCTCAAACCCCCTAAAATACGAAACCGAAACGCGACGACAAAAACACCGGCCGAACAATGAGGAATGCAACTGCAGTCCGCCCTACCTACCTACCTTAGGGCGCCAGGGGGGGTTTTCAACACTATGTTGAGGGTGCTTTTTTAAGGCAACACTGTAGTGTAGGTATAAAGTCATTTTGACCGTCTAACCTTATAATGCCTATACTGTTTATTGTACTATAATGTTGGCTTATACCAGCATGTTAGCTTTGCCACTCTGTTGGCTCTGCTACTCTGTTGGCTTGTATGTTGGCTTGAACACTCTGTTGGCTTCTGCCACTCTACTTCTGCCTGCCATACTGCCTGCCACCTTACCTGCCACCTTACCTGCTACCTTGCCTGCCACCCTGCCTGCCACCCTGCCTGCCACCTTGCCTTCCGAAGCAGTTGCGATGGCTTCATTTCCTATGTCAATTGAAATATATGCAGGCAATTACGTTTTTAGCCTCGTAGTCAACCTAAATAGCTGTATATAGTTAATATTAATGATTCCAGTTCAATTCTTGACCATGCCAATTAAGTGTTTGTACAATAAAAACGCGTAGAATGCGTAGAATGCATAGAATGTGTAGAATGCGTAGAATGTATAGAATAGCTTGCTAGTACAGCAAGTTATTGTTTTGCACTTTGTATGCCAAATATATAAGCATGTTAGCTATACTACTCTATTGGCTACAATGTTGAACTAAAAAATGATGTTAAAAAACAATTATGTTAAATAACTACAATGTTGAAATTAAAAATAATGTTAAAAAATAATTATGTTATAAAACAATTATGTTGGATAACTAACAGCATGTTGTATTTAACACGTATATGGTCCGAACACTTTAGTGTTACGTTTCTAGACTTACTACCATTTTTGTCTATACTAACGCCTCTAACATAATGATGAAAACCCCCCTTGGCGCCCTAAGGTAGCTGCCTGCAATAAAAAAGGGGATGAAACACCTGAACAACCACCAACAGCTACTAGAGCTTGGTAGGGTAACCCGCCCCCACAGTACCTGCTACTGTGGGCACACAGAGAAGACCGCCGATCAAAGAGCTGAAGATTCCTAATGCGACTCTGATGCGGCACGTGGTAAAGTTACTAGGGCTGGTACATATACGTGCCTTCGTATGTAGGCACTTGCTTACTGCATAGTAACATATAGATTGTCCTTCGAAGGATGGCCGCGTCGCAAGTGCTTTTACATAACCTTACTTACCCCTTGGGCATGCATCCATTAGTCATAGCATCTTGGCTTCGGATATACTGACAATGAAGCTATACAAGGCGGGGGTGCTGCTTTTATTATTATTCACTTGTCCTCAATTTCAGATGGAAGCCCTTCTTCTTGACATTATATGATCTCTTTGGTATCTGGCTAGGTCAGGTATAGAAAGGTAACAACGTCCCTGTAGCGTCTAGCTCCTAGTCTAGATACTGTAACAACATGCATCTGGAGTGTCTGAGCGGATTTGTGCAATTAACGGAGGGAAATGTGACTGGGACCCCTTTCCCGCATGCTTAACTTCCTTCATGGTTATGTGGATTTACTTCTTCTCTCCCAAATGCCCAAAAATCCTAAGCAAAGCTGGTGCATAGTGCCGTGCGATTTGAAGCCGCCGTGATGGCTTCGTCCCGTTTATGCCAAATGCAATGCCACGCAAAGCCGTACTAGCCCGTCGCCACGCTGTCCTCATGCGCCTGCCCATCGTATAACGCATATGTACCGGGTAACCGGTGGGTATCATTTCCTGCTGCTCCCCTTTGCTCCGTGCCGTCCACCTTGAAGTGGTCTATCAATTGTCCTGGCCACCTTTTCGACCACCCACTCTCCCCGCGCCCACATCTACAAAAAAGCTGACCAAATCAACCGAGTTACCATTGTCTATTGTGACGTTCCGGGCTTGATCCGTTCCCATGCTAGAGCCGGCCTGGCTGAAAAACTTTTGGAGTTCATTTTGAGCTGACGACGCCTGCTGTATGGACTTTTCTTGCAAAACAAAAAGAACCGCTATCCGCGCAAAGTCCACCACTTCGTCTGTAACGCTGAAACTGCCCGTGGGTTGCGATGTTGCACTCGTATCGCTTGTTTTCGTCGCCGAGCTTGTTTGTTGAGTAGTAGTAGTCGATGTAATTAGTGTAGTCTTCGATGAAGTGGTTGACGTTGAAGGGGGTTCGGCCGTTGGGTATCCGGTTGGCGGCGTGCTGCTCGGCGGCCCGATCGTAATTGTAGTCGCAAATATATGGCTAGTTCCTATAGGCGGGCTGATCGTTATAGTAGCATCGACTCCGGGAAGAAGAGTGAGTGTGATGTCACTGTTAGTTGAACCCCCCACCGCCGCTGCCACCGCACTAGAACCATCACCACTAAGATCAAGTCCTTGTCCTTGGCCATCCTGTGTACGGAGCGATTGCCCATTAAATGTTACAAGCGCATTTTCGGCATTACAAGAAAGTTCTGCCATGCTGAACCTGGAAATAATAGAAGTTGCACTGAGTGGTACCGAAAAATTTGTCTGTGCTTCGCGCACGAGCCTTGGGATAGCCTGCCCAATGGTGACATTGTTGATCCTAGTGGTATCTGCTGTTTCCAGTGTGGTTGTCGTGCAGCCTTGCGTCGTACGTGTAGTGCAATCCTTGCCAGTAAAGCCGTTAGAGCAGATGCAAGCGCAAACACCTCCGCTAATAACACTGGTTCCGCCGTTAGCGCACGGTCGTTCTGCCATGCAGTTAGGTCCCGGTGTCGTGTCCTTCTTGTTCACTACCAAAAGCTCGACGGGAATGACAACGGCAGCAACGATAATGCTTGCAATAAAAAAGACAATCAACAAGAACCCTATCAGAGGGAGGCCACAGCATCGCCGTCCGCGTTTTGGAACTTCGGTTTGGTCTGATTCTGTAGCCTGCTCGTTGATTATTGCTGGACCACGTGAAACTCGTCGGGGTAATGGCCATGAAGGAATGCTTTGCCGCATGCTTCGGCGACTCGCGGGTGGGGGGAATGCGGCAAGCATATCTGACAGGCCTGATTGATGCTTCTCTAGCTCATCTGTAACCACTATTAGCATGTTTCTCGCACTGTCAATGAAGTTGCATAGCACTTACAGTCGTTTTTCTCTGGGTCCCTGTCATATACCTCGTCGGGGAAGTCGAGATCGTCTAAGCGGCTAGCAGGTCTTTTGCCTCTGTCCATCAAAGATGCAAGCCTAGTTGCTCGTCGGATTAAATCCGGTAGACTCGTGAGACTGCCTCTCGCTTCAGCCTTTCTAACGGCATCTATATCGAGACGCGGCGGCCGCCGGAGGCCAGATAATCTGAACGGTCTTGTTTGAGGGTCCAGCCGTGGTACTGTCGATGGGTCTGTCGCACTTGCGCTTTCAAACGCATTTAGCATGGTATTGGTGGTCAACCCAGAAGACTCCATGTTCTTAACGTTAGATGGCGCGGAAGAACTGGATGAACCATCGATATAACCAGTACCTCCAGCGAATGGGCTTCCTTGCATCGGCTTTGGTGCCGGTCGTCGTGGCAAAGCGTTGGACTTATCGGTGCCCTTGGTATTAACAAGCGATGGCTTACCCCGTTTTCCTATACTTGCACTTCTGACTAATCGACTATCATCTGCGTCATCGCTCATAACAGACTCTTCCGCTATTGTATCGTCAAAATAAGGTTCATTTTGGCTGCTTGGAGACAAGCTTCCGAAACTCTCGGGAATAGCCGCGCTAGAAGCATAAGATGTATGTGACCTTATCCTCGGGCTTTCTTCTGGTATGGGGGAGACAAAAGAGGCGGTGGAGTAGAAGGATGAGGCGCCTCTGCGTGAAGACGGGGGTGGACCAAGGTTTACACTGCGCCTTGAAGCTGCCATAGGTGCAGCCACAGGCAGGGGGAAGTCAGGGATTGACCCGACAGACGAAAATGTCGAGGGTCTGGAAGACTGAGTGGCGGGTGTCTCTGGAGTTGAGAGGTCCGAGACTCTTGAGCTCTGCGGTGTATACTGAAAGGAAGGCGTTGGGTCTTGGACACGGGAGCTGTCGAGGATTGAAGGAACTCTACTAGGTCGAGGGGGCCTCTGTGGCGGCTGTGATCGTCCGGGTGGTGGCCTGTAAGGTTCGGAGTCTGCGGGTGCAGGCGACGCGATCGGACCTGCAAGCGGCCATTGAGGCACTTGTGTCGGCCTTGAAATCGCAATACCAATAGTTCCATCTTTCATTTGCAGCCCCGCGGGCGCTTGAGGCCGTCTGGCTACCGTTGAAGAGGCCGGAATGGGAGGAGGTGAACCTCTGGGCATGCCAGCTTCAGCTCGTTCCCTCGCCTTTCTAACGGATCCCCCCATCCTCGATGATTCGTCCATGTCTCTCGCATTTTCAGCTTGACTCATTGAGAGCTTAACTTCGTCGTTCCGGTCGGCCGGGTCAAATCTCGACCATCCCCTGTATTATCGACTGTTTTTTTACTGTGGTGGATCTAATACACAATACCAAGTGCATATGTAAGCTTAAACGCACTGCCGAAACCTAAGTCCACAGTATGTCGGCAACCGAGAATTCGTTAATGTTTGGCCCGCCAGAGTTGTACAGAAGAATGACCAAGAGAACTGTTAGATAGGTAAGCGCCGATGCTCATGCAACCGGGGCAGTGGGATCAGAACATAAAGCGTCGTCGAGTCAGAACTGTGTCGTGCGACTGATTTGTTCTATATCCGTACCATAAGCCCGAACCGGAGACGTTGCTCATGAGCCCTTGCTGGCTGATTATAGTAGAGCAGTGGACTGTTATCGGATATGTGACGTCGAAAATGAAAATGTCTATTATAAATACAAGGCGTTGTCCGAAGCAGCGCGGTATACTGGATGCGATTAATTAGTACGACAAAACAAATAAAATTTTCGATAAAAAGGCCATGAATAGGCACGATCATTTGCACAAACACGCCTGCGGGGAAGTGAGTGTGGGAAGGGAGTCGAGGACCGAGAAAATGCGATGACTGTCTACAACGGATGGCGGTGATGGCACGATAGATAGACAATGCACCTGGACCTGCAGGGGACAGGGTGTAGGTACAGATAGATGCAGGTGCATATGCATATGAACAATCCGACGCTCACACCCAGCCGTCCAAAATGGCCCCTAGTGAGCGTACAAGAAAACCCCCTACTGCCGGGTATTCTAAATTCTCTTACTATCCGTGAATATGCTAGATGGAGCAGACCAAAAACAGGATAGTCTGCCGCAAGTACGAACGGGGCGTGAAGGAGAGAATGAACGTCGTACCTACCTATCCTCTGAGTTCTGACACCCTTGACACACGCTCCACTCTCCTTACTGTTGCCGTTGTTTCGTGCGACCGCGAAAAGGAAGAGAATGACGCTGAAAGGGTAGCGAGTGTAGTACCCGACAGATTACTGTAGGGTGTGCGTTGTCGAGGTCGAACGAAGAAAGGAACAAACAAGTGTGTAATTAGATGCCCCAGTTACCTTGACGAAGTGATCAAATCGATGACTGCAAGACAGTATTGGCGTATTGACAGTGGGTGAACAATAGTCTTGGTGATCATGTGGCGCTGCTACCCAGGTGGAAGAGAGGGAAAGGATGCGACGGTTGTACGTGGACACCTTTCGCGTTTCAAGTGTGCGGATACAACACGGGGCCAGGGTAAAGAGCGAGACGGTTGAAGGGATTCAGAATATTCCAACCTCTTGGCGGGTGGGATTGTCTTAGGCCTGTTGATCACGTTGACCATCAAGCGAGCGGGCAAACAGAAGATAAAAACGCTTAGAACGGCCAAAGATCTAAGATATTGTTGTTGGTTTTCCGTACTGGTCGTCTGGCGACAGCGGATTGAAGCGAGTGAGGTCTTTCGTTTGCTGGGAACGCGAGACTCACGGGGCGAAAATTATGGAACGAACTCGGATCAGCCGAGAGAAAATAGGTAACGAGAGTCGAAATGAAGTGACTGAAAAAAAGCGAGCGACAAGTTACAGGGTTACCTGTTTTACACACACAGCAAACGCACACAGCTCGTGGCGAACGTGGAAGAGAAAGAAGAATGTACCGAGAAGTGAGAGGATTGGGATGTAGCGGAGGTCAGTCAGAGCAACCCACACGATGGATGGATACCAAAGGCACGGAATAATGGAGAACAATCATCCAGTCCACCTAGCCAGCCAGCAAAACTAATAATAATTGCAGGAGGCACGTATGGAATGGGTAAAAGGTACTTGGGTGGGATTAAGCAATAGCAGCGGGTAGGTAGTACCTACCAGCACCACCACCAGCCACTGCGGCGTAAATCGAGGCACGTATACTATAAATGGAGAAGTTAAGAGTTGAGGTTTGACAAGCCCAGAAGGAGATATCTAAAGACGCATGCATACCGGAGGGCAGATGTCGAAAAAGAGGATATCGTCATCGCTATCTGTAGTGTAATTTGAGTAAGGACCGACTCGTGCGCCCACAGCTTGAGCCCCTGACAGGCCCGACTGAAGTGCCCGCCAGGTACCCGAATGCTCTCATTCGCTACGAGAATCGACAAATTAACAAGAACCTTGGAAACGAGACATGGCTGCAGGGTACTTAACGAAGGTACTGTACCCACTACCACTCGCACTTGCCCTGGGACCTGAAAGATGTAGATAAGGATTCCATGATTTCAAAATCAGAGACGACGCTGGTTGCGTATTACTGCTGTTACTTAACACAGTAGTACTACCTAGGTATACATCTGCTCTTCTTGCGTGCTTCATACTAATATCCGATACTTTTTCAGTTTCTATAATCAAATCAAAACTCAAGATGCCACCCGACATATTCTTAATTTATTTCTGTGATTGACGAAGACGTGATTCCGAATCTTGTTATTGCGAACAAGTCTTTATTACAGCGAAGGCGCAGCGTACAACTGGAAACACCCAGTACCCTTGTGGGTGAGGGCTTGGCTCAAACGTTGCCGAGAACGACCAGCCGATTTAGTGTATAAGTCCAGGGCCCTTGGCCCAGGGGTTAGCCAGATGACCTAAGCAAGATAGCTCGAGATACGACCCCAAAGTACAACAGCAGTCGGCCGTCAGCAAATCAAACCCGCTGGTCGTTTGATATGTAAAACACTAGCGCGATTACCTGCAGAAAGTCCCTCAGTAATGCCCGTGCCTCAAGTCTGTGCCTGAACCACTTTTTCGACTCGGTTGCGGGATTTCGATCCGATATCAGGTACCTTGGGGCCTGGGGGCCCTCCACCTCACTTTGTGTGTGTTGATGTACTGTACTATAGTAACCTAGGTGCTTCGCAGCATGCCGGCGAAAACGCACTTCTCGTGCCTTTCTCGTCTTTTATCTCCTATTTTCGTAAACCCTCACTATGGCCGCTTAACAAAGGAACCGACTCTGATTGCCGGTAATACATTGTTCCTAACTACGTGACTATTCTGATGTGGACATGTCTCGGGCTACGTTCTCTGAATCTTGAAAACCAACATCATATTATAAAATATATGTTAAGACCGCAATGATTCAGGAATAATTCTGCTGAATAGAGTTTTGCGACCAGAATAGACTTCTTCCACGCAGTAATTAAACTAATTATTATTTTAAGTATTACACGGGAGCCAGGTCTAGTGATATGGTTGGTCTGTATTAATGACAGGACAAAATCTAATAAGCATACAAAGTAGCACAGAAATCGAAGACTTGGAACGAGATCATGACTTAGTACAACGTGGTACTTCAATATAGTTACATTCCTTCAACTCGGAAGAGGCATTGGCTTTCTGCCTCCCGGGACTTCCATTACAGCAGTGGTACTTCGCATATCTCATGCAGAGCCAGAAAAGGTAAATATTACTATCGAGAACAGCCGTCCACATGCAGGAGCTATTTACGTGAGGTATGGCGTGGCATTCAACTGATAGCTATATTACTGAGAATAGACTCTCTACTTCTTTATTCCAGATTTCTACATACCATGTGAGACAATCTACGATGTCTCTGGCTGAAACGTGCGATAGACATCGGACCGCCTCGTGCTGTGTGCCTTGTGAATTGGGTTACTTATATCTTTAAATAATCTTCTAGTTTACATTGCAAGAGTTGAATCTACAATGACAGTGAATTGCTATAGTACTTGGATATATATATATATAAGTCAATGAATTAATAATAAACAGAAGCAAAACACTTATTTCGCGTATCAGTAAACGATACTTTAAATAGTAGGAATAAATATGCCAGGACCAATTCAGTATACACAATAGAATAAGATTATAATAATTTTCCGTGACAAAAGACACCAGTCCATAAATGACACATGGTATTATTTACTTACTTGGTGTGTGGCTCTTGTCTCACCTGATCTCTTGCTGATCCCGGAGCTAGGCAAGGGCCAAATTCACCGCTTATCATGGGCCGGATTGAGTATCTCTGTGTTCGCGGAAACTCGATTGGCTCCTAGCTTATGCTCCCGTTGGATTTTAACACGCCACGCGTACAATATCTAATGGATATCCTATCTGAATAGACCTGAGTCATAAAGTACCATTTGCGCGACAGAAATAGACAAATAGACTGATTCAACGGATGGTCTTCAACGGGCGGCTTTCGAACAACTCGTAGATGTGAGACAACAAAAACCAGGCATAGACACAATACTCGCGTGCGCAAAAGAGAAAGGAATGGAGATTCCTCTCGGATAAAGAGACTTTCTTAATCTCCGAGTACGTGGAAGTTCTGTACATAATAATAGCTATAGGTATCACGCCGTGAGCTCTAATTATTTTCACATATTAATTAGCGCAATACCAACTCCCATAAGATGGAATGAGGGTTAAAGGGAAAGGGGGCTTGCGAGACCAAGCTCGTGTCAAGGTCACCTGTTCATGCCATTGTTATATTATCTCTTGTCACGTAGAATGTATATCGTTAATTCCTACGCGGGATTAGCGATGTCGTTTTTTTGTGGCATCTCTTGAACACTAGCTTAAGCACGACTTTTCTCAATACTGTATTTTATCATTCGTAAGGCACAAGAAAGATTGAGTAATGGGTCCCTGAATATGGTAATTATTCAAGTGTCACTACGTTTTGCTCCTAGATATTATCTTGTGAGTCCTTCCCTTCCCTTGCATTGCAGAATTTTTTTTTTTTTTTTTTCTTTTCTCCCCATCTCAGCCCATCGCCAAATTATGGTTCTTCGTACAATAAAGTGTCTTATCACACAAGGACGGCGTACACAAGTTTCTTCTAGGCTAGGTCCTAGGATGAACCCCGTTCCTTGACTTGCGCGTGATATTGACCCTAGTTCTTGTCCTTGCGTCACTCCAGTAACCGGAGCTATTGTGCTGGTTTGTGGAATTTGTGCAAGGTTGTCCATGTTGACTGCAAATTCATAAATTAGATTGTTTCGAGTTTAAGATCTGTGCGACATGACTATAGTAGGTGATTATCTTCCCCCAGGGTAGCCCATTTTTATGTCTAAACCTTTTATTTCAAGAACTTCAATTCTCAAGTCCTACGCTTAAATCTACCATTACAGCCGTAGACTTAGCTACGGGGGATAACTCATCATAGAGCACTTCTCATCTATTACTCGCTCTTCTCTCATTTCCCTAGCTAAGCCTGATTCTATTCTTTCCCCCCCTTCCCAAAACTACCTGTACCCAAAATTTATTCCATTTTCTCACGGATATACAGAAGGCAAGAGATTCTCATAAGCAAACATATTATCAGCGTTCCATGGCCACTTCAAAGCCGCCAGACTAGGGAGCTTTCAAGTATCTGTTCTAGTGTCTCGTCTCCGTACGCGTAGCTGACGTAAACAGACAGATCGTCGTACCCGGAGGTACAGGTCAGCGCGTCGGTCAGCTCGCGGCAGATGGCATTTACTTTCTCCACTACGGCGTCGCTGAGTTGGGGCTAGGATATTTAGATCATGCTACAGAGTTTGTGATGATTATGAGTTAGCTACTTAGCTAGTTATAAAGTCAATATGGTAGTTGAATAGCGAACAGTGAACGCGATAACGTGCCGTGTTTCTGAGAAAATGGGGTTGATAGATATTAATAACTCACAAGTTCCCTTTGGCATCGCGACACGGATACGCCCTGGCATCATCCAACACAGCGATAACAGCTTGAATAGGAAATATTTCCAGCACGGAGATGCTGGCGCGGGCTTTGGAGTGTGTCTTGTAGAAGGCAGTGGGCTACCTACTGCTTTTAACCCGAGATACAGCAATTGACTTGACAAGAGAACGTGTCTATGAGTTTAATAGCTACTTGGACTGGTCAGGAAAATACTAGACTCATAAATGTATATTCTAGTCACCCAGGCTGACGAGGAGTACAGCTGTGCCCAGCTCCTAGAGCAATTAGATGGACCAGCCGAATGATTGGATAATTGTCGGTAAGGTGGCATCGTGGTATGATACTGGCGAGAGAACGAAGTCTGGAGATGGATCCGGATATGTTCAACCCAAGTGTTTATGGATGTGGATGAAGATGGGCGTCTTGCAGATCTGGCATCTGCAAATGGCTAGTATTAGGTCTTGGTATTCTTCATGGCTCTGGCGCAGGATCATAGGTCAAGGCCTAAGTTAACCATCAAATGTCTCGTGGTCCCTTTTTGCGTGATACCTAGAACTTATTATACCAGGTTCTGATACACATGCCAAAAAGGTATTAACGATAACATTACTCCAACAGGTAGTTTATTAGGAAACCGGCGTATAGCGAGGGCTGGGAAACAACGACTGTTCGACCATGAGAGGAGGGTCTCGCGATTCCCACTAAAGGCACCTGCTAGCGCACAGAACCACCAGGGCCCACAAGACCTGCCAAACTTCTATTTATGGTCCAGATCAGGCGCTAAATATCTAGAGTTATTAGGGCCTCTAGGTCACTGGGTTGACATGGTTTGTTTGAGTACATGTCGCGGATCTGTGGTTCTATGGGGAGTGGAGGAACGTAGTTCCCCCGCTCCCCGTATAATATAAGGAGCATGTCACACACTATTATGTCGAGTACAACTTATTCTATACTAGTAGCACATCTGACTTCACTTTACATAATCGCATCTAGAGAGTGCACTGGTTCACTTCCACTATTTTCTAATCGACTATACTCTCCACGAGATCAAGTACCCTATTTTTTTTATTTTTTTTAAATCGGAATCGGGATCAAAAGAAAACCCTGACTATGAGCAACCCTGTTAGCCAGTTCTACGCAATTTGACAATTTGTATACACTTCTTAGGGTGGGTATTCATCTGTTTTGCAGACATGGTATGTATACCACAGTGTGAACGTTCATGTATTATCTTGAACTCTATTAGTAGTTTACTGTTTTATTCTGCTCTCTATCACATCGAACTCAGTAAGATTTAATACAGGCATGTTGCTATCGTCCTGGTCAACCTTCAAACGCTTCGGTGGCGGAATTTCAAGATGACGCTCGTTCACTTGATCTGGATATATAATTAGTATTTATGCTAGAAAACTCGATTATGTATGCAAGACTTGCCTTGTCCAATATCAGGTTTATACTCTAGCCTTATCGATGTGATCTCTCTCTCTAATATCATGGGGTATCGGAACTGTCCCTGGTTATCATCTCCTAGGCTATAGCTATGTCCGGCTTTCTTATTGAATATGACTCTTAGAGAGTCGTCCGAGCTCTTGGGTATCCTTAGTCCGACGCTCGTTCTTTGAGCATCGAGCGATTTTGGCATGGATAACATATGCACTTGTTTTGTATCATCGCCAGCCAGTTGAACCTTGAGATCATTGTCCGCTGTTGTGACGAGGAGTGCTTTTGGCGAACTATTACTGGTGATGCTGGGTGCTATGAGATGAGTCTCTCTTATGATAGTCCCCGGCGAAAGACCTGCGCCTTGTAGAATCAAGTCGCTATTAGAAGCGCTCTGCAATGCCCCCTGATTTGTCAGGCGCAAGACCTGGCTGGAGTGATATGGTGTACCGGGTGAGAGCATATCTTGTGGAATACGCAGAACATCGACCTGCTTTTGTGTAGCGGCAACAACAAAATTACCGCACTGCGAGAATGTCAAGGATTGCAGACGGCACATTAAAAGGGGTTGTGCATGTTTTCGACAATTATTATTTCGATCGTCTTTATGATGACATTGTCAGTACGTGCCCTTCATTTCATTTCATTTCAAGCTTGTGGCGCTAAATACTGACCTTCGGGTTCGAAAATTTCAGGTGAAGCGCACGCGTCGAATTGTGTTGGCATTCGTCTTAGCCCTCTCCCTGCTATTGTGACCGTTAGTTAAAATGGCGACGTCAAATATATGGCCATCCATCAATGCTTTAGTAACCGACCTTTGAGGAAGTCCCAAATTTGAACTTGCTCTGATAAAATAGCAACAAGAATGTCGGCAGGATGAAACACCATCTGTTGAACTTTGGCACTCTCTAGCCATGTGGCGGTCCATTGCACTAGGCGGATACTGAACTCTGTCCCTTCCGAGATCTCAAACACCGCCAGGTGGGAGGATAGAGGCTTCTGATAATCCGCAAAGCCAATGTACTTCCCGCCAGGGCTAAAGTAGAGCGAGTACTTGTACCAGTTTCGCCAGCGGAGCCTGAACATGCTAGGAACGGTTGATGCCTTTTCAGGCTCAAATGTTGCCAACTGTGAGGCCCATTGTGAATTGAAGTGGTCTAAGAACTCTAATTGTAGAATAGAACTTCGAAGTGCACCCGACTGGCTCGGATCGATATGCGGAATGTTGTATATCGTGCGGAGAATGCTGAAGATCCGACAATCAGGACCGATTGCCAACGGGAAAGACGTAACAAAATCATCATCCCAGTCTTCGGATAGACTGCATTGTGAGATCTTCTGCCGGAATGATTGGCGAAGAATAAGGAGAATCTCTGGCTCTGGAATTGATATCTCAAAGGAAACGATTTGCTTCTTTGAGTCAGAAGAATAGATGTTGTACTTCGCGACCCAGCCTGAGCAGTACTCCTCCGCATCATGATAGGCTGCCGCAGGGTCAATTCCCTTCCAGAATTGTTCGAATTCTGAAGAAGAGAATATGCTCAGAACCCCAATTATTGTGCCATCTTTGGATGTCGATGAGATTGTGCAAAGAGGTTGGATTTCTGAGTTAAACATGTTCTTGGGGGCTTCAGGCATGAGAATCGATATACCTCGAACTCCGACCCTGTCACGAATCTCTGAGAGAATGTTGCTCTGAGCGAAGACAGACACATCATCCCATATTAAAGAAGGGGTAATCGTAAGTTTATCTCTCCACTCCCTGTCCAATTCATGGACCTCTTTAGCTAAGTCACGTAATCGCTGTGGTACGTCCCTCCATTCATCTAGGACCTGTCGCACTGAGCCCTTGAGGATTTGGCTTGACAACCAGTGTTCGATATGACTTAGTATATCGGGAACGGAGGCCTGACTATTATAGATGCCTTCGATCCAGTATCCCAGTGCCATAGGTGCGTTGAGAAACTCTTTCAAGGCCTTGAGCAAAGAGCCGGCGGTCTGAACCTCATCGGGGCTCAGCACAACCGCGACAGGGTCACTAGGTACCGACTTCAATAGATGATAGCCCCAATTTTGCACGGCGTAGCTTTGGAACGAACCTTGGAAATCGGAAACCTCCTCATACCTCTTAGCGCCGTCTGAGAGTTGCTGAGGATATGAAAGGAGATAGCAAACGCAAACGGTCGCCAACTGTGCCGCTGCAGCGAACTCTCTTGGAATAAGTGAGAAGTTGAGGCCTATTCTGCACCACGCCCGTTCCCGGATGTATTCTTTGACTGTAAGATGCGCGAGTTGAAAGCGCGCTTGCGGGGAAAACTCTACAAGGCCGCCACAAACGGATACGACCACAGGAATGAAATCGCTTCTTGGGGGGTCGTGTTGTTCATTGACTTCGGCAACGGCAGTCTGCAAGATCCTCTGGGTAAGGCCGCCTCCAAAGGAAACTGAATGATAAAGCCAAACTAGAGTGCGACAGGCAAGCTCAAGTTCAGGTTTTGTTGAGTCGCTGATGAGTGTGAAGATCCTATCGTACATGATATTCAACCCCTCTGGGGACCGTACACTGTTGATGGTACTTAGTCGAGACCGTGAGGTTAGTGCCGGTGAGCTTAGATACTTTATCATGAGCTTAGCCCATAAAAACATCCCATCTGCACCGTGCACTAGCGTCTCAACTAGAGCTGGAAGAGAAGTAGAACCTGTTATTGGTAGCATCCCGTCGTCTTCTAGAGTGCTAAGCTGATGAGTGAAGTAGAGACGGATGTCGGAATTTGTGATGAGTCGGTCAAAGCTGACGACCTGGTCTTGAGCGGTCCAATGCTGAAGGCTGCTGATATTGGGCCGACTGAAGCAAATAATCTTAACATGGGCCGTAATCGCTAAGTCCTTTAATTTACTGCAAACTAAGTGTGGCTCGTCCGACTCATCAATTCCATCTAGTATGAGGCATAGTTGACCAAAATGGGCGGAGCAGACTTTCATAAGGCTTAGGAGTTCCTTGAGGCCTGCCACGGACTGGCCCGAACTGCTTATGGGATCAAGCCTGGCGAGCAAGAATTTATCTATAAGTTTGTTGTCGTCCCAATTTCTGTGCAATATTTGAGCGAGGGCGGACCGACAGGCGGCTTCGATAGACGCACTCTCATTATCATTGTATTTGAAGAAGAAATAGCAAGTAGTCTTGGGTTGGTCGTTAAGATCTTCCTCGAAAAGGAGCTCTTCAGCTACAGAGGCGGCTAACAGGGTTTTTCCGCAACCCGGGATGCCTGGTCTTATTTAGGACTGAGAGATGCAAAGGGGTTACGTTGACACTTACCATTAACCCAGAGTACCCACGGCGGGAGCTTTCCCGTCTTGATCCAGGTATCAGGGCGAGGGTGCGAAGCTCTCCATTCCTTGAAGCAGTCATTCTCGAAGATCCACTGTGCAGTGCCCTCTTGCCTTTGGTCCTTGGAATTCTCAAGAACCTCGGCAAAACGGGGCGGTGCTAGCCAGGCAAGTATGCGCTGAATAGATGCATCTGTCTCTGGCCATGAGATATTGGACATAAAATCTCGTTTTGCGAATATCGCTTACCTCGAAATTCCTGCTCTACCCTTCTCCTCATTTCCCCCATTTCCTTTGATAGTTCTTGCGCTCGTTTCATATCCTCCATTTGCCGTGACTCATTCCTTGCGAGGAGCATTTCTAATTCGCCTGTTTTGTAGGCAGATTTGGCGTGCCGAGCGGCCATTATCTTGAGCTCGTCCATAATAAATTGCCTGTGGTTACTCATTCTCTCGATGATGTCACCAAACTTGACATCAAACGGCTTCCAGATTATGGAGGCGATCATATGCAAAGGACGTTTCACTTCTAGGGAAAGTCAGACTGAGGGCATACTACTTGATGAGAACTCTCTGGGATTCTGCCAAACTTACTTCCGCTTGAAGCAGTAAATACTCTTGCCGTAATGTGTAAGAACTCAAATAGGTCCTGGTATACACTCTCTAAATGGTGTTGCATTCGAGGCGGCGGACTACCCTCGTAAATCTCAATGACAGATTCATATTGAGGGAATGCGTCTGCCAGTTTACCCAGTAAGGCAACCAGTTTCTCGAAGAAAGAAGGAAAACCACTCGCCAGCTACTAGCCAGTCAGCTATGTGGACTATAAGGAAACATGTTTCTGAGCCTCTCAGTCAAACCTGTAGAACAGTGCGGAAGGCCCCGTAAGTCAGAGCCGCAGTGGTGTGCGCGCTTGCAAGCATATTTAGTGCATCGAAATATGGTTTTAGTCGATCATTAAGCCTTTTGAGGACAGCAAATGATCGATGGAGAGTCTTTTTCTGGCTCTGTACGGACAAATATTCAAAGTCTTTCAATGTTGCGATAACCTCATCAAGCGAAGAGCAGGGGAGAAAACCAGCACCATCTTTCAATGACAAGGTTGCCATAAACGCCTTGCGAGCATCTTCAAATGCTTTGTTACTGAAGTGCATTCTGTAGTTAGCCACGGACAAGAACAGTCTCAAGCGGTCTCGTATCTGTATCAAATCTCACCTCATGGTTCCTGCTCCCACTTTACCTCGAGTGATGTGACCGAGGAAGATATGGCCTCTTTGGCAATGTATCGAGTCGTGATTCTGGTTTCAAGGAGGGGGAAATGAAGCTTGAACCACGTTGCTCATCACGTCCATGCTCATCGAATCAACTGGCGGCCTCAGATAAGGCAGACATATCTATAATAGGCACCAAAGTGCGCCTTGATATGTCCTCATTACATTGGTCCATGTCTGTGGCTGGTTCACCACAAGGAGGCTTGGGCGTCGATCCGGGGCGGGGCGGTGCTCGGCGGCGGTACGCGCCCCACTCTGGGTTAATCTTCGGCGATAAAGCTTTCCACGAATAGGTCAAGCAAGCGGAGGCCGACGTTGTCGGGCCATGCTCTGGGAGAATGAAAAAGAAGATAGTCTAGAGATATTCGAATTGGAGCGTAATCATTATCAAAGGTCTATGAATCATAGTTGGATCGATGTTAAGGGCTTATTGTAGCGATTGATGGCAAGTTCGCAACTCCAAGCGTGACGGAAGCCCCTAAGATGCAGAAGGTAATACCTGTAGTCGCCTAGAAAGCCACATACCTAGTTATCACGTAGATGCGGATCTGGTGCGCTAGTGAGGCGATGTATCACCATGTATATATAGGGAGCGTGTCAGGTCTGTCTGACATGCTCATTCAGCTCATTATATGTCTCGGTTCCGATCCGGACTAGCTCCGGCTCTGAAGCACGGACTACAACTACCCCTTATAAGTAGATACAGGAAACCTCTGCTTCACAGAGACTCTTCCCTTCCTTGTGCAATAACAATATGTCTATACGGACCACCCGGCAGTATGAACTGTGACAGGAATCCACGGAACATCGACGATTAGAACAACAAACAAACCAACGAAGACGGCGGTGCGGAGTTTATCTTTGGCAGAGAAAAGCTGGCGGTATAATAGTAATACAGCCACCCTTGGAAAGAATTGCACCGGTCCGACGAAGAAACTTTGAATAAAGAATATCTGCGCATATCAGCACTGTCACCGTTTAAGACGATGGCACCTATTAACCCATAACCCACGAGGACTGAATAGAAGTTTAGTTCTAGCCTGGAAGCATTCATGGGATAAAACTTGATCATTCTAGTAAGAAATATAAGAAAAGGGAAAGCGACAAAACCTTCTTTTACGGAGACGTTTGTAAAAAGTCTGTTGTTAATTACCTACCTGTCTGAGGCACGCCTGACTGATGAGGAATCTGCACTTCGGTTCAAGCACAGCCGTCACTTTTTCAGTATGATCTTCGGTGTCTTTTCATTATGGGCCTAAAATAAAATAGAGATAATGAGTACGACTATTATATTCGACTATTAGCCCCCTCCTACAGACTCGCAGCCACCAGCGCCTGCTTCTTCTTTTAAAAGTCAAGTAATTAAACGTAGCGTAGGTGCCTTGTAGTTATTCAGCTGGTTGGGGATCGGATTCTCTGAGTGGCTATTCTCGCACCCCAATGGTATGAATGCCCTACATCGCCATGCAGAGAAATTGAGAACCGCAAGTGATAATGCCCCAAGTCCGAAGTAGATCCTTCGTAACCCTAGTACTGCTCTGTGTAACCATAATACCCCGAACAAGCCCCGCCGCTTACAGGTGTCAGTACACGAACTTTATCAACGGCGTGTACTTACGCGCAGCCAATAAGAAACACCTCTCTCACGTAATTACAGCGTCTCCGGTGGGTTTGAGTGTGGTAGAACTGGGGCGAAACCTCTGCGAAAATGAGGCACGGATAGGGTCTAACGATGTACCTACACTACTGCGCCTCATGTGATAGGTTGGTACGTATAGGCAGGAGTAGAGCTTTGAGCTGGAGAGTGTAATCCTTTGGTATACAGCTTATCTATTTAAGATTGCCTGCTATGATATTGACGCCAGTCTTTTTGTTAGAAGAGTGGATATGCCATCCAAAATGATTCTTCCATCATCACGCTTCTTGTCTCGACAATCATTTGTGAGCAAGAATGCAAGTGCGAAACACCTACGAACGCTTCTCTGGCCGTCGAGAGCAAAGCAGGACATAAAATGCTGAGGATGTAACCCCTTTCATGAGCCCTGTGGTAAGGATAAGCCTATATGACACCCATATCTCAGAACGCACTGGTATTCACGCTAGTTTCCCGGACGTACTATATAATTACGTGTTTCCTACTTGCTTTGAAACGATCCAAAGTTCTACTTGTATCACAAATCAAAAATTTCAGCCAGTATTTCCGTCATCAATACCGGGAGTACAGTTTTCGACCTCGCGATGTTACCAACCAATTTGACGCATGACCATTTTCCGTCTCCGCGACGCGTCGGAAACATGTGCGGGACTCAATCCGCCGAAAAGCCGGACAACGGGAGGCGAAAAAGAGACGAGTGGATCTACCAAAACACAGACATGTGCCGCGCCTTTCCGATCCCGGGACAAAAATACAATCCCAGCGATCTCAACAGTCCAACAGAAGTGCGCTATATAGATATGATAAGATCAGCTAAACTATGCCTGCAATTTATCAGTCTCATTGGGTTTGTGTCTAGAATATGAGAGCTATGTAATATAAGGTAAACTAGTATTAGGGGCTACGGTATGACCTCATACCCTGCCATCGGGACTAATGCTCGAATGACCTAGCCTTTTCGTCATGCATCTGAGATAGAAGGGGTAATGCGAGGGGAACTTGTTGCTGACTAAGGAAAGTAAGAATCACAAGTCAAAGACGACAGCACATATTTGTAGGTGGGGACTACGGGAACACACAGGGAAAAGCATTTTAATGTAACACTAACCTATTACCTTGACGCGAAGATGCAGCGGTGGTTGTCATGATGATCCATACATTCTTGCACCCTACTAAACAAGCGCTCAGATCCCCAGGTAATACGTTGAACTATGTTGACGAAAAGATCCCCAAGCATATTAAAGATTTCGTAGATACTATGATTAATCGATTGACTATAGTCAAAACTTTAACGATTCAATACACGCTGAAGTAGACTGTTATCTAGATATTGGATCGTAGCAAATAAGTTCCTAGGATAGTCGTTGATAGACTCCTTGTCTCATCGGAGTAACACGCATCATGATGAGGTAAGGAGGGGGATGCAACCTTATGTCGGGCCATCGAAGATTCATATAGGGGTCCTGGCCCGTACACATTTGATCGATAATTCTAATTTATTCGTACTCAGTTGATCTCTTACTACCACTTACATCGACATCTCGAAGACAGACATCCATTTATCCTCCATAATACATCAGCTTCAAATCATAAAAAATGGACGCAGCATCCACCGCTATTAATAAAATGTTCCACGGAAAAGGGTCCACCGGGGAGAGCGAGGAGCGCGGCTCCGGCAGCACCAGCAGCCGGGGCAACAGTGGAGGCGAAGCTCCATCGCTGGACCAGCGCATGGCTCCGGCCGTGGAGCACGAGACGGTGCAGAAGCAGCATGAGCAGCGGGAGCAGACGGTTATCGACAAGGAGCGGCACCAGGACCACTACAAGACGACTGTGCAGCCGCTCAAGGACCGCGAGGTGATGCCCGAAGAGCACCGCTATGAGCAAGGGGACGTGGAGCACCGGCACTTCCAGCACGACCGCGATCAAGAGGCCAAGCGGGCCCACGAGCGCAAGCAATCGCAGTTCAAGGACACCTTGCACGAGGCCGGGGTCGATCGTAAGACTACCAGCGAGCCGGCCTTGACATCCGAGCATGTCCATCATCATCTGCACGAGACTATACAGCCTATTATTGAGAAGGGTAAGTTCTCCGCTCCAAGAGTTGAAGCACTACGATTGCTGTCTTGGCAGGATGAAATGGAGGCGATTGATCAGCTGCTGATCGTACATATAGAAACCGTCATGCCATCTGTCACGCACAAGACCAACCCCATCAAGGAGATGCACCAGGAGCGGGCTGTCGACGAGGGCGTCTCTACTAACAAGCCGATCTCTAAAGAAGAATTCAAGGGACGTCTAAGAAGACAGTAAAACGGATGTTCATGTCCAGTAATATCGTGTATTGGGAGTCAATTATGTCGGTATAACAACACATAGTGTATTACATAGGCAAATTTGCCATGTATATATACTAATAGAATAATATCTTCTAATAATATCGTACATCCAACATCATGCTACATTGAAACAACTATACCCAGCAATTTCTGAAATATATTGTCAACCATGTCTCACAAACTTCTTTCCCCTCAAAACAGCCGGCGACACCGCAACAGCCCTCCCATTATCATCAACGTCAATGTAGAAATTACCGAAAGCCTGGCCGCCATACGTGACGCCGTTATTAGAGAGCCATTCGTAATTAGTAGCGAACTGTTTCGAGAACAGCCCCGTATAATCAAGGTCCGCTACCACGGGCGTAACCACAAAGCCCCTCTGCTTCTTCTTCTCATCAATTGTTGACGGCGCAAGCACGAGTTGTTCGTCCCCCAGGAGTTGTTCGCCACTCAGGACAGTCCGGAAATAATGCAACATATCGTGGCCATCATTCACCAGCCCCGTAAGCGTAAGTCCAAACCCTGCGCCCTCGGTATCGTTGAATTTAAGGGAGAGCGTAGACGTGGTCCCATTGGCCCCATGACCGGTATAAACACCCTCGTAATTCCTCTTCGTCTCAACGGCAGCCTGGTCGCGGAGAGCAGGGAGGATACTCTCACTGATCAAATCTGCAAGTAAATGCACGGCAGCACTCCTCTGGGACTGATCCGCTATGCCACTCCCCGAGAGTATCGAAAAGCCGAAGCCGTAATCGGGGACGAGGACGAGGTAGCTGGCGTAATTGCCCGAGTCGCCCAATTTCGTGTACAGATCCGTCACATGCCCCGTCTTCTTGTCGGTATAGCGATATATCTCCCATCCCATCCCGTGCGCGAACTCCATGCCCGCGGTGAAAGTGGTGGGTTTCATCCATTTGCGCGTCTGGTCGGGTGAAAGCAGGGCAGAGTTGAGGATGCTGATGCCTAACTTGGCTATGTCGTTGGTTGTGGAGAAGACGCCGCCGGACGAGCTGGTGATCTCGCCTTGGGCTGCGAAACCCGCCAAGTCGCCGAGGACGACGTACCCCTCGTATGGCTTTTTCGTGGGAGTGAGCGAGGAGGTCCGCGTCATGTTTAAGGGAGTGAACACGGCTTTTTGGAACCATTGCTCGTTCAGGGGTAGGCCGGTCAGCTTGGAGATTACCCGGCCGAGGAGGATAAAGTTGGTGTCTGCGTAGCCGGGGGTCTGGAAAACGGGGAAAGTCGGCGATTGGATGCCCTGGATGTACTCTACGCCTGAGCAGTTCGCAGTCTGGCAGGGTATATTGACGCCCGTGCTGTTCAGCGTGAGAGGCGGTAAGCCGTATGTCGTCGGGTCGATAGGGTGCGAACCGAGGTAGTAATTGTAACCAAGCTCGGCGACAAAAAACGGACCAGCATCCCGTGGGAGACCCGATATCTGGGAGGAAAGGGAAAATGGGGTGATAGTATCCCACTGGACGTGATGAATGGGATCGTTAGCGGGTAAGGAAGAGATCTCGGGGAAGATCTCTGTCAAAGGTTTATGCCAATCGCTGGGATCGAGGAGGAGCAGGCCGGAATAGACGGTAATGATCTTCGACATGCTGGCAACGCGGTATATACTGTCTCCGTTGACTTGGTTGACGCCCAATGTAGAGTTTCGGGCGTCGGGCCCCGTGTGGTGATATTGGGGATTTGGTATACAAATTTTATCATCATAGGCTGAGAAAAGTCCAAGAGAGAATGTGATGTTGTTGAGGCCTAATAATGCTTCATTCTGTTGCTCGCCAGTGAAATGCGCTTGAAGCGTCGATGTAAGCTTTTCCCATTGAGACCGCACGAGACTTGCGTCACTGGCGATGTCAACAGGGGGTGGGTTGAGCGGTCCTAGGAATCTGGCAAGGGTGCCAGAAGACCAGAGGCAAAGAGCTGCGCAAAGAGTTAACGAATGATGCATTATGATTGCCTACTAGGCGCTCTTGACGTAGAAATTTCGAGAATGGTTGAGTATGTAGGCATTTCCTGAGCTGAGAGCCATAGGCTGTCTTTATATACAGTTGCCTAAACCAACCTTTCATACAATGGCACGAGACAGCAATTCCTAGCTATAGAAACGAAGTTATTCTTGTATGGTCCCGGCGCACAATCTCCCACGTGTAAGGCTAAGAAGCTGACGGCAGGAACAAGACAAGCTTGCCACTATTCGCAATCTCATTCGCCAATTGGGCGTCCTAAGCGGTGATCGCCATGGTTTATTTACCTTTTTTTAGGATATTGTGTCATTTTGCTTCATTAAACATGCATCAAGGAGGCTATGAGGAGTGTCATTTCCCAGGCGCAGCTTCGTTAGGCCTCGTTAGGGGGTGATAAAGTATTTCCTAAAGGGGAAGTGTATTGGCCAAGACTTGCTATGATGCAATGGGACTAAGCCTCATTTCGTCCCTGATCGAAATGCGTGTCGCACGTGCCGCGGCGCTGCATACTCTTGTGGGCTTCTCACCGTAATATAAGCGGATTCGTATCGATAACCATTGTTTTTGCGGCTGGGGATAGTTGTCTGAGGATCGAAGATGGTGAAGATAACAGCACAACAAGAATCGTGACCACGGTAGCCAAGGCCGCGTCAGATAGAAAGCCTTGCATGGCACCAATGACCAGCCAAGCGATGCAGAATGGAATGCCTAGGGCGGGTGCAAGTCACTCTGGCCAAGCCCGACGATACACTGTCTATGGTATCTCCACGCTGAGACTCAAATGAATGGAGCAGAGAACCAGCATTTTATGGCTCGTATACCTTTGATGCATCTAGTTAGACTAGAGGCTTGAATTGAAAGGCTATAGGAAAGACCTTCCTACTGCAGGGCCACTGAATAAGCGCGAAACAGCGGAGATTGAAATGGTTGTTGGTAGGTAGTATGCCAATTAAGAGGATGGAGTACCTCAGAAGCCATAACGCAGCATTCCCGTTTCAACTCAATCCCACGAAAATGGCGAGGTAACAAACAGACTTTTCGAAATTCAATCATTCGAGCATGTCAATAATTCATAGGAAAGCTGTAAGATGAAGCATGACTGAGGATCCACTGGAGCAAGAACAACGGCCTAGGACAATGGTACTGCAGGTATTGTGGATGCCCAGGTACAGCATACAAACCCCACTAAAATGGGTGTATATGTACTTTAAATTACTACTTTCGTCTTTAGATTGTCTTCCTCTTCATCTATTAAGTTGCCTGCCATACAGATGTACACCCTAGTTTTACGTAGAATCCTACTCTAGAACAGGTTGTATTGGGCGACTATGTACGACGCACATGACGACCCATACTCCTTTCCGCAGTAGGACTGACACCGAAAGTGGTGCTTATAGGATTCGACACACTTGAAAATTACATATTTTCAGATTATATCGCAATAACGGGTTAAAGTCAGCACATACTGATGAATTATTACTAAAACCCGACCAGGAGCTCGGCAAATGCGCTAAGTTTCTTCCGCCATCACCTATCAGGCTATCACCCAAATGATTCACACATCAGTATCCACGTATCTTCTTTCCGCCCTAACCATTCGCACTGACAGTCGGGGATAAATCCTGAAAGCTCTGATGATTACTGGACCATCTGATCGCTGGCCCGTATGGTCATAATGAAGGACGGGCGAACAATGTCGCAATTCTAGACCTTTCCACGTCGGTATACTTAGTATCTACGAGACGACTGATTAACTAGCTTAAACGTATAGGTAACGTAAACCTACAGAAGAATAATCACGTCACGTGGCCATACAATGGCTATGGTTCAGCTTCTCAGGCAAGACTACATGGCTCAGTCTCACGAGATCTCAATGCGAAAGCTTTGATTAACCAAGTAAAAGCCGCCTTATTAGACACACGAGCTTAGAGTTGAACTGAACTGAACAGGCGCCTAACATGGCCTGATGTACCGTTACCGCGCAAGCCTAGCCGGCACATACAGTCTGGTGGTGTATCTGTCGCAGCTTTCCAGCAGCGCTGCAGGTGATATTTGCTGACCACCAGATTTCCTTTTCCCAGCCTTCACAGAAGAAACCCTGCAAATGGCCGATTAAGTTGCGCATGAGAATCTCTGGGTTTTCACCCAATTGCACATGACTGTGCCCACACAGCTGCAGCACTTGCAAGCCTATTCACAAGTCAGCGAGAAAAGCTCTCCAAAGACGAGGAGGCATTATCAGAAGTTTGGATGATATAATATGATCGATGTCTTACCTTTCTCTGTCTATCTGCGTTGTCCTTTCCGTCGATGCACTGCAGTGTCTGAGCATTCCACCGGAACTCGTTGTAGCAAGCATTAGCGTCGATGACAGCGGCGCAGTCATCAGTTGCTATCATCTCCTGTGTGCAAGTCTGTGCCCCCTGGCCCATCACCAAGGCGGCTGAGAGGAGGACGAGCGTGGCTGACAGCTTCATGGCTGGAGAGATAAGCAGTCACAGGCACAAGCACGGGCACGGGATGGGACGGGTGCGGTGCGGTGTCGTATAGTGCGTCTGACTCTGGTTGTGGAATGGAGTAGAATATAGTATAGTATAGAGGAGGAAGGATTAGAGACTTCGGGAAAATCTGTCTGCCGACTTGATGATAGGATGGTGTATGAGTGGAACTTGTGCTCGTCAAATATTCTTCGGCATGCTTTTTTGAATGACATCAGAAATAATTATAGTGAGTTTACCGCCCCTGAATTTGACATGCTGGCCTTGTTGGAAGTCGGCGTAGCTTGCACTGGCCTTCAGTTGCCACATTTAGCCGATATGACGGCACCTGAGATCAAAAATAGAAATCAACATGCAGAAGGGGGGAGATATAGGTGGCCATCATAAACCGGATAATCTTTTCGCCAGATTAAAATCATATATCTACTTCTGTGTCGGAATGAGGATGGTGTTGAGATGAGCAGCACAGTGTCCGATGGGTGGAAATGATGATATCCCCAGACTCTTCGTAGACTTCCTACATCATCCTCATGAACGGTTGCTACACAATCTCAAGACTATTATTACGGCAAAATATGCAGAACTTGAATTTTGTTTCAGGCTTTTCATTCTGAACATTACATGAGCTTTGTTGAAAGATATTGCCCGCAGTGCACTCTTGAAAAATGATACAGAAGGTAGAAGAACCAAACCAATACGGCGTATCGAAACTTGGATATCAGAGTAAAGAAGCATAGTTTTTCTCGCCATATTATTGATAGAAATCCTAAGAATGTTTCTTGATGCTAGATTAGAAGCTTGGGGAAGATGCTATCGAAGAGGCCGGCAATACCCATCACATGGGCATACAAGTCCCGAGCCAGTCACGCTTGCCCACATTAACCGGTATCAACAACAAACGCCTCCTCACCCAATCGAAGGAGGATCCGATATTGCTGGCCACATTTTTCCGAGTCTGGGCGTCAAGCTGGCAGTGATGGGAAGTGCCAGGAAACAACGGCATTAGCTTCATGTGGCAAACGAGCCAGCTGTTGTTAGATAATACGACTGCGACCGTGTCTAAGTATCTATCTAGACCGCGCGCTCGTCCGTCATTTTCAACATTGAAAATCTCACGATTTTGTTTTATCTTCGATCTTGTCCAAATTACTGCTGTCGTGAAGTGTAGAGTTTTGCAACGAAAGAAAGAAGTCGATCGCGATGCTGTCGAACAGCTTCATTGCAGCCCTCGGGCTCGTGGCGCCCGCAAGCGCGCTTCTCCGATTCCCTTGCTCGCAGCTTACAGTTCAACGCCTCGACCCTCTGGTAAACCCCGGCATGAACCCCTCGGCGCATCTTCACCAGGTCGTCGGAGGTGTAAGTAGCTTTTCTCCTGAGCTCTCAATACCCTTCGTTACGACCATATGATAGCTAATAAAAAGCTGCAGAACTCATTCAACACGACCATGGAGCCCGTCAAGCATGATCTGGCGGCCCTCTCGACCTGCACGACGTGCCAGTTCTCGGAGGACTTCTCCAACTACTGGACCGCGGTCCTCTACTACCGCGCCAAGAACGGCACCTTCAAGCGTGTGCCGCAGAGAGCTCAGGATAACTCGCAGAACCAGGGCGGCATGGTGCGTATCTTGCCTAGTTAACCACCAACTAATCAAATTGACGCCAAACATTGAACGAGAAAGAGAAGATTTCGAAATTTACTAACAAACTGTCTAGATGGTCTATTACATGACAGACGCGCTCTTCGACACGCAGCAGAAGTCCACCGTGACGGCCTTCAAGCCCGGCTTCCGCATGCTCGTAGGCGACTCGACATACCGCGACCGTGATGAATCACGGAAGTGGCGCCAACTTACCTACACCTGCATGAAAGACGCCAGCACCCGGGCTCCCGAGACCGTCAACTTCCCTACGCAGCCGTGCCCCTACGGCATCATGGCCAACCACCGTTTCCCCACCTGCTGGGACGGCAAGAACCTGGACTCGCCCAACCACCAAGACCACGTCGCTTACCCGGAGTCCGGAACCTTCGAGTCTGGCGGTCCGTGCCCCTCCACGCACCCCGTGCGTCTGCCGCAGATCCTGCTGGAGACCGTCTGGGACACGCGCTCGTTCAACAACATCGACTCCTCTGACTTCACTAATGGAAATCAGCCCTTCGTCTGGTCGAGTGGCGACCCGACGGGCTTCTCGGACCATGCGGATTACGTCTTTGGCTGGAAAAATGATTCCCTCCAGAAGGCCATGGATGGTCATACGTATGTCTCGGCCCCCATGCTCAAGACGCAGACGGTGCAGCTGCAGAACGCGTGCAAGGTCCAGGATGTGGTCGGTGAGCCCATCGATGGCTGTAAGTTCCCCCCCTCTCCCCGCTCGAATTGACTGTTCTATATGTGAATAACGAAAGTCATTTAAAATGGTTGCTAATGTTTTTTTGCGACTTGCAGGGCTAAAGGAACTTCCCGGCCAGAACCCCGTCATGAAGAGGAAGGAATTCACCGCTTGAAGCACAAGGCACAGACGGGATTGTCAGGCTTAACTTCGTAGTGACCGAGTGGTAATTAACTGGCTTCCACTCCGCCAGCCGCGAAGTCAAGTTTTCTAGAGTTTCGCGTGTAGATTGTTCAAACGAGTACATTCCGTAGGAGAATGAAGATTCTTGTTCATTTATCCTGTTTTGCTTTTTAAACAGTAGTTGATAAAAAATATATAATGCTTCTCTTAATAAGTATCAGGAAGCGCTAATTTTTCATCCTTGCTTCCTCGTCGCGTCGTAGTTGTGATGAATAATTCTATATACAAGTTCCGTACCTTCTTCCCTCACTTACGATCTTTATGACTCCGGAGTAAGCAGATGTGTCTCTATCTTCGAGTTCGGGGGAGTATCGCAGTCAATCAGTATGGGATGGGGCGAAAGGAGCTGATCATCTGTCGTTTTGGTGCAGTTGTAGTCTACATGGACACTGCCAGTCGCCACAAATTCGATTCTATGGCTCGTTAGCGAGAAGGATATTTTACGTATATCCAGCCCTTTCAAATAACATGAGGAATCATCAAGTAGCTAAATAGGCAACTGATGAAAGGCATGAACTTACTGCTTCCCATCCTCACCATCGCACTTCCAGCTCTGCATCACAGTGATCGTTCTCGTCTCCGTCTCAAACCTGAAATCCGTATACGGATAAGCCTCCGGTGGATTCAAATCCGTGATAATATCATCCGGACACTTGGCCCACGCGTCGGGATCAATCAAATTCGTAGTAATATTGATATCCTTATAACCCATCACCGAACTCTGGCCCAGGCAGTAGACGCGGAACCCGTTAGCTGAGTTCTCTAGGTCGAAATGCACCATAGCGCCCGTGCTGGCCCCAGACCAGGAGTTGTAGTACACCCCCGCTGTATAGCCGAGGTTGGCAACGGTCCAATAAGGATGGTTAAGCGACGCGTCGCGGCATCGAGGGTTGGGGCGCGCGTGAGGAATCTCGAAGAATACGTCGAACTCTGCGCGCGGCTGCGTCTGGTGTCTGACTCTGTCGCCGCTGCCGTCTTCGAGATCGACAGATTTCGTGTCGATGTACTCCTCCCCGCTCACAATTACCGTAGTTATGGCGTCGTAGTCCGGTGTTCCTGGCCCTTTATAGCATTGGTATGTGTGAATGACTTTGATCTTGTTATTGACCAGTTGTTGGAACTTGGTCTCGAGATAGGGCGACTGAGCGGGACAGTCAAGCCATTGGTCGCTTGTTACGCCCCGACATACAGCGGTGTAGTTGCTGAAGTCGGTGCTCAGGGTGAAGTTGTACGTCTCAGTGTCGTTGTGGAATACACCCGCGTAATTGGTTATGACGAAGTGCCGACGGCTGTAATTGTCTGAGCAGAGAGGGTACGCGCTATAGTTCTGCGCGTATGCAATGGACAGACATGTTATAAGGAGGAAAACTATCAACTGATTTCTGCACATTCTCGTTCCATGCAAGCGATTCACGTCAAATTCTGTTCTTACAGGGAAAAGGGGCTTGACCGATTACGGAACTTAGACCGCAACAGGTATTACAGGAGAGCAATGTATAGACTATAAATACAACCAAGTTGTGAATTAGTGCAAACTTTATTATACTTATGGTCCACCGGTGATGGCGACAGCAGTCGTCAGAGTAGGTTGCATGCAAATGCAACTTTCGTATAATAATTTAGCCTCAACTTTGACGTGCGCATTGGAGTTGATAATTAGGTGAGTAGCAACAGTTCCCTGTCCAATCTCCTACCTTCAAAACACCAATAAGATATTACTCCAAGATTTAATGATATTTATCCGAGCCTGTCTTTTTAATAGAAGCCTCAGAAGCACACCATCAATGATCTTTAACTGCCTGGTCACTAACTAGTAATTATTAAATGTTAGGTAAGCAATGTAAACACACACGTGATTCTTATGTAAAAAGAATATTGCCGCGTAAGATAACCTCTGCTAAGTAAGCATTAGGAAAATATAATCTTTTTGCGTCTTTATGCTTTTTTGGTCACATTTAATTAACGTTTTTTAACCAAAGTAGATTATAAAGCAGTTATAATTTTATTCACTACTATAACTAACCTTCTGGCCGTACGGATGCTGATATTATTGGTATCTGCCAAATGCTACGTTCATGGTACCGGTCTGGGGTCGTCAAAGAACTTGACAAGGAGCTTCTTTTATTGTTCCCTGGATGATGTTGAGCTTGGAGCGGGGGAGTCCAGATGGCTACGGGAGTATGACGAAGAGACTGGGGTCGATAGAGCGCTGGAAGATGAGGACGGACTGAATTCCGACTCCGAAGATGGCCAAGAAGGAACTGGGGGTTTAGAGGACTGATTTTGAGCAGAAATACCTGTACCTATTCGCTCGCTTCTGTTCCCAGTCGAGTGCCACGTGAGCTACGTCAACCATTATGTCAACCAGCCAACCAAGGCACCTGGGTCGACAACCAATTACTGATATCTCGTCAACCAACCAACCAAGACCGGATGGTTTGGGTTGGTCGGAGCCTTGGTTGAGAATAGCTACTTCTTATGGCCGAGACCTAGACCATGCATGAACTTATGAATGCAAGTTGTATCAGCGAGGATCCTATAGTAGTCGGGTTATCGCGGTTAAACTGAGTCTGCATCGATGAAAGGTTCAGTGTCTAATCTTGGGAAGTAACGGCGGCTTTACCATAGCCTCACATGAGTGGCTTGATATAGCAGTGCGCTTACGTGATCTAGTATAAGTACTACAAGAGAGGTATTTGCTTTCCCCTCCGCTCCCAGCACAAGACCAGACGAGCAACGATTCACACTATTTATGCGGGGGCCTTGCAATGCATGGATTTGGTGTATAAACTGAGCGAACACCCCGTCGCATTACTTGGCTGACTCTTGGTCTCTGGTTGAGGAATGACACTATTATACAAGGCTTTGAAGGGGAGATTCGTGATCTTGGATAATATGACGGAGAGACAACGCCGCGGGGTCATTGAGATACTGAAGTTAGTTTATGAAATTGAAAATGCCCTAATTAGCCACTAGTTTCGGTAGTGCGCCTCATCCCTTGTTGAACATTGTCCGCGAGGCTCAAAAGCGATGGACTTTGATTGATAGTGAAGACACTAACATCAGCGCCTGTATGCTGTCGGATCCAGTTACGAAGCTCGATTGCCACGAGAGAATCCATTCCGAGCGCCGCAAGCGGCGCGTCAATTGCGACACTGTCTGTCTCCCTGATCAGGAAGTTTGCCAAAGCCTCCGCAATCGCCTTGGCTACCATCTCCGTCCTGGCACCCTCGTCGACGTCTTCTGACGTCAGCAAAAGGCCCTTTAGACTCTTCTTGCCTCCGGTCTGAGCGCTTAGTACCTCAGTCGTCTTGTCTAGATTGTGGCAAATTGCCATGCGAGCATCGCGCTTCCATGCCACTCGAGTAGACGCAAGCGATAGGGGTGTAGAAGTTAGGATTCCCAGCATGATGTGACCGCGCTCTTCTAGTGCCCAGGTCTTTTCTTGGCACTTGTCACGGCCTGGCTTCGAGTCTTTGATGGCCAGGCCAAGAGAATCAAGCAAATGTTGTTCACGTAGTAGGCGAATTCCGGACTTCTCGAACTTTTGCAGAACTTTGTCGTTTTCCGACACAAATCCAACCTCTCCCATGACCCCAATGTCGATGACTGATGCCGCGAGACCTTTGCCGCGTCGGTAACGGACAAATGCGTCTAGGAATGTGTTTGCAGCTGCATAATTGGCCTGACCCCATTGCCCAGCGATGCCGCTAAAAGAAGAGAACAGAACAAAGAATTCAAGATCTGCTGGAGCCGCGTTATGAAGATTCCAGGTTCCGTGAACCTTTGGTTCGACAGCCGTATTCCAATCCGATAGAGTCATTTCGCTCAATGCAACGTCCTGTGCATTTCCAAATATGATGTTTAGTATAGGATCTATGCAGAGGACCGTGGGAGTCTAGGGGCCATACCTTCAAGACCATTGCCATGTTGATGATACCGGCCAATGGTCGTGTTCCGCTTTCCACTGCTTTCCGCACATCCGTCTGGTTGGTCACATCCCCGGAAACAAGATGTACATCACACTTCTGTGAGAAAAGTTCATTGGCGAAATCTTGAATTTCCGGATTCTCAGCCATCGATCGCGAAAGGAAGACCACTTCGCGCGCACCGTTTTCTACCATCCAGCTGGCCACTGCTCGACCGAGTCCTCCTAGTCCACCAACAAGCAGATAACGGCGATCATCCCGGAACACTGGGGCACTGCGGATGACACTAGCTTCGATCATTTGAGGATCTTTAGGCATAGTAACGACAACTTTGCCTATATGTTGTCCAGCCTGCATCATACGGAAAGCAGCCTGCACTTCCGTGGCTTTATAGGTAGCTGCTATTGTAGGACCCTTGAGAACGCCTTGATGGATCAACTTGACGCAACGTTCGACTGCTCTATAAAGGGCGGAATATTGATTAGCCAGAGGAACTGCTTAAGTCGAAACAACTGTAGTAGAGGAGATAATTATTCGTCTTAACCTACCCAGCGGCTTGATGAGGTCGAATTTTCGAGAACGGCCACAAATCAAACCCAATGAATGTGCGGTTATCTTCAAAATCCTCCATAGGCAGTCTAGTGCGCCTGCGAAAATCTCTTTTGCCAATTTCAATCATAACGCCGAACGGTGCGACGCATTGCCAGGAGGCTTGGAGTAGCTCGCCTGACAGTGAATTGAGCACTACATCAACTCCCCGCCCACCCGTTGCGTCCATGATAGCGAGGAGAAACGAAGAATTGCGAGAGTTGAATATGTGAGAGCGGTCTATACCATAGTGCTCTGAAAGGTATTGAATCTTGGCCTCACTGCTCACTGTGCAGTAAACCTGGATCATTGTTAGAACGAGATTCGGCGCGGCTGGTGCATACCAAGTGTATGCCATATCCATCAAGAGATTGATGGAAGACGGGGCACTCACATCTGCGCCTATCATCTGAGCGATTTGGATGGCAGCCAGTCCAACACCACCGCAGGCCGACTGAATGAGAACGGACTGTTCAAATTGAGCTCGTCAGTTCAGCGTGTTCACTCAAATTAAGAGCCTTTGGCTCATTAGGAGATTGGTTCTTACCTGTCCTCGTCGCAGGTTTGCTTTATCGACGAGCGTCAGAAGGGCTGTAGAGTAGACGCACGGTATCGCTGCCGCCTGCTCAAAGCTTATACCTTGCGGCATTCTGACACAGAGAGCAGCTGGATTGATCGAATACGTCGCGAAATTACCGTTAGCCAGGTACAATACATGATCGCCGGGAGACAGATGCTGGACTTTAGCCCCCACGGCTCTCACGACGCCGCTCCCCTCTATCCCTATCTCAGAAGTGCTGTTTTGAAGCACTTTGAAGGCGATGAGGACGTCCTGTTAGAACGATCAGCATTTTAGTTTGGGTCGCGATGCGGTTTCAACTACTTACTCGGAAATTAATGCCAATTGCCCTGGCTTCGATGAGCACCGCGTCATCGCTAAGAGAAGGCTGCTGATATTCAACCCACGTCATGCTCTTTAGAAGACCTTGTATTCTCATTTCCATCCGCTTTGAGGTGAATGGTGACCTCTCCTGATCCTTGTACGACGCAGTAGCTTCGTTCGCAGTTTGCCAATGAAGTCGCGGAATGAGAATTTCGCCAGCTATGACAGCATATTCATAGTCAGGATCGAGAATAGCCGACTTACGGCTGGGAGACACAACTTCGAACAAAATCTGGATCACTGCTTTAGCTGCTGTCGAATTCGATGTGTCGTTATCGATCTCCACGGTGAACAACTGAAGCGAGAGCTCGTTGCGAGCTGTTCTGGCTAGGCCTAGCGTCATTGCTGCCCTTGGATCTTCACATTTCACCTGTGATACTGGCAGAACCCAAACTACGCACGCCGATGTTGACTGTATATATCTCATTATAGTGCTGAATGAGGCTTCGGAAATGCCGTGGAATACCGGTTCTTGTAGGTCTAGGAGCGAAATGATGGGTTGATTGGGCTCTAGAGGCTGCCCAAAGAGGCAGATGTCTGCAGCGACCTGGTGGGATTCAAGACATGTCCGCACCTCGCAAATGAGTGGTGCCTCGGGTGTATGGCAAAGTAAAGTCACCCTCGAAGGATTCTCCTTCAAAGACTCGCGAGAAGCTAGAATGCCTGCACTGAGATGACGAGGGGCTTGTCCGTCGAGTGCGATAGCCTTAGGGTTCTGGAACCCAGCTTGAATAAGCTCTTCTGCCCAGCGCTGAGGAGTTACATAGGGTTGTTCGCCACGTCCATCCTCAGCGCCCAGCCACCACCCTGGGAGAAATCCCTATGCGGCCAGACTCAGTAAAAAGGTCTTGATCGTTTCAAAATATCAAACTTACGTATATATAGTTGATAAACTTTGACTCTAATTGTTAATAGGTTAGATGGTTCCAAATACCAAGCAATAAGGGATTTACCCACCTGGGCAAAGCTCCTCCAAGAAGACCGTTCCACCCTGGTCCAGCAATTTGTGTACATGGCGGAGACTAGTCTGGAGAGATGGAGTGGCATGCAAGACCTATATCAATGTTAGAGGAAAACACCGAATGAACGCATTTCCAGAAGCCTACATTCGAGCAGATAACGAGGTCATAACTCCCCAGCTGAAACCCCTGGAGCGTAGGGTCTTTGGTGATATCCAGAGTCACATATTCGATGCCGTCGTAGTCTGCGAATCTCTCCTTTGCAGCATTCATGAAACCCGATGAGACGTCTGTGTAAGTATAGGTACTGTACAGGCGCTCTCCAAAGGGCGACGTCAGCGCCGCAAGGCATTTGGCCGTGGTGCCGCCGGTGCCTGCACCCACTTCCAGAACTCGCAGGCGGGGGTTCGTTGTACCAATCAGATTCAGCGACCTGTGGTAATTGACAGTATCGGCAGCAATGTAGATCTGGGAAAGGATATCATCTTCGAGGAGTATTCCCAGTGGGTGGGTGTCGCCTGCGAAGATCGACGGCGCTGCTTGGAACAGTCTATAGATGGCCGTAGAGAACATGGACGCCGGAGTTTCTGACAGACTAGCCACTATTTCTTGCACCCGAGCGATTCTTGCTTCGCTATCCAGCTGCACCAAGTGGACGGTATCCGAAATGAATTTGTTAGTATCCACGAGGTACTTCTCTATGTAGATTCGCATCCAGTCCACGAAGCTGCGAAGATGCTGCGGTGTTGTGCTGCATGGTGTAATATTCTGTTGATGGTGGAGCACGCATAGCGCGATAAGCTCCTCCAACAGCGGCCACTCTGCAGGGTATTCTGTTCGGTCGGGCATATACTGTTTCAAGTCGGCGAAAGTACTGCTTGGTTTCCACTGGAAGTGACAAATTGTCTTGTCGTTCGCCCCTGCGTCATTGTCGTCGCTCGTAAAGGCAGACGACTCGAAGCCTTTGAGATAGAGACATTGTTGTTGGCCTTCGCAACATGCTAGCAAACTCCCCTTGAATGAACCGTGCACCACCTTGGACACCTCAGCTGTTACCTCTAATGCCGGGGTGCTAGACAAGATGGCTATCTCTTCGATGAATGTTGGGACTGCACCTTTGTGCATGTTACGTGCAAGGCCACGATAGGCTGCGACTGTGAAGACTTGAAAACACCTGTCAATTACAGACGGGTGTATTGAGTAGCTTCCGGTCCCCAGGTCTCTTTCTTCCGAAGTTGATATCACTGCTACGGCCTTCTCAGTTGTCGTTGCCGATCTGATGGACCGGAGACCCCTGAATACGCCGGTATACTCAAACCCGACGCGTCGAAGGTTTTTGTACCAGACCTCGGAATTAACCTTTCTCGGCAAAGGGGCTTGCGAGCCATTCGAGTTCAAATTCTCGAAGCGTCTCCCGGTCGAGCATCTAGCTTCTCCGGTGCAGTTGCTTGTCCATTTAGAGCCGTCATGAGAGCTGATGGTAAAGGTGTAATACTGTGGGGAATTCTCGGACTCTTCCGACGACACAGATATGAGACTTGATACAACTTCAATTGGCGCGTCGTTGTCCAGTAGCATCGCTGATGTGATGCGGACGTTCTTTAAGACATAAGCCGCCTCTCCATGAAGCTGTCGAATCGCCTCTCCTATCATTGTGATGTAACCGGCGGCGGGAAACACGACTTTCCCGCTGACTTGATGCCCATTAAGCCACGGGACGTTCTTCAGGTCGAGGACGTTTCTCCAGCAAGGCTCGCCGCCGCTCTCCACTGTCCTACTTCCAAGGAGCTCGTGAGGCGGATGTTGGCGAAACCTCCATTCTTGTGCCAGACGGCTTTCGTTCCAATGGGTAGTATCTCTCCTCCACGGGTAGCGCGGAAGATCTTGTATGTATTTTCCCGGAGGACATATGACTGAGTAGTCGAGGGCGATATTCTTCTGGAACAACTTCCCAGCAAGGTGAAGCATACTCTCATGACAGCTGGCCCCTCTTGACAGTGTTTTGAGGTGGACATCAGACCGGCCAATATCGCCGAGTATCTGACGAATTGGTCCACAGAGGGCCGGGTGTGGTCCGATTTCGATCAATACCATGTTGTTGCTTTCGCTGCATAGTGCGGATCGAAGTGAAGAGTTGAAAAGAACCGGGCTTTCCATGTTCCTACGCCAGTATGGTGGTCCCAATGTCCCGGCACCAATTAGTCTTTCTCCCGTTACAGAAGAATAGAATGGGATATGGGGCTCAGAAGTGGTGTCGGGTAGGTATGGTCGCAAATGCTTCTCGTACATCGCCCCATATTCCCACATGTGATCTTAATAGCCCCTTGGTTAGCTTCTCAAGTGGTCAGGTATCTAGTTAGAGTTGAAGCAAACTTACGAGAGTGGTAGGCCTTCTTAACTCGGAGAAACCGGGCGAAAACACCTGGGCGGTCCGAGCTAATTGATTGAACGACCTTTTTGAGCTCTTCAGTATCACCAGATAGCGTGACGCTACACTGACTATTTTCGCACGCAATGATGACACCTGGTATGAGGTAAGGTAAAGTTTCTTCTCGACCGAGACCGATAGCCGCCATAGATCCTGGGCGATCTTGCGACTGCTTGAGCGATGTACGAAATAAGCCCGCGGATATGGCGCTTTCGGCGGAAATGGCACCACAAGCATACGCCGCAGCCATTTCTCCCGATGAATGACCCAAGACGATATTTGGTGTAATGCCCCAAGACTTCAGAACGTCCACAAGACCAATCTGTAAGGCAAGAGAAAGGGGATGTCCCATCTCTGCCTCGTGTACGCGACTTTCATCTTGATCTTTTCGTAATTCATCTGCGCGATGTGAGAACTATGGAGTGTGATATGTTGTCCAATGATTAGTTACTCACCCTCGATTACCCAAGATGGTGGCGAAGGGAGAGTGGATAAGAATCTATCCAGTCTGCGAATAGATTCACGAAATGTTTCGTTCGTATCCAGAAGTTCGGCGCCCATTCGTGGCCATTGTGCGCCCTGTCCCGTAAAAACCCAGCATACACGTGGTGGCAATTGGTTAATTACTTCGGATGGCGATACCTGCCATGTTGAAGAGTTACATATCACAGCATAAGCACGATGAGGGCGGTTCTCGCGTCGATTTGCTAGTGAGTATGCCAGGTCGCGCACTGACGTTACATTTTCCTTTGTGTATTCCTGTACCGCAGTGATTTGTGCCTCGATAGATGAAGAACTGTAGGCCGATAAGAGAATGAGGCCGCTTGATTTCTGATGTTCAGATAACCCATTGATATAAGGTGGGCCTTGGATGCCAAATTGCCTAGGAGATTCAAGTATTACCTAAATAAATATCAGTTATCAGTCATTTTGACGGTCCACGGAAGAAGCAACACCCGTTGACCCCTCTTTGTCTCTCCTTTTTTCTGGGACTCTTTTCCTTTCTCCTGCCATCTTCTTTCCTAAGGTGGGTTGCAGTCAGTATTGAATGAGAAATTGTCACAAACATGAGAATTAGAACCGCCGATGCCGAAGCTATTAATCGAGATCCTTTCAGCGCGACCTTTAGGCCAAGTCTCAACTTCGGTAGGAACATGAAGCCGGTATTCATCGAACGGAACTAGCTATGGCGTAAGTGGGGAAGTGAGAATAAGGATGGTATTGGACATACTTTTGGGGTTGGGTGTTTCAAAATTAATGTTTGGGGGGACTAATCGATGCTCGAGAGCGACAACACCTTTAATAAGACTACTCAGACCTGCTGCCCCTTCAGAGTGTCCGACATTAGGTTTGATCTAGATTTATCAAAGCATTAAAGTCAAAAATTGGGGACAAATATGACCAAAAAAAAGATGAAGAAGAAAACAGAAGAGAGAAAAAGGAAAAGTGTATCGTACTGATGTTATGATAACACCCTTGTCGCCGAAGCATTGTACGATGGCTTCAGTCTCGAGAGGATCACCGACTGGTGTACCGGTCCCGTGGGCCTCAAATATGGCAGTCTCGGATATTTCATCGATCCCTGCCCTTGCATAAGTGTGTTTTATCAAAGCTGCTTGAGCCGAGGGACTTGGCGTGGGGAGTGCTGGTGTGTGTCCATCTGCATTGATACCAGTGCCACGGATGATGGCACGTATAGAATCACCGTCGCGTATTGCATCTGATGCTTTTTTGATGAGGATCATGTTGACAGCTTCTCCCCTCGCGTATCCATCTGCCGAGGCATCGAACGTCCGGCACTGCCCTGTGGGCGAAAGTAGCCCCTGGTCATGAAGGGCAAGCCACATGGTTGGAGAAAAAATCAAGCTGACACCTCCTACCAAGGCACCTTCGCATTCCCCACGCTGTATCGCAGCACATGCGAGATGTAGACCTACAAGAGAGGAGGAACATGCCGTCTTGACCGTCATGCTAAAATGAATCGTTAGTGAGCTCTACCCCAGATACACTGATATTAAGACAGTACCCGCCTTGGGCCATGGAGGTCGAATTCATAAGAGATTCTATTCGCGAGTGTGAAATCCCCGTAGCCAGTGGCACGGTAGCCGCCCCCTGGATGCTGCGTCTCTTTGGCGTTCAGATCTTGCCAGTCCTCCCCGAAGCACCCAATATAACATCCAAGCTTCCTCCCTCGCCACTCCGCCATACCTGCATTTTCGAGGCATTCGTAGGCCACCTGAAGCAGCTGGCGTTGCGATGGGTCCAGTCGCTCGAGCTCTTTTCTTGCTATCGAGAAAACAGAAGGATCGAACTCTCGCACGTGGACATCTTCGAGAAAGTACCCCTTATTAGAGGGGATGGTTCCGTGCTCACCAGTTCCGTCGTAAAAGCCGTTGATATTGAAGCGATCGCCCGGCACTTCACACAGGCCACTCCTCTTCTCGCTTAGCAGTTTCCAGAGATCATCTCCATCTCGAACCCGCCCAGGAAGCCGCATAGCCATTCCAACAACTGCGAAGTTCGAAATTAGCAATTGTGCATCTGTCTTTCATGTTTCCTATAGCCGGAATTGGTATAGGGAGAGGGATTCAGTAAAGTCGGCTTACTGGCAATGGGTTCAAAGTCGGCAACGCCGGATTCATCTGACCACTGAGCATCATCCATGTTAGTTCCAGTTCAGCAACTGAATATCGAACTCTACTAGTATATTCTCTGCGATAAATTCAGGCTGACAAATCTTTTAGGTTTCTTGTGTCTCTTGTGTGCGACACCTTGACTTGATGACATTGGCTGGTGTGGTTGCTGCTTGCGAGCCTCTTAAAGCTGACAAGCATATAACACACTTAGACCGCAAGATGTCCCACCCTCCATTTTGAGCCGCACTCGAGTGTCTTCACCTGTTGTAGCCGTCACACTGTCTCTCCTGATCGAACAAGCCTAGATCCAATCGGTCGCTATTAAGCATCCCTAATGTGATGCCCGCTTGCTCCTGGCTGTGAGATTGCTCCTTAAGCGGCTGTCGGAGACTATTAACCCTGTCACCATCATATTCACAGCATATTCGCCGAGGGATGGGGTAGTCCCCACTACCCACTTGCAGTATACATGCCGAGATGGCGCGTCCATGGAGCGGCCATCGTGGTCGATCAAGACCATCGCTCGGGATATAGACTTTGTACGATTGGTCGTAATCCGAGCACATATAATATATAGAAAGAAGTCAAGATCTAGGCGGTACGTATGGTACCTTTTAAGGGTTCATTTCTTGACGTAATATTTTCCTTATTTCTAACACATGTAGGGGCTGCCTAACATGCTTATTAGATTCTTATAATATATGTATAAGTAATCGAGTACGCTTGGTAGGTCTCTCTGTGACAACATTCCTATCAAAATGTAGCAGACGGTGGCAAGACTGCCCTACTTCCTATTTAGTTAGGGCCCCACAGTTGCGTAGGTAAGCCCCTTGCATTGAATCAGCTTATGCTCAGTTTTGCAATGTTGTTTTGGGAGTTTGATGTTTGAAAGGGCCAGCCCGCTAGTGGTGAAAGGCGAGAGCAGTGCAAGAAATGTCGAATTCTTGCTCAAGGAGCATATTTCTGGTCAGGCAGAGGGGCCGCTTCTTTGCTTTCGAGCTCGAGGCTAGATAAGCACTCAAGACTTGTTCTGCGCGCCGCGGATGTGTTCGAGTACACATAAGAAGTGCTGCGGATAGCCAACGGTCCATGTATTCAAAGTACATTTGAAATCAATAATCCAATCAGGTTTTACCCCTCACAATCAAACCGTCACTTTGGATAACAGACGTGAGAAGAACATTGGCGAGCATGACTGTCGGCTGGAGGTGATAGATCAGGGATGGCGGGATCTTGGTGCATATTCACGAAAGAGTGCTGCACTGATTCTTTGATCGCTGCCTATGAGATCTGTAATAATTCATTCTATACATGTAATAAAGCGCCGAATGTGACGTCGGAGTTAGTTTTGTTTGTATCCGGTGAGCTGCAGAGGCAGGGGTTGCCAGTTGATCTCGGAGACCTAGAAGCAGGTGATTGTGTCAGCCATCCTCTCCGATTGGCCAGTCGTACTAAAATATGAGGGAGGAGAGAATAACACCCGCCCAAGACGCTGGTTAGTTGCATTACCACTCGGTTGTAACCCAGGCAGCTGTCATATTCCATGCCTGTGATCCATACCCGTGTTTGAAGTACCCTTGGCAGACGTTCTGCGTAAGTATTTCCCAGTACCGAAACACTCAATACCGTAAGAATTGAGAACGAGGCCCTAAATATTTACATTGCACGAGGCTGTTGGATAGGTGGGTGGATTATGAGTTGTAGAGGTTATGGAGTGGTGGGCCAGGTCTCCTTGGCAGAAGCCCTCAAGGACTGTACAATCCGTTCCTTCCCCCCACAAGGCATGATGGCTCGGCGCAGCATCTCTCCCTGTCACACTCAGCAGTGCAAACCCACTGGCTACTCTCGCGTTCGTGAGGTGATGCCTGTGCCGGCCATCAGCCCATTGCACGGCCCTGAGCATGTGTCCAGAGCGTGATATGGTTGGTTGCCTTAGGATGCAGGGTCTTACCCATTGACTGACACTGTTACAGACCCACGCTAGTATAAGTAGCTTCCTGTACACAGTACTGCTGTGGGATCCCCTCCATTGCTTCTACATCACAATACAACCACCAGATTGATTCTGCTGCAGACACCCCCCAAGCCCCAAATGTCTTTCGGAATGCCCATTTTCCTCTATTCTTTGATCTCCGCATGTTGAAGGCGATAGACTTGGCGACCTGCTATCTATCAAAGTTCTACTTTCCGTTATCAAACAATCCCTTGTGGCGGCCTATGCGAACTACTATTATTCGGCATCATATACAAGTCGTTTCTCACCGAACATGAGTGTACCCTGCGTTTACAGCCCCGCTATGCAGGACGGCGAGACTGAAGCCGGCACGGTTGTAGGCAACGCTCCAAGATCAGTGTGTGACCTTATCGACGACTGGACTCACAGACAACCGGACCACCCCGCTGTACTTTGTGGACCGAAAATAGTCACATACCAACAGCTAACAGATGCCTCTTCGAGACTCGCACGACTGTTGATAGCCAACAAAGTTCAACCGGGTGATATTATCCCGGTCCTGGCCACCCGCACATGTGAGATGGTTGTAAGCTTTCTTGGTGTTCTGAAGACTGGGGCATGCTATGTTCCTATTGATATCGAGGCCTGGGGCGAGGACCGCATCAAGGCCACACTAGAGAGAGTTTCCGCACGTGTTGTCATCAATCTCGGCTCTTCGTCTTATCCTGGCTATGACATCGTCTCGCTTCATGATGTGGAGGCCGTGTATGAGACCGAATCTGCTCATCTGCTAGAGTCTGCGGGCGAGTTGCCCCAAAAGAATATCAAACCCTTAGATCTGTTATACATCGTTTTCACTTCGGGGACCACTTCCAAGCCGAAGGGGGTGATGATACCTCATTCCGCTCTTTTGAACTACGTAACACAGGGCGATGAAGAAGCGCCCTTCAATACCCTACCCCGCCCCGAGGATAAGTCACTGCTTACTTACTCGCCGGGGTTCGACGCTGCAACTGGCATTATCTTCTCAACCATATGCAATGGTGCACAATTGATGGTGGCTAGTATTACGGATTTTGAAACCTGCGCCACTGAGGCCACCATTCTTACAACCACGCCATCAATGTTATCAGCTATTCGCAACATTTCTGAGTGTTCCAGAATCAGAACCCTTATTACTGGCGGTGAGCCAATACACCCTCGACTCATTGAAAAATGGGCCGCTCCAGGTCGAACCTTCTACAACGGATATGGTCCGACAGAAACGACGGTCAGCATTATTATGGGTAAAGTCGAGCACACAAAACCTGTTACCCTTGGACGTATTATGTCTAACAGTGCTGTTTTTCTGCTTGATGGAGATACAGAATCTGATTACGGAGAGATTTGTCTTGCGGGCCCTGGTTTGGCAACCGGATACTACCAAGATGCAATACTAACGGCCCAGAAATTCGTGTACTGGCATGGGCATCGGATTTATCGAACCGGTGATTTTGCCCGTCGCACTGAACATGGGCTGGAATATGCTGGGAGAGCTGACAGTTTCGTCAAGAACCGCGGATTTCTGGTGAACCTCGATTCACAAGTAATCCCGGCGTTATTAAGCGAAGACGCACAATCAGCAACCGCTTTCATGTTTTGCGATCAGCTGGTGGCATTTGTTGAGCCGGAGACGATCGACACACGGGCGCTTCGTCAGACTCTATCAAAGAAACATGACGCTTTCCTCGTACCGGATCTGATCCGGGCAGTACCGATCATACCTTTAACGGCAAATGGAAAAGCCGACAATCGAAGTCTCCAACTCCTGCTGGAAGCAGAAAACTCGCGTGAAATTGAAGACAATGACTCAAATGGCAAAATCTTGCCCGAGCAGTCAAAGTTAACCGTGTTGAAAATAGCGATCTCCAAAGCAATTCCCCAAAATGCCTCAGAAATTCCGGATGACTGCAGTTTTTTCGAGCTTGGTGGTAACTCTCTTGCAGCACTCAAGGTTATGTCTTACTTGCGCAAGAACAATATGAGACTTGGGATCCGTGATCTCTTCAATCAGCCAAGTATACGTGCCGTGAGTTCTGCCATTGATGAGCACTCTTTGAAGAAAACAACAACCACAATCAAGTCAATCGAGTCTAAGGATGAAGCAATTAGCCACAAACATGGTCTAGATGTTGGGCCAATGACTTTTCTACAGGCAAAGATGATCCAGGCCAGCTTGAAGACTCCAGGTGCCAATACCATGCTCCTTCGCATCCATATTCCTCACCAAGACACAGCATTGGACACAGCCGGACTTCGGGAGTCTTGGCGCAAAGTGTTCAATAAGTATACTATTTTCCGCACTACTTTTGATCTAAAAAACGACCTGCAGTATGCTGCTAGATCAGGTCTAGAGTTGGATTGGAGCGAGGAGGTGATCGCTCCAGATCAACTAAATGGCACGATTGAGGCTAGATCACTTGAGATTCGTGCCAAAATATTGAACGCAAAGCTACAGGGTGGTATATTTATACCTGTGAATATATTCCATCTGATTACTGTCCCTCGGGTGAAATCTGTGCTCTTATTTTCTGCACATCACGCCCAGGCCGACGGCTGGTCGTTTAGTATCATACTGGACGAAATTCAAGCACTTCTTGAAGGCCGAGTATCACCACTACAGAGAAATTCTCCGAACTTCACCCGCATTGCGCTCGCTCAAAGAGCTAAGTCAGGTGACCTCGAAGATACTCAGTTTTGGTCCAGTATATTCGACTCTTGCTCAGATCTACCGAATATCACTCTGCCAAGGCCGCCCTCTACCCAAAGAAAATCTGAATGGAGCAAATCCACGAGACTTGACCTTGGCTTCACTCTTGAAGATCTAGAGAACGCAGCACGGCTCCTGCGGGTAATACCATCGACCCTTGTCTATGTGGCCTGGGGCCTCGTCATGTCAAATTACACTTCCTCGGACCGTATCGCATTCGGTGCTGTTCTCTCAGGGCGTAATCTCCCTGATGTACCTGATGTTGAGAATGCCGTGGGACCTCTGCTTAATACTTTGCCCTTTCCGATTGGATTCGAAACCTATCAGACGATAGCGGAAGTCCTCTCTCAAGTCAATAGCAAGCTTTTGCAGGTGGTCGAATCTCAATGGTCTGCGTTTGAGGTCATGGCCAAAATAACTGGCGAGAAGATCAACGCAGCACTGCAATCCGTAGTCGTCACGGAATACGATGTACCATCTCCATCACAGTCGGCATGGGCCGTGGATCGCGAAGACTTGATGGAATTTGGGTTAACATTGCTCATAGAGAGGAAGAGTCAAGATGGACTTACGTACAGCCTCAATGAGATACATCAGGATCTTCAGGCCAGAATTCTCTTCGACAACTCTCAGTATACTAATTCCACGGTCTATGGGCTTCTAACACATTTCAGAAACGCACTCATTGGGCTTATGAACCGGGAAAATACATCCGTAAAGGATGTGCGAGACCAAATCATGGACAAGAAGGAGAGGACTTCATTGATTGAAGTCCCGAAAGCATTCAACCAAGCCTCTGACATAGGATATGATTTGAAAGCCCCTACAATCAAAGATTCTTTTGAAATTGGTGTCTCCAATTGGCCAAATGCCTGTGCAATCGAGACTCCTCGAGGCGTACGATTGTCATACCAAGAGGTGGAAGAACTTGCTAACAAGGTAGCAAGGCGTCTGAGACAGCTCCTCCAAGACCGAGTACCCAAAGACGTAGTTATTGGAGTTCTCTCCGACGGCTCGTTACATTGGGTCATTGCAATCTTAGCTGTGCTGAAGGCTGGCTGTATTTGCTGCCCCATTGACGTCAGCCTCCCAGAGAAGCGGATCAAATCTATAGTAAAACAAAGCGGTGCTTCTCCCATTATAGCCGCGAATCAGGCCTGCGGCAATAGAGTCAACTCCAAGGAGATTTTACCGAGCATTGTGGTTGACCAATTTCTTGATACATCACCGGACTACCCTCATAGTCCGCTCCCTACAGTCTCACAGAGCACTGATGTTGTTTACCTAGTCTTCACGTCTGGGAGCACTGGAACACCCAAAGGTGTGTCCACAAACCAATTGAAAATTAGAAGTAAAAGGGGCGAAACTACTGACATCAATATTGAATAGGAGTGCCATTGCACAACCTCTCTATCTTGAACTTCTTACGAACTCCTGAAGCACGACTTTTCAGCAAACCCGGCCGGCGTATCTCCCAGTTATGTGCTTTAGGTTTGTCATCATTGGTTTATGTTATAGCGCCGTGAGAAGAAGATCACTGATCCACCTTTGGCTTAGGCTTTGATATGTGCTTGGTCGAACTCTTTGCCTCTCTTACCTACGGGGGCACTCTCGTGCTCAAAAACCTGGATGACCCATTCGGACACCTGAAGCATGTAGACGCAATGGTCATAACACCGTCATTACTATCAGTATGTGTTCCAGAAGACTACAAAAACCTGGATGCAGTGCTTCTTGCAGGTGAACCGGTATCACAGGCACTAGCCGACACATGGGCAACTAAAGTGCCTACTCTGTTGAATTTCTATGGCCCAAGTGAGGTATGTTGAAATGAAACTTACACAAAAGGATTCGAAATCTACCTACTAAAACCATATGAAAAGTGCGGTTGCGTCTCATCAGGAACGCGACTGTCGCCCCACCAAGACGTCAATATCGGAAGGCCCATCTCCGGGTTGTCCATCTACATATTGGACCATCACCAATGTCTCGTACCGAAAGGTATAATTGGCGAGATCTATATCTCAGGTGTCCAACTCAGCAAAGGCTATTGGAACAAGACCAAGGAACAAAGAATGGAGTCACTCTTTAAGAAGAACCCATATTCGACAACACCCCACGACAGTGTCATGTATCGCACCGGGGACCTCGCATTTTGGAATGACGATATGAATATTTCGTATGTGGGTCGTACTGACAATATGGTCAAAATTCGGGGCTTCCGAGTTGAGCTCGAAGAAGTTGAGACTGCCCTCATTGCTGCCGGTGGTGAATCCATCAAAGGCGCCGCTGCTGTCGCCATTGGTGGTCATGGACCCGAAGATCGCTTGCGTATTGTTGGTCTAGTCACTCCCGCGAATGTTGACCTGGAAACTTTGCGGCTCAAACTAATCAATTTGCTCCCCCACTACTCCCGCCCCTCGCAAGTCATTGGCGTCTCTGAACTACCTCGAACTGCGAATCTCAAGCTTGACCGAGAGGAACTCAAACATATGGCACTGGCCTCTCAAGCAGAACCTGAATCCCAGGATGCGGCTTCTCGAGGGGATCACACAGAGGAAATCAAGCTGTCTCCAACTGAACATCTCGTTGCTGAAACCTGGAAGAGGTTGCTTCGTCTACCTAAGCATGTTCGAATACAAAGAACAGATGACTTCATCGCTTTGGGTGGCAACTCTGTGATGGCAATTGCAGTGGCTCGCCATGTCATGAATGCCATGCAAAATAAGAACGTCCCTTTAGTTCTCCTCCTGCGGGAGACTAGTCTCCAAAGCCTAGCTGCAGCTATTGACAAGGCGATTACACCACTTTCTTCAGACTCACCACAGGAACACATTTCCTTTTCTTTGTACTCATCGGCAACGAGAATCAGTGAAGAACGCCACCCACACAGCATCTCCAATGCTCTTCCTCTGTCCTACCTCGAAAATGAGATGTTTCAGGCTTATAAGACGTCAAAGGTGAAGTCTCCATTCAATACAGTGGTCTCCTTAGTCGTCACAGGGACGGTAGACATGGACAAATTATCCACCGCCTTCACTGCTCTCGTACGCCATTATCCGGTCCTTCGGTCACGTTTTATGACGTTCGAAAGGCGCGGCATTCGCATAATCGCGACAAAGCCCACCTTCCCGCTTCGCTTTTCTGGCGACCAGTTAGATCGTGGACGGCTCCAAGGTTTAGTCGACGAACCTTTTGACCTCAGGAAGGATCAGCTCCTAAGAGTGGTGCTGTGGGAAAAGGACGCGGCCGAGAAGCAGCTGGAGATTGTGCTCATTACACATCACATCATCACTGACAAGGCATCTTTGTCAGTGATGCTACGTTGGGTGAGTCGAAAGTATGCCGAATTGACAGGTGAAAGTGACCCGGCAACCCAAAATGTGGCCCATGGACAACAGGTCGCTCCTGAGCCCGAGAAGAGAACAAGCGACTACCTCGATTGGGCGCAATGGCTTTCACAGCAGAAAGAAGTACCATCCTCGTTGCAAAAGCAAGAGCGTTCCCAATTCTGGAAAGACCATCTACATGCAGTACCAGTCATACCACAACTTCAACTACAAGGTCGAACGGATTTAGCAGGCTGCCCAGGTACCACCCGCTGCTTTCATATTAGTCCACCGGCGGAACACGCCACGCGGTATTCTCAGCGAATTGCCGTTGCAGCTACGGCGCTCACCCTGAAGGACTTCTTCGGCACACACGACTTCGTCCTGGGTCTTCCCTATGTGAACCGCGACGACCATGCGACTGCGGAAATAGTTGGCTTTTTCCTCGACCGTTTGCCCCTTCGGATCCGACTTGATGGGAAACCCGGTCATGGCCCAGAGTATTGCACCAGTGTCCTTGAAACGATTTCCACTGAAATTACTCTATGTCTCAGCAATTACTTACCATACACGGAGATCCAAGACGCAGTAGGAATCGAGGGGTCACAATATCATGGACGCCCAGTTCTGATGGACGCCATGGTCGTTTATGACTGGTGGTCAGACTCACTCGAACATTCCCTCTCGCTTGGACCTGACGTCAATGTGACCCAGTCCCAACAAGGATTCCATCCAGATGGAAGCCTAATTCCTCTTCTGTTTGGGTTTCTCGAAGAGCAAGACGGGGGATTAACTGTCAACATCACTTATAACACTGACATCATCTCAGATGAGCAGGTCAATGCTGTCATTGACAGATTAAAGGTCATGGTGGACGGTTTTTCGTCGGGTTCTCTACCAAAGACGACTTCATTTGCTTGATGAAAAGGGCTTACCAATGTAATTAATTACGAGTATGGACTGAGATGATAATTGGCTGCAGGCCTAATATGTGAGGGCCACATGTTGAACGAAAGACACGCCAGTCTCAGAAGCTCATACAATCTCTCAAGCTATTCTTCATCAATTGAATGCAGAACTTGCGCGCATGATTCACGAATTTACTAGCACAAGGTAGGTTATATTCGAATCAATCGCATACTTGGCAAGGTAGATGACAGAGCTAGTGTAAGCGTCGGGGTAAATTCATAATATGCTTCGATCCAGACAAAAAGATGCGATACAATGTATTTAACTACCGCCACGACTGAAATTCTAACTTGACATGTTGTCCTAGCTCCTGCATCGTCACTGCCAATCTCTGCAGCATCTGTTGCACTGGCTCCACGTTCAAGGCATGGTATACAGGCGAATGTGCCGACGCTGCCACCTCAAGGGCCATCTTGTCGGCACGTAGACGCATGGTCACGAGGACCGAACTGCTGCTCGCCAGAACACGACTTGTGAGAATGTTCTTCACGAGGACTTGGTCTGCCTCGGGGACTTTCCATGTACCGACCTGTACGACAGTAGCAGGGGGGGGAAGCGTCGGCGCCTGAGGTCCGTCTATCAATGTGTCTTGCGGGAATGAACATCTGGGTATTGTATTTTTGAGATCTCGGTTGTTACATTTTGGTTGGTGTTGACGTTGCTGTTGTTGGTATTCTATTTGTATCCAGTTCATCACCGTCTGTAGGACTTTCGCCAATAGTAACAGCACCGTAGAATCTGGGTGGCAGCTATCGCAGTTTAGAACCCCCTGGACGCAGGCAAGTGTCCCGTCCGTCTCACGCAGGGCCGTGTCGATCTGGATCTGGCCCTGAGACTGGTGCTCCAAGTTGTTAAGGTGGCACAGGTGGGCAGTCAAGGTCTTTAGACAAGGGCAAGATAGAGCTCCGGATGGGACGCTTTCCTTGGAGAATAATAAAGGACTCTCTTTCAGACTATCACTAGTCGATATGGTAGGTGAGAGAGTTTGTGCGTCGATCATAGGAGTTTGCGGCGATAGAGCGGAAGAGGAGACCGTGGCGATGTCAGACAATCGTTGTTGGTAGATGGTCGTCGCCACGGTCTCCGTTGTCGTCGGTTGTGCTTGAACTGGCTGCGAGAAAATGAAATCATGGGTCATGCCGAACAGGGATCCCTCCCACCTGTTGTCCATCCATGAGTTGTCGGTACTCCGAGTACCCATATTATCGTTTCCTTCAACGGTGGCGGCATTGCCATCCATGGCTCCAAGACCTCCCATTGCGGCCGTGTCCGTCGCGGTCGCGATGTTCCGCCATGTGGCATCCGAATAATACATGGCAAATAAAGAGGGCGAATGTGCTTGTTGCATCTCTTCCTTGCTGGTGACGTTGTTATCATGCACGTCGTGCCACTTCACCTGCATACCGTAAGCCCGTGTCGAAAACTTGAGACTTTACGTCTTACGCACTCCGTTTTGCATCCGGTTCCGAGCGACTCACCTCTACAAACTGCTGAGTGTCATCAAGGTGCGACGCCAAATGGCAAGCCGACTCGTATTGTTCCGGGCTTTGGACATTACCGGACGCACTCGTTGTCGACTGGACTTCACCGTCGTTCCTTATTATTGGGATACGCTTCGTCGTACTAGGGAACATGGCAGTCTCTTGCACCAAGCCCTTCCGCTCCTCACTCAAGCTACCACTGTCGTCGTGAAATATCTTTATGTTGGGGGTGCGATGATGGCACGCTGCCGCCATCCTGGCTAGTGTCACTTTATTATGGCTTCCTTTCGGCTTGCCTAGCTTCGCCGCCAGACTATAGTGGCATAGCCGGTTCCTACACGCAACCGACGTCAGTTGGCCTAATGGAGCGTGCGACTAGTATACCCCTATTCAGGGTAACCGGTTGGGAGAGTCAAACACATTGCGTGCGGCATAACATGCTACTCACAATTTACTGCACTTATTGCATGGCTTTCCTTGAGATTATGAGAAAATAAGTTAATATCGTAAGCTTGTATTGTCATCTCTGAGAGAGAGATTGGTTGGCCTCTTCTCTCCCTTGCACACTCACCACCTGGGCAGCGTATTTTCATGCCATGGCAAAGGTCGCAGGCCTGGCGCAGTTTGAGTGCTGGAGCCGCATCGGTTGGCTTTCTTGTCACCGGCATGAGCACTGATGACGGGCAAACGAGAAAAGTTAGTTAGGCAGTGATTCATACCTGCACGGTTCTTGCATCGCCTTGTTATGAGGGTACATTGAAGATGTTTATCCTCCCAATCCTCTGGGAGCTATACCCATGAGGAATGTTGGTGACATTGGCCTATGCATACAATCTTGGTGATACCTGCCTAAACCTCGGCAGCACATGTGTGTGCATCTCTCTACACCTGCTTCTTGAAATAAGGAGTATTCAATGTCACGGAGGGGAGGAACCGAGTCCTTCACGCACACTGGATCGCCACAGTAGGCGATCGCAAGAGAGGGCCTAGGCCGAGAAGTCCACCCGCCAATCTGTGCTGGATGTTGTATGATTCATGAGGGGAAGGACTGTTGGAAAAGGCGGACATGCGATATGCTCATCTACCTGCTTCCGTCGCCTTGAATTGCACCACGATGATCCAGGGCGAAGGGCGAGCAGGGGCTGTCTGTTTGCCGACGAACCATACTGCTCTCTGGAGGGCGTTTCTGTGTAGCCTCTCTGCAATGTTCAGCCCAATGGTGACGACAAACAAGAGAGCCTGCATCGGCAGATAACCGCGTACCTCTCACTTGGCCTCCTCCAAGCGGAGTAGTGAATGGTCTTATGCATGGTATTTTTTGCGGCTGACCCAGCTCCACGCATGTAGCAGGGAGCATGAATGCATACAATGATGCGACACCCCCACATCCGCCGCCGTATCTGGACGAATACGGATCCACCTCAATCACTCTGGTCCCTCCAGGTACGAGGCTCTGCCCCTACATCCTCGCCGCTAATAAGAATCTTCTGATAAGAAAGTACCATCAATGGGGAGGTATTGCAACGTCAGTGAATCCTGCAAGAAATCTCAGGGAAGTTGTTGTTAGTACGGCTATAACCCTTACATGACAGATGTGGAAAAAGTAAAAGAGAAAAAGCCTGTCGTGGGGTGTTAGCACATGCAGTTGAGCGGCGCAACGAATACTTATTGTGATATGATCCAGATTCACTTCGTTGCACCTGAGGCCTGAGTCTGGCCAATAACCGAGGACACTCGCGCTTCACGCATGGTTGGACAGTCGGGGGGATTCTCGAGACAGGGCCGAACGTTACCGTCTCCAATTCTAGGCAGGCACGCTTCCCCCCTCCCCCCCTGGTTACCCTCCATCCCGGTCATGTCGATTCTTGGCAGGAGGAGGGGTTGGTAGCTGTACCTGTGGTAGCAGTCAGTCCGACTCTTTTTCTTCGCTACTCACATAGGTACCATCCGCGAGTTCCGGGCTAGAAATCCCAAACGCGATGATACCCCATATTCATTATCACTGTGGTCTAATTACCACTTGCGACGTCGCAATCCTATCCAGTACTACGTAGCTATGTAGATTGACGGCGTGGTCTCCCCCCGGCTCACCTTCGTAGTAATGCATTATCGTACAAGCATCTGTACAGTCTCTCGACTGAGTCCTGCATATTTGGGTAGGTTTGATACATAGTAGGTAGATATCGGCTTACAATCCGTCTTGGAGAAGCTCAGTGAGCTTGGGGGCCAAAGGCTGACTGATGCTGCATGGTACATCTTGATACCTGGCCTGAGGACATCGGTGCATACATTATTCAGAATATGTATGTGCTTAATGTCATTACCGGTGGTATGTATGTATCGATAATTTGGTGATCATCACCTGCAGCGTCGTGTGGGTTGGCATGCTGGTAAGCTTCCCCTTGGTGCCGATTTCGTTATAATAAGTACTCGAATGCCTAACTGATGCTAGAGGCCTGGAATCAAAGATTTGAGTGAAAATACTGCGACTAGAGAACCAAATGTAATTGATCAGAAGAATAAATGTGTTTTATTCTACTAGCGGGTTGAGTTTTAAGACCTACAACCCCTTGCGCTTTGCTCAATAAACCTACCAGTGGCAGTTCTACCATAACTCTTCACCTAAACCGGTCTCATAAGGGTGTGATCTCTTTTTTTCTTATAGCTTAGACTTATAGGGATAAGCTATAAGCATAATCTATGTGTTCTAAGTACTGCTTATAGCTTATCTCTACTATAATTATACTTATTTCTGCTTCCTACTGCTTAACAACTATAGCTAATGCTAGAGCAGAATTCTTTCTATTTTCTTGGCAAAAGTTGTCTGCAGCTCTCGGGCTGATTATTTCTGCTTATTTGGCCAAGTTACAGTAATTAACCTACTATAACTATAGTGCACTTTAGCACATCGCACTACTATAATTATAGCAGGTATTATAGTGGTATCCTACGCACACAGTCAACACCAAAATCGCCGTCGCCAACGCGTTATACACTCAACTGCAACCTTACATACGCGCCAACACCAATGCCAACATACCTCTTTTACCACCACCCTCGCCACCACCGCCCTTACCACCACTGCATTCGTATAAGCAAAAGTGATAATTTTTGCAAAAACATGATTACGATCAGCCACTGCTAGTTGATTGGTAGGATTTTGCCCTACAAGCAAGCGCATTTGGATCTTCTGATGACAGGGATAGCACAGGGCATAATTTTAAGCCATAAGCAAAAAAGAGAACACCACCTAAATCCGTCTAGACAGTAATTTGAGGGTGCCTCCAAAATAGCAAAGCGGCCGGTATCTGTGCGGCGGCGAAAGCAGCAAGAGCTACGAACTGCAGGTTGTAGCCTCCCGCGTAGACGAGCCTGACAGCATCTCCATCTGCACCCGCACTTGACGGCAACGTATCGACTGTACTCAGACCTAGAGACGCGATTCTAGGTTTGGTATATCCATTCAAGACCGAGTTGACAACAGCAGCAGCCACTGCACTGCCCATCATCCGGAACTGGCTCGCCGAGCCCATTACCAACGCTTCCACCATATGTCAGCATGTCTTGTTTCTAGTAGGTATTTCTCATAGAGGAATCAAGGCGTGAAAAGGGGCGAAGTAAAAGAGCCATCTATCAACCTACCTCGATCCCTCTTCTCCGCTACCTGAGGCACGATGACAAAGAGCAGCGCAAGGTTCATGCCGCACCCAAACCCACTAATGATCTCGAAGCCGTAAGTTCGCGGGAGCAGTTCGGTGGTGATCGGCAGCGTTCCCAGAAGAGCAAAGCCGATGACTTGCAAGATGGCGCCCGTGAGTATAATCCAGATGGGCGGGATCTTGAATTGGCCCGATACTTTAGCTGCGAATCCTGTCCCCAGCGGCGATGCCAGAGTGAACGGGATCAACCTGATACCCGCATCAAGGCCCGAGAGACCGTTCACGAGTTGGAATTTCTGTGGTAATTGATAGACCGCAATGACAAACGGTCCTCCCAGGAAAAAAAAGGTGCTAGAGTATTTCGCATCAGTCTTGTGTGATGTCTTACAGTGAAGGCTTGGGACAAGCCACCGTCTAACTTACAAGAGTATTGCGGATACAAAGCGATTAGAGAAGAATCTTGAAGGTAGAATAGGTTCCATTACGCCGTCATTTTTGGTAAGATGGTGCTCCCAAGTCAATAAAGATATTGTGAGCACGCCGCCCAACACCAAGAGTGTAATCACGTATGCAGATTTCCAGGGGAAGAGAGAACCAGCCTCTTCAAATCCAGCAGTCAAGGTAACGATGGACAAGAGCAAAAGTACAGCTCCAAGTACGTCAAGGCGACGCAGCGTCGACTGAGCCCTGTGAGGATGGTGAGTAGCTTGAGGATGAGTTACCTGGCCCTGTAATGGGAAATCTTTCGGCATGCCGGCTAGCACGCATGCAAGACATATGGCCGCGACAGGTACACTAAAGATCTGGGTTAATACAACCGGTCTTCCTCATGTTCAATGTCGGCGTGATGGCATACTTGATTATGAAGATCCATCTCCAGGTAGTGTTCGAACTGATGACACCTCCAATAATGGGCCCAAGAAGAAGACCAAATGAGACAGCTATTGAAAGTCGAGCGGCGGCGACAGGAAATTTAGGCACGGGGTAGAGCTCTGCCGAGATGATGGTCCCGAGTGAGTACGCGCCCCCACCGCCAATACCTTGGAATGCACGAAACACGATGCTAAACAAAGTTCCATTAATTGCTTTCTACAGGCTTTTTCTTTCTCTGCCCGGGCCAGGGAGGAGCATTTGAATAGGATGCACCCACAGTTGGTTGATGGTTTGCGCAGCGCTACACGCAGCTGAAGCGATAAGGAAAATGACGACGCAAGATGCGTATAAGGGACGTCGGCCATACATGTTGCTGAGTTTGGCCGAGATGACAATGATCGCTTGACACGAGATATTATTAGCCAAGCGCACAGTCTAGGCGATCCTTCTCAACTTCAAGATGGCACACTCACAAACATAGCCAAGGAGGTAGCTTGTGAGCAGCCAACTACTTTGATTCGCGCCCCCAATATCTGTCGTGATGGCAACAATCGAAGTCGCCACAACCGGAATCTCGAAAGTCACCATAAACATCATCACAGCCAAGCTGGACATATTATCAGCATGAAATCACTGATACAGGCGGGACACAACCGGTAAGACAGAACTCGACTCACGAGGCGAATACTGAATGAACTGGCCATCCCTCAAGATAGTGCGTCGTCGTCGGGCTACTTTCTCGTGAGTAGGAGTCTCAGCCACAGATTCGTTGAGACTTCTGCTCTCACATTTCGTTTCCGGCAGGTCTTCGGGTTGCCTCTCCGTCGTTTGCACCCTGTACCTCTTGAACCTCCATCGTCGGGTTTAATAGATGAGCTGTTACAGACTTCACAGCTTGTTCCGCCTAACTTGCGATAAGAGATGCGGCGACTTCGGATACCGAGGCAGAACATTTCAGACCACAAACCGGTGGAAGTTTGGGCACAGTCACATCAGGTAATCCATTGTCGAGGCAGAACAAACAAACCTACCTTACGTTGTGCGACTGGACAGAGACAGTTGGCTTGGCGCAAACTCATATATTACATGCTTATTACAGTATCGAGACAATCTTTATTACGAATTCACCCCTCGACATGTACCGTTGGGTACCTATACTGATTGACATCTGTCAAAAAGGCGGGTGATTCAGCAGGATTGATTCGTTGATGCAGATCCTTCTCCAAGGGAATTACTCGCCGCGCACGTATATTTTTACTCCCCGTGCACGTATTACCCGATTAGGAAACGGCCAACTTTGCTTCCGGCCCACAAAGCCCTACAAAGTGTAACTAGTACTTACTTTTAACGCTTACTTTACCCTTTACTTACACTTACACCTTTAACACTTACTAAGGCCTTATATGTGCGTGCAAGCATATATGTGTATAACTTTAAGTAGGCTGTCAAGGGGTGTAGTAGCAAAGAGAGCATTCTGATGCACAGTGCTAGTACTTAGTGGGTCATGTATTAATCCAGATCTTAGTAGGCTGCCAGGTCTTAGCCATCCAAATCAGGTAATAGGTGCGCAGGGAGCAGATTCATACGTGTGCAGCAAGTAATTCTCTATTAGAATATATTAGCTTAGGTTTAATTAATATAGCAAAGCTATTTGATACCCTTTATCTTAAGTGGATTTTGCAGTTATTTTTTATAATAAGTACGATTGTATGCTGGCGGATAGCTTGGTAGTTAATATGATAAAATAAATATTCAGGTAATAATGGCCGTCCGTACCCTTGGGGTAGCTACAGCCTACCACCCACCCGACTTCCGCTCGGTTGCAATGGTTTCGCTCCCCTGCCCAGGAGCTGAGGTGGACTGTTGTGCAGGCCCGGCGAGTATTTGCAGCAGAGGCTCCTTTCATCTGTGCCACCTTCCGGAGTTGAACGCAGGTCTCCTTGAAAAACGGCGCAGAACCCGACTTATAGGGATGGCTGATCCAAACGCCGTCTCACTTCCCGCATTTATGTGGTGAAAAGCCACTTAACACATGCCTTTGTCTCCCTTACCTCAAAGCCCTAATTAGCGGTCAAACACAAACATGGACCGGGCCGCCATTCTCGCTCAACCGGCGCTCTCACCCCCGGATGGGGTTGTGCCCAACTTCGAAAACCCTCCAAATATGAACACGCTGGCCAATGGTGTGCTTATAGCCGGCATCATATTGGCGTCCTTTTCCATCCTCTTCCGTCTTCATTCTTGGGTCTTTGTCTTAACTTCTCTCAGGGGCAGACTAGAAGGTGGTAAGTCAGACACATTGGCACTCTCACTTCTCATCTTTTCTTCGAAGAAAATAAGAAAACATGCTGACCAGAATGAAAAGTCCTCGTGATCACCGGCTTTGTCCGTCCCGTCCGTGATAAAACACAGCACCACCGTTCGGCTAACCTAGAGTTCTTAGTTATTTTATCTCGGATATGGAATCTGTCTTCTGCACATTGCGAACGGCGGCCTCGGGTGGTGGGTGCACCAATGGGACGTCACCGTGGCAGACACGATCGATTTTAGCTACGTAAGTCATGTCTTCCCCGATATTCTACGCCCAAGTCGTCACTCTAGTGCAGAAACACCGCTGACTTGATAATACTGAAGTGGGTGTATGTCGCCGGCCTCCTATACAATGTCGGCATCGCGTCAGTCAAGGTAGCTATCCTAATGGAGTGGATGCGTATATTCGCGCCACGAGACCACAACGCCTTCTGGTGGCTCTGCACGGCCATAATATCGCTCAATGTGGCCTATTATATCGCCGCTACCGTAGTCGAGGGATTGCAGTGCACACCCCGCGCCCTGATCTGGGACCCGACCGTGAAAGGGACATGTTTGAACACGAGGACTGTCGAGCTCACGTCCTCGTCCGTCAACGTCATCTCCGACCTGGTCATTCTGATCGCGCCCCAGTTCGTTATCTGGCGCCTGCAACTTTCCAGGGCGAAGAGGGCAGGTGTGGCTGCGATTTTTTCTGTCGGTTTCTTGTAAGTGACTCAGACGCGTCGGAAGTTGAAATACACCCCTTTGTCGGCTCTTGCACACTGTAACTCGTTGTGCTGACGATGCTGATCATGTAGGGGATTTGTCTCTTCCATCGTCCGCCTCACGGCAACCCTAGACTATCTCAAATCCGACGATGGCACGTACAAAGTGTCCGCTCTCGGTTTCTGGGCCTGGAGCGAAATAACGCTCGTCTTCTTGGTATACGGAATGCCAGCAATCCCAGCCTTCGCGGTGTCCTTCTCCAACCAGTGGAATACCTACTACGGATCCTGGACGAAGGGTTCGCGTGCGACCGGTAGCCGCAAGGACAGACTAGACCCCAACAAGCCCCGGAGCAGATACAAGAAATTCGACAAGGAAAGCTTTACCCTCAATTCGCTGGACCTCAAGTCGTTCTCGCAATGGGAATCCAATCAGCCCAAGGACAAGAACCGCCACTTGAACACATCGCCCGGGGGTGGAGTGCTGCGCACCATTGAGATTCAGAGCGATGAAAACGATAGGGGCTCCGAGGGGAACGGTGTGCGAGATGGGGAGAAGATATTGCTTCGTCAACACCCGTGGGTTCAATCGTGATCGGCCAGCTTCTTGGGAACAAGATGTGGATCATACTACCTGAGACCGTTAATTGATCAGGGCCAGAAACAGACTGGGCTAGGGTTGGACAAGGTTTGGTAATACGGTTTCCTATGAGTTGGGATTTGATGACAATATGACTAGGGACCTTAATGTACATGCGCAACTTCTATCTCAAATGCTAGCGGCTTAATGGTTTTTCAAACTGGACTGGAGCTAGTAATTACGGTCTTAAATACCACATACGCGACCAGGCTGAATAAAGCTTCCAAATAAATTTGGGCATAATTACTGAGGTCGCATTTAGCGCCAAGAGGTCGAGGCGACGGCATGCTCGTCTAGGAATGCGTCCAGGAATGTCCCGTTGGAATCATTTGTGCTCCGTAGTGTTATTAGTGGCAGCCATAAGACTAAGGTAATAATGGCCTGGGATCGGGCTATTCAAATATAGTAATGCTTGAAGGATATGCCCCGCGGTGTCGTGTAGCCACATCATTGATCTTGGTCATGAACGGCAGTTGAGGCAACCCTATCCTTCCCGTAGATAGGTCTAGACTCCATTGCTCTAATATTCTTCAGGAGGACAAGACTGGTTGGGGGTTGACAGTTGGCTTCACCTTTGCTCTTTCCTACCTCCTCCTTTCTTCACCCGACTCAGATCCCCGATCATGGTGAGTTCTCAACGACGACAACGAAATTAATATTGGCTTAGGAAGCATAGGGGGATGTCGACACAATTTCCGATATCCCGCATAGACTTGAAACTGAAACCAATCCTTTCAGAGGAAACGGTTTTGCCCCCTAATTCTTGTTGCGGCTCCTTTGAAACATCTCCCACACACTATATTAATCGAGTTTATTGAGGCGCGGGGATGTTAGCGAGTTCAGGAGTACAGAACGGTCTCTACCCAAGACTTCTAACAAGGATCTTCAGCAAATAGATCCAACATCCGCAGGAGCCTTGTTCCCTTCAAGTGACGCACTTGCAACTACTATGATATAATATATATGCACGCGTGCTTCTTGTTTTTGCACACCTGCATTTGTACATTGAAAAGGTAGGCAAAATTGGGGTTGAAACATGGGTCGCTCTGGCCAACTACAAATATTCTCCGCAAAATATATTGCTAAATGTAACCTATTGCTGCTCTCAAGGCAAAAATAAACGCAATGTCCTATAAAAAAGCCATAACCACATGTCTACTCATACTATGTCCCCATACATTTCCCCTGGGTCTTTCCTCTCATCAGTCCGTCAACTCATCTGAGATGCTCGTGTGCTCTCAGTTACGTCCAAAAGACGAAACGAGACGAGTAGGGTCAGTTGAAGAGGAGAGCAAATACCCTAGCAGCCGGAGCCGCAGGTCCAGTAGTGGTTCCAGCAGTTGGTGCCGAAGCTGCCGCCCTTGTTGCACTTGACGCCGGTAACACCCGAGGAGGTGCAGCCGTAGCCGCTCGACTTGAGGGCGTTGAGGAAGTTGTCGCGGGCGGTGCCTGCGGGCAAGCTGGAGCACATGTCGGTGCAGTTGTATGTGCAGGTCTTGCTGGTCTCGGAGACGGCGGAGCAAGTGCGCTTGCAGGCCTCGCCCATGGCGGCCATGCCGAGGACAGTGACGAAGATGGAGCTGATCTTGACCATTTTGACTGATTCCGTGAGATAATATGGGTTAGTGTTCTGTTGTGTGATGCATTCTCCTGTTCGAGGGTGATAGTGATTGTCTTACTGGGTTGCTTGACGGGCTCAAGGGAGATTGATTTGGAGTTGTTTGAGAAGGTTGGTCGAAGATGTGCTTTGTGAGTTGATGGTTGTTGATTGATGAATGAAAGACGCCATCGAGGAGGGAAAAGGCAACATACTTATACTTGAGCAACTCGCTTAGTTGCACTCGAATAACTCGTAAACACCCATCAACTGGCCTGTTCAAGACGAGAAGACTTCGCCCTCGCATTGCTCTCTCCCTCTTCTCGTCTCTGCTGGCTCACCGACCGAGTCCATCTTTTGCCAATCATCTACCCAGTCCTCTTGTCCTCATCCTAGAACAACCCCAGAAGTGTTGTTGTGAATAGGCGGCTAGGACCAAAACGATCACTCATCCGAGGCGGTGCGGCCGTTGTGGTCAGCAGCCATCGTCAGTTACCAGTTAAGTCGAGTCAAGTTGACGATCCATGTGCCAGCTGAACGGTTAGAAGCTTAGCTCGGGCGAGCTGGCTGGATCGGATTATGCGCATCACGGGTTTGTGACTAAGAGAAATAGCATGAAGTGGAAGAAGTTGAAGCTTTGCTTAGCATCTTGTCTTGCTACAGCATATAGCAGCGCCTGGCGTGAGCTGCCGTCTGCCTGCCAGCGGCTTCTCAGCCAAGCTTGGCTGTGGAGCTCTGCATAGGCTATCTGGTGGCGCTTTTAGTGCCGATCGTGCCGTTTTAGGTCACAGTAGGGCTAGGCGAGTACCATTCTGGCAGTCAGAATTCCTTTTTCTAAGTCAGGTCTGGGGAAATCCTTCAGCCTACCCGACCACCGCCTTCACCGGATACCTTCCCACACTCCCAGCCGTCCACACGCCGAGCATCCAGCTCCTGGCTAGACCACAAGGAGCATAGTATAAGGGGGTGGGTCCCAGCCTTTGTCAGGCACACTTGGAGATTGCGACTTTGTAGATGATAGCTCTGCTTCCGCACCACCAATGAGATGATATTCATAAAAAGTAATACCTATGAGATCAGTCTGGACATACATGGAATCCTTCCAAATACGATAGATACGGTTCTGCAGATGCATCCATAATTAAATAAGTCTTGCTGCCCCTAACCTCCTGCTTTGGATAAGGCTGTGCGGCCTCGACCAGTGAAAACACAGTTTGTACGTAATCGAAACTTTATGGACTATTTCCGCATTGGACTATTAGGTAACAGGTCGGTCGCGCAAAGCCAGTCTGGATGTCTCAAGTAGCAACTATAGGAATGATACGACGAATGCGATAATAGTAAGTGGTATTTTCTGCCTAGCTTAGTCGGCTTCACCGCCAATGTCATCAGGTGTGTACAATCTCGGCCATATTAGCCCGTGGTTTGTTCGGGGACCATTACATCAATCTTTATAGTCTCAACTTCTCACTGACGACAGTGAAATAGGCATCGCTCGGAATAGCGTCCGACGGGACTTTTCCTCTGACAGGGTTCTGTCCGAAATTGGAAGAATGGTCTTTCTTATTCTCTTTCTCATTTCCTCAAATTAATAAATTAATTCTGTTCACAAGGCGTCTGATTGGATCTCGCTTGTCAGCACCGTTTGTGCCATCGTTGACCGCCAAGGGAAACGTTTCTCTCTTTCCTTTCCTTTTCTCGGTTCAACGATCAACCCAACGTAGTAACTACATTCTTATCTACGGACCTGTAATATTCTCTCAGGAATGTAATCTCCGCTCTGATCGAGGCTTTTAGCAACCCTTTGGATGTATACAAGTTCGGCAGCGGATTGGAGACGAATGTGAGAGCAACGCATAATCTGCCGGCTCCAATAACCCTCGAGGTGTCATCGAGTCCTGCGCTAAAGGATTCTAAAGCGTTGAATAGCCGAGTCGGCTGAGCGACCATGACTTCGACGGCAACTGAGTACCTACGATCCAAACACTAGGGAAGGCGAGTGATGAAAGGCATACAGGCGACTTCTCGACCAACAGAAGCGTACAGCGAGGAAGATTGTATCCAGGCCTCTACGGTTGACCTCTTTCAACCGCCCTTTAACCTAGCTGCAACTCATAAATGGGCTATCAAGAATGGACTCCATTCCCGTTGCTGATCCACACTAGCCATATGTATTATAAAATGTCTTGTAGGTACTTAGGTATTGATGTTTTGCGAAACTGGTAAACGACGTTCTAAAATCTACCACAAAATCGCCATGGACTCCATGTATACATATCCGGTACTCTCGTACATCTTTTCAATAAGATACCCAACCCTACTCCTAGCCTGTTACGTAATACTATTTTCATCCCTTACCACTCCTCCTCTCATCTGTGGTATCGATCATCACAACGACCGACTTAGTTGCTCTAGTTTCACGAGATAAGTATAAATAAACTCGTACTTGGAACGGAGTCAGGCCAGGCTGTGATAAGTACGTGATACCTATCTCTGTGGATAGTTCGTCATGGCTGCCTGCAATATACCAGTGCGTGATGCTATAGCTCCCTCATGTTGGAAACGCAGGTCACGTGGAGCACTCCACCCCTTCTATTTGTACATATGAATAGTTCCTACATAGTGACCTTCAGGACTATTCTTCATCCTTATCCTTGACAATGCAACTCTATTCACTGCTATACTAACCTTCTCACACCTCACTAAGCTGCAGTGAGAAGAAGACCCCGTTTCGAGCAGCTTAAAAACCGCATCAGTCACCCTCATCGCCTTGCCCCTCAAACAAAAACAGTCCCATCCACCAGTTCGCTAAAAACCTTCCACTCCACCAATCTCACCGCCTTCCCAGCAGGCGGGGCAAAAACCAACCTAATCTTACTCGTCGTGACCTCATCCCAGGAAGCCCAGGTGACACCATTCGCCATAATGTCAGGATACGTGGGTCCATCGACCGCGCGCCAGGAATTCTCACCGGTCAGAATCTCCACACGGTAAGAAGCAGGAACATCGACGCCGTCGCCGGAAAAGAATGCTAGTTCGCAGCTTCTGACGACGGTGTTGGTGCCGAAGTCAATCATGTACCACACGGACTCAGACTCGGACTCGGACTCGAAAACAGATCCGATTGGCGTCTGCCACCCGTGAGAAATGGTGTATGTGTCAGTGGGTTGGGGGAAGAACCACACACGACCGTCTATCGCATCTTGGACTTTATTTGCGTCGGCGTTATCTACTGACACGCTGCCAACAGGGTAAATGCTCGTCTCGCTTGTTGGTTGTAATTGAATGGACTTGGCGACCGGTGCCCTGGGCAGCGGGGGCGTCTTCCGCAGTACAGAAACACTGAGACGTTGCAGATTTTCCGACCTAGCAGCTACTTCCCCGTTGACTTCGACGCTGAAACCGCTATCGGCGCCGTAGCGCGAGCCGTCGACGTCCCATTGTACGGAGACTTCGTTGCCGTGGTAGATGACGCCTTCGAGTCGGAAATAATCCATTTTCTCCTTCGTTGCTAGGGGATTGATCTCTAACACATCATCTGCGCTGGGACGAATGCCCACGAGACCCGAGATGACGAGGTCAATGAAGCTCGAGTGGAAGTAATGCGACGAGCGATCTAGACCCACGATTGGTTGTCCCGTCGCTGGGTCGTAGTCTTCTTCCAGATTGAGATACCCCCCGTGGTTCTTGTTGTAATGCATATTGGCGTACTGACTCAGGAGGTCCACAAAATTGCTTGCGCTGACAATCCCCTCGGCGGCAGTCTTGGGATAGTGGTCCAGAACATTGGCGAGCGCGGCGAGGACCTGCGATGTCTGATACGGCCATACGGGACCGTTCCATTGGCATTCGCGCCTCCCTGTCTCGGCGTCGTAGCGGTACTGCTTCATATAGTACTCGTAAGATGGCTCCACCGTCCGCAGCCCGAATGGTCCGGCCAGTTTGTCGCTGTCGAGGAGATGTTTCCACGATTGCGCGTAGATGGCCAAGTCATCTGGCAGGTCGTGCAGCCACGGCACGTAGCCCGCCAGTTCGCGCCCGCGGATGAAGTCCCAGTATTGAGCGCACTGGGTGCTTTCGTAGTGTCTGTCGATGAAATGCTCGAATGATGAGTTCCACATCGAGGCCCGGAAGTTCTGCTTGATGGCGTCTGCCCTTGCGTTGTAGTCGCTTGCTATGTCTGAGAGACCTGCTAGGTCGGCGATGTTGGCGATAGCTCGTGCGTTTCCGTATTGATACTATACCCCCAGTCAATCAAATCTTAGTACTCGCTTTGTCTGACCCCACGAGAATACTCACCGCGTTAATAGTCGGGCGAAAGCTCACACCGCCACCAAACCCATCAACACCACAGGAAGCATCAATACTCGCGATAGTGTACTCCGTCGCATCCAACAACGGCTCAATATAATACAACCCCTTCGACTCATCAAAATGATCATCCCAGGCCTCATACACCCTGCGCATACCATCCAGAAGCTTCACGATGTCCTCGTGGACACCATCAACGAGATAAGCACCCCAAACCGAAGCCGCCATATTCTCCGAGAAATGCCTAACATCGAAATCGGCACCTTCATATATAAACCTCGCATGGTCGACTCGAAACCTCCTATCGCGGCACCATCTCGCCTCGTTGAAGTGGAACTGCGTAGCGTCGTCGAGCCAAGCGGAGGGGAAAAATTGCCATCCGACGTCGTCTATGAACTCCGTCGTGATGTATCCTTGGGGACCGAGATCGCGCTGGTGGGCGCGGAAGATTTGCCACCGGTAGTAGTACACGTCCGTAATGTTCCTGTCGCTGGATTCGAAGAAGGGGATCCTTTCCCTGTACCAGGCCACGTCGTTGCCGAAGTATTGTTTCGCGAGACTGTCTCTGTCTAGGGATGATCTCGCTGCTTGGGCTACATGGCTGGAGCTCAAGAGGAATGTGGAAAGGATAGCGCTTTCTTTGAAGCCAACCATGGTGGCTTATGTACCTAACTAACTATTGACGTGGATAAGAGCAACATGTAAGTTGAAGTAGTCGCGAGATGAACACACACTCCGCAAATACTCATTCGACACGGAGTATTTCGCAGACCTCATTTTGAAGAAATGCACATAAATACGTATTTTATATGAGTCTTACCCACTCAGTCACGGAAGCGACATTGGTGTTTCCATCACCATTTCACATTCGCAGTCTCTCATTGGAGCGCTTCATCCCCTCGCAAGGTATTTTCCCCAACTCCCCTTTTCGGAAGATATCTACCCTGGAAAAACTTAGCCTCGGTCGGTATTATCTTCCCCAGATCTCTCTACGCCCCCACCAACCAAGGCCAAAGTTGGTAGGTAAGAACTGGTATTAGCAAAGGCTGCCTAACAGCACATTGTAGCGACTACAATTATTCCAGTAGAAATCAAGTATCCGTCCTTGAGGCAGGCGTAGACTCTCTTTATCTTCTCACTGGAGCTTTATTTTAGCTTACTGCAAATTAATGATCTACCAGGTAACTTTTTTACGTAAGTCTTTTACTATTTAAGAATTTGCTTTATCTAGGGTTAGCTTTGAAGTAGAGACCTGTTGTTCAACAAAGTAGACACTTATATGCTCTGCTTATGCTATCTTTGTTAGCAACAGAGGTTGAAGCACTACAGATAATATTAACAAAATGAGGTAATAGTAAACAGTGTGCGTTAAAGCTGTGTACGTCTCTTTTAGCTGGCGGTAAAGACTGTTATATTTTAAAACTATCTGAATAACAAGATAAATTTAAGCCATAAGAGGAGTAAAAGAGAGACTAGGTACATAGGAAGCACCGCAAGGTTACATAAAGATTATGTCCTCTCATTTCTTAGCCCGATACCTGCTAGATTACCGTGTTCCTTTGCAATCCGTAGTGATCTGAGCCAGGTCAGTTCTATCCAAGAGATCTCCTGGGAGGCAGGTGTTTCAACAAAACTAAATGAGAGCCACATTACATTTGAAGCCTAGTTGTCATTCTCAAGAGCTTTGTTGACTGCATCACGCAGTCCCCTCATGTTGTCGTGAGTGGAATGGTTCTCCAGATAAGTTTTACCATCACGCTTGATGTTGATTAAGGCAGTGTGACCTTCAACTGAGTGAGGTTTGTCTTCAATGATTAGGGTAAATCGATAATCCGCCTTGTTAAGGGCATCTGCGATCCTTGTTGTGTTGTCGTGACAAGAGCCGGTCTCCCAGATTTGTTCACCTTTGAAGTTAAGGTGGCATTTTTTGGTGTGTCCTTCAACAGAGTTTGACTTTGGATCAAAGGTCACTTCGACTTTCCCAGTCATGATTTGAATATTTTGTTAGAGAAGTGGAAAGATGTAAGGATAATAATTGATGGTTTCTGTCTGAGCCCTTCCTTTTTGGTTGGAGGATTTGTTCAATCTATATAGATATATAGCATAAGAAGGCTGGTATAAATATAAAGTTGAAAGCTTGCTAGAATTAAATATTGCCGTAATAGCCGCATGTCTAGTTATAACATTGGTATGTATTCTTAGCTTCCTTGCTATAATTGGATCAAAGCTGCCCTTGTAGTTTGTCTAGTAATCCTTGACTGTTCTTATACATATCCAAGATCTATAAAGTTCCACGGCCAGTTGCAAGCTGACCTTCCAATAAAACATACGAGAATATAAGCTAGTTAGGCATAACAATACTCTTTCAAAACTACTACGTCACCTGCATATTGGCTATTTCCTTGCAGTGACTGGCCAAGGTGCATAATATTGCTTAATATTGCTTAATATTGCCTGCCAGCATTGCCTAAGATGGCTAGTGAAAGGTTGCACTGCGTTGGAAAAGTGTGAGAGACAACATGCAACACCCTTTGGAGGGTTAGCAGATATCATTCGTACTAGGCGTACACGTTGCTTCCTGATGCTTTGTAAAATTAGTGGCCAGTTCCACCCCCGAGAACGTCATTGCTGTAATTGTAGCCGTCAATGCCTACGTAAGAGAAGCTATACTAGGCGTCTTTATCTTACTTTCAGGTAGCCGACTGAAGCACTTCCTCGTTGGCTTGTATATATCTGAAGACTGACTGCGGGGTCATAGCGCCGACGTCGTTACAGGTTGCCTAGGTCTTTGCTTTTAGCCTGTCTCCTGAACGGCTCTGGTTGCTGTGGCTCCTTACCTCTTCATGTGAGATTATCTCAAAATTAGGAGTAACGAGCTCTTCTTGCTTCAGTTCGGTAACTAATTTCCCCCAAATAGTCAGCTGCTTTGGGGTGAGTACTGGGTCAGGCCGAGAAAGAAACCCATGTAATTCGCATTCCTGGGGGGAGCAGTTATAGGATCAAAGTCTGTATCTACCGGCTTAGCGCGACGGATGCTTTTGAGGAACTCGCAAGTAAGCTAAATCCTCTGCTCTAGGGACATAGGAGGTTTGTGACAGCCTTGGCATGCCAGTCGGTCTAGCCTCGCTTGTCAATGGCCCTCATGCCAACGGCATACAATGGCATCCTCATGTCAATGGAGGCATACGCACAACAATGGCAGTCAACGGACAATGGCATAATGGCAACTGTAGCCACCACTCCAGAGATCAGCCGTAATTCTGCCAGCAGAATGTGAGAGGAATATGCCTATATAATTTGGCTGCAAAGCCATGTCTTAGATTCTGCTCTTTAGCTTTAGATCTTCCCCCGAATATAGGGCATAGTTGGTCTTTGCACCTACTGCCTTTCTTTGTATCCATGATAAGGCTTATTGACAGAAAAAGCACCAGTGGTCCGCAGCATCTTGGCATCAACCGGGTTGATTAAAAAGAAAAGACACAATTAAAGTAGCTAAACTAAGGACTGGTAGTCTGTGTTATAAATCATATAACTATTTGTTTATTATTAGCAAGCAGTGGCAAAAAATGTTTAAAAGTTCTAGTGCTAATGAACAAATAACTATTAGCCTATTGTAGTGCTTGAAAAAAAAGAAAAGAAAAAGCTTAAAAACTATCAGAGATGGGAGTTATAGAGTGAGAGGAGTAGTATCGTAACGTTAGGTCTATTCTGGTATGTAGCAAAATCCTGCCCTTCCTCTTCTCGAGGGCGATACGATTGCCCCTATATACAGGCTCGCCGCCCCTTCGGCTCCTGGCCCTGCGGGGTAGCAACCGTCTTGGCCCTCCTTGGCTATCTGCTCCCGTGCCCGATTAGACCTCCTCGTCGGCCGCGTTCCGATTAGCCCTCATCCGACCTCTATACGAGTACTATTTGTACTAGTCACCTGTCCCTCAGTGTCTGCCGCCTGGTGACTCCTGACAAAAAAGCAACTAGAATTCCAATAGCCAAACTGATCCTTTTACTAAATACACTTTGCACTGCAAAATTATTACCTTAAGCTTATTATATTCAACCTTAAATATTCTCATACGCTACTAGTAAGCAATATTATGTCCAACTAAATCAACAGATAGTTGCAAGCGCGCCACTTGAAGGAAACAGGGCTCCTGCGGATGACTGTTCTATTTGCTGAAGATCTGCCGATGAGGAAGGAAAAGGAAGGAAATTCTACAATACAGGCCATTATAGGATTTTCTTATTACAGAAGGGCAGGTCAGGTGACTACAGGTCAATGCTACATGAGCTCAATGAGGCCATTCGCATGAGGCATGCGTAGCTCTGAGCCATTGACCTGGCTTGAGCCTACACCTACTGTAACTCAGATCATAACTGAAACCAATAATGCAACAATATCCATGCAGCTGCAGACCATGACACATATTTTAGGGAAATTAATGAAACAAGAGCGCTGTCATTGGTCTGCAGGTATTCTTGACTCAGAGAAAACTGACTTTTTGGAGACAGCCATTTGCTTTCCCCTCTACTTCTTAGCTTTTAGCCGACTACAAACTCTACCTCTCACAGAGAGAAAAATTCATATTTCCTTCCATAATTGTTGCCTAGAAAGGCCATTGGAATGCTTAGTTCAGCAGAAAACAACATATCCTAATTTCTCTAGTTAGGGGTCCTTCAAAATCTCATTTGGTGTCATCTTGTCAAAGCCTTGTCAACAGTCATTCAGTGCCAGTTGGTCTCGGAGGGGGCGAAATCAGGTGCTTCTTAATTGTTCCACTTCACAGGGCAAGAGCGTCGCATCCAACGTGCAATAATAAGTGAGGGGTGCAGCCAATTGCATTCCTAACAACCACCAACTATTGATGCAAGACAAAAGACGAGGTATTAGAAAGAATGCATACATGGGGCAAATAATCATTGTGCCCCGAGATGCAAGCAGCACCTTAAATGCCTAAGTGGACGTTAACAACAGTTCCAATTTTTTGGTTCATAATTTCTCCTTTTATTACCCCGCATGACCTCATAAACAGCATTACCCCATCTCTATCATTCTCGTCCATAATTGTCGGGTTAATCCAACACGTCAAGACTCAAGGGGTCAAGCGAGCTCGTTTACATGTACAAACTGGCTACAGCCGTGATATCCCTCTTGATCATCTCCTGGGCCGTTTGCATCTTCTGATATAACTCAGGATCGCCAATAATGCGCGCAGCATTCTTGACCTCACGACACGTTTCGTCAAGCCTCGTGATGGTGCGGACAATAGTTCCCTCCAACACGTCCGTTAGATCCGTAATATTCTTAAAGCTCATTCCACGAGCCCATTCGTAGACAACCTCCATAAGACCAAATCTCGGCCTCGAGACAAAGTCATTGCTGTCCTCGGCGCTCTGGATGACTTGGCGCTCCGTCTGCACATTGTTCACCTTTTCGCTGATCTCAATGATAGTCTTCATGCCTCGCTCGAGGTTGCCGGTAAGGTTTGGCACTGATTCGGTCTTCTCTTGGAAGACAAAGGCCGACAGTAAGGCTGCGATCTCGGCTGGCTCATACTCAGCAAGGACATTGTCAAGAATGAGCTCGGTGAGCACTAATTCATCAGCTGAGTGAATTTCGCACGCCACTTTGCCCTTGAGCTGAATCCGGGTCTGGTCATCGACAAAGGATAGATCCTTGAGGACCTCAATGCGCTGCTCGTAGTCTGGCAGAAGCTGAAGGTTCTGTTCCGAGAGAGCTTGGCGCAGAGAGGAGATGTGTTCCTCGATGATCCATTGATCATGGCACATGGCGAACTGTATAACGTTAGTTTCTCCGTCCGGGCCCGGCGCGAATAAGAAGGGTATTGGATTGGGCATACATGTTTCAGAAACTTAGGACACTGCGTTGTAACTGTCTTCTGAATGTTAACGACCTCTTGCTGGCGTTTTTGGATTATTTCCTGCAAATTCAAGCTCTTGATCTTAGAGAAGTTGACCTCATCCCAAATATCGGACTCCCAAGTCTTGCATATCTTCAGCATCTTGTCTTTCGCCTTTGCTCTGCCTTCAACACTCTGGAAGAAGTCGGGGATAACTCCATCCACCAACGTGGTTGTGAGGCACTCAACATCGCTTAGGGGTACATGAAGCGGCTTAGCCACAATGTTCCTCTTTTGCTGCGGCAACGCCTTGAGGAGCGGTCTGAAACTCCTCACGAATGGCAAGATGTCTGACGAATCTCGAGTTTCCCGGCCGGTCTTGATCTCGAATACATGGACCGTGGGTTGGCCGCCCGAAACCTTTGTGCTAACGCCTTCATTGAGTAGAATGCCAGGAGTCCTGACGCCGTCTTTGTTCCAAACAATCAGACGTTTCTGAGAAAATAACTTCTTGCCGATGGGTATACCCAGCAGGCCTTTGTATAACTCCTGTGTTAGCTGCTTGTAAGCCATAGCGGCCTGGTGGCACTGATCTATAGTTTGATCGCAGATATTGCACGGCTCCCGTTTAACCTTGGCAAGATCTGCTTCAGACAGTTTAACCGCCTTCTCATGCTCCGGTAATAGTTGTTGGGTGGCATGCTCGGAGAAACTACGCTTAATCATCTCTTCGATTTTCAATGCCTCCACTCGAAGCAAGTTCAGGATCATATTGTAGGTCAATCTGAACTGAGACTGCAGCTTACTAGGCGGGTCTAAGATCATCTTCTGGAGATCGACCACGGGCGGAGCCTCGTCGCTCCCACCCGGAGGAACAATAATGACCGAACCGACGGGGTCAAGTCCACGACGCCCAGCCCTACCTGCCATCTGCGTGTATTCGCCAGGCAGAAGGTTGCGGAACGAATGGCCGTCATGCTTTCGATAACCAGAGAACACGACTGTTCTGGTAGGCAGGTTGAGACCCATGGCGAAAGTTTCCGTGGCGAACAGCACCTTGACCAAGGTTTGAGCAAAGAGGATTTCAACAATCTCCTTGACAATGGGCAATAGGCCACCATGATGAACAGCGATACCTCTACTGAGAAGGTCCCGCAAACGAATAATTTGCGGCAGAACCCTGTCTTCTGGGCGTAGACGCGCGATGGACTTTTGTATAATCATGTGAATATGGCTCTTCTCCTGTGCAGTGCAGAAATCTTGATTACTCAAGGCATCGGCGTTCTCCTCACATCTTTTCTTTGAAAAGACGAAGATGCAAGCCGGCAAGAGGCTCTGCTTCTTGAGGAATTGTACGAGGTGAACCCATAGGTTCTTGTCTTGAGCGACTGATGTGAAACCGCCCGGACGTCCAGCCCGGCCCATATGGCCAGGTGCGTGAGAAGCACGAGGAGGACCACCTCTTCCTCGTCCCTGACCACCCCCACGCTGCCCGCCGCGTTGCTGGCCGCCTCCTCGGCCGTTGCCACCTCTCTGGTTACCACGTTGTTGGTTGCCTCCGCCACGAGCTGGGGGGGCTGGGAGCACCTTGTCCTTGCCCCGCATAGCCTGATCAGCCTCTTTCCATCCCTTCTCCAGGAACTTCTTTTGATGGTCCACAATCTTGTGTATGTTTTTGCCGGCCCAGAGGTAATGCTCGAGAGGAACGGGGCGTTTAGGTGTCGATATCACGTAGATGTCCTTTTGTTTAGTTCTTCCCACCCAAGACGCGAATTCTTTCGTGTTGGGCACCGTTGCCGATAACAAAATCAGGGAAATGTGCTCAGGCAACATGATAATGACCTCCTCCCAGACCACACCTCGCTCGAAATCATTAACGTAGTGGACCTCATCAAAAATAACAAACTCCACGTCGCGGATTAGATCGGCTCCTCTGTACAGCATACTACGTAGGATTTCCGTCGTCATGATTAAACAACTGGCTTCGGGGTTAATTTGCACATCGCCGGTGAGAATTCCAACTTCATCGAAAGTTTCTCGGAAGTCTCTAAACTTCTGGTTGCTCAGAGCTTTGATAGGTGAAGTGTAGATAGCTTTCGTCATATGGCGTGCAGCCAGAGCGATGGCATATTCCGCCACGACGGTCTTTCCAGCTGAAGTATGAGCCGCAACGAAAACAGAATCCCCATTTTCCAGGTGGTAAATGGCCTCTTTCTGGAAAGTATCGAGCTCAAATGGGTATTCTCGTGCCATGTCGGGGACCAGCTCTCGAAAGTTGGGAATGTCCCGGTTAATATCGACCATATGTGCCCACTCACGGCCAGCCTTCCTTGCAGTTGATGCGGCCAGGTTGGCATGCGGCTCTAAAGCAGGGAACTCGACGGGTAACAAGGCATCTATATCTTCGTCATCCCCCTCATCCAGCCCGTCCTCAGCACCGTTAGTATTTATCTGGCCATCTGCCTCATCTTTCTCTGGGCTGTCTTCCGGCTCTTGGTCTAGTTCTTCCTCAACTGCCTTAGCCTCCTTCTCGTTAATCGTCGATTTCTTCTTGCTGAAGTCGATACTCCGATCAAGGCCAGGGGCAACTTCGAGCAGGCCACCCTCAGCACCCAGTTTGATGACACGTTCAAGTTTGTTCTTAGTCCCGTCGGTTCCAGCAACGCTCGATCGCATCATTTGTTCTTCCACGGCAGCGGTAGCTTCAACCCCTTCCAAGCCCCCTGGTGCGAAGGGGAAGAAACCAGCAGCTCCTCGAACGAAATCGACACGGCTTCCGGGCTTTCGCATCAGGGAGGTCGAGTTCTTGGCTGTTGCACTGTTGGCCGGAACGGTAACATTTTTGTAGCCGGTTACCCTGCCTTCTAGCCCTTGTCTTAAGAATCGTGTGACGGTCCGAGTTTGGGTGGGCGCGATCCGAAATAGCTCGGTTAAATCTGACTGGCAGTCCCAACGCTGTTGTAGGCGGTTGAGCCATTCAGTAGAGAATTTATTAGACGGTGTGAGGTACTTCTTCTCGAGCTCGGCTTTCAGTTCGGCAGGGTCTTGCTTTACACGCTTTCGTGGCCGTTGTTGGAACAATATCTCGTCGATGTCGAAGTCGTCGTTTGAAGTATCGGCGAGATGGAGTCTTTGCATAGCTTCCGCAAGCCCCGGAGGCCCTGCATCGCTGGTAGAAGCCATGGTGGTGATTACTTTTAGCGTAAAAACACCAGCATCAGCTTCAAAGCAGACGGTCGGAGCGTAATGCTAGGGTGGCAGAAAGTGGTGATAGCTTGATCCGGATTGAGAGGATTGTAGGTGCTTCCATTTAGTAGGGTCCGTAGCTTAGCAGTTGTGACAGAGGAAGAGAGATACCTGCCAGGTACCTATTTTCGGGCGCCAAAGCCGCAACTGTCGACCCAAGACATAGCTTGCCTACTTTATATACATACTTGAAGGCTAAATGAACCAGACGCACATGGACAACGTTTCTTAGTCTACTAATAGCTTGAGATTTTAAGTCTTTTTTATGAGTTAAAATAATTTCTGATCATTATTTGTACAGTTGATAGATAGCGTGAGAATTAAATTGCCTTCTTCTTCCTAAGGAAAGCAGGTATCTATCACTTGTACACAAAGGTATCGGTACATATGCCAAGCTACAGGCATTACAGATGTACCCCGCCAAATCGTCACAGCATAACGAACAATTCAGTTCTAAACACCCCATATTCAATTCACCTTGGTCAACTTACCCTGTACAGAATATTAGGTAATCATTCTCACCTTCGTTCCTAGGCAAGCCGTCAGCTACCAATTGCAGAAAGCTGAGGCTGTCTCACTCGTAAAACTATGTAGTATGAGTTATTATGTGCAGGTCAAGCTATAATTTCAATTACGCTAGATGCTAGATGATTTCTCCATTGTCTGTCTGTTTGCTTTATCATCACAGTATACCTAATCTTCCCAAGCGGGCACTCTTTCTAGCACTGCGGTAGGTACGCTTTTACACTAACCTAGGGATTCTGGTGGATAACGTGGCATAGGAGTATCTGTTTATTTGCTATTGGGGCCTTATCCGGACGTGGCCTCAAAATTGATATTGGATGAGTGATACTATTGCCCAATCCTATGCTCCACCCTGCGGCCCTGCCAAATGACGAGCTGACAGGATTCCAGACGGAAAGATGCGATTCACGGCAAACCACAACGCTGTCATATTTGACCGCTTAATCAGCCCCATATCACAATCCCCAAATTAGGTATTTCATGTTGGCCTTAAGTGATATGGGATTGAGAAAATTCATATCGAGCACTAAGCTTCCTGCTCGTAGCTACCAAAAATCAACTTAGGATTAGATACGTGAGGATTAAGCGTGGTTCATCAGCAAAAACCCTTACGACTAGCATAAGCTTAACTCGAAGTGTGGAAACTCGGCAGTTATAGATTACAGCCTCCTCCTCTTCCTGGATCTGGTAGGCCTTCGAGAACCCCTTCCGTTGAGAATGCTGAGCTCCAAAATATGTGCTCCGCAGCTTTATAGCTCCTGCTGAGTATGAACCTCGTGCTATTAAACAAATACAAATGAATCTGGTCAGCTGCTAGAAACGAAAAGACTTACGCAAAGCGAAACAAATTGCCGTGAGCTCCTCGCTTTGAAATTCATTGCCTTCATGTTTTAGGGCCCTCTTTGTATTTGTCCTCTAATAACATTCTTAGCCACATTTCTTGCAACGAGCAACCTGGTTTTCAATACACTCAGCATGCAAGTCCTAGCCTATACCACCGACGTCATCCCGTACCGGAAGGATGTATGCCGGCCACTAGCGTATACATCACGGCATTTCTTCCCATTGCCGCACTAATGAACTTGAACGTCATACTCGGCAATGTAGCTTACCTACACTTCAGCGTCGCCGAAATACAGATGCTCAAAGCGCTATCGCCAGCCGTCGTGCACACTATTCTGGACGTCCTTACCTTTGCAACCCATCTCTCGGCAAGTATCTGGACGTGGTAGTCGTATCGTGCGGCGTGATCCTGGGGTCATGGGTTGGAACGGGCGCCTGTCCACCTGCGCTTTGATTTAGCTAGCGGCTGTGTTCTCGGATGCCGTGCATGTGGTCTTGGCACAGAAAGTCCTAAACGCCAAGGGTTTGGATCTCGAACCGTTGATGCTGCTTTCTTATCTGACGCCGGTTTACTCGTTAGTAGGATTAGTAGCAACGGTGGGAACATATCTGCCTACAACACAAGCTCTGATAGGTAATTAGCCGTTGGATTTATCGAGTTGCGTGTTATCTTTCTGCCTTTATCTGTAGGGTCTCTCAGTGGTAAGTGAATCCCTAATATATAGTGTGTCTTCAAGTTATCGAATACTGACGAGAGTCGACAAGCCAAATATCCTTCGTTCCTAATTTTGAGTATCTACGGCATCCTAAAGGATCTCCTCTTGATATCCTTATCGGTATTAATATGGCACGACAGCTTGACGATAATAAACTTCATTGGGTATGGAATTGCTATACCCGGTATCTTGCATTACCGACATAGTCGTGGCATATGAAGCTTGGAGGATTATAGAGATAGTAATGGCGGGAACCATAACTAAGATACCCTCAAATACAATGCTTAAAAAAAACCTTATGATTCGTTGCAACGACGTTGCCATCAGTCATCTGATATGGTTGCTCAAGCAGAATTCTCTTGTTTTAGGGTAATTTTTGTCATTTTCTTCAGACCTCGAGAGACATTGCGCTCCCGAGAGAAACTCACACGGGTACCAATCCGTATATTTCTCCTGTAGCATAGGCAGGATTTACACACGACGATGCAAGCAGTGATAGTTAGAGCCTATCTAAAATCCACTTCGAATTTCCGCCTCATAGATTACCTACATATAATATAGAGTTCCCATACTTCAAGCATGATTGATTTGAAGAAATTATTCGTTTAATGTACTGAGTAGCCCTGCCTATTCACCTCAAAAGTACGCGGGGAAAAAAGAAAAAGATAGGGAAAGAGGGAAAAGAACAAAGGAAAAAAGAATTACGGATTACCACCCATCCGCCCCAACCCCCCCATCCCCAATCGAACCCGAGTGCTCTCCCTCGAGTGTGCTTGGTGCCGCATTCATGGATTAGAGAAGGGAAACCAATTGGCAAGCTAACCCATTGCACCACCAAGACACGAGGAAGCGTGACTTCTCGTTCAGATTGAGGCCCCGATTGTCAACCATCCAGATTTAGATATATAAGGTACAGACTACATACCTACCTTCCCTCTTCCTCTACAATGGCACGCACAATGGCCCCACCCACCAGAGCTACTTAGGTACTTCTACCTCTGTGTGTATGTAGGTAGGTATCTCATGAGGCTTTCTAATATAGCCTACATTGCAAAAAAGGAAAAAGAAAAGTCTTGCGCCTCGTAAAGGTCTGTCAAAGCCGAGGAAGCAGAGACATAAAGTGTGCAGCGATCCAACAAGAAGTAAATAGATGACTATATATGCATGATGGGCAAGCCCTTATGACGGCCATCTTCTGTATAGGTACTATAGGACCGCCGAAATGAGAGCAGAAAATGGTCAACATGTGGTAAGAAATAGGCTGTGACGTATATGTATTTCTATAGCCGTACTTTAACGGAATCTAACAGTACATGATCCGAATCTGATTGGTAGTCACTCGCCATATGAGATGCGAAATGCATCTGTAATAGGAGTAGGCCTGGAAAACCATACTGGGAATCCATGAGATAGAGTGTACATACCGACAGAGAAAGCTCCCCTGTATTGGGAATAAAAAATATCCAGATGAAGAAGCTATCGAATATCTCTCGGCAGCAGCCTTTAGAAGCCGTCAAGGCCCTAGAATTTGACGCCGACCCACAACCCTCTTAGCAAAAGTAGAAGGCATCCGGCCCGACTGCTGACCTCGTATGCACTTTAGATATGTAAGTCGCGACAAATCCAACGTGTGTGAAGAACTGTGGCCTTTCATTCGCATCCGACCCTTGAATAAAGTTGGCAGAAACGTCTAGACTATCTATTCAATAAATCTAGGACTCTTTGGCTCATCGGACCTCCGAAGACTCGTAGATCCCAAAATGTTTAAATGGGACGGATGCATATGGCACAAGAAGCCTCACCTAATGTACGTGAGTGGAAGCCATTTTCATAGTTCTCAAGCTTCCCAAGTCACTATTTACGAGGCGATCAGTATCACTACTCAACTCATAGCTTGAACTATCCAAAACTACTAGCATCGTAGCAAGTAACATTTAAATGCAGTATCCGATATTTTTGTGCTAAATAAGAGTACTACCAGTAATTACATTATAACAATCGTTGAAGGCGAACCCCCTGACTCTCTTTACCCCCCCCATCTCTCGGGACTGATGAGCCTTTCTAAATCATATCGTTCCAACGCGCTCGACATATCAGCGTGACATCCCCGAGTCTGGAAGGGTAAGATCGACCATCGTATTGTCTAAGTATACTATTCATCCTGCCAGTCCTACATATTGATATCTGAAAGCCTGACCGGGAATCCAGGGGCTAACATCTACGCATACTGATACCAGTTTGGACTTTTACAACGTCCATGGAAATTGAGATGAAATATATTAGCAATAAATTTGTCAAGAATTAATGAGGCATTAGATTTAGTCGATGGATTGAGGGGTGATAAGGTGGTAGTGGGCAATCAGACAAAACTGGCCGGGGCCGAAGCTGAAGCTTCACGATATACCGACCTGTATGTTGTCATCATGAACAGACAAGGCAACAAAAGAGTGGATATGTTGTTTTCACTGATAACCAATAGGTTTGCCTTGCCCAACTGGAGTGCATACTACAGATTACGTATCAGAGAAATCACGGTGCTTCCTATAGCTGAAAAGCACTGCCACTATATGTGCATACATATAATACATATCCTGATACCGCCGTCTACTGCTACCACTACATCGAGATATGTACCACTGTATAAACAAGGTTTAGACTCATTGGTTAAGCCTGGGCCCTAGAATTTCCAAGGGTTGCTTTGCATAAAAAAAGTTGAGGGTTTGGCAAAAAAGAAAAAGTTGCACATCAATTACTGTAAGAAGACACCGATAGAGTCGCTAACAGTGCTCCACATATTGTGTATGTATAGCCTCAAGTAGCTGCAAGATTGTTCATGGCTCGGACTGGACAGGGAAGTCCCTCCTACTTGAAATGTTGCCTTTCTTTCCATGCAAGTTATAATTTCTATGCAGAGTGAGTTGAATAGCTATTCGGTGGACATTCTGTCAGCACTGCAGGATGTGCGTGCACCCAATCTGCGGGGATATTGAGAGCGTAGTCAGCTGGCGGCCTAACTTTGGCCACTTGAGGAGATGATCGGAGCCTCTCTCACGAAAGTCCATTCTTCGCACGTGCCCCGTCTCGGGCGGTGGGGATGCTCTCGCTGCCAGACCGGCGGGTATGGGGCTAGCCACGTGGTTTTCGAAGTTTCCAACAAAAGCGCTAGAAGATCCCGCATTGCCAGCCAGCCAGCTATCCTATCTACAAAACGAGGCAATCGCTCAATAAGCGATAAAAACGGTTACTAGGCATTTGAGACAACATCTCTATCTAGGGTCGCTGCACGACTTTACGCAGTAGAACGCTCAGGAGAAAGAATTAGTTTGTGTTACCTTACCCCATAGTACTACAAAGTTATTATAGGCTATTAGATATGTAGGGTGGTACCTCTATTACATGAAGTTGCGTTTCTATTATCAAGATCTACCACAAAATGGTAAATTTAACTTAGAGCTGAAAGCCCCCAGCTACACTGCGGGTACGGCTTGGTTTTTAAGAGGCTGGTTGGCCGGCACTGTGTAGAAGTGCGGCTGTGATTTTTGGGCTCTTACAATATTAGCCCGATCCTGACATTGGACAGGTTTTGTTGTCGCATTCCTCGCATCGCGAGATGGTTTGCCTGGTCAGGCAATTGATCTTCGTGCTCAACCTAGCGCGCATCAAGTACCGGCATGGCGGCTACCTAGTCTTATGTAGGTATCAGTTGTTAACGCTCACCGTAGCAAAAAGTGCGGAGGGGGAAATTGGCTGAGAAATCCCTGGGTCTAAAGGATGAGGCCTACATACATACATAGGTACGTTCGTGTTGTGTTGAAGCGCTATTGGCAGCCTGCGAAACAATGTGCTGTGTGATGCGTGATGAGACTGGTAGATACTTGAGCCCCTTATGTAAACGGAAGTTGAGATGCTCTGAGAGAGGTTAAGGTCATCTTGGCATCATGTTACGAAATACGAATAGGTATTAGGCAAGGCTTAGGACTACGGTAGGCATTCTTTAGCTAAGGTGCATTTGTATAGGAGTAGGTAAGAGTGATGATGAATCTCATGAAAAGCATAAAGAGCCGCGTAATTCCCTCCAAGAGGACTAGAAGAACTCCCTCTCTTCTCCATCAATCCCGGCACCAGAGTCTTCAAACACAAACACAGCACAGCTCAAGATGAAGTTCGTTCTCGCCGTCGCAGCTCTCCTCCCCGCCTTCAGCGCCGCCTCATGTATTGCTGATCGTGCTGAGGGCGGGCTTCCCACCGTGGACATCCAGAAGCTGCCGTCCCACGCCTACGCCCTAGCCACCGCGGAGGCCCACGACGCCGTCGCTGTCGCCGCCGACAACGACAGCGAGACGGGCAACGACCTCGCCACCCGTCAGACCTGCCCATCCAACTACCCGTGGTACTGCGACGGCAGATGCTGCCCTTACAGCCGCTGCTGCCCGTCCTCATGCTGCGGCACCCGTGCTACTTTCTGCGGTGCTAGCGATGGCCTCTGCTACTACTACACATAAATGTCATACCACATACCTTGTAGGTATTCTCCTCTACATACTCACTTTATGAGGAATGTCGGAACCAACTCCTTGATGCTAACATCTATGTGTGAAGGAATGTGTCGATGGGGAAATCTTCCTCCTGGTAGTCTTGATATTTTAGCGAGTTAAAGAAATAGCGAATCTATGAAATCAAGGGGAAATAGGGAAATATCCTTCGTTTGAGGCTTGGAAAGCAGATACATGCTCTGTAAACCAAGTTCGATATTTAATTGTTAAATGAAGGCATTAGCCGCTTTTGTGTGAAGTAGCTAGAGTCAGGCATTACTCTTGTGGTCGGTCGCTCGTTCGTTCGACAATATATTTGGGGCTCTTCAGCTTTCATCTCCCGCGTGAAACATGTCTGAAATTTCGTCACCGATACTTGTGATCTTTTGTTGTTAGAAAGCGCCTTATAAAGCAAGTATTGAGGAAACTTGGAAATCTTCTGAGGGTATATACGAAGAACCATAGAGGCCGGTAGTGAAAAGGAGTTGGGCTGACTGCTCAGCTTTTTTGTCAGGACATTCCCATGTCTATTGGGAGAAGCAATGGTATTAAGAAGTTATTTTCGCTAGTCTCGAGCGATGGATTCACTTCCTGAGATATTGACACTTTGGGAAGTCGTAACTCGTAAAACAGTAGTTCTGTAAGCCTAGCAAGTAACGCCAAACAATGCCATCGATTCGATTTCAATCAAATATTCCCAGTTTCATTACCATAGGCCATCCATCTCCGCTATTGCAGCCTCTTCATCCTCATCTACGCTGTTTGACACAGTTGCACCCCCTTTATTTTTCGTGCCGTTTTCTTCTGTTGGCGGTTTCGTTGTCGTCGAGCTTTGCGCTTCGGCTTCTGCCATGAGTGCATCCAGGTCGTCTTCCTCGTCACTTGGTACAGCCTTGTTCGCCGGCTTGGTAGGCCTTGTACTAAAAGTGTTGGCCTCGGCTTCCGCCATTAGAGCGTCTAGGTCGTCTTCGTCTGGTTCATGCTGTGTCTGCACCACTTTGCCCGTTCCGAATATCGAGGTCGGCGCTGGCCTATGCGCTTCTGCCTCTGCCATCAGAGCATCCAAATCATCCTCATCAGGTTCGCCATTGTCTTGATTACTTATACCACCCCCAAATAGCGAGGCTGTACTTTGTGTCGTATTGGTCGGTCGTTTTGGAGTCGCGTCATATATGTCTTCCTCTACGAAGGGGTCGTCTCTGACGGGTGTTTTTGCGCGTTTGCTTGAACTATTTTCGAATATGGGGGCAATCCTGGTGGGGATATTGGCTATGTCTCGTTCCTCGGGTTGGTTGGAGTCCCCAAAGAGATCGTCATCGTCGTCATCCAAGCCGGCGGCTTTCGGTTTACCCTCTCCGATCCATTCTATTCGCTTCAATCGTAGATATTTCTTGTGTCCTGCTTTCTCCACCATACCAAGCGCGTCCAGGAATTTGGCTTTGGGAAAGAGGTCATCCAGCCATAATTGATAGAAAGAAAGGAGCCGGGCAGCATCGGGGAACTGTAAGCAGATTGTGAGTTAATGATTTTAATGCCCTCTCTTGATATGCATACCTCGTGTCCCTTGCCCTTGAGTTTCAGGTTTCGTGCTTTACTTCTCAATTTGGGTATCCCATTCTCGGACAATAGCCTGGCTTCGTCTAGTTTTACCCTTGGTACTCGGGGTTTCTTCGAGATGGAGACTTCTTCGTCAATCCCAAGGCCGCTGGCATCTTTCCTTTTTTTTGACTGTGTCTCTGAAGGCCCGTTCTTCTTAGCCGCTTCGTCTCCAGATTCAGCAAACGGGTCGTCGTCTATGTCGTAGTTGTTAAGTTCGTTAAGAGACCTTGGGGGAGGCGCGGGCTGTCTAGCGGCTAATCGAGAAGCCATGATGACGTTTATAATTCCTACTGGCTAATTTTCCAAAGTCTCCTAGTGTTAACTGGAATAGAGTCTTGAATGAGAGATGTGGGAGCACTTGGTGGTTAATTGCAAGGAAGTCCACAGGTACAAGTGAATTGACCGTCCATCAAACGCGTTTATAGTTACATTGAAGCGCGTCTGAGTGAAATCAGTGGGGCTATCCCAGCACTATTCAATTAGACCCAATTTGGTAAGGCCAAATTGCACTCATAAGCCGAAGAACAGCCGCTTACCTAATCACTTCTCCTGGTCTTCGCGATTAACCTGTAGTACAAGCTCAAGACCGAACGACCTCATATACAGTCGCAGCTACAGATAGGCGGTGTTGGGCAGCGCAATTGACCCATAACAAGATGGCCACCCCTACCCAGCAAACATATATCGCCAGCAAGGTCGTCCAGACCGACTTTCCGGTTAGTTCTATCCCCCAATTGCGCCTTTTAAGCTCTCGAAGCTCCTGCTAATCCTCATGTTTTCTGTAGCTCATCGACAATGACCCGTACGTTTTTCGCATCCCCAGTCTCGAATTCAAGCTTAGCTGCCACGTCTCGATCGATATTCCGCTAATATTATATGTGTGCACCAAACAGACACTTTAAGAGGGTAGTTGGATATGCCCGATCATCAGATTACGTACACGGTATCACAGCCGCAGCCGCCGGGCCCGGCCTTCTATACGCCATGGAGCGCCTCTCCCCCTCGCACGTCGGCCGAGGTGGCTTCGCGCAGGCTATGCGTCTCACCGGTGTTGTTGGAGCGATCGGTGGATTTCTATACTTCTACCAACGGTCATGCTGTACGTTTTGCCCTGCGCCTGCGATAGACATCTTGCCTATTCCATCACAGAACGATACAAAAACTCCGTCTACGATAATACAAACGATACCGCTTTTCACGTCGAATTGCCTCTCTTTCGAGCTATAACTGGTCTGCTAACGATAGTAAACAAACAGTAAGATTCTACGGCATGTCAGAAAACGCGCGCGAGGTCGAGATGGACATGCGGGAGATGGTGGCCAAGGTCAAGGCCGGCGAGCCCCTATACGGCGAGAGCAAGTTGACGCCCCATATGCAGGGCGTCGCCGCCAGACAGTCCCGATACTCGGCCCTCTTCAACTCCGTCCTCCCCTGGTTCAACTTCGTCAACCACAACCAACACGGCGTCGACACCGCCAAGTACTACCGACAAGCTGAGAAAGAGCTAGAGGCTGAGAGAACGGGGCCAAAAATTTTGTGACGAAGAGCTGGTAGTGGGTGAAGGGCTGACTGGACTGGACAGGACTGGTCCGGAAATAATAGCGGGCGGGTAACCGGAAGTGTAGAACGCCGTGTACATAAACAAAACAAACGAACGAACGAAATCAGATTATGGTTGATAGAAGAGCCCGGAGGTTGGGATAACCTTTCTATAGGGGTTCCATGGCAGCCAATGAGGGAATTCTAGACTACCTATTAGGCATGTGCGATATCTAAATTTCCTTTTGTTATTGCCCCTGCGTTTATTACCCTTTACAGGTGTGCTGGTATTTCTCTCTACAAGCTCATTATATCTCGTGTGCACTGAGTTTATCCAACACGATTAAGATCATCATCTCGAACAAGTGGTTCCCACGACAAATGGCAAATCGCAACGTACTCTCCACCCAGGAGCTTATGTTGGCCAAGTCGTAGGGTTAATCCACGACAGATCCTCTTCTAACAGACCCATCATATAATTCTTACCTGAGAACCAATCTTCCAACTGGTTTGTCTGTGCCAGCGATCTCATTTGCGAATCCGCGCCGCCGCTAGGCCCGCCGTTCAAATCCGCCTGCAAGCCCCCCATCATGCCGGCATCGTCGATAGGCATCAAGCCCAGCTGGCTAAGACACGCGTCAAACTCATAACCGGCAGGGTTGACGGGCTCCAGGGCCTTGGCCTCGACATAGAGCTCAGCGATGTTGTAAAGCACCTGACACAACTGATGCAGTTTCTTCACTGAAGACGAGAAATCGCAGGCCGTCTCCAATGAGCGCACGAAATCAGCCAAGCGTCGCAAGTCCTCGCAATCAGAGGTCTCGATGACGAGACAGAAGATGACGATAAAAGGAATAAAGGGAGCGTACAGGATCGTCCAGTGTATGTAGACGATCTTGAGAGATTGGTCATCCTGGTCATCCATCATGTCGATGGTTTCCTGATGACAACGCATCGACGCGCGCGCGGTATCGATGCACTCGTCCGAGAATGTCCTGCTGCGCGTCCCGTTGGGCGGCAACGCGCGATACGACAGCGTCAGGCTCTGCAGGTAAGACACCTCGTCCGACTTTAGCGTGAGCGCGAACATCCTTCCTTCCCCGTCCGTCGCGGACTCGAATTCGCGCAGTAGTGTGCGCGTCTCCTCCATCAGTCGTTTCTGCTCTGTGGAGAGCAGCCGGACTTGTTCCGCGCGTGCATTTTCCGGTTGCCGGAGCGCGCCCGGCGAGTACAGACGTTCGTAGATTCGCCCCAGCACCCGCGCGTGTTGGATCCACAGGGTGAGGACTTCTTTTCCTGGGTACGCGGCTTTGGCGTCTGGTGTCACGTGCGGGAGCGAGATGTCGTAGTCTTGAAGGACGGAGGCACGGCCGAGGCGAAGCGATAAAGCCTTGTCAAGCATGTAGGTACACCAGAATAAAAGAGACTTGTCCGCTTTGGTTTGTGGCGTGTCGTCTTTCATTGTGTGGATTTGATGGTATCCTAGCGTGCGGCACACTGTTTGAAGAGCATGATTGTTAATTTCGAGGGGGGACTAACTCATGAAGAGAGGGTGCTTAAATGGAATGTGACTATCACATACTGTGAGCGGCTCTTGAAACTAGGATCCACGCGAGCGAGGCCCTCGAGACATCTACACAGAAAGAAGCCTGCGTACATAATGCTCAGTTAGCGCATGAGAGCGAGCCTATGGTTGGACATCATCCCACCGAAGTGGAATGCATGCCGGAGACTTACACCCATGAGTAAAGCCTCGATATTCTCGCCAGTAGCGGGCATCATCACGTTTAACTGTGAGAGCGCCACCTCGAGATTTTGCTGACACATGGAACGAGCCTCTTCGTAACTCGCCTTCTTGGCAGGATTCGTTGCCGTGAGAGAGGCCTCGAAGAATATATACGTCAGGCCCGCGTTCACAATAATGAAGCTCGCTTCCGACGGATAATCAGTGGTAAAGTACAGCTGCCGACAGCGGTCTGCGAAATGCTCGTAGTCTATGAATGTATATAGAATTGCGAGCATGACGGGTACTGGGCCGTCTGTATGGAACAAAGGGGCTGTCAGTTTTGTTCTTCGAGAGAGGAGTAGAGCCAAGGCTAAGAGGGTGAGAGGAAGCGGATTCAGTCTTACGTCGCATGCTGCTTAGCTGCTCGCGGACAAGCGCTATAGGAGGTAGTGGCAGGTCTTTGAGCTCCGTTCTAGGAAGTGGTTTACGGGTCGGGGCCCATGGCTCCGTAGTCTCCTCATCTGATCTAGGATTTGTAAAATTTGGCCCCGGCGTCCAGACTTGGCTTGTCGACCGTTGCCGGCTCTTGTCTTGCATGCTGATAAGCTGTCGCAACGAATTCAGCGCGGCGTCGAACTTTGGGTTAACGGCGACACCATCGCCGAGGGTGGTTTTGCGCACTGCATTTGCCACTACAACAAAGCGGTTGCATATCAGCTTATGCCCTCTTGTCGCTCTTGTATGAGGGCTGAGAGCCAGAAGTGGAGAGTATACCAAGCTTGAGGGGCAGATGGGGGTTTAAGTAGATGGTAAGTGAAAGCAAATATTAAGAGGACGTGTTGCGAGATATTTGATGAAAAAGGGCCGGGTCTCATACAGAATTCCGAGGCAAATGCCGTATGAGCTGTCAACGAAGAGTTGCCTTCAAAAGTTTCAGCATCTTCGGGCTCAAATAGGTTTCTTGAGTCATTGCCGTCCGTCCCCTTTATCGATGCCGAAGTCTCCCTTTTTCGGCTACTCGAGGAAGCCGATGGAGTTCTGTCGACACTCGTAGCAGACGTTGGTGATCTATGAGTTCGCTGTATTTCGCTGACTCGAGTGGCGTTAGCGAGCGTGTTGACGTTCGCTGTTGAGTTAGGTTGAGTTGAAACCAGCTGTTGTAAGAGCCTTTCGATCCCAGCTAGGCGCTCCTCTATTTGATCGATTTTGCGTTCGCTGTGTGATGCGTCAGTATGCCCGACTGTAATATCGTATATCATCTTCTATAGCCCGTCAAGACGCTACCAGACAATGAACGACACGCAGCACTTTAACAGCCTAAGAGGGGTCTAAGTGCTCAAAAATGCTTTTTAGGAGGGCTGCACATACTACTGAGTAGAGATTAAGACTCGCTGGCGTTGTTCCTTGGGTTTCTGGCCTGCGCCCGTTGAACTGCATGACCGTCTGGCGCTGCGGCAGTTGGAGCAAGGCGTCTCCTTATCACAGCGAATCTGGTGTTCGGGGGATTGGTATGCAATTAGTCACCTCAATACTCCCATGTGTTGCTTAATTATGACTACGCATTTACCTTTCTAAGACGACATTGGTCACACTATTTGGCACAAATCAGCTAGACGTTCTCATCCGGACCGGGTGTCCCACACGATGACTAGAAACCTTGGCTTTACGCTATGTGGCGGTACCGTACGTATTACCCGCGCTTCACATAGCGGAATCCTCGGACGCCCGAAGAAAGCGGAGGTGCAACTCACAGCTCTTCGGCTCAAGACTTGGGGGAAATCATCGGCCGTGTCCACCATTTCGGTCTCCATTTTCGCATTTATACGACCCTAGTTTCCAGGACAAGCGCCGTTAGCGAAGCGGAATGGGCGGTTCGAGATGGCGGCCAGCCCACAAATACCGAGAACTTGGTAGACTCCGCAAAAGCATGTGTTCTTCTTGAAAGCTGAACTCTTGTACCTTACTTTGGTCACAAATGTTAGGAAGATTCTTCTTGCTTGTCTGCCTGAAGTTGGCAAGTGACCATGACGAAGAGCGGAGCCCGCGGATCCCGAATTGGTTTAGCTCGAGGTCTGACTGCGTCAAAGCGACATCGACCACGAGAGCCTACAGTATAAGCCGCAAACATATCTCATCAAAACAACTTAACATCGCTTTCACGAATTGCGAGCTTTGAGATGCATTACGGCTAGGTTTGCTCGTCGCCTTGTGAACCCTATGGAATTTCAGAGGGTTTGTACAATCCACGCTTCCCAATATCTCTGTCAGGAGAACCAGCTAACATCAGAGGTGTATTGATAGGAGGCGGTGCGCACATCTTCGATATAGTGGTCTTGTAGTGGTTGTGTAACCATGTAGTTGTATAATCATGAATTTGGGTATCTTCTCGTCCAGCCTGCTACGTAAAATCATAAACCAAAAGACTCTCTTTTCCGTCATTGGATTCCTTAAGCACAATGACCATCTCGTCATCGAACCCAACCCAGTTCCTTCTATCGTCCCACTGGTCTTTCAAGACATCCTCCCCTATACCTTTGACTATTGGTCTAACCTCGATACTTCTTCCATGCGTCCGCCCTTCTAGTTCCCATACTCGGATTTCCTCGCCGCGACAGCTTACACTAACCGCTTTACCGCGCGCAGTTATTTCAGCGTTGCTAATACCTGATGTATGACCCCATAGTCGAATTCCCGGCGTTATTGATAATGATGATGAGCCGGATGTGCACAGATGCAATACCAGCGTGTTATCCGGTAATGTGGCTAGGAGGTAGGGGTGTGTATACGATAGACTTATTGGCCCGTCAGGCTGGCTATCTTCTTCGGTGTCTGATCCAGCTGAGCGTGACTGTCTCGCCGGGGACGAGGGACCATATGTTGGTGGTTCCTCAGCTGGTAAAGTATACGCGAGTTGCGTTGTCGTGATGTCAGGCTGTGGCTTCGTCTCGGATTTAAGAGGATGTATGTGCAACTCCTGAATCCCCAGAGACCACCCCCGCAGAGTAGAGAAAGTGTATGCTATTGAAGCGACCGTGCTTACGGTCGTCTTTCTTAAAGATAAGGCGAGGGGTGCCCGCGCGCTGTGAGATTTTAATGAAGTCAGAAGATACGGCGCAGATAATTTTGCATCCTCCTTTTTAGTTAATATTTCCTTTGGGCCATCTTGTCTAAATGGGCTGGGTTGCGTCGAAGGTGGCTTGTTCGGTTGTTGTATGGCTTCACCCTCAGAAACTTTCCCAGATTGACCATCAACTTTGGCCTCTTCACTAGGATCCGGATTCGGTTGTTTCCGGGGCGGAGGCCTATCAAAAGTGTACAGCGATATAAGGACGGACCTCGTTGCTGTTAATATGTAAGGGTATAGGAATGAGATGCCGATTATCTCGCCATTACTTGACTGCTCATGTCGATATCGCTGAGCAATCTGCTTTCTTTCAATGTTCAACTGCCAGGTACCAAAGCTGCCATCTGTGAAGCCCAAGGCAATATCCAGAGTCCCATGCTGCCAGTTCTGGTCGTCGAGAGCCATGCAGCTTGGCAATATGCACGGGTCGTCCCCTCCCACAGGAACCTGAGCAAGAAGTTGCTTCGTCCTCAAGTCCCACGCGCGGAGACCCGTGGCTGCATCCGCAGTTACCGCAATACCTTCCAGCACTTTTACTAACATTTTAGGGGAGCTGCCAGGCCTGAAGCATCCAGACCCATCCTCTAATGGCAATTCTTCAACAGCACACTTGCCTCTGGCCCAGTTGTGACGAAGCTTGTATTGTCTCTTCCAATTGTGGTTATCGCTGTCGCCGCCGGATCTCATATCCACCCAGCCTCCTTTCCGGCCATCCGCCCATATTGTCCGGCGCGAAGAGTAGTGTAGTTTTCCATCTCGAGCTGATCCGTTTCGAAAGCCGGGAAGCCGCAGGGCCCGAGGTAAGACGAACCGCGAATAGTATAAGCGCTTCCAGATTTGCGAGTCGCCTGACAGGTGATAGAAGCGGTCTGATACTGGAGCGAGGTTCAAAAGATCCTGCAGCGGGAGGTAAGACAGGATGCGCACGAGCAACTCGTCTGACAAAGGCGATAGCAGATCAGGTGTGGCGGCGTGTCGGGTTCGTTTGACTGTCGTTAACCGCGAAGTATCGTCGACAGGAGCGCGCTTCCGCTTGTCAGGCATTTCAGCTTCCTTATCGCAAAAAAGAAGGCGCTCGAGTAGCAACACCGTTCGCTATCAACGCGCCGATTTCAGCCTATCATAGGATAGCTTTGTTCTGGTTGACGAGTTGGAGGTCCTGGTGGCGTTCATGACATTTGGCAATATCAGTGTTAAATTAAGAAACCTTGTTCAGAGCTCAGCCCACCCTACCCGGAAGTTCATACACCTTAGAAAACAATGACTACAAAGTCCAAATAGTTTTAACATCTAAAAATAAAGTTTTTTATACTAGTAGTTACGGCATCTATGCTGTATAAGTTCAATGGGCCATTCATACCTGTAGAGGCCATTATGCATTGAGCCCATTGATGGCTTAGTCATATGCCACCTTCTTATTTTAGCTCACCGCCTTTGCATTGGCAGAATAAGTCTATATAGTTATGGCCAGAATAACCGCTGCACACTTGAGGATGTTATTTCTGGCCACCATATAATTTATGTGTTTCCTGAATTCACTACACAGGCCGCAAACCGCACCTCCATGACTCTAGTTAAGTTAACGTAATATTTTTTAAACCTTATAAAAGTTGCGGTATGTATGCTATATATGCCAGATTCTTATACAAGGTGCGGCTACCTCGCAAGAGGTCGCTGACGTCATCATCAGTGGCGCAGTATACTATGGTTGCAGGCGTATTAAGTGTACCCATGTCAGGTATTGCTGCTCCACTTGTGGACCCGCGCCATACTAAATACAGTATAACGCCTCTGTCCTGCAAACAGAGGTACATTCACCAACTGTATTGGTGCCTTGCGGCGCCTTGAGGCCCAATACCCCGCCATAACATACCATACCCTCACGATGCCCTCACGCCATGCCATGGCCTC